>Ga0315284_10000002_pt1 | contig 581513 bp, 646 predicted proteins | sample YL17G09_16_MG_FD_203696 | JGI IMG/M metagenome (GOLD analysis project Ga0315284, IMG submission 203696) | Sediment microbial communities from Yellowstone Lake, YNP, Wyoming, USA - YL17G09_16 | ecosystem: Environmental > Aquatic > Freshwater > Lake > Sediment | place: USA: Wyoming | collected... | reverse complement strand
CTTACGTCTTCCAGTCTCTAGCCTAGCAGTATCCCTTGCACGCCTTATACTTAAGATATAAGATTTCACAAGGAACTTATTAAGCAAGCTACGGATGTTTTAGACCCAATAATGATGGCTGCGACTTGGACCGCTAGGATTACCGCGGCGGCTGGCACTAGTCTTACCCAGTCCTTATTCGCCAAAATTTTTAGATTTAGCAAAAGCTTTTCAATTGAAAAGCACTCTGGCTCGCTTTGTCACGCTTGCGCGCATTGCAAAAGATTCTTACCTGCTGCACCCCGTAGGGCTGGGAATAGTGTCTCAGATTCCCTCTCAGGGCCTCTCCGCTAAGAGCCCTTACGGATCACAGGCTTGGTGGGCTATTACCCCGCCAACTACCTAATCCGCCGCAGCCTCATCCTTAAGCTCGAATTTATGAGATAAATCGTTCCAGGGTATATCTCCTATCAAGTATTATCCTCAGTTTCCCGAGGTTATCCTTGACTTAAGGGTAGATTAGCTACGTGTTACTGAGCAGTTCGCCTTCTCGCGAAAGACTTGCATGTCTAAGTATAAACCAGAGAGCCGCAGCCGTTAGCAGGATCAACTAAATTTAAACAATTCATAAATTTCTCGTCGATAAACAACAAAAAATCTCATTGCGCATTATCTTATGTAAGAAAGATAATACTTCACACAAATTCCTATTTTTTCCTTAAACTATTGGCTTTGACAATCATTAATAGAACTACAATCGAATGACTACTTCTACATACATCATACTTTAATGTTACAAGATGCATTTCTTAAAGTACTCATTCTAATTATAAATTGTTCACCAATTTTTACTTTATAAATGTTTTGTAGAAGTAAATTATCGAGGAGGAGATTACCTTTTTCTTACAATAATCTCGTATTCAAATTCTTCTGCAGGCTTGAACCCCAATCTAGCAGCAAGTTCACCTAATTTGTAAGGCAAATCTCTTAATGTAGTATCATCTATGGGCACAGGATTTGCATAATATCCTAAAGGTCCAACTGATTTTAATACAGCCCTTCTACTCATTTTTCCAACACTACCAGAAAGTTCTTTTGCCATATAATTAATTGGATTTTTTCTTTAAAAGAATTTAGTTATTAGAAAATATAATAAAACGTTACAGAGGATAAATCTTCTTTTTTCCTTTGAGATATCTTTTATCCTCTTCTTCCAACATCCTTCCTAATCCCAATCCACAACCAGTAACAAAAGATACTAATCCAGCACCTTTTATTATCGTATTTTTTATGTAATCTTTATACTCTGGAAACTTGTTATCTCTATACAACCCAAAACCAACCAAAGAAAGTCCTATAACAATGCCTCCAACAACAAATATTTTTTCTAATTTGTTCATTTTAATTATAAAATCGCCATTACTTCTTCTGTAGTTTTTCCCAAGTCTCTTATTTTTGTTGGAATAATTTCTGCCCTGAATGCTAGATAATTTGCTTCTTCTGGAGTATGTGCAACAATTACTCTATTAATTCTCACAAATCTGTCATCTCCAACATATTCATCACCAACAACTCTGTATTTGTGATGCTCTTGATTGTCCATGTTATTACCTATTGTTTTTTATATTTTAAAAACACTTATATATTTCAAAATATTAATTTGTTTATGCCATTAAAAGAGTATGTTAAAAAGAGGAATTTGAAAGTAAGCAAAGAGCCGAAAGCGATTGTAAAAAAATCTTCTAAAAAAAATATTTTTGTTATTCACGAACATCACGCGACTCATTTGCATTGGGATTTGAGATTAGAAATGAATGGTGTATTGAAAAGCTGGGCTGTGCCTAAACAACCTCCAGAAGCCAAAGGAATAAAGAGATTAGCAATACAAGTTGAAGATCATCCTCTCGCCTACGCCAAGTTTAAAGGGGCGATCCCAGAAGGAAATTACGGAGCAGGAAAAGTCATTATTTGGGACAATGGAAAATATGAGTTGATTGAGAAAACTTCAACCAAGATTGTCTTTGAGCTTTCAGGAAAAAAACTGAAGGGAAGATATTGTTTGATAAAAACTTCTTATGGCGGAAGAAAAAACGGCTGGCTTTTTATGAAGATTTAGAATAATAAAATTTAAAAATCAAATTTTCTATAATATTTTATGGACGCAGGTCATATACAAAAGAGGATGCATGAGTTACAAAACGATGCTTCTTTTCAAAATGCTCTTGGTAAGTTAGTTTCTGGCAGGTCAGGATATAAACCAGTAATAGAAAAGAAATATATTCCAATAAAATGCAAGAAATGCAATTCAATTGTTGATGATTCACAAAAATTCTGTCACGAATGCGGAACAAAAGTTGAGAAATAAAAATCCTTTAAAGCCCCTCACTTCCAACAATTTCTCTTGCTAATCCCCTCTCTTCCTCAAAATTTTCAAATTTCTCCCTTATGACTCTTCTTGGAACATTTGCTTTAAAAAAACTTAAAGCAGTTAAAAAATTCCATGCTCTGTCTATAGTTTCAAGTGGCTCTTCGTCCTCTATTGAATTATAAAGAAGAATTCTCCTGTTGCACACGGTTTTGTAATACTCTTTGTATAAATCCAAATCTTTTCTATGCACAAATTTTCTTCTTATAAAGTATTTAAACACCATATCTTGCATCAGTGTATCTTGTCTTGATTTCAATTTTCTTTTCCTCTTCTTCAGCTGTCCACCAATCCAAATCAGGCATTTTGTCTGAGATGTCAATTCCTCTTGCCTTGCAGTATCCCCTTGCAAGCAAATAAAAAATCAATCCTAAACTCTTTGCACTCTTGTTATTTCCTATGATTGTTTTGTCAGCTCCCTTTGCGAAATTATTTGTGTCGCAAATCATCAGAACTTTCTTCTTTACATTTAAAGTGTCATGGAGCGCGTTTTTATCAAGCCAGGAGTCAGTTATAATTGTCAATTCATTTTCAAAAAAGTCGGGTAATACAATATTTGTCAGGACTCCTGCAGGATACTTCTTTGTGAATGTTCTTATTCCTGTGAGTTTTGAAAACATTTCAGCAGTTTTCCATCCAGCTTCTCTTTTGCACACTAAAATAATTTCTTCTGGAGCGAATTTTGAGAGATATTCTACTCCTTCTTTTAATTTTTCGTCAATTATGTCTGTGTTAAAAATTGCAAGCCCATCAGCCCTTCTTCTGTAAACAAAAGGCTTCATGCCAGGAGTTACAACTCTTGTTCCAAGATAAATTCCTGTTTTGACATAATCTTCAAGAGGAACAAGCATATCTGTTCTTTTTTTGATTTTGACTTTTTCTTTCAGCTCTTCTGTTGTTATCCCTTCTGTTGAAATTTTCTCTGCGAGTTTTTTGGCTTTCTCAAGAATTTCTTTTTTCTTTTCCTGCAGCTCTTTTTCAGATATAGTAGATTCTGCCTCAGCTCTTTGTTTCAAAGAGCTTGCCTGAACTTGTTCAGAGCTTGCTTTCTTCTCCAGTTCTTTATCAAATTTTTCTTCAATCTCCTCTGCAATTTTCTCTTCCTTTTCTGCAATTTTTTCAGGAACACCTGATTTCTCAATATCTTCGATTATTTTTTCTTCTAATTTTTCACTTACTTCTGTTTCAGATTTCTTTTTCGTTACCATTTTCAGTGTTTCGCGAAGCCTATGCGTAATGGCTTGGCATAATAATTCAAAGAAAAAGTATATTTTTAAAGGTTTTCTATAAGGTTTTCTTTATTGCGATATCTCGCGAAGCCGTCCGCGACTCCTGTCACTTTCAGTGTTTTAGCTATGCGTAATGGCTTTCTCAATTTCAATCAATCGTTTTATCTTCGCTTCCCTTTCCTTGCCAGTAATTCCACATTTAAAGAAATCTGCTCCAAAACCAAACGCCAAGTCAGCAAGAATTGTTTCTTCTGTTTCTCCACTTCTGTGTGAGAAAACTAATTTGATATTATTTTTTCTTGCCAATTCAATTGCCTCTTTCATTTTGATAAGGGAACCTATTTGGTTTGGCTTGATTATTATAGCATTTATGCTTTTCATCTTTATTGCTTTTTCCAGTCTCTTTGCATTTGTTGCTGTCAAATCATCTCCTACAATTAAAGTATTGGGAAATCTTTTCAGCAATTTTGCAAAACCTTCAAAATCATTTTCGTCAAAAGGATCTTCTACATAAAACAAATTAAGATTTTTCACAAGATTGCTTATGTATTCCAATTGCTCTTCTTTGCTTCTCCTGAAAACAGGGTTTTTGTAATTGTAGCTTTTTCTTTTGTAGAAAGTAGAAGAAGCAGCATCAACCCCAAGAGGCAGCTTTGTTATTTTTAAAATGTCTAAAATTTCTTTTTCGTTTAAGGATACTGCCCATGCATCTTCATCATTTTTCTCTCCTTTAAATCTGTTGTCTTCTTTAAGAAGAATTTCTTTCACTTTCTTTTTTGTTTCTTTGTTTATTTCAAATGCTTTTTCAACATTTTTGCTTTCTGGAATTAGAAGGAACTCCTGAAAGTCTGGCTTTTTGCTTAAATTAGAATGTTTTCCTCCACCAATACAATTTCCTACAAGCCTTGGAAATTTCTTTGCATTTGGATTTATTAATCTCCAAATATCTTTTTTTGTTTCTTCCGAATGGTAATTCCCTTGACGTTCGCGCGAGAAATCTTTAGATTTTTCGCTTGCAATTGCTTTCAATACAGCAGATTCAAACGCGAATAAAGTATTTGCTCCTATCTGTCTGTCAACAATATCTTCAACTCTCCTCAAATCCTCAAATTTTTCGATTATCTCTTCAGAAAAGTAGTCGCTCAGTTGTTTTATTGCCTTTATGTCTTCTTCAAGATTTTTGTTGTAAGATTTTGCTTCGTATTTGCCTGTTGATTTTCCGCTTGGAGAGCTAGCAGAAAAGTCCCCGACATTTGTTTGAATTGAAACAAGAATTGTTTTTTCTTTTCGCGAGTCTAAAATAGCTTTTGCAGAAACCCCTCTTATTTTCATAACACTAAGAGAAATCTATTATATAAAAAGTTAATCACTCTATCTCGTGACCCCGCTATTATGGATTACACGCGAAATCACTCTGCCCCTGATTCTTCCTCTTCAACTTCTCCTGCTTCATCTTCAGGAGTTGCTAATTCCATTATCTCTCCACCCTCTACAATTTCTTTTTCCTCTGCAGTCTCTTTTTCCTGGACGCCTTTTTCAGAAATCTTTCTTTCTTTCACCCTTCTCAATTTCTCTTCCCTTTTTTGTGGAAAAGGACGCTTTACAGAAATAGGGAGAACGTCTGAATTCAATTCTACTTCTGCAATTTTAAGAGCGTCATAATTGATTTTTTCCAAATCTTCCTTATCTATTTTTATCAATAATGGAGCATTCATGGAAATTTGCAAAGCTCTTGCTCCAAGAATTCTCGCTATTTCATATTTTGTGAATTGTTTTTCCATCATTTCAGGCTTTTTTCAATTTTTTTAAATATTTCTCTTTCTGACTTTTCTACTAAGTCAAGCACATTGTTAAACTCTTCTAATGTCAATTCTTTCGCATTTCCCTTCTGCATTGAATGTATAATTCCATCACAACTCGCTATTGTGACTCTTGTTTCGCTTATGTCTTCTTCTTCTCTGCTTGGATCAACAATCAAGTGGTCTCCAATTTTGTGTATTGTCAGAGAAATAGGAATTTCTTTTGACAATGGAACATTTTTATTTGTCCACTCTCCGAATTGCGTTTTCCCTGTCTCTTCATCGTACTTTGGAATTCGTGCATTTTTTAATGCTGCGATTGCTCCTATTCCTGCAGCGTCAAGCAAGTTTCCATCATCATTTAATGTATATATGTCTATGAAAACAGTCCAGACTTTTTCTCCTTCTTTAATGCATAATTTTTCCAATTCAATGAACTTACTTTCTCTTATTCCTCTATCAATTACTCTTGCTAATTCTATAGAATCAAATTGTGGTGGTCCTGATTCAAATCTCGGAGAACTTAATGGAAGGAATTCTGCAGTAACCATTAGATTTCCTTTGTCCTGCGAGTCTGGATAAGGCTCTGCAACATCCATTTTAATTCCAACAAGAACTTCTGTCTTTCCTACTTTCACTCTTGCGCTTCCTTCTGCATTTTTTGAAACTCCTGTCTCTATTGTTATTTCTCTGAATTCGTCTAACTTTCTGTTATCGAATCTTTTTCCTTGAGATAAATATTCTCTGATTCTTTCTCCTGTTAATGATGATGTTTCCATTTTTTACTTTTCTTCTCCTACTTCTTTCAAAGCTTTTTTCTGAGCTTCATAAATCTGCTTTGACGCTTCTTTTGCAAGCTCAATTGCTTCATTTAATTGCTTTCTCGATATCTTTCCATCTAATTGAATATGGCTTATTTTTCCCTCGCCAGTAAGGGTTATAGGAATGTCTGTTGCACCCTCTCCCTCTTCCCAATCTTCTTCTTCTTTTATCAAATCTGCTACTAAATGCTTGTCTAATTTTCCTATTGAAACGCTCTGGACAAGGCTTTTCATCGGTATGCCAGCATGGGCAAGTGCCATTGCAGCAGCATTTATTCCTGCACATCTCGTTGAAGCATTTGCCTGAAGGACATTTATGTGAACATCAACAACATTTCCCTGGAATTCGTCAATCATCACAATAGGCTGCAAAGCCCATTGTGTTATCTTGCTTATCTCAGTGCTTCTTCTGCTAGGACCTGGTCTTATTCTTTCTGTCACAGAAAAACTCAGCATGTTGTAATTGCACCTCAAAGTTCCTCTTTCAGGATTTTGAGAATGTTGTGGATGCATCTTTTTCGGCCCGTAAACAGCTGCAATGGCTATGGTATCGCCGAATGCAAACATCGCACTTCCATCTGCATTTGGAACTATTCCAACCTTTGCAGTTATTTTTCTAAGCTCATTTGGCTTTCTTCCATCGGGACGTTTGAATGTTTCTTTTGTCATTTTAATCTTTAAATTTAAACTCCGTAACTATTTCTATTAATTTTCCATCTTTAAGAGATTTTTCATTTAATTGTCTTTGTTTATAAATTTCTGAAGGGATAACTTGAATCCTTCCTACATTATTACTAAAATCCATAGGTATATTTCCCAAAGGTGTATTTTCCAATATTAATTTATGAGAATATTTTTCTATTTCTCCTCTCTTACTTATTAATGTATACTTATTACATGTAAATTTCATTTTCCTTTCTCCTCCTCAAGCCAAGTTTTCATCTCCTCTGTCAAGCCAGGCATGAAAGACTTTTCTGCTATGTGAAAAATTGCTCTCTTAGCGAACAACTCATCTTCTACTTTATCTCCATTAATCCAGATTAATCCATTCTGCCCTACTGTTATCCTGCATTTTGTCTCATCTTTTATCAGAGAAATCATGCTTCCCTCTTTTCCAATAATTCTCGGAACTTTGTTTGGATTTACATGAATTATGATTCCTTTGTCTAATCTTCCTAATCCTTTTAGCTTAACTGTAAGGTCTATTCCCCTCTTGTTTATTGAATTTATCTTTGCAACCAGCATGTCTCCTATAGCCAAAACTTCTTCTAAATCATCTTTGTTGACATATCTCGGAACTTCCATCAATGACAAGAAAGCATTTTCAGGAGTGTTTACGTCTATAACCCACCCGTTGAAGGTTACATTTTCAACTCTTCCTATTACAACATTTCCTCTTCTTGGCTGATAAACTCCTGAAAGCGGAATTACTTTCACTAATTTCTTTGATTCTTCTGCTAAACCATATCTTATTGCGACAATTTCATCTCCTCTCTTTTCTGTTCCTTCTCCTGGTAAATAATCCTCCCCTTCAAATATTACTTCTCCAGGTATTACAATTTTCCTCGTATGTTCTTCGCTCATTATGCAAAACCTCCTTGGTTTTGTATTTGTGCTGAAACTTTAGTTTCTGTCATTGTTTTATTTCCTCTGTTAGCACACTTCCATGAGTTGCTGAATTTAGTTTATCATAAAAGTCCATAATCATTCCTGCCGGAATGCTTATCACAACTTCCAAGCTTCCGTCATTGAGCCAATTTTCTTCTTCTTTATATTGGCTTATTATACTATAGGCTTTTCCTGTATGTATAGCAGGGATTTTTATTTTTATTCTTTTCGTTTCAATCTTTATCGGAATTATCCCGCTAATCTGTTCAAGAATTTCCTTAACCTGATTTTCTATCGGAGTGTTCTTTATATTAACATGCGCCTCTTCCAATGCTCTGTGTATTCTGTCTGGTGTATGCGGATTTCCTGTTTGCGGATTTATCGTATTTTTTGAAAGAAAATCAACAATCTGTTTCAGTTTTCTCTCTCTTTCCTCGTCTCTATAATCCTGTGTTACTAAAATCTCTCCTTCCTTTACTATTTTTTTTATTATCTCCAAAGTATTTGTTGTCCCAAAACTCGACATTAAATCAGAATTTGCTGCAACCTCTCCTCTCTTTGAATTTGTAAAAACCCTGTTGTCTTCTGCCTCAAAAAAAGAAGTCTGTCCTTTCTTAAATTTCAATGCTTCATCCAAATCAACTATGATTTCAAAGTGCTTCCCCTTTTGTTTTATTCTTGCTATTGTTGTCGTCATTTTGAAAATTCAACTAACTGTTCTCCGTATAATCTTTTTAATTCTCCATCTTCACTTTTAATATAAACCAATTCAAATCTGTTAATGTTGAATTTTTTCTCTTCTAATTCCTTCAGTATGTCCAATCCCAACTTTACCCCTTTCTTTATTGTCAAATCGCTCTTGTATCTTTCTCTTAATTTCTCTTTTATTTTGTCATCATTTTCCCCGATTGCATTTGCGAGATAAGCCAAATAATTTCCAGTAACATCGCTTGTATATAATTCAGGCTTTTTGTTGTTAATTCCAGCAATCATCAATGAAACTCCGAAAGGTCTTGCTCCGCCATATTGGGTGAATTGCTGCTTTAAGTTTGATAAGTCTTTTATTACCAACTCTGGTTCAATAGGAGAATCATAAGTTACTCTGTTCTGTTGGGCAAGAACTTGCGCTCTCTCAATCAAAACTCTCGCATCAGAAACAATTCCCGCAACGCTTGCAATTATGTGAGAATCAATTTCATAAATCTTGTTTGCAGACTTAGAAACAATCAACTTGTCTTCAACTCTCAAATCTGCGATTATAAAAATTCCATCAGAACAAGTCATGCCAATGCTCGAACTTCCAAGTCTTACTGTCTTTTCAGCATATTCAACTTGTAACAGGTGTCCTTGAGGTGAGAACATAGTAGCTGTTCTGTCATAACCCATTGCTTGGTGTTGTATATCTAATGGTATATCCATATTTTAATATTAGAGAAATTTATAATTTAATCCAATTTCCTTTTCTCTTCAAAAAACCTAAACTCTTAACGTTTAAAAATCTTTCGTAGGTTAAATCGCGCGTTTTTATCCCCTTAGTCCCTTTAAAGTTCCGCTCACTTTTTTTACTTCTATCTTTTTTGGAAAGACAGCCAAACTCGCCCTTACACTGTCAACTGCTTTTCTATTTACAGAAATAATAGCAGAACTTTCTCCAGTTTTAATCCAGTCTAATCCCGCTTTTGACATACCCAAAATGCCTATAAAGTCAAGAATAGCTTTCTCTACATTTTTTCTCAATTCCTTTCCTTCAACTAACAAATATCTCTTATTTTCTCTCATTGTTGGCTTCAGACTTTTCATGATAAAATATATATTTTTAGAGATATAAATGTTTATATTTAATGAGACTTAAATTAGAAAATGGTAAAGATTATTGATGGATATCAGCAACATAGAGAATTCTTAAAAGTTTATAATGCTCTATATGAATTAGCTGAGCAAATATTTGGTAAAGGGAGACTCTGCCGTAAGAACTTAATTGATATAATAGTACGTGAGGGTCCCTCAAAAGTTGCTGTAGATATATTCCCCGACTCTAATTTTATAGAAGTGAACAGAGAATCAGAATTTGAAAATGCAATGAAACTAGCAAGAGAGGGGAAGAAGATAACAGGCAAAGAATTTACTCTGAGAACGAATTATAAACACGACTGATTCTGAAAGAATTTTTAAACTATTCTTTCTAAACTATATCAGAAAAAGAGAAAATTTAACATGGAAATTTATACAATTGGCGGATTTGATGAAGTAGGAAAAAATATGACTGCTGTAAAAACAGGAGAAGATGTTTTTATCTTTGATATGGGTGTTTTCTTGCCAGCAATAGTTGAACTGCAAGAACAAGAAGAAGGAAAACCGCAGGTTTATTCTGAAAAAAGATTAAGAGGAATAGGCGCATTCCCAGATGATTTGCTTCTGGACAAGTTTGGATTGAGAAGCAAAGTGAGAGCTGTTTTTTTAGGACATGCTCATCTTGACCACATAGGCGCTGCTCCTTACATAGCATACAGATACAATGCTCCTTTGGTTGGAACTCCATTTACAATAAACGTTTTAAAAAAAATTCTTGATGATGAAGGAATAAAGATTCCAAATCAGCTTAAAACAGTGAATCCAAATTCTTCTTTTTTTGTCAGGGGGAAAAGTGCAAACTACCAAGTGGATTTCATAAACATAACTCATTCAACAATTCAAACTTCTATGATTGCATTGCACACCCCAGAAGGAATATTTCTTTATGCAAATGATTTCAAGCTTGATGACAGTCCAATTCTTGGTTTGCCTCCGAATTATGATTTGCTGAAAAAACTTTCAAAAAAAGGAGTTAAAGCATTGGTAGTAGATTCTCTTTATTCTGGAGTTGAAAGAAAAACTCCGAGCGAGAAAATCGCAAGAGCTCTCGTAGAAGAAGTCTTGCTGACAATAAAAAACGAGCATTCTGCAATTTTTGTCACTACTTTCTCTTCTCATATTGCGAGATTAAAAAGCATTGTTGATTTTGGAAAAAGACTGAACAGGAAAATTTATTTTATGGGAAGAAGCATGAAAAAATATGTCTCTTCTGCTATTGATGTTGGCATGTGTCCTTTTCAAAAAGACATCCAACTAATAAGTTACAAAAAGCAAGTTGAATCTATTCTGAAAAAAGTCGAAAAAGACAGAAAAAATTATCTTGTAGTCTGCACAGGGCACCAAGGAGAGCCAGGAAGCATAATGGACAGGCTTTCAAGAAACAAGCTTCCATTTAATTTTCATTCAGGGGACAATGTTATTTTTTCTTCAAAGACAATTCCAACTCCCGTAAATGCTGCAAATAAAGACCAAATGGATAAGAGACTGCATAAAGTAGGAGTTAGGATATTTGACAATATTCATGTCTCAGGACACGCGGGAAGAGAAGACCTCAGGGATTTAATTTCAATGCTAAATCCAGAACATATAATTCCTGCACATGGCTCTTTAATGCAACTGACTCCAATGATAGAACTCGCAAAAGAAATGGGATATAAGTCAGGAAAGAATTGCCATCTTCTGCAGAACGGGCAAAAACTGAGATTGTAAATTTTATAAATAGACTATTCCTCTATTATGTTATGTTAAATAAAGGGAAATTCGAGCGGAAGAAACCGTAGGTGTCGTCGCATGGTTAATGAAGAAATTCTTGGGGGATTGAAATCTGCTTTAGAAAGAGGACAGCCTCTTCAAAAAGCAATGATGGCTCTTTATAATTCAGGGTATAAAAAAGAAGAAATTGAAGAGGCTGCTCGAAATTTGATGGAGTTCAGGCAGGAGAGTCAATTCCAGCCTCCTGTAAAAACTGTTCCAAAAACTCCTGAAGTCAGACAAGCTCCCCAAGTTCTCACAACCCCAACAATAAAGTCTTTTCCAGAATTGCAGGTTCCTGTTAGACAATTTCCTCAACCTCCTATGATTCCTCAAAAATTAGAATTGCAAAAACCAAAAGGATTATTCGGTAAAAGGTTAAAAGAAATACAAGAAGCAAAACCAACTCCCCTAACAATTCCACAAGTGGGTAAATTTGAACCAATTCAAAAAATTTCTAATTATGGACAACCAGCTTCAAAAGAAAAAATAAAAGAGAAAAAAAGTTCTAAGGAAAAAATAATAATCCTCACACTGGTTTTCCTATTGATTTTTCTCCTCGGTTTGTTGGGCATGATTTTTGTATTCAAACAGCAATTGATTGATTTTTTCAGCACCTTTTTTGGTTAAGATAAAATGATTTACATTCCTGCAGAAGATTCTTTTTTAATGTCAAGAATTTTGAAGGAACAAATTCCCAACCTAATTAAAAAAAATCCTGATTTGAAATTTTTGGAAATTGGTGCAGGGAGTGGAATTCATCTTGAAACAGCAAAAAATTTAGGAGTGAAAAATATTTTTTCTTCTGATATAGATGAAAGAGCAGTTTCACACTGCAACTTGCTAGGATTTAATTGTATTCACTCTGATTTATTTGAGAATATAAAAGACAAATATGATGTAATAATTTTCAATCCTCCTTATCTCCCAGAAGACGCAAGAGAGCCAAAAAGTTCAAGAAAAGATACAACCGCAGGAAAAAAGGGAAACGAAATCATAATCCGTTTTTTGCAGCAGGCAAAAAATCATCTGAATAAAAACGGAAAAATATTTTTGATAACTTCTTCTCTTTCAGAAGATGTTGATTTTAAGGATTTAGGATATGATGCTAAAGAAATTGGTTGCGAGAAATTGTTTTTCGAGAGATTGTGTATTTGGGAATTAGCATAACCTTTATAAACTCCTACGTTACATTTTTCTTTATGGCAACTATAAATCAATTAGTGGAGGAGTTGAAGAACTTAAGTAAACGTTATTCAGAATTAGCTGACTCACATGGCGAACTTTTTACTAAAAAAGATGCAGAAAGGTTTCAGGGAAGATTAATAGAAGCAGGAAAATTGGTTGTTGATTTTTATGAAAAATCATTTGTTCCTAATTATTCAAAAATTCAAGATCCTGTTATAGAAATTGTAGGTGGAAATTTATCTGGGCTTTCTCAGATGGCTTCTGATTTTTTGGAGAATAAAAATTATTTTGGGTTAGATGCTTTATTAACCCCAAGAGGAAGCAGAGAGGGTGATCCAAATTATTTAGATATGCTTATTCAAAAATTAAAGAAATCTAAAAATAAAAAATTTAAGAGATAATTATCTCCTGATGTCTTTCCAACCAATTTTCTTTTTTTTCAAATCAACTAATTGTGGGTATTGTTCTTCGAAAATTGGCTTTTCTTTCTGGTAAAAGATTCCTGTCGGAATTTTTTCAGTATGGGGAATGTCATAATCAAACTCTTGCGCCCTTTTCCAGGCTTGTTCAAAATTTGTCTTGTCATGCTTCACATCTTCCAGAGAATAAAACTTGCTTTTGTATTCGGCATCAGGATGAAAAATCAGGCATGGCTGAATAACTTCAATGAATGCAAATCCCCTATGTTTAAGTGCTTCTTTGAAAACATATTCTATCTGTTCTCTTTCAGCATAAACTCTCGCAACAAAACCTGCTCCGCTTGCAAGCATTATTTTTATTGGATTTAACGGAGCAATTTTAACTCCAAGAGGAGTTGTTTTGTCTTTGAAATTTCTTTCTGTTGTCGGTGTTGGCTGTCCTACTGTAAGAGCGAAAACCTGATTGTTATGGACAAAATATTTGAAATCAGAATTGTATCTTGCAGCATGGATTAAATGCTCCATACCTTCTGCATAGGCATCTCCATCTCCAGAAAAGCCAATAATATTTAAATTCGGATTTCCTATTTTCATCCCAAGACAAGTGGGTAATACACGTCCATGCAGAGTATTAATCCCATTTAAATTTACATAATCAAAGATTTTTGCGTGGCATCCAATTCCAGAAACAATTGCAAAATCCTCTTTCTTTTTCCCCCTTTTTATCTGTTCAGAGATTACATTTTTTATGCTTGCAAGTATCTGAAAGTTCCAGCATCCAGGACACCAGTTAGGAATTGTTCCCGTGCTAAGATTTATTGTTGTATTTGTTGTCATCTTCTTATTTCCATTGCAATTCTCTCTAACTCCTCTTTGCTAGAAGGTTTTGCTCTTTCAGGATTTAATTCATTTCCCCTATTTATTGGAACAAGATGAACATGAACATGAGGAATCAAAAATCCCTCTACAGCTATCCCAACTCTTTTTGGTTTTAATTTGCTTTTAATTATCTTGGCAATCTTTTTTACTGCTAACATCAACTCCTGGTATTCTCTGTCCTCTAAATCAAAAATATAATCCATATGTTTCTTTAACAAAACTAAAGTGTGCCCTGGGTTAATTGGATTAACATCTAATATAGCAAGATGTTTTTCATCCTCCCAAACTTTAATGCTTGGAATTTCTCCTCTTACAATTTTGCAGAATATACAATTATTCATTTCAATCTCCTCTGAATTTCTTTTTTTAATTCATCAGCCAAAAATGGCCTGCCGTCAAATCTCAAAATCTTGTTATTATCTGAAATAAAAATTCCTGTTTTTTCTGCTATTAACTTTCCTAATTGTCCTGTTGCATTATTCTCTACTAAAATTACATTTTTTCCTTCGAGTTCTTTTTTTATTTTGCTTGAAAAAGGCTCAAGATACAAAATCTGAATAAAACTAACATTCAAATCTTTTATAGCATCGATTATTGCACCTTTTGTCGAGCCAAAAGAGACAATTATGTTGTGAGAATTGCCTTTTCCCTGAATAAGATATTGCCTGAATTTTTCAGCTTCTTTTTCTATTTCTTTTCCAATCCTTATTCTCTCAAGGACATTTTTCTTTATTATCTCTGGATTTTCTGTTGCACTTCCTGTCTCATTTGATTCATAGCTATTGTACCTTTTCAAAGAGGTAATTTTTTTGGAAGGTGTTATAATTGGCTTTTCTTCAAAAGTGTAAAAGCTCTCTGCCAAATGCTTATCACTTAAAACAATCGCAGGAATTTTGTATTTCTGCGAAAAGTAAAATGCCTGGCTCACTAATTCTGATGCTTCTTTTGGGCTTCCTGGAGCTAAAACAATCCTGTTAAATTCCCCATGCCCAGAATGCAATGCTAATTGCAAATCTCCTTGCCCAGTATATGTTGCCACTCCAGTAGAAGGACCAGGACGCGTTGCTAAATATATTACAAGAGGCACTTCTGCCATTCCACTCAAAGAAAGTGCTTCTGTCATTAAATCAAATCCTCCTCCGCTTGTTCCTATCATTGCCTTTGCTCCTGTTATCGCACTTCCGATTGCAGAATTAATAACAGAAATTTCATTTTCTAATTCTAAAACCAGGATGTTATTTTCGATTTGTTTTTCTGCAAGTTCAGAGAGCACATTTGTTGCAGGAGTCATTGGATAAGCATAGTAAACATCCAATCCTGATTTTATTGCGCCATCTGAAATTCCTCTATTGCCGTTCATGTAATGCAGATTTTTTTTATTATAAACCACTTTACATGCAATCTTTTTTTCCTCTTCATAACCCTCTCTTGCTTCTTTGATATTTTCTTCAAATCTTTCTTTCAGCTGTTTTAATTCTTCTTCCAGGACTTTGAAGTCAATGCAGAGAATTTTGAAAAGCCTTCCTGCAAAATACATGTTTCCTTTTCCTTCTCCTGAGATTATATTTCCGTCTTTCTTCAATTCTTTTTTGTGCAATTTAATTGTATTTTCGTCTAAAGCAATCAGAATATCAAGAACAGAATCATTGCTGCTTACAGGCATGTCAGAAAAGGTAAGAACATTGAAATTGTGCCCGCCTCTTATCAGTGATTGGTAATCTCTAGAAACAAAAACATAATATCCTCTTTTTGTTAGGGATTTTCCTAAAAGATTGGATAAAATATTTGCTCCTTGCCCTGCTTTGCCTCCAAAAAGTATTGTTAGTTTCATCTTTTTTATCTCGTAAAAAGAACTAAAGAATATTTAAAGTTAGTGGATTATGAATAGGCATCTTTTTCTTCTTACTACTAATTTATAAAATATATTTTCTTCTTAATTTTATGAAGACAAAAACAGGGGAGAAAGTTGATTTTAAGCACAATTTCAGGGAATATCTTTCATATTTGAAAAACTATAAGTTTCTGGTTTTTTTGTTATTTTTTGTTGTCCTTTTGAATGAAATGAAGGCAATAACAGACAGATATATCTTTAAAATTATTATAGATAATGGAACAGAATTTTCTGCAGGCACTTTGCCGGCAGCCAATTTTTCAAAATTATTGCTGATTGTAGGAGCAGTTTATATTGGTATTTTATTATTTAATTCTTTTTTAAACTGGATTAAAATACATTTCCTTAACAGGCTCGATGGTTCTACAATATATGATTTGAAGCAGAAATATTTCTCGCATATTCTTGGGCTTGACCATAACTTCCACACAACTCACAAAACAGGAAGCTTGATTTCAAGACTTGGAAGAGGCGGAGGGGCAATGGAAAGAATGAACGATTCAATAATATTCGAGTTCGGTCCGATGATTTTGGAATTAACAATATCAATAATCGCATTTCTTTATCTTAACAAATTATCGGCATTGATAATTTCAGGAATAATGGTAGTATTCATCTCTTTCAGTTATTTCATGCAGAGAAGGTCAGAAAAATCAAACATTCTTTTGAATAAAGCAGAGGATTTAGAGAAGGGAAATGTGGCGGATTTCTTCACCAATATAGATTCAATTAGGCATTACGGGAAAGAGGATTACATAAAGGCAAGATACAACTCCTTAAGCACAAAAACAAAAAAGAACCAACTCATCAATTGGGATTATTACAGGACAATAAGCGCAGGGCAAAGTTTTATTCTTGCATCAGGAACTCTCATTCTGTTTTATTTTTCAATGATTGCCTTTTTGAATAATCAGATAACTTTAGGAACTCTTGCATTTATTTATACCACTTATCTCGGATTAATCGGTCCAATGTTTGGTTTTGTTAATGGGATAAGGAATTTCTCAAGAGCAATGGCTGACTTCCAGGAATTATTTGAATACGGGAAATTCCAGAATGAAATAAGAGACAAGCCGCATGCCAAAAAATTGGGCATTGAGAAAGGAGTGATAGAATTCAAAGATGTCTCTTTTAGCTATGGAAAGAGAAAAATATTTGAAAATTTCAGTTTGAAAATAAATCCAAACGAGAAAGTGGCGCTTGTAGGACATTCTGGCTCTGGAAAAACAACCCTTGTAAAACTGCTTTACAGGTTATATGATGTCAATTCCGGAGAAATTCGTATAGACAGAAAAGACATTAGAGAGCTTAAACAGGAATCTCTGCGTTCAGAGTTAAGCATTGTTCCTCAGGAATGTGTTTTATTCGATGATAGTATTTTTAATAACATCAAATTTTCAAAACCAGAATCTTCAAGGAAAGAAGTAATGAAAGCGATAAGTTTTGCACAACTCGATAAAGTTATAAAATATTTCCCAAAAAAGGAAAATACTATTGTTGGTGAAAGAGGAGTAAAGCTTTCTGGCGGAGAAAAGCAGAGAGTTTCTATTGCAAGAGCAATACTGGCAGATAAAAAAATTCTTGTTTTGGATGAAGCAACCTCTTCTTTGGATTCAGAAACAGAGCACGAGATTCAGAAAGACTTGAAAAAATTGCTGGAAGGAAGAACAGCGATTATGATTGCCCACAGACTTTCAACAATAATGAATGCTGATAAGATAGTTGTCATGAAAAATGGGAAAATACTTCAGATTGGGAAACACCAAGATTTAATCAATCAGATGGGAGAATACAAGAAACTTTGGAATTTGCAGAAAGGCGGATATATCAAATAATTAATTTTACCTCAACTATCTTTAAATAGTATACAATTTTTCCAATTTTACCAAAATTTAGGGGTAAAAATGACAAGATTTGCACACCTTTCAGACGTTCATTTGGGAGGATGGAAACAGCAGCCAATGCAGGATTTGAATCTTCAATCTTTTAGAATGGCTATAAACATATGCATAGAAAAAAAGGTAGATTTTATTTTAATTTCAGGAGACTTGTTTGATTCTGCCTATCCATCAATAGAAATACTAAAAGAAACTTTTTTTGAATTCAAAAGGATAAAAGAAGCAAAATTGCCGTGTTTTATAATAGCTGGAAGTCACGATTACTCGATTTCAGGAAAAACTTTTCTTGATGTGCTGGAAAAAGCAGGCTTTTGCAGGAATGTGGTAAATGTAGAGGAAAACAAGGAAAAAATAATTCTCAATCCTGTAATTCACGGAAATGTCGCAATTTATGGTTATCCTGGGAAAAAGTCTGGCTTGGAAATTCCCGAATTAAGAAAAATAAAATTGAACGATTGCCCTGGTTTGTTCAAAATATTCATGCTTCACACAACAATAGACAAGGCAAAAGGCAGTCTTCCAATAGATGCATTGGAAATTGAATGTCTTCCAAAAGCAGATTATTATGCACTTGGACATCTGCACATAGATTTTCAATACCAAAATTTTGTTTATCCAGGTCCTATTTTCCCCAATAATTTTCAGGAGTTGGAAGATCTCGGTTATGGCAGTTTTTACATTGTAGATACAGAAAAAGAAAATACCCTGCAAAAAATAGAACTGAAAATAAAAGAGACTGTTCTTGTGGATGTTGAAGTGAGAAATGCGGCAAATGCAACAGAACAGATAATTTCTGAAATAGAAAAAAAAGACATAGAAGACAAGATAGTTCTTTTGAGAGTAAGAGGAGAACTGGAAACAGGAAGTAATTCTGACATTAAATTCTCGCAGATAGAGGAAGCTACTCAAAGAAAAAAAGCATATTTCCTTCTGAAGAATACGCATGAGTTAAAAACAAAAGAGGTTGAAATTGGGGAAGTTGAAATAAAAAACATAGATAATATAGAAGAAGAAACAATAAAACTTTACTCAGAACAAAACCCAAATCAATTCAACTTCAATTCCCTTATTCCTCAACTGATGAATTCCCTTTCAATTGACAAACAGGAAGGGGAAAAAATAGACAGCTTCACAAATCGCCTATTTGAAGAATCAAAAAAAATTCTGAAGTTTTAAAATGTTGTGCAAATTTTTATCAGAGGCAAATAGAGAAAATCGCTTGAGGCGAGCAATTTCGCGTATAATCCATAATAGCGGGGTTGCGAGATATAAAAACCGTAGGTCTTTAAAATGAAGATAAAAAAAATAATTTTAGACAATATAAGAAGTTATGAACATCAAGAGATAATCTTTCCAGAGGGCTCAACATTGCTTTCAGGAGATATAGGTTCCGGAAAAACCTCTGTTCTTTTAGCAATAGAATTTGCTCTTTTTGGACTGCAGCCAGGACAAAGAGGAAGTGCATTATTAAGAAATGGGAAAAAAGAAGGAAGAGTGAAAATTTTTCTTGAAGTTGATAATGATGAAATAATAATTGAAAGAACTCTTAAAAAAGGAAAAACAATTTCTCAGGATTATTGTTCAGTGATCATAAATAACGAAAAAAGAGAACTCTCTGTCACAGAATTAAAGGGGAAAATCCTTGAAATCTTGAATTACCCGTCTGAATTTGCAAAAAAGCAGAACATTCTCTACACTTTCACGGTTTATACTCCTCAAGAAGAAATGAAACAGATAATACTAGAAGACCCAGAAACAAGGATAAACACTTTAAGACATGTCTTCGGAATAGACAAATACAAGAGAATTCTCGAGAATGTTTCTATCTTGACGATAAAGTTAAGGGAGGAAAAAAGACTGAAAGAAGGAATGACTTCTAATCTTGAGCAGAATAAATTTAATCTTGTCCTGAAAGAAAATGAACTTGATGTAAAACAACAGAATGTTTTGTCTATTGAAAAAGAACTTCTTGAGAAAACAGAAACAAGAAAGAAAATTCAGGAGGAGAAAGAAGAGGTTTCAAAAAAAATAGAAGAAAGAGTAAAACTCCAGAGCGAAATAGAAAAAACAAAAATAATGATTCTTAACAAAAATGAATCTTTCTTCAATAACTCCAAGACAATTGAAATGATAAAAGACCAGATTGAAGAACTGCAAAAAATAAAATTTGACGAGAATAAGTTAAAACAACTGGAACAATTTATAATAATGAACAAGAATGAAAAAGAAAAATTCGGCAAGATAAATCTGGAAGTGAGTTCAAAAATAAATTCCATTCTGCTAAAAATAGAAGAAAATAAAAAAATAGAGAAAAAAATTTCCAGTCTGGAAATCTGTCCTACATGCCTTCAGAATGTTGATGCTGTTTACAAGGCAAATGTTCTTAACAAAATTCATTCTGATGATGTTGAAAGCAACAAGCAATTAAAAGAACTGGAGCAGCAGAAAAAAGACGCAGAGGCAAAATTAAATAATATTGAATCGGAGATTTCTGCATGGGAAAAGCAGCTAACAGAATTAAAAATTCTAAAAATAAAACTCCAGGACATAAAGGAGAAACAAGGTCAGATACAACAAATAGAAAAAACCAATTCCTCTCTTGAAAAAGACATTCAGATTTTAAAACAGCATATAGATTCACTTACGACTTCTGTCCTCAATCTGACAAGATTTGTGAATATTCTTGAAACAAAGCAAAAAGAATTGGATGAAGCCACCAAGGAAGAAAGGCTTGCTGATATAAAGGTTGCAGAATTAAAAAAAGAAATTGAAGTTTTCTCCAGGCAGATAGAAGAGCTGAGGCTAGATATAGAGAAAACAGAGAAGACAAAATTGCAGTTAATTTACATAACAGAACTTGAGAACTGGCTTTCCAAACAATTCACCTCTCTGATTTCTTTTATCGAAAAAAATGTGATGATTAAGCTTAAGACAGAATTTTCTAAATTATTTGCAGAATGGTTTTATATGCTGGTTTCTGACAACTTCAATGTATATTTGAGTGATGATTTCACGCCGATAATAGAACAACAGGACTATGAAATTGATTATGCATATTTGTCAGGAGGAGAGAGAACAGCAATTGCTCTTGCTTATCGCCTTTCTTTGAATCAGGTTATCAATTCTCTTTTGAGCAAAATAAAGACAAAAGATTTGGTTATTTTAGACGAGCCGACAGACGGTTTCAGTGAACAGCAACTGGACAAAATGAGAGATGTTCTTCAACAGCTGAATGTGAAACAGCTTATTATTGTGAGCCATGAACAGAAAATGGAAGGCTTTGTTGAGAATGTCATCAAATTCAGAAAAATTTCAGGAATCACAAATGTTGAACCATAAATAAATTATTTTTTGGACAATTTTCTTTTTCTTATGTCATGTATCATTTTCTTTCTCTGTCTTTCCTCTGCAATTGCTCTTTTCCTCTTTGCTTTTTTATTTAATACAGGTTTTATTACTTCTGTTTTTTTCTTGTAGGTTTTTGCTGGCTTCAACTTTCTTTTTGTCCCTTTCTCTCCTCTTTTTATTTCATGCTCTACTTTTTCTTTCTTTTTTCTATATTCATACTCCACTTTTTGCACTCCAGAGCTCCTCCTAACAATTATCTTTATCAGAATTATGATGATTAAAAGCAATAGGATTATTGTAAAAATAAGCAAGTTCAAAATTGGATATTCTTTTATCTCTTTTTCCCCAAAATCTATCCTTGGAAACATCTCCTCTTGTATGGAATTAGCAGTCAGGTATATTTTATCTCCACTAATGTTTTTTAAATAAATGCTTAAATCATATATCTCATCTTGATTTAAGTCTATTTTTTGCGTTTGATTAACACCAAGATTAAAATTCCAGTTTTTGTCTCCTCCAGATATTTTAATCACAGCAGTATTATTGTTTATTACGTCCTCTAATTTTATTGTATAGGTTATGTTGTTGAATTCAAATATTACTTCCCATCCCTTATAGATATACTTTTCAATCACCCCCCCGCCTCCGCCAAATGTGCCTGCAGGAGGAGTAACTGGAGCAGTAACAGAACCAACACAGGAACTACCCTGTCCATAAACTCCAGAGCCATAAGATACAGCAGAAACAAAATTTGTCAAAACCAAGCTAAGAAAAATAAATGTGCCAAATAGGAAAAATCTTCTTTTCATTTTAATAAAGTTCATTCCAATTTGATAAATTACATCCATAATATTTTTTGCTTATATCTGAATAAATTATCCCTCCCTCTGTTATCGCATTGCAGACAATTGCTGTTGTATTTGATGTTAAAATTAAAGTTCCTAATGAATCAATTCTCATTTTTTCAGATAATGTGCTACCATTTGCAGTGTAAAAAACAAGAGCCCCCTTATACTGGGTATTATTATTGTCTGTCATAATTCCTGCTATACCTGCAACATTTGCGAAAGAAGTATTGATTGTTCTTGAAGAAAATAATATTTTAACCCCTTGGTTGTTGTCAGAAGTATAAAGATTTCTCAATTTTAAAAGATTATATACCCCTGCACCATAAACTCCTATGTCCATTTGCGTGTCTGACACAGCTGAACCGATAAAACTTATCCCTCCGCTGCTATTAAGTTTAAAGGCATTTATGCTTGGAGAAATCATTTGAAACCAAAAACTTCCTGCACCATCAGAAGCGATTTTCCAGTTTCTTGCCCCTGTTCTGTTAAGATAAATAATCGAAGCAGAAGCGCTTGCAATCTCAAGATAAGTTTGGGGCCTGGTTGTTCCAATACCAATATAACCCATGGAATCATTGAGGTATAATCCTATAGTGCCACTCGCATTTTGAACCTTGAATGAGCCGTTTACTGCAAAATTTTCCATAGCATTTGCAATTCCAACCCCAAATTGTCCTGGAATGTATGTCTTGCCAATCAAGGAGACTATTTGGTTGTTTGCTCCAGGAGCCCCGCTTACAAAAGGGGCAAAAACAAAAAAAGGATGCAGCTTTCCTTTAATCGGTCCAGGAGTTACAGAACCACTGATAATTTCATCCTTGCTCTCAACTTGGACATTGGTTCCAACAACAAAAAACTGGTCGCTTGCAGGAGTGGATTTAATTAAGCTTAAGTTTTCAACTCCTGCTGCACTTTCCATCCAAACATTCTCCAGAATCAAATGATATTGTACATAATCTGAAATGCTCGGATTAACGCCTAATAAAATAAGACTGTTATTCCCCTCGCTGAGATTAGAATTAACATCCATCTTTGCATTTGAAATAAGAATCCTGCTATTGGCATTGTTTGGAGCATTACCTCCATCAAAGAAGATAAGTCCATCTGCTACATCAGCACTATTTCCAGCATCATAAACAAACTTGTCTATATTGTACACGCTCCCATATGAACCATTGACATAAAGGAGATATCCTCCAATTCCATCTGCACGAAAATCATACATATAAAAATTAGCTGCCCCCTTTCTAAAAACGAGAGCATCACCATTGGTATTTGCGAATTGGCATTTCCAGAAAGTTGTTCCATAATCTATCCTGTCTCTGAAATCTATCAGTGTTTTTGGGTTGTTGGTTCCACTTCCCCTGAAAGTCAGTCTTGTAGCATCTGTCATTTGCCAGTTTTCATCTATCTGCTCAGCAACAAACAGTGTCCCGTTAACAGCTCCTCCCCACTTAATTTCAGTAAATCTTCCAGGAACCAAAAAACCACCTTGCTCTCCTTCTAATCTTACTCCGTTTTTCCACGTAATTGTAGAAGTAATAATATAAGTTCCACGTGGAAAGAATAAAGTTCCTCCTCCCTGTGCTTCAACAAAATCCATTGCAGCTTGAATTGCAGCAGTGTCATCTGTCACAGAATCTCCAACTGCTCCAAAAGCACGCACATCTGTCACAGGATTTTTTGTTATGATATCTGTGGAAGTTATATTTGTGTGCTGTCCAGAAGCATTATGTTGTACTTGCAGATAAGCGTTAAGAATATCCCCCCATGTGTCAGTGTCTCCACCAACAGTCGGAAGGCTCGCTGCTTCTGCTAAGACAATGCCGAAAATTATGAAAATCATGCAGATAAAAATCAAAAAAATTACACCTCTTCTTTTCATATAACTTCATGGATTGGGTTTATTTAAGTTTTATTATTTTCAATCCATAAAATTTATAAAGCTTGATTGCTCTTAAAAATCATCTAGAAATTATTCTATAATATTAAAATGGACAGATTTTCATCAGAGGCAATTAAAGAAAATCGCTTGAGGGATTATAAAAACCGTAGGTCTTTAAAATGGATGCTGAGTTAAAAAATTCAATCTTAAAATCAGGAACAACTATAGTCGGGATTGTCTGTAAAGACGGAGTTGTAATGGCTTCTGACAGGCAATCAACAGCAGGCAACATAATAATGGATAAGGACTCTGAAAAAATAGTTCCTGTAAATAGCTATCTCGCCATAAGTTCAACAGGAATGGTTTCTGATATTCAGAGAGCAATAAAATATACTGCAGCAGAATTAAAATTAAAAGAATTAAGGTCAAAAACAAGACCTTCTGTCAAGCAGGGAGCAAATCTTTTGGCAAGCATAATATATCAATCAATAAGACAACCTGCAATGCTTCAATTCATTGTAGGGAGCATTGTCGGAGGATTTAATGAAGACGGAACAACAGAACTTTATACAATAGACCCCTCTGGAGGAATAAAACAAATAAAAGATTATGATGCGAATTTTGGAAGCGGAATGCCTTTTGTTCTTGGTTTGTTAGAAAGACAATACAAGAAAGGAATGAGTATTGCAGACGGAATAAAACTTGCAGTAGAGACAATAAAATCTTCAACTCAGAGAGATACAGGAAGCGGTTTTGGAATTGATGTATATTCTATCACAAAGGATGGATTAAAAAAAGTGGTGTCACAGGAAATTCAACCTAACTACAAAGAGGATTAAATTTATTTTTATTATTTTAAAAAAGTGATAAATAAAACAATGTGTAGATTTTCATCAGAGGCAATTAAAAAAAATCGCTTGAGGGCGAACGATTTCATGAGTATAGCGCCAAATTACGAATGGAGTCGAGAGATATATGAAAACCGTAGGTGTTTAAAATGGATATCTTAAAGCAAATAACAGACCAGTTACACGAAAGTATAACTGATGCGACTTTTGAAGGGGCGAATATTGTTCTTTATACAGATAACGCCAAGTTTTTCAGAGAAGGAGAAGTGAAAATAAAGGAAATTGTCGACCAAATAAAGAAAAGAATAGAATTGAGAGCAGATGAAAAAATTCTTACTGAACAAACAAAGACAGAAGCAGAGATAAAAAAAATAGTTCCTCAGGAAGCAGAAATTACAAATGTAATTTTTGATATTCAGAGAAGTATTGTTGTAATTGAAGCAAAAAAACCAGGAATGGTTATAGGAAAACAGGGAAGCATTCTGGATGAAGTAAGAAAAACAACTAATTGGACTCCGCAAGTTCAGCGTTCTCCGGCAATAAAAAGCAAAATCACAGACAGCATAAGAGAAGTTCTTTATGCAAACAACAATTACAGAAGAAAATTTCTGAATTCAATAGGGAAGAAAATCTACAAAGAATGGAATCCTGAAAAAGTTGATGAGTGGATAAGAATCACATTTTTAGGGGGGGCAAGACAGGTTGGAAGAAGCTCTTTTCTTTTGCAGACTCCAAATTCCAAGATTCTTTTAGATTGTGGAATAGATGTTGCATCACAAGGCAGCGACAAGTTCCCATACATGGATATTCCCGAATTTGACTTGAATCAGTTAGATGCAATAATAATTTCTCATGCGCATCTTGATCATGTAGGTTTGCTTCCTTATCTCTACAAGATGGGTTACAGAGGTCCTGTATACATGACTCCTCCAACAAGAGATATTGCAGCTCTGCTTGCTCTTGATTTTATTGGAGTTGCATACAAACAGGCAACAAAACCCTTATTTGATTCAACAGACATCAAGGAAATGGTTAAGCACAGCATTTGTTTGAATTACAACGAAGTTACAGACGTGACTCCTGACATCAGATTGACTTTCTACAATTCAGGGCATGTATTAGGCGGAGCATTGGTACATTTGAATATAGGAAATGGTTTGCACAATTTAATTTATGCTGGAGATTTCAAGTATGCACGCTCAAGATTATTGGATCCTGCTGTCGCGAGCTTTCCGAGAGTAGAAACAGTGATAACAGAAGCAACATATGGGGCAAAAACAGATATTTTTCCCCCAAGAAAGGACACAGAAGACAAACTAATAGATTTAGTAAATAAAACAATCGAAAGAAACGGTAAGGTTTTAATTCCAGAATTAGGATTGGGAAGAGCACAGGAAACCATGCTTGTTTTAGAAGATGCAATTTCAACAGGAAGGTTAAAAAAAGTTCCAATTTACATTGACGGAATGATTTGGGATATCAATGCTATTCATACTGCTTATCCTGACTTTTTGGGAAGTAAAGTAAGAACAGATATTTTCCAGGACAAGAATCCATTTGTATCTGAATTTTTTTCTCGTGTCGGCTCTCCACAAGAAAGAAGAAATGTCATTGAAGGCGGTCCTTGCATTGTTCTTGCAACTTCAGGAATGTTAGTTGGAGGAGCAAGTGTTGAGTATTTCAGGGAGTTTGCAAGCAACAAGAATAATTCTATAATTTTTGTTTGTTATCAAGGAGCAGGGAGCTTAGGAAGACAGGTACAGGAAGGAATAAAAGAGACAAGAATGCTTGTTGACGGAAGAGAGGAAATAATAAAAGTGGAATTAGAAGTCAGTACAATTACTGGTTTTAGTGCACATGCAGGAAGAAACGAATTGCTTTCTTTTTTCAATAACATTCGTCCAAAACCAAAGAGAATAATCATAGAACACGGAGAAGTTTCAAAATGCCTTGATCTTGCATCAGCATTATACAAACTCAACCATGTTGAAACTAATGTTCCAAGAATTTTAGAGACTCTTAGATTGAGGTGATTTGAAAGCGAGAAATCCTATTAAGCAAATATCGACTTTCAAGTTACCGAATTGAGATAACTTTAAAAAATCTACAAACCTTTTTACCCTATGAAAAAGGGGATGAGTTTTATTTTAGCATTCTTTTTATTTTTTAGTATCTCTTTTACAAATTCTGCAATAATGCATCAGGCTTCTGGTTTTAAAATTTCAGTTGATAGCGGAAGTGCAATAACTCTGCAACAGGCAGCTGACCAGGGGCTTTTGAAAGGACACACTTATTCTTCTTCAGCTTCTATCTTAATGGGTGAGCATAATATAAGCCAGGTTTGGGTTTCTGTAAATAGTGGCGAAATGGCTCTTTTACAAGCTTTGCAGCAGAATAAGCTCTGCCCAAAAAACACAAAGCCATTGACATATTCTGGGCCGACTGACAAAAGCCAAGCATATCATCTATCAACAGAAATCAGTCTTTCTTCTGGGCAAAATTTCCAGCAGGCAATAAATGATGGAAAGTTTAATGGAACCTCTTTTGAATGTTATAACAATGATGTATATTCAAAAAATTCTTGTGGAGATTCTATGGGAAAATACCAAGAATGTGGGGATAGTTATTGCGGTGCTTATGGAGCAGAGTATTGTGGTTCTAACCAGCATGCTCTACAAGACAGAACCTGCCATACTCTTGGTTGTAGTAATGGTGCATGTTATGATACTCCTTATACAGAAACAAGAGACAATGGAGATGCCCCTATATATTGGTGCATTGAAAACGAGCCGGATGGTGGAGGAAAAGTCATCTGTACAGAACTCTATACTACAGGAGTTTTAGATAATGAAACCTACAAAATGGACGTCAAATATGCAGCAGAGCATTTCTCCAAAGAAGCTCTTAGAGGTTATCAGGCATGGGCGATTCCTGTTGTTAAAGCCATGAGAAAATCTCCAGAAGAAGCAAAGAGAATTGTCATACCTCTTGTAAATGCCTTTATGGAAGAAATCGCTTATCGTTCTGGAAAGAGCGAAACAGAAAATGAAGTAGGAAAATTATTTTTAGATGAGGGAGTTCCTATTTTTGAGAGGATAGGAAAATACATAGATGAACCAGATTGGAAATCTCTATTTACTCAAAAACAATTAAACGGAATTTTTGAAAATGATAAATTCCTTTTGTATTATTTATTCAATCTTGAATCTCTGTTCCAAGAAAGCAAATACGACAGAATAGTAAAAGATTACTTTACAGAAGAGAAAGTTAGAGAGATGTTTTATGATGCAGAAAAGAGAGGGGGAGATTCCCAAATTGGTGTTGCTAAAGCCTTAGTGGAAAATTTAGAAAAGGCTGCTGAAGAAATAGAGTCTTTGATAAGGTTTGTATAATTTAGGTAATTTTAAAAATCCCTTATTCTTATAATAAATATGAAAAGAGGGTGGATTATTTCACTAACATTAATTATTCTATCAATAGTATTTGTTACTATCTCTTTTTTAAATGCTGCAACCCAATCAGCAAGCAGCATTGTAATAAATATTGACGGGACTGTAAAAAATTTAGATGCACAGTCAAATTATTTTTATGGAACACACACCTATTCTTCTGTTTCAGTTAAAAGTATTGGACAACATGATGCAAGTGAGATTTGGGTTTCTGTAGCCAGTGGAGAAATGACTCTGTTAGAGGCTCTTCAAAAAAACAAACTCTGTCCTAAAAACACAAAACCAATTAAATATTCTTCTTCACCAGCAGACAAGAGTCAACCCCACCATTTTGCAATAGAAATTAGCCTGTCTTCTGGGAAAAGCTTGCAGCAGGCAATAAATGAAGGCAAATTTAACAGCACTTATTTTACGTGCAATAGTACTGATAAGGATGTTTATGCACAAGATTCTTGCGGAACTTTCAAGTTAGTAAAAATACAAGATTGTGGAGACAGTTATTGTGGGGGGTGGGGTTCTACGTATTATTCTGGTGGTCGTTATTATCAGGATAGAACCTGCCATGATAAAGGATGCAGCAGTGGAGCATGCTTTGATACTACAAGGACAGAAACACAAGATGTGACTCCTGTTCCAACAGAAAGTCATGGAGATCATGGAACAACCACTACTACAACCACGACTACTACTACAACAGATTATTCAAATCTTCCAGACAGGATAGCAGGAGATGGCGGTGGAGGTGGTGGAGGTGGAGGAAAAGTAATCTGCACAGAACTTTATAATACAGGATTAATGGATAAAGAAACTTATGACATGGATGTAGAGTATGCTAAAACACATTTCTCCAGAGAGGCTTTCAATGGTTATCAGGCATGGGCAATTCCTGTTGTTAAATTAATGAGAGAATCTCCAGAAGTAAAAGAAAAAGTCGTTCCTTTAGTGAATGATTTTATGCAAGAAATAGCTTATCGTTCTGGAAAGAGCGAAACAGGAAACGAAGTTGGAAAATTGCTGTTGGATGAAGGAATTCCTCTTTTCGAGAGAGTAGGGAAATATATAGATGAACCAGACTGGAAAGATTTATTCATTGATAAGTCTCTTTTCTCTTACATAACTTCTCTTTTCCAGAAGGAAAGCGAATATGACAGATTAGTCAGAAATTATTTCACAGAAGAGAAAGTAAGAGAAATGATTGACTATGCAGAGGCAAAAGGTGGAGACTCTCAGATTGCCTTTGCTAAGGCAGTGATTGAAAATCTTGAAAAGAATGTTGAAGAGGTAGAATCTTTAATAAAAGAAAATGGGAAGGAATAACTCAAAAAAATGGATTATTTTTGGGATGTCAATCTTAGTTGTTGCTGTCTTAATCTTCCTTATTATCTTTATTCTAAACAAACCTTGGAGTATTAAAGAACCAAAAGATTGGATAAGTCAGGTAAAATGGTTTGGAACAGAAAGTTATCAAATTTATGAAGAAGGAGGAAAAAGTATTATATATCACCCAGCTTCTGGATTTAAATTTTTTATTCCAACTGATTGGAACTGGGATGTCGGGTTAGCAAATTATTGGGCATATACTGCAAGCCCTAATACTACCTTTCAAGATGAGACCTCCATTACAACAGGATGTTATATCTTGATAAGCGCTTTTGTTGGAGAAGATTTTTATTCAAGAATCACTGAACACATCAACCAGATAAAAGAATCTCCAGAATCTGCATTTGAAGTCATAAAAGTAGCAGGAGTAGAAGGATTATATTCAAAATATCCAGAAGGATTTAATTTCTCGATTATAAATACTCCTTTTAATCAACAGGCAATCTTACGAATAAAAGTATTTTATCCTCCAGAAGGAGAAGATAGAGAAAGATGCAATGACGCGTTTTTGGAAATAATTAATAAGGCTGAAAAAGTATAAAAATTTATATAAGATAAAATCTGCATAATTTTTCTTTTTCTTAAACATTTAAAAACATCTTTTTCTTTTAATTGTAAATTAATTCAAAGAGGAAAAAGTGAAACATAATGTTAAGATAACCCTCGTGCTTTTGTCAATGTTTGTCTTAACTCAGTTTATAGGACTTTATGTCATAGATTCCAATGTCTTTCACAGAACAATAGAAGTTAATGGAGTTGAAGAAACTGTAACCAATCCGATTCTGACAGCGATTGAACCCCCGGAAATAATACAAGAATCTGATTTTACAACATATCTTGGTTCTATAATCTTTGCATTTATAATTGCAATTTTTATCCTGTTTCTTTTGACGAAATTTAAAGTAGACATAATTTTAAGGATTTGGTTTTTTATTGTGGTTGCAATAGCGTTGTTCATAACTTTCAATGCATTTTTTCCAAAATATATAAACTCCATTTATTTTATTGTTTTAGCAGTAATAGCTTCTCTTGCCATTAGTTTTATGAAAATTTTCAAGAGGAATTTTATTATCCATAACATTACAGAACTTCTCATTTATCCGGGAATTGCCACAATTTTTGTTCCGATACTGAACATTTGGTCTGTATTGATTCTCTTGTTAATTATTTCTGCATATGATATCTGGGCTGTCTGGCATTCAGGAATAATGCAAAAAATGGCAAAATATCAGATAAATAAATTGAAAGTATTCTCAGGATTTTTCATCCCTTATATTTCAAGAAAAATAAGAAAGCAGTTGAAGAATATAAAGAAAGCAAAATTAAAGAAAAAGAAAGTGAGGTTGAGTATAGCTATTCTTGGAGGGGGGGACGTCATTTTCCCGATAATTACAGCAGGAGTTGTTATGAAGGCAGGAGCAATAATGTTTCCTTTTTCCAATGTTCAGATATTTCAAGGAGGATTGCTTCCAGCAATTTTTGTGATAGCAGGAGCAACTCTTGGTTTGGGTTTGTTGTTTGTCTTTTCAGAAAAAAAGAAATTCTATCCTGCCATGCCATTTATAACAGCAGGAATGCTTTTAGGAATGATTTTAAGTTATGTCCTTTTGTAGTTACTATTTGAAGGTAACAAACCATAAGATTTATAAATAATATTTTCTACGACAGTTTATGGAAATTCCAAAAGACAAAAAGAAATTAACTGCTCTTGTAAACGAAGTTAAAAGATATGAGGAAATAGCAGATTATTTCAGAGGAAATCCAAAAAGACTGACTGAAAGGAATAAGGATTTTCTTGAAGAGATGTTATATAGATTATATGATATTGAAGGAATAGAGTTGCCCGAACAGGTTAAAGAGGTATGTTCCAGAACTTTAAAATATCTCACAACTAAATTAGACGACCTCGTATAATCGTATAAAAATGATTTTAGCACAGGAATTAGTAAACAGAATAAAGGACCATTTTGATTTGAACCTTTATGAAACAAAAGTCTGGCTTGCATTATTGAGCAAGGGAGTTGCTTCTGTAGGAGAAGTCGCAACAATTTCTCGTGTTCCAAGAAGCAGAACTTACGATGTTCTTGAAAGCTTGGAAAAAAAGGGATTTGCAATAATAAGAATGGGAAAACCTGTGAAGTATCTTGGAGTCAAGCCCCAAATGATTCTCGAAAGAATAAAAACAGACATAAGAAAAAATGCAGAAGAAAGAGTGAGTGATTTGTCTAAAATAAAAGAAACAGAGGAATTCGTGAAACTAGAGGAATTATACAAGCAGGGAATAAATCCTGTAAAAAGAGAAGACATTTCCGCCTCTTTAAGAGGAAAATCAAACATTTCAAATTTCCTGAAAGAAATAATAAAAAGCGCAAAAAAAGAAGTAATAATCTGTACAAATGCAGAGGAAATAAAATCAAAAGCAAAGTTATTCTTTCAGACTATTGAAGCACTTAAAAAATCAAACATAATTCTGAAAGTAGCACTTTCAGGAGACATAAAATCAATAAAAGAAATAGGAGATAAACTGCAGATAAAAATAAAGAGAATAGAAATTGATGCAAAATTCTTTATTATTGACAGAAGAGAAGTTTTATTTTATATTTCAAGGGATGCAAACGGAAATGAAGACATTGCTGTCTGGCTTAATTCTGATTTTTTTGTTGAAGCCCTTACCTCTATGTTTGAAAAAGCAATAGGGGAAAAGAAATAATCAGAATTGAATTATCTCTAAATGATTTACGTGCATTTCTTTCATCTTTTTTGAATTTATAACTTTCCAATTTCTGACAAATTCCTTGATGTTTTTGTCAAACTTATCTCTTGCGTAGATTCTTTCTCCTTTGACAAAAGTATTTTTATGATGTTTTCTAAACAAACTAACATTTTCTATGTCTCTGCTATTTGGACCTTGTTGAATTATCTCTGCTTTTTTCTTTACAACAAAGAAAAATTCTGCCTCTTTCTCTCCATGATACTCAAATCCTTTATTGCTAAAATTGTAGAATTTTTCTATTTCTTCATTAAGATGCCTGTAAAACTTTATCAGCTTGCTTCCTGCAACATCTCCTTCCTGTTTTTCTGTATCCGCTTTAATAAGGATAAATTCTGCCTTATTTTTCATTGCACTCTTCTTTATTCTTGCTAAATCAATTTCTTTTGTTTCAAAAGCTTCTTGCGACGGTTTTTTCAGAAATTTTTTGCAGGCTGTCTGAAATTTAGCAAAAGTTTCCTGTGAGAGAGCAGCAAGAGCATTTCTTTCTTTGTATGTCGGATCAATAAGTACAATTGGAGAAGCCATTTTTGCAGTGTTCATGTTCATTGCAATTTCATACTTTGTTTTATATAATTTTTCAATATCTATAATTTCTTTCCCCCTTATTTTATTCATTGCTCTCAAAAAATTCAAAAAGCCTTTGTAATGATAAACTAAAAGTTCAATTGCATATCCGGAAAACCCATTTATGTAACTCTCTGCGCCATAACATTTATTCGCATGACAAAATGCCTTTGTTAATCTGACATCTTCAATCATTTTTTCTTTCTTTAGCCTTTTCTTTACATAATTAACATGAAAATAAGATAAATCTGTTATATTTTCTGCCTGTTTTGGATTTTTGATTTTCAGCACAGGAATAACCTCTACAAAAAAAACTGAATTGACATTTATTTTGAAATAATCCCTGGAACCATGAATTTTTATAGCTCTTACTTTAATTTTGCTGAGAATTTTTTCTGTTAGCTTTGATATGTCCTGCTTTTTGTGTCTTTCATCAAATCTGACAAAGACATCTATATCATATTGCCCCTTTTTTATTAGGGTTTTTTTCGCAAAACTTCCGCCAACAAAAGTTTCTGCATTTATTCTTTCCCTTTTCAACTGCTTTTCAAATTCGGACATGAATTTCCTTAAATATTCGTTGATAGAATCCAAGTCTTTTTTTTCGGGGTTTATTTTAATTAGAACTTCTTTTAATATCCTGTTAATTTTATCTGCCATGCAGAATAGAACACAATATTATTTATAAGGTTATTGAGAAATTATTTTTCTTCTTACGATATATTCAAATATTAGAGAGTCATGAAACATTTTTATTTTTCATCAGGATTTTTTATCTCTTTCAAATCTTTCACATTCTGCTGCAATGTAGAAGCCAAATCAATTATGTATTTTCCTTCTTCTATCTTATATATCAATGGCCTTTTTTTGTTGAAAACATTCACTAAATCAATTTCAAATTTTCCGCTTCCAGTAACACGCACTGATTCTATGTCCAAAATTACAGGAGTGTCTTCTTCTATGATTCCAGCCATTTCTCTTATATCTTTTTCTACCTGGTGTTTGTCTTGTATAGGAATATCGATTGGACTTTCTTTTATTCTTGCGTATTGTTCGTCTTTAATGTAAAAGAAAAAATGACTTCCGCAATTACTGCATCCCTGAAGCAATTCTTTGCTACCAGCAGGGTACAATGCTCCGCAGTGTACACATTGGTGTGGCATTTTCTAATTTAACTACCTCTCCTTGTTTTTATATTTAATTCCAAATTAGAGAATGACATTGGCATATGTAAAAAAAATACGGCGAGTATTTAATCTTTTTGATGTTTCTATCACAACAATTGAGAAAATAATTATCTGCTTAACAGAAGTTCTATCTTTTTTGGATTTCTTTTCATTTCCTTGACAATGCTTGCAGGTCCGATTATAGTTATTGCGCTGAAGTCTCCTCCTGCCAGCGCATTTGCAATTCCTTTACCCATTTTCCCAAAAAATCCTTCTCTTCCATTTCCGGAGATGACAGCGAGTTCAATTCCTTTGAAAGTTTTTACATGCCCTATCATAGCCATTGTATCTCCAATAAGCCTCGCCTCTTCGCTTGCAGTCAGTCTTCCCTGGACTATGAGAATATTATTATCTAGAATAATCCCCAGAATTTTTTTTATTCTGTCATCGCTATTCAAGGATTTAATTTCTGAAAAAGGAAGGAACTGAATGGAAAACCCCTTTATTCTTCCTAAATTTTTACCAACCCCTCTTTTTTTATCGCCCATTTTATAATTAGTCAAATATGCTTTTTAATCTTTACGAAAACATTTTGTTTTTGTTTTTGGCAAATTTCCTATTTGCTCTTTACTAAATCTTTTTCGATAATCTGAAAATTGATTCATAAAACTCTTCCAGATTGTCTCCAAACTTGGCGCTTATTCCGACAACATCATATTCTGGAAATGCAGATTCTATTTTTTTTATGTCTGCCTTTTTCAAATCTATTTTATTTGCTACAATCAAAACAGGAATTTTTCTTGCAACAAGATTTCCTATTATTGTTATATTTACCTGATTGTAGGGGTTTTCTGTGGCATCAATAACAACAACAACCATGTTCATGTCATCAAGCCATTTGATGCTTTCAATAACTCCTTGAGTTGCTTCTTTTGCCCTTATCTTTGACTCTTTTTTTGATAGCTTGTATTTCATGAAATTTTCGTAATCTATCTTTGTAGCAATTCCAGGAGTATCTATCATTTTAAAAATCATTTTTTTCCCTTTATATTCTATTTCAACTTTTTCCTTGAATTGCACTTTTCTTGTTTCATGAGGAATCTTGCTTACTGTTCCTATTTCCTGCCCTGTAAAATCCTTGCAGATTCTGTTTGCCAAACTCGTCTTTCCGGCATTTGGGGGCCCATAAAAGCCAAGTTTAATTTCTTTTTTGTTCTTGAACAGGTTGGAAAAAATCCTCCTAAAAAAATTTTTGAAAATTTTTATTTCCATAATATAATTTTGTCTTATTGGTTTATAAATATTTCAGTAATAGAAATGATATAATCAATATTTTTCCCTCGAGAAATTATTTTTTCTGAATATTATTTTTTTTATTTCTCTGCCTCCAAAGTTTCCCAATAGGTATTTCCGGCATGCCTGTTCTTTTTCCATAATACTTTCTCATCGCATATCGGATTTGTTCAGAATTCCATCCGGCATTTCTTAGTTTGCTTATCATGTCTCTCTCCCCTGTTCCTTTTTGTTTTTCATTTTCAATGTAACTAATTACATTGTATAAATTGTTTCTGTTTTTGAACAAATAACTTTCATATTTTTTCTTATACCATATCTGCAGGATTATCCATACAACTAATGCTCCCAAAAAGATTAATACAGCGATAATCGCAAAAAGAATCCATCTTTTTAGTTTTCCTTCTTGGCTTATTGGAGTCCATTCTGTAAGAGTCAACTGACTTATAGGTGGAGAAACAAAAGCAGGAAGACTGATAAAATCAACGTTTTCTGTTGTTGAGAAAGTTATATCGTTTTCTCCAGAATTAAGAGTTATGTAGGTGTAACCTTCTTTTTGTTTTTTGGAATAATCTTCCTCAAACATGAGATTTTTCATATTTTTTATTATTAAGTAAGCCTCTCCTCCGTTGTTTGTTATAGAAATCTGAAAAGTTTTGAGAAATGGCTCTTCATAATCTTCATAGAAAGAGGATATTTCGCTGTATATCATTTCTGTATTAGTGTTTGCTTCTTCCCATGCCAAAACTGCTTCTTTGTACTGGTCTTCTTTGTTTCTCTCATAATCTCCGCCACCAATTGCCTTTATGACATCCAAATCAATATTTTCTCCTTTAGGAAAGAAAGCAATGTTCTCGCTGTAAGCTGTTTTTGAAACAGATAAAGGAATCCTTATCTCCAATAATTCCCCTAAAACTTTTTCGTATTGCGCTTCTGTGCTTGAGCTTGTAAGAGAATTTTTTATGTTGGTGACATTTTTCTCAATTTCATCAAGTTTCAAAGAAGCATTAATTGCTCTTCTCTCTAATGCAGAAAAAGTCTTGGTTTGGTTTTTTATATCCTCTAAATTGGTTTCTATCTTGCTAATTAGTGAAGGAACAATTGTGGAAGCAGGACCAACGATTATATTTGATTCTTTTGAAGAGTTCCTTCCTTGGCTGTCAGTTACTGTTACTTTCATCTTGTGAACTCCGACAGTTGTATAGGTGTGAATGACAGAATCTGCTGTTGTTGTCTCTGAACTGCTGTCTCCGAATTCCCACGTATATTTGCTTATATTCTGTTCAGTATCATTTAAAATTACTCTAAATTTTGTAGGGTATTTTATTGCTGTTGTTGTTGGGGTTATGGTTTTTATGACCGCCACTTCTCTTACAGCAATCTTTTCAGAGAAGAGTTCATTTTCATTGAACATCAAATAAAAAGTGTGATTCCCAAAAGTATTAGGAACTCTTATTCCAGCATCATTTAAAGATATTTTCTGGAAACCGAGAGATTCTACTTCAGCAGGAGATTCTGAAACATTGTAAATATCAATAACTTCAGTGGATATTCCTATGGTTTGCCATAAGGACAAATCAGAGATAGTCAGTCTTTGAGGCAAGCCGGAAAAAATTCTTATTGGAATTATACAATCATTTGAACAATTTCTACCATATCTGTTTTTTATAGAGTCATTTATGTACTTTTCAATATTGCTTACAGGACTGTCTGCTTCTATAAGCCCGTTATTGTCGAGATTAAAATTCATATTTGCAGCATATTTTTTCGGCCTTGCAAATATTTCAAAATCTAAATCAGAAGAACCGCATATAGGAGGATATTCCTCATAGGAAATATTGTAATAGTTATTGTAATTTCCGCTTGTAGTGCTAATGCAAACAGAATAATCTCCGTTTTCAAGGATAGGGAAGCCGTTTGGAGTGCATTCTATTCCTTGTTCGCCTGGAACAGCGAGAGATGTTGCTTGACATTGAACTGTTTCTGTTCCTCCAATTTTTTTAATAGTCATCTTGAAATCAACTGCTTCTGCCTGAGAATTTTCAATAAATGCTCCTATGCTTATCTCAGGAGATTTGTTTAGAAAAACTTTTTCGCAATAGGGAGTAGTAGTTATGCCTGCTTTTTCCAATTGTACTGTTTTTAGAAAACAGCCATAATTTGCGTCTCCATAATTCTCAGAAGCAACATATGCAAGCCATTCATACTGTCCGTCATTCAGAACATCGATTGCAAGAGGGAATTTGTCTGTTTCAGGATTGTCGCTTGCAAAATGCAATGTGAAATCAGATATCCCCGATAACAATCCTCTTTTTCCAGAAACATTAAATCCTATCAAGACAGTTTCATTTTCCCCCAAGTCAAAAGTTTTAGAAGTTTCTTTTTGAGTTGCAGAATATCTGGAATCGCATAAAAGAGGCATACAGCTCCACTCAACTAAAGAATTGGAAGTCTTGAGCAATAATTCCATTAAACTTATGCTTCCAAAAGAACTCTCCAAAACAGAATTTGCTGGCTCGCCACTAAAGCTTATATTTATCCAGCCCTTTACTAAATCTGCTGGCCCGTAATTTTTTTCTATAGAATAATTTCCTATTTCAACACTTGCAGAAACCAAGCTAATAAGAAAAATAACAGAAATAAAAACTACAAACCTCTTTAATTCCTTGTTTACCATCTTTATTGACAATATAAGCTAAAAAGTATTTATAAATTATTTGTCAGAGAATTATTTCTTTTTTCTTTTTAACTTTCTCTTGAAAATCAGAGAAAGATAAATTAATGCAATAACTATAATAGTAAGCGCTACTTCATAATAATCAAAGAAAGGAAGTGCGACCTGCGCAGGGCAAGGAACATTTGTAGTCCCTCCGGTTATACATCTTTGATATGCGTCTCCTGTCTTGCTGGCTGCATCTCCTGTCCAGACTCCTGTCCATTTCAAAACTTTGTACCCTACTGGCTCTTGGTCACAAGCTTTTTCTATTGTTTGGCTTATCTTGCATCCTCCGCCAGAAGAAATAAGGGTTATTGGGTCTTCTATAGAAGAACATTTTCCTGATGAGCAAAAAGTATCATTGCTGCAGCTGTCCGGGTCTCCATCCTTGCAATCGCTGTCTGCAGATAATAAACAACCTTCTCCGATTTCACACTTTTTATCGCCATCTTGTACAGGAGAGTTTCCTGACAAACAGGTTGTTCCAGGATAGCAGTAATTATTTTTCCCTGTTGGCTCTCTGCATAATGTGAAACCATAATTACAAAGAGGACTAACTATAGATGCTCCTGAAGTATAACACTTTCCACTTTGACATGTTGCTCCTGTGACACAGCTTGCCTGGTCTCCATTCTTGCAATCGCTTGAAGCACAACTCTCATCAACTTCACATTTTCCATCTTTATCAGAAGGAGCAGTTTGTCCTGCAGGACATTTTCCATCTGTAGTAGGAAAACAGTAATCTATTCCTAATGGTGAAGTGCACGATGTAAAACCATGTTTGCATAATCCAGATTTAATTTCAAAATAACTTAAAGTGCAGGCATTTTTTGTTGTGTCCCATGTACAATAGCAATTTATCCCTGGGTCTGTGCACTTCAATTCAGGAGTTAGGCTGCTTGTATTTGCAACATTGAACAAGCTCTCATCGCTTTCACATTGCTCTTTATTCGCATAATCGCTGCATGAAGATACACTGCCTACATCTTCCAAATCAACCTTGCTTACTGTTAGTTTGTTGGAACTAATCATGCTCTTGGAAGGAATACTTCTCACTATTGTTGCATTGAAACGATAACTGCAGTCAGCTGTTCCAAAAGCCCCGCATTTCTGGTGTTCTACATACCAAATTCCTGTTGCAGTTGCTCCATTGAATCCTACAGTAGTTGGACCATGTTTAATTTCACTGGAATTATCCATGATTTGGAATGAAATAGCCTGATTGTCACACTCTAATCCGCTTCCTGTGACTTCTAATCTTACTCCTTGTCTAACTTCATCGCTGACAAAAATCGCTGTTGTACGTTGCCATTTTGCTGCTGTTAATTGACAGGAAGATAAAAATTTAGAAGACTTACAACAGATTGCTGTCTGAAATCCTGCTCCTGTTCCAACATGGGCATTTGTATCAGAAGAAAGATTTACTATTTCAATTCCATCAGAAGCAGTGCATCCTGTTGTTCTTTTTATACAAGTCAAATCTTCATAACATATCTTTACTGTTTGATAATTCGTTGACCCAGTAACTTCTGCATGGGCATTTGTCAAAGAAGAAAGTCCAAGAATTTTATTTGCTGGAACACTACTTCCATAAATGGGACTTGCTTCGGTTGAACAACCTTTATTTCCATCACCAAAAGCACAACACAAAACAGAAGGATACCAGTCAGCAAATGCTACTCCAATAAGTTGTTGCGCATGGGCATTTGTGGCTGCTGACAAGCCAATAAGTGCATATCCCTCTGTTATTGGAGTATCACAACTGGCTTTTGCAACTATTGCACATGTTCCTTCTGCAACAGCAAAAACTCCAGAAGACAATAAAACTAACAGAAATAAACTTAATATCGTTAACTCAACTGCCCCTTTTTTCATAACTAACTTAATGAAATCTCTTTTATAAATATTTTTGTTTTATCTAAAAAGTATCTGTTCCGAGAATATTATCTAATGGTTCTCTTAACAAATATGTGGGTTCATAAATTATATAAGCTACTTTCTCATCTGCAATCCCTGGAGACGTAAGATTATTACCACTTGACCATGTAATTGTATAAGCCTTATTTAAGGTAACTGCTTCGCCCATAGTAGCGATATACACATGTCCATCTTCATGAGAAGGGGTTGGAGAACTTTCACTGACTGAAGAATTTAATCTAGTTAATGCAGATCCAACCATTCTTGGAGTTTCACTTCCATATACATATGTAACACCAGAGTCTCCTGCATTAATATCTTTAGCAATAATCTGCCATCCTCTTTGAGGACTTATCTTTCCATCAACTAGAGTATAAGCAGTACCTAATGAAGGATTCAATTGAATATCTAAATTCCTTCCTGTAACTTTAAAAAGAAGATTACTCCATTCAACAGCCCTTTTATTTATCACATAAAGATCTGTTCCGGAGGTAGTTAAATTTTCTCCAGAAAAAACATTTCCAGGAATGGGATTAGCAGGATTAGTCTTTAATATTCCAACATTCCAAACATCAGATTTAATTAATTCATTATATCCATCTACATTAACAGCATTAATATCATCTATATGTGTTTTAAACTCACTAATATTATCTGATATTCCATCCTTATTCAAATCGGGATAAGGCACAACTCTAATAGGATTAACTGTTACATCAGGTTCTGATGCAGAGTTTACGCTTGCAGTTACTGTTCTAACATAACTGTTTTGATTACCTGAAGAATTTGTACTTATTGTCTTAATTATAACTCCTGTAGGAAATTCTGAAACTAATCTATCTAATGTGATTGAGAAATTTCCATTAACAGAATGTTGAGAAATAAGAGAATTATCAAATGCATTGTAAACTTTAATTACCCCCTGTTTTGCTATTCCATCATTCTCACAATCTTCTAATCTTCCAGAGATATCAACATAATCTTCTACAAGAGATGGAAAAACATTAATTGTTATTGGCATTGCTTTGCCTACAGCTCCCTGGCTGTCAATAACCTTTCCCTCTATTTTTACATTTCCAACATAGTCAGAACTCCATGACTGATTTATTGGATTTGGACTTGTTATTGTTTCTTCTATTGTCCCATCCGCACCTTTATCTACATCTACTTTATATTCTATAATATCATTATTTCCATCTTCATCTGTTCCTATTAACTGTAAATTTACTGAAGAATTAACTTCTACAGATTGGGGGTCTACATAGAGACTTGCAACAGGGGCATGATTTGGCTCAGGTTTAGGCCCGCATAAATCACAACTCGCAGTCCAAATAGAAGCCACAGCACCCACTATTAAAGCTCCTCTTTTGAAGCCCTTTCCAACATTTCTTAACTTATTAACTAAGCTTTTTACCATAAAAATTAAAGAAATCGTGAGTATTTAAGGTTTTTTATTACTTAAAAGGGGGAACAAAATATGGGAAAGGAAAAGCTTATATATATTCAAGGATTGTGTTTTTTATGGAAGAATATATAACTCCTGGAACAGCAGGTTTAGCACAAAGAATTTCCCCCAATTACGAAATTTCTGGGGAAAAAATGGATAAAGAAACAAGCAAGCTTTTCGCTTTAACGCGAAATGAAGTTATGTCTTGTACCCAGAACCAATATTAATTTTTATTCAATTCTATTAGAAGATGAAAATTAATAGTAAAACCTGTATCGCACCTTATTCTTGCTATTTAAATTTAACTACTAAATGTAATCTAAAGTGCAAACATTGCTTTGGAGGATATTCTATTGAAATTAAAAATGAGCTAAATTTAGAGGAATGGAAAAAGATTATCAATCAACTAATTCAAGCAAAAGTCTTTTTTATTAATATTTCTGGAGGAGAACCGACTCAGAGTCCATTTTTTAAAGAATTCATTTCTTATTTAGACAAAAAGGGAATGCATTTCATTTTGACGACTAATGGGGTTTTTTCAAAAGACATTAGAGACTTTATATTTAATCATAAAGAATATCTTATTGGAGTTAAAATTAGTTTAGATGGGCCCGATGCAGAAAGCCACGGATTTATACGGCTGGACTCAAATGAAAAATACAACCCAAATTTATTCAAAATAACACTAGATAATATTTTTTTCTTCAAAAAGAAAAAAGTTCCTATAACAATAGCAACAGTTTTGCATAGTGAGAATATAGATAAGATAAAAGAATTTGAAAAATTAATAAAAAAAATTAATCCGATAAGCTGGTTTATATCCCCCCTAATTCCTGTTGGAAGAGGGGAAGTTAATTATTTTATATCAAAACAGTATCAGTATTTCAATGTGGATTTTTGGGAGAATTTAAAAAATAGTGGAGTTAAAAACAGAATAAATATAAATCTTGTTGACTTCCCTAATAAGATAAAAGATTCTAAATTATCCGCTTATTCATGTCCGGCAACATTAAATTTTTGTGAAGTTCACTCAGATGGAACTGTTTCTCCATGCCCTCTCTGCAGAATTTGCATCCCCCATAAATTTATGAAATTTGAAAATATAAAAGAAAAAAGTTTAAGTGAAATATGGAATGGGAAAATTTTCAATAAATTTAGAGATTTGATGAATAAAGGGTGTGATGGATGCAAAATGTTATCTAAATGCAATAAGTGTATATCCCAAAGTTTCAGGTATTTTAAAAATGGAGAATCCCCAACACCATTCTGTATAGAAAATGGAGAATCTCTTGGGTTACATAATTTGCAGAAATTAAAAAAAGTTTTGAAAGAAAACTCCGGAATAGATTTGCAATGATACAAACACTAAATAAGCATGTAAAATGGAGAAAAGATAAAGAAGATATTCTTATTTGTGATTGTAAAAGACTTATCGATTTAAAATTGCCTTTGAAATATAAATTTTTTATGGAGAAATTAGAAAAAGGGGTAGAAAAAGGTAATCTTATTGAAGAAGAAAAGAAAGTTCTTTCTGATTTTGAAAAAATGAAATTGCTATCTCAATTAGAAATTAAACATATTAAATCAAAAGAATTTAATGAAGCAATTAAAATATTAGATACGGAATTAGGAAAGAAAAGAGTTAGAAGTAAAGACTACCTATCAAAAAAATTAAAAAAATTTCCTGAATTTTTTATTGGTGTATTTCTTGATAAAGACCTTATTGGGGTTGTTGGCGGTTTTCCAAGAGAAGATTATTTGCTAATGAGTGAATTAGCAATTGATTCAAAATTTCAGAAAAGAGGATTTGGAAAAAGATTGGTAGAAAAATTTGAACAAGTTGCAAAAGAAAAATATAATCAAATAAATGTAGGAGCAGAAGATAAAGCGATTAATTTCTATTCTGCTGTGGGATATAAGCCCTTTTTATTAATTCAATTTAAACCCAAAGATTATTCTTATAACGATTTTAATAATTTTAATATAATAAAAAAATATGATTTTGGTGGATATTTAACAATAGAAGCTAAAATTATTAGATATAATATGAAACTTTTGAATAAATTAAGAAAAAAATACCCCTCCGCCTATTTTCAATATATATTCACAAAAAATTTTAAACGGATATGAACAAAAAAATACTTGCATTTGTATGTGACGGAAAGAGATTTCTCGCTTTAAGAAATAATTCACAAGACCCTTCTCATGGAGGAGACTTTTGGTTTACTGTAACAGGAAGTATTGAAAAAGATGAAAATGAAAAAGGGGCTATCAAAAGAGAAGTAAAAGAAGAAACTGATTTAGATGTAAAAGACGTTTTGGATTTAAACTGGGGTTCAATTTACCCTTGGGGAGATCAAAACCATCAAGAGAAAAATTTTATTGCTTTTGTTAAAGATGGAAAAGTAAGATTAAGTGAAGAACATACAGAATATGAATGGCTTATTTTAAGGGATTTTATAAAAAAACTAAAATGGGATTTAGACAAAGAAGAATTAAGAAAAGTTTTGCAAAAAGGAATAAATAAACAATTATATTTTAAAAAAACAAAAATAGACGACTTCAGAAAAAGATAACTATCCCTTAATCACAACCATTGGCTTTAATCGGGCAACCTTTTTGCTTAATCCCAATTCATGAACGACTTCAACGACTTCATCAATATCCTTGTATGCTTCAGGAGCCTCTTCTGCTAAAGACTTCCAGCTTCCGGCTTTGACTTCAATTCCTTTTTTGTTCAATTCTTCTTTTATCTTTTCCCCCCTCAAATTCCTTAATGCCCCGCTTCTGCTCTGTACTCTTCCTGCGCCGTGTACTGTGCTTCCGAATGTCAGTTCTTCTGCTTTTTTTGTTCCGACTAAAATATAACTTGCTGTTCCCATGCTTCCCGGAATTAAAACAGGCTGTCCGACTTCTCTGTAGATTTCAGGAACTTCTTTTCTTCCTGGCCCAAAAGCCCTCGTGGCTCCCTTTCTATGAATGCAAACCATTTTCTTTTTTCCATCTACAATATGCTCTTCAAATTTCGCAATATTATGGCAGACATCATAAATGACATCAATTTTAATGTCAGGAAAAAATTTCTTCATTTCTTCTCTTGTCCAATGTGTGATTAATTGTTTGTTTGCAAAAGCGAAATTCGCTGCGCAAGCCATGGCAGAAAAATAATCCTTTCCAAGTTTGCTTTTTATCGGAGCATTTATTAATTCTCTGTCTGGCAAACTCTTTAGTGTATCAGAATATTCCTCTTCCATTGCCTGTATGTAATCTGAAGCAACCTGATGCCCTAAACCACGACTTCCGCAATGTATCATCATAGTAACTTGATTTTCTTCTAATCCAAAAATCTTCGCTGCTTTTTCATCATAAATCTCATCAACATATTCTATTTCTAAAAAGTGGTTTCCTGCTCCGACTGTTCCTAATTGTCCTATACCTCTTTTTATTGCTCTCTCGCTTACTTTAGAAGCGTCTGCTCCTTTAATGCATCCCTGCTCTTCTGTATGCAGATAATCTTCCTCAACTCCATATCCTTTCTCTACGAGATATTTTGCCCCATTTTCCAAGATTTTGCTGAGTTCCTGTCTTGTAATGTTAAATGTGCTTCCTCTTCCGACTCCAGAAGGAATTTTCCTGTATATTCCCTCAACAATTTCTTTTTTCTTTTTTTCTATGTCCTGTTTTTTTAAATTGGTTCTCAAAACTCTCACAGAGCAATTGATATCATAACCTACTCCTCCGGGAGAAATAATTCCTTTCTCCATGTCAAAGGCAGCAACTCCTCCAATCGGAAAACCATAACCCTGATGGCTATCAGGCAGGCCAATCGAAGCTTTTATAATTCCAGGCAGGCAAGCCACATTTTTCACTTGCTCCAAAGTCTTGTCCTGTTTTATATTCTCTAAAAGTTCTTCAGAAGCATAGATAATTCCGGGAACTTTCATTTCTCCATGCTGAGGGATTTCATAAACATTCTTTGAGATTTTCTTGAGTTCCATTTTAAACATCCAACACGACTTGGCTAATCCACTTGCTTCCTCTTTTCTTAATAAACATTTCGTTATATGTAATTGCTTTTACAGAGTTTGTGAACCAATAATTTTTTGAATTGTCTCCTAAGAGAATGGCTTTTAATGTGAAATCTTTTATTTTTATTTCTTTTATTTTTGAAATGAGAAAATTGCTTGAATCTAGTAAATAAAGAATCTCTTCAAGGAATTTGTACATGAGAGATTCAAAGTCTCTTCCTTTAATCTTTATGATTTTTTCTTTTGTGCCTTTTATCTTTTTTTTCCCACAAATCACATCTTTTAACGCGAATGCAGAATTCTCAAACACCTCTTCAAGGTTTTTTCCGAATGCCTGAAATTTTATATCTGCAGTATGTTCAAGAAATTTAAATTTTAACATTTATTTTGTCCAGCAGAATAAATTTAATTTCCTATAACTCACTGTTTGCAATGTGGAAGATATTGTGACTGATTGAGAATAAATATCTTTTACCTGGCTTTCGCTTATACTGCATGTCTGGGTCATATTGCATATTCTTCCGACACAACTCAAATAATTTGGAGTTCTTACGATTATTTTGCTTTTAACCTCAACAGGAAATCTTGAATCTTCCCATGGAACAGGCATTGGCTCTGCCGCGCTTAAAATTTTTACTCTTAATGTATCATTTGTTTGTATCTCCCTTAAGATTGAAAGTTGCGCTTCGTAAACTCTTTCTGAAATGTCTGTTCCTTCCAAATATCCTTTGTTTAATATTATCAGAACAACTCCAACTATAAGAAGGACTGCGACAAATGCTTCTACAATTTCTATCCACCCACTTTTATTCATACTTCTTACCATACTTTTATATTTATAAAACCTGACAAAATATTTGCCTTGCTGTCTATGTATTGCATTGGAATTTCTTCTGCATAGATGCTCACGCTTGTTGGAGGTTGTCCAACACTTATTATTGTTCCATTATATTGTATAAAATCAAATCCAAATTCTGCCCCAGGAACAATATCGAAATCCTGTTTCAGTTTGTCATAATTGTTTTTGTAGTAATTGATGAGTTCATAGGTGTTGTTTTCGAAAGCATATGCCCCTATTGTTACAGAGCCAATAGTATATTCTGTGTCAGAAAGGGCTTTACAATTACTAGGAGGCGATAAGGAAGAGGGGAGAGTCGCAAGTCTGTCAAACTCAGAAGAATGATATACTTTGAAAAATCTATTCTCTCTTACTTTTCTGTTTATTGCTATGCTTGGGAAAATTTCGTACGCTTCTTGTATACTTTCTGTTGCATTTTTTGCTATGATGTTTGGATTTGGTATGTTTAAATTAAAAAGAAGGTTAGTCAATATAATGCAATTTTTATTTGGATTTCTTACATTGGTAAAATCTACACTCACAGTAGTAAAGTTTGCAGAAATATTCTCTGTTATCTTGTTGCTTATAAAATCTAACACTGATTTTTTGCTCTCTCCTGTGCTTACAGCAGGATTTACAACAACATAAAGGAATACTATAAACGTGATAAAAATGACGAAAGATATAATCATCCCTACGTGTGACCCTCTACGATTTTTTGTTAAAAAAATTGTAGCTGGAAAATTTCCTGTTTTCCTGCTTTTTGAATTCATATTTAACTGAACAATTCTTTGTTTATATTTCTTACTTTCCCAAAAGCACATTCGCAATTGTAGAAATTAAGAAAGACAAAACTACCAACGCAAAAGAATGTTTTACTCCTGCTTTCAGGCTTCCCTCAGAAAGCTTTCCTATTGTCAAACCGCTGAATAGCCCCTGAATTATTAGGAGATATAAGAAAGCCCTGGACACATCAAAAGCTGTTGTTTCTCCTGTTGGAGTGCTCACTCCTGTTATTCCTAAACTGCCAACACTTGCAATTCCAGAAATCATGGGGATTATGTAGAACTGCATGACTAATACTATTATCATGAATACAAAAAAGATTATATAACCCTGAACAGCAAGTGTTGAAATAGTCGCCTTTCTCTCTTTCTTTAGTTTGTCTGCTGTGCTTACTGCTTTTGCAACAGATTCCAAAATTTCTCCTATGTTTCCTCCTGCCCTTTCTGCCTGTCCAATCAGCGTGATTGTTCTTGTTACAGTTCTGTTGTTTATATCATTGCCAAAAGTTTGCAGTGCATTTCTTAATGGGATTCCCATAGCAATCTGATTTGCCAGCTTTTCAACATGCTTGCTCAACACTCCAAAAGGTTTTTTTCTCATGTTGATTATACTCTTGCTTATTGGCGTGCCAGTTTTTACACTTTCAACAAGGTTTCTTGTGAATTCCAGGAAGAGCTCTTCTTTCTCACTTGCAATCCTTGTTTTTTGCATTGTGGTGAAGACAAAAGGAGATACTCCAACAAGAATTCCAAACCACATTATAAAAAAGAAAAAATTAGTCCCCCAAAACAAAAAGGACAAACCAATAATTATAATTCCGGAAATTATCCCAATCCAGTGAATTTTTTTTAACTCCATTATGCAAAATCTCCTGATTTTGTATCCACAGGCTTACAAGAGCCGAGGACTTTGAAAAATTTCCTATTTTTCATATTATATGTTAACAGGCTGTTTTAATTGAAGGAATATGAGGAAGAAAATATTTATCAGAGAAACTCCGCCAACAACAAGAAGAGTGATTGTTGAAGTGCTTAAAGCAACCCCAAGTCCGCTAATCTTCATCATCATCAAGAGCAGCATAAGAATCATGGGAGCAGCGATTACAACGCTTATATAAATATCCATGAATGTCTCTGCACTCTTTGTTCTCTTTTCCTTGTCTAATCTGTATTCAAAAAGCAGGCTCTGTGAACGCTTCTCAAAAAAATCAAACATATCTCCGCCAGAAGTTATTGTTGTTGCCAACCCATTGAACAATTCTGCAAGTTTTGAACTCGGGCAGTTTATAGCGAGATTCTTTAACGCAGTCACAATGTCATATCCGTAAATGTTTATCTCGTTGAGCAGCTTGTTGAATTCCCTTTCTAAATTCGGATATTCTTTTGTAGAAGAAATTATGCTGAATACTTTAAGAGGTTCTATCATCGACCCAGAGATAGCAGCCATGTGTATTGTTGCAAAAGGCAGTTCCTGGTTTATCTTGTTTTCCACGGATTTTCTTTCCAGAGAAGGATATAAATACATGAACAAGAAAGTTCCGAGAGGCACAAGAAAAAGAATCCAGATAACTTTTATTAATCTTGCTCCTATATCTTCTGTTCTTAAAGTGATTATCGGAAGTTCCGGAGTTATATTAAAAAACAAAAAAAAGCCGAATAGAAAAAAAGCTATTCCAATAGAGATAATTGTTGTAAGAATCAAAATAGAAATATAGGTTATAGAAGTATAAGCCAAATTGGATCTTATCAAATCCTTTTCAAGTGAAAGCATTTTTTTCTGCTTAATTAGCGATTTTACCCTGTCTCCAAAAAGATTGTTTGCCAGTTTAATATATTTGCTGGGTCTCTTTTCTTTTTTCTCTACAACTTCTTCTTTTTTCTGCTTTAATCTCTTCAAAATTTCCCTGTCTAATTCTGAGATTTTTTCTTTTGACCTTTGGGGTTTTATTTTTTCTTTTTCCTCCGGCATTCTTGCATTAATAATTTCTTCTCTGACAAGCGGGGATTGAATGCTGGTTTCTTCCAGGCTATTCAGGAGCTCATCATTGGTATTTTTTAAAGATGCTTTCAATTTTTCTAACTGACTGTCAAGCATCTTTTTTTCCTGGCTGTCTGCATTCTTGAGATAAGCAATTAGAGAATTAAGCTCGTCAGCCATTTTTCTCTCTTTAAAAACCACCTCTTTTATCCTCTGAATGTTTTCTTCAATAGTCATTTTATGATGTTAGAAATTTCGTTTTGTATCCTGAGCATTATTCTTTTGGACTTGTTGAATCCTTCATAATCTCTTTTTTCATAGCTTTTTTCCAGGCTTTTCTCAGAGTCTTCAAGGGCCTTAATAAGCTGATTTAAGAATAAAATCTCCTCTTTTTTCATATGGAAAAAAAGCAAGACGTGTTATTAAATATTTTGTCAGATAAATTTTATGTCAGCCCTAAGTCTTTCATAACTTCCAGAGGTTTCTTGTAATATTTGGTTATCAAGTCCTGCATGTCGTCAAAATTGAATATCCTTTTCTTGTATAATTGATAGATAACCTGCACTCTTCTCCTGAATTCTGTTTCCAGTTCTTCTATTTTTATTCCGTATCTTCTCGCTATTTTTTCAAACACCCTGCTGCTCTTTTTGAAATAAAATCTGTCATCTCTCGGATTCCAGGTAAACGGAGTGTTTGTTATTGCAACTCCATCGGGATTTACATTTACTATTTCCACTATCTCTCGGAGTTTTCTTGTCTCTTCATTATTGACAATTGCGTGAGTCATTATGCAAATGCAGTCAAGAACATTCAACAGAGTTGGAGAGAGTTCTATTGGAGGTGTTTCAAGCCTTTTGATTACTGTCTCAACAGAGTCAGCATGCATTGTGCTTAATGAAGAGTGTCCTGAAGCCATTCCCTGAAATAAAACAGAAGCTTCTTTTCCTCTTACTTCTCCCACAATTACATAATCAGGATTTTGCCTGAATGAACTTCTCAGTAATGTAAAAAGAGTGATTTCGTTTTCTCTTTTGTTTCCTGTTGAGCCCCTTACAACACTTGGAAGCCAGTTCTCTCTCGGAAGATTTAATTCCCTCGTATCTTCAATGCTTACAACTCTTGCTTCAGGAGGAATAAAAAAAGAAACAGCATTTAACATTGTGGTTTTTCCTGAAGCTGTTCCTCCTGTTATTAGTATGTTCATTTTGTACTGTACAAGAATCCATAAGTATGCGAGCATCTCAGGGCTTAATGTACGAAAAGAAATTAACTGCGTAGGAGTCCACGGATTTTTTGTGAATTTTCTTATTGTGAATGTTGGTCCCTTGCTTGTTATGTCTGCTGTGTAAGTAGCATTTACCCTGCTGCCGTCTGGCAAAGTTCCGTCAAGAATAGGGTCTGCATAAGAAATATGCTTCCCGCATCTCTGTGCGAGTTTTTCAACAAGACTCTCAAGTTCGTCAGGAATATCAAAAATAATGTTTGTCTTTATATTCCTATAAAGCCTGTGAATAATATAGACAGGACTCTTAAACCCATTGCATTCTATATCCTCAACAAAATAATCCCTGAGCATAGGCTCGATTTCATTAATGCCAATAAAGTCCCTGCACAGATAATAAAATATTTTCTTGTAGGATTCATACGGAATATTCATGCCGAATTCAACCGCAAGAAGCCTTAATCTCTTGTCTATATAATCTAATAGCGCCTCTTCATTTCTTTCTACAATCTCTTCAAAATTTATCAAATCCCTTATAGCAGAAGTCAGCTGTTCTCTGTAAGATTTCTCCTGCTCATCCAAAATTGGCTCTTCAATTTCGTAAACAAGCTCATACTCCTTTTCATTCCAGTAAATATGAATGAAAGCAAATGGGGAAATAACACAGTATCTTATGTCAATTTTACTTCTGTCTTTCACTCTTTCAAGTGGAGGAACTTTTACATGAAAATCTATTTTAATTTTTTCGTATGTTTCTATTGGATGCATTTTAACCAAGCGAAATGTTCATGACGATTTTCCCGTTTGCACCTTCGCCCTCATTTAATATATACAATTCATATGGATTTGAAGCCTTGCTCATTGTTTTTAATTCATCCTTTCCTTCAAATTTCAAATCATAATTGCTGCTGTAATCGCTTGTTAATGTAACTAAATTATATCCGGTTTTTGTTTCAGTCAAAACAATCACGCTTCCGTCGTTGATTTGCTTTCCAGGCTCGCTGTAAACACTTTTGCTCTCAAGTTCAAAAATAATTTTATTATTTATAGCATCTATTTTCAAAGTTCCGTCTTTTATTCCTATTTCCAATATTCTCTGATTGCCTGCCCCAGCCATACCTGAAATAGTCGAGTCTATCTTCTTCATCATCTCAGTAGATTGCTGCAGAATTGCTCTGTCCTGCAATTCTTCTATTTTCGGTCTTGCATAACTCAATACGAGTCCAATCATAACAAAAGCAATGAGAGTGTAAATAACTGTCTCTATCCAAACCTGTCCTAAACCTCTTTTCATTATATTAAGAGTAAATTTTAATTTAAATAATTAATGTATTCTCAAGTCATAAACATGCAGTTTTCAATTTCAGAAAGAGCATCAGAAACTTCGCATTGTGTCCCGCTAATAACAGGGGCAATTTGAATAGAGTCTATTTTTGTAGTAAAACCTGTTGCATTGTAAGTCAATCCTGAATTTCCTCCAGGCAGAATCACATTTGCTGGAGTTGTTCCTGAATACATAACAAGATTTGTTATTGTTTGGGCAGTATTGGTTATTTGATAGCTTTTTACGCTTCCGCCAGAGGACACAGAAACAATTATTTTGCTGACATTTATGTCTCCGACAGACAAAGAAAATCTAAGCTTGTAATTGCTTCCTGATTGTTCATAACAAGTATACTGCCTATTGAGAGTTATTTTTTCAGCATTCCCAAAACAGGATTCACTGCTGTGGATTTGTTTTTTGAGAAGATTGTTGACAAATCCCCAAACCAAGACTATTGCAGCCATGCTCAAAACAACAAGAATAAGAGTTACAACAATCGTGGAAAGCCCCTTACGATTTTTTGTAGAAGAATTGTAATGGAAAAATCTTTGATTTTTATCTTTCCTATTTTTATAATGAAATTTCTTTGCCATATTGTCCCTCGCATACAAAAGTTTTCTTGCCTTCTTTGCTTGATGTTCCTATCAAAACAGGCGATATTATCGCGCTTTGAGCATTTTTAACTGCAGGGTCATTTCCGATATTGCCGGAAAATGTTGTTCCTGTAGAAAGTCCTGTGCTAGGCCAATTCTCTCCACCACTGAGTTCTGTTATTTCTTTTGTCTGATAGCTTCCATCCTTAGAGATTTTCAAATTAATTCTGAATAAAGGGACATTTCCGTTATTTACAATTGAAAGAGTTCCTGAAGAATAACTTGCCTCAAATTCCACATCATCACAGACTAATTTTATGTTTTTCTCAAATTTAGTGACTCCTTCCTCTACCATTCCCCTGAACCATAGAAAAACCACAGAAGTAATCACAATTGTAAGTGCAATCAATAAAACTGTAGTGATTATGGGAGAAAGCCCTTTCTTAAACCTCTTCAAAAATTTGCTTTTCATGTTCTTCCTCTTTATTTTAATTATAAACATGTTACACTTTTAAATTCTTTCGTTTTATGCATGGCACGCCAAACTCTCTTCAACTTTTGTATTCCCGCAGGTGACGAGTTTTTCTTTGTTACCTACTTCCTGCATTCTTGTAGGAATTATTTCAACTTTATACAATAATCCATAGCCTCTGACATTGAATGAAGACATTTTAACATTTGTTGGCTCTTCTGGAGTAAAAGTATTTATGAGGGCACTTTCTATTCCAGTAGAAAAAGTGATGGAATTTCCAGAAACAACTCCTCCCCTTGTGATGTTCTTTGAAATGTCTATTGTTGGAATTTCTTCTCCTGACTTGTTGGATACATGGATAAAATATCCATAAACACTGAATTTTCCGTTATTTTTCAGGGTTATATTCAGCACAGAATTCGTGCAATCGTAATAAATTTCTTTTATAAAAACAGAAGTTCCTTCAGAACACCCTATGGCTTCTTTAGGCACATATGTTTTCAGCCACTGATAAACGATAATACTCATGACTATTGAAATAGCGATTAGCAAAACATATCCGATAACAATACTTATTCCGTGCTTATTTTGTATCGCTGGTAACAACATGTTTTTCTCCGCCAATTGACTGCCAGATTACAAAATAGAAATTCTCCCCCCATTTTAAACTGAATTGATAGTCCTTGTCTTCTATCCTTATAACCACTCTGGAGATGCTTCCTTTAGTTGCAGGAAACTCCTGTGTTTGCCCTATTGTAAGATAGGGTGTGCACTCTTGACCATAATTGAGTTTCACGCAGACGCTCTCATTTGCTATTTCCTGATATCCAATAACATTTATTTTTTGACTGTTCCCAAATACAAAATAAATATTTTTCTTTTCCTGTATGTAATTTACATAATTCTTGATGAAGCTTTCCATAAGAGTTTTCATCTGGGTTTCATTCAGTTCACTGTATGTTCCATAGTCAAGGACATTCTGGCTTTCAATTCCTAATTCTTGCCCGACGTCATACAACTTTACGTTGCCTTTTTTCTGTGTGTAATTGGAAACAGTCACAACGCTCACAACTACTACAATTATAACAACAGCAGCAATTAGAAAGAATTGCCCTCTTTTCCCTCTTCCTAAATTCATCAATACAAAAAGGAAAAAGACTTTATTAACTTTTTGAAAATGTTGGAAGAAATAGTTAATGATAAAACCACGAGATAAATTATTCAACTTACCCTTGCTTTTTCATATTACCTAATTATATCAATTGCGCGTAAGCGCACAAATTAAAATTATTTTGTAGACTCGAAGGTTTGCCTGTAAAGAACTAAAAAGCTACCTTTAATCTTTCTCGGCTCTGTTTCCTGCCAAGCATCTCAACAAATGTTTAAGGCTGCTCCGATCAAGGTCTGACCTGTTTCGCACCTGCAAGATCAAGACAGACAAAGCGTCAACGTCCGAATAAAGACTTTTTAACACTCTACTCACTTACCTTCTTGCAGTCTGCCATAAAGCCCGTTTGCATGCGGCGTAGGGCTAATCCGCCAACCTAGTCTACAAATATAAATGAGAGAAATGGGTTTTTAAGATTATTCTTTTTTAACTTCAATGTTTTTTGATTTTGCTAACTTGTTCTTTCTGACACTAAAAAAGGCTATTGCAGCAACCACAATTGTTAGTAATCCACTAAGTGTAGCCAACCCTTCACCTGACTTGACAAAGTTGCCTATTGCTGCTCCTGTAAGCCCTAAAAAGCCTGTAGTTGTTTGAGTTGGTTGTGTTTCATTTTCAGGAGAAGTAGGAATAGGGGTAGTAACACAATTTCTTGTTTCAGTAGTTTGTAAATTTCCACTTGTGCATATTCTTTCTTGAATTCCATTAATACAATCCCCCCAATCTCCGCATGAATAAATATTGCCCACACCTCCACCTCCTCCGCCACCGCCTCCACCCGGAGTTCCTCCAGAAGTTCCAATACTAATTAAATTGGAAACCCCATTTCCTTCATTATGCCCTACTAAATCCCATGCATGAACTATGTAAGTATAAGTTCCTACCTGTGTGGTTATATTATCTAAAAAAGAGGTAGTTGTTGAATTTTCTATAAAACTTAAACTCCCTTCATTAAATCCTCTGTAAATATCATAATGACTAATTCCACTACAAGCAGGAACATCTGTTGCAGGATTCCAAGTTAATTGAATTCCATTACTGACTTTTGTTAAAACTAAATTTGATGGGGCAGAGGGCTTATCAAAATCTACACAGAAACTTTGTGCTACTATAAAATTCATCAACAAAAATGGGATTAGTACTAAAAGAATTTTGATTTTCATTTTATAATTTTCCGTTATTTCCTAACACATCTTTTGCTTCTGCATAAAGCCAGTAAGAACCGCTTTGATTCAAATTATGTTGTGTCATATTGAAAGATGCTTCATATAATTTAAAAGTTGGATTATAGGTTATATCATAAATCCATCCGCTGTCATAATAACTTACATTTAAACCCGCTCCTTCAGAAGGAATTCCTAAACTTACTATTTTATATTTTACACTTGAACTATCGATATTATACATATCTGTAATATTAAGTTTTATTGGAATTATTTTATTTTGTTCTGAAAAGAGCTGACCATCAGTTGGAGAAACTAATTTAATTACTGGACCTTGATTATCTGGTTCCATTTCCAACAATTCAACACTTACAGAATATTGTCCAGGATAAAGTGCAGGATTAGAAGATATAGAAAAGTTAACTTTGTCTCTTCTGTCTAATTTTAGCATATTAATATAATCATTAGAATCATAGCAATAGAAAGTCCCATTTGGAATATTTGTTTGAGTGTAAAGGAGTCCTTGTTGGATTCTGAATTCCGCAGTATTTTCAACGCACTTTAATGGAATTGTTTTTTCTAAAAAGGAAAGTCCAAATAAAGGATATTGTTCTATAAAACCACTTAACTGAAAATCTCCTTTCCAAACAGGATAATTCTGGTTTAAAGAATTTATATTCACTTGTAATACTAAAGATGCATCCGGATTATTACCAAGATTATTTGGATAATCAAAACTGAATGTTGTTGAAGTTGTTCCTCCTGCAATAAAACTCGGAATATTCATTGACGGGCTAAGATTTGCTATTGTCCCTGCAGCAGATACAATTCCAATTAAGAAAATTATTCCAAAGATGATTGTTAATGTTTTGTGGTTCATATTGGAGATACCTCAAATTTGCTATTTCCATTAATATAAACATTATAATGAATATCGTTTAGTCCATCACTTAATTTTAATACTAACCTCCATTCTGGGTCAATATTAGTTAATTCCTCTGCTTGACAATTAATTTCGTAAATACTTTTCCCATAAACTGGTGTTGTTGTACTCCCCGAGCATACATCTAATTTTCTATTATAAGGATTATTTCCTTCAATAAAATAAATTTCAGCATCAATCTGCCCACCCCCATTATCTGATTCTGCTTCAATATTTATTTCATAATTTGCTGCATAAAAAGATTCAATACCAAGCTTTTCAGAAACAAAAAATTTATTATCTGGACCAGTAAAACTTACCGGCTCAGTTCTTGAAATATAATCATTAATTCCTAACGCCCAATAAGTATCTCCTCCTAAGGGATGTTCTGCACTCGCATAAAACACCGGTCCACTAACTTGAACAGTTCCAGAAATCATATTAGAAAGATAAGCAACTAATCCTGCAGACACAATTCCAATTAGTAATATTCCTAAAATTATCGCTGTTGCTTTTCTTTTCATTTCTTTCTCCGTGTTTGCCTAATTAGGCGTGACTATGAACCCTCGTCAAAAGAGGGCTTCATTTTTTCCTCTTTCCCTTTAAAATAAATTGGTAAAATAAAAAATAAATTATTGTTTATGGTGACAATGTTGGTACTTCATTAGGCATCATTGCTTGTGCAGTGAAGGTATATGTATCTGGCATTGCGTTAATAGCAAATGCTAACTTTACCTTACCGTTAATTGTTGTACTTGCAGGCACAGATGTTCCAGGACTTCCAGACTGACCACCAAACAAGTAAATAAACTGATTATTTACTATTCCATGTGTTCCGGGTATGACGCTATTTGCAGCATCCCACCAACAATATCCAGAATCACTTCCAGTTCCAACAATTCCTTCATTTGCAGTACATGCAGCCTCATTAAATGACCCTGCTACTATTTCTCTTCCAACCAAATAAACTACAAATTCTTGTCCTATGGGGGTAGCCCAATGATTATTTGGGTCAGAGACACTAGTATTAACCATTACAATTGTGTTTATTGGAGTACTTGCACCATTATGCAATGAAAAAGTTAGCCAGTGTTCATTAAATGCTTCACTAGCAGGAATTGTGAATGTATTACCTACATAGCCTACATTTCCACCAGTAATTGTCAATGTAAATGGGCTATCAACAACAACATTTCCTGTTATTAATCCACTCAAATAAGGAACCAAAGCCGCAGCAGCCAATCCGATAACTGCAATCAAAGCAATCACGAACACAGGAATCTTCTTTCCGAAGATATTAGCCTTCTTGCTCATTAATTTCTTCATCATTTTCGTTTATTTATTTAAACCTCCTTTCACTTGTATAGCTTCTATGCCAAAACGGCATCGATATTTAAGAAGAACATTAGAAATAAGATACTCCCCATGCTTCATAATAAAACAAGAGAGAACTTCTTTAAATATATAATTATCTTATAAATAGTACTTCTTGTCACTCCTCACTTCCAATGAAATTTCTTATTTCCCCCACAGCTTTCTTTTGATTTCCCTTTTCAAGAAAAAGTATCCAACAATAGCTCCAACAGCCAAAACACCCACAACTATGCTTGTTCCTTTATTTTGTCCTATTAGCTCAACAATAGATTTTCCTGTAATTCCTGCCTTTGTGTCTGTCTCTTTAACTTCTGGATTATTGGAACTTTCAGGAGTATTTGTTTCAGTGTTGTTTGTTATGACATGAATTATCTCGTTTTCTGAACTTGAAGAGGAATCAGAATTACTTCCTCCTCCAGAAGAGGAAGGAACAGGAGAAGGCTGTTCAACAACTCTTACAATTCTTGTTGCTGTCGCGATATTTCCAGCCAAATCAGAAACATCATAAGTTATAGTATATTCCCCAAGGTTTGTTGTATCTACATTTCCAGAAATAATGATACTTGAAGTTAAATCTCCATAAACGCTGTCTGTTGCTGTTGCTCCTAATTCTTCATAAGTAGAATTAATTTCTATTTCTAATGGATTGTCTCCTATAATGCTTATCACAGGAGCAGAGCCATCATAAGTGAAAGTAAACCAAGAACTATTTTCTACACCCCCTAAATTGTCAACAGCTTCAATTTGATAACTAACAATTGCATTATCTTTCGGGTTTAGAGAGATTGCAGCATATCCGTCAATAAATAAACTGGTAAGAAGAACATTTGGGAGAGTACTAATTTGGTAATGAAGAAGTGCATAACTTATTCCACTCTCATTATTAATTTCAGCATTAACCATTACCAATTGTGAACTCAAATTGGGATATTCAGGAGAGAGATGAACATTTGATATTATGGCATTTACGCTCCCTAAAGCCAAAATAAGAAATATCAAAAACACCAGTTTTTTCATAATTTTCTTATGTGATCCAAGCTTAAAAAAGTTTATAAGGAAAGAGATTTCAGGAATTATATGAAGAATTTAATACAAAAACTAGCACTGGCACCATTAGTCTTAACAGCAGCTGGAATAATCGGATGTGCTACATCCCAGCCAACCCAAATTGCAACACAACCAGTAAATCCAACCCCCATTGTTTCTCAATCTAAAGCAAATCAAAAGGGAATTGATTTAAGAAATGGATTTTTTGCAGAATCTTATTCAGTGCAGGATAACATTAATTTGATAACCGAGGCTTTCTTTGGAGAAGCTATTCTTAGGAAAACAGAGAAAGGATACACAGGAATAAAAACACAGATATATCATACAACTCCTTCTGAAAAATATGACAATAAGTTTGATGAATTCTGCAGAAAGATTGACAATGGAGACAAATTCCTTGGGGAAATGGAAACAGAACATTTCTTAGATAATTTCTATGATTCTATATATAGTGTAATTTGGATAGAAGATGAATAAATTAATAATTTCTCCATAAAACTAATTTATTATTTTCATCCCTCAAAAATAAAGTATCTCCACCAGAAGTCCAGACATATTCTTCATCTTTCCAATACAGAACATCATTGCTGTTTGTCTTGTTTCCGACAATTATCTTTATTTCTTTTCTGCTGTTTAATATAAACTGATTAAAGACAAATTTCTTCCTTCCTTCATCTTTTATTGTCCATTTGTCTAAATTGCAGTTAAAACTGCAATTGTTATATAACACGAGAGTTTGAGTTTTAACATCTAATTCTTTTAACTCAATGCATTTAGCACATTCATTATTTGACTTTTCGCACAAATATTTGTTATTTTCAATGCATTCTTGCCAAGCTCGTTTTAACTCGCCTGTATATTTATCACTATTATATATGTATAAGTTAGCAAACCCGCTTCTCACTATTTCAGAATTAATGTTTTTATCATCAAGAATTATATAAGCCAATGTTCGTTTATACAAGTCATACCTATCTTCGATGTATTCCAACTTGACTGTCTTATTTAATACTAATTCAGAGAGAAAATTCTTCGCTTCATTGTAATATTTTTCTCCTCTTTCTGGGGTATTTATACCTAAAAGTCTTGTGCTATTGCCGTTTATTATTAGCGTGTCTCCATCCACAATTCTTTCAACAACCCCTATGTCAGATTCTTCTAAAAAATCAACAAATGCATTGTCAATAAATCTATAATTAACTGCAAACAGAAGCAATATCAAAAGAACAAGCAAGAAAACCTCTTTTTTCTTATTCATATCCTTTTATTACCACAATTAATTTAAATAAATTCTTGCAATCTTCTTTATGGATGGGGTGATTCTATTAGCAGACAAAAATTCAAAGGCATGGGAATTTGCTGTTAAGGTAAGAGATTATATTAAAAATCAAAAAGGGGCGGATGTAAATCTTGAGGAGGTTTCTATAACTCATTTTAATAATGGAGAGATAGATATGCATGTTCCGAAAAATGTGAGAGGAAAAGAGATTTATTTTGTTCATGATTCTGCAAAAGACCCAAAAGAATGGTGGATTGAACTTTTGCTTCTGAAAGACTTGCTTTTGAGTGCATCTGCAGAAAGCGTGACATTTGTTCTTCCTGATTTGCTTTTCAGCAGAAAAGACAGAAAAGAAAAACCCCATGTTCCAATTTCAGCGAGAGCATTGGCTAATTCTATCTTTCCTCAGCTAAAAAGAATAATCACAATGGACTTGCATGCAGACCAGATTCAGGGGTTCTACCCGGCAAACTGTCCTGTAGATAACTTGCATAGTTTTCCAGAATTAGCGAGATATATAGAAAAACATCCGATTTCAGGTTCAAATAATTTAGTGATAGTCTCTCCTGATGCAGGCGGAGTAAACAGGGCAAGAGCATTTGCACAAAAGCTTGGAATTCAGCAGCCAATTGCTTTTATCTACAAAAGAAGAGACCAGCCAGGAAGCATTGCAGAAATGCGTCTTGTCGGAGAAGTAAAAAATTCAGAAGTTTTAATAGTGGATGATATCATAGATTCTGGAGGAACTTTATGCAGTGCGGCAAAATTACTGAGAGACAACGGAGCATTAAAAGTTCATTGCTATGGAACTCACGGAATTTTTTCAAAAGGAACAAGTGTGTTATGCAGCAGCTTTGACAGAGTTATGACGAGCAATACCCATTACAGAGAAAACTTGGATTTGTCAGGAGTTGAAATAATAGATGTTTCTCCTGTTTTTGCAGAGGCAATCTACAGAGCACAGAAAGGGGAATCTATTTCTGGATTGTTTGAGTAGAATTTATTAAATGTAAAGACAAAAAGAAAACATAAAGTGTAGGAGGAAGAATACCGAAGTATTCAACAAAAACCGAAGTCTTTGCCCCCTACTTTATTAGTATAATTTTAGCATATTTAAATTTAACCTTATGCTAGAGTCAGCGTATTCAATTAAGTATTGTAGTTTCTCTCTAAAAAGCCTAATTCTTTCTTTTCTAAAGAAAGAATTAGCAATGCGGGTGATAGGATTTGAACCTACGCAGGCACTAAGCCACAGGATCTTAAGTCCTGCCCATTTGACCACTCTGGCACACCCGCAGATACCAAGTTTTAGAGTATTTCACTTATAAAAGTTACTAAAGCCTCAAGAGAGATTTGAACTCCCGACCTACTGATTACGAATCAGTTGCTCTGCCAGCTGAGCTATTGAGGCGCATATCCAATAGCGAACTAATCTCTTTAAATTTTTAGGGAGATAGTATAAGGAAGAACCGTATGGTGCTTCTTATGAGCTATTGAGGCGCATAAGAAATAAAAATATAACCTTTATATTGCTAACTAATTACGCAGAGACATTAACTCTCGCCTGATATACTCCCTCTTCTAAGAAACTGATGCAATGGGTTCTAAGAACCCGAGGATTTCTCAAAGTTATTCTCGTGTATTCTCCTTCCATTCTGCTGTATAATGTCCTTTTTTGTTTTATCCTGCAATTAACATTCCTATTTCCATCACATTTTTTTTCATTGCAGGCTATTCCATACCAAATGCATCTCGGAGGAGACTTTTCAACATAGCCGACTTCAATAGGTTCGTCTCTAAAAACCATTGTTTTTACAATGCTTTGAACTTAATAAATTTTATTTTTTTTCTTACGATATATTCAAATATTAGAGAGTCATGAAACATTTTTATTTTTTATCATAGAATAAGAGACATCTGCAATGTCCTTCCAGCTCTATTTCTCCTCTATGAAATACACAAGGGCAAATAATTTCCTCATCTTTCTCTTTATTCCCAGTAACAAGCCTACATGGACAGTAAACCTCTCCGTGTTTCTCTTTATTTTTTAAAAGTCCTTTGACTATTACCTTAACTCTCTCACTATCCGGATTAACTTTTATCCCATCGACTTTTTGAGCGTACTCTTTTATATTCTTTTTCAATTCTTCTTCATTTTTGGGTTTAAATGCTTCTCTTGTTTTCATAAGATATAAAAATCAAGATACATTATAAAGTTTATGAAGGATATAATAGCAAAACTTCTGAAAAAGGCTTTCACAGAAAAAGAGATTAATTTAAATGAAAAACAGATTGAAGCCTTGCTGGAAATTCCTCCATCATCAGAATTAGGAGACTATTCCTTTCCGTGTTTCTCTCTTGCCGGAGTATTAAAAGAAAATCCTGCAAAAATCGCATTGGAAATAAGAAACAGAATTCCAAAGTCAGAAGCAATAGATTATGTTCAAGCTAACGGCTCTTATGTCAATTTCTTTTTGAACAAGAAAAAAATTGCAAAAGATTTGATAAAAGAAATATCTCTTAAGAAAAGCAAATTCGGAAGCATGAAATTCTTTGCCAGGAGCATGATTGAGTTTTCTCAGGCGAATACACACAAGGCTTTTCATGTTGGACATATAAGGGGAACAAGCATAGGAGAAAGCTTGGCGAGAATCTTGGAATTCGCAGGAGAGAAAGTAACAAGAGCAAATTATCAGGGAGATATAGGGATGCATGTGGCAAAATGGATTTGGTGCTATAAAAAATATCACAGCAAAGAGAAATTGAAAAAAGACGAGGCATGGATTGCAGGTATTTATGTTGACGCTGTTAAAAAACTAGCACAAAACGAAAAGCTTCAAGTCGAAATTGATGTAATAAATAAGAAATTATCTGAAGGAAGCAATAAAAATTTGAATGCCTTATGGAAAAAAACAAGGAGATTAAGTTTGGATTCTTTTGAACCAATTTACAGGCAATTGAATACTCACTTCAATAAATATTTCTTTGAAAGCCAACTGGAAAAAAGAGGAAAAGAAATAGTTGAGGAATTATTAAAAAAGAAAATTGCAGAATTTAGTGATGGAGCAGTCATTGTTGATTTGAAAAAATATAATCTCGGAGTTTGGGTTTTGCTCAGGAAAGATGGAACAGTTCTTTACTCTGTGAAAGATTTGGCTCTTGCAGAAAAGAAATTCGAGGAATTCAAAATAAAAAAATCTGTTTATGTTGTGGGAACAGCGCAGTCTCTTCATATGGCTCAGCTGTTCAGGGTTTTAGAGTTGATGAGTTTCAAACAAGCGAAAAATTGTACATATGTTCCTGTGACAGAAGTTCGTTTGCCGACAGGAAAAATGTCTTCAAGAACAGGCGAAAACATACTTTATTCAGAATTCATAGACGAAATTACATCTTATTCCTCCAAGGAAATAAAGAAGAGATTTCCATCGATATCAAAAAGCGAATTGGAAAAAAGAGCCATGAAGATTTCAATTGCAGCAATAAAATATTCTATGCTTAAACAGAATACAAACAAGGTTCTGATTTTTAGCAAGGAAGATGCACTGAATTTTGAAGGAGATTCAGGAGCATATATATTATATAGCTATGCGAGAGCATCAAGCATATTAAGAAAAGCTGGGAAAACAAAAAAACAATTTGCAATAAACAAAGAATTGGAGAAAGTAGAATTTGAGCTGATAAAAAAATTAATGCAGTTCAAGGATGTTGTTTTTAATTCCTATAACAACATGAATCCTTCTGTGATTGCTAATTATTCCTACCAACTCTCACAATTGTTCAATGAATTTTATCATTCTTCTCAAGTGATAGGCTCAGAGAATGAAACATTTCGTCTAAACCTCGTAAGCTCATTCAGGCAGGTTTTGAAAAATTCTCTTTACCTTCTGGGAGTAGAAACAATAGAAGAGATGTGAACAAAATTTTTAAAGTCTTTTTGCCTTACAGTTTAAGAGGAAATGGAAGAAAAGTCTTTGAATCTATTGAAGTTTGTTGTTTGGTTGACAGGAGTGATTGTGTCATTGACAGTTGGTTTTGCAATGGCAGAGGGCTCCTTAACAATCGGCTTTTTGAATAGTCTTGGATTAAGCATAGTTACAATAATTGCTGGATGGATTGTTGTCTTAACAACAGTAATAAGCGTGGCATTAGCTTTATTTAAGAGATAATTATCTTACTTTTCCATCTATCACTTTAGAAATATCATAATAAAAAAAAGTTAGAAAATTAAGAGTTCTTGGATCCATTTTTCCATAATTTCTTACTAATTGTGGATCCATGAATGAGCCGTTATTATTTGCTTTCATAACCTTCAACAAGTAATCTCCTTCTTTTGACTTTGTCAGATAAACCATATCTAAATGTCCGTCTTTATTTACATCAACTACTCTTGTTTCAACATTTTTGTCAGGAATAAATTCAGTAATATTTCTTCTTGGTTTTTCTTCGTTGCTTAAAGTTGCACATCCGCTTACTCCAGCGAGAGTTAATGCAATTGCCCCAATCCCAAACAATTTTTGCAAATTATTCATAAAAATCACACTAATAATGGCTTTAAAAGAATTTCTATATTTATTTAACAGCTTTCAATTCTCTCCACATTATCTCAAACATCTGTTCCAATGCCTGAGAAAAGAACTCTGTATTAATCCAGATTCCGACATCGTAATTTGGATGGAACTTTTCATCATCAAGAAGCATGAACATTAACTGATTTCCATCAATTATGATAAATCTTGCCTTCATCTTGCCTTCAATGTCTTTGACTTCTGCAACTTTCTTGAACTCTTTCGCGACTTTTATATTGCTATTGTCTACAGGTGCAGCAATTCTTATCTTTACTCCTCTTTTCTTGCATTTTTCAAGAGTAGGCATAACTGCTTCCATTTTTCTGTTTAATCCTTCTCTTGTTGTCACGATTGTTATTGATTTTTCTGCTCCACGAAGCATCATGTCCATGTGATTGTACAAATTCTGCCTTCCTTTTATGCTGCCAGACAAGTCAGATGGCTCAACAAACTTTATTCCCTTAGTAAAAAGAGAATTCAATTCTTCAAGGACTTCGTCACTTTTTAAATTCTCCAATCTCTCTGTTCTTTCTTTTGCATATTTAATCAGGTTCTTTTTTACTCTCTCAACAACCTCATCTGGCTTCAAAGCAACGAATTTAATCGGCTTGCCCAGTTTCATGAGAATAAATCCCTTCTTTTCAAGACTTTCCAGGATGTCATAAGTTCTTGAACGTGGAACATCAGAAATACTGCTCAATTCTCCTGCTGTGCTTGTTCCACGAGACAGCAAAGCAGCCCATACTTTAACTTCATAAAGATTCAAGTCGAAAATTTTTCTCAACCTGCTTAAAAATTCGTCTTTGACAATCATTGTTTTTGTTTAGGGATTTTTCTTTTTAAAGATTGTTATGGTAAAAGAGTAAATTATTTGTTTCATTAGCAAGTGATTATTTTTTCACGATTGCTATGTGCCCTCTTTTATCTTTAATTCTAAAACCCGTATTCTTTTTAAATCTTTCCTTGTTAGTCGTAACATTTCCAGAAAAAATTTCCAACTTCACAGAATTTGTCCTTTCCATCAAAAATTTTCTGAATTTTTCCAGCATTTTTCTTAATTTCTCGTCGGAAAAAATGAAAAGTTCAATTTTATCACCTTTTTTCAGTCCAAGTTCTTTTCTGAATGCCTGCACTTGCCTTGACATCTCTCTTGCATATCCTTCTGCTTCAAGTTCAGAAGTTATTTTCATATCAAGCAGCACAGAAAGCTCTTTTTCTTTGCTGAATTTCAATTTTTTCACATTCAATTGCTTCTCTATTATATTGTGAAGCTCCTTTCCAACAACAAAACTGCATTTTATCTCTGCTTCTGCAAGAGGCCATTTTAATCCAATCTTTGCCTTGTCTCTTTCTGCCAGTCCTGCCTCAATTATCTTTAATGCATTTTCAAAATCATTTTCTAATTTCTTATTAATTTTCTTTTTGTCTGCTTTTGGCCATGAAGATAAATGAACAGACTTGTTTGAAAATTCAGAATGGACAAATTCAGAAATATAAGGGGCAAAGGGGGCCAGCAAAAGCGAAACTTTTTCCAAAATTTCTCCAACAATTTTTTTATTATCTTCTCTTTCTCTTGTAATTTGTATATATCTCCTTGAAAAATCATTTGTGATAAAATCAGAAATATATTCAAACGGCTTGTCTGTCAGATAATTTTCTAATCCTTCTGTTACTTTCTCAATTAAGGAATTTAACCTGCTTAAAATCCACTTGTCTTCAATTTTTAAATTGCCTTTCTTGTCTTCAATCTGTTTGTAGTAAGTGTTGCAATTATAAAGAATTGTTAAAAAAGGAATGACCGCCTCTTTCATCAGTTCATATGAAAATCTTTTTTGATTTCCAGCTTCAGAAGTGCAGAACTGCAACCTTACAGCATCTACTCCTGTCTTGTCAATTATGTCTCTTGGCTTTATCACATTGCCCTTGCTTTTGGACATCTTTTCCCCTTTCTCATCTACAACATGTCCTGCACAGATTACATTCTTGAATGCAACATCATCAAAAAGTGCTGCCCCCAAAACATGCAGAGTATAAAACCACCCTCTTGTCTGATCTATTGCTTCTGCAATAAAATCATAAGGAAATCTGCTTTCGAATTCTTTTTTGTTTTCAAAAGGATAATGAAATTGCGCGAAACTTGCGGCTCCAGAATCATACCAGCAATCAATGACATCAGAAACTCTTCTCATTTCTTTTCCGCATTTGCATTTTAACTTTATTTTATCAATCCATGGCTTGTGCAAATCCATCTTTTCTTTTGGAAGTTTTACTGCATTTTCTTTCAGTTCTTTAATGCTTCCTATGATTTTCTCATTTCCGCATTCACATTTCCATATTGGAAGCGGTGTTCCCCAGAATTTAAATCTCGACAATGCCCAATCCTTTGCTCCTTCAAGCCATTTCCCAAATCTTCCTTCCTGAATATGCTTTGGTTCCCAATTAATTTTCCTGTTTAATTTTACAATCTTGTCTCTGAAACTGCTTACTTTTACATACCAAGAATTAACAGCATAATATAGCAAAGGAGAATCACATCTCCAGCAAAAAGGATAGGCATGTTCTATTTTTTCTTTCTTCAGTAATAAGTGTCTTTTCTTTAAATCCTCTACAATGTCTTTTTCAACTTCTTTGACAAATCTTCCTCTTAAAAATTCAGGAACATTATTCAGGAATTTTCCGTCTTCTCCGACAGTATGAACAGCAGGCAGTCCTTTTTCAATCCCAATATTATAATCATCTTCCCCATACATTACTGCAGTGTGAACAACTCCTGTTCCGTCTTCTGTTGTTACAAAATCAGCGTCAATTATTTTGTGAGAATTTTTATTCTGCAGTTCTTTTATGTCGTACAATGGTACGTATTCCATCCCAACAAGTTCTTTTCCCTCAATTTCTTTTATAATTTTGTATTTTAAATTGAGAACATTCAGTCTTTCCTTTGCAAGAATTAATTCATCGTTGTCAGGAAGCTTCACTCTCACATATTTTATATGCTTGCCAACAGCAAGAGCAACATTTCCAGGCAATGTCCACGGTGTTGTTGTCCATGCTAAGATATAACTTCCTTTATTTTGGTTTTTATCCTTGAGCTTGAATGCGATATAAACAGAATCTTCCTTTACATCCTTATATCCCAAAGCCACTTCATGGCTGCTTAAGGGAGTTCCGCATCTCGGACAAAATGGAACTACTTTATATCCTTCATACAGAAGTTTTTTGTTGTATAATTCCTTCAGACTCCACCAAACACTCTCTATGTAATCATTCTCTAAAGTAACATAAGGATTTTCCAAATCAACCCAGTAAGCCAGTTCTTCTGTCGAAACATTCCAGTCTTTAATATTGCTCCATACACTTTCCCTGCATTTATTGATGAATTTTTCAACCCCATATTTCAGAATTGCTTTTTTATCAGCCAGCCCTAATTGTTTTTCAATCTGGACTTCTACAGGCAAACCATGGCAGTCCCATCCACCTTTTCTCGGAACACTAAATCCCCGCATATACTTGAACTTGCAGATTATATCCTTGAAAGTTCTGACTTCTAAATGATGCAAGGCAGGAGGAGCATTCGCTGTTGGCGGTCCTTCAAGAAAAGAGAATAAAGGTTTTTTTGCATCTGTCTTAACTACAGCATTTTCTATCTCTTTCTTATATTTTTTCCAGACTTTTCTGGCTTCTTGTTCTGTTTTTTTAAAATCATACATCTCAATCCAATGCTTTTGATATTTTTAAATAATTCTTAAGCAGAAGGTTAGATTTTTAAAGGTTATTTTATGAAGCTTTATTATGATATTAGAAGAAGAAATGCAAAAATGGGTACAGAATTACTGCAAAGTATGTTCAGATACTTGTTGCGATAGCCAGAAGCATGCAATATTATTGGATAATTCTTCTTTACCTCTTTTTCAAGAAAGAGGAATTCCTGTTGTTAGACTTTCTCAATTAAAAGAACCAGCAGTAATTAATGGACATCTAAAATTATATCTAAAAGATGGTTCTAATCTTAGGAGACCCTCTGTAGTACAAATGCCAAAGGGATTATTTCAAAAGGAGTGGATTATATATTCTGAGGTTTGTCCATTCTATAATAAAGAAAAAGGATGTGAAGTGCATGAAGACCCAAGAAGACCAGAAACATGCAAACAATATCCTATAATTCCTCTTGGATGTTATGACCCAGAAGGAAGAATTTTGGATATCAGAGTAATGAATTCTTGTGTATGTTTTAATCAGGAAGAGATTAAATCTTCTTTTATAAAGAGATTTCCTGTTAGAGTTATTGATTAAAATTCTCCAAAACCTCTTCCTCTATAAAATGCAGTTTTGCCGGAATTATAAAACAGAAAGGAGCTTTTACACTTTTCATTTTTAAATTGTTAATATCCGAATAATATATTTTTGAGTCTTTATTACCAAGTCGCTCACACACAACAATTTTGTTAACATTAATTTTTTCTCTCTTCATTAACTTTTCTAAAATATCGATTGTATCTTTGAATTGCAAATTAATATCCACTAAAATTAATGAATGGCTATTTATTTTCTGGTTTTCCTTAACAACTTCAATGAAGCTGTCTGCTTCAAAAGCAGGAAGAGAAGCAATTTTTCCAAATTTGTAAAGTTGCAAACCAGTTTCTGCAACAGAATCCAAGACAGAAGCGTTGTAAATTATCTCATATTTTATTTTTTGCTTTTTTGCTTCCTGGATTAAAGTTATGTGTGTTGTTGCTGTCAATGGAGAGCCATAAACAAGAAGAGCAACATTTTCTTTTTTTGCTTCCTGAATTAATTTGTCGCTTTCAACTAATTCCCGGTTAGCATTTATTATCTTGTTCCCTACGATTTTCTCCAGTTCTTCAACAGAATAAGGAAATTCTACTGTATAATTTTCCAGATAAACTTTCTCGCATTTCTCAATAGCTTCAATTCCTTCAAAGGAAAGTCCCTTCACATTTAGTCCTAATCCGATTATATACAGCATGAAATATCAAGAAAAAATGTGGTTTTAAAGCTTATCTAAATTGCATATTTCAATTTAAGAAATTAATACATGCTCGCCCAAGGTGTCACTCATTATACTTATATGTTCCAGCCCATGACATCTTTCTCTCTCTCTTCTTGCTTTTCCTAATTCTTCTGGGCTCATTGCTATGACTTTTTCTATGGGAAATTCAGATTCATAATCTCCCAATCCAAAATGCTGGAGTATTGCCTCATATGCTCTTTTGTCTAATCCTTTAGTAGTATACCATCTACTTCCAGGACCCTCTTTATCTGACATAGCCCACTGTCTTTTTATATTCCAATCCCAATCAACAGCGAGTTCTGTATAACTCCCCTCTCCTTCAGTCTCATATCTAATACTAAATGTCATTTTTTATCAGAAAACAGGATAAAAGGAAGATTATAAATCCTTTGTTTTGATTTTAAAGCCGTTTAACTCTCAGAATATCTCTTCCATATTACAAAAAACCCGACAATTAATAAGACAATAATAAACCCCATAATCGCCCCAAAAGTTCCTTTTACAGCATACCCGATAAGGCTTGTTAAGACAGCCAATCCTATTACAAGGACTACTTTCATTGTTTCTTCCAACTTAATTACCTCAGGCTTCTAGCCGTGACAACTGCTATGAATAATAAAGCAAAGAGTAAGACATCATTTCCAAGGATTAAAAAGACAATCGCCCCAATAAAGCTGATTAATATAAGAAATTTGAAATAAATTTTCCCTAAATGTAATTCTTCTTTTGTAACTCTAGCCAAAAGGTTCCCAATAGGAATCCCAAGAATTAAAAGCGCAACCCCCATGAGAAGCTTGTATAATTCCTGCATAATAATATTTAATAAATGAAGTTTTTATATTTACGTATGTATAACAATTATTTAATCGTGGCGAGCAAGATGGACAGGGCAGGGATAAATATCACAACTCAACTGAGCCAGTTTGGAAATTTTCATTTTTATTTAGTGGATAGAGAGGTAATCTATACAGAAAATCTGGATTTGGAAAAAATCAGTCATTATGATTTTGTGATTTTCGCTTCAAGGCACAAATCAGAGGAAGGAGGAAAAACTCTTTCTATTCACACTCCTGGCAACTTTAGAAAAGCGGATTTTGGAGGGATAGATGGAAGAGTATGCAAAGCTTCTGCTCTGTTTCAGAAACAGCTTTTGGAAAAACTGAAATTCAATGCAGACAAATTCCATCTTAAGGGATATGACATAACATTGGAATGCACGCATCATGGCCCTTTGATTAACAAACCATGTTTGTTTATCGAAATAGGAGCAACAGAAACAGAATGGAAAGACAGGAAAGCAGGATTCATAGTAGCAAAAGCGATTTTTGAAACTATGAGAGACTTCAGAGAAAATCCTTACAATGAAATTGCAGTTGGTGTTGGAGGTCCGCACTATTGCCCGAATTTCACAAAGATACAGCTGAAATCCAATATTGCAATCTCGCATGTAATTCCGCAATATGTATTTCCTCTAACAGAAGAAATGGTTCAGGAAGCAATAGGCTCAACAGAAGAGGACATTGATTTGATTCTTCTTGACTGGAAAGGAATTGGGGCAAGCGAACAAAGACAGCAAACTCTCGATGTTCTTAACAAATTCTACATACAAAAGAAAAAGACGAGTGAAATTTCCAAATAGCCCGTTAGTTTTATATATATTCTTTACTAATATTTTGTATGTCATTTTTATTTGATACCGATATAAACAAGAAGATTTCTGCTCTGGACCCACAGTTCAGGGAGAAAATTTCAGAGATGTTTACAGCCATGCAAAAATCCATTAATATGCTTTATGATGCTGCGATTAGGGACGAAAAAACAGGATTATACAACAATAAATTTTTTGAAACCATTTTGGAGATGGAGATGGACAAAGCAAAGAGAAAAAAGCAAAAACTTTCTCTCATAATAATAGACATAGACTTCTTCAAAAAAGTAAATGATACTTATGGGCATTTGAAAGCCGATGAAATACTCGCACATCTTGCAAAATTAGTGAGGCAGACAATCAGGAAATCAGATGTTCCTGCGAGATTTGGAGGAGAAGAATTTTTTGTTATTCTGCCTGAAACAAATCTTCAAAAAGCAAAGAAACTTGCTGCGAGATTTAAAAAAGTCATTCATTCGGATAAATTCTTGAAAAAATATAATGTGACTGTAAGCGGTGGCATAACCCAGTTCAAGGCAAAAGATACAAAAATAAAATTCAAGGAACGTGCAGATAAGGGATTATACAAAGCAAAAGAAACAGGAAGAGATAAATTCATTGCTATAAAATAAAATGATGAAAAAAAGAGGAAGAAAAATTCTTAGTTTGATAATGTTCATAGCAGGAACTATTTTTTTAATCAATGCAGAATTAAATCTCACTGGTGCTTTTTTAGGATTCAAAAATATGGCTGTTCTCGCAAGTTTTTTTATAGGAATAATGTTGTTGTTTTTGGCTATTGTCATTTTTTCTACAGCGAGTCTGACTCTTGAAGCAAGAACAATTTCAAGTTCAATTAAGTCGCATCCTTCTATTTTAAGACTAACACAGGAAGCAGTCAGAAGTCCGGTTATAGAAAGAGAAATGAATCATTTAATTGAAGAATTGTACAAGGGAAATTTTGAAGCGGGCTTGGGGCACCCTGGGCACATTGAAGGTACGAGCATTTTTTATTTGAGAGGAAGAAATGGAGCGAGATTATATTACAGGAGAAGAGGAGAAAATAATTATGAGGTTGTTGGGAAATCAGCAAAAGGAAGAAATCAAGAACAGGTTATAGATAAATTAAAAGAAATTTATCATTAAACAATTTCTGTTAAATAAGATTCAATTTCAAGGTTTTTTATCAAATCATCAAGAGTCGCCTTGATAGTTTCTGGGCTTGCGTCTTTTACAATAATCATATTTGGCATGCAGAAATAAGTCCCATTGGCACATTCTCCTGTTTTTTGATTTTTTGCAAAGATCCATCGGATGTAATCCTTAGTCGTAAAATTCATAGAATATTTTTTTCCATCTTTCGCAGTTAATGTAACTTCTACTGCTTCATTTGACGGGTCAAAGTTTTCTCTGTCAGGAATATCTATCTCAAACTCATATCCTTTAAATTTTTTTTCTAAGTCATTCATATTTTTGACACATAGAATATGTTTATAATAGTTTCTAATTGGCTAAAAAGATATCTGTAAAATAGCATAATAATAAACTTTAAATTCCCCCTAAAATCTATATTTATACTAATGCCTCAGTCGCATAGTGGTATTGCAGCGGATTGCTATTAGGCTTCGGCCTTACTGCGCTTTCCCTTCGGGTTGAGAGTGCTTCTCTCTTTATGAGAGTTTGTCTTTCCCGGACCGACTTCGGTCGACTTCGGGTTGAGAGACACTGCTACTCTTTTAGAGCTGGCAAATATCCGCGCCCTTCGGGGCTCGCAGGTTCGATTCCTGCCTGAGGCGTTTCAAAATCTTTAAATATACAATTTCTTAATTATATATAAAGGGAAAAAGAGATGAATAAGAAAAAAAGGATTCCTATAATTTCTGATATTTTGGGGATGGATAAAACCCTGAAACTTCTTATAATCTCCGATATATTGGTTTACGGGGCATTGGGTTTTGTAAGCCCGATTTTATCTATTTTCATAGACAATAACCTTGTAGGAGGAGGGATTTTCACTGCAGGACTTGCCAGTACAATATTCTTAGTAACGCACGCTGTTCTGCAGATTATTTTTTCTTATAAATTTAATCCAAAAGATAGATTGTGGATGCTTTGGTTAGGAACAGGAATTATAGCAATTGTTCCCATAGGATACGTTTTTTCTACCAGTATTTGGCATCTCTTTTTAGCCGAATTTGCTTATGGGATTGGAGCTGCCTTCGCATATCCGAGCTGGTCTAGTTTATTCACTTCGCATTTGGAAAGCGGAAAAAGAGGATTTCAATATTCTATTTATTCTTCTGGACTGGGAATTGGAACAGCAATAACTGCAGCAATTGGTGGATTTATTGCAGAAAAAATAGGTTTTAAATTTGTTTTTATGCTTACTAGTCTTCTCGCAATAATCGGTTTGCTAATACTTTTCAAACTAAACAAAAGCGTTCTTAGAAAAACATGAGTAAAATTACAATAGGGTATATCTTTAATGAGCCCTATTTAAGGAAAGACGAAAAGATTTTTCTTGGGGTAGCGAAAAAGAAAGGAGTGAACTTAGTAATGATTAACACAGCTAAGGATTTGGCTGAAGAAGAACTGGAAGAAAAAGTAAAAAGGTGTGATATTCTTTTCAATAACAGCGCAGAAGAATTTGCGTTGGAAATAGTGAAAACAATAGAAGAATTAGGAAAAAGGGTTATTGAACCATCAAAAGAATTTTATTATGATGAAGACAAGTGGATGTTCTTTTTGAAATGTAAGGAACATAAAATTCCAACATTAAGAACAACTCTTCTTTCACAAAACTGGAATATAATAAAAAAAGAACTAGAAAAATTCAATGAATGGCCAGTGATATTGAAGAGAGTTGAGGGGACAAATGGAGAATATGTGGACAAGGCAGACAATCTTAGAGAAGCAGAGAAAATAATCAACAGATTCTGGAAAAAGGGCTCCCAAAGACTGCCCATCATTGCGCAGGAGTTTGTCAAATCTCCAAGCTTTAGAGTTACAATTATAGGAGATAAAGTAGCCCAGACAGCAATAAAAAACAGCAAAGGATGGAAAGCAACAGGGGTATATCTTGAAGATAAAAATGTCAAAAAATTCCAAGTTGATAAAGAACTGAAAAAAATAATCAACAAGATAAACAAAGTCTTCAGGATGAAAATTTATGGAATTGATTTATTTAAAAAAAATGGAAAATGGCTCGTTCTTGAAATTAATTCTGCTCCTGGACTTGACTTTTTCAATAAAGAAGAGAAAAAATTAGTTGGAGAGATAATTGATTTTCTGAAGAAAGAAGTAATTAATCGGAAGTATTAGGAACCTTTGGTTCTTATTAAACAGCTTCTTTGTAGAGTTTCTCTAATTGTCCAATTTCATTTATTTTTATCTCTGCGATTATCAATCCTTCTTTGTCTTTTATATCTTTTAGAATTTTGTGGGGAGTGCAGATTGCTGAATAAGGAATTAAATCAGGTTCATCTTCATTTTTTGCTGGATTGCACAAAGCAACAAAAAACATATTCTCAAACGCCCTTGTCATTACTAAAGATTTCAGTGTTGCAAATTCTCTTTTTCTATGTTTTTCATTATACACCATAGGGTGGTGGGCACGGGCTTCATATTTCCAAGAAGTAGGGCAAAAAATTATTTCCGCCCCCTTTTTTTTCATTTTTTTGAAAATGCTTGGAAATGTTAAATCCCAGCATATTGCAATCCCAATCTTTGCAAAATCTGTCTCAAAAACGCCTATTTTCTTTCCTGCCTTGACTTCAGGAGAATCTCCCATTATGTTTATCTTTTTGTATTGCCCTGTAATTTTTCCTTCTCTGTTAATTAAAATTGCCATATTGTATACATTTTTTTCTATAACCATATCATCATCGACAATGCACCATATAGAATTTTTTTTACACTCTTCCTTTATTTCACTTATTAATTTATGATTAAAACTCATAAAACTTGTTTTATGAACTACGGATTCAGGAAAACAAATGATGTCTGCATTTTTTTTCTTTGCTAATCTGATATATTTTTTTATCTTTGCAACATTGTGCTTTTCAGCAGTATCGAAATATTTTATCTGTGCAAGAGCAATTATTGGATTTTTTCTTTTCTTAGCACTCTTTTTCATAGATGAAACAGCCAAATTTAATTTAAATATGTTATTAAAAGGAGATGGTATAAGGAAGAACCATTGGTTCTTTTTAGTAGCGGGGGTGGGATTTGAACCGCACGACCTCAGGGTTATGGGCCCTGCGAGCACTCCAGGCTGCTCTACCCCGCTATGAGAAAAGGATTAGAATTAAATTTATAAACGTTGTGCATTTTGAAACCCTATGTTAGTATTAGGAATAGATGATGCAGGCAGAGGCCCTGTAATTGGCCCAATGGTTTTAGCTGGATGTTTAATTGACGATAAATTTGAGAAGGAATTAAAGAAACTTGGAGTGAAAGATTCAAAACAATTAACTCAAAAGAGGAGAGTATTTCTCGCAGAAAAAATAAAGGAATCAGCAGAAACTTTTGAAATTGTTCTTGCTCATCCAGAAGAAATAGACGGAAAAAATAAAGCAGGAATAAACCTCAATGCAGTAGAAGCGATAAAAACAGCAGAAATAATCAACAGGATAAACAAGGGATACAACAAGATAAAAGTCATTGTGGATTGTCCTTCTGTGAGCATAGAGAAATGGACAGATTTTCTGAAAACAAAAATAGACAATCTTTCTAATCTTGAAATTCACTGCGAGCACAAAGCAGATGTGAATCACGTTTCTGTTTCAGCAGCTTCCATACTTGCAAAGTGCACAAGAGAAATAGAAATGGGAAAGCTCAAGGAAAAATACGGAAAAGAAATAGGTTCTGGTTATTGTTCAGACCCATTGACAACAAAATTTCTTGAGAAGCACAATCAAACTTACGGAGACAAAGGCATATTCAGAAAGAGCTGGAGCACATGGAAAGAAATTTGTTCTTCAGGACAGCAGAAAAGATTAGTTTTTGATTGATTTTTCTTCTCATTAAACTTTAAAAATCTCTCTTCTTTCCTTTATACATGTTTTTTAAAAACATCAAATTAAAAGGGAAATTGACTGTCAAGAAACCGTAGGTGTCTTACAAATGATTTATATAAAAAAATTAATGATACACGGCTTCAAGAGTTTTGTGAGAAAGACAGAGGTTCCTTTTGATCCTGGAATCAATGTCATTGTCGGTGCGAATGGAAGTGGAAAGAGCAATATTTCTGATGCTTTGTGTTTTGTTTTGGGAAGATTAAGCATAAAAAGCATGCGTGCTGCAAGAGCAGGGAATTTAATTTTTCTTGGAAGCAAGGCAGCTGCTCCTGCAAAAGAGGCTGTTGTTGAAATAGTTCTTGGCAATGAAGAAAGGATTTTTTCCATAGACAAAAACGAGATTTCAATAAAGAGAGTTGTGAGAAGAAACGGACAGAGTATATACAAGATAAACGATGAAGTTAAAACAAGGCAGGAAGTTCTTTCTCTTTTGGCTCAGGCAGGAATAGACCCAAATGGATTTAATATAATTCTTCAGGGAGAAATCCAGAATTTTGTGAGAATGCAGTCAGAGGAAAGAAGAAAGATAATAGAAGAAGTCTCTGGAATTTCTGTTTATGAGATGAGAAAAGAGAAATCTCTCAATGAATTGGAAAAAACAGAGGAAAAACTGAAAGAGGTTACTGCAATTTTAAGAGAAAGAACAATTTATTTGAATAACTTAGAAAAGGAAAGGCAACAGGCATTGAAATTCAAAAAGCTTGAATCTGATGTAAAAAGGTTCAAAGCGAGCATTATTTTTTTAGAAATGAGTCAAAAGAAAAAGCATTCAGAGGAAATCAATTCAAAAATATCCAGCAAACTCAAAGAGATTGAAAAAGAAAAAAAATTCATTTCAGAAATGAGGCTTGCGATAGAGAGCATTGAAGCAAAAATTTCTTCTATAAATTCTACAATTCAGAAGTCTACTGGTTTAGAACAGGAAAAGCTCAACAGGGAGATAGCAAACATAAGGGCAGAATTAGCTGGTATGAATGTAAGAACAGAGAATTATGAAAACAAATTGTCTTCTATCTCAAAAGAAAAGCAGGAATTGCAGGAATTGATAAGGCAGTTGGAATTGTCAATAAAGGAGCTGCAGAAAGGCGCGCCTTCTTCTGCAAGAAACCAGAAAGAAATTGAAGCAAAGAAGCAGGAGCTTGAGAAAGCAGAGGAACAAAGGAAGAGATTCTACACTATAAAATCAGAACTGAAGTCCCTGAAAGAAAGGATACAAGATAAGAAATCATCTTTTATTTCTTACAACAACGAATCTGATTTTTTGCTTAAGCAGATAAAGTCTCTAAGTGAAGAGCTGTTCAATCCAAAAACAAGCCAGGAAAGAATTGATTCTATGAAATTATCAATAACAGAAAAGAAAAATCTTCTTGAATCCCTTAACAAGAAAGAAATAACCCTTGAAAAGCTTTCAGCAACAAATGAGTATGAAATAGACAAACAGAGAAAATTAGTTGAAAAGATTTCCAAGATGGACATCTGCCCTCTTTGTAAGAACAAGATAACAAAAGAGCATGTTGATTCTATGCACAAAGATATACATCAAAAAGTTGAAGCCATTCAAAAAGAGATAGAAAATTCTGATAAGGAGCTGAAAGAAATATACAACAAAAAAGGCATTCTAAACCAAGAAGTAGAAGAATTAACTCTGGAAATTTCAAGGGCAAATTCTGATTTGATTAAACTCTCCAATATGCATGAAAAACAAGTGCAGATAAAAACAACACAAGAGAAAATAGATTACTTGAAGGGAGAAATTTCTGAATTAGAAAAAAGAGAAAAAAATTTGGAAAAGGCAGTTGAAGAAAATTTAAATATAGAACAGAAATATGAAACCCTCAGGATAGAGCTGCAGGAAATTTCTCTCAGGAATGATGAAACGATTGATTCAGAGGTTTCTTTCAAAAAAAGGGAACTGGAAAGAAGCAAAATTTCTCTCAAACAGATGTCAAGAGAAGAAGAAGACTTGGATTCTGAATTGGAAGAAATAAAAAACCAGATTGACAACAAAGAAGAGTTGCTGGAGAAAAAAAGGAAGCAGGAAGAAAAACTTGTTGAGCAATTCCAGAAATTGATTTTAGAAAGAGACAATCTGCAAAAGAAGATAAGGGACAATGAGATAGAAATAACAAAGAGACAAAACACGGCTTATAATTTGGAGCAGGAGATGAACAATTTGAAGATTGATTTTGCTAGAGTCAGTGCAGAGATAGAGAACCTTGAAACAGAGATGCTGGACTTTCCAAATGTGGAAATAGTAAAAGCGAATAGAGAGATTCTTTCAGAGAGATTAGCAAAAACGCAGGAACTCTTGTCTCAGATAGGAAGCGTTAATCTGCGTAGCCTTGAAGTTTATGATACAATAAAACAGGAATATGATTTAGTCAAGGAAAAAGCAGAAATAATCAACAAAGAAAAAGAAGGAATTATGAAAATAATCCATGAAATTGACATCAGGAAGAAAAAAACTTTTCTTCAAACTCTTTCTTCTATCAATGAAACTTTCTCAAAGAATTTCTCTCAATTGAGCCCAAAGGGGCATGTATTTCTGGATTTGGAAGACAGGAAAGAACCTTTTAATGCAGGGGTGAACATAATTGTCAAGACAGGACATGGAAAATATTTTGACGTGAAATCTTTGTCAGGAGGAGAGCAGACTCTCGTTGCTCTTTCTCTTATCTTTGCAATACAGGAATTAAAACCCTATTATTTCTATATATTTGATGAAATTGATGCTGCGCTCGATAAAAGAAACTCAGAGAGGCTTGCAGAACTATTGAAAAAATATATGAAGAAAGGACAATATATAATAATAAGTCATAATGATGAAGTCATAGCAAACTCAACAAATCTTTATGGTGTGAGCATGCATGATGGAATCAGCAAGATAGTTAGTTTGAGAATTTAATATGAATAAAATGCAGTTGTTGCAAAGCTTGAAGGAACAGGGTTTTTCAAAAGAGATAATCGAAGCTTTTTCAAAAGTTAAACGGGAGAATTTTCTTTCAGACAGATTAAGAGAATATGCTTATGAAGATAATGCCTTCTCAATAGGAGAAGGACAGACAATCTCCCAACCGTCCACAATAGCAATAATGCTTTCTCTTCTTGAGACAAAGAAAGGACAGAAAATTCTTGAAATTGGTTCTGGATGCGGTTATGTTCTCGCATTGCTTTCTGTTCTTGTTGGAGAGAAAGGCAGAGTTTATGGTATTGAAAGGATAAAGCAATTAGCAGATAGCTCAAAAAACTTTCTTAAAAAATATAGAAATATCGGGGTTTATAACAAAAACGGAATAGAAGGCTTGCAAGAAAAAGCTCCATTTGACAGAATAATGATAAGCGCAGGTTATGACAAAATTCCTGCAAAATTGAATTCTCAATTGAAAGAAAACGGGCTTATTGTTGCACCCCTTGGAAAAACGCATGAGAAATTTATGATGCAGTTTCAGAAAATAAAAGGCAAATTAGTCCTGAAAAAAGAAATTGCAAGCTTCGCCTTTGTTCCTTTGATAGAGGATTAATTTATTTTTTCTTCTTTCCTTTATGCTCTTTAATTTTTTCTGCCAAAAATCCGGCAATGTTTCCTGCATAAACAACTGCTATGTCTGAAAGCGTATCCACTGACTTCCACCATGCTCCATCTGCTTTCTGAACATATATATTTTCAAAAGGCTCCCATATAATATTGAACGCTGTTCCTGCGAGCAATCCTGCTGTCAGCCCTTTTAGTCCTCCTCCTGCTTTTCTATAAGCCAGTGTTCCAATGCCAGTTCCCATAATTAGGTGGTCTATGAAATTATACTGATTTAAATTATAATGAAAAACAGAATTGGATATTGTATTCGCGACTTTTCCCGCAAGCCATGCTGCTGTCATGTTAACACAAATAGCGCTTACATCTTCTTTGTTTATTATTTTGCTTAAATTTTTCATTTTAATAAAAATCACCTCTTCTTAGAGAGTATAAAAAATAAAAAAAATAAAAAAATTAAACTTGTTTAGTAATAACTTTCACCGAATTCTTCGGTTTTTTGAGGTTTCTTTGTTATCAAGACAACTAATACAACTAACAAAACAAGGAACACTACTGCCAATATAATTGTCAATACCATTACAGGGCTTGTTAGTGAAGTTGTTGGCTGAGCTGTTCCTGTGAACTTAACAGTGCTCAAAAGTTGATCTCCAGAGAAAACAGCAACATCAAAACTATATTCTCCGCTTGTAGGAGTTTCTATTGTAACAGACTTGCTTGAAGCAGCCGGTACAATAACAGTAGTTTCTGTGTCTGCATATTTTACTGTGTAAACTTTCAACTGGTTTGTAGGATTCAACAAGACTAAGTCATTTCCTGACTTCATAGCAATGTCTGGGAAGCCGTTTGTTATAACAACATCCTTGCTCATTGTAGAGCTTGTTTCCTCATTCTCAGCAGTTACTTCTAATGTGTATGTTCCTGACTTAACATTGTAAGGAATTTCTAAGTAAAGTCTTCCGCTTACGCTGTTCTCATTGTCATCATCATCTTCATTAGCGACATTGACTAAGTCTCCAAAGAAAGCCTGTTTAGATAACTTCAAGTCACCTATGCTTGCAGTTACATACAAGTCTTCTAAGTCATTGTAACCAACATTCTTCAAAACAACATCAACTGGAAGCAATTGTCCTGCTTCAACACTTGAACTTGTCATTACTGACTTTATAGCAATATCGTATGAAGGTCTTTGAAGTCTTAAGGCAATGTTACTTATTTCTGTTTCATAATCTGAATTCCAGATTTTAACATTCATAGTTAAATCATCGCTCAATAAGTCATCTTGAAAGTCAGAAGGAACTTTTAATGTCAAAGTTTTGATATAAGTCTTTCCTTCTTCAACATCAAATAAAGATGTAACAGCAGTTACATCATCTTTTTCGCCTTCAAGTGTTACTTTAACTTTAACATCAGAAGTAGTATCATATACATTACTATCATCATCTACAAAGGGGTTATTATCTACATCGGGTGTTGGACCAGATAATGCTTTGAATGTAACTTGAACAGTTACAGTATCTCCAGCATTAACGCTTGCAACATTAACTTCATTTGTAAGTGATGAAGCTAAATCCACACTAGTTACACCGTCAACCTTAATAGTTGCAGTGTTAGCAGCAATTCCACCAGTAGTTGGTGTAACTGTAAATGCACTAACCATAGATGCTAAGAACAATACACTTGCGATTAACAAAAAAGAAACCAAAATTCTTTTTGTATTCATTTTTGCGTTCTTTTTATTCATGTTTAATTGCAGAAAAACATTGTTTTTCTGTATTTTTCTTATACGTGAAATTGTTTATAAACTTTATGGTGACAACAACATTTTCCGACGATATAGTACTACATGTTAGTAACAAGAGGTGAATTATCTTAGCCCACCTCCACCAAGATTTATCTATTACTTATTAATTCATTATTGCGAGCTTGCGAGCAACTATTTCTTCACTGAAAATTAATACACCAAGTAAAAGAAAAAAATTAATATACTCAAAAATGTATATTCTAATATGACTGAATAGGAAATTCAGCACAAATATAAAATAGGAAATTTTACATAATGGGTGATGAGACTTCTGAAGTTAATTTAATGAAAGAAGAAGTGTGCAATGTCAACAGCAAAATAAGCGTTGACTGCTTGAAAAGGCGTTATCCTAAAATTGACATTCAAACAGATATAATTAACAAGATGAACAGGAAATACAACTTCTTCATTAAAGTTCCTGGAACAGAGATGTATGAACCATTAACTGCAAGCCATCTTTCTGATAAAAGATACTGGATGTCTAATTTTGGCTATGACAGGCTTTATGCAGAAATAATAGAAGTGACAGACAATCCTGGTTTGGGTTATGGTATGGGAAGAGAATTTTTTCTTGATAATGACATGATGAATTTTCTCGGTCCCATTATCAGTGCAAAGGGAGTTCTGGAACATATGCCAGAAACAATGGAAAAATGGAATCATACAAAAAATGGGATTGTTATAGAAAATAGTGATGGGCATTTCAAATTTGCAATTGCTCACAAGCCAGGCATTATTGTTTCTCCATTTGCAGTGGATTATCACTTAGGAATTTTTGATGGGGTAGCAGAAGTTTGCGGATTAATCGGCTTTGAAACCCAGCTTATTTTTGCAGACAGGAAAACTCATTATTATGAATTTGAAGGAGAATATGAATATGAGTCTCTCCCAATGCGAGTTATTCATAATTACTTCACAAAAAATCTTCCACATGTCAAAAAAACCTTGGAAGTTGCAAGGAAAAAAACTATCAACAGCAGAGAAGCGAGTATAAGGGAAAGAATTTTAAGAGAAGAGAAAGAACGTGAAAATAGAAACCTTCAAAAATTTCTTTCTAAAAGAGTTATAGAACAATGCATGAGCGACAAAGGACCTAAAAGAACTCTTGAAAAAACACCCCTTTCTGTAATGTTCTCTGATATAAGAGACTATACTGGGCTGTCAGAGAGAGTAGATGAAACTGTTCTTGAAAAAGTTTTAAATCAATATTTTGAAGCAATGATGCATCCGATTTATGAGCATAAGGGAGAAGTGGATAAGATTCTTGGGGATAATATAATGGCTTATTTTAAAACAGCTAATGATGCTGTTTCTGCTGCTGTAAATATGAGACTTGCATTGAAGGAATTTAATCGTGAACTTAAAGCACAAAATATCCCCAACTTAGAATCAATAAGGAGTGGCATAGGGATTTCTACTGGAAATGTGAAATTGGGAAATATAGGAAGTCTAGAAAGGATGAACGAGACAGTGATAGGTGACATAGTTAATATAGGAAGCAGATTAGAAGAACTTACAAAAGAATACGATGTTCCGGTAATAATTGATGAAACTACTTACAAGGGCATAGAAGGAAAAGTCATTACAAGAGAAATTGGTGTTGTACGTCCCAGAGGAAAGAACAATGAAATAAGAATTTATGGGGTTGTTATTCCTGAAGATTTACATTAATTCTGAAAAAGCTTTTTGAGAAACTTGTAATTTTGTTTTGCTCTCTTTTCAAGAATAGGGAGTTTTTCTGAGACTTTTTCTGAAAATATCTTTTTATTCAGATTATCTTCTTTGATGAATTCCATTATCTTTTTCATATCAATTTTTTCTTTGTATACCTCTATGAGAAATCTCTTTAATCCTAATTCCTGGAAAAAGTAATCAAATCTCTCGTCTGTAGAAAGAACAAGAGTAGGAACTTTGTTTCTTGTTCCCAAGACAACAGCATGATATCTTGCTGCAATTAGGCATTTCAGATTTTGGAAATTCGAAATTATCTGCTTTAAATTATGTGTCTTTCTGGAAATTATTTCAACTCTGCTTTTGTTTTTTATGGAATCATAAATCTTTTTTGTTATTGCATAATCCATCTGCACTTCCATAACAATTAGTTGAACAATCAATTTTTTGTCTTCTTCAAGAAGAATATCTATGAGCTTTGCCATCTCTCTGACAAATTGCTTATACTCTTTTTTTTCTTTATTAGTATAGGTGTAGTAGTACGGATGATGATAACAATCTTTTTTTCTTTTAAATAATTTTAATCTTATAGGATAACAATAAAAATCTTTGAGACAAAAACCAATTTTTTTCCCTCGCGTCCTGTGTTTTTTTATTTCAAATAAGAGAGAGCTGTCTGTTCCCAAATGCAGATTTTTTCTTATTCCACTTTCTCTAAGAAGGTCATATGTTTTTTTTGTTCTTACAACAAGCATATCAACATTTTTTAAAATTTTAACTGCCAACCATTTATGAAAATCATTCATGCAATCTACATCAAAAGAATAGCATGCTGTTTTTTTTCCGGATAAATGTGCAAAGTAAAGCACCGGAAGAAAATAATTGACAAATCCGCTGCCACAAAAATCCACAAAAGGGATTCCCTCCCCACAGATTAGATAGTCGAATCTTTTTAGGTTTTTTATAGTTTCAAAAACAGAAGTAAATACATTATTCAATAAAAGGTAATGTGTTCCTTCTATTTTTGTCATTGGCTGATATCTGAACTTCGCAATTGTTATGTCCGCATTTGGATTTGCTTTTCTTATATCTTTAACTAAAACTCTCAGTCTGAGCTCTGCCCCGACATTTCCCATTCCATGATAACCAATAATCAGAACCCTCTTCCCCCTTTTCATATGAATTAAAGGATTGAACTGTTTAAAGAGATTTTGCTACTACAGTGAATTGATTTTTTACAAGCTCAATAATTTTACATTCGTGTCTGTTGTCGCGAAGTTCTTTGCAACAATCGCTTTGCATCCTGCCTCTTCTGCAGAATTTATTATCGGATTTGTTGCAATTCCATCAATAATCATTACTATTGGTTTCTCCCTCAATCTCCTTAATGTGCCTGCGAGAGTTTTTGTTGAAACTTTTTTTATTTCTTTCAGTGAACTATCAAGAAGAATTGACTTTCCGCTTCCTTCGTTTTCTCCTGCAATTTCTTTCAGTTTTCTTTTATCATCAGAAGTTAATTCAAATGATATTTCTTTAATTGGGCTTTTTTCTTCTCGCCTTTGAAACCTGTTATTTCCTTCAAATCTGCTTGTTTCTCTGAAACCAGAAAGAAACTCCCTTACAGGAGTTTTCTTTCTTAAGCTCATTAAAATTTCCTTTCCAGTTAATTCTTCAACCTCTTTTCCGTCTGGCGCAGAAGCAACATATTTCACGTTTGCATTGTCAGAAACATTCTGAACTATCAATCTTCCGCCCCTGTCACCATCTACAAATAGGACTATATCTTTTTCCTTGCTCAGCTCTTTTATTTCTTCAGGAAGTTTTGTTCCATTCATTGCAATAACATTATTCACTCCATTTCTCATCAGATTCAGAACATCTGCCCTTCCTTCAACTACAATTATTTCTCTTCCAGAAATGTCTCCTGAAGAAAGTCTGCTTTCTCCGTATTCTTTGACATTTGCAGTTCTTGCAGAATCCTTGATTTCTGTTGAGATTTCCCTTGAATCTGTCTTGCCATGAATTTCTTGCATTAGTCTTTTTGCTCTTTCCACAATATAATCTCTCTTGCTTCCTCTCACATCCTCGATTTTCTCGATTTCAATATGAGAATCACAAGGCCCTATTCTTTCTATTGTCTCCATAGCAGCAGCAATCAGGGTTGTCTCGCTTTGATCAAGTGCAGTTGGAATTTTTATCAAACCAACTGTGTTTTTTCCTTCCTTGTGCAAATCAACCTCAATTCTTCCAATTTTTCCTTCTTTCTGCAATTCTCTCATCTCAAGCTCTGCTCCTAAAAGCCCCTCTGTCTGCCCGAATATAGCTCCGATTACATCCGGCTTCTCAAGAGCCCCTTCAGCTGAAAAACTTGCATGTATCATATATTTTATTGATACAGGACTTATTTTTGCCATTTTCTTTGATTTCCTTATTTAATTTGTTTGAAATCTATGATTTCCAGAAATATCTTTCAGATTTACGAATCTCTTTCTCTGACTTTTTCCTTTCAAAAATGAATATAGGAAACGTGAATGTGAATGTGATATTCTATTAATCTGTAATCTAATAGATATTTCTTTATATAAAAAAAGAAGGTTAGTTTTTAAATCTTGTTAATTTTATGTTTTAACACAACTAAATATAAAATAACTTCTGGGTCTTCTACTGCTATCATTACTTGCTGGAAGTCCTAATCCCGGAGTCATACTAAGTCGGTTATATCCAGAAGGACAGGCACAAAATGTTCCAGAACTTCCGCAAGTTGCGGGGGGAGTAGGAGTACTACAACTGGAAGAATAAAATGTCCCGCCAACTTTGTCTTTCCATACATAAGTCATAGTACAATATCCATTTAATGTTCCCCCTTTTGCAGAATCTGCAGATGAAGCAGAAGGAACCTTTGCAAGAGAACTTACTTGTATAGCAGAACCAGGAATACTATTCGCTGCAATTCCGCTGAAATCAATCTGGCTTACAGGATGCCATGCTTTCGTTGTATCTACTGCAGCATAAACTCCTACTCCAATAACAGCCAAAATCAAGATAGCAATTAAAGTATAAAGCCACCTGTTGGTAAAATTTATCTTTATTGTCAGCCCCTTTCTTTTCATGAATAAATTAAGGGAGAGGAATTTTTAAATGTTGTTAAACGAGATAACCTAAAAGTGTGTTTTGACAAGTTTGAGGTGAGCTTTTACAATTTGGGTACTTACTTACTTCTCCACATCGATTAAAAAGATATTTATTTCCACAATCCCCGGTACTTCCCATCGCAGTTTTACAGGTGGGTGAGGTAGTCATACTTCCGGTACCACTACAACCTTTATCTGTTATATTATAAAATGCTAATCTCCCGCTGCTTGCTGTCAATTTACCATTTACAATTAAATTTCCATTACATGTTCCTCCAGCACAATAACCCCCACCCGTAGAACAAACCCATTTTCCTCCTTGTGTTACCAAACCCTGTCCTTCTGCACAAGTTGCAATTGCAGTATAATTATGTCCTGGATTTGGAATAACTCCGGGGTTTAATGCATAAACTCCTACTCCAATAACAGCCAAAATCAAGATAGCAATTAAAGTATAAAGCCACCTGTTGGTAAAATTTATCCTAATCCCCTTCCTCTTTTTCATAAATATTATAACAAACAGATATTTTTAAGCGTTTCGCAATTTCTTTTTTAAAATATCAAGAATTCCTTCCAAATTTTCAAAATCTGCAATGTCGCTTATAGGAACTTCAAAATTCGTGTTTTTTCCTGTTATTGAAACAACAAAAACGCTCTCTCTCTTTTCTTTTTCCATTATGTAAAATTTCCTGTTTTATATTTGTGGCAAATTTCCTGTTTGCTCATGTATTAAAATATTTCTTACAGTTTAAAAGTTTTTATGTGGAAAAATATATAATTAATTATTCTAAAACCCTAAAAACTAATCCGCTTTCTTTTAGTCCCTTATCCATATTCTCAGCATTAGCCTTGGGAATTGCAAAAGAAAGGGTTCCTTCTTTTCCATCGTGACTATAATTGAATTGCCGTGCATGATATTGAGTTAAAAGGCTGAATAAATTAGTATAATCTCTTATTCTTCTCATTTCACTAACTTCATATTTTTTCATTTTAATTTGTTATATTCAATTTAATTAGAAAAGTAAAAAAACCTGCTTACGCTTTCTTTTTAGTTATTTCAGTGCAGACACCAGCAGCAACAGTCAATCCCGCGTCTCTGACTGCAAATCTGCTCATGAAAGGATTTTCTTTCTGAGTTTCCAAACACAAATTTCCCTGAGGCTTTATTCTTACTCTTGCAACTTCTCCATTTTTCAAGAAGTCTGGATTTTCCTGAATAACTTCCATTGTTGCAGGATTAATCTTAGCAATTAATTCGATAAACTGACATGGTACTTGAGCTGTATGAATGTGGAATACAGGAGTGTAGCCTTTAGCCAAAACACTTGGGTGATTGATTACTGTGATTATTCCAACAAATTCTTCTACAACTGGAATTGGTTTATCTGCAGCACAAATAACGTCTCCTCTCGCAATATCTTTCTTTCCAACTCCTCTTACATTTACTCCAACATTATCTCCTGCCAATGCTTCTGACATTGATTCATGATGCATTTCTATTGTCTTTACCTCTCCTGTTATTCCTTTTCCTGTTCTTCCTGGAAGAACTATAACTTTCTGCCCAACTTTTATTACTCCTGTTTCAATTTTTCCTACAGGAACAGTTCCTATTCCAGTAATTTCATAAGCATCTTGAACAGGCATTCTCATTGGCAAATTAGTAGGCAATTCTGGCTGAGGGAACAAGTCGAATTGTTCTATAACAGTAGGCCCATTGTACCAGGGCATATTGCTTGACTTTTTTGCTATGTTGTCTCCCTTTTGTCCGCTTCCGGCAATAAAGTTTACTTTTTCTAATTTGTATCCGACTCCCTTCAATAATGCAGAAACATCTTCCTTTATTTTCTCATATTTAGCCTTATCATAATTTATTGCATCCATCTTGTTGATTAATACTGCGATATTTTGAACACCCATTGTTCTCAAAAGCCACAAGTGTTCTTTTGTCTGAGGTTCTATTCCTGTTGTTGCAGCAACTACAAGGAATGCAGCATCTGCCTGTGAGGCTCCTGTTATCATGTTCTTGACGAAGTCTCTGTGTCCAGGTGCATCAATGATTGTAATCTGGAATTTCTGTGTAAGAATTTTTCTGTAAGCCAAGTCAATAGTAACTCCTCTTTCTCTTTCTTCCTTGATTTTGTCCATGACATAAGCAAATTCAAAACCAGCTTTTCCATGCTTTTCAGCTTCCTCTCTGAGCTTTTTCATTTCCTGCTCAGAAACTATTCCTGAGTCAAACAAAAGTCTTCCGACTGTGGTTGACTTTCCTGCGTCAACATGCCCGACGAACACGACGTTCATGTTTGGTTTTTCTTTAGCCATTGTATTGTGATAAAATTCTTGTAAGAATTTTTAATAATTATGTAAAAAAAAGTTGATTTATAAATATTTCTATTGGGTTATTTTAATTCTTATGACATTCCCATTGAATTTTCTAATTTTTGTTTTTTCAAGGATTCTTCAATAAAACTAACAATTTTTTCTATTTCAGATTCATCCGTAACTAACGTCCAATCATTTTCTCTTGAAAGAAACATATTCCTCAAATTCCCATCGCCATAGCAATCTATATTTATAGTATCAAATCCTCTTGGAAATTTTTTTTTGTCGTAATTGATGGGAAATTTTTTCTCATCAAAATATAAAATTCTATAAGTATAATGCTTTCCTACTGGTTCGATTTGCATGACTTAATGTTATAGAATTGCTTTATATAATTACTGATTTTCAGCTAAACCTTTCCTATCTCTTATCTTTTTGATTACATCTGCCTGCAAACCCTGGGGAACACGTTCGAACAACTGGTCTGACAAAGAGCTTACACCACGACCTTCTGTAGCACTTCTCAAATCATTGCTCCAGCCAATCATCTCTGCAACAGGAAGCTTTGCATGCACTTGTGTTTCCATTTCTTCCTGCTTCACATTTAAAAGCTGCCCTCTTTTACTTCCAACAAGCCTTGTTATAGCGCTCAGGAATTTGTCAGGAATTTCAATTAAGTGTATCTGAACAGGTTCTAGCAAGCAAGCATCTGCCTTTCTCATTGCTCCTGTTATCGCTTCTCTGACAGCAGGATAAACCTGAGCAGGACCACGATGAATTGCATCCTCGTGAAGTTTTATATCTTCTAAAGAAATCTTCATCTTTGTGCATGGCTCTCGTGCCAATGGGCCCTTGTCAATAACCATTTCAAATGCATCAAGAATCATGTCAATTACTTCTCCGATATGAACCTCTCCTTTTGTGCTATCCAAGAAAACATTTCCTTTGTAAATGTCTCTTATGCTTTTTACTGTGTCATTGTCCCAGTCAAATCTCGAGAATTTTGTTGCTAATTCCTGTGATTTTTTCTTGACTCTTCCTTCTGGAATCTCTCCTGATTTTATTGCCTCATAAACATCATTCTCAAGAGGCTCAACAGAGATGAAAAAGCTATTGTGCTTATTCGGACTTCTTCCTTCTATTTCAGGAGAGGTTTTATTGACTGTTTCTCTGTAAACGACAATAGGAGCAGATGTCTTAACATCCAGTCCTTTTTCTGTTTTTATTCTATTTTCAATAATTTCTAAATGCAATTCTCCCATTCCTGAAATTAGAGATTCTCCTGTCTGCTCATTGATTTCCACTTTGATAGAAGGGTCTTCTTTCCCTACCTGCTTAAGTATTTCAACGAGTTTAGGCAAGTCCATCATTTTCTTTACTTCAATTGACTTTGTGACAACAGGTTCAAAAATATGCTTCAATTCTTCAAATGGAGTTTCTTTTTCAAGTGTCACAGTTTCACCTGCTTCTCCTGTAACTCCAGAAATAGCAAGAACATTTCCTGGCCCGATTTCTTCAATTTGCTCTGGCCTTATTCCGTTGTAGACAAATATCTGCTGAACTTTTTGCTCTTTGTTTGCTAAATTCAAATGAACTTGCATTCCATTTTTTATTGTGCCGGAAAAAAGCCTTCCTGCTGAAATTTCTTTTCCTGAACGAGGGTCTATCACAATTCTCGTTATTACAAACGCGACTTTTCCATGCGGATTGCATTTCAATAAATCTTTTCCAAATTCACTATCCAAATCTCCATGCCAGATTTTTGGGATTCTGTATTTTTGAGCATCAAGAGGATTAGGAAGATGTTTAACAACCATATCTAAAAGAACTTCATACAAAGGCGCGTTTTTCCAAACCCATTCTTTTCTCTCTGCTTCTCCCATTTCATAGAGAGAGAAAATATCTTTGAATGTGATTCCTTTCTTTTTCATGAATGGAACAGACAGTGCCCAATTCTCTCTCGCGCTTCCAAATGCAACGCTTCCATCACCAATATTAACAAGCCACTTCTCTTTGAATTCTGGTTCTGCTATTTTGCTTATCAAATCATTGAACTCATTGATTATTTTTACAAATCTCTGCTGCATGCTTTCAGGAGTGAGTTTTATCTCTTTTATCATCCTGTCTACTTTGTTTATAAATAAAACTGGCTGAACTCTTTCCCTCAATGCCTGCTTGATAACTGTCTCTGTCTGTGGCATTATTCCTTCCACAGCGCAGACAAGAACAACAGTACCATCAATAGCTCTCATTGCTCTTGTAACATTTCCAGAGAAATCCACGTGTCCAGGAGTATCAATTAAATTAATCAGATATTCTTCTCCGTGAAAATCGTGAACCATTGAAACATTCGCAGCATCTACTGTCATAAGTCTTTCCTGCTCGTCTGCATGCTGCCATGTTGCCATTCCCATCTCTAAACTTCCTGCGCTCTTTGCAGCCATATATCCTGATGCTGCTAAAAGATTGTCTGTCAAAGCAGTCTTACCATGATGAATGTGCGCGCTTGTAGCTATGTTTCTTATATTGTTTTGGCTTTTGCTAAGCCTCTGTATCTTTTGAAATTGTGATTCTTTTTCCGGCATTTTACTTTTAATAGGAAAGTTAAGCGAAGGAAACCTTGGTGTCCTCGCATCTAATGAAATAATTAGAATAAATTAATGATAAGAAAGATGATTTTTAAATCTTGTTAATCATAATCGTCTGCTTGGATATATTGCGTTAGAATTATCTCGCAGAATCTGCTTGCTTCTCAGATTCGTTTTTCTTTCGCATTGCAAAACTATCACCATTTCCTTCATATGCAAGAACTATTTCTTCTGCTAATGCTTCTGTGAGAGTTTTCTTTTTATTGAAAGCTTTGTCAGATGCTCCATGCACCATCCATCTTAATACCAAATTAACTCTTCTTAATGGAGAAACATCAACTGCCTGGGGATATCTTGCACCCCCATATTCTATAACAGTTATCTCATCTCTTGGAGCAGAATTTTCAATTGCCTTTACAAGAACTTCAACAGGGTTCTTTCCTGTTTTCTTTTCTATTAGTTTGAATGCTTCAAGAACAATCATCATATTTTTTGTGTATTTTCCTGTTGCCAGCCCCTTGATTATCTTGTGTTTTTTTCCTCTGTGTCCTGCAACAGCAATTCTGTTCATCAATCTCTCAACTACATTTACTTTTGTCTGCCCAAATCTCTGAACATTTCTTCCGTGGCTTTTAAGAATTAGTCTTGGCTGAAGGTTTATTACTGATTTTAATCCAGGGTCTTTAACTTCTATTTGAGATATGTCATACAAATCAAATATCTTGAATGTTGGATAAGTTTTTTGTTCCATTATGCAAAACTCCTGTTTTGTATTTGTGCTGAAATGTTAATTTCTGTCATTTTATTTTTATCTTCTACCCTTTTCTATCTTGCCCTTGACTAACAAGTGCAATGGCTGGTCATTTACCTGTATAACCTGGAATCTAACTCCGGGAATGTCTCCTTTACTTCTTCCCTGTTTTCCGCCAATTCTTTCTATCATGACTTCATCGTGTTCGTCAATGAATCTCTGTGCGAGGTTTCCTGGGATAAAAGCAATGACTGTTTTTCCGTTTTTCTTGAGCTGGACTCTGCAGCATTTTCTCATTGCTGAATTTGGCTGCTTGGCTTCTTTCTGAAGTTTGCTTAACACTATGCCCTTTGCCTGATTTGCTCCCTCTAATGGATCAGCCTTAGCATAAAGTCCGAGAGTTCGCGAGCTATAATTTTTATCTTTCCACCTGAATTTTCTTCTGTTCTTCATTAATTTTTTTGCTGATTTTAAACCCATAAGGTAATGTTGAGAAATTGATTTATAAATGTTTTCGATGAATTACACAATCCTGAAATCCCTGCTGAAAAAATCCTTGATTATTTTTTGCATTTCAAAAAATCTTCTTTTGTCTCTTCCGATTAATGCAGCTTTATTCTGCATGCTTCCTGCTGTTAATATTATTTCTGTATTAGTAATCTGCAAGTCCTTGAACATTATTGGCTTGACAAGAACTCCTATAAATCCTCTCGCGTCTTGCACGCCTCTTGGACACTGAATAACCCTGATTTTCTTTTGCAAAATCTCGCTTATTCTTTTCACATTCCTTCCTTCTTCTCCAATTGCCCTTGAGACAAATTCTTTTGGAACACAGAAAATTATTGTTTCATTATATTTAACGCAAAATCTCGTGTGAATTCTTGTAATCTGATTAAACAAATTCAGATGCCTCAGGTCCTGCATGTTTATTGTATTCATAGTAAGAATAAATGTTGAAGAATGATTTGTTTTATAAAGTTATTGTTTCACTTTTGAGTTTTACTTGTTCGTCTCCTCGACAATTTCACTCTTTGCTGTTTTCTTTTCTGATTCTTTTTTTATCAGAGGCCCAATAACTTTAACCATCAAGCCAGGCAAACCAGTACCAACAGGCACAGGCTGATTGAGCATTATATTTTCTATCACGCTCACTAATTTGTCCTTGCTTCCCTTTATTGTAGCATTTATGAATTGTTTTCCCGGAGTTTCAAAAGTCGCTCTTGCTAAAATTGAAGATTTCTGTGCAATGATTCCCATTCTTGTAACTCCTTTTATTTCTCCTGTATTTGTCATTGCATCAGAAACTAATTTCAAATGTCGCTCATTAATGTCTAATCCCTGCTTGTTAATAACATTGTAAATTTCATCCATTATCAATTGTTTGGCAACTTCTATCCCGAATATTTCAGCCATCTCATAAAAGTCGTTTGAAAGAATTCTCTCGCCGTCAACTTCTTTCAGTTCAATTATTTTTTTAACGTTTGTTCCAAGAGTCATTATTATGTAATCTTTTTCTCTTTTGACAATCAAAATCTGCTTTATTCCCTTTACTCCCGAAATTATTGTTTTCTTTAATTTTTCTTTGAGTTGATAAATTTCCTTGAAATTGAATTCAGAAGCATTTAATGTTATTGAATCTGTTTTTTCTTTAGCTCTGAAACCCAAATCATTCAGTCTTTCAACAATAGTCTTTATGGAACTGTGAGTCTGTTTTAATCCTGCTTTGTTAATTATTATCTCAATTGTCTTATTGCTGAAATTTAAATTTATTTCAGATGCAATCTCCTTCAATGTTACTTCTTTTATCTTTTCGGCAAAAACTTTCGCGTCTTTTTCATTGTTGTATTCTTTCTTCAAGAAAATTTCCATTTTTGGAGAAGAGGGCTTCTTTCTCGCATCAAAAATTTCTATCAGTCTTGGCAAACCCATTGTAATCTGCATTTCCTGAACTCCTGCAAAGTGGAATACATTAAGAGCCATTTGAGTTGAAGGCTCCCCAAAAGACTGAGCAGTAATAATTCCGATTGCTTCTCCAGGATTAATCTGTTCATTCAAATGCAGTTTAGTTACATCAATTCCATCATCTCCATATTTGTATTGTATAATATTATTGTTGCTGTCTCTCACTGTTCCGTCATATTCTATTCTCAAATCCTGCAATGCGTTTGCTAGTCTCCTGTATAAATATCCGGATTTGGGCGTTCTGAGTGCAGTATCCATCAGAGAATCTCTTCCAGTTATTGCCCCAAAAAAGAACTCGTCTGGACGCAGCCCCTTGATGAATGAGCTTCTGATGAACCCTCTTGCCTTTGGAGACAAATCTCCCTGTTTGAAAAATGACAATGTTCTGTTGTTATATCCTAAGTCAATTCTTTTCCCCCACATAGACTGTTGCCCGACACAAGAAGCCATCATAGTAATATTTGTCATATTTCCTCCACCACCAGACTTAATCATATGATTAACAGGATTTTCTTTAGGGAATTCTTTTTTTACTATCTCCCCTATTTTTGTTCTAACCTCATTAAGAGTCTGGAGAATTTTTATTTCTCTTGATTCTTCGTCTGTCTTTCCAGGAATTCTTTCCAGTTCTCCTTTGTTGTAAGATTCAATGATTTCTTCTGTTTTCTTTTCTGCCTTCTTTATAATTTCCTCTCCGGCATCAATAACACTCTGGTCTAAATCCAAATCTTCTACAGAAATTGTTATTCCCCTGTCTGAAATGTATTTGGTTCCAAGATTGAATACTTTTCTTATTATATCAAATGTCTGATTTATTCCAACTTCTTTCTCCAATACTTTTATGAATGCACCATCCTCGCTTCCAAACAATGTTTTATTTAATGTCCCTTTGGTGACTTTTCCGTCTTTGATGGTTACAGAGTCATTTGAGAAATTTACTTTAGGAAGTATCGCTGAAAAAATTTCCTTCCCGCTTATTGTTTTCTTTGATATCTGATGTTCTATCTCTGATTTGAAAAGCATTTGGTTTGCATAATCTTTTGAAAATTCCTCTTCACCAAGAAGATAAGTTCCTGTAATAGCATCTCCTATACATCCAATGAGGTTTGTGTTGTTCTTTGGAGAAATTAAATTTTTCTTTACATCCAAAAGTATTTTTGCCTCTGCCCTTGCCTCTTCTGTCTGCGGAGAGTGGATATTCATTTCATCTCCATCAAAATCTGCATTATATGGAGTAACAACAGCAGGATGTAACCTGAAAGTTCTGCCAGGAAGAACTCTTACATAGTGTGCCATCAAACTTCCTCTGTGCAAACTCGGATGACGATTGAAGAGAACAATATCTCCATCCTGCAAATGTCTTTCTACTTTATAACCAGGAGTTAACTCGTTTATTATTTCTTCTTTTAAGTCCGGAGTTATTTTCTTTCTCTTACCATCAGGTCTTATTACATAATTTGCTCCTGGATATTCTTCTGCTTTCTCAATTAATTTTTTCAGCTTTTCAATATTCAAATCAGTAACACTTTCTGCAACTGTGACAACTTTTGCAATTTCATACGGAACTCCAACTTCATTTATTCCAATATAAGGGTCAGGAGAAATAACTGTTCTTCCAGAATAATTCACTCTCTTTCCTGCCAGATTTTTTCTTATTCTTCCTTCTTTTCCCTTTATTCTTTCCATAATTGTTTTCAGCGGTTGACCACTTCTGTGACGAGCAGGAGGGATTTTAGCGACGCTGTTGTCAAAGAAAGTTGTTATATGAAACTGCAACAAATCCCACAAATCCTCTATGATAACTTCAGGAGCTCCTGCATTCAGATTTTCCCAAAGTCTTTGATTTGCTCTTATTATGTCAGAAAGCTTGTGAGTTAAGTCATCTTCGCTTCTCTCCCCTGTTTCCAATATGATGCTTGGACGAACAGTTACAGGAGGAACAAGCAACATAGTAAGAACAGCCCATTCTGGTCTGCATGTTGTAGGGTTTACTCCGATTTTTTTTAATTCGTCATTTGGAATAGTAGCAAGCATTTCTCTTATTTCTGTCGGAAAGAGTCTTGTTTTCCCAATTAAAAAATTAGTCGGCTTATCTAATTTAACTCTCTCATGCAAAGCCCCGCAATGCGGACATTTTTTTGCGTCTTTTGCTTTTTTTGCTCTCTCGCTCGGAGTGTATCTATCCAAATCTTTTTCAGCAATTAAAAGTTTCCCGCATTGTCTGCAGAAACATCTCAATCCCAATTCAATAAGAGGAACATATTTTAAATGGATTATTGGTCTTGCCAAGTCAATGCTGCCAGGATGTCCAAGACATTCTTTCAATCTTCCTCCGCATGTTCTGCATCTGACTCCAGGGTCTATTGCTCCTAATCTCAAATCCATCAAACCACCATCTACTGGATAGCCGTCAATGTTATACAATTCAGGTGTTACTATTTTTGCAGCAGAGATTTTTTTGATATCTTCTGGACTAAATAAAGAGAATCTTATCTCTTCTACTTTTTTTCTGACTGGTTTTTGTTCTATCATTTTATTGTTGTCCATAGGACTCATTTAATTGAAGTTGAGCAGATGTTCTTGGCGTTCCAAAACAAATTTCTACATAATCCAAGAGCCTTTGAGCCTCTTTGATATCTCTTCTGAAAACAGGCTTTATTTCTGCAATTTTATCTGGAGTATAAACAAAGCATCTGTTTCCATTTCTCTCAGCACCAACTTCGCCGCCATTTGCAAAATCTACCATGAATTTATCTAATTCTTCTCTGCTTGTTATTTCAACTATCTGAGATTCTTTTGTGGTCATTTTATTCGTATTTGTTTTTTAATCCGAAAGTTGTGTGAATATGCAATCCCTGCAATTCCTCCAAGAGCAACTTGAATGCATAAGACATTTCAACAGGCTCAATATCCTCGCTTCCGCACATTGGACAACTCAATTTATTTTTAGTATTGTCATCAATTCCAATGCTTCCGCATTTCATGCATATTGGAAGAATGACTTTGTCTGAATCATATCTCTCTTTCAACAGCAAAGAAGCTCCATGAGCAACCAATGCTTCCTGCTCCATTTCTCCTAATCTCAATGCCCCTCCTCTTGCTCTTCCTTCAATTGGCTGTCTTGTCAATAACGCGACTTTTCCAGAAGCTCTTCCATGCATCTTGTTTCCTACCATGTATTTCAATTTTAAGTAATACAAATTCCCGACGAATATTTTTGCAGAAATTCTCTTTCCTGTTATTCCGTTATACATTGTTTCTTTTCCATCATATCTAAACCCAAGATTTTTCAGATGTTCTTCCAACTGCTTTTTTCCAACTCCAGAAAAACTCGTTCCGTCTATTATTTCCCCGCTTAAGCTTCCTACTTTTCCTGCAATTAATTCCATTAAATATCCAACAGTCATTCTGCTTGGCAATCCGTGTGGGTTGAAAATAACGTCTGGACGAACTCCCCTTGAAGTGAAAGGAATATCTTCCTGAGGAACAATCATTCCAATAACTCCTTTTTGTCCGTGAGATGTCGCGAATTTGTCTCCTAATTCAGGTATTCGTGGATCACGAGTTCTGACTTGTACTATTTTATTTCCTTCTGAATCTTCTGTCACAAAAACCGCGTCTACAATACCTCTTTCTTCCTGTCTCATCGTAACACTTGACTCTTTCTTTGTCTTGACAGAAATTTCCCTTGCTTCTGAAAGGAATTTTGGAGGCGACATTTTTCCAATCATTACTTCTCCCTCATTGACTTCTGCTTCAGGATAGATTATACCATCTCCTTCCAGATATCTGTAGCTCGCTTCTGTCTTATACCCGGAAGCATCTTTCTCTGGAATAACAATTTCATCTTTCAACCCTCCTGCGTAATTCATCTCAACAGCAGAATATGGACGGAAATAGAAACTCCTTCCAACTCCACGGTCCAGGCTTCCTTTGTTAAATACAAGGGCATCTTCCATGTTATATCCTTCATATGTCATTACTGCAACAACTAAATTTTGTCCTGCAGGGTATGTATTAAGTGTGTCATAAATGAAACTTCTGACAATTGGTTTTTGAGGATATTGCAAAATGCTTACATCTGTGTCAAGTCTGCAGAGGTAATTTGCAGAATATAATCCAAGAGCCTGTTTTTGTGTCTTCGAACCACGATTCAACCTTGAACTCTGGTCATGATTTCCATAAGGAACTAAACTTGTTACAACTCCTAACAAATCCATGTTATCAATTTCAAGATGTGTGCTTTCAGGAGTTAATTCTTCTTCATACAAGGAAACAAGAGCATTTTCCTCTTCTGCAGCGTCGAGATATTCTATTATTCCTTTGCTTAACAAGTCTTTCCATTTCATCTCTCCCTGTTCTATCTGAACCTTGTGTTCATTTTTCAGTTTTGAGACACCATTTTCCACAATTATCAATGGTCTCAAAACTCTTCCTGGTTCTGTAGAAATCAAAATAGTCTGAAATCCAGTATCATTTCTGACGCTTATTTGTATTGGAAATTCTCCGTTTCTTCTTTTTTCTTTTATTTTTAATGCAAAATTCATAGAATTTTTCACATTTCCTACAAATCTTCCATTAAGAAATACATCAAATCCCTCAAATCCTTCTCTTTCCATTCCAAGAGACTCCAGCTCTCTTAAAAATCTTTCATTATCTAATTCAACTCTTGTAGATATCTTGCTTAGAATTGCTAAATTTTTTCTAAGCCCGATTTCTGTTCCTTCTGGAGTTTCTATCGGACAGAATCTTCCGTAATGAGTAGGATGAAGAGTTCTTGCCAAGAAATTTTCCTGATCGCTAGGCAGCATGCTTGAAACCCTTTGCAATTGTGAAATCATTGCGAGATAGTTTGTCTTGTCCATATTTTGTGTTACCCCGCTTCTCTCTCCTGTCCAGCTTCCTGTAGCAATTGCAGATTCAACTCTGTGAGAAAATAAAGTGGATTTTGCTATAACACGAATAGAAAAGAATTTCTTTCTCTTTGAAGATTTTTGAATTGAATACTGGATATCTCTTATCAGAATTCCAAGATTAACCCTGAAAAGATTGGCAAGCAAATCTCCTGACAATCGAACCCTCTTGTTTGAATAATGATCTTTGTCTGTCCTCAACTGCGGATTTTCCCTTGCAATGAGAAATTGTTTTATGAGTTTGCAGATTGTTACTGCTTTGGTAATCCTGTCTTCTTTCTTTTGTCCGATATGAGGCAACAAATAAGAGTCAATCCTTTGTTTTACTCTGTCAAGAATTTCTTTCTTCGTGCCCTGCAGCCCTGTTTTTTCTGCAATGGACATCATAGCATCTTCTTTTGTTGCTAAATTAACAAACTCATAGAGATTAACAATCACAGAATCAGTTTCTTTCCCTATGTATTTTGCAATGTCAGACTCTTTTGTTAAGCCTAAAGACTTTAGTATCACAACTGCAGGTAAATCCTTGAATCTGCTGAAAGACAATTCCAAAATTCCTTCTTTGCTTTCAGAAATTGTTATGGGAATTCTGTATGTGCCTTTCAGTGAAAACAGCCTCAAATTCAAATTTCCTTTGCTATTGACTTCAATGAAAGGCTGATTTTCTGCCAAATCTTCTGCCATAACCATAACTCTTTCATTTCCATTTATTATGAAGTATCCTCCGGGGTCGAGAGGGTCTGAATAATTATCTATCAATTCTTCATCGCTCATTCCATAAGTGTTGCATGCCTTGCTTTTTACCATGATGGGAATTTTTCCAACTTCAACTGTTTCAGAATCTACTGTATCTCCTTTCTTTACTGTTATTTCAAGAGTGACAGGAGCAGAATAAGTTAAATTCCTCAATCTCGCTTCATAAGGCATTATCAAAGATGAACTTCCATCTGCTTCAATGACTTTCGGCTTTTCGATTCTGATTTTTCCGAGACTGATTTCAAATTCTTCGTTATTCATTGTTTCAGAAATCTCGTCGACAATTTCCTGCATTCTGTGTTCAAGAAATTCGTTGAAAGAAATAATGTTAGATTCAACTAAAGAATGTTCTTCAAGGTATTTTTTTATTATAAGATGATTATCTTTTTTCATTTTAGATAGATTACACTACAACTCTGAAGTAAATTCCAGAGCTCCTCTCAATTTTAATTATATCTCCAACATTGCAGCCTTCTGGCAAAGCAGCATCTGTAGAAAGAATTTTAGGCACTTGCGCCTTAGAAACATTTAGTTTTTTTAATAGCTCATCAGCTTCTTTTTCGTTGAGTTTTATGTGTTTTGGTTGAAGAATATGCATCTTGTAGCTATAAAAGGGGGTTTATAATAATCGTTAAAGGCAATGCTAAACTTTAACAACTTTTGAATAATAAAAAATAGCAAAAATTGGTTTATAAACTTTGCCATTCACTGTCTTTTACGCTTATCTGATCCTTCTTGATATTCCTCTTCTAAGTTTCTTAATTGTCCATATTCTTTCATTGCAAAGAACAAACTAGTTCCCCCTATTATGAAGCTCGATGCATCACGTACTTCTTCACATAAATTCTTTTTTTGTTCATAAGAAAGATTTGGATTGTTAATGTATACTCTAGTTCCAATGACTAATCCAGCCAAACCTCCTAAAATCGCCCCAAACCAAATATGATTTCCTCTTTTTATTTTTCTAATTTTTGTTTGATATTCATATTCATCCATGTTTGGAATTCAGTTAAGGGGTTTATAAGTTTTGCTGATTAGGTAATTTTATAAATGAAAAATTTATAGTTTCTATATTCGCGGCTCCGTAGCTCAGTCTGGTTAGAGCACTGGACTTTTAATCCAGGTGTCGTGGGTTCAAATCCCATCGGGGCCACTTTAATAAAATTTTTCCAGTCTCTTTTCCAATTCCTCTCCAGACACTGCCCCAACAAACTGCTCTATTGGTTTTCCATCTTTCAAAAGAACAAAATTAGGAATTGAACTGACATTGAATTTTCTTGCAAGTGCCTTGTTGTCTCCAACATTGACTTTTCCAAATTTTATCTTGTTGCTTAATCTTTCGCTCAGCTCATCAATTACAGGAGCCATCATTAAACAGGGCATGCACCACTCTGCAAAGAAATCTATGAATACGAGTCCTTTCTTTGTGAATTCTTCAAATTCTTTTGTTGTTAATTCTGGGATAGCATCATTATTTGTCATAGATAAATTAGAATAAAAACGATTTATAAAATTATTGTTTGAAAATCTTTCTTTAATTCTTAGCAAAATATATATCAAAATGAATAAGTGTTTAAAAAGAAAAGTTTCCAAGATTTTATGTGGAACAATATCACCAGCTTTTAAAAGAGATTTTGGGAAGAGGAGATGTTCAATTTGAGCCAAGAACCCAGGAATATACTCTAGGGATTTCTGCATGGCAAAGTATTTATGACTTGAGAGAAAGATTTCCTTTGATGACAACTAAAAATGTTCCTCCAAGACTTCCTTTTGAGGAATTGTTCTGGAAGTTAAGGGGAGAGAAAAATGTTCAATCACTGGTAAAAAAGGATATTGATATATGGACTGCTAATGCTTTTGACAGATATTTAAAAAAAGGTGGATTAGATAAGAGTTTCCCAAAGCATTCTTCTGCATGGAATGAAAAGTTTGAGTTGTATAAAGAAATGTTGAAAAGCTCTCCTGTATCTGTTGGTAATGGAGATTTGGGTCCTGTTTATGGCTTCCAATGGAGACATTGGAAAAATTCAAGAGGAGAAGAAATTGACCAATTAAAAAATTTATTAAAGAATATAAAAGAAAAACCGGGTTCAAGATACCATGTTCTTTCTGCATGGAATGTTGGAGATTTATCTGAAATGGCTCTTGGCCCATGCCCTTTCTGGCATCAATTTACTACTTACAAAAATGGTGTTATGGACTTGACAATGGTTCAGAGGAGTTGTGATGTCTTTTTAGGTGTTCCATTCAATATAGCCCAAGATTCTCTCTTGACGCACATGGTTGCAAATGAAACAGGATTTAATCCTAGATTTTTCAATCATAGTTACAACAATGTACATGCTTATTTAGGAGTTCCCCCTAGGGCTAATTTTTGGATGGATGAAAAGAATGTCAGCGAGTTTCAGGGAAGATTCAAAGAAATTACCCCGAAAGGAGAATATCTTGATTTGAAAGATTGGTATTTAAAAAATGCCTCCCCAGAAAGTGAGGGAAATGAAAGAAAAGATCACGTTCCTTTTATTTTGGAACAATTGTCAAAATCTCCTGGAGACCTTCCTTCAATTCAAATAAAAAGAGATGTCCCATTACTTGAAGCAATTAATATGCCTGCAATAGATTCTGAAAAATCAATTGGCTATGCAAGAGTGATTGGATACAAGCCACAAAAATGGGATTCTAAAGCCATTATGGCTGCATAAAATGGCTTTAACAATAATCGCTGCAATTTCAACTAATAATGTGATTGGAGCGAATGGAAAAATTCCCTGGGACATTCCAGAAGATATAAAACGATTCAAGGACTTGACTTTGAATCACCCAGTAATAATGGGAAGAAAAACTTTTGAGAATATATTAAGGAAATCTGGAAAGCCGCTTCCAAAAAGAAAAAATATCGTTCTTTCAACAACTCTTCAACCTCAGGAAGGAGTTTATACTGCAAGAACAATTGATGAAGCATTGAGATTAACAGGAAATGAAACTTCTTATGTTATTGGCGGAGCACAAATATATGAATTGTTCTTACTTAGAACAGATAAATTAGAAATTACACGAGTTCATGGATATTTTGAAGGAGACGCATTTTTTCCAGAGATAGATTGGAATGAATGGCAAATGATTGATTCAGAAATCAGAGATAATATGTTTCAAATTAAACCACCCTATTATTCTTTTTTAACTTATATCCGAAAATAAAAGGAAAATCTTTTGCAAGATTAATCTTTGAAACTGATTAAATTTAAAGGCCTGTCCATTTTTCTCAGTTTAACCCCAGAAGTTTCAAGAAATTTCCTTGCTTCCTCATCTGCATAATCTTGATAACTAATGATTTCTTTTATGCCTGAGTTGACAATCATCTTTGCACAAATCATGCATGGAGTATGAGTGGAATAAAGAGTGGCATCACTTATATTCGTGCCATGCAATCCTGCTTGTATAATTGCATTCTGTTCTGCATGTATCGCTCTGCATATCTCGTGTCTGGTACCAGAAGGAATTCCCAATTCGTTTCTTAAACATCCTAATTCTATGCAGTCTTTTTGTCCAGAAGCAGCTCCGTTATAACCAGTAGTCATCACTCTTTTTCCTTTTACAATAACTGCACCAATATTATGCCTCAAACAAGTGCTTCTCTCAGCAACTAAAGAAGCCATTTTCATAAAATATTCATCCCATGTAGGCCTTTTAATTATTTTTTTTAATATCTCTTCTGTTATCCTATTTAATTCTGTCAAACTCTCGCTGTTGTAAATTTTAAAATCTGCCTGTGCCATGCATTTATCAACTTGCTGTCCCAAATTTAATTCTTCTTTTCCTCTGTCTCTTTCATCCATCGGTAAAAATTCCTGCCATGTTTTTGGGTCACTGCTTCTGCCTCTTATAACAAGCCTTTCAAATCTTTTTTCTTGAGGAGCATCAACTGCAATTAGAAAAAAATCTTTCTCTTTTCTTAACTCTTTTATCTCTCCTAAGTTTCTTATGCCGTCTATAACATAATTTCTGTTCTTCTCCATTATTTTTAATGTCCTTGAAACAAGAATCCCATTTCCGAATTTTTCTCTTAGTTCATTTCCTATATCTTGTAAATCTTTTATTGTATAATTTAACAAATTCCTCTCTATCGCTTCTTCTCTTACCCTGTCAGAAAGAGAGAGATAAATGAATCCTCTTCTTTTGAATAATTCTGCAACTTCTCCTTTGCCAGAAGCCTTTGTTCCTGTCACCCCGATTATCATTAGGATATTCTAAAAATGCAATTTAAATTAATTTCTGTGGTGCACTACTACCTTATGCTACATCTTGGAAAATATTTAATTATCTCTTTTCTTCTTTCTTCCATCACTTCAGGAGGAGTTTCACTATATTCTTTTGGAAGATTTTCTTTTGAGAATTTTTCATCAACCATCTCTTCTTTTGTTCTTGCAACAAATTTCTGAAAGTACCATTTAACATCTTTTCTATCGGTAAAAACAAGCCTATTAATCCACTCTGCCATTTCATTAATCTCTTTGTTTGTCATCCATCTGAATTTTTCATTTTCAAGAATTGGAACTAATGTTGTTCTAAGTTCATAATTCGGAGCATGCTGAATAATTCCTATTGCTTTTTCAACATCATCCCTTAAATCAATATTTTTTCCAACAAGCTGGTTGTATAAACTTGGCGGCCCTTTTATGTCAAGCGCAACATAATCAACGAGTTTTCTGTCTATCAAACTGGAAATAATTTCATAATTGCTTCCGTTTGTGTCCAGCTTTACTAATAGCTCTCTTTCTTTTATTTTTCTTGCAAAACCTTCCAAGTCGTGATGCAATGTCGGTTCCCCCCCGCACAAAACAACAGCATCAACTAACCCTTTCCTTGAATCAAGATAATCAAAAAAATCTTTTTTGGGAATCTCTTTTCTTCTTTGCATAATCTGTTTTGCGTGGCAAGAAGGGCATTGATAATCACATCTTCCAAAAAAAACTACAGAAGAAATTTTTCCCGGATAATCAATAACAGATACTTTACGAAATCTGGTCAGCATTTAAACCTCATATGTTTTCCTCTCATTCCATTCTGATTGTTTTCCGTCATTCCATTGTTGAACAGGCCTGACATATCCGACAACTCTTGAATATATTTCAGTTTCTCCTTCGCATTTGGGACATTTTTCACGTTCTCCTGCAAGATATCCATCATTCGGGCATATTGAAAATGTCGGAGTTATCGTGAAATAAGGAAGCCTGAAATTTTCTGATATTTTTCTAACCAATGTCTTTGCTCCATCTGCGGTTATTCTTTCTCCCAAGAAAGCATGCAATACAGTTCCTCCAGTATATTTCACCTGCAAATCATCCTGCAATTTCAGTGCTTCAAAAACATCATCGGTATAATCAACAGGAAGGTGTGTTGAATTTGTATAAAAAGGATTTCCTCCTTTCTTTACGGCTTTTTCATTTGCAACAAGAATTTTTTTGAATCTTTTTTTGTCTGCCATTGCAAATCTATAAGTAGTTGATTCCCCGGGAGTTGCTTCAAGGTTATACATTTCTCCTGTTTCTGCTTGATATTTCTCTAACTTACCCCTCATAAAATCCATAACTCTTAATGCAAATTCTTTTCCTCTTTCTGTGGCAATATTCTCTCCTTTCATTAAATTTGTTATTGCCTCATTCATGCCCAAAATTCCTATTGTAGAAAAATGATTTTTCCAGTATTCACCAAATCTTTTTTTGACATCTCTTAAATAAAATTTTACATAAGGATAAAAACCAAAGTCAGTATATCTTTCCAAGGTTTTTCTTTTGATCTGAAGGCTTTCTTTGCTTATATCCATTAATTCTTCCAATCTTCTAAAAAATGCCTCCTCATTCTTGGATGTAAAACCAATTCTTGGAAGGTTAATTGTCACCACTCCTATAGAGCCTGTCTGAGGATTTGAACCAAATAATCCGCCCCCCCTTTTTCTTAATTTCCCGTTATCTAATCTCAAACGGCAGCACATGCTTCTCGCATCTTCTGGTTTCATATCAGAATTAATAAAATTTGAAAAATAAGGAATCCCATATTTTGCAGTCATTTCCCATAGTAAATCATAATTTGGATTATCCCAGTCAAAATCTTTTGTTATATTGTATGTCGGAATAGGGAATGTGAATATTCTTCCTTTAAAATCTCCTTCAATCATGCATTCGGCAAATGCTTTATTTATCATGTTCATTTCCGGTTGAAATTCTCTGTATGTCTGGTCAGTCATTTTCCCCCCAATTATAACTGCCTTGTCTTTCATGTAATCTGGAACTTTCAAATCCATTGTAATATTTGTAAAGGGAGTCTGGAATCCAACTCTCGTAGGGACATTATCATTAAACAAAAATGATTGCATAGCGTGTTTAACCTGGGAATAACTTAATTTGTCCTTTCTTATAAATGGAGCAAGAAGAGTATCAAAACTTGAAAACGCCTGGGCTCCTGCTGTTTCTCCTTGCAGAGTATAAAAGAAATTAACTATGTGCCCTAAAGCAGAGTCAAGATGTTTTGCAGGCCCTGATTCTACTTTTCCAGGAACTCCAGTGATTCCTGTTCTTAACAAATCTTCCAAATCCCAGCCAACACAATAAGCACCAATAACCCCTAAATCATGTATGTGAATATCTGCATTTTCATGAGCTGTTCTAACCTCTTTTGGATATATCCGATGAAGCCAATAATTTGCAGATTGCTTCTCTGTCAGGAAATTATTTAATCCTTGCAGAGAAAAAGACATATTAGCATTTCCTCTAGTCATCCAGTCTGTTTTAGTCATATAATCTTCGATAAGATGTATTGTATCAAAAATAATATTTCTGTCCCTTAATTCTTTTCTGCTTTGCCTGTATAATATATAGGCTTTTGCAACTTGTGCATGCCTTTCTTCAATCAGAGTTTTTTCAACAATATCCTGAACATCTTCCACATTAGGAATTGTTCCTGCCCCAAATTTTTTTTCGAGTTCTTGCATAGCCAAACCAGATAAATATGTTGGCTTTTCCATGTCTTGTCCTCCAACAGCCCTAACAGCTTTCCTGATAGCTTCTGTTATTTTATCCTGATTAAAAGGAACAATCCTTCCATCTCTTTTTACAATTTTTTCCAGAACCATTTTATAATCCCTTCATTTCCCGTTTAAAATCATTTATATCCTGAAAATCTCTATATACAGATGCGAATCTTATATATGCGACATTGTCAATTTTCTTTATTTTTTTCATAACTAATTCACCTATCTCAGAACTTTTGATTTCCTTTTTCCCCTTTTTTCTTATTTGTTCCTCAATTTCGTTTATCATTTTGTCAATCTTGTTTTTTTCAACAGGACGCTTTTCAAATGCCCGATGAATCCCGTTTTCCAGTTTTTCACGGCTGAATTTTTCTCTCCTGTTGTCTTTTTTTATCACGTAGATGTCTTCTATAGACACTTTTTCATATGTAGTAAATCTTTTTTTGCATTTGAGGCACTCTCTCCGCCTTCTTATTCCTTCAGGAGACTCTCTTTTGTCTGTTACCTTTGATTCCTTGTGCAAACAATATGGACAATCCATCTTTTTTTATTAAACCCCAATATACAAGATATTGTATGTTAAGTAACCTCTTATTGCTACTTATTGTATAAGCAAGAAAATAATGAAATAAAGACTATTTAAACATTTATTTCCACCAAGAGATAGCAACAGCAATATACAAGAGATTTTAGCGATTTTAGCAAACTTTTTAAACTAAAATGTATTTCTTGATACAGATAAAAAGAGATAGAAAATGGTGCAGCAAATAGGTGAATTTATAGAGAATTTTGGAATAGCTTCTGTTTTATTACTTGCAGTTATAGTAATCTGGAGTGGGGTCTGGAAAATTATGGCTTTGTGGAAAGCAGCAAGAAAAAATCATATTGTGTGGTTTATAGTTTTAGCTTTGGTAAATACAATTGGAATATTAGAAATTCTTTATCTTTTTGTATTCTCTGAGATGAAAAAGCCAAAGCAAAGAACAAGAAAGAAGAGAAGAAGATAATCATTGAGTTCTAATAAGTATAAATTCTTAAATATTATTAAAATTTCTTAAATTAATGATAATAAATTACTGCAGAAATTCCAAACCATTAAAGAATCTTGAAAGTTATGAACCAGTTATATGTAATCTTAGCAGCGAGAGATGTATCGCAGATTATTGCGTTGCTGACGCTATTCTCGAAATAAATACTAGGCATATAGATTTGATGGCTCATGAATATAATCCACAATTAGCAAAACGCTGTCCGTGTTATAGTAAAACTCCATACACTGAAAGATTCATAAGAACTCTGAACCGAAGAAAATTAAAAGAAAGGGGGTTAATTGGAAGATTGAGAAGTTGGCTTATTAATCGTGGTTAATCTTTTTGCTTAATAAGCTGGCACATTCTGCATATATTATTTCTGCTTGGTTCCCCGCAGATTTCGCAATATTTGAGTTTCTCCTGAGTTTTTAATTTCTGAATTCTGGGAAACAAGATGTCAAAATTTTTAATGATATTTTCTTTTTCTCTTGTTGTTAAAGAATTTGTAAATTGTCTTATCTGTATTCTGTAAGAATCCAATGCACAGGGGCATTTCTCATAGACAACAGGTAGTTTCATTTTCTTTGAATATTCTCTGATGTCATTTTCAGCAACATAGAACAGGGGTTTTATTCTTGTTATGAATTTCTTGTCTTTTATGTTTCTTGTAATTGCTCCTGAATTTGCGCTTAGCTTTGGCGAGCCTTTTAGTATATTCATTAAAAAAGTCTGAGCTTCATCGTCTAAATTGTGTCCTGTTGCAATATATTTGACATGGAGCTTTCTTGCTTCTTTGTTCATAATCCATTTTTTTATCACCCCACAAATTGCACAATTCTTCAATCCTTTTTTCTCATGCTGAATTCCCTGTCTTATATAACACATACTACTTCCCATTTCCTCTTTAATATCATACAAATGTAATTTGATATCAAGTTGTCTGCATAATTCTTTAACAGCATTTAAACATTTTTCACTATAACTTCCCATTCCCAAATTAATATGAAATCCCTCAATATTATATTCAAATTTTTTCAATAAGTAGGCAACTGTTGTAGAGTCTTTTCCCCCTGAAAGGCTAACTAAAATTTTGTCTTTCTTTAAAACAGCTTGTCTGTTTTCCAGTTTTATTTTTGCGAGAGTTTGTTTAACTTTTTGTTCGATGTTCATAAAAAATGAAAAGAAAGAGAATTTATAAATTTAATAAAAAAGGAGCCTTTCGGCTCCTAGGGGTTATCTTTGTCCACAAGTACATTTTCCGCCATTAGCAGCTCCACATGTTGCCAAGCCACAGTTATTTCCCGCACTGCATTTCCCGCCACAGCTTTGGCAAGAGGTTATTGGCTGTTCTGTATCTGCAGCTTTTATGAAGCCTGCATTTGCAACAACAACTCCGGCAATAGCCAGGATTCCGATAGCGATAGCAACCATTATCCATACATTCATAACGCCTCCTATAAAATTTAATTAAAATTCATAAGAAATCCTTTATTATATCTGCTTTGGAGAAACTAGTTTCATCAGTCTTTTAGCACAACAATGTTGTTCATACCTCTTCTTTTTCTTTCTATTAACTGCTTTGCTTCTAATTTATCTAAAAGTCTTGTAATACCAACTTTTCCTATTCCTAATTTTTCCATGAGCGTTGACTGGAAAATCGCTCCGTTTTCTTCCTGGAGAATTTCAATGACTTTTTTCTCATTTGTATCCAGTCCTTCTAAATTGAGCCTCTTTTTCTTTTCTTTCTTTGTTTTAACAATTATTCTTTCTTTTGGTTTTATGAACATTATGAATAATCCAATAATTAAAATAACTCCAGCAATTGACAAGCTAAGCCAGGTTTGTGTCCTTATCGTATCATACATTGTACAGGAAGGCCCATGTGTGCATGTTGTTCCAACAATGCTTGTTAATGCTGAATTAAAAATCCAGACAATAATTCCTATTACAATAGCAATTCCAATAATAAGAAATCCGACATTTTTGTTTTCCATTTTTGAAAATCATTTACTTGCTATATAAAACTTGTGAAAAGAAACTACTTTTTCTGCAATTGTTTTACAAGCCATGCTATAAATAACCCAAGAGCAACAAGAAAAGCTATGCCAATAATCCATCCAAAAAACATCATTCCTGTTCCATATCCACCATACATCATATTCATCATGCCATATCCACCACCGCTAAATCCAAAACTTCCTACTAACAACAATACAGCAACTGCTATTACTATCCATATGAACGTATTATTATCTTTTTCCATTTTTCTTTTTCTCGTAATCTTTAATTGCAGCTCTCAATGCCTCGCTTGCGAGATTAGAACAATGCATTTTTATTGGAGGAAGTCCTTTCAGGGATTCTGCAACATCGTTTCTCGTTATTTTTCCTGCTTCTTCTAAAGTTTTTCCTTTTGCAAGCTGGGTAATCATAGAAGAGGTTGCAATTGCAGCAGCACATCCAAATGTCTTGAATTTTATGTCCTTGAGAATTTCCTTGCCATTCTGATTGTCAACCTTGATATACATCCACATTATGTCTCCACAAGCCGGGTTTCCAACTTTCCCAATTCCTGATGGATTTTCTATCTCTCCTAAATTTTTAGGGTTCATGTAATTTTTCATTACTTCTTTTGAGTAATTTAGTGTCATTTTTTTATTTTATATCTTATAGCTTTATTTGGGCAGATTTTTCCACAACCCTCGCAAAATTCTATACAATTTTCCGGTCTTACAACTTTGGGTTTTCCTTTATCAAGAACAAAAACCTCATGTGGACAAAAATTTAAACACGTTAGACATGCTGAACATTTCTCATAATCAATAATTGGAAACCAATTCTTTGCCATTTTATTCTTTATTTTGAATTAATTTTTTAATTGCTTCTTTTGCTTCTTCAGTTGTTTTGTTTCTTATGTCAATACCAATATGCTTTTCTTTAGGAAAACCCACTGACTCAAAAGCATCTCTATACATTTTTTGTTGCATCAAGGGATCACAAGCAGCAACATACAATTTCTCGATTTTTTTATTATCTTTAAGTAATTGTTTTAAGAATTTATCTCCGTCTTCTGAACATAATTGCGGATGAACTGCAACAAAATCAATACCAAGTTTTCTGACAAAATTGACAACTTCAAATATGTTCATCTTGCTAAAACTCGGGCAAGTTCCTTGACATACGCAAAGTAAAAATCCTGTTGTCATTGCGCAGACACCTCTGGTTTCTTTCGCTTAATCTTCCCCTGAATTTGGTTCACGACTGATTCCTTGTTTATTTTTTTAATTAAATCGTCAATCTGTTTTTTGTTCATGCCATGTGCCAAGCATCCCTGTTCTATTGTTTCATACATTGCCATTCCGCATCCAATACAATGCAAACCACTTTCAAATAATATGTTTGCAGATTCTGGATGCTTCTCTAAAATCTCTGCAAATGTCATGCTTTTTGATACTGCCTTCTGTTTTTTTGTTTCAATTGTTTTTGTTTTCATTTGATTATTCGTCTTTATTCCCCAAATTCTTCTGCTTCTACATCTTCATAATCTGTTCCATCTTCTTCTAATTCTTCCTCGCATGCAGATTCATTTTTCATCTCGCAGTTGTGTTCGTTGTATTTCCTATTCATTTTCTTCCTTCACTTTAATTGAGTCTTCAAAGCTGCACATATCACAAGTCATCTTGCTTTCGTCACAGCAAGCGTATTCTGCTCTTTCACTTCTCTTTCCCTTGTTCATTTTATCCTCCTTTTATTTTTATTGCATTTACAACATTTGCATGTTGGACTGCATATGCATGGGTTACATCCACAACACTTACATTTTTTGTTCATTTTTTTAAATCCTCCTGTTTTATTTATCTCGCTATAGGGCTCATTCTCCTTAATTTCTCAACGATTTTAGGGAGAACATTAAGCAGATAATCTATTTCTTCTTCTGTCGTGTATTTGCTGATAGACATTCTTATTGAGCTGTTTGCCTGAAGAGGAACTAAGCCAATTGCTTTCAAGACATGGCTTGTTTCTAATGAATGAGAAGCGCAAGCACTTCCCGTAGAGGTTGCTATTCCAAAATTCTCCAGATATCCGCCTATTGCTTCTCCTTCTATATTGTTGAAGGAAATATTAACATTATTGCAGAGCCTATTTTCTCTCGGCCCATTCAGTCTTGTGTTTTGTATTTTTAAAATTCCATCTATTAGTTTATTTTGTAATTCTGTCATCTTTTCAATATCTTTTTTCTTTGCAACTTCAACTGCTTTTCCAAAACCCACAATTCCAGAGACATTCTCTGTCCCGCTTCTAATTTTTCTTTCATGTCCCCCACCATGAAATAATGGAGTTATTGAAATTCCTTCTTTGATATACAATGCTCCTACTCCCTTTGGACCGTGAATTTTATGAGCATTAAGAGTTACTAAATCTAAATTCTGTTTTCTCACATCTATTGGAACTTTTGTGAAACTCTGGCATGCGTCTGTATGAAACAATGTTCCTTTCTTTTTGCAGATTTTCCCAATTGCTTCCAAATCCTGTATTGTTCCTATTTCGTTGTTTCCATGAATAACAGAAACAAGGATTGTCTTTGGAGTTATTGCATTTTCCAGTTCATTCAAATCAATAAAACCCTCTGCATCAACATCTAAATAAGTTATTTTTGCTCCTCTTGTTTCCAGCCACTTGCACGTATTCAAAACACAATCGTGATCTATTCTTGTAGTGATTATGTGGTTTTTTTCAGGATAGTTAGAGAAAAACAATCCTTTTATTGCCAGATTATTCGCTTCTGTCCCTCCTGATGTGAAAACAATTTCTTGAGGCTTTGCTCCTATTTGTCTTGCGATTATGCTTCTGGCTTTTTCCATTGCATTTTTTGCTTCTTGTCCTTTAAAGTGAACAGAAGAAGCATTTCCATACTTCTCTGTAAAGTAAGGAAGCATCTCCCTAAGAACTTCATCATCAACTCTTGTTGTTGCAGCGTTATCAAAATATATTTGTCTCATTACGCAAAATCTCCTGTTTCATTTGCTTTAGCGAATGAGGGGGAACGTAGTGAACCCTTGTGTTTGTGGCAAATTTCCTGTTTGCTCATTCTGAATACCTCATAACAATTTTTTCAATCTCACTTTTTATCTCTTCTTTTACTTCTTTTGTTAACTCTATAATTTTTCTAAGATTATTTGTTCTTGCAACCCCACCCCTGCGAAGAATATAATCTGAAGATGCTTCTTCTTTTTTACCCTCTGTTTCGAGATAGAGAATTATTCTACCATAAGCCCCTTTATCCCTCACTAATATTCTAACATTAAAATAAAGGTCATTTGATTTTGCTTTCCCATTTCCATTGTTTCCTGGGTCTACAAGAGTTTTTGTTTTCATTTTATTTTTTATTGCAGTTGAACATGCAGGATTTATTATTACAATGAATAGACGCATGTTTGTCTATCAGTTCGAGCATAGGAACTATTGTGTCCCCATTCAATGAATAAACTCTTTCTTTTCCTCTTTGTTCTACATTGACTATATTGCAGCTCTTTAGCGATTGCAGGGCATGAGAGATTTTGCTCTGTTCAACATTCAAATCTCTTATGAGCTCTGTAACACTCTTTTCTCTTAACCTTAAGCTTAATATGATTCCTATCTTTAATGGGTTTGCTAAATTGCTGAAAAATATATTATAACTGTGGTGATTTAGATGCGGATTGTACATACCCAGTTCGTATGCGCTTTTACTCATATGAAAGATATTTCATATATATTTATAAATCTTTAGTATCACTGCTACATTAAGAATATAATTTAAAAATAACTCTTTTTATTCTCAAACATGACACAAATATACAACGCTGAAATGAGAGAAGATGCAGAAACAAGAGAGATATTGCATCCCTTGGTTAGCGAATGGTTTTTTACAAAATTCAGGGAATTTTCTCCTACGCAGAGATACGGCGTTTTGAATATCTGGGAAAGAAAAAATATTCTGATTTCTGCTCCAACAGGCGGAACAAAAACTCTCACTGCTTTTCTTGCAATAATAAATTATTTAGTAATGCTTGCTGAAAAAAACCAGTTAGAAGACAGGATTTATGCTGTTTATACTTCTCCATTAAAAGCTCTCAGCAACGATATTCACAAAAATCTCATTGAGCCACTAGAAGAGATTTTTGAACTGGCGGAAAAGAAGAACATCAAGCTACAAAAGATAAGAGTTGGCTTGAGAACAGGCGATACAACAATGGCAGAAAGGGCAAAAATGGCTAAAAAAGCCCCGCATATTTTAGTAACAACTCCTGAAAGCCTTGCAATAATTTTAACAACTCCAAAGTTCATTGAAAACATGAAAGCAGTGGAATTCTGCATTGTTGATGAGATTCATAGCCTTGACAACAAGAGAGGAGCATATCTCAGCATAACTCTTGAGAGATTGAATGAAGTGAGCGTTATCTTTCCTGTTAAAATAGGCTTGAGTGCCACAATTGCTCCTTTAGATGAAGTTGCAAAGTTCCTTGTAGGCATTGACAAAGACAGGGAAGTTCATATTGCGGAAGTAAAACTCGACAAGAAGATTGACGTAAAAGTTTTGAGTGTTGGAGATTTGATTTATGAAGAGGATTTTGGAACAAGCATGTATAATTTAATTGACAGATTGATAAAAGAGCACAAAACCACATTGATTTTCACAAATACTCGTTCTGCCACAGAAAGAGTTGTCAGTCACTTAAAAGAAAGATTTCCAACAGAATATGGAGATGACAATATTGCTGCGCATCATTCTTCTCTTGCAAAAAGCCATAGATTTGATATAGAGGAAAGGTTGAGAGACGGAAAGCTGAAAGTTGTTGTTTGTTCCACAAGTTTAGAATTAGGAATAGATATTGGTTATATTGACTTAGTAATAATGCTCGGCTCTCCAAAAAGTTCTTCTCGTGCACTGCAAAGGCTAGGAAGAGCAGGACATAAACTGCATGATACTGCAAAAGGAAGATTCATTATTTTAGATAGAGATGACTTAGTGGAGTGTTCTGTAATTGCAAAAGAGATGGTTGAAAGAAAAATAAACAAGATATATTTTCCTAAAAATTGTTTAGATGTTTTAAGCCAGCAGATATTTGGCATGGCTATCTATAGAATCTGGGATGTAAATGAAATCTTTTCCTTGATAAAGAAAAGTTATTGCTATTCTCAATTGCCAAGAAACGATTTCTTTGATGTTATTTCTTATCTGGCAGGAGATTATGCATTGGAGAAAAATAATGTCTATGGAAAAATATGGTACGATTCAAAGAGCAACCAGATAGGAAAAAGAGGAAAAATGGCACGTGTTCTCTACTTGACAAACATAGGGACAATTCCAGAAGAATCTTTCATAACAGTTAAAATGGCTCCTTCTGGCGAACCAATAGGTGCAATTGATGAAGGTTTCCTTGAAAGAATGAAAAAGGGGGATGTTTTTGTGCTTGGAGGAAACAAATATCTCTATTTATACACAAGAGGAATGAATGTTTATGTAAAATCTGCAATAGGAAGACAGCCAACAATTCCCTCTTGGTTTAGTGAAATGCTTCCTCTAAGTTTTGATTCTGCTATAGAGGTAAATAAATTTAGAACTCTGCTCAACGACAAGTTCAAGAAAAAAGTAAAAAAATCAGAGATTATAGATGCAATAAAAGAATATCTCTATTTGGATGAGCCATCAGCAAACAGCATTTACAATTATTTTCAAGAACAATATAATTATCTTGAAATTCCAGATTCAAATATCCTTTTAGTAGAAAGATACAATTCACAAAAGCACTATCTTATTTTCCATTCCATGTATGGCAGGCGTGTTAATGATGCTCTTTCAAGGGCAATTGGTTTCTTGTTAGGAAGAGCAGGTGGAAGAGACATTGAAGTTGGAATTAATGATAATTCTTTCTATGTCGCAGGAGAAAAACTTAATCTTGAAAAAGTCATGAATTTCCTAAAGCCTGAAAACCTGGAAGAAATTCTTAAAGAAGCAATAGAAAAATCAGATGTTCTCGCTAGGAGATTCAGGCATTGTGCTACTCGTTCCTTAATGATATTGAGAAATTACAAAGGAGTAAAGCGTTCTGTTGGCAAACAGCAGATGAAATCGCATTTCCTTATTTCAGCTGTCAGAAAAATCTCAAGTGAATTCCCTATCTTACGAGAAGCCAGAAGAGAGGTTTTACAGGATTTAATGGACATTGAGAGTTGCAGGCTAGTTGTTCAATGGATTAAAGAGGGCAGAGTCAAGCTCAAGATTCGTGACACTGAACTTCCCTCTCCTTTTGCATTAGGAATTATAATGCAAGGACAGAGTGATATGATTAGGATTGAAGATAAGCAGGCATTCCTCAAAAGGATGCATGAGCTTCACACGAAAAACACTAAATGAAGAGAGGGAAAAACAATTATATAATTTGCTTAAATAGATTTAAAAATAAACAAGGGCATATATTTCAAAAATGAGGTAATAAAAATTGGGAAAAATTAGAGAATTGCCTGTAAGAAAAGTTATTCAAGTCTTAAAAGAGCATGGATTTGAGTACAAAAGAACCGGAAGACATGATGTTTATTATAATAAAGAAACTAATAAAACTGTTCCTGTTCCAACAAGTCATGGGATTATAACAAGAGGAGTAATTAAATCATTAATAAGACAAACAGGTATACCGAGAGAAGAATTTTTTGATTAAAGAAATATCCTTGTCATCATTGGAGCTATCTCTCTTTTGGTTTCCTTTATATCATTTTTAGCTTCGCTAGAACTTTCAATAACTATTTCTGCAGCTTCTCTAATGTTTTCAAGGGCTTCTCCTAAAGATAATCCTTGAGAAGCTACATCTATTTGTATACCTTGAGCTACAAAAAAAGTCTTAGTACCTATCCTCTCTTGAGTAATTACTACATCTAAGATAGATTTTCCATCATTAAGTTCACATTTTTCTCTCATTTTACTAGAATTCTTTTCTTATTTCTCTATTTAAATTTTACGTAAGAAGCATAAAGAAATAACCTCTATCAACCCCCTTTTTCATAAAATAACTATAATTTTAGAGTTTATAAATATTATACCTTTAAGAGTTTCACTTCAAACTTTCCTCAATAATCTTCCTCTCTTCATCAGTAATTCCATACAATTTATAGACTTCTTCATCAATTTCATAATCTGTATTCTCAATTTGCCCCTTTAATCTTTCTTTTTCATTTCCAGAAATTTTCTCATCATGATATTTCTTCTGAAGTTCAAGCATTTGATTTACAAGAGAAGTGATTTTTTGTTCTTGAGAATAAGAAGGAAGACGAATGGGTATTTTAACCAAATCTACTCCCTTTAAGTCCAAATAATTTCCTTGAAGATGTGACGCTCCAAAATAACTTTTGTAATAAAAATCTACTAATTTAGAATTTAATAAACCAAGTAAGAATTTTATATTAACTTTTTTATCTTTTATTTTTATGTAATAAACTCTATCAATCAAATTTAGATTTTCGTTATCTAAATCAGCCATTAAGCTTAAAACAGTTCGTGGTAAGATTATTTTTTCCCCTTCAAATTTCTCGGATTTTTTAATATTAAGATTTCTATCATATTTGATATATTCTCCATTCCATTTATGATGATATTTTTTAATGTCTCTTCCTCTTATTGCTTTTTTAGAAAAACCCTCTTTCTCTTTAGAGATATAATTTTCTTGATTAGGTGGAATAATACCCCTATAAACTTCGGCTATTTGTCCCAACAATTCAGAATTTTTCTCTATTTTGTTTAATATTGGTTTATTGATTTCTCCAGTTTCTAGAGATATCATTTTTTTATCATGTTTCTCAAGACTAGCTTTATCTAAAAGTTCATAATTAAATTCTTTAGCAAAAGTTGATTCCTCTTTTATATTTCTTACAATTTTTATTTTGTCTTTTTTATTGTTTTTTTCTAAGATAAAAATAATTGGATAAATTCCAATTCCCTTGAAAACTTCAAGTTGGGACACATCTAAAATATATTTTAAATTTGTATTGTTAAATATAAATTCTCTTAATTTTAATCCATAATCAGAGATTAAAAATTTGTTTGGTGTAATAAATCCAATTAACCCATCTTTCTTTAAATTTAAAATTGCTTTCTCTATGAATAAGATATAAATGTCATATTGGTTTGATGCAGAAATATAATTCTTCTCAAAATATTTTTTATCTTGTCGATTCAATAACTGGCTCCTTATATACGGCGGATTTCCTATAACAACATCAAAACCACCATCAGTAAAAACATCTTTGAATTGGGCATGCCAGTTAAAAGCTCTATCGGAAACTTTTGGGTCATCAATAAGCGAATTTCCACATTTTATATTATTTTCAAGATGAGGTAATAAAAGTTTTTTAGTCTCCTGCCCTTCTCCATCTAAAATCCTTAATAATAATCTTAATCTTGCTAATTCAACAGCTTTTTCATCTAAATCAACCCCATAAATGCAATTTAGTAGAATATCTATCTTTTGTCCAAGATTGAGTCTGTCTTGATAAGTTTTGAATAATATTTTGTTTCCTTTTTCTCCTTTTTTTAATAATTCTTCTATTTTATCACAAACTTCTTGAAAAGCCCTGACTAAAAATGAACCAGAACCACAAGCAGGGTCAAGAATTTTAACTTTCAATATTTCATCTATATTCTTATCTTTAATATATTCTCCAACAGTATTCTTAACAATATAATCTACGATATAAGAAGGAGTGTAATAAATTCCCATTTTCTTTCTCTTGCCTGCTCCTCCTTCAAGTTTTACTCTCTTCTCTGTTCCAGACAAAATTGTTCCAAGATATTGCTCATAGATACTTCCAAACAAATCTCCAGGGATTTCATCAAACATATATCTTGATTGCCTTTCTTCAACACCAAAATATAATGCTCTTATGACTTTATGCAGAACATCTTCAGAAAAAGCCCCCTCTTTTTCTAATAATCCTGGCTCAAATAATTTTGAGTCATATTTTTTATTAAACTCATCAAATTTACTTATTAAATAAGGAAATAATTGTAATTTAACTCTCTGTTGTCTAACATCAGAATCTAATCCAAGTAAAAAATTTTCTGGCTCTAACTTCATATCTTCAACAGAACGAATAAATATCAATCTATTAATTAAAATCTGAACAATCTCATCAATATCTTCTTGTTTTAAATAATTCTTTTTTGCCTTTAATTCTTTAGAAAGCCACTCCCTTATCTTTAACAAATCATTTAAAATATTCTCATCAATTGGTTTGTTTATCTTTTCATCTTTTGCAGATAAAAGTTTGTTAATTTCTTTTTTTTCAAAACTTTCATTGGACAAAAGCCAGAGAATATCAAACTTATCTAAAAACTCTTCAAATCCTAATCTAAAATAATCATTATTAACCTTGAGTAAATTTTTATCAATATTTTTTATGTTTGAAAGAGCATGATAAACCCTTATATATTTAAAATTGGTAAGAACAGAAAATTTAATTTTTCTATGATAAGCATAAGAGACCGCTTGTCTTCCCGCCTCTTCATTTAAAGGAACATCTGTTTTCTTTGCTTCAACAACAAGTAATTCTTGATTTCCATTTTTTAATATATAATCTGCTCTATTTTTCAAAATCCTTTGTTCCTTAACTATATCTTTTTTCTGCCAACCTAATGCTTCCAGCAAGGGTTCCATAAATATGAATTTAATTTGTTCCTCAGGCATAGAATCTAATTGCTGTTTTGGTATTTCAGAAAAATCTTTTACTAATTGTTTAATCTTCTCCCTTGCTTCTTCTTTAGTTATCATATAAAAATTAGAGAGAATTACCTTTTAACTTTTTCCTTTACACTGGCTTTGTATAAGAAGCAATAGAAATTCCTAAAGCCACAAGAGATATAACTACTGCAATAACCGAAGCAATTAAAGTCAAATCTTTCCTTCTTATATCTTCTAACTCTCTAAGTTGTTGTAAACCAGACGGCGTAACTACTTGTGGCATATCGCACATTGAAGTTACATGTCCAAATTTGTGTAATGTATTCCATACTTCTCCATCAATATATTTTTTAATCTTTGGATTTTTCTTTGCCAATTCAAATGTGTCATCTAAAGACCTTTTTGATAAAAATTTTAGTGATTTATACCACTGTCTATCTATTTTATTCATTTCCCCTCACACCATTCACACCCATTCTTCGGGCAATCCCCTTCCAACAATTTAATTCCTTTCTTCCAAATCTTTTCAGCGTTCTTAATATCTACATTCATCTTCTTCAATGTCGTGTCAAAGATAACTTCTCCTGTAGCCATGACTTCTTTTGGAATATAGAAAAGGAGGAAAGCAAAATCTTCTGTTTCATAACCATTCTTTCTTAAAAGGAAATTGTAAATGTCTAACTGGTCCTTGTAATGCTCATGAGTATCTTCCTTGCATGGAAATCCTCTTGTCTTGTAGTCTAAAACAATTATTTTCTTTCCTTTCATCAGCAAATTATCAACTGCTCCATGCAAAATATTTCCTTCTTTATCTGTCCAAGAAATTCCTTTAAGATTGCTTCTCCATGTTTTCAGCTTTTCTTTATTATTAAATAACTTCAGCCCTATGCATTCTCCATTACTGCATAATTCAGGAGGAAGTTCCCCTTTATCCCTGAATTTATCAAAATGAGTTTTTAGAATAGAATCCATTCCAGAGGGCAAACTTGGAAAAATTCCAGAAGGACGTTTCCAAACTTTATGTTGTGTAAGCCAGAAACATCTTGGGCATTCGTGCATTAAAGAAAGAGATGATGGAGAAAGCTTGAATGTCATTATATCAAATATATTTTTTATCTATAAAACTCTTTCTATCCCCAACTACTCCTTTCTTCCCCTTCCCAGAATTCCTTTCTCCTACCTTCTCCTTTTCTTCATCGGCATAACTAACTTAACTAAACCAGCTAAAGCAAGCAAAGCTCCGAAAAATGTCCACCAGTCCGCAACAGCAAAGTACACGTTTGCCAGAATAAGCAAACCGAGCACAAGCATTCCTGCTCCTTTTCCTTTATGCCACATTCCTTCATGCATTTTATTTAATTCCTCTTTTAATATAATAAATCCACTGGATTTTTAAATCTTATTTCTTATTCTTTTTCTTTAAGAATATTCCAACAATTCCAGTGATCAAACCAACAAAAGAAACAAATAGCCAAAAAGTCTGGTTTGAACCATAGAGTAATGGAATTTGAAAACCTCCTGGAAGTGTTGCTCCTGCAAGAAAGTTCAGAATAAATCCTGCAACTAATAAAATAACTCCTGTAACAACAACTTTTTTTCTCATTTTACCTCCTTTGAATATAATTAATGATGATGCCTTAGCTCTGCCCTTTCTGCATCTGCTTTTGTCTTGTGAATAGTTCCAGCCGGATGATTTGGAGGCGAGTAAATAGTATATAGCTTCAGCTTTCTGGTTTTTGAATTATTTATTACATTGTGGAAAGTTCCTGCAGGCACAATCACAGCATCCCCATTTTTTACAATATGTTTTTCTTTTCCATTAAAAACAAACTTCGCTTCTCCTCCTTCAAGCCTGAAGAATTGATCGACATGCCTGTGCACTTCATTTCCAATTTCCTCTCCTGGCTTCAAGGACATTACAACTAATTGAGCATGCTTTCCAGTGAACAAAACTTTTCTAAAATAATTGTTCTTCAAGGTTTGCTTGTCTATACTTCCAACAAATGGTTTCATTTCTCTTTTTCCTCTTTTATAATTGTCTAAATGAATTGGGATTTTTAAATCTTATTTTTTCAAAAACCTTTTATATCCCTTCTCCTTTTCTTATTTTATCATGAATGGGGTGAATGACTGGCACGCAATAAAGAAAGAAGTTGTATTCAAAAAATTAAGAAGCTCTGAAAATGGGCTTAGCGAGAAAGAGGCTGAGTTGAGACTCGCAAAAGATGGGAAGAATGTAATAAAAGAGCAAGATGGGCTTAGTGGCTTGAGGATTTTTCTTCTTCAATTCAAGTCGTGGTTGGTTTATATTCTCTTGGCAGCAATAATCATTTCTGTTGTAATACAGCATTATTTAGATGCTTCTGTCATAACTGCAATTGTCTTGTTAAACGCGACAATTGGCTTTGTCCAGCAGTATAAAGCAGAAAAATCAGTGAAAGAACTGAAAAAGCTTTTAGTATTAAAAGCAAAAGTGCTGAGAGAAGGAGTTCTTAAAGTAATCAATGCAGAAGATATTGTTGTTGGAGATATAATTGTTCTCAGGCAGGGAGACAAGATTCCTGCTGACTGCAGAATCTTCCAGTATGAAAATTTAGAAGTCGATGAAGCTGTTCTCACCGGAGAGAGCCTTGCAATAGAAAAGACAGACGTCGTTTTGAAAAAGGACACGATGCTTGCAGAAAGAAAAAACATGCTCTATGCAGGAACTCATGTAGAAAAAGGAAACTGCAGAGTTGTTGTTGTCTCAACAGGAATGAATACTGAATTTGGAAAAATAGCAAGCCAGCTGGCTAAAATCAAAGAAGAAAACACGCCAATGCAGAACAAATTAGACAGGTTTGCAAAAAAGATTTCTTTTTTTGTTCTTGGATTAGTTGCTTTGCTCTTTGGAATAGGAATAACTTCTGGCTATGATAAATACCAGATGCTTTTGACTTCAATTGCTGTTGCTATCTCTGCTATCCCAGAAGGACTGCCTGCAGTAATAACAATAGGTTTGGCTTTTGCCTCAAAAAAGATGTCTTACAGGAGAGTAATAATAAAGAAGTTATCTGCTGCAGAGAGTTTAGGAAGTGTGAGTGTTATATGCACAGACAAGACAGGAACAATCACAGAAGGAAAAATGAAAGTCGTAGAGATATACTGCGCTGAAACCACTTTCGAGAAGAGAGAAAACTCTTTGTTTCTTGATGGAAAGAAAATGGATGTTCAAAAAGAAAAAGACTTGCACGAGCTGATAAGAACCAGTATTTTATGCAATAATGCGAGATTTGAAAAAGACAGCAAAGGAGAATATGAAATAATAGGCGATTCAACAGAATCCAGTCTTTTATTGAACTCTCTTGACTTGGGTTTCAATAAAAAGCTTCTCACAGAAACAGAAAAGAGAATCAAGGAATTTCCTTTTTCTTCTGAGAGAAAAATGATGTCAATAATAAGGAAAAACAGGGAAAAGACAGTTTACAGCAAAGGAGCTCCTGAAATAATAATGAGAAAATGTAATTTTGAGCTTTTCAATGGAAAAAAAGTAAGACTGACAGATTCAAAAAGAGAGCAACTGATAAAAGAAGCAGAAAAAATGCAGAGAAATTCTCTTAGAGTTTTGGCTTTTGCTTTTAAGCTTTACAAAGAAGGAGAAGACGCTGAAAAGAATCTTGTTTTTCTCGGATTTATAGGCATGCAAGATCCTCCAAGATTAGAAGTGAAAAATGCTGTTGGATTATGCAAGAAAGCAGGAATTAAAGTAAAGATGATTACAGGAGATTCAGGAATAACTGCAAGGGCAATTGCAAATCAAGTAGGAATATTTGGAGAAATGATTGATGGAAGAAGAATGGATTTCATGACAGACGAAGAATTGTTAAGAAGAATTGAAGCAATAAACATCTTTTCAAGAATAGAACCAAAGCAGAAATTCAGGATTGTTCAAATGCTGAAAATAAAAGGAGAAAGCGTTGCTGTCACAGGAGATGGAGTAAATGACGCTCTTGCATTAAAAAAAGCAGACATTGGAGTTGCTATGGGAATAAGGGGAAGCGATGTTTCAAGAGAAGTCGCAGACATGATTCTCACAGATGATAATTTCGCGGCTATTGTAAATGCTGTTGAAGAGGGAAGAACTGTTTATGACAACATAAAGAAAGTCACAAAATTCCTTCTCGCAATCAACTTTTCTGAATTGCTGTTGATTGCTTTCACTATCTTTTTGAGCCTTCCTCTTCCAATGCTTCCTCTCCAGCTTTTATGGATGAATTTAGTAACAGACAGCATTCCTGCTATTGCAATAACAAAAGAAAAGGGGGAAAATGTCATGAATCAAAAGCCGAGAAAAGAAAAGAATATTCTTGACAAGATTTTGCTGTTCATAATCTTAGCAGGCTTAGTAACTTTCCTTGCAGAATTAGCTGTCTTCCTTTTAACTCTTAATAAGTATGACATCAATCAGGTAAGAACAATGGTTGTTACAGGAGACATTTTGTTTGAATTGTTCTTTGTCTTTATCTGCAGAAATGGAAGAATATTTGGAAAAACAGGAATGTTCAGCAACAAGTTTGTATTCTATGGTGTGATTATTTCAATAATAGCCCATCTTGTAGCATTATACACTTTTGCAAACAAGTTCTTTGAATTTACCCCCTTAACAACAAGTCAATGGATACTGATTCTTCCTTTCTCTCTTTCTGGGCTTGTTCTGTTTGGAATAGGAAGATGGATTATTAGGAAGAGGAAGAAACCTTAAATTTATTTTCAATTCATCATTCCAATGAATTGTATTGCATTTTCCAGAGACGCTACATAATTCTTAAAAACACTTGAAGTTAGCATATATTCATATATTGCAAAAGGTATTTTCATTTTTATTGCCAAATCTGCTGGAAGCACATCCCCCCTGAATTTTTTCAGAAAATCGTCAATAACTTCATCTCTTGAATTTATATTGAACCCCTGTTCATCTATACTAAAATACTTTAACAATTCATGTCTTGGATTCAGGGTTTTTAAAAATAGGTAATCCTGTTTTGCTTCTCGAAGTAGTTCTCCAATCATATTATTTATAAGCATGAAAAGTATTTAAATTTATTAATTCCTTTTCTTTTTCATGACAAACAAAGATTACATCTTCTTGAATAAATGTCTCTTCTTTCCAGAAAAAGGCATTCTGGCTGTCGGAGACTTGCATTTAGGTTTTGAATACCAGCTTCAGCAATCAGGAGTTTTAATTCCAGAAATACAAGTTAAGGAAGTTATTGAAGAACTGAAAACAATTTTCAAGGAAATAAAAGAGAAAAATCTCAAATTAAAGAAAATTATTTTTATAGGAGACATAAAGCATTCTTTTTCTTATGAATGGAAAGAAAAAAACTATTTCAATGAAGTTATCGACTTTTTGAAAGGCTATGTTAAAGACAAGGATATTATTCTAATAAAAGGAAATCACGACACAATTGATTACTCCTTCAGTGATAAGCTTCAGGATTATTTTATTGATGGAGATTTAGCATTCTGCCATGGACACGAGTTATTTATGGAGGTGCTAAGCCAAAAAGTTAAGACAATTGTTATGGGACATTTGCACCCTTCAATTATAATTTCAGACAAGCAGAATATAAAGAGAGAAAAATACAAATGTTTTCTCATAGGAAAATTCAAGCAAAAAGAGATAATAATCATGCCTTCTTTCTTGGCAACAATAGAAGGAACAACAATCAACTCATTAGAATATGAATATGAAAATTATTTCTCTATCATACCGAGAAAGAGCCTTATGACTTTTGAAGTTTTTGTTGTTGGAGAAAAAGAAGTTTATGATTTTGGGAAAATAAGCAAATTATTGGATTAAGCTGGTGTGTTTGCAGGAGTGCCCGAAGAAGAAGCAACAGCAACAGGAGTTCCTACAGGAGCATTCATTGGGGTATTGACATCAGGAGAAGAAACTGCTGTGTGATGTCTTATAAAAGGAAGAGAAACTGGAATAGTGAGCATTTTTCTTAATTCTTTCTTGATTGTTCCGTCTTTGTATTCCTCAACTTCTCTTACTTCCTTAATCATTGGAGCCATGAAAAAATATACTGCCATTCTCACAACACCGCTAAGTGCAAATATGAAAAGCAAAGGACTCATTCCAAAAAAGCTTGTATTCATAGAGGACAAGATTCCTCCAAGAGTTGCTCCTATGAAAACTCCAACTCCATTAAAGATATTATAATAAGCTATGCAGATGGCAAATTTCTCTCTTGAAACAGCATCATATATGAAATTTACAGACGATAGGTTGAAGCCTGCCCATATAATTCCAGATAAGAATTCCACCAAAAAGAGATAAATAACCAAAACTGGAAAGCTCGTTCCCGCTATTGCAGAACTGAAAAACCATGCAAACGGAACAAGAGGAATAAAAATTCCTGTTAGCTGAAGAACTTTCAAATTTCCGAATTTGTCTGAAAACTTTCCCCATAATTGTATGAAAAGAAAAGTGCTAAGAGAACTGGAAATAGTAATGAACATCCAAGTGCCATAATTGAATTTCAAGTCTTTCAGCATGTACACTGCAAAGAATGGAGAAGATACTGCAGTTGCAAAAGAAATAAGAGCAACAAAAACAGAAAATTTTCCAAAATTGCTCTTTGGAATTCTTTTTACAAATTGCCATAATGTGAAATAATAACCCTTCTCTAACTTTAATTTCGGCTCATAATACTTGGTGAGCATCTTGCAGGAAATCAGTCTTGCAAAAAAGGCAATTCCGAATAATATTGAGAATCCTATGAAAACTAAATTAGCTCCCTCAAAATAACTGAGCACAATTCCCGCAACTAGAAATACCAAAAGAGACACTGCGCCAAATATTTTGTTTCTCTTTCCGAAATAATCTCCCTTGTCTTTTGTTACAATGTCTTTCATTAAAGAATTCCATGCAGGAGACAAGAATGCCCCAAAGATTATGAATAGTGTATAAAACAAAATCAGAAAATTGGCGCTTGCTCCTTCATTCAGTCCTTTGTAAAAAAATAAATATCCTGCAACGAGCATAGGAATCCACATCAGCGCCTGAAGTAAAACACCTGTTACAATAATTTTCTTTCTTGAAGTTTTTTCAATTATCTTTGAAGTGAAAAGTTGGGAAAGATTTCCCAACAGCGACGGAATAGAAGTAAGCAAACCTATTTGCGTGTTGTTGGCTCCAATAGCAAGTGCATAAGGAGTAATGTATCTGCTTCCTGCGCCATCCATGAAATTGGCAACAATCCCCTCTTTTATGCTGATTTTTTTTGTTATTTCCTTCAGCTCATTTTCACTCAGTTGCTTAACTTCTGTCTTAACTTGTGTGGTTGTTTGTGTTTTTGTTTCTGCCTTGACATCTGTAACCACTTCCTTTGTTACCTCTGTTGTTTTAGAAGGCAAGTCCTCTTTTTCTTCCATTTTTTTAAAAAGTAATTCCTAATTTTTAAATATTTTTCATAGAAAATAAGCATATAAAGATATTTAAAGACTACTAATGTGTTTTTTTCATTCTGAACAATGGTAGACGAAAAAAAAGAGATTCAGGCGAGGCTTGTCGAAGGAAAAGCTGAATTAAAAAGAGAAGAAATTACAGAAATTCTAAAAACTATTGCGCCAGGAACTCTGTTTAGAACAGCAATTGATGGAATGCAAAAATCAAAAACAGGAGGTTTAATTGTTGCTCATAATGAATTTGTGGAAAATATTTTTGAAGGGGGGTTCAAAATCAACACGAGATTTACTCCGCAAAGACTCATTGAATTGGGAAAAATGGACGGAGCAATAATTCTTTCAAGAGATTTAAAAAAAATAATGCATGCGAATGTTCTTCTCATTCCGAACAATTCAATTCCATCAAACGAAACAGGAACAAGGCACAAAGCAGCAGAAAGAACAGCAAAGCAGGCAAACACAATGGTTATTGCTATCTCACAAAGAAGAGACGAGATAACTCTCTTTTACAAAAATATCAAATATGTTTTGAGGGACACAAATGAGATAATCAGAAGAGCAACTTCAGTACTACAAATTCTTGAAAAGCACAAGGAAGTTTTCGAGAAAAACAAAACAGAACTTGATGAAGAAGAACTAAAAAATAAACCGAGATTGATAAAAGCAGTTTTAGTTATTCAGAGAGGAATGATTATTCTGAAGTTATCAGAAACTCTTAAAGGATATATAATCGAGCTTGGAGCAGAGGGAACAATAGTAAAGGCAAGATTGAAAGAAATTCTGCAGAGGGTGGAAAAGGATGTTGATGAAGTAATAAAAGATTATTCAAGAATTGGTTTCGCAAAATCAAAGAAGATTCTTTCTGTGCTAAGCTACGACGAACTTTTGGAGATAGAAAACATAGAGCAATGCTTAGGATTATCAGAAGAGTCAGAAAATATTTTTCCTAAGGGGCACAGGGTTCTGGAAAAAACAGGGATTTCTGAAAAAGATATAGGAATTTTAATCAAGAATTTTAAAAATTTAAATTCTATTTTATGCGCAAGAAAAGAAGAACTTGTTCCTGTATTTGGAGAAGAAAAAACCAACGAGATTCTTGAAAAAATCAATCACACAAGAGGATAAAAAGAGTTAAAAATAACTTATTTCTTGTAATGTTGTGGGTGCGTAGGCCAATGGTAGACTACCTGGCTCCAGCCCAGGAGATGGGGGTTCGATTCCCTCCGTGCCCATTCAAATATTAAAAGCATGGTTAGCGAAACGGAGTTTCAGCCTCCGTGCCCATAATATCATCTACATAAATTGAGGTAAAAATGTCATTCGAAGGTTCACATCTAATTTGTAAGAAGTGTTTAGAAGGAACTGTTTATTTTAAGATAGAAAAGAAATGGATTTGTATAAAATGTGAACTGGAAGGAGATTAATTTTCTGCACCGTTTTATAATCTTTTCATCTCACTTATTTCCTCTTCAGAAATAGAGCATCCATTGAGTTTCATGGCATAAAGCAGTGCATCAAGCACATTTCCATGATTTCGTAATTTGACAATTCCTTTTTTGTATGCAATAAAGATTAATTCTGTAGAACGTATAAACTTGAAATCTTGAAAAGATTTCAGATTTTCTTTCTTCATTTTCAAATCAGTATGAAGTTTTTTCTGGAATATCGCCATCAAATTTTCAGGCTTCTCGCACAAAAGCCTCATTGTTCTCTCATCAACAGATACTACATTATTTATTCCCTTTTCATTCAACAATCTACTCAAAGCCAGACAAGAGGATTCTCCAACATCAATGATATGCATAGCATTTCCCTGCCCAAAAAAGGTATTATTTGCGATGTTCATTATTTCATTTGTCATCTTTGAAATTTTGTTCTCCTCAATTCCCAGTGAAGAAGGCATTTCGAGAATCTTGTCTGTTATTAATTCCTTAATCTTTAATGCTTCTAATTCAAATCTCTTTATTTTCATTGGCTTGTCTACAATCTCCCCAACAATTTCATTTGTCACTAAAAATTTTCCGTCAAATAATTTTCTCAATTCCCCCAACTCCTGCAACAAGCCATTTATTGCAAAATTTATCAATGTGCTTGAATCAAAAATTATTGCCTTCATTTAAAATTGTCCCCGTTCTTATTTTGAATGAATGAAAATCGAAGATTTGATTTGTTCATTTGAACATATCCATTGCAGTTTTAATTCTTGTCTTGATGTTAATTGTTTTGCTTAAAGAAACGCTGTCGTCTGGCTTTTGTCCTGCAAAACTCGCAAGTTCAAACATCGTAATTCCTAACAGGCTCGCTGTTTTCTCCATAGAAATACCATGCTCATAAATTTTGGAAGCCTTGTTGATTTCTGCCTTCCTAAAAACATCCTGAATATAGCTCTTTAATCTGCCGGAAAGTTTTGAAACAGACTTTCTTATGCACATCAAACTGTCTTTGAGCTTCTTGTCATCATTTTTTTTGATTGCATTTATAGAATTATCAATGCATAAAAGGATTGTTTTGTAAAAATCTTTCCATCCAGGAAAATTCTGATATTCTTTTCTCTCAACTATTTTGCTTAAAGAATAAACACCAACAGCAACAGCAATGTTATCTGCATCCTGGCTAATTGAAGCAGTGTGAATTGTCTGATTGCTCAGTTCTTTTAATTTAAAAGAATCATTGTCTCTGACAGCTACTTTTGCTTCCTGAAGAATTCTTAAGACATTCTCTTTTTCTTGCATGAATGAAAAAAGATAATGTGATATTTAAAGTTTGCCAATATTTTTATACTCTTTTCTCCTTTTTTAAATATGAAATACGCTGTCCTTGATACAAGTTTTATTCTTTCCTGCATAAGGAAGAAGATAGATTTTTTTGAGAAGATTCCTTTAATGGGAATGAGAATAATAATTCCCTTGCAAGTAATGGATGAAATAAAAAAGTTTTCAAGACAGGGAAGAGGAAGCCTGAAAAAAGACGCCAAACTTGCATTAATGATTCTGGAAAACCAAGATTTTAAGAGAGTGGATTTATACAATAGAGTAGTAGATGATGGCATGATAAAACTCGCGAATGAAAATGAAAATTATATTATCGCAACTCTTGATAGGGAAATAAAAGCCAAAACAAAAAATCAAAATCTCATAATCAGAGGAGATAAAGAACTGGAAGTTATTTAAAGTAACCTTTTTAAACCAATTTTTGCTATAAAATTTGATAAAATGTTCTATTTAACTGAAGTCGAGGATTATATTCGAGTAGAGCCAAAATTATTCGGTTTGCCTACTATAGAATCTGTCGAACAGCAATTGAAAGAGACTTATGCAGACTACTACGATAAAGAAGTCGGAAGAGTCATAGCAATAATCGATGTTCTTGAAGTAGGAGAGGGTGTAATAATTCCTGGAGACGGCGCAGCTTATTATCGTTCCAGATTCAAATTATTAGTGTGGAAGCCTGAATTGCAGGAATTAAGCTATGGAATTGTTTCAGAGATAACTAGTTTTGGAGCATTCATAGAGTTGGGAGTAATGAAAGGAATGATTCACATCTCGCAAACAATGGACGATTATGTAAGCTTCAGCAAAACTAATACTCTTGTGGGAAAAGCTTCTAAGAGAGTTTTGAAGCCAGGAGATTTGTGCCTTGCAAGAATTGTTGCTATTTCACATAAAGGCGGAGAATTGAAAATTGGCTTAACCATGAGACAGCCAGGATTAGGAAAGTTAGAATGGATTAAGGAAGATGAAATCAAGAAAGCAAAAGCTGAACAAAAAGCATTGAAAGATGAAGAAAGAGAAGCAAAGGGAACAAAAGGAGGAAAGAAAAAGAAAAAATGAAATCAGTCATGAACCAAATTCAGGGGAAGATTAAGCGAAAGAAACCGGAGGTGTCTTCGCATGTCTAAAGAAAAAGCATGCAAGATTTGCAATACAATATATGAAGGAGAGAAATGCCCTAAATGTAATTCCAGAGAGTCAACAGAAAATTTCAAAGGAAGAATAATCCTGCTCAACCCAGAAAAGTCAGAGATTGCTCCAAGGATAAAACTAAAAGACAAGGGAAATTTCGCAATTAAAACTAGGTAATTTCTAATGAAAGACTTAAAGATAATAAAACAAAGAGAAAATCCTCTCTTCAACAGAAAAGAAATAGAGATACTTATAGAAACGCCTGTGGCTCCGAAAATTTCTGAGACAGAAGAATTCATCGCAAAAGAATTCTCAACTCACGCAGAGAATGTTAAAGTAAAAAAAATAAAAGGAAGATTCGGCTCAACTAATTTCACAATAACTGCAAATATCTATTATTCCAAAGAAGACAAGGACAAAATCGAGCCCAAGAGCAAAAAAGAAAAGAAGGCAGTAGAAATTAAATCAGAGGAAAAGAAAGAATAATGGGAAAGAAGGGAGAGAAAAAAGGGAAAAAAGAACACAAGAACAAGCCTACCAGCAAGAAATATACAAAATACAAGATAGAAGGAAGCAAAATCATAAGAGAAAAAACTTGTCCGAGATGCGGAGCAGGCATTTTCTTAATGCAGACAAAAGACAGAGTTTATTGCGGGAAGTGCCATTATACTGAGTATACGGGGAAGAAATAAACTTTCTTATTTTATATTAAAAATCTTCTTATACCACTTTTTCTTGATTACAAAAAATATTAATGCTACTATTGCCAATAAAACAATAATAGAAATAATCATCTTATTCGTTAAGTTTATCTTTGTTTCTTCAGAGACTCCTGCAACCTCCTCGTGAATTGACATAATTGTAAGATTTGCTTTGCTATTTAGTATGGAATTCAATTTAACAAATAAGTCATAATAATTATCCCCTGTTAATTCTAATTTCTTTTCTTCTCCATTATTCAATATAATCTGCTGAGATGCTGATGAAACATTGATTGTAGCTGTATTTCCTCCTAAATTAACCACACCCAAATAATGCCTTTCATTATTAATTTGCATCTCTATTCTCTCTTTAATTCCAATATTTGAGGTATATCCTCTTCCTAAAATTTCGCTTGTCAAAAGGTAAGTTTTCTTCCAATATGAAGGAAGTCCTCCGCTACTATAAACCCCATATGAAAACTGAGAAGTTGCGGTATTTCCCACATCATCTGTAGCAGCGCATAGCGTCACAAAATTCCCGGTATTATCTACTGAAGGACTCGCAGTATAACTGACAGCAGGATTTGGGGAAATGCTGTCTGTAGCTGAACATGAACAAGTAAGTTTCTCTCCAACATCTACAGAAGTCTTGTCGCAACTAAAAGAAATTACAGGAGGAGTTGTATCAACAACAAAAGTGATTCTTGTTGAATTTAAATTGCCAGCGCTGTCATTCATATAAAAAATCCATGTGTTAGAGCCTTCGCTTGAGACAACACTACTGAAACTTGCCCCGCAAACACCAACTGATAAATTTACAGCACCATTATTAACAGAATACCAGCAATTGTTTGGATTTATTTCTGTATAAGTATAATTTAGAGAAGAAATACCCCCATTATAAGAGATGTTTAATGGATAGGTTATTCCATTAACAGGAGGAGTTGTATCAACAATGAAGGTATAATTGCTTGCAAACCATGCAAAAGTGCTTTGATTATTGTATACCAAGCAGTTCCAGATATAATTTCCATCTGCTATAGGTTTTGTGAAAGCAGTCGAGTTTATTACTCCTGTAACCTCCTTGGTTTCGTTCTCACTCCAACCTCCTGTCCAGTTCCCATACAAAGTAATATTTGAAAGCATCGTATCGTCGGTTGCAGAACAATTAAATGTAACAATCTGATTATTTAGATAAGCGTTATTCGTAGGAGAATTAAGGACTACTGTTGAAGGGTCCACAATATAATCAATTTGGATGCTTCCGCCAACAACCCTTAAATCAAAAGTATCCTGGCTATATCCTTCTGGAAGATTCGTTAAAGGTATCTTATTATACTTATTTGAAACCAAGAACATAGATTGCGCGATAAGTTGGGTTCCATTATTCTCATAAACCTCAATATAAGGAGTTCCGCTAATAACATTTGGATACAAAGTTATATCTCTCGAATTGTCCAATGGCTGCTTGAAAGTCACTCTGACATAGTCAGTATCAGGAATTGTCTCGCTCCATACACCATCCAGAGATTTAATCTGGTTATAAATGTTTGAAATAAAAATCCTGCTTGAATCCAGATGTTCTGCATTTACTGCTTCTACAATCAAGTCATAAGTCTGATTGCTTAAGAAAGGAACTATCCACTCGATATAATCAATTAATCCATTTCCGTTCAAATCATATCGATTTAGATTCACACTTTCTCTTCCATTCTCTGTTATTCTGTATAATTCTACTTTAGACGCTTCAGCAGAGAGATGGCTAAATGCAAGAACCTCTGTATAATGAACATTTGTTGGATTTGAAACAATTATCTCTTTTCCATATTCAGTGCTTATCTCTTTAATGCCTGGTGCAGGAGTATAATAATTAATTTCATAAGAATCAGCATTATCCTTATTAGAACCTATATCCACAAAATTTCCGGTGATAGTTTGATTGTTTATAGCACTGCTATTTTCATCAAGCCCGATTAAGGTTACACTTTCAGAATTTGTTGGTAAATCTATTCTTGTTCTTTCTCCCTTGTCAATTTTTATTCTTTTCTCCCATCTGACCTTTTCATTTATTATTGCAGGATATTGTTTTGTTAATACAAAAAGATTTCCCTCTGAGACAATAACATTAAATGACGCATCAAGAGTTTCATTCTTATTATAAGCAGTTATTGTAATAGATTCTGTTCCGGTGTAATCTTGGCTAGGAACAAGAGTTAATTTATCTCCCTTAAGACTTAAGATTATATTCTCAGCTTCAGAAAATGAATAGGATTTAGCATTCAGGAAATATTGATTAAGATTTAATTTTTCCTGTGTATTCTTATATAAAATTATATCCTGAATTGGTTTTATCAGCTGCAGACCCATTTCTTCTATTTCATCATCTTCTTCATCTTTGCCTAAAGCTGTCCACCAGGGTTTTTGTGACTTTATTACTTTTCCTTCCTTGGCATCTATTTCTGCTTTAAATTTATAATTCACATTGAACAATCCCAAAACTTTTGATGTCTTATTTGCTTCTGAAATATAAACCACATTTTTATTGTCTCCTTCGTCAGATTCCTTAATCTTCAAACTCTGTTTAGAACTTCTTGATTCAGACATCGCTATCCTAGAGGCTGTATCCGGGAAAACAGCAAGATTAGTCTCCTCTCCGCTGGATAATTTTGCCCTTACACTTCCACCTTCTTTTTCTAATTTCAAATCAGAAACAGCACTGGCATCTCTTATCTTTATTTCGTTTTTAGTTTCTCCCTCTTCAGTTACTGTGCTTATGCGAACTTCTCTGCTCTCTTTATTAATGGAGGTCTTTATTTCACTCTTCTCTTTGCTTTCAGATTTTTTACTTTCTTCGTCTTTTTTTCCAGAAGAACCGCCAGAACCTGAACCCGCTGTTGTAGAAGTTGGTGAAGTAGAAGCCGGTGTTGTAGAAGTTGGTAAAGTGGTTGTTGAACTTGTTTTACGCTTTGATTCTTCTTCATGATAACCAGTCGCCTTAGTTCCTATATAAACCACAGAGACAAGTAATAAAACTAAAACAATTAGAATAGATAATAATTCAACTCCCCTCTTTTTCATAAGGACATAAAAGAAAGCATCTTTAAAAAATTAACTATAAAAATATTTAAGAAATAATTATATTCTTCTTCTTTCTTCTATTTCTTCCTCTAATTTCTTTTCAAGAAAACTAGCTATCTTTCTGAATCTCTCAGCTTCAACAGGTATTGTTTGCTCGTCAATTGGTTCGAGTTCTTTTGACATTTCTACTGGAAAATCAACAACACTTTCAGAGCCAGGAGTTTGAAATTTCCATTTGCCTTTTTCCTGAGAAAGATACAAGACATAAGACTTGTCTCTTTTGTCTCTGTACAATCCTTCTCTCAAAAGATTTTTTCTTGAATCAGTATATTCCATAAAAATCAGCAATTAGATGAATATTTAAATATTAGCTATTAGAGATAAAGAAAGCAGAGAAGCTGAAATAATATCAATCAAAAATCGTGCCGTGTTTTAGAACGGATATAATCAATCAATAATTATTTCAAACCCTAGGAGGTTCTTCAGATTGATCAAAAAGATAACCTGAAGCCTCTCCTGGGGAAAAAGAGGTGATAAGAATTAGAGTGGCTTTTACTATTTAAATGTTTCTATATTGTTACCCTTAGAAAATGACAAGCGTTGTAAACACAAGAGTAGTGAAATTTTTTCCCAAAAAATTTATCATTTAGGCACTACATTATAAATTATTAACCACTACAAGATATATTTTTAGGCACTACAAACAATTATAAAACCTTTTTTCTTATATAAAAGATGAATAAAGAAGAAAAAAGGGCGATTAAACAGGAGCAAATCCACGATTTGCTATTCAACAGAGAGATTGGCTGGCAGGAAATCATTTATGACTTGATAAACACAGAACAATTAGATCCTTGGGACATCGACATAATTATTCTTTCTGACAAATATTTGGAGAAGATAAGCACAATTGAAGAGGCTGATTTTTTCATTTCCAGCAAAGTGCTTCTAGCTGCTTCCTTGCTTTTGAGAATAAAATCAGAGATTTTGCTGAACAAATATATAACAAGTATAGATGAAATTCTCTTTGGCAAGAAAGAACAGCTAAAATACTCTCTTGAAAGGATAGAATTAGACGAAGAAATCCCAGAACTCATTCCACGAAGTCCTCTTCCAAGATTCAGGAAAGTGACATTGCAGGAGCTAATGGAATCTCTTAACAAGGCTATAATAACAGAAAACAGAAGAATAAAAAGAGAAATCGTAACAAAAGATGCCTTCAGGGAGGCTGCTTTCGCTCTTCCCAAAAGAAAATTCAGCATAAAGAACAAGATAATTGAAGTTTACAGAAATCTGACAGATATCTTTAAGAATAATAAAGAAAAAAACAAAGTTTCTTACAACGAATTTGTGAATAACAGCAAAGAGGAAAAAATTCTCTCTTTTCTTCCTTTATTATATCTTGAAGAGCAAAAAAAAGTCTGGTTAGAACAGGAAAAGCCCTTTGAAGATATTTATATCTGGTTGAAAGAAGTTTTTCTCAGGCACAATCCAGATCCTTTTGCTGACTTGAAAATAGCAGAAATCAATGAACAAGCCAAAGAAAAACCGAAGAAAAAGAAGAAAGAATAAATTTAAATAAGCCGATTTATCTGTTTTAATTATGCAAAACAACCAACACCCATACTTGTTTAGAAATGTTTCAGAAGATGATTATGCATTTTTGCAAGAAGCAGAATCGCATATTTGGGAAGAAGTTAAAAGAAAACTATATGCAGAAGGAGTTAGTATAGGAGAAAAAGAACTAGAAAGAAATAGACCCCATATTACTTATAGCCCAAAAAATCAAATATTAGCAATATCAGTCGGAGTAAAGCAAGAGAGAAGACGTATATTAAGTGGGATAGATTTTGTTTTGATGTCTGATTTAGAAAAGAAAATGTATTCTTCAATGAGACATGTCTTAAGTGATTGTTTAGAAGGAATAAAGCTAAAAAAAGAGGATTGGAAGTAAACTCATTTAAATCATATAATAAACGCCTTCCAAATAATGTTTTTGGGCTTCTAAAGAATCATTATCAATAACATAAACGTTAGGAATTTCTCTTTCAAACTGAGTTGCAGTTATATCTACAACTTGCCCTTGGGGAGTCAGATTCCAGTGATGTCCATGCCCTATTCCTTGATTATCTATGAATAATCCAAAAGTCGTTTTAAATCCGAAAGCAGAATTAACAGCATCAGAAGAAATCCTGCAATAATCTAATGGAAATCCTCCATGCTTCCGGCTAAGAGAAGCTCTCAATTCCTGCAGTTGCTGTATTGTTTGTGTATCCATTTGATATCTTCTTCAAAATCGCTTTTAAAGTTTGCGATAAGATTAGTTAATGATAAAACCTCAAGTATAGATTTGTTCAACTGAACGTATAATTTAATCGATATATCCTAAATAATGATAATCATCTAATTTGGCTTCTGTTCTCAGCAATCGTGATATAAACTTATATAAATCATTTTCATGAATTTTTCCTCTAAGCCTATCAAGGAGTGAATAAGCTTCAGTGACTCTTCTGTTTGCTTCATCAAATCTGTCTGTAATTAAAATACTATCTATCTTTCTTCTGAGCTGTAAAATTACTTTATGATTTTTCAGTTTTGCAATTAAATTCATACAACCAAATAAAACATTTAATTTATAAATATTTAGCAAATCAAAACAATATGAAAGCAGCTATTCTCTTCTCAGGAGGAAAAGATTCTACTTATGCGGCATATCTCGCAAAAAAAGCAGGATATGAAATTGTATGTTTAATATCATTATTCTCCAAAAACAAAGCGAGTTACATGTTTCACACTCCTTCAATAAAACAAGTAAAAAGCCAGGCAGAAGCAATGAATATTCCGTTGCTGACAAGCAGGACAAAAGGAGAAAAAGAAAAAGAATTAGAAGATTTGGAAAAAGCAATAAAAAAGGCAAAAGAGAAATACGATATAGACGCGATTGTTACAGGAGCTCTTCATTCAGAATATCAGGCATCTCGTATTCGAGCAATTTGTGATAAATTAAATCTGAAATGCTTTAATCCTCTCTGGCACAAAGACGAAATATCTTACTTGAAAGAGTTAATTGATAATGGCTTTAAAGTAATTATAACAGGAGTTTTTGCATATCCTCTTGATAAAAGTTGGCTCGGTAGAGTCATTAATAAAGAATTCATCGATGAAGTCTCTCAATTAAAAGACAAATACAAAATCCATGCTGCAGGAGAAGGCGGAGAGTTTGAAACATTTGTTCTCAATTGTCCTTTATTCAAGAAAGAATTAGTTGTAAAGAAGTTCAAGGATGTTAGGGAGGGGGAGAATAGCTGGAGAAGAGAGATTAAAGTTTCTGTATAGTTTCTTTCCCACTCTCCATATCCTTAATCTTGTATTTTCCTTTCTTTATTTCTTCTTTGCCGATGAAGATAACTTTGCCAATGCCATAAGAGTTGGCATATTCCAAAGCTCTGCTTGGCTTGCCGAAAAACATTGTGATGCTCTCGCCATTCTGTCTCAGTTTATTTGCAAGTTCAATTGCTTTTTCGTCTTCTCCAATAGAAAGAATCAATGTTTTGTTTTTGTCTCTTTCAATATCTGCAATTAGCATCAATCTGTCAACACCAAAAGAAATTCCTGTTGCCTGAATTTGATTAATAAGATAACTTCCTCCTGCACAGATTGTTTCTTTCATGTCCTTGCTCTTTATCTCAAAAACATTTCCATTATAATAACTCAATCCTCTTACTAAGCTTGGAAGGAAATTTATTTTCAGATTATAATACTTGCAGAATTTCTTTAATTCAGAAATTTCTCCATATGATTCATATTTCCTGAAAAAGGTTTCTGGTTGTTTGAAAATATTGATTAATTTTTCTGCTCCAAGCTTTCTTAAATTCATCTTGATTTCTTTTTCGCTTAACTTGTCAAGTTTGTCAATTTCTCTAAGAATCTGCTCCTTGTTTTTCATCTTTTCAGCTTCAAGAATTTCATTAATCAGTTTTCTATTGCCAACATAAATAATTCCCCTTATTCCTAATTTTTCTAAAGCTTCTTCTGCAACAGCAAGAATTTCTGCCTCATCTTTTACACTGCTTCCTATAACATCAATATCACACTGAGTAAATTGTCGAAATCTCGCAGAACTTGTCGGCTCGTCTCTAAAAACTTCTCCTATCTGAAATCTCTTGTAAGGAAGCTTTTGATTTTTTGCAATTCTCTTTAATTGAAAAGTGAATTCATATCTCAAAGCAAGTTCTCTTTCTCCCTTGTCCTTTAATTTGTAGATGTCACTGACAGCTTCGTCTCTTGCATTTTCTCCTTTCACGAATTTCTCTGTTTCTATTATAGGAGTTTCTGCTAATTCAAACCCATATCTCTTGAAAGTCTCTGCCAAGATGCCTTTTATTCTCTGTCTTTTCTCTGCTTCTTCTCCAATAAAATCCCTGAAACCTTTAACAAGTTCTGTCATTATGCAAAACTCCTGTTTTGTATTTGTGCTGAAACTTCTGTTTCTGTCATTTTTTGTTCTCCAATTGTTTATTTAACATATCAACTCTAGTCATTATAGATTTAATTATTTTTTTAATGCCAAATATATTGGTTCCTGCAACATCTTTGATTTTCCAAACAATTACTTTTTTTCCATACTTCTTATTTTTATCAAAGACTTGGACAGGAACATCGTCAGCAGCAACAACAGTTACATCCTGCCAAGCCATTAACTTAGAAGTTAATCCCTGTATTTTTCCTTTAATATCCAAACCAAACCCTTTAGCAATTCTTATTGTAAATGGATTCAAAGGCTGTCCTTTAATTAATCCGACGCTTTTTGCCTTGATATTTTTATTTTTATTAATCTTATTAAAATAAGCCAAAGCTATCCTGCTCCTAAATCTGTTATATCTACATACAAATAAAATATTCATTTTTTACCATCTTATTTTTGGGCGGAGACGCTATCGCTTTGCCTCCCTTTTTCGCTTCGCTCAAAAGGGCGGAAGGGGAGAATCGAACTCCCGTTATGCGAGCCACAGTCGCACGTTCTGCCACTGAACTACAACCGCCATAATTTAATTTAGGGAAAAATAGTATAAAAATCTTATCAGCCTTGAGCAGTAATTTAAAGGGAAGATTAAGCGAAGGAAACCGATAGGTGTCCTCGCATGCCCAGCTATCTAAGTCTCTAGTTCCAATGATGCCGATAACTCCGAACTTTAGCTGTCATAAAAATCCTAAATAGACAAAGCTTTTAAAGTTTTTGCAATTCAAAAAATCATGCAAAAAATCAATTTAGTCAAGGCTATTGTCAGATACATCCCCTCTTTTTGGGTAAGAGATTTTGTTCAAGGAAATCCAAACAGAAACAATTCGGGTAGATATTTATTGCTCAAAAAGGCAAAAGACAAATTCTTTCCTGAAAACATAGAAAAATGGGAACTTGTTGGGGGCGTGATAAAGCCAGGAGAAACTTCAAGGAAAACAATAGAAAGAGAATTAGAAGAAGAAACAGGGTTAAAAATTGGGCTAAATGCCAGAATTGTAAAACAATTGCCAACATTAAATAGCGAGAAGAGTGTATGCGATATTTATTTTATTGAAACAAGCTCAATGAAGATTAAACGAAGTGATGAACATTCAGATTATATATGGAAGAAAGCAGCAGAAGTCAAGGACATGGATTTGGTTTTATATGCAGATTTATTTTTAGAATTCTTTAATAACCCAGAGAAATATTTTAATTAGATATGAAGAAACATAAATATGAATTACTCGCACCAGCAGGAGACTTCTCTATGTTGTCTGCAGCAGTGAATGCAGGAGCAGATGCAGTTTATTTTGGCTTGAAGGAATTTTCAATGCGTCAAAATGCAGGAAACTTCACAATAAAAGACTTAAACCAGATAGAAGCAATATGCAAACCAAAAAAAGTCAAGAGATATTTAACACTGAATACAATTATCTACAACAACGAATTAGAGAGAATAGAAGAAACAATAAAAAAGGTAAAAAAGAAAGTTGATGCAATAATATGCTGGGACTTTGCAATTGTTGAGTTATGCAGAAAGTATAAGATTCCTTTCTTCGTTTCAACTCAGGCATCTGTTGCAAACATTGAAGCAGCACGTTTTTATAAAAAGTTAGGAGCAAAGAGAATTATTCTTGCCAGAGAATTAAATTTAAAGCAAATAAAAGAAATCTCAAAAATAATTGATGTAGAATGCTTTGTCCATGGAGCAATGTGTGTTGCAATTTCAGGAAGATGCTTTACAAGCCAATTTTTATTTAACAAGTCTGCAAATCGTGGAGAATGTCTTCATCCTTGCAGAAGAAGTTATATTGTGAGAGATGAAGAAGGCAATGAGTTAAGGCTAGAAAATTCAAGGATCATGTCTGCAAAAGACTTGTGCACTCTGCCTTTCATTGAAAAAATGAAACAAGCAGGAATAAAGGCGTTCAAGATAGAAGGCAGAAATAGAGATGCTAGATATGTTAATACTGTTGTCAGAATATACAGAAAAGCTCTCGACAGGAAATTAACCAAAGAAGAAATACAAAAAGGAGTTAAAGAGTTGGAAAAAATATACAACAAAGAATATTCTTCTGGCTTTTATTTGAAAATACCAACAGCAGATGATTTTGCAAAAATAGAACACAATGCTTCACAGGAAAAAAAGCATTTTATAGGAAAGGTCACGCATTACTTTGATAAGGCGAAAGTTGCAGCAATAAAATTAGTTGATGAATTAAAAACCAGAGATGAAATTGTCATTATAGGAAAGACAACTGGTCTGGTTCGCGAAAAAATTGCTTCTATTGAAATAAACAGAAAGCCAATCAAAAAAGCAAAGAGAAACCAAGAAATAGGAATAAAAGTTCCAAGCTTAGTGAGAAAAAATGACGAAGTTTATGTAATTAAGAAAAATCACTAAAACTCCCTGTTTGATCACAGTTTCTGTCATCCCCTGATTTCATTTTAAAGAAAGCAGTTATTTCCAATGTATCAACCCCTGCAGCATTTGGAACTCCTGTATCTATTCCTATTTTCTTCAACCCAACCAAAGCTTCTATATCCCCTTCAAGTCTTATCGCACTAGAAGAACTCGCTCCGCTTGTAGAATTCCTGAATATCAACTTGACTCCCCCAATAACATCGTTTCCTGTTCTCATCAATTGAGCATCACATATAATATTTGTTACTCCATTACTGCAATTTACTTTTGTGGGTTCTACAAGTGTATTAAGGCACTTGGCACTAATTTCAACTCCCTCGCTTCCTCCCTTGACTAAATTATTAACAACAGCCCAGACAATTCCAACTGCAACTAAAGAAATCAGAATTATTAATAGTGTAACAATAATTGTTGACAACCCGCTCTTGTTTTTCATTTTAACCTCTTTGAATTATTAATCATAGTAGATTTAAGTTTAAAAAGATTTCTTTACTATTGTTTATTAAAATTATCAAGCAATCTGAAATATTCTTCTCTTTCCATTATCTTATCATTCTCTGAAAGCCCTACCTGTTCAGAAAACTTCCAAAATGCCTGTGGCTTATATCCTTGTTTTCTCAATGATGCAATAGTCGGAAGCCTTTTATCATCCCATCCTTTATATTCTCTTTTTTCAATTGCTTTTCGCATTTTTGTTGTTGAAAGTTCCATGTCTTTGAAATGAATTTTGCCAAGAAAGGCTGTCCAAGGAAACTTCTTTTTCAAAACAGCAAAAATCATTCTTTGTCTTTCTGCATTGTCCCTATGGTCTTTTGCTCTTATTATGTGCGTCATTTTCATTTCAATGTCATCAACACTGACAGCAAGATTCATTAATGGCCAAACACGATACTTGCTTTTTTGCAGAGGATGTTTTGTCAAGTTTATTCTTGCAAGAGGAAAATCTCTCATTGCAGGATTTTTATGAACCATTGAGGATTTGAATCTAAGAACAGCCTCTCCTTCCTCAAATCCAAACTTATCGAGCATTTTTTTCCATTTTTCCATGTTCTCCTTCGCAGTGTTTTTTCTGCAAGGACAATTTTTTTTCTTCTCTACAAACTCTTTGAATTTTTCCTGTTCACATGTGCAGACATAAACTGCATTTTTTTTTATCAGCTTCTCAATATACTCATAATAAATTTCCATTCTTTCTGACTGAATTATTATCTTTGCCTTTTTGTCAAAAAGCCAGTCAGATTCTTCTTTAATCATTCTATATGCAAGAGTATAGATATTTTCAGGATTTGTGTCTTCAATTCTCACATAAAACTTTCCTCCATATTTCTTAAAATACAAAAAAGAAATGCATGCGGTCATTGCATGTCCTATATGATAAGGCCCAGAAGGAGAAGGAGCAAATCTCATTATAACTCCTTTTTTCGCATCAGGAAGCTCTTCAAGTCCTTCTCTTACTTTTCTCTCATGAACTTTTTTCTCCAGTTTCTCGAATTCTTTTTCCTGCTCTTTAATAGAAAGAGAATTTACAGAAAGAATTACCTCAGAAATTTTCTTTGCGTATTTTCCAACCTCTCCTTTTTTCAGTCCTTCATTAAAAAGAGAAGAAATTACAGGCCCTTGCATGGCTTTTCCGTCATGGCTAAGAGCATTTCTCAATGCATAAGCTTTTATTTTTTTGTCAAAATCTTTAATCATATAAAATAAAGAAAAAGAGAATTAATAAAATTAACTTATTTAAACGCCGCCTTTACTTTCTTGCTGAAAATCAAATATCCTCCGATAGTTCCGCTTATTGCCAGCTGGACAATTGCCCCAAAACCAGAAGTTATAGAAACTATTCCAATTAAAACTCCGATAACAGAAAATACTATCACTAAACCTCTTGCCCATTTCTTGGCTTTCCACAATCCTCTTCCTATAAAGAACCCTAAGATTCCAAAAACCAAGCACACTATTCCTCCAAAGATAAATAGTCCAGAACCGAGTGCTCCTAAAATGCTGATAATTGGAATGTTTCCAAGAAGAGAACTTATAACTCCTGAGCCTACAAAAAACATCACTGCTACTAAGACTAAAAAGGCAGCAGCTACATAATAAACTATAGAAATTGCTTTGACTCCTGCTGGAATTTCTTTTCCCATTTAATTTTTACCTCCTTTCATTCAAATTTAATCTTTAATTTTTTCTCCAACAACTCTACTCTTTGTTTCAAATGATAAATTTGATTGCTCAAGTCTTCAATTCTGTTTGTCATTTCCAAAAGCCTTTTAGTGAGTTTCTGCTTTTTTTCCTTAACATAATTCTCTGTTTGGCTAGGCTCATTATCCCACGAAATATTCTCTGAAGTTGAGGCTCCATTAGCCATATCTCCCAAATAGCCAAGTTCAGAAGAAGTTTCCTGCTTCTTGTTGACAGCTGCTCTTTTCTCCTGTAGCCTGTATTTCTCACTCCAATCAACCACCTTCTCTTTTTTCCTTCCGAATAAACCCATAACTTATCAAAGTTCTATTTATTTTTAAATTATACGATTTAACAAAGAGAAACATTTTTTAAACGGAAATGTTAATAATATCTAATGACAGAACAAAGTTCAGCACAAATAAAAATTCAGAAAAATTTTCATAATGGCAGAAGTGAAATCAGCAAGCGATATAATTGAGGAAATTTCCCCTTATTATCAGAAAAGAAAGAAACAAAAAGAGGCAGAAAAAATTCCAACTGTTCCAGAAGTAGTTCACACTCTTGTTTATGATTCCTCTTCAGAAACTCTCGAGCCCCTCTACTTTTATATTTTAGATATGATGAATGATTTTGGGTTTGCTCCTGAAAAACTCGTTGATAATTTCAGCTCTACTCCTGGAAGCGGACACTTCGCAGAACTCGGGCAAAGAGCAACAATAATGCAGCAGCAGGCGACAAAAATTCTCGGAGATGTGAATACTGTGCTGAGAAGCGTGTTAAATATAGTGTATGACTTAAAAGACTTTAAGATAAGGCTTCAGTACTATGATTCCCTGAAATCAAAAAAGAAAGAAGAGCAGGATGCAGCTGTTTTATCTTTAAAACAAATATGGATGGACAAAGTAGACATGGCGAAAGGAAATTCCAGCATTAAAGCAATGGCTCTTGGGCAGGCAGGATATCAAACCCTGATTGACGCTTTTCTCGTGTCAAAAGATGAAAAAGATGTTGACAAACTGGATTTGAACGACAGAGTAAAGAGAATTCTAAAACCAAGAATACAAGAGTTTAACATTTGGATGAAGGAATCAGAAAATGAATTGAGAAAGAGATATGAGCTTGAAAAAACTTATTTGAAAAGCCAGGTGAATAGTTTAAAGCTGTATGCAAGATGGGTTAAACCATACTTAAAAGCAGCAACAAGTTTGGAGGCAAAAGAAAAATCCCGTGAGCCCTCGCTTGTAAAAACTTTCAATACAATAATCCTTGAATTAACTCTCTTAGGAAAAAGAAAACTAGATGTTCATGATGAAGCCTTAAAAGGAAACCTGCCAAAAGATTTCGCAAAAGAAAGGTTTCTTAAAAAAATAAAAAGAAATTATTATGGATGCATTCTTATTGATTTTGTGTTTAGAGGAATTCCCCAAAAAATAAGCCAACAGGCTCATTATGTTTTTGGAGGAAGAGCAGATGTAACCTTCAAGGCTTATGCATTAAATGATGACGAAATTGCAAAATTAAATGAGCAATTAGAAAAATCAGAGATGGGAGATGTTTTGGCTTTGATTGAAGGAACAAGTACAGCGAGTCTAGGGCAACTGGAAGAAGAAATTAATTTCTTCCTCGAAGAAAAATCAGAAGAAGAAAAATCGAAAATCAAGGACGAATCCAATCCTTTTTTGGCATTAATTGGAAAATACGAAAGTTCAGAGGCAAAACCAAAATCCAAGAAAGGAGAGGAAAAACCAAAAGAGATAATTGTTGCTCCTGATAACTGGATTGAAGAAAATCTTCTGCGTAAGCTGGTTGCGAACAGCATAAAAGACACAATTTATGATATGTTTGATGTATACAAAAAGGCTCACGGCATGGCGAGTTTCACATAATTATATTTATAATGAAAAAACAAAAGAATTCTAAAAAGCCAAGGAAAAAAACAAAAAAATCTGAAGAGAGAAAAGAAGAAAAATTAGAAGAAGAAATCAAAGAAGCAGAAGAAGAAATTGAAGAGGGAGAAATCTTCGAAGAGCCAGTAAGACAAATTCCAACAATAACAGAAATAAGCGCGCCTATTCTTGAAAGAATTATTCAAAGACAGCCATCAGAGATGCAAAATACAATCGAACCTGAACAGCCAGAAAGAGAAATGAGAGAGGAAAGAAGAATAGATTATACTGTAACAAATGAGCCAAATTACGGATTTGCAAGAAACACTGAAGAGGATGAAGAAAAAAAATATGAAACAACTTTTGTTCCTCCTGTACTAACAAGAAGAGAATTCTCAGAAGAGGGTATGAGAAGAGAATTCCTGAAACCCTCAGAAAATGTATGGAATACTCAATCAAATGAAAGACAACTAAGTGAGGTTGATTTTATTGAACAGGAGACAAGGCTTCCGTTTGAAGAACAGCAAAAAAAATACAAAAGAACAAAGCTCAGATAAATTAATAAATTAATTTTACTATTCCCATATATGAAAAACAGGAAATTTTTCAATGTCCTCACTTTGTTGCGGATACAAAACAGGAGTTTTGCATAATGGCTGAAAAAAAAGAGTATACTATAAGTAATATTTATCAGGGAGGATATTCTTCTCTCAAACCCCAATATGGAGATGTCTTTACAGGATATAGAATAAATCCTGCAAAATTCGGACTTACAACAGATCCAAGAACAGCAAATGTTTTACAAGATGCGTCTACAAAACTGAATGTTGGAGCAAAACAAATAGAGCTTTCTGCTGTTCAGCCAGAAGTTTTTGAATCAATTCCAAACCAACAACTGAAAGAAATTAACAGGCTTGCAAAATTAACAGGAGTTGATGTTTCTGTTCACGGTCCAATAATAGAACCATCTGGCTTGACAAGAGAAGGATTCTCAAATGCAAACAGAGAGGCTGCAGAGAGACAGATGTTTTCTGCAGTAGAAAGAGGGCATTTGGTAAATCCAGAAGGAAATGTCCCTATCACTTTCCATTCCTCTGCAATTCTTCCTGGAGAAATTCCTTCAAAAGGAAAAGAAATAGAAGAAGTTCTTATTATTAATACTGAAAATGGCTCTTTTACAAAAATTCCGCTGAAAGAAACCAAATTTCCTGGAGATGAAGGAAAAAAAAGCGTGGAAAAAGAATTGAAAAGAATAAACGAAGACCAGTGGAACAACCAACTGAGGCAGTTTGAATATTATGCAAGAATGGGTGCAGAGGCAGTTAGCCAATCTGGAATTACAAATGTTATAGCAGAGATGCGAAAAAAAGCAGGAAGAGATTTGACAGAAGATGAGCAAGAAATGCGTTCTAAATACAATTATGGAACGACTTTTCTCAACAGTTCTTATCATGACTTAAAGCAGATTTTTGACACTGCTTATAATAATTTGCCTTCAAATTACAAGGAAGATATAGAAGAATTTTATAAAAAGATAGATTCAAAGGCAAGAAAAATAAAAGACAATCCTTCCAGCAGCGAGAATCCATTACTTATGAAGCAGATTATTGATGAAGGAGTTGAAGCTTTGAAAAAATTACCTGCTCCGCAATTGTACAAAGATTTAAATGAGTTCTCAAAAGAAAAGACAATTGAAACTTTTGCAAATGTTGCTTTCAAGGCATTTACAGACAAAAATGTTGGGAACAGAGATGTGAACAAAACTCCAATCATCAGCATTGAAAACCCTCCTGCTGGCGGAGCATTCAGCACAGGAGGAGAATTAAGGGACGTTGTTGAAAAAGCAAGGCAGAAATTTGTGGAAATAGCAAAAAAAGAAGGCATAGATGAAAGCAGGGCAAGAGAAATAGCTGCAAAACTTATAGGAGTTACATGGGATGTCGGGCATATAAATATGATGAGAAAGTATGGATATGAAAGCAAAGACATTGTCAAGGAATCAGAAAAAATCGCTAAACTTGTCAAGCACGTTCATTTGTCAGACAATTTCGGAATGGAACATACAGAGCTTCCGATGGGAATGGGAAATGTTCCTGTAAAAGAAATTCTTCAAAAGCTCGGAAAAGAGGGCTTTGACGCAAAAAAAATTATTGAGGCAGGAAATTGGTGGCAGCATTTTCGTACCCCTCCTTTCAAAGAAACCTTAGAAGCTTTTGGCTCTCCAATCTACTCAATGAATATGGCTCCTTATTGGAACCAGAATTTGGGATTCCAGCAGGATTACTACCCAGGATTTGGAGCAATGCTTCCGCAAATCAATTATGAAACATTTGGAGCAGGCTTTTCAAGGCTTCCGGCTGAGTTGGGAGGACAAACACAGGGAGCACAAGGCTCTCGGATGAGCGGAAAAGGAATGGAATAAATCATTATATATATTATAAAACAATATTTAAAAACTGAAATAGCATAATAATAAAAAGATGGCGAAGAAAAAAGGGGCAAAAAAAGAAAAGAAAATTTCTGCAAAGCATAAAAAATATCCTTCTTTGCAATTGAAATCAGAATCTGAAATTGCAATGGATTTTGCCACAAAAGCATATGAGACTTTCAATAAAATAATAAAATCAGTAGTGCTTTTCGGAAGTTCTGTGAAACAGAGCGCTGTTGCAGGCTCTGACATCGATATAATTATGATTATTGATGATGTATCAATTGCCTGGGACCAGGAATTAATAGCATGGTATCGAGAAGAATTAGACAAGCTCCTAAGAAAAAACCCTTATGAAAAAAGCCTTCACATCAACACAATAAAACTAAGCACATGGTGGGAAGATTTGATGCGTGGCGATCCAGTAGTGTTGAATGTTTTGAGATATGGGGAAGCTATGATTGACTTTGCAGGATTCTTTGAACCATTGAAATTCTTGCTACTTAACGGAAAGATAAAAGCAACTCCAGAAGCAATTTACAATTGTCTTCAAAGAGCTCCTACCCATTATTTGAGAAGTAGGGTAGCAGAATTAAATTCTATTGAAGGATTATATTGGGCAATGGTAGATTCCAGCCATGCTGCGTTGATTTCAGCAGGAATTCCTCCTGCATCTCCAGAACATATTCCAAGTGACTTGAAAGAAGTTTTTGTAAACGAAGGAAAATTAAAAATGAAATATGTTATATGGTATAGAGATTTGCTGATTCTTCACAAAAAAATAAGCCATGGAGAAACTACTGATTTAAAGGGTGTTGAGATAGATATGTGGCAGGAAAGAACCCAGGAGTTCATGAGAGTTATGGCTGAATTAGTTAATCAGAATGTTGGATAGAATTAAGCAATCTTGTCTATTGACTCTGAAACAGTCTTGCCAAGAGGCCCCTTTGCTGCATCAGGCATTAACTTCCAATAATTCCAAAGTTCAACGCCAGTAATTATGTTGTATAGGTTTTCCCATTTCTCTTTTGTTTCCTTTGCTTCTTCTTTCTTTTTCTTGTCATATAAATTGCTTTTACTTCCTAATATTTCTTGCGCTTGTTCATATTTTTCCATTATAGAACCAACAGTCTGGTTTCCATATTTTGCAAAAGCATCTTTGGCTTTTTCTGCTTTTTCTTTTCCTAACATAGAAGTAAGTTCTTTTAATCTCAAATCATAAAATTCTGAGAAGTTCAAATTTCCAAGAGCTTCATCATGTAGTTGTGAATATATTGCCGTTGCGATGTTTCTTCCATCTTCAGAAACAAAAGTTCCTGCGAAAGCTCCTTCAACCAAATATGATTTATCACCAAGAGCCTTTTTTATATCAGAAACCATTTTTTCCAAAGCCCCAATAGCATAAGGAGCAGTGCTAGCGTCAGATGTCATTCTTTTAGCTACGTTTGCATATCTTAAATTAGCAATTTCCTCAAGATATCTTGCTGTTTTAGACTCTTCTACCATGATAAATCAATAAATTCGGCATTTATAAAGATTTCTATATTGTTACTACTAAGAAGTAAAATATCTATTGATTTTTGAATTCATAATCAATTTTCGTCTTGCAAGGAAGCTTGGATTTTATCTGCTTCAAAACATGCCTTACAACAGAAGCTGCTTTGGGATTTGCAACAGCAACAGACATTATCTCGTCATTTTTTCTTAGAATTGCAGCCTTCGCAATTGTTCTTCCAAAAGACAACTGCATTCCTTTTTGTGTTCTATCTGCTCCTGCTCCTGTAAGCATCTTGTTTTCTCTCTGAATATGATGTGTAAAGGGGATAATTTTGTAAAAATATTGCCCGCTAAGCCCCTCATCCAGTTTTTTGTTTATGAATTGCCTACATGCTTCAAGAGAATTCTGCCTTATTTGAATTGGTTCTGTCGTTGCAAGCGTAAGAACATGGGGAAGTTTTCCTGCTTCATACATTTCTAAATTTCCCATGCTGAACTTAACAATTTTAGATGGCGGAACTGTCTTTACATAAGCTTTCTGTCTTTTTTTGCTAATCCTTGTATAAGGAACAACGTGTTTACTTGAATATGCTGACGCTCTTCTCATTGCCATTGCGCAGACACCTCCGGTTTCTTTCGCTTAATCTTCCCACTGAATTTGTGTTCATGACTGATTATCATTTTACCTCCACTTTTGTTGTAACTGCTTGTCCTGGAAGTCCTTTTTCAAATATTGCTCTCATAACTCCCTTGCTTCCATGTGGTGCAGATATCTTTCCTTTTATTTTCTTTCCTGCTGGGCTTGTCCATGTTACTTCTTTTCCAACAAGCTTTTCAGCTTCTTCTCTGCTAGAAATTCCTTTTACTTCTATAAGAAAATGTCTTTCAGTTATAGTTTTTCTTCCACGTCTAAATTGTATAATTTTTCCCTCTGTCATATAGAATACCAAGAAAATTAGTTTTTAAAGGTTCTGATTATTTTTCTAAAATAACAATGCTTCTTCCGATAATAGAATCTTCCCGAAATTCATCAATAGGAAAGCCTTTTGCAATTTTCAGTCCTGCCTGAAATGCTATCATGCTAAAATTACAGGAAACTTTTTTCTTTTCTGTAAAAATCAAAGGAGCAGTAAAAACGATTCTTCCACCCACATTTTTTTTAAGATTTTTCAAAACATCTGTTATCAACTTCTCAAAATTTTTTATGATTTCTTTTGCCTTTTCTTCAGAAGGCATTTTCTTCAGCAGTTCTCCAAGCTGTGGCTCTGTTGCAATTGCATCAACTCTTCCTATTTTTATTGTTGAAGAATCTCCATTAATCAACCTGTAATCATTCTTATCAAAGTTAAACCACTTCAAATTTAATTCACTGCAGTCAATTGCCTTTCTTTCTTTGTCAATTCCTATAACTCTTATATTCTGCAAAAGCGCTTCCTGCAAAATTGTGCCTATCCCGCAAAAAGGATCCAAAAGAGTTTCTCCGTTCTTTACTTTGGATAAGTTTATCAGAATCTTAGCCAATCTTGGAGAAATAGAAAGTTCGCTTCTTCTTACTGGTTTTTCCATGTCTCTTTTTTCTGTTTTCTCATAATCAAATTTTTCTGTTATTTTCCCAAACATCTCTCCAAAGATAAAATACTGCTCGTCAATTAAATTAGAAGAAACATTTGGAATTTCCTTTCCGGTTTGTAATTTTATTCTTCCTGTAGGTTTCTTTTCTGTTGCTTTTAATCCTTCTTTCCTGAATCTGTTTTTCAGATAAAAAGAAATGCTTTCAAAATCCTTTGCATTAAAATTAAGAAGGACATAATTCAGTTTGTTTTTTCTCACATTATAAAGAGGCTTGTTATCAAGAATTTGAATAATTTTTCTTACATCTCCTTCTGCCAAAACCTCTCCTAGAGAAATCACACCACCAAGTTTGTCAACTATTCTATTCAGAATTCTTTCTGTTTCAATCAACAAACCATTGTTTATTGCAGAGATTACTCTGAATGGAATCCTTTCTTTTTCAAGAAAAGCTTTCACTTCTTCTGCAGACAATTCAACATTCCTTCCAAGAACAAACAAGTATTTCATCATAAAATTAAATTTCTGCAACTTAAAAAAGTATTCAATAAGAGAGAATAATTAAAAATTGTTAACCCTGTTCATTGCCAGCTGCGATAAATTAACAAAAATATGATTAAAATTAAAAATTTTGCTCAAAAGCCTGAGATAAAATAAAATTCCTTCAAACATTTTCTTACACTCCTTTGTTTTTAGAAGCCAGGTCGCATCTTTGATTGTATTCAATTATGTCGTTTATCAGGATAGATGCATTTTTTCTCGCTTCATCTACCTTATGTATATCGGATTTGCCCTTTTTAAATTCTGCTCTTGCATGAACAATATCTTTCAGAATTCTCAAGTGCTGAGGAGAGAATTTAGCCTTTTTCACAAGTTCATTTTCAAATTCTTTTATCACTGCTTCTTGTGATTTGTTCCCAAACATTGCCTTCAAAAGCGTGAAAACATCTTTGTAGATTTGTTCTATTGTTTTTTCCTGGCTTCTCTTCTCGATTTGCTCTCTCAGTTCTTTCAGTCTTTTAAGATAATCTTCTGTATCCTTCACGAGTTTGTCAACTTCTGCTCCAGAAATTTCCTTTATCTTGTCATGTTCATAATCTCTCCAAATCTCCACTACTTTTTCAAGAATGTTGATATATCTTTTTTCAAGCATTTTTTCTTTGTCAACAAAAATTCTTTTCATATCACTAACAAGCCCGTGTTTCGCTGTTGGCGGAGGCAAGCCATATAACATAAGCAAAGCCTGAGAAGGAGTGGTAATCCCCCAGAATATTTCATTGACGACAACATCAAGCAGTGCATTTTTCACTCTCTTAACTGTTTTGTCTCCCATAGACATGAACATATCTATTGCTTCTGGAGAGGGTTTTAGCTTTCCCATTCTCAAAAGAGCTTTCCATGGCATAAAAGTTCCCCTGTCATAAATAGGAATTCCGTCTCTTATAAAAGTGAAGATAACAGGATGAGCGTCTTTTACACTCTCCCAAAAGTCGGTCAGCAAATAAATCTGAGGAGAAAGTTTATTTTTCACTCCTGCAAGCTGAGAAGCTTCTGCAACATACTGATAAATAATGCTTCTCAACCTTTCTTTCAGTTCAAGTCTTGGCATTCTCTTGACATCAGTATCATTAATGATTATGAAAATATCCACATCAGAAGTAGGAACAGCTTCTCCTCTTACTAAACTTCCGCCAATCACATAACTTACGACATATTTCTCGAATTTCTGAAGAACAAGAGATTTGTGAATTTCTGCAACTCTCAAAGCTCCTAAAATTCCTGTGTCGTGCAAAGGAAAAGACATTGCTACAGCCCCTATCAAGTCAAACTTGCTGTCAAGACAAATTTCCCACAAATCAACAGGAGTTTTAAGATGAAGCCATATTTTCTGCTTCATTTCATCAATTTCCTTCACTATCTCTTCTTTTATTTTAGGAAGCTCTTTGAACTTCTCTTCTGGAATTATCACATACATATGAATATATTTTTCTGTCTCTTTTGGAGCCTCTTCTTCTTCAACAAAATTTTTTATTGACATTGGCGGCAAGATAGAAATCATTTGTGTGAAAGGATATTTCTTAAGAATAAATGCTTTCAGTTTCTCTAATTCTTTTTTTGTTTTTTCCAGTTCTTTCTTCATTTTATCAGGATTTTCAGGCAAAAAATCTTTTTTGTTAGAATACTTATTATCTAAATTCATTTCTGGAATATCGTGTTCTTCCTGCTCTCTTCCTTCGTTTTGCATGATAAAAAAACCATAATTGGCTATATAAAGATTACTACTGACTTAAACGACAAAAAGAATTAATCAACTCTTCCTTCTTTCTTGTATTGTTCATACTTGCCTTCAGGCATAATAACCAAAATTCCATTAATTGCTTTACCTTCTTCTTTAATGCTTTCTCTTATCAAATAAGCAGTACAGCCATTTTCAATTAAGCTAATTGCTCCTTTCTCAGAAAGCCTTGCCCCATCCAAAGAAAACAAAACGCCTGAATCATTAGGAGCTAATGTGATTTCTACTAACTTTTTCATACCCATATCCTCAAAAACACAACTTCATTTTTAAGGATTATTGCATTTAATAAGATTTAAAAGTTGTAATTTTCTTACTTCTTTAAGGTCCATTAGTCTATCGGTAGAACACCTCGTTTACACCGAGGAAGGGGAGGTTCAACTCCTCCATGGACCATTTTTAGATACACTAATTTTTTTAAACATATAATATATCTATATTTTATGCGCGGGTAGTTTAGCGGTAGAATACGAGATTGCCAATCTTGTGGCCCGAGTCCGACTCTCGGCCTGCGCACTTTTATAAAGATTGTTAATCTACTATTAAAAAGAGGGGAAAATGTACATACCGATTTTAGGAGCACTGGCACTGGGGATAGGAACAGTTCTGGAAAGAATAATTCTGAAAATTAAAAAAATAGATATAAAGTTCTATCAGACAGCAAGCTTTTTTTCTATTATGCTTGTAAGTCTTCCTCTGATTTATTTTTTCTGGAGAATAGACTATTCAAATGCCCTGCAACTTAAAAACATTTTAATCTTTGCGGCAATAGTTCTCTTTTCAATAATAGCAAATCTTCTTATTTTTTACTCTTTAAAATGGGAAAAAGTCACAAATCTCGAACCAGCAAGAATTCTTGAACCATTGTTTGTCGTGCTACTTGCATTAATCTTCAGCTTTTTCTTCAAAGAATTTGAGAGAAATCTCAATGTTATAATTCCTGCAATAATCGCTTCTGTTGCTTTAGTTTTTCCACACATAAAAAAACATCACCTGCAACTGAATAAATATTTTATTGCAGCAATTCTCGGAAGTTTCTTTTTTGCCCTTGAACTCGTGCTTTCAAATTTGATTCTTCAGTTCTATTCCCTAATAACTTTCTATTTCTTGAGATGTGCCTCAATTTTTCTTATAAGTTTAATAATCTTCAGACCGAAATTAAAACCATTAAAAGATAAAAAAATTCCTGTCCTGATTTTCACTACAGCTGCTGTATGGGTTGGTTACAGAATGGCAATTTATTTTGGATATATGAAATACGGCGTGACATTCACGACTCTTGTAATAATGCTCTCACCTATATTCATCTATTTTATTGCAAATAGATTTCTAAAAGAGAAGCTAAACTGGAAAAATATCATCTCTTCCATAATAATAATAGCCTGTGTTCTTTATGCAATTATCACTTAATTTGTAACTATTAAATAGCAACAAGAGAAAAGTTTATAAGGAGATTATTTCTAAAGAAAATATGAAAGATAAACCTTCAAAATTAAGGGTAGTTGTTCCTTTGATAGCAGCATTAGCAGCAGGAAGTGCAGGAGCTGTTAGTGCACAAGAAGCTGTTAATAATTCTACATTCAACACTCCAACAGGAGATTTTATGTTTGTTACAGATTATATGCATGAAATAAACAGAAATGAAACAACAGATGTTAATGCATTAGTAAAGGGAGGAGATTCAAGAAAAGGAGTAAAACCAAAAATTTATGCAATAGATCCTTCAGAAGCAATTAAGAGAGAAATAGCTTTCTTAAATTCTGAAAGAGGAAGAGAATTTTATGGTGAAAAGAAAGACGGGAGAAGATTAGTTGGAAAGCTACAGAATTTCTTGGACAAATTCTATAAGGGAGCAGAGAAAGACGAACAAAGATTAAAATTAATAGGAAGATATCAGAATTTCTTAAATGAATTAAAAAGACAAAATATAGTTACAAGTAAAAAATCCCTTGAAACATTATCTGCTGGTTTAAGTGACGGAATTTTAAAACCGGGAGAATTAACTGGGGTTGAAGATAACGTATATGCAATTGTCAAAGAAGGATATGATAAAGAGGCTGGAAATTATACTGTTCTTTACTTAACAAGATTAACTTCTGAAACAACTCCTACTCAATATCAAGCTAGGATAAAAGAACTTGAGGATATGTATAATCAATTAGAACAAAAAGCACAAACTCCAGATCTAGAAACACCAAAACAAGAAGCATCAAAACAGGAAAAAGATTACAGAAGTGTTTATCTTCAGGCACAGCAAACAGCTAGTGCTGATTTAACTTCTTATATAACAAGCATTGGAGCAAGATGGAATCCTTTTGAAAAAGTTGATATTGGTTTCGGAGCTAATTTGGATATTGGTTTTGGCTTGGATAATCAAACAGATTCTTATACAGCACCATTATCAGCAGGAAGAACTGCATCAGGAACAATAACAGACATGGGAAAATTCTCAATCGGTGGTTCATTAGAAGCGCAATTTGGTCCACTTATAGTTGGTGGAGGAATTGATTATAAGCTTTGGACAGAGAAAGTATTAGAACAGATATTATCCCAGTCAGGAAGTGTTGTAAAATCAAATACAAACTCAACACCAAATAGGCAAGTATTCGGAAAAGTTTATGGGGGAGTCGAAATACCTTTCGGAAAAAATGTTAAAATTGGAATGATTTATGGATACAATGGAAGAGATGATATGTTTTTCGGAATAAGAGGAGGTTTTAAGATAAAATAAAATGGCAATAAGATTAAAAGTTACCCAAACAAACAGAAAATTGCAGGATTTGGTTAGAGGGGATGTTCTATATTTCCCAAACAGACCAAGATTAGATGAAACAGTGGTAGTGATTGATAAAAGCAAAGGAGATTTATTCACAAGGAGAATAAGATATAATGATAGAACAGGAGAGAATGTGGAAGAAAGAGTTCTTTATCACTTAGAAAAAGTCGGAGAAGATTTTGTCTTCAACAATGCCTCAGAAGGATATGTTAATTATTTTAAAGTTGTAAGGGAAAAAAGAAAATGAACTTCAAAATATTTTCATTCATCGTTTTAAGCATGTTTTTGCTCAGCATGGCAAGTGCAATGACTGTTTATGCTGATTTTTCAGATTCAAGCCAGTCATTGACAATAACACAGGGGAATAGTGTAAGCTTCAATGCAGATTTCTTTTCAATGAATCCACCAATGACAATGAAGGTTCAGATAATTCCTCCCCAAGGAGACACAATCACTAAATTAAATACAAACACAAACAGCAAAACATACTCTAATACATACTCCTATACTCCAAGTGCTTCAGGAACATATGAAATAAGAGTTATAGGAACAGACAAGATAAACACAGACTCTGAATACTTAACTTTGGTTGTTAATTCTGTTCAACCCCCTACAGATACAACTCCTCCTGTTATAACAATACTTGGAAGCAACCCTGTAACAATGACTCAAGGAAACAATTATAATGATGCGGGCGCAATTGCAATAGATAATGTTGACGGAGACATAACTTCATCAATACAAATGACTAACAACGTTAATACAAATGTTGCTGGAACCTATTTTGTAGACTATAATGTTCAAGATTCTTCAGGAAATTCTGCAATAACAAAAACAAGAACAGTTTATGTTGCCTCTTCTAATCCGACAAATCATGCTCCTGAGATAACTTCAAATCCTGTTACAAGTGTTACAGAAGGAAATTATTATGTTTATGATGTTGAGATAGATTATGATGGAAATGAGGAATTAACATACAATCTTATTGATGCTCCTGGCTGGCTTACAATAAATATAAACACAGGAAAAATTTCTGGAACAGCCCCTTTAGTAAGCTCAAGCACAGATTACCAAATTGAAGTAGAAGTTTCAGACAGCAATGGCGGATTCGACACACAATCTTACACACTAAGAGTAAAGAATTTTGTTTCTGGTTCTGGTGGAGGAGGCAGAGTTATATCAGACAGCGATATCTATTATCAAAATAAATATTTCGACCAATTCAATCCAGAAGTAGTGTATTCAAAACCAGTAACTCAAAAAATACTCGGTTTGGATGTTCTTACTTTTTTCTACATTCTCATCTTTTTGATAAGCATAGGAATAGTAATTGTTGTTTTCTTGTTAGGAAGAAATTTGAGAAGATAATCTCCTTTTTTCTTCTCTTTGAACAGCTAATTTAACAAGACATTTTTTATCCTTGTTTGGATTCAATATGCATGGGCCAGAATTGTAATATTTACAAATAATAAAGACTCTTCCTGGATCATCCATTTCAGCATAGACATCTTTTTGTATTCTTTTGCAGTATTTTGTTGGCATATCTTCTGGCATTTTAATATTCCTCATTCATTTCAGGATGCATTCTCATTCCGCTTTTTCCCTGCTTATTTCCTCCAGCAGCAATAACATCATCTATTCTTAAAATCATGTTGGCAACTTCGGTTGCAGAATTTATTGCCTGTGTCTTTATTTGGTATGGTTCTATTATTTTTGCATTAAGAACATTTTCAATCTTGTTGTTGAACAAATTCAAGCCAGCATTTCTGTCTCCTGCATCATGCTTGGCTTTTAGTTCAGTAAGAACATCTATTGGATCCATCCCTGCATTTTCTGCAAGAGTAACAGGAATGAATTCAAGAGCAGATGCAAACTCTTCAACTGCAAGCTGCTCTCTTCCAGCCAAAGTCTGCCCAAAATGTCGCAATCTTCTGGCGAGTTCAATCTCTATCGCACCTCCCCCAGGTACAACTAGCTTAGTTTTTAATGAAGATATCACAACCCCTAATCCGTCTTTCAGTGCTCTTTCTACTTCATTAATTATATGCTCTGTTCCCCCATGTATAAGGATTGTCAGTGCTTTAGGGTTTCTGCATCCTCTGACATATGTGAAAGAATCGTTTCCATGTTTTACCTCTTCAACAACATCTGCACTTCCCAATTCAGAAGAAGAAAGCTCGCTTAGATTGCTGACTATTCTTCCGCTAGTCGCTTTTGCCAATTTCTCCATATCACTCCTCGCAACTCTTCTGCACGCGTAAATTCCTGCTTTTGACAGCAGATATTGAGCGAAGTCATCAATGCCCTTCTGGCAGAAAACAACATTTGCATTTGTTTCCTTTACTTTTGAAATCATCTCTCTTATAACTCTCTCTTCTTGGTTTAGAAATCCCTGCAGTTGTTCAGGAGAAGAAATTGAAATTTTTGTGTCAATCTCCGGATTTTTCAGTTCAAGAGGAAAATCAATCAGAACAATTTTCGCATCATTAACAAAAGAAGGCATATCTGCTGAAACTCTTTCCTTATCCAAAACAATTCCTGAAATGAGTTCTGTGTCTGCTATTCCATTTCCCCTTGATTTTTCTATTTTAATATCATTCAAATCTGTCTTGTCTCCCTGTTGAATCTGCTTTACTGCCCGAACGATAATATCTGCAAATTTTTCTTTGCTTCCTTCTGCTCCTTTTCCTGTCATTGCAGTCATAGCGATTTGTTTCAGAATGGTTTCATCGTCAGGACTTATTCTGAGAGCAATTTCATTCAAAATCTCCTGGCATTTTTCTGCTGCAATCTTGTATCCTTTGACAATTACTGTCGGATGAATTTTCTTGTCAAGAAGCTTTTCTGCGTTCTCCAAAAGTTTTCCTGCAATCATCACAACAGTAGTTGTTCCATCCCCTACTTCCATGTCCTGTGTTTTCGCAATGTCCACCATCATTTTTGCGGCAGGATGTTCAATCTGCATTTCTTCAAGAATTGTGACACCATCATTTGTTACAGTTATGTCATTTGTAGGAGAAACCAGCATTTTATCCATGCCCTTTGGCCCAAGAGTAGTTTTAACCATTTCTGCAACCATCCGTGCAGCGAGGATATTATTTCTTTGCGCATCTTTTCCCATTATTCTTTGGATATCTTCAGGCAAAAAAACAACTGGTTTATCAGTCATAAAAATATTCTCTCAAAAATCATATTTAAAGATTATTATACTGCAAAATTAGAACAAAATTATATAAACTTCAACACCCTGTTTAAGGCATGAGAATAATACTTGTCGCTGACATAATGACAAGAGAGCCTGTAACTGTTTCTCCGAATACAAACCTTCTTGAGTGCGCCAAAACAATGGTTAAAAAAAATGTCGGAAGCCTTGTCATTGTAGACAAAAAAAGGCTTGTTGGATTCATTTCGCAAAGAGATATTCTGTGGGCACTGACAAAATCTTCTAAGGGAGATTTAACAAAGATAAAAGCGATTGAGATTTCCCCGAAGAAGATTGCTATAATCAAGCCAGATTCAACAATAAAGGAAGCTATAGAAAAAATGAACAGGCTGAGATTTGAAAGATTGCCTGTTGTTCATGAGAGCATTCTTGTGGGAGTCATAACTGCAAAAGACATACTGAATTTCCATCCTGAAGTCTACCCGGAAATAGAAGAGTTTGCAAAAATAAGAGAAGAATCTGAAAAGCTGCAAAGGATAAAAGAAGCAGGAAAGAGAATAGAAGGAATCTGTGAGGAATGCGGCAATCAGGGAATATTAATGCATTATAATGGTATGTTGGTATGCGAATCCTGCAGGGATGCAATTTAACTTTTCTTCCTTTACCAATAAAGTATTTAAATTGAATTTTCTATTTATAAGTTAAGAATATGGAAAAAGAAAAACTTTTTACAAGCAAGGTAAAATTCACTGGGGTGTTTAAATTTGCAGATTTTTACCTGTTCTGTTATGAATGGCTGAGAGATGAAACTGGTTTGATTCTAACCGAAAAAAAATATTCTGAGAAAATAATTGGAGATGGAAAAACTCTTGAAATAGAATGGAATGGAACAAGGGAATTAACAGATTATTTCAAATTCGAGGCAGAGTTAAAAATCAGGGTTTTAAACCTTAAGGAAGTTGAAATTTCAGAAGGGAACAGAAAAGTAAAGGCAAATAGTGGAATCCTCGAATTAGAAATGAAGGGGAATCTTTTGAGGGACTACAAAGGAAAATTTGAAAAGACCTGGTTGCAAAAATTCTTAAGGTCAATTTATGAAAAATTGGTTATCCCCGCAAGAATAGAACAATTTCAGGAAAAAATAAACAACGACTGCGATGAATTTCTCGCGCAGGCAAAGGCATATCTCGATTTGATAGGAAAAAGATAAAATTATTTTATTAATTCTGAAATGAAAATAACACACAGAAATATTTAAATACATTTTATTCTCAATTTGTATATGAAAAAAATATTTTTTAGGATGATGATTATATTTCTTCTGACTTTCTCATTGGTTTCTGCACTTAATTTGCAAATTGAACCACAATCAGACGATGTTGCAATGATTTATGGATTAAATCAGCCTGCTATTTTTGATTTGAAAATAACAAACAATGGGCCTGCAGACAATCTGATGTTCTATAATTTTTGGGGCTCAGACACTCTTCCGAAAGGAACAGTTCAGATTAATGCATTGGAAACAAAAATAGTTCAAGTGGGGGTCTATCCAAGGGACGACTTAAAGGAAGAGGGATGGGTAAAATTTGACATCTTCATAAAAGGACAGAACAAAGACGAAATGAGTTATCCATTGATGGTTCACATTATAAGATTAAAAGATGCCTTTGAAGTTGGTGCAGAAGAATTTAAGCCGGATTCCAACAATGTGACAGTTTACATAAAAAATCTCGCTAATTTTAATTTTAATAGTATAGATGCAAAATTCAAATCTCCTTTCTTTAATTTTGAAAGAGTTATTTCAATAAAACCGCATGAAAAAAGAAGTGTTGAGGTAACATTGAACAAGGAAGATTTCAGGGATTTAATTGCAGGATTTTACACCCTTGGAGTTGAATTAACAGCACAAGATCAAAAAGCAACTGTACAGGGAACAATGAAATTTTCAGAAAAAGATATCATGACTTCAACACAAAATGAATATGGAATTATCATTAACACCAAAAAAATATCCAAGCTAAATGAAGGAAATGTAATTTCCACAACACAGACAGTAATAAAGAAAAATATTATCTCCAGGTTGTTCACGAGTTTTAATCCAGAGCCGAATAGTGTGGAAAGAAAAGGACTCAGTGTATATTATACCTGGCAAAGGGAATTAAAACCAGGAGAAGAACTTCTCATTACAGTCAAAACAAACTGGCTTATGCCGTTATTGATAGTATTATTAATCATAGCAGTGATAATCTTAACAAAGCAGTTATCAAAAAGAAATTTATCTGTTAAAAAGAGAGTTACTTTTGTAAGAGCAAAAGGAGGAGAATTCGCGTTAAAAGTCACAATCATTGTGAATGCAAGAAAGTTTGTAGAAAGAATTCATGTAATAGACAGGCTTCCTCCAATAACAAAACTCCACGAGAGATTTGGCGGGGAAACTCCAAAAAAGATTGATGCCAAAAACAGAAGAATAGAATGGAACTTTGAGAGGATGCAGGACGGAGAAACGAGAGTAGTCTCCTACATAATTTATTCTAAAGTAGGAGTTCTTGGAAAATTCGAGCTTCCAACCACAACTGTAGTTTATGAAAGAGAAGGTGAAGTTCATGAAGCAGAATCCAACAGGGCTTTCTTCATTGCAGAGCAGAAAATGCCTAAGGAAGAATAAATATATTTTCTTATACAATAATTTTAAAAGCTTATTTCTTTTGTATTTTATATCCCCTCATAGCTCAGTGGTAGAGCGGTCGGCTGTAGACCGGCTTGCCCCAGTCCGATTCTGGGTGGGGGGACTTCTTGAAAATTTTAGTAAAAAATCATTAACGAAATATTTATAAATGCGTCGTGATATGTAAAATTAACAAAAAATGAGGGGGAAAATGGAGGACGATTCTGAAGAAGAAGAACCTTTCGACGAGATTATAGATGAATTAGACCTTGACGACTAATTTTTTCTTTTATTTTTTTATTTCAAGGGTTATATTGTTATTCTCTTTGCTTATTTCATTAAAATTAGAATCTATCTCCAATTTTATTTCACTGACACTTATTTGTGTAACAAAAATGTTTTCTATTGTAATAATTCTCCCGTTTCCAAGTTCAAGAGTTCTAAAATCAATTTCTTTTATAAGACTTCCATCTAAGTAAACATTTATCTTTGATTCTCCTGCATCTTTTAATCCCGCATTTACTATTGTTAAATTCAAATTAAGAAATCTTCCAGACATAGATGCAGATGCGTCTCTAAAAACTAAATCGGGGTTGCCTTTAATAGAATAAAGGTTATTTATTAATTGAATCATGTCCTCTCCTATAGTCTGGGCACAGTTTGACACATTATACATTATATTTTCAGGATTTTCAGAATGTTTAAATCCAAGAACATGCAGCAATTCGTGCAGGGCAACATTCGGCCTTTCACATTTAGACTCTGTTATTAATAAAATTTCTCCGCTCGTTATAACGTTAAACTTTCCTGATACAGTTATATTTGTCGGACCGCCTTCCCCTGCTATAAACAAACCTTCATCAATCCTATTTTTTTCTTCACAGGTTACAGAAATTTCTTCATCATTATCTTTGGGGTAAAATGTGAGGGAAGTCAGATTTTCTAATATAGTAAATGCGAATTCCATGTCATTTTCTTTTTGCAATGGACAGTCAGAAATCTTGTAGGATATTGTTGAATCAGAAAATCTCATAGATGGATAAAACTGCATGTCGCTAGTGTCATTATTTATGCTGAAATTGTAATTCCCTGTCTTAACAAAAAAATTGATTGTATTAATGGGCATAAAATAAAAAATCATCAGGAAGATTGCAAATAAAGCAAAAACGACAAAAAGAATTGTTTTCACACTCATCAATTAAATTATTCTTTATATTATATAAATTTTTCATTAATAAAAAATAAAAAAGAAATAGATAACCCTATTTTTTACCACTCTTCGTATTCATCACTTTTTGTTTCCTTTTCCTCTTCCTCTTCTAAATTTTCATCTTCATCGAATTCTTCGCCAGAATCTGAATCTTTTTCAACGTCTTCATCAGATTCTTTGTCGTATTCGTTTCCTTTTTTCGCCATTTGGAAAAAATTACCTCATGTTTAATTAAGTCAAATTGAAAAGAAAAGTCCTTTTTTAAAGTTTTGGATAATGAAATAATCAATAATAATTTTTGATTTAGTAATCTTTAAAAATGATTTTATGCTTTAGAAATTAAGCCCACGTGGTCTAATGGCTATGACATATCCCTGTCACGGATATAACCCGAGTTCAATTCTCGGCGTGGGCGTTCTTATAAATTAAAAAATAAAATAAAAAATAAATCAGTTGTTTATTTCTTTGTCTTGATTATATTCCAAAACCAGACAAAAAGCCATGTAGCAACATAACCGCAAACAAAAGCTACAACCACAAGCAATAAAGCACTAAGAAAGTTAAAACTCATCACTGTAAATGGGTTAACTATCAAATGTAATGGAAAAATCCAATCCAAATACATTTGCCCAACACCAAATAAAACACATATTGCCCATATTGCATGTATAGCAGCTATAAACAAACCTACAACTAACGCAGGCTTGTGTCCTTTTATTTTAGTCATTTTATCACCTCTTTACCTCCTTTCAATAATTAGGAAAATCACTTATAAATAAAATAGTTACATACATTTTTAATTCTTTGTCTTGCTTTCTGATATCTTTCTTTAATTCCTTCTGTGACTTCTAAAACTAATCCTGCAAAAAGGAAGTCGTCAAACAATTCATGGACACATCCATCAGATTCACTTTTTCCCAATCTTCCCAATAAATTTTTTCCCATTCATATAACTTTGAAGAACAGCAGGAACTTTTATGCTTCCATCTTTTTGCTGATAATTTTCAATAAGAGAAATTAATAATCTTGGAGTGGCTAAACCAGAACCATTAAGAGTATGAACAAACTTCAATCCTTCCTTGCTTTGATATCTGGTGTTCATTCTCCTCGCCTGAAAATCAGTGCAATTAGAACAAGAAGAAGTTTCAAGATATTTTTTCAAGAATGGACTCCAAACTTCCAAATCATAAGTTTTTGCAGAAGCAAAACCTGCATCAGCTGTAGCTAACAAAACTTTTCTATAAGGGAGTTTTAACTTGTCAAGAAGCTTTTCTGCTCTTGCTGTCATCTCTTCTAAAAATTTCCATGAATCTTCCTGCCTGCAAATATATACCATCTCTACTTTCTCAAACTCATGCAGTCTGAAAATACCAGGCGTTTCACTTCCGTGCCTTCCTGCTTCTGTTCTGTAACATTGAGTAAAAGCAACGAATTTTTTAGGCAGATCTTTCTCATTTAAAACCTCATCAGAATAAATGTTAGTAACAACAACTTCTGCAGTAGGGATAAGATAAAGTCCTTCTTTTGTCTTATACAAATCCTCTTCAAATTTAGGAAGATTGCCTGTCCCAAACATAGTCTTTGCATTGACTAATTGTGGTGGATTTATTTCCACAAATCCGTCATTGATATGGAAATCAATCATAAAATTAATCAAAGCTCTCTCAAATTGAGCCATTTCTCCCTTAAACATGTAAAATCCTGTTCCAGAAAGCTTTGTGGCTCTCTCAACATCAAGTAAATCTGATTTCTCAAGAAGCTCAACATGGCTTTTAACATGAAAATCAAATTTTGGAATTTCTCCAATCTTTCTTATTATCTTGTTTTTCTCTGCACCTCCGACAGGAACTTCTTTTGCCTGAATGTTAGGAATCAAAGCCAAAAATTTATCTAAATCTTTTCTTAGTTGTCTCTCTTCTTCCTCGTTCTTTTTCAGTTTTTCAGGAATTTTTTTTGCTTCTTTCAGCAACAATGAAACGTTTTTATTTTGTTTTTTTGTTTCATTTATCTCTTTGGAAATCTTGTTTCTCTTTGCTCTCAAATCATCATCCTCTTTCTTCAGCCTTCTCCATTTTTCATCCAAAGCAAGAATTTCATCAACATCCCCTGCATCATATCCCCTGTTCTTGCAATTCTGTTTTACAAGACGGGAATTTTCCCTTATCAACTTCAAATCAATCATTATGCAAAACTCCTTTCTTTTATCAGTACTTCGCGATGCGTATGCGTAATCGCGTTTTGTATTTGTGCTGAAACTTTAGTTTCTGTCATATTGGAAAGAAGAAAAAGTTGTATTTAAATTTAGCGTCATAAGATTTATAAACTATTTTTTAATTTCTATCTTATGGCAAAGGTTAGAATAAAATTAAACAGTACAGATATAGAAACTCTCAATACTATTTGTGAATCTATCAGAGATATTGCAAAAAAATCAGGGATTGCAATTTCTGGCCCTGTCCCATTGCCTACAAAGAAACTCAAGATAACAACAAGAAAATCTCCCTGCGGAAACGGAACAGCAACATTCGACAAATTTGAGATGAGAATTCACAAGAGGTTAATAGACCTGCCTGCAAATGAAAAAGTTCTTCATAATATAATGAAGATGTATATTCCCAAGAATGTCAATATAAAAATAGAGATGAAAGATTAATTAAAAATCAGTCTCGCTATTAAAACTTACAGGAAGGATTGATTATATTCAATTATATATGTCTTTAAAAAGAATAAGAAATTTTTTTCTGAATGGAACAACATTCTGTTCTATTAAAAGAGATTTTGGAAGAGGGGATTAGAAAATGAGACTCCTTGATTTGGTAGTTTCAGGATGTGATTTCAGCGGAACTTCAACCCAAATAAGGGGGCTAATAAAGTATTTTCAGTCAACAGGAAAAATAGTGAGAGATATAAGAGGAACAGAAACAGATGCAATGTTTCATGCTCAAGCATTGGAAGATTTTAATAGAGATTACATAAGTTTGGCACAATTCTCTAATATTCAAAATACTCATCCATTCATGCTTCAGGATGGCATAAACAAAGTTGAAATGCTGACAAGAAAAAACGGATTTAATATCGCATCAATGGTTATTAATGATGTGAGTGAGTACATTAATCCACATCGCGCTGATGTTTGGATTATGGAAGAACCTTCAAGGCGGGGAGCAGGACAGACAGTAAGAACTATAGAGTTATATCGTTCAAAATTTGGAGACAAATCAAACCAGGCCTCTGCTGCACTTGCACATCAGGCATATAGGACAGAAGAATTTTTGAGATTTAGGAAAGTTTTAAGAGAAGCTGGAAAAATTATTGTAAGAAGCAGAAGTGAAGAATCTGCATGCTACCAGATTTTTGATGATGAAACTTTGCCAGGGGGGGTTTCACGTACTGTTTACCTCAATCTTCCGGGACATAAAATCGCTTTTGGAAATCCACCTACACATATTTTTGTTGTATGCGGACCAGAAAACTGGAAACCAGAAGATTATCTTGAATTAAAAAGACAAAGAACTGATGGAAGAGTTGATGATGATTATGAAAAAGACGCAGAATATCAAATTATGGTCAATAAAAGATACGCAAGTGACTGGCTTGAAAATTTATACCAGGAAGCATGCCAAATGCACGGAGGAAAAGTCCCAAGCATAACAAGATTTGATATTTATAAATCAAAAGAAGAGATAGTCCAAGAAATGATAAATAAATTAAAAGAAATATTAAAAACCTAAACAAAGCTACATATAGATAATATCAGATAATATCCTTAAATCTTAATCTTAGAATCAGGAACTTTTTCTGAATGAACCTCTAAATCGCCTTTTTGCAAACAGTCCCAGCAGGTGTGTATTTGTCCGTTCTTCTCCCTCACAACCCCTGTACCATGGCATTTAGGACAGTCCTTATTCATAAAAATACTACAAGACCAGCATTTTTAATATTAATTATACTTCACAATATAAAGCATAAATCTTTAAATAATCTACAAATTTATCTATCTCATGGAAAAAGACATTGGAAAAATAAAGAAGAACGACAATGCAGACATAATCGTGAGAGTTGATGACTTTGGAGGAAGAATTGGCTTGACAATAAGAGAATTCGTCACAGGAGACAGGTATACTGGATTTACAAAAGCAGGAGTCAGAATTTCTGCAGAAAATTTTCCAAGATTCAAGGAAATGATTAATTCTGTAAAGGAAGAGGATATGCAAGAAGCAAAAAAAGAGGAAACAGGAGAAGAAAGCGTAGAAGAGATAGGAAGAGAGATTAAAGAGCAGATAGAAGAAGACGAAGAAGAAATGCCTGATTATTAAAATTAATCTGAAACCAGTTCCTACATAAACTTTAAAATCCTATTTTTATTTAATTTAGTTATGAAAAAAGAAAGATTCATTACATGGAGTATTGTATTTATTGTCTTACTTATAGCAGGGGGAATAATCTATTTTAATAATACGAGCTTCACGGTTAAAGATACCCCTTCAGAAGAAATAGCAAAATACATAGGAGAACATTCTGTTTTGTATGTGCAAACAGGATGCAGTGCTTGCAAAACACAGGAAAAAATTTTTGGAAACAATTGGAAATATATCAATTCAGTAGACTGCATTTCTAGTCAGGAAAATTTACAGATATGCACAAATGCAAATATCACAGCAACCCCGACATGGGTAATAAACGGACAAAAATATGTTGGTGTTCAAAGCATAGATACTCTCAAAAATTTAACTGGATATAAATAAAAGATGAGCAAATATAAAATTTGCCACAAATATAAAATAGGAAATTTTACATAATGGTAGTAGAAATATTAAATCTTGGAAGCATAACATTACTTGCACTTGTTAATTCTGTTAATCCGTGCCAGATAGCAATGCTCGTTTTAGTGTTGATTACAATCTTGACACAAAATCAGGAAAAAAAGAAAAGGGTTTTGTTTGCTGGAATGGCTTTTATATCTGCAGTCTATATAGGATATTTATTTTATGGGATAATCTTAGTTCAGTTATTCCAAGCATTCGCTCTGTTATTAAGGCAAAGTTCAATTTATATCAAAGATGCTTTCGCAGTCTTATCAATGTTAGTTGGAGGATTGCAAATCAAAGACTTTTTCTTTTATAAAAGGGGCAGTTTTGGTACAGAGATGCCGATATGGATGCGTTCAAAAGCAAAAAGGATTATCGAAAAGATAACATCACCACTAGGCGCTTTTATTACAGGATTTATCATAACTCTTTTTTTGAGCCCATGCACAATGGCTCCATTATTAGTAGCAACAGAAACTCTGTCAAAATTAGGATTGATTGGAGCACTTCCATGGCTGTTATATTTCAATTTTATAGTAGTTCTTCCATTGATAATAATCACATTTATTGTCTATAAAGGATTTACAACTGCTGAAACTGTTTCTCTATGGAAAGAAAGAAATGTAAGAATTCTTCATCTCATTGCAGGAATTTTGCTTTTGGGTGTTGGATTAGCTTTGCTATTAAATTGGATATAAAAATATAGAATTATCTCTTTCTTCTTTTTGTCTTTGAATGCTTCTTTGACTTTGAAAGTCTGACTAATTTTCTGACTTTTGATTCTTTGTTCTTGTTACTTGGATGCCTACATCCAAAGCAACCAGATTTCTCTTTCACAAACTTTTTTTTCGCAATTTTTCCTTTTTTCATCTGATTATAAAGCTGACAAATGGACTCAGTGAAAAAGTGCCCTAAACACAACTGAGTCAAACTTAACCTTCAGTTTGCTTTAAGGGTTATCTTCTTCTCCCTATAACCAGACTTAATAGGTGTAGGTTTCGTATAGTGAGTTATAGTCCAGTCACCATATTAATAGCTGCACACCTGACATAGGCTGTTATAGTAGCATCCTTTCCAGGACAACTGATTTATCCTAGCCAGCTTATGATATTTATTAGTAATAATTATATATAAATTTATCTCTTTAATAATTAGGCATCATTTCCGAATGTCCAAACTGAATAACTAAATCTATTTTTGGCTTTATTTTTTCTAAGCCGACAGGCAAATCACAAGCCCCATAACAGCTTCCAAGCCATATCAAAAATTCTGCTTCTGTCTTAGCTTTAAGAAAATCAACCACTTCTGTCGCATAAAGTTTTAATCCATCAGGAAACTGCAATAAAACTAATTTTGCCTTGCTTTTCTTTATCTCACTTATAACTTTGCCTAATTCCAAATCATATTTGCTTTGAATTTCTTCCATTGTTTTTTTCATAAAATCCACACAAATAAAGCGTTTTTATATCTTACTATAAGCAAATAAAATTTATATACTTGAAAAAATTGTTATTGCGATGGAAGAGACTAGTTCTCAGTCAAATATAACTGAACCACAAAAAAAAGAACGTAAAAAAATAAAGCCGATGCATATTATTATTTTTCTGCTTGTTCTGTCCTTTGCATTGAATATTTTTTTATTTTTAAAAGCAAATTCTCTTAATGATGGAATATCTGGAGCATCTTTTCGTCTGATTAAACCTTCTGAACAACAACCTATAGATACAAATCTTCAGAGTGAAAGCATTATAATTCACTATAATGGACTTAGAGGCATTCTTGAAAAAGAAATTCAAGAATATAGTTCAACAGGAAATATTGGTTTGTTTGTTCAAGATGTGGAGACAGGGACATGGATGGGAATAAATGAAAGAGAGGGCTTTTCTCCTGCAAGTCTGTTAAAAATTCCGATTATGATGGCTATTCTAAAAAAAGTTGAAAGGGGGGAAATGTCATTAAAAGATACCCTAACAATAACTTCGGATGATGTTGATACCCAATATGGAGAGTTATACAAAAAAATTGGAACGCAAGTAAGTGTTCAGGAACTTTTAGAAGCAATGATTACTTTTTCAGATAATACTGCAAAAAATGTATTAAAAAGAAAATTGTCTGTAGAGGAGATAGATGTTGTCTTTAAACATGTTGGAATTCCTGATCCTTATTTGTCAATAAACACACAAACAGTATCTCCAAGAGATTACACAAGACTTTTCAAGGCTCTTTACTATTCTACATTTTTATCTCCTTCTTTGTCTGAGATGGCATTAGAACTAACAACAGATACAGGACAGGAAGATTTAATTTCTAAGGGAGTCCCCCCAGAAATTCAAGTAGCCCATAAATTTGGAATTATTGGAACAAATTCTCTTCATGATTGTGGTATTGTATATCATCCAAAAAATCCATATTATATATGCATCATGACTAAGGAATTGGAATTAACGCAGAGTTCAGAATTAATCAGAAAAATATCCAAAGATGTATTTGAATTTGTAGATAAACAATCTAGCTAGGAATAAGCCCTATTTCTTCAGAAAAACTTAAATATTCTTGACTCTTTGATATTTTAAGAAAAAGAGGCGAAAGAATCAGTTTAAAGTAATCTTCGGATTCAACTTTACTGCTTTTGGCGTCTCTTTCTCTGATAGGGTATTCTTTATGAGATTTTCAAATTCAAATGAAGAGTCTCATCCGCAATTTATGAGGACAATAAAATGACAACAGAATTTCAAAAAAGAGTTTATGAAATAGTAAAGAAAATTCCAAAAGGAAAAACAATCACTTACAAAGCAATTGCTCTTAAATTGAACAGCTCTCCAAGAGCAGTTGGGCAAGCGTTGAAAAAAAACCCGTATGCTCCAAGAGTGCCATGTCATAGAGTAATAATGTCAAATGGTAAAATTGGAGGATATAGCGGAAGCAATCCAAAAAATATTAGGAAGAAAATTGAATTATTGAGAAAAGAAGGCGTCCAATCAAAAGCCTTTTAACCTGATTTTATCATTTAATTTCATGAAAACTCAAAAAATTCGTCAGCCAATAGTGACAGTTTGCGGACATGTAGACCATGGAAAAACCAGCATTTTGGATTTCTTCAGAGGTACGTCTCTTCAGGAACAAGAAGCAGGAGGCATCACACAAAAAATTTCTTTTACATTATATCCTGCAAGTCAGGCAAAAATTACATGCCCTTTAATCGAAAAAAGAGGAATAAAATTGGAAATTCCAGGATTTTTATTCATTGATACTCCTGGACATGCTGCTTTCACTAATTTGAGAAAAAGAGGGGGAAGTTTGGCTGATTTGGCGATTCTTGTTATTGACATAAACGAAGGAATAAAACCTCAGACAGCAGAAGTAATTCAAATATTGAAATTCAACAAGACTCCTTTTTTAATTGCATTAAATAAGATAGACAATATCTCTGGATGGAGAACAATTCACAAAGGGGAAGAATTGCAAAAAAATATAGAAACTCAGCCAACAAATATAAAACAGGTATTTGATGAAAGATACTTAACAATAATAGGAAGCTTGAGTAGTTTTGGATTTGAGGCAGATTTGTTTTACAACATTTCAGACTTCACAAAAAAAATTAGCCTTGTTCCGTGCTCTGCAAGAACAGGAGAAGGTATGAGTGAATTGATGATGATGCTTTGTGGATTAAGTCAAAGATATTTAACAGAAAGACTAAAACTTGGCGTGGAAGCAAAAGGAGTTATTCTTGAAGTCAAAAAAGAAAAATCCAATGACTATGCAGAAGCAATTTTGTATGATGGAAATCTTTCAAAAGGTGATGAGATTGCAGTTGCAAACATTGATGGCATTCCGATAGTAAGCAAGATAAGAGCTCTTGAAGAAATTCAGCCTCTCAGTGTAAAGTTCAAAGCAAAAGAAGAAGTGACAGCTGCAACAGGATTAAGGATGCAGTTTAATGAAAGAATAGACATTCTTCCTGGCATGCCTTTTTTAGCATACAGGGGAGATAAAGAGAAAGTAAAAGAAATATTCAAAAAAGAGCTGACTGAAAACATCAAGACAGAAAAAAAAGGAATAATTGCAAAGGCAGAGTCTCTCGGAAGCCTTGAAGCATTGCTAGTTTTGCTGAAACAAAGCAACATTCCTGTTTTAAAAGCAGGAATAGGAAGCATAAATAAAACAGATGTTTCAAATGCCAAGGCAAATCTGGAAATAAATGAATTAGATGCGATAATTCTCGGCTTCAATGTCTCAATAAATGAAGATGCAGAAGAAATACTAAAAGGAAATAAATCCATAAAAGTTTTGACAGAAGAAGTAATTTACAAGTTAATTGACAACACCATAGAATTCAGAGAAGCGAAAAAGAAGGAAATAGAAAAAAACAAGCTTATGCAACTCAGCGCCTTGTGCAAACTGAGAATTCTTCCACAATATGTTTTCAGAAATACAAAGCCGGCAATATTCGGCATCAGGGTAGAAACAGGAAAGTTAATTCCAGGGATAAACATGATAAATAAAAACGGTGAGAAAATCGGGAGAATAAAAAAAATCCAGTCCGAAAATAAAGGAGTAGAAGAAGCGACAGAGGGCATGGAAGTTGCTATTTCCATTCCAGGAGTTAACTTTGAAAGACAACTAAAAGAACAAGAATTTCTTTATTCAGACATAACTCCAAATCAGTTTAAAAATTTCAAAAAGAACAAAGATTTGCTAAGCTCTGGAGAGATGAAAGTCCTGAACGAAATTGCTGAAATTAAAAAGTTTTAAAAACCAATTTTTCAATACACTCTTATGTTTAAGATAAATATCTCAGAGAAAACAGGAAAGACTTATCATTTGGAAGCAGAAGCAGAAGACCTAATCGGAAAAGAGCTCCATGAAAAAATCAAAGGAAAGGATATTTCTCCTGACTTGGAAGGATATGAATTTGAGATAGCAGGAGCAAGTGACTCTGCTGGATTTACAGCATTAGAAAATGTTGAGGGAACAGCATTGAAAAAAGTGCTTTTAGGATATGGAAAAGCCATGCACAAAAGGCCAAGACGCGAAGGAAAAAAGAAAGTTTCAAATTTCAAGCCAAAGGGGCTTAGAATGCGAAAAACAGTAAGAGGAAAAGTTATATCTCCAGCAATAGTTCAGATTAATCTCAAAACAATGAAAGAAGGAAGCAAAAAGCTCTCTGAAATCTTTCAAGAACAGAATCAAGGAAAAGAAAAGAAAATTGAAGAGAAAAAAGAATAAATCAAGATGTTTCTAAGATAAAGCAGTAACAAAAATTAATATACTTCTAAATTTTATTATATTAAAAATGTCTAAAGAGGTAATCATATATCATACTCAAATTAATGAGAATTCTTCTCCTGATAATTTAGATGTTTTAAAAGAAGCAGAATTTGTTTCAGAAAATCTGAAAAAGCTTGGATACTCTCCAAGAGTCCTGCAATTTACATATAATAAAGAAAAAATAAAATCTGAAATTAAGAAAATAAATCCTAAATTTATTTTTAATCTTGTAGAAAGTATAAATGGAACAGACAGCCTAGCTTATTTGGCTGCTTCTTTATTTGAAAGCTTAAAAATTCCATATACAGGCTGTTCCGCTAAATCTCTCTTTCAAATCTCTGACAAATTGATAGCCAAAGAAATTCTTAAAAAAAATAAGATAAAAACTCCAAAATATCTGAATTTGAATAATTATAAAAAAATTCCTGTTGCCAAAAATGAAAAATTTCTCATAAAAAATTCAAAAGAGCACTCTTCTTTTGGATTAAAAGAGGAAAATCTTTCTTTGCTTGATAATAAAAAAGATATCATTAAAGCATTAAAAAATAAGGGTGAAAAATACTTTGCAGAAGAATACATAGATGGGAGGGAATTCAACATATCAATTCTTGGTAATCCAATCCAGATTCTTCCAATTGCAGAAATGAAATTCAATTATCCTGATGGAAAACCTAAAATTGTTGACTATAAGGCAAAATGGGACGAAGATTCATACGAATATAAAAACACAATAAGAAACTTTGATTTTGAAAAAAAAGACAGGCTCTTATTAAAAAGGTTGAAAGAAACGTGTATTAAATGCTGGAATCTGTTCAGTTTAAATGGATATGCACGAATTGATTTTAGAGTTGATGAGAACGACATCCCTTATGTTCTTGAGATAAATGACAACCCATGCATCTCTCCTGATGCCGGATTTATAGCTGCGGTAGAAAGAGCAGGATTAAGCCATAACAGAGTAATTAAAGAAATAATAAAAAACTTAACGAAACAGACGAGCAATAGCCTTAAAAACTAATTCTCCAATTTAATTTTATGAATAAACAGGAACAATTACCTGAATTGAATGTTGGTGTTGTCGGACATATAGACCATGGTAAAACAACTCTTTTATACAAACTTACTGGAAAGTTTCCTGACACTCATTCAGAGGAACTGAAAAGAGGAATAACGATAAAACTCGGATATGCTGACATGACTATTTACAAGGAGCAGGGAGATGGCTACAATAACAAAGGAAAAGGCGAGGCAATTAAATACATAAGCTTCATTGATGCTCCTGGACACGAAATGCTCATGGCAACAATGCTTTCTGGAGCTGCAATAATCGATGCTGCAATTCTTGTAATTGCTGCGAACGAAGGAATTAAGCCTCAGACAAGAGAACATTTCATTGCCCTTCAGGCAAAAAAAATAAAAGAAATAATCATAGTCCAAAACAAGATAGATTTAGTAAGCAAAGAAGAAGCATTAAAAAATTACAAAGACATAAAGGATTTTGTAAAAGGAACAATAGCAGAAAATGCTCCTATAATTCCTCTTTCTTCTCAGCAGGAAATAAACATAGAAAGATTAATTCAAGAGCTCGCAAAATTAGAGATTCCAAAAAGAGATACAGAATCAGAACCAATATTTCTCATTGCGAGGAGTTTTGATATCAACAGGCCAGGATTAGAAGCAAGCAAACTGCATGGGGGAGTTTTAGGAGGAATTTTAAAAAAAGGAAAACTGCATGTCGGAGATGAAATTGAAATCAAGCCTGGATTAAACATTAAAAAAGCAAATCAGCAGACATATCAAACATTAACAACAAAAATTCTCTCTTTATACAAAGGAAATAAGCCTGTTGAAGAAGTTTTGCCCGGAGTCAGCATAGCAATTGAAATAGAACTTGACCCCTTTTTAACAAAGGCAGATTCCTTGTCTGGGTGTATAGTAGGACTGAAAGGAAAACTTCCTGAGATAAGCTATAAAACAAAGATAAAAACGCAGTTGTTCAAAGAAGTTTTGGGAATTTCAGAGCATAAAGAGGTTTCTCCATTAAAAACAAAAGAACTCTTAATGCTAAGCGTAAACACTTCAATCACAGTAGGGACAATTGAAAGAATAAACAAGGATGAAATTGAATTATCTTTGAATATTCCTATAGTTCTCCTAAAAGGAAGCAATGTTGGAATCGCAAGAAACGTAAACAGCCACTGGAGGCTTATCGGTTTTGGGGAGATTATATAAAAATTTACCAAAGAAATCTTTAAAAAGAACAAATTGCTTTATATTTCATGAAAGGGGTGATGATGTTTATTCTGGTAAGTTTATTCCTATTTGGTTTTATCTCTGTAATAACAGGAGATACGGGACTAACCGGTGATACAACAAAAAATCTTACACAAAATCAAGCGGGATTAACTTCTAATGAAGATGAGGAAGATAATTCTGCAATAACTGCCACTAATACAAAAGACGCTGAAACACTAAGGGTTAAGTTAACAAATGCAGAAATTAAAAAAATAATCATGACAAGAAACAGGATTAAGTTCACTGAGAAATATGGAGAGTGTCCTGTAGAATGCACATGCACAGGAAGTACAATAAAATGCACATTAGCGAGCGGAAGAGAAATGACTATTGTTGCTGGGAAGTCTGGAAATGTCATAGTTCAGGTCAAAGGAGAAAACATGACAACAAATGTAACTTTATACAGATCAACAGAAGGAAAAATTTATGGCATCTTCAAAAATAATGAAACCAGAATAGTAAGAATGCTTCCTGACCAGGTTAAAGAAAGAATAAGGGAAAAAATAAAAGCCATGTTAGAGAATGAAAATATAAGATTAGATGAAAACGGAACTTATCAGTATGATGGACAAAAGAAAGCGAGATTATTCTTCATAATCCCTGTAAGAGTTGCAGTGAAGGCAGAAATAGATTCTGAAACAGGGGAGTTAATAAAAATCAAAGTGACAAAGTGGTGGGCATTTTTGGCTAAGGATGTTGAAGAGCCAGTATTAGGAGCGAGTTGTGGCACAGTTACTCCAGGACAAAACGATGCCTGCTGTCAGAATAAAGGATTTGATGTTTGGAATTCTGAAACCCAGCAATGTGAGTTTGCTGAATAAGTTTCTTATCTTTTGTAATTAATTGGTAATATAAATAATATACTATCTTCCTTGGGGTGGGCGGTCGGGGTGATGGTGGTGGGAAGCACAATTAACTTTATAACCTCTTTCTTTTTTAACCCCTAATGGTAAATAAAGGGAAATTCGAGCGGAAGAAACCGTAGGTGTCGTCGCAATGGCTATTTATTCGCATTCAAAATTAGAAATTTTTGAGCAATGCAGATTAAAATTCAAATACAGATACATTGATAAGATAATTCCTGAAATAGCAAAAGGAATTGAGGCTCATCTTGGAGAGATTGTCCACAAGACACTGGAATGGCTCTATATTCAGGTTTTGAAAAACATTATTCCTTCTATAAATGATGTAATTTATTTTTATTCGGAAAAATGGCAGGAAAATTATTCTGAAGATATGCCTATTGTAAATAAAACAATGACAGCAAAAGATTATTTCAATCGTGGAGTTGAATTTCTTGTAAATTACTACATGAAATATCATCCTTTTCAGGATAATACAATCGCAACAGAAAAAAGAATAGAAATTGATTTAGACAACAGTGGAGAGAAAAAACTTATCGGATATATTGACAGACTCGCCCATAATTTAGAAACAAACGAAATAGAAATACACGATTATAAGACAGGCAACAGCGTTTTATTCAAAGAAAAAGCAGAGAACAGCCGACAGCTTTCAATATATTCTTTAGCTATAAAAGAAATGTTTGGAAAAGAAAAAAATGTCTGCATGGTTTGGCACTTTCTCGCACATGACATGAAAGTTTGCTTGAGGCAAACAAACGAACAGTTAGAACAATTAAAAAAAGAACTCATTGAAATAATAAATCTCATAGAAAGAACAAAGGATTTTTTCCCTACAAAGTCCCAGTTATGCTATTGGTGTGAATATATGAACATCTGTCCTATGTGGAACAAAGAAATAAAAAGAGAAAAACAGGAAGAACTAAAGTTGGACGAAGAAGAAATTGAAAAGAAGCTGGAAGAATTGTAACTATTCCCCCCCATTCCCATTTTCCTGAACCCTTATTAAATCAGTAACATAATCTCCTGGCTGAAGTTTTACTATTTTAACTCCCTGTGCAGCTCTCCCCATTATCCTGATATTTTTCAATGAAGTTCTTATCACCATTCCCTTTGCAGTTGTTATTATTATGCCGTCTTTGTCATCTACAGAAATTGTTGCAACAACTTCTCCTGTCTTTTCGCTAACTTTCAGATTTATTACTCCTTTCCCTGCTCTTGCTGTTTTCCTGTAATCGCTAACAGCAGTTCTTTTTCCAAATCCGTTTTTTGTTATTGTCAAGATTGCTTCTGTATTCAAAATCCCCAAACTGACAACTTCATCATTAGTTTCCATCTTTATTCCTGTAACTCCATAACTCGTTCTACCGCTTTCTCTCACATCATTGCTATTGAATCTGATTGCTTTTCCTTTTTTAGTAGCAAGAGAAACTTCCTGGTTCTTCTTCACTAATTCTACCCCAATTAAAAAATCAGAATTGTCAGAAGGAAGATTAATCGCTCTTATTCCAGATTGCCTTGGCTTTGAGAAATTTGCAAGAGTGATTTTTTTTACAATTCCTTTTTTAGTAGCCATGAATAAATCATCTTCAAATGTTTTGACAGAAATTACATTAGCAATATTTTCATCTTTCAATCCTAAAAGATTTATCAAGGCTTTTCCTTTGCTGTATCTTTCTGCTTCTGGAATGTCATATGCTTTCAGCCATAGCACTCTTCCCCTTGATGTAAAAAACATCAAATAATCATGAGTTGAACAAACAATCAGTTGTTTCACAAAGTCGCCAGTAGCAAGATTGCTTCCTATGACTCCCTGCCCTCCTCTCTTTTGCTCCTTGTAAGTTTTTGTGTCCATTCTCTTGCAATATCCTTTATCGGTGATTGTAACAACAACTTCTTTCTCCTGCACTAAATCTTTCTCAGAAATTTCAGAAATTCTCTTCAGAACATTTGTTTTTCTGCTATCTCCGTACTTATTTCTTAACTCATTGACTTCTTTGACAATTATCTTCAAAACTTCTTTTATATCACCCAAAATTTTCTCAAGCTCTTCTATTCTCTGCTTTAATTCTTCCTGCTCTTTTTTCAGCTTGTCTCTTTCAAGAGAAGTCAATTGCTGAAGCTTTGTCTCAAGAATAGCTTGGCCTTGTTTTTTGCTGAGTTCATATTTCTTCATCAAGCCTTCAAGGGCTTCTGTTGCATTTTTTGACTTCTTGATTAAATCAATGACATCATCGATATTTTTCAAGGCAATTAAAAGTCCATCAACAATTTCCAGTCTATCTTTTGCCTTCTTCAATTCAAACTTTGTCTTGTTAGTGATTACTATTTTTCTGTACTTTACATATTCCTCAACAACTTGTTTCAAATTCAAGATTCTTGGCTGTCCCCCAACCAAGGCAAGGAAATTAACATTGAACGAATCTTGCAATCTGGTATATTTGTATAGGGAATTAATCACAAAATCAGGACTTGCCCCTTTTCTCAATTCAAGAACAATCCTTATTTTTCCTTTTGAACTCTCGTCTCTCAAATCAGAGATGTCTTTCAGTTTTTTATTCTGTATTAAATCTGCAATCTGCTCTACAAGAGAAGTTTTATTCAACATATAAGGAATTTCTGTTATAACAATAATTTCTTTACTCTTTACTTTTTCAACACTGACTTTTCCTCTTATTATTAATTTTCCTTTTCCTGTGCTGTACAATTCAAGCATATTTCCAGAAACACTTCCGCCTGTAGGAAAATCAGGAGCAGTAACAATTTCACAAAGTTCTTTTATTGTTATTTCTGGTTTTTTTATGTAAGCAACAATTGCCTCGCACACTTCTGTTAAATTATGAGGGGGTATATTTGTAGCCATTCCAACTGCAATTCCTGTTGCTCCATTCAGCATCAAGCTTGGAAGTTTTCCAGGAAGCAAGTTTGGTTCTTTGAGAGAATTATCAAAATTAGGAGTAAACTTGACTGTTTCTTTTTCAATATCTTCCAGAAGTTCAATTGATATCGGCATTAATCTCGCCTCTGTATAACGATAAGCAGCAGGAGGGTCTCCATCAACACTCCCAAAATTTCCCTGTCCGTAAACAAGAGGATAACGTAAAGAGAAGTTCTGTGCCATTCTTACCAATGCATCATAAACAGCAACATCTCCATGCGGATGAAACTTACCTATAACATCTCCAACAACTCTAGCACATTTTTTTGTCTGAGTTCCTGGTTTCAAACCCATTAAGTACATTGAATAAAGGATTCTTCTCTGAACAGGCTTTAATCCGTCTTCAATTGCAGGAATTGCCCTAGAAACAATAACAGACATAGCATAATCTAAATACGCCTTCTTCATTTCTTCAGATACTTCTACATTAATTACTCTCTTGTTGTTCTCTTCCTTTGTTTCTTCTGTTTTCTTTTCTTCTGTCATTTTGATTTTTTCAGTGTTTCGCGAAGCCTATGCCTAATAGCTTCTTCTGGCATTTTCTAAGCAACCTCTTCTCCATTTTCATCTAAATATTTCATGAATTCTTCTTCATTGAGTTCCTCTTCTTCTATGTTTTTTCCATGCCATTTACATTTTTTGCATTCCCATTCTTTTGCACTTTTTCCTTCTTCTCCTGTCAGCACAACATTAACCTTGTTGCTATTGCATTTAGGACATCTTCTAATCCTGAAGGTTTTTCCTGCTGGTTTCTTCTCTTTGCTTTGGCTATTTTTAGACGAAGCAGGCCGAACTTGTGAGAGCCTCGGCTTTTCTTTGCCTTTCAAAATCCAATCTGGTGTTGTTAGTTTTCCCATTTTTTAAATATCAAGATTCGCCTCGTGCGCATTTTCTGATATAAATGTTTTTCTTGCCAGAACATCATCTCCCATTAGCATTGAAAATGTTCTGTCAGCTTCAACAGCGTCTTCTATAAAAACCTTTTTTATTTTTCTTGTCTTTGGATTCATTGTAGTATCCCAAAGTTGGTTCACAGACATTTCCCCTAAACCTTTAAACCTTGTAACATTTGCTGTTCCGAGTTTTTCAAGAGCTCTTTTCAATTCTTCTTCTGAGTAAACATAATGGTCTTTGTTTTTTCTTACTCTGAATAAAGGAGGATGTGCAACATAGATATTCCCATTTTCAATCAACTTCGGCATAAACCTGAAGAAGAAAGTCAAAAGCAGACATTTAATGTGCTCACCATCAACATCAGCATCGCTCATTATTACTATTCTGTTATATCTCAAATTATTTATGTCGAACTGTTCTCCGACTCCTGTTCCAATTGCAGTTATCATATTTGCAATTTCCTCACTTGAAAGGCTCTTTACAGGATTGGCTTTTTCAACATTCAGAATTTTTCCTCTCAATGGAAGTATTGCCTGAGTTTCCTTGTCTCTTGCCATTTTAGCACTTCCACCAGCACTCTCTCCCTCTACTAAATACAATTCTGTATTATCTGATTTTTTATTAGAACAATCTGCCAGCTTTCCTGGCAAACCGCCAAGAGAAAAGGCATTTTTTCTTCTCACTAAATCTTTTGCCTTTTTAGCAGCCATTCTTGCCTTTGAAGCAGCTTCTGCCTTTGAGACGATTTTTCGTGCTACATTGGGGTTTTCCTCAAAAAATTCGCTTAGTGCAGAAGTGACAATAGAATCCACAAATCCTTTTACTTCAGAATTTCCGAGTTTTGTTTTTGTTTGTCCTTCAAACTGCGGATCTGGTATTTTTATGCTTATGATTGCTGTAAGTCCTTCTCTTACATCTTCTCCTGAAAAATTCTCATTTTTCAGAATTCCTTTTTTCTTTGCATAATCGTTTATTACTCTTGTCAAAGCAGTTTTCAATCCAAACACATGAGTTCCTCCCTCAACTGTGTTTATCGTATTTACAAATCCAAATATATTCTCCTGATATCCACTATTGTATTGTATTGCAACTTCTATGACAGTGTGGTCCATTTCTCTCTTGAAATAAACGGGCTTGTGTAATGGCTCTTTTGACTTATTCAGCCATTTAACAAATTCTATCAAACCCCCACTCGCCAAAAATTCTTCTTTCTTGTCTTTTGTCCTGTCATAAAGAATTATTTTTAATCCTGAATTCAAAAAGGCAAGTTCTCTGAATCTGGTTTCCAAAACTTTGTAATCAAAATCAAGCGTTGAGAAAATCTCTTCATCTGGCCAAAAAGTAACTGTTGTTCCTGTCTCAGCCTGAGGGCATTTTCCTACAATTTTTAATTTTGTTTTTACATTTCCTCTCGAATATTCTTGCTCATAGATATTCCCATCTCTCTTAACTTGAACAATCATTTTTTTTGCCAAAGCATTGACAACACTTACTCCAACTCCATGTAAACCTCCTGAAATCATGTAAGATTTCTTGTCAAATTTTCCTCCTGCATGCAGCTTTGTAAGAGCTATCTCAATAGCAGGCACTTTGTAAGTGGGATGAATATCAACAGGAATACCTCTTCCATCATCTTCAATTGTTGCACTTCCATCTTTATTTATGAAAACCTTGATTTCCTTGCAAATTCCTGCAAGAGCTTCGTCTACAGAATTATCAACAACCTCATAAATCAAATGGTGCAGTCCATCCTTGCCAGTACTTCCGATGTACATTGAAGGCCTTTTTCTTACTCCTTCTAATCCTTCAAGCACTTTTATGCTCTCTGCTGTGTATTTTTCTGTCATTTTTAAGATTTTTTCTTGTTTTTTTGTCTCAGATAAGTCTGGCTAAAACCCCCTCATTTTTCCATAAAATCTAGCCAGATTTCTGTTAATTTATACCAGAAAAAAGCCAAGTTTATTTATAAACTTTTCTGCACTAAAAACGCTATTTGTCGTCGGTAAAATGAAATTTTGGAGAATTATTACTTGCTTTCCGCAACTTCCTGTTTCAGTTCCTCTCGCATGGCTTTGCTGTGCGATTGGCTAACTTCCTGTTTGCCATTTTTTGTCTTTTTTCCTTTCTTAATCCAGTTGACTCTTCTTCTTTTCATAGCCATATTTTTCCTGCATTTTGCAGAACAAAGATACTTCACATGCCCCTCTTTGTTTACAAGAGTCAATCCTCTTGGAGGTTCATACATTTTCCCGCAATAAGAACATTTAGGCACTTTATGTGTACACCCCTTTTGTTACTTTAGACTTGATTTTTCTGGCTTCAATTTCTGTTTCTCTCAGCATTAAAATATCTCCTGGTCTTACAGGCCCCTTAACATTCCTTCTCATGCTTCTTCCTTTGTCTTTTCCTTCCTGAACAAGAACCTTGACTTGAGTTATTTCTCCTCTAAAGCCTGTTCTTCCTATAATTTCTTCTACAATAGCAGTTACAACCTCTCCTAAATTTATTCTATCTCCTCTAGAAGGCCTATTCTCCTGTTCTTTTTGTTTCTGTGTTTTCGCCATTTTACTTCAAAGATTTAATATCAGATTCAGCGTCTCCTGCACTTATAACAGCAACAGAAGATGCCGGAACAGAAATCCCCACAGCAAGTCCTAATTTTTGCCTGCTGTCCACTTCCTTGCACGGAATTTTTTTCTCTTTACATAAAATTGGAATATGCTGAACAATCTCTTTTGGCTCTACATCGCTTGCATAAACAACGAGTTTTGCTGTTCCTCTCTCAATTGCCTTTGTAACTTCGTTTGTGCCTTTCTCTACTTTTCCTGTCTTTCTCGCTTTTTCTATTATTTGATATATATCTGCCATTTTAGTAAATATGATACCATTAAGAGTTAGGATTATCCTCCCAATAGTTCATCGGATAAATTAGTTAGATAAAAATGGTTTATAAAGTTTTTCCTAACAAGAACCATAGTTAAAAGGAAAAATTATCTAGATTTGTGAAGAGATTGTTTATGATAGAAACTAGAACGAACTTCTTTTGAGGATTTATTTTTACCTTTAGGGACACGTCGTAATAAAAATATAACTATTAATCCAACAACAATTATCCCTGCTACAAAATACAAAGTCTTCAAATCAAATTTAAATGGCGTTTCCAAACATTCTCCATTTTCACAGCCACCAAAACATTTTTCTGTAATAAGCCAAGTTGCATTTCCAAGACACAATTGGGCTTGATTTTCAAAGCACCTTGTTTCTCCTGGATCACATTCAAATTCCCCAAAGAAAACCACAAATGTTGAAAATCCAGGAGAGATTGCGCTGAAATAATAAAATTGGCTGTCTTGCCCCATGAGTGTTGTTGTAAGACGAGTCCATCTATTATTTACATACCTATACAATCTAACATTATTTACTGTAGTATTCTGATTTACTAACCATGTTTTGTTTACCTTAAAGTTTATTTCTACATTCGAAATATTTTGGTTGCTTAAGGTAGCATTTATATCATAAGCTTCATATAATGCTCCATTCCTTCTCAAGCTTATTCTTAGTTCTGCGCCTTGCGTTGAGTTTAACTTTGTTATAGTAATTGAAACATTTGAAACTGTTTGTGATACATTGACTGTTATTTGTGTTAAGCCCATATTTGAATTATTCACATTCACTACAGCGGGACTGCCTGGAGATGCTGTTGGGATAGTTTCTGCGGTTGTTGTTGGTGGAGAAGTTGGAGGATGAGTGCCCCCCCCCTCAGAAATCTCTTCCTCTTCCTGTTGTTCTACAATTGTAGTTGTATTTGAACTCCTGTTATAAGCTCCAAACATTCCATTGTCTCCTACTATATAAACAAGTCCCGTAATCGGGTCATAAGTCACACTATTAAGAGCATCGGTTCTAATCCAATCATTTGTATCTGTTCCTCTCAAATCTTCCATTACATTTGATGTTCTATTATAGACTCCAAAGACTCCCTGAGTTCCGACAGCATAAACTAAATCTTTGCTTGAATCATATGCAAGTGCATTGATATAATTTGGACTTGCAATCCACCCGCCAGTATCTGTTGAGCTTAAATCAGTTGCAACATTGGAAGTTCTGTTGTAAACTCCAAAAATTCCGTTATTTCCCGCAGAATACTCTAACCCCGCCACATAAACAAGTTTATTCTTTGAATCATAAGTAAGAGCATAAAGACCAGAACTCCCGCTGCTTCCCATCCAATTTCCCGGATCTGTTCCCCTTAAGTCAGTTGTAACATTGGAGGTTCTATTGTAAACTCCAAAAATTGCATTATTTCCAACCAGATAGACAAGATTAGTGTCATTATCATAAGTCATAGATTGAATATAATTTCCTGCAGCACTTCCGATCCAGTCTCCTGTGTCTGAAACCCGCAAATCATAAGTGATATTTGAAGTTAAATTGTAAACTCCAAACTTTCCATAAGTCCCGCCTAAGTAAAGCAGGTCCTTGTTTGAATCATAAACTAAAGAGTGTAAATCTGTACTTCCTAACCAATCTCCAGGATCTGTCGCAGTCAAATTCGCCGTTATATTAGAAGTCCTGTTATAAAATCCAAACATTCCATTACCATTGCCAGAAGTCAAATAAACCAGATTATGATCTAAATCGTAAGTTGTAGCATAAAAATAAGCATATGCAAGCCAATCTCCTGTGTCTGTTAATCTTAAGTCTTCCCTATGGTTAGCTGTGCGATTATAAGCACCGAATGTTCCGCCTTCTCCTACAAAATAAATAAGACTATTATTTGAATCACAAACCACTCCTTTGATTACAGAACCAGAAATCCAATCTTCTGGATCTTTTAAACTTTCGGAAGTATTAGAACTTACATTATAAGCTCCAAATCTTCCATGGCTACTGCCTAAATAAACAAAACCGCCTTCTGGGTCATAAATTGAAGCATAAAGCAAATCTCCATCAATCCAATCTCCGATATCTGAACTTCTCAAGTCATAAGTGATATTTGTACTTCTGTTATAAGCACCAAAGACATTGACTGAACCAGATCCTCCTCCCATTAAATAAACCAGTCCATTGCTTTGGCTGTAGGTTAAATCATAAATAGAATAAGTAGAGGTATCATAAATCCAGTTTCCAGGATCTGTTTGATTTAAATTTTCTGTTACGCCACTTGTTCTGGTGTAAACTCCAAACAGAGTCTTTGAAGATGCGCTTCCTCCACCTATATAAACACTCTTATTCTTAGAATCATAAGCTAATGTCTGGATAGCACCATCACTTCCAAGCCAGTTTCCTGTGTCTGTTCCACTTAAATCAGTTGTAACATTTGAACTTCTATTATAAACTCCGAATTTTCCCTTATTTCCTGCTAAATAAAGAAGTTGAGTATCATTGTCATACGCAAACGCCAAAATTTGAGCACCATTATAAGTATCTCCACTTAAAAGCCAGTCTCCTGTGTCTGTACCATTTAAAGTTACATGAGTATCACTAGTGACATTATAAAATCCAAACTCCCCATAACCTCCTGCCCAATAAATAAGACTACTATTAGGATCATAAACTAAATCCTTAACAGTGTAATCCCCGCTAATATTTGTTAATCTAACTGTTGTATTTGAGGCTCTATTATATGCTCCGAAAAAACCTGATTCCCCCCCTATATAAATTAGTCCATTAGAAGGATTATAAACCAAAGCATAAGGAGTATTCCCACTAGTTAAATTAAACCAATTTCCGCCAACTTCACTAGCCCCCAAATCTTCTAAAACATCGGAACTCTTATTATAAACCCCAAATGCGCTATCAATCGTGCCACCCCCTGCCGCTAAATAAACGAGTCCTCTTGAAGAATCATATGCTAAGTCATAAATAGGATTATTCCTAATCCAACCAACCCCCAAATCTTCTGTGATATTAGAATCAACTGCAGAAGCAAATGGGAAGTTTACAAAGAAGATGGAACCGATTAAAAAAAGAGTTAAAATTGTTAAGACTGCAAAACCAAAAATCAGTCCTCTTTTAACCTCTCTTCTACCCATAACTCATTTAACAAAACAGCATATAAAAACATTTCTGCATTACTAAATTATTTCCACTTGACTTCAACCTCATCGGTTCTCTGGCGTGGTTTTATATCTAAACCACCAAGATTATTATGTAAAATCTTTATTCCTTTATTGAACATTATTTCTCCAAGAAAAGCAATCATTGCTCCATTGTCCACTAATAAAGAATTTTCAGGGACAAATAATTTTGCATCTCTTTCCTTGCACATTATCTTAGCCATTTCCTGCAGTCTCGTATTGCATGCAACACCCCCTCCAAGTAAAATCTCTTTTTTTCCTGTATGTGCTAAAGCTCTTTCTGCTGTCTCAATGAGCATTGCAAAAACAGTTTCTTGCATAGAATAAGATAAATCCTCTTTGGAATATTTTTTAGTATTGAATTTTTGTTTCAAATTAGTGAGAATTCCTGAAAGAGAAATGTCCATTCCTTTCACAACATAAGGAAGTTCAACATAATTTTTGCTTTTCTCTGCAAGTTTTTGTATTACAGGACCTCCTGGAAATCCCAAATCAAGAAGCCTTGCAAAAGTATCAATGAAATTTCCAACACCCAAATCCAAAGTCTCTCCAAAAATTCTATACTTGCCTTCTTCATATGCAATTATCTGGGTATTTGCTCCAGAAACATAGAGCATCACAGGATTTTCAGCATGTGTAAGCTTTCCTATTTCTAAATGTGCAATACAATGGTTAACAGGAACAATCGGCCTCTTTAATCTAACAGCAAGTTCTTTTGTAAATTTCAATCCCTCAAGCAAGCAGGGAGCTAATCCAGGCCCTTGTGAAAAAGCAATTGCATCAATGTCTTTCTCGTCAATTTTCGCCTTTTCAAGTGCTTCATTATAAATTTTCTCTTTGATTTCTGAATGATGCTTTGCTGCTTCTTTTGGAATTATTCCTCCGCTTGAGGTTGTATAAGTATTCTTTACATTAGCAACAACCTTCCCATCCTTCACCATGCCAATTCCAAATGTATGCGCTGTGCTTTCTATTCCCAAAACTATCATATATCTCAAAATAAATATATATTTATAAAGAATTCTTATTAACTAATTTTATGGCTATTAGGAGAGTATTGCCAGTTCTTGCATTGTTAGCAGCCTCGCTTTTCCCGCAAAGAACCAGCGCAGAGGGTTCTCGTTTAGGAATTAATCTGTTTCCAGAAATGCCAGTGTATCGTTCAGTAATGGCAGATTCTGATATTATAAAAACAGAAATCAATGTTCCATTTGGATTAGAACAAAATGTCTTGGAAATGCCAATAAAAGAACTCGCTCCCTATGTTTCTTTGGGAAAAGAGGTTCCTCTTGTTTCTTTTGATATAAAGAGCAAAAAGCGGTTAAGAATAATTCCTGCTGAAGTTGCAGAAAATGCAGAATCAAGAGCGTTCATAGAAGGAAAAGAACTCTCTGATAAAGCGTTGTCTGCCTCTTTAATTGCAGGCGGATTATTGAAATTTCCAAAGGACGAGAATCCAAGGTATACTGCAAAGGCAGAATTATTTTTACGCTCTCCTATGATAGACGATTATTTGAGTGATGGAAACAAATTATTCTTGGTGGCTGGGTTTAGGGGAGATGGCTCTATTAAAATAAAGAATATTGAAGAAACAAGCATCAAATCTCTTTCGGAAGCTTTTCCTATGAACTCTTACAGTTTCTTTGGAGATTTGTATATTGTTGCCAAAAGCCCATACAGCGATCAATTTCTCATACTAAGAGGGGGAGTAGACAATTTATTTGGAAACACCACAGAAACATCGAACGTAAATATCTCTGCTGTTTTTGAATTTCCATCATTAATCTCTTGGATTAAAATGTTCAAAGAGTTTAGGATAAATCCTTATGTTTCTCTTGGAATAAAATTGCCTTTAGATTCTTCAGCAAATATAGCCTCTGGCGAAGTCGGAGCAAAATTAACAGGAAAATCTAAAAAATCAGCAATGATATATGCAAAAGCAAATTATAACAGCTTGCAGAGCATGAAGTATTCTGCTGGATTAAAGTTAGATTTATAAATCTCAATTATTGATACTACTTAAAAAATGATATTAGTAGATGTAGTTTGCGGTTTGAATTCTTCGAGAAGTCAGTTCATAAAAGAATTTCTCAAAGAGAAATACAGTTTAAACCCAGATATACAGATTAGGGCATCTGGAATGGACGTAGTTTTAGTAGATGAAGCGGGAGAGAATGACAGGCGAGTTCTTTACACAAGAGAAATGGCAGAAGAGTCCAATCTCATACTCGCAGCAGACCACGATAAATTTTACAGAATAAGACATAGGTTATTGGAAAACAACGAGAATCAAATAAAAAAAATACATCTTCTTAGAATCCCTGATGTTTTTCACAACCACAAAAACGTCTATCTCCCAGACCAAAGCGGAAAGTCCTATGAAGAACACATGCAAAAAATTGAAAGTGAGCTAGATTTTAGAGAACTTATGGGGTTTATAAAAGCCTTGAGTCCAAGAGAAGCTTCTGACTTAACAGAATCGCTTTACACAAAAGAATTATATTCTGCTCATCTGCCCCCCAGTTTAAGACAGGACCAAAGATACCCCCTTGAACTCCTTGAAAAAACCATGGAATTCAGACTTCCACAAATATCCAACCTAATTAAAAATATAATAATATAAAATTAATTAAATAAAAACAAAAATTATTTTTAATTACTTTCTTCTCTTTCTTTTTGCAGTCTTTTTGCCTTTTTTCTTTCTCTTCCCGCCTCTAGACATCCTTGCTTCGCAGACATTACCCTTTCCGTCTACATAATAAAGAAATCCAGGTTTTCTGTGAATTACGTTTTTTTTAACAATTGTTCCCATTTTCTACCTCCTTTTTCTTTTTAAGATAATATCTTTTATACGTTTTAATATTTAAATGTTTCTCCTTGTCGTCGGAAATAAACTTTTTACCAAATTCTTATAATAAAAATTAACCGGAATTTCTAACAGACTAATACATCGCTTCTTCGGAGAAACCCATGGGGTAAATGGCTTGACAATTTTTATATCAACAACTCTATTTTTCTCATCAAGCCATACAGCAATAAATGGATAAAAAACATACCAAGAATGTATCCTTATTTTCTGTTTTTTCTTGAAGCTAAATAAAAGCATTCTTGCATTTTCACGTCGTGAAAACATCAAACCGATAAATTTTTGCAGGACATCGCAATCTTCAGCAATTATTTTTATTTTCTTTCTTTTATAGGTAATAGTTATTTTCTTTTTCATCTCTATTTTTTCTATCCTTATATTCCTTGTAAACTTTATTAACTGTTCTGTCTGTAACAAAATTATGATGTTTAAATCCCCCACCAAAACTTTTAGGAATATGCATCAATTCGTGAATTACAATTTTAACTTTTTCTTCTTCATCCATTTTCTCAAATCTTTCTGCTAAAAATTCAAGAACATAAACTGCTTTTATTCCAATTGCTTTCTGCATTATCTTATTCAATGCATGACATCTCGCAATTGTTCCTCTTGAACTTGTTCCCCAACTTCTGTAACATTTCACATTAGACAAATCAATATGCGGAAAAAGCATTTTAGATATTTCTTCCGCAAGCTTTTGCAAGTCTTCTGCAAATTCGTATTTCATTTCAGATTAAACTCCCAAAAATTTAATTGCCCCCTTGCAGGAATGGGATCTATTCTTTCAGGATCTTCCAAAATAAATCCAAAATCCCCCCATTCTCTGGAAGCCAGATGCAAAATCCTATCTTTATTAAATTCTTCGTCATTTTTATAATGCTTGACATTAGTCAGTTTTGCTTTTCCGATAATAGCTCCATTTGTCAATTTCTCAAATCCAAATTCTTTCATTGCTTTTTCATTTGGAATTTTTGAGGCGTGTATTAAAAATTCTCCACGAAGATTGGTATTCCATTTTCTTAACTCAATTTTTTTTCTTCCTTGCAGAACTAACTCAGCAAAAGGTTGTTTCATTGATAAAACTTTCATTATATCGAATTAGAATTAGAGATTATATATTTTACCTATCTTCAGGCGGCTTCCAGGGGCGTCCAAGAGCATGATAAATTTCCTCTTCTGTTTTCCCTACAATTCTTTTATTTCCTCTAAAAAGCCCGTGCTGACTTAATTTGAAACCTTTTCTTTTTGCAACCATTCTCAATCCAATGCCTGCCCCGAATTCGCTTGAATAAGCTAACAGTGTAGCCCCCCATTCTTCTTTATTAGTATAATACAATTCTGTTTTAACTCCTTTAATCCTGAATGTCGCTCTTTTTTCTCCCCCCTGAACGAATTTGCCCTCTTTCTTAAGAATCTCCTCAATTTTGTCTTTGTCTTTTTCGCTTTTTGGAATTAAGGCAATATCTATATCAACAGGATTTTTAACTTTCCTTCTTATGCTTCCAACAAGCTGTATTCTTGAACAAAAAGGCTTGATTTTTTTGAGAATAGAATTTGCGAGATGCAGAACAACATTTCCTTTTCTTGTAACAACTACTTTTCCTTTTTTAAGAACTCTTCGCTGTTTCATAATTATTTCCTTCTTTTCTTCTTTCCAAAAATCCTTGTTGTAAGAAAATAAAGAACTATAACTGCTACAACACCCACAGCAACAATCAAGAAAGTGTAAAATGTCTTTGATTGCAATGGTGTTTCCAAACATGCTCCTTGTTCATCACAACCATACGCGCATTTCTCTGTAACAAGCCAGGTGGCATTTCCTAAGCACATCTGAATTTGGTTTTCAAAGCATCTGTTGATTCCTGGCTCGCATTCATATCTCCCAAAATATATAATAAATGTGGAAAATCCAGGAGTAACAGCAGAATAATAGTAAAATTGCGAATCATTATAAAGATATGTCGTATTCAGTGCTTGCCATCTTCCTGTTGTATCGTTCTTTCTAAACAATAACATATCTTCTTCTGCTGCCCTTCTTTGTTCAACCCATGTAATATTTACTCTGAATCCTACAGTTGCATTTGCTATCTGACTGTTATTTAACCCCAAGGTAGTAATATTAAACGCCTGATAAATCTGCCTTGTCGACAATCCTATCTCCAAATCAGCTAGTCTAGCCCTTGAAACTTCTGTAACTTTTACAGCTACATTAGATACAGTTTCTGTAGTAGTTATAACTATACTAGTTATCTCTACTTTAGGATTTGTTATATTTACAGTTGCTGGTTCCCCTGCAGAAATTGTTCCTACAGTTGTTGTTGAAGATTGCTGCTGAGCACCTCCGGTACCACAAAATTGTGCCTCTGCTGGCTTATTCATTGTTGAATTACAAGAATAAATATCTGTACAGGTTCTGGTCTGCATGCCTCCTGAACAAGTACTCCAAGAAGCTGTACAAGTCCATGTTGGTATACACACTAAAGCTTCACTATATAAGGGAAAATAGTCATAATTCAATTGATCTATATTGTAAGGAGAATCACAGATCCCATCGCTATCTGCATCTGTGCATGTCTGTGAGAAACCAGTATTATTGATAGTTGCCCAGAAGTTTCCAGCTATATAACTTCCTCCTATAATATTTGTCCCAGAAGTTTTTGTTGTGTTGAAATAATTTGTTACATTGGTATTATTATAATAATTAACGCTATTTCTTATAAAATTATTATAGATAAGATTATATTGGGGGAGATAGCTAGGGGAGGCACTATGTTGATAAAAATATAAACCATATATAGAATTATTCTGTATAATAGAATTATTTAGCACATTATACTGAGACTCTCCTGCAAAATTAATTCCATAAGCATTATTAATAGAAGTTAAATTAATGAAAGTATTATTTGAACTCGTCCAAAGTGTAACCCCCCCACAATAATAATCAAGCCCACAGAGCAAGCTACCATTTACCATGACATTAATAAAGGTGTTATTATATGCACTACCGAGTTCAATTCCCTCGCCATTTAAATCTCCGTCTGTATTATTTTCAAAAATAGAATTTGTTACTCTGTTACGATATCCATAATGTATACTAATCCCATAAGAAACATTGTATGTCTTAATATTATCAATGATGGTATTATTTGAATATTGTAAATATAACCCCCGGCCTGTGTTAGCCATGGTGCTGTGAATAAATGTGGAATTATAGATTTTATTTTCATTAGAATAATAAAACACAATTTCATCAATGCTGCTTGTAGAATTTATATTTATTAGGGTATTATTAGTGGAATAGCTAAAATCTAAAGCAGATTGTAAAGAATCTGTGGAGGTAATATTTGAAAAAAGATTGTTATGGGAATTATTTATCCAAAAAGAATAACTGGAATTAGAGGAGATTATATTATAAATTCTGGAATTATTAACCCCATCAAAAATGAAATTCTGTGCGTTATTTGAAATATTCAAATTTTTTACTGTCATGTTTGTACAATTGATTAATGCTAAAAGCCCAGGGTTGTGAGAATTATTAATTTCCCCATTCGTCTGATTCCTCAAAAAATAAATGGATTTCCCGTTTATCTTGTTGTTTGTATCTATATCTAAAAGAGAAAGAACACTATTTAATATATATAAACCCCAGTTATTATTATTTAAAGTATTGTTTTTCATTATGATTCTATTGTTATAACTTAGATATATGCCTGCAGAGTAAGAAAAATTACTAAAAATAATAGTGTTATTGATTAATGAAGTATTGTCAGAATAAAAGAGCCCAATCCCATATGCAGAATTATAACTTAAAGAACAATTTGTTATGGTATTGTTGTTTGTTACAGGGATGGTTGCACCCCCTGCGGGTGGATTTACAAATATCCCATGCGCATTATAAGATGCACTAACATTTATTATACTTGAATTAGTAGTATTAACAAAAAGAACTCCTTGTCCATTATAAGACATATTTAAACCCCTTACAGTTATATTCCTTGAATTTATCACCCCAACATATCCTGGATTAAATGAAACATTTATCTCTTCATTATTATGGTTTATCCAATAATAGATTGCTTTATTATTTATTGTGTTGTTAACATCTATATCTTGAATATAATCATCTACGCTCATTCCAATAATATAAAACCCTCTTTGGTTATTAGTAAGATTGTTATATTTCAGTGTGCAATTAGGAGAATAACCAAGACTTATTCCATAAGTATTATTAATCATTGTATTATTGGACAATGTGGAATTATCTGAACTACTCATATAAATGGCTCCTTGTTGTATGGTTCCATTTCCGTTTAAATTAAAATTGTTTTTGAACACAGTAGTATAAGTAGCAAAAGAAGAAGAAAGTCCAGCATTAGTATTTGAACTAAAACTATTATTGGTGATAGTTATATTACCCCCAAAATAGAGATTAATCCCATCATAATTTGAATTAAAAGTGTTATTCAGAATTGTAGAATTATATACAAAACTAAATCGGATTCCATAATAATTTGAATTAAAAGTGCTGTTAAAAACTGTGATATTTTTTGAATTAGAGGCGATATAAAGCCCACTTCCAAAGCCAGTAATATTACAATTTTTTACTACAAAAAAATCAGAAGTTGATCCAGAACTAATCCATACTCCAATATAATTGGTGCTTCCTCCACCACGAATGGAATTTCCAAGACAATTCAAGGTCAGATTTTTTTTGCTGCCAGAATTAATACAATCTCCAGTAAGGTTGCTTATAGAGGTATTTATTTGTATTGTGTCTCCTGAATTTGAATTAGAAAATGCATCATTGCAGTCATAACAGCTCGTGCAATTATAAACTGTGCCAAGTTTATCCCATGCCGAAACTAAAGGAAGAGTTATAAAAACAGCCAAAATAAGAAAAATCCATAATAACCTCTTTAACCTCTTTCCTCCCTTTTCAATCATAAAAATATCAACAGAAACAAGTATAAAAAAGTTTTCCCTTATCTCCCTGTAACAATTTCTAATGCATCCCTATGCTTTAGCTTATAATCTCTTCCAAGTATTTTTTTGCTCCTTGCATCTATTGCTCTTATGAAATTTTTTCCAAAATCTGTGTGAAGAAAGTAAGCAAAATCTAATGCTGTTGAATTTGGAGGCAGGAGAAAACAATCCGGAAGAATTCGTCCTTTGCTGTCTGCGAGTTTGTGAGCTCCAGCAGGAAATATTGCCATATATTTCAGCAAATTAAAAACAGCATAATTCAAAATCTCCTGAACTCCTGTTCCTGTTTCATATTTTTCCAAAACATCTTCCTTTATTTTTTCAAGAGCCTGTTTTTGTTTTTCATTTAGCTTATTCCCTGAATTAAAACTTCTCTCTCCTGGAACATATTCTATCAAATTGTGTTTAGCTGCTTCTCTAAGTGCAAGTTCTAAATCAGCAGAACACGGAATCATTATTCTGTCAGGAAACTTCTTTTTCAGTTTCTCATAGTTATTTTTTCCTTCAGGCATATCTATTTTATTTGCAGCAATAATCATTGGCTTGCTTTGCTTTCTCAACTCAGATGCGAATTTCAAGAGTTCTTTTTCATTCCATAAACTCGGGCGTGAAGGAAGATTTAGTTTTGATAATGCAGATTTGACATGTTCCTCTTTGACTTTCAGTCCAGAAAACTGGTTCGCTACTGCAAGAGAGAAATTATCTTCTTCTAACTCTGCTTTTCTCGCAAAGCCTTTCCACACTTTCATTAAAATTCCCAAAAACCATTTGTCTAATTCCTCTTCTAAAAAAATAACGTCTTTAGAAACATCATAATTTTCTGTCGGCTTTCCATTTTCATCAATCATTCCAGAAGTATCAACAATGTGAACAAACACATCTGCCTGGCGTAAATCGTCAAGAAACTGGTTTCCTAATCCCTTGCCTTCGCTCGCGCCTGGCACAAGTCCAGCCACGTCCATTAAGTCAACAGGAACAAATCTTTTATGATTGATGCAAAATCCATGATTAGGCATGCATTGCGTGTTGAATTCTTTGTCAATGCAATCCACCTTGACATAACCAATTCCATGATTCGGCTTTATAGTAGTAAAGGGATAAGAAGCAATTTCAACTTCTGCTAAAGTTGCTGCTTTAAAAAACGTGCTTTTTCCTACACTCGGTTTGCCTACAAGTCCTATTAACATATCAATAATCAAAAGAAGGGTTATTTAAAATTATTCTATTCTGTTCTCTTGCGTATTTTTATCTTTATTGTCAATGCAACTATTACTATAGAAACAATTATCATAGCAACTATCAAAGTAAACATCACAAAGCCAAGAAAACTTTCTGCAGTTGTTTTAACTATTTCAAATTGAGCACTTGACGGAGCTACGCCATTAGGATATACCAACTCAAGATAGATTGTGTATTTTCCCAAGTCAAGATTTCTCATATCAAAATTCCGGTACAAACTCATTCTGTCCTCTACTAAAACTGTCTCGCTGTGTGTAAGATAAATCTCTCCTTTCGCATCTTTAATAAAATAATTCAATTGAACATCAAGCCTTTCCTTGTCTCCCATAGGAACTAAAGTCACTTTTGTCCTTAATTTTCCGCCTTGTGAAACAAGATAGCCCCTATTCAAAACAAGAATATTTGAATCAAACAAAAGAAGTTTGGTTTTTATGTCTAAATTAACCAAAACAGAATATTTCCCGAGATTTATCTTCCCTGTGAAGACTCCTGTTTCTTCAGAAGCAACAAAAATCACTTCTAAATTTTTTGTTTCTCCTGGCTTAACTGTTATAGAATCATTTCCTAGTATAATTCTGTTAGCAAGGTTCTCTTGAGAAACAGAAAAAGTTTGTGTTGTATTCTTATTATTCATTATTGATATTATTTGTCTGCTGCTGGTATTAACTGCCATTTTCAAATTTATTTCTCTTGGAATTATTGTTATCTCTTGAATTGTAATATTTGTAACACGCCTCCCCCCTCCCCCCTCTTCCTCTTCCCCTCCAGAAGGAGGAGTTACAACTCCTTCAGCAGTGCAAATTCCGCTAACACAAGAATATCCACTTGAACAAGTCCCGCAATCAATAATCCCCCCACAGCCATCGCTCCAGATATTGCAATTGGCTCCTGTTGAAGAGCAACTAATAGGAATGCATGCAAAAGGACTGGTTCCTCCTGTTCCTACATAAGGATTTGGGGTAAAAGTTATATCGTTTCCTAAGGAATCAACTGAAATGCTGTCTGCAGATACAAAGGATAAAAAAAATGTAAAGAAGATTAGAAGAAAACAAAATTTTATTTCCATCTTCCTATTACAAAATTGTGATAAATAATTAAATCCAATATCCATGTTCTGCTGCATAAAGAGTTCCTCCTCCTGCAGTGTATCTTTGCCATTCAAAGTTAAGACTGCTATTCAAAGGGATATCTATAATTCCCCAACTATAAGGACCGCCTACAACCCCAAATGTTATAGTTCGTATATCCCCACTCCATGAACTTCCTCCTTGTCTGAAATTAAATGGTCTATCGGCATAAACTTTCATTCTGACCATTTTTGAACCTGTTGGACACCGCATACAACGATATGTAACCCACGAATCACTACCTCCTAAATTTATATCCCAACTATCATTACGTTGATATATATAATGCAATGTCCCCATGCTCAGCTCACTTGCATTCGGAGCATAATAAGTTGTATTAGCATTAGAAAAATTTGCACTTCCTACGACTTCCAATTTTGTTCCAGGAGTGGTTGTTCCTATTCCAACTCTCTTATTATCTACATCAATTACAAAGGTATCTTTATTTGCACTGCCCTTTCCAATCCATAAATAATCTCCGCCACCAGCGGCAACACCATCAACTCCAAAAACTACCTCATCATTTATATACGAAACAAAACCTGTCCTGTCAATAGAAAAAATTCCCAAAGAATTATTATTCTTCACATGTAGAGCATAACTTGGACTTGTTGTTCCGATGCCGACATTGCCCGCAAAATAACTTTTTGCCCCACTATTTGAAGCATAAAAATCATAACCTCCAGTAGGACCATAAGCTTGAACGCCGACTCCACCACTGCCAGGACCGTTATTGTATCCATACACACCAACACCGCTGTCATTTCCTTCGCCATATATACCATAAACCCCACCAGAAGCATAGATAGCATAAGCACTGCTACCAGCATTATTAATTTGTAATTTATATGAAGGATTCGCTGTTCCTATTCCAACTTTTCTTAATATATCAAATAAAACAGTATCTCCATTCCCATTCACTGCCCAGCTTGTTGTATTCTGTGTTATGTTTGTCAAAGATGTCCAGCGCCCGATTGCAATCCAATTAGCAGTTCTTACTGCAGTTGTTTGTGTTGTAACTGATGTGAAAAATGATTGGATTTGCGATGTACTTACACCATTAACTACAAAAGAAATTGCTGCTGTTCCGACACTTGAACCTGTAACAGAATAATTTGTATCAATAAAAGAAACAGGTAAATTTGAATTTGTTCCACCACTTCTAAAGCCTCCTAACATAGCAGTATCTATTGCATTATCTCTTGTTATATTCCCCCATTCCATCATTGTTCCGTCGGCAAATTTAATATAATATCCATTTGCATTACTTCCTGATGCAATTATTCCACTTCCACCACTTCCTAACTGGTCTGCTGAACATGAAAAAGATGTCCCATCAAAAGTTAATTTATCTGTTCCTGCACATGCTGGAGGAGGAAGAATCACTCCATTTATTTTCCCACCAAGAGTTATATTTCCAGTTACATTTGCATTTCCCATAACATTCAGCGCATAATTCGTAACTTGCACACCAAAATTTCCTACTGAAGCAGTTATATTATATCCTCCAAGATAAAAATTAGTGTCTACTTCAATGCCAGAAAGGCTGACATTTTTTGCCTTGAAAGCATAAGGAACTCTTGCTATCTTAGAAGCATTAATCAGCACATTATTCCTATAATAACAAAGCCAATATTGTTCGCTGAAATTCAAATTTAGATTTTCCAGATAATAAGAAATTACTCCTCTTGAGTCTGTTGTCAATGTCGTTGAATTACTGTAAACAACAGGCGTGCATGAACCGGAAGTTGAAATATTAAAGACAAAACTGAAAGTTCCTGTGAGAATGCTGTCATTATTAGAAGAATTCGTGACTTGAATACTCAAATGCAAAGAATCCTCAACTTCTGCAGAAAAAGCAAAAGAAACGCCCAAAATTAAGAAAATAAGTAATATAATTCCCCCTCTCTTTTTCATATTAGATTTAATGTTTAAATATTTATAAAGTCTTGGATAGATTTAAAAAGCAACCTTATCTTGAAAAAAAAATGGCATTCAAACAAAGGAAAGGATTTAGAAATACTATACTAGCAACCGCCTTGCTTGCCTTTTTAGCAGGAGGTATAAGAGCAGGAGCAGAGGAGATAAAATTAGAGAAAAAAGCAGAGCCTTTTTCATTGGAAACTACTCTTAGTTATGATGGCATAGGAGGAGAATCTTTTAATGCAGATATAAGTGCTTCTGGAGAATATAAGTTTGATTCTGGGTATAAAATTTTAGGAGATTTAACAATAGGAAATGGTTTGCCGACAAGAGCTGTTCTTGCAGCAGGGCACCCAAATATGTATTTAGGAGTAAAATGGGAAAATCTCTCAGGAGAAACTTCTCTGCTTGAAGGTGCAAATCTCTTCAAATTAGAAACAGGAATAAGAGATGTTGCTGATTTTTTGAATATATCTTCTTTTGTAGCATATACTTCAATGCCAAATATGAAATCAAGATGGAGAAGAGTAAACAATGGAGACGAAGAAGTTTATGATACTCCTCTGCAACTCTATACTTTTGGTGTTGATGGAATTGCAAAACCAAAATTTAAGCTAAAAGATTCTACAATTTCTCCTTGGCTTTCTGGAAAAATTCTTATTAATGGTGCTCTTGCCCAAAATACAGAATTAATAGACCCAACTTATGATGATTCCTCATTTACATGGCCATTCAATCATTTTAATGTTGGTTTAGGTGCTGATTTTTCAATGAAATGGTTTGATTTAGGATTAGAAAATTATTGGGATGGAAGTTATAATCCCTTTATGTCTGGAACAAAACATAAAATAAAAGTTGGATTTCATGACAAGGAGAATTTTTTAAGATACGCATTTACAATGAACCCGCAATTCAACTGGCTTGGATGGCCTGCTAATTGGGATTTGCAATCAGATGTTGATTTCAGATTTCATTTCACCCCAGAAGTTTATATGAAGGGAAACTTAAACATGAATCATTCTACTATAGAAAATCCAAATTTAATCGCTGCTTTAGGGTATTTGACTAAAGATGGAGCTAATGTTGAACTATTCCTTAATTTACAAAGCAAAATGGTTGGAATAACTTTCTCTAACAGAAATTTAGGAAACAAATTAGAAAGATATTCCAAAGAACCTTTTGCACAAATTTCTCTTTCTGATGTTGATTTGTATAGTTATTCCCATGATTCTACAAAAATTCATAATGATTGGGGAGAAGATGTTTCTGATGCTGTAAGGACAATAAATGATTATTCCACAGATTATACATCGGCTATGCAGCAAATATCAAAATATGCCTCTTATTTCCTATGGATAGACCACGAAGGAACATTTACTGCTGAACAAGAGCACGATTTAGGATATGGCGTATGCAGAGATACTAATGGTATATTGCTTCCAACAGTCATTAATGGGGTTTTAGGAAGCCAAGGATATAAAAGCTGGGGAAAAACATTAATGGGGCCTTATGTAGGGCATGCTTTAACAATAATCAAAAAGCCAAATGGAAAATATGATATAATGGAATATGATGATGTTCATTTCTTAGACGCAAAAACAGAACAAGAAGCGATAGACAGCGTTTATCCTGGAGCATATGCATATGACGGTGGAACTTATTCAGAAACCTCTCAGAGAGTCATAAATGCTTTAGAAGAAAGTGTCTGGAAATAAGAAATTTTAAATATACTAATTCTGTGGTTTTATTAGGAGCCTATAGCTCAGCCTGGTTTAGAGCACCGCTCTTATAAGAGCCCGTCTCATTAGGGACGTGTTTTCAGCGAATTCATTTGAACTTCGAAGAAAGGCGGGGGTCCACGGTTCAAATCCGTGTAGGCTCATATCAATCAAATAGGATTTGATTAAACAGTTTAAACGAAAGGAAAATTAGCAAGAAAACAGCGGTTGTCTTGCTTCAAGTCCGTGTAGGCTCATTCAAATAAAAAAAGACTACACCAAGTAAAAGGAAAGTTGATTGTTAAGGAAACCTTGGTTGCCTTACACAGTGTAGGCTCATTTTAGAAAAATATTGAAAATTAAAACTTTAAAAACTAAATTTTTCTTTGATAATTATATTTGCGCCCCATTAGTCTAGAGGCCAAGGATTCAGCCCTTTCAAGGCTGCGACCCGGGTTCGAATCCCGGATGGGGCATTTTGCAATTCAACATCAAATCTCTTACATAATCCAAATCTTCCAGAGAATCCACATCCAAAGAAGGCTCGTGATGTCTTGTTTCAATCATCTTTAAATCAATATCCAAATAATTTGCAGCCATTTGTTCAAGTTCACCTATGCTTAATTTTTGGCTTTTCAATAATTTAGAAGTAACAAAATATCTTACCAATTTAGAAAAGATTTCCATAAACGGCAATTCTTTTCTCAAATCTCTTACAAGATTCCATTGTACAACAGGGCTCATTAATTTTCTATTTTTATACAACATATCTACAACTCTGTTTAATCTGTTTAAGTTAAGCTTCCCAGGATTTCCCAAAAAAACATTAGCCCATCTGTAATTTCCTTCTTTAAGAGAAAAGTATTTACGGTTCTGCATTTCATGTCCTTCAAGATATTTTTGTTCTATAACAGAAACAAATAAACCATTATCATACTTTAAACAGTCATCAATAAACTCGTCTATATGTTCTCTCCTTATTAAGGGAATATCGCAACTTAAAAAAAGAGCATTTCCTTCTGAATTGGATTCTGAATATCCCCTCAGAGCATTCTTAATAAGACTACCGCAACATTCAATAACAGAACAGCTAGATAACTCTTTTTCTAATCTCGATTTAATCCCAATAACAAAAACGCCATCAATACGCCTTGAATTATTACAAGCATTTATTACATGCTGGATTATTGGCTGTCCATTAATTTTAAACAGGGGTTTGTAGATTTCCTCTCCGATAAAGTAGTGCTCTTCAGGATACGCTTCTCTCAAGATTGCCTTTTGTTTCTCTATCTCTTCCTTTTTTGGAGCATCTTTTCCTGCAAGGATTATGGCATTCATAATAGCAATCAAATCTTAGTTTGATTATTTAAATTTATATATTCAGAAAAGAAATTTCTGAATTTGCCATCTTTTTATAGAAACGATAATCTGGTATTCTTTCTTTAGGGGTAATCAATATCTTCGCAAGTCCCTCCCAGAGAAAAAACCATCCTGCTGGCTGTATAAGAGTCATTATCAGATGAAGAGTAAAAGAACTTTGCATGTTGACTAAAAATGCAGATAATATCATCATCGCAGAGCCAAGAATAACCCAAAAAGTTCCTCCAAGTTTAATTTTTCTTATTTCTTCTTTCTTTTCTTTTGCATGCTTTTTGAAATGTTCTTTTAATCTTCTCTTTATTTTTATCTCTTCTTTCAGATTTCTCTTTTTTCTTGGAATAAAAAATTTCAATTCAATTTTTTTCTTATCAGAAGACGCCTTTTTGCATTCAAGCAAAAAATCTCCGGACAAAGCTCTTTGTGAGAAACTACGTGGATCGAAATCAGAAAAAATATCATCATAAGAATCCAAAATTAATGGAATTTCTTCTTTAAATTCAGAATCCCCCTTTTTCATACAAGAAAATATACTTGAGAATTTATAAGATTATCTAATCGCGAACTTACAAAACCTTCGCTTAATCTTCCTTTAAATCTTTAACCATATAAGTGCCTTCTAATTCATATCCCAAATTTCTATAATATTCCCTTACTCCTACTCCTGAAATGACAGAAATTTTTTTCGTATTTTCTTTTCTTGCAATTTTTTCTGCTTCTTTCATTAGCATTTTTCCAAAACCTTTATGCTGGCTTGCATTAGAATTCTTTTCATTTAACTTTAGAGATTGCCCATATACATGCAACTCTCTAACAATTACTCCACTATTGCAGATTCTCAATCTAAGCAATCCAAATAAAATATCATCTTTATTCACAATTTCCAAAAAATATTCCTTTCCTCCTGATGCAGAATATTTTGTTATTTTTAATTCCAAATTTAAATCCAGTTTTTTCTTATTAAAACCAACCTCCCTAAATCTTATTTCCTTAATGTTTTTATTACCTTTTCTCAGCTCTTCCTCGATGTCTTTTCTCAAATCAATTCTTGTTGTTCCTGCAATTAAATAATCAGGAGGAATTTCTCTCATAATTCTCATAACTCTGCAGTATCTTGGAACAAGTTTTAGCATTTCTTTAAGCAACTTTTCAATCTGCTCTTTGTTATAAGGTTGATAATGTTTCTTCCAATACTCTTCCTCTAATTTTGCTCCTTTAATAACTTGACAGGGATAGATTTTCAATTGGTCTGGTTTGAATCTCTCATCTGAAAAAAGTTTTTTGAAGAATTGTAAATCTTTTCTCATGTCGCTGCCAGGCAAACCGGGCATTATGTGATATCCAACTTTAAAGCCAGCATCTTTCAGCTCTTTTGTTGAAGCGACAACATCTTTAACATTATGTCCTCTTTTTATCAGTTTGTAAATTCTATCATCAGGCATCTGCACTCCCAATTCAACTCTTGTAACTCCGAATTCCCTCATTCTGTTAATATATTGGATGCATTCATCTGGCCTTGTTTCCACGCATAAAGCAACACATCTGTGTTTCGCATTTTCATTTAATTTTTGCGCTTCTTCTAAAGCTTCTTTGATTTCAGTGATTGAAGAAGATTTAGGTCGAGTCTCAATGTTTCTGTGAGTGCCCAATGTTTCGGAATCTTTTTCATTCAGGGCATCGTAACACTTCCTGATAAAATCATACTGAAATTTTTTTTCATATTCAAGAAAAGTTCCGCCCATTATTATCAGTTCAATCTTGTCTGTTGGATGGTGCATAACTTGAAAAGCTTTTATTCTCGCTTTCACTTGCTCATAAGCATCATAATTAACTTCTGCTGCCCTCATGACAACAGGACTTTTAGGGGTATAACTCTGAGGGACATTTAAAGAAGGACAATACAAGCAAGTTCCGTGCTTGCATGCTTTTGGAGGAAGCATAACTGCCACAGGAACAATTCCAGAAATGCTCTTTGTCGGCTTTCTGACTTCATTTTTCAACGGCTGCAACATATATTTTTTATCTATATAATCCTTTTAAAGGTAATTCTTTTTAAAATGACATGGGTGGTGGAACAGGAACATTAGAATAATGAGAATAATAAAAACAGACTGGAATAAATGCAGATGAAAACATTAAAAATTGGAATAATAGGCGGAAGCGGATTAGAGAATCCAGAAATTTTGGAAAATTATCAGGAAATAGAAGTCGATACTCCTTTTGGAAAACCTTCTTCTAAATTAATAAAGGGAAGATTGTTTGGTATAGATATTGTTATTATTTCCCGTCATGGTAAGAAACATGAAATTCCTCCAACACATGTTAACAACAGGGCAAATATTTTCGCATTAAAATATGAAGGCTGTAAATACATTATCGCAACAACAGCTGTCGGCTCGCTAAAAGAGGAAATAAAAAGAGGTGACTTCATAATTCTGGACCAGTTCATTGATTTCACCAGGCATAGAGACATAACTTTCTTTGACAAATTCGAATTTGGAGCAATGCATACTCCAATGGCAAAGCCTTTTTCAGAAAACTTAAGAAAAAAGCTCATTGATGTCTGCGAAGAACTCGGATTTCCTTATCATAAAAGAGGAACAGTAATAACAATTGAGGGGCCGAGATTCTCAACAATTGCAGAGAGCAATTTATTCCGCCAATGGGGGGCAGATATAATAAATATGTCAATTGCTCCAGAAGTAATTCTTACAAATGAGGCAGAAGTGCCTTATGCTGCAGTCGGCATGTCCACAGATTATGATTGCTGGAAAGAAGACGAAACTCCTGTAAGCTGGGAAATGATAAAACAGATTACAAAAGATAATTCAGAAAGAATGAAAAAACTTCTTATGAAACTGATTGAATCTTTCTCAAAAGAACAGGAAATTCTTAGATTAAAAAATGCTATCAGAACAATTCCTGATTTTCCTAAGCCAGGAATCTTGTTTAGGGATATCACCACTTTGCTGAAAGACAGAGAATCTCTTAAAAAGTTGATAGATATTCTTTATGAAAGATACAAAGATTATAACATAGATTTAGTCGCAGGAATTGAGTCAAGAGGTTTTATCATTGCAGGAATGCTCGCAGACAGGCTTAATTCTGGGCTTGTATTAATAAGAAAGCCGGGAAAACTTCCGGCAGAAACTCTTTCAGAAAGTTATGAATTAGAATATGGAACAGATAGAATAGAAATTCACAAAGATGCAATAACAAAGGGGCAGAGAGTTTTGCTTATAGATGACTTGATTGCTACAGGCGGAACAGCTCTCGCATCTTGTAAACTAATTGAAAAACTTGAAGGAAATGTTGTTGAATGCTGCTTCACAATGGAATTACCTGATTTAAAAGGAAGAGAGAAATTGTCAAAATATCCTGTTTTTAGCCTAATTCAGTTTAGTGGCGAGTAAACTGAAAATTTTATAACTATTCTTTCATTATATCTATTATGACTCAAAGACAAGTATGGAACAATATTGCAGAAGAATGGTATGAATTCAAGATAAACCCATCAGAGAAAGTTCTGGATTTTCTAAAGGGGAAAAAAGGAAAAATTCTGGATTTGGGAAGCGGAGCAGGAAGGCACCTAAAAAAAATTCCAAATGGAAAAATGTATCTCGTTGACTTCTCAAGTAAGATGATTAAGCTCGCAAAAGAAAGAGCAAAAGAAAAGAAGATTGATGCAGAATTCAAAGTTGCTGAAATAACAAAACTTTCCTTCAAGAAAGATTTTTTTGATTCTGCAATAGCAATTGCTGTCCTCCATTGTGTGAAAGGAGAAAAAAACAGGGAAGGGGCAGTCAAAGAACTTTTTCGTGTTATGAAACCAAAGGCAAAAGTTTTGATTGCTGTCTGGAACAAGAACTCAAAAAAATTCAGGAATGCAAAAAAAGAGAGATATGTTAAATGGAGAAATAAAGGAGAAAGATATTATTATCTGTTTGATGCAGAAGAAATCTATGCTCTATTTAAAAAAACAGGGTTTAAAATTGTCAAGAAATATAATCCAGAAAGAAACATTATTTTTGTTGCTCAGAAACCGAGCAATTTCGCGAGAGAAACAGTTTAATCCAGTGACGAGCGAGATTGGGAGTTACTTCTTTCTCATAATATTCAACATATCAAAAAAGGATTTTTTTTCAAAATCAACAATCCTTTTGTCCTTCAAATCAATGTTCACTTTCACCATCCCAAATCCAGAGACAAAAATGGTCCCTAAAAGCATATCTTTTCCTTTGACATTTTGCAGAGAAAAAATCATCTTCTGAATTTTGTTTTTTATTTTTTTCATTTCCATTTCTGTTGAAATGATTTTTTCAATTTCATTAAAATCAAAAGCAACAGAAGAAACTTTTTCAAGCATTTGTTCATACCTTTCCAAAGGAACTATCTTTACTCCAGATTCAAGTTCAAAAGAGAAAGTTTTTTTGTTTTCAGGGACAAAAAAATCCAGATGATACTGGCTGTTTGCGCTGTTTTCCATATCAATTACAAAAAAACCAGAGCACAGATAAGCATCTTTGTTTTCTTTAATAAATTCTTTATATTCTGAAGAATTTTTCAGTTTTTCAAGCAAAAATTGTGAGTTCATTTCCTTTCTGCTATCTCTTTCCCAATTCTCTTAATAAACTCTTCGATTTTCATTGTCTCGATTTTCTGGCTTCCCTTGATTCTGACAGCAAGGGTCTTCTCTTTTTCTTCTCTGTCTCCAGCAACAATTATATAAGGAACTCTCATAATTTCCGCGTCTTTGACTTTTGCAGGAACAGTTGTCTGCCTGAAATCAGCATCAATTCTTAAATTAGGAATTTCATTTCCAAGTTTTTCTATGATTTTCTTTGCATAATCAATATTCCTGTCTGTGAAACTCAAAACCCTTACTTGAACAGGAGCAAGCCATACAGGAAATCTTCCATTGAAATGTTCAATCAACACTCCAATAAACCTTTCTAATGAACCCATCACTGTTCTGTGAAGCATTATTGGACGTTTTCTCTTGTTGTCTTTGTCCACATATTCAAGCTCAAACCTTTCTGGCATCGCAAAATCCAGCTGAATTGTTCCGCCCTGCCATTCTCTTCCCAAAGAATCCTTCATATGAAAATCTATTTTAGGCCCGTAGAAAGCCCCTTCTCCTTTATTTAATCTATAAGCAATCTTCTTTTTCTTTAAAACATTTTCAAGAATTTTTTCAGATTTATCCCATATACTATCACTCCCTATTCTTTTTTCAGGACGTGTCGAAAGTTCAAGTCTGTAAGGAAGATTAAATTTTTTATAATAAAAGTCGATTAACTCCATAACTTTTCCTATTTCCTCTTCAGCCTGTTTTTCATTACTGCAAAAGATATGTGCATCATCCTGCGTGAATTGAATAACACGGAAAAGCCCTCCAAGCACTCCTGAAAGTTCTTGTCTGTGAACAATTCCAAGCTCAGCAACCTTCATAGGAAATTCTCTGTAACTCTTAGGCTTATTTCTATATACTAACATTCCACCAGGACAATTCATCGGCTTTACTGCAAAAATTCTCTTTTCATATTCTGTAAGAAAAATATTATCTCTGTACTTCTCCCAGTGTCCTGAAATCTGCCACAATCTCTTGTCAAGAATCTGTGGAGTTGAAATTTCCTGATATCCTGCTTTCCTGTGCAATTCTCTCCAGAAATTGATTAATTCATTTCTTATTATCAAGCCATTGTTGTGCCAAAAAACCATGCCTGGCGCTGTTTCGCTGAAAGAAAACAAATCCATCTGCTGTCCGATAATTCTATGGTCATTTTCTTTTAGCTTTGAAGAATCCAGTTTTGTTTTTGAAATTTCATTCAACAAATATTTTGAAGTATATTCTTCTTCCTGTTTTCCAGTTCCTTCAATTTTGATTTCCCTCGACAATTCTGAAAGAGGATGCCCTTTAACTTTCAGTTCAAACTCTTTATAGTATCCAAAAGGTGCTCTGACAACACCAAAGCTCTTTTTCAGTTCTTTTTCAGCTTCATTTAATATTTTTGTTGCCAGTTCAGGAGCAGCCAATTCACTTGACAAATGAGCATAAGGATAAAGAACGACTTTTTTTGCTTTAACCTGAGAAGCAACCTCTTTCACATTCTTCACAAGCTCTTCCACAACTTTTTTTGAATCTTTGTCTGATTTTTCAACAGCAGTCAAAACCACTAACGCTTCTTCAACTTTCTTTTCTTCTTTCTCTTTTTCAGAAAGCGCTTCAACACTTTTTAATGCTTTTTTCAATGGCTTGAATTTTATGTAATCGCAATGCAACAATAATAGCTTCATAAGTAAAACAGATACTGAAAGTTTATAAAATTAACACCATATAGAAAGACTTAAAAAATAGTTTCTATAGGGCAATTTATGACAAAAAAATATGTTTTAGCAGGAGCAATTGGAGCATTCTTAGCAGCAGCAAATATAGTTTATGCTCCGACAATAGCAAAACCTGTTTTCACCCCGCCTAAAAGCACAATTATTTCTGGCAGGGAAAATCTATTGGAAAAATACGCAAAAGAAAATGAAGAAAGAAAAAAAGTTCTTATGAAAAAAATTGATGATTTGGAAAATTATAAAACAGAAGATTTTAATGAAGACTCTTTAGAAATTTTCACAGCAAGATTAATGATGGGAGAAACAGAAGATTATTCTGCTAAAGATAAAATAGCTGTTGCATTTACTATTCTTAACAGGTTAAAAAGAGGCGCTTGGTATGGAGAAACATTTCATGAAGTTGCCTTAAAACCATATCAATATTCTTGCTTTAACCCTGACAGAGATAGTAGCATTTTCCTAAAAATTCCACTGCAACATAATGAAAGAGATTTTCTCATAAATGTTCAACTCTCTAAAAATTTCTGGTTGGGAAGATACAAAGACCCAACAAATGGAGCAACGCATTATTACAATCCAAAGAAAGTAAAAAAACCAGAGTGGGTAAAAAGAATGATATTTTGTAGAAGAATAGGAGACCATTTATTTTACAAAGAAAGATAATTATTCCTTCAATAAAAATTTACTAACTGTATTTTTAGCCCATTTCTTGTTTTTTTGGTGTTCTTTAAGGAAAGCATTTATTTTTTCAATTAAAATTTGCTTTAATTCGCTTGTCAAAAGTTTTCCTGATTTGTAATCATCGTGAATTTTTTTTAGTTTTTCATCATTAGGCTCAAAGAAAAACTTGAGATATTGATAAGAAACATCCTTGTCTGGAACACCCCCATGTCGCCTGTGTTCTTCTATGGTATTTTGCCCTCCTGAAAAGGCATATTTCTTTATTTTATTTTCAACTTCTTTTTCTGTATCAGAAAGGAAAATCTGATTGCCTTCAGAAGAACTCATCTTGACTCCTCCTGTTAAGGAAGGAACAAACTTGGCATGAAGAGCAGCAGGCTTTTCAAAATTGAAATCCTTGTGTGTTGCAATATCTCTTGTCAGTCTTATGAATGGATCCTGGTCTATGCCGACAGGAACAACAGACATATGTTTCCCTCTCATGAATTGTGGAAATAAGATGTGTGCTGCCTGCATAGCAGGATAAAAGCTCCAGCCAATGTTATTTTCCGGCTTTAATCCAAAAACTGCTTTTGCTTCTGAGTAAGTAATTCTTTTTGCAGTTTTTGCAGCATATTTGTAGATTTTTGTGAAAACAAAATCCTCAAAAATAAAGGTTTTTCCTGGCTTGAATCCTAAAGCAACTAAATCCAAAATATTGTCTTCTGAAAACTTCATTGAATCTTCAAAATTCAGATTGTCTTTTACATAAAATTTCTCATCATCTGATATAGGGATAAAAACCTCACAGTTGAACTGGTTTTGCAAAGACTTTGCAACCAAAAAAGGAACTAAATGTCCAAGATGCATTTTCTCACTTGGCCCTCTTCCTGTTATAACAGAAACTCTTTTTCCTTTTTCTGAATGTTCAAGCCATTTGTCAAAATCCCTATGAGAAAAATAAACTCCCCTCCTAAGTAAAGGATGACACTTCTCAATTTTCTTTTTTATCTTGTCAGAAATAGGAGTTGTTCCGAACTCTTTAATCAGCTTTTCATAATCAATTTCTCCATCAACTTCCCATGGAGTCATTGCCCCTCTTTTCATCAATTAACAAGGAGGGATTTATTTTTAAAACATTCGCTATTAAAAGGAGATGGTACAGGGAAGAACCTTGGTTCTTCTTGGTATAAATATTTATAAAGAATAATCTGTTATTTTTTTAAAGAGGAATTTACAATGAAAAGAGGAATAATTATACTAACTTTGCTTATTTTAGTGACTTCGTTCATTTCTGCAGAGACGGCAATTATAAGCTTCACCCAACAGCCTAAGCTGATATATAATATGGGAGATACAATAAATCTTCCAATAAAAATAATAGCTTCTGAAGACTTTTCTGAACTATTTCAGATGAATTTGATTTGTAATGGAACTTATGTTCCTTTTTACATGAATGGCATAACTTTGTCTTATGGAGAGGAAAAAAACCTTGATTCTTCTCTAATTCTAATAAAAAACGTTATAGGAGAAAGTAAAGGGATATGTAAGATAAAAGCAGTATTGGGCGGAGAATACAATATAAGTAACAATTTCAGGATTTCTGATTTGTTAAATGTAGAAGCAAACTTGCAAAAAATGCAGTTTGATTCAGGAGAAAGCATAGCAATAACAGGAAAAGTGACAAAGGAAACAGGAGAGAATTCTAACGGATTTGTTGATGTGAATATTGGAGATGTAATGCAATATGGAACAGTAATAGACGGAGCTTTTCACATGAATATCTCTTTGCCTCGTGATTTAAAAGCAGGAAACTATTTAATGAAAATTAAAGCTTCTGAAAGAAATAATAACGGAGTAGAAACCAATTCTGGATTGTTACAATATAACATTTCTATAAGACAGGTTCCAACAAATCTTGAGATGATAATAGAAAATAAAGAAGTTGTGCCTGAAGTTCCCTTAAGAGTCAGAATAATTTTACATGACCAAACAGGAGAGAGTATAAGTTCGACAGCTTTTGTAACAATAAAAGATTCTAAAGGAAAAACCCTTGAACAAAAAGAAATCAATACAGATGAAGTTTTTGAATATTCTATAAGTGGTAATATTCCTCCTTCAGAATTGAAAATTCTCGCTACCTCAAACAAGTTAAGCGCAGAAGATAGCTTCTCAGTTGTAGCAAAGGAAGATGTAAATGTTAAAATAATGAATGAAAGTATCGTTGTTACGAATATTGGGAATGTAAGATATGATAAAACCCTTTTTGTTAAGGTTGGAGACACCCCCTTAAACATAGATGTAAAATTAGATGTTGGAGAAAGCAAAAAGTATATTTTAAGCGCTCCTGACGGAAAATACAATGTGCAGGTAAGCGAAGGAGAAAAAGAAGTAAGCGAATTCATGAGCCTGACAGGAGGTACAATAAATGCAAGGGAAATTGGGAGCTCTTATGGAGTTTTAGCATGGATTTTTTTAATTTTAGTTGCAGGAATTGTAGCATTCATGCTCTTCAGAAAAGTATATAAAAAGCCTTTTTCTAAAAGTATCACCACAAAAAATAGAAGAGAAAAAATGAAAGAAATGCAAATAATAAATAAATTTAATGCAAAAACTGGAAACAGGGCAGAGCTTTCTCTTTCAATAAAAGGGGATAAGCAGGATGCAAGTGTTATATGCCTTAAAGTAAAAGAGCTCAGAGAAATGAAATCAAGAAAAGGAAGTGCTGCTGAAACAATACAAAAAATAATTTATCTGACAGAAGAGCACAAAGCAGTTATTTATGAAAACCAAGATTATTTGTTCTTTATACTTGCTCCTACAAAAACCAGGACTTTCAAAAACGAGAAAACTGCCTTGAATCTTGCAGAAAAGATAGATGATATTTTAACTGAACATAACAAGATGTTCAATCAGAAGATAGATTTCGGAATTTCCTTGGATTATGGAACAATTGTTGCTAAAATAGAAAATGGAGTTTTCAAATTTATGAGCATGGGAACATTGATAACCTCTGCCAAAAAAATAGCTAATCTATCAAGGGGAGAAGTTTTGCTGAGCATGAAGATGAACGATTTGCTAAGATTAATGATTAGAACAGACAAGCATGTAAGAGAAGGTGTTCCTGTTTTTAGTGTTAAGGAAATTAAAAGAGAAAACGAAGAGGCAAAGAAATTCATAGAAAGATTTATGCAAAGGCAGGGAAAACAATAATCAATTATACAATTCCAAGATACTATTAACAATTGCTCTTTTTACTTCTGGGTGTTTCTTCTCAAATTCGTCTTCAAATGATTCTATTTTATCTTTCTTCTCTGTTTTCTTGTTAAATTTCAGGTTTCTCAATTTAGCATAAAGCAAAATTTCCTCGTCTAAAAATAGATACAATGGCTTTATTGTATTTTTATAAACAGGAAGGAATTCTTTTAATTCAGAAACATTTCCATTAATTAAATTTTTAACAATACTGTCTGCCTCTGAATCAATAGAAGAATCAATCGCAACTTTGTTATTTTTCCCAGAATTCAATTTTATTTCTACTTTATCAGCAACAAATTTAAGCATTTCTTCCAAAACAACACCCTTAAAATTCTTACTTTTCTTGTAAAAAATCCTATCTCTCTTACTAATCATTCTGAACTTTCTTATTGTATAAAGGACTTTCTTGTGAAAATAGTCAATAAAACACCTTCTGCAGAGTTTTCTCTTATTCGTGAATTCATATACTGGATTTGTTTCACATAATTTGCACATGATAAACAAATGGAAAGGGAGTATTAAAAATTATTTGGATTTCTTTTTTCTGCCCTTTTTCTGTTCTTTGGGTTTGAAAAGATTGGAAACAAAAAATCCAATTTTGAAAATCTTGAATACTATTCCCATGACAAGCAATACAATCCCTATTATCAATATTCTTAATGAAACAAAATAAGCCTGAGAAAAGAAAATTCCAAGAAATTTAAAAATAATATTATTCGAAAACAAAGCAAATAAGAAGTCCGACTTAATGAATATCAGGGAAGAAATTATCAGCAAACTACCTGCAAGTATTGGAACATTCGTCTTCTTTTCAACCAAAAGGAAAGTTAGTGCCAATAAGATAAAAAAGGCAATTAAAAACAGATATAATTTGTTTGTGAAAAAATTATAAGCCTTCTCTGAAACAAGGAATAAAGGAAGCTGTGGCTTGCTTGCACAATCCAGAAAATTGCATTCGTATTCTGTGTAATAAACATTCTTGACTAAATCTTTGACTCCCTCTTCAATAATAGCATCTTGTCCTTGTGATGCAACACTGCAAGGAACGTCAAAAGTATATCCCTGATAATTAAAGACATATTCTGAATTATTTTTGCAATAAGAAAGAATAAGAGGATACATTTGTTTTACTGCATTTGTAACATCAACCCCTTTCAAGAAATCTTTAGCTATTATAACAGATTCTTTTTCAACATTTTCATATTTCAATGATGAACTAAGAGTCCAGAAAAGATTTGTGCATATTATAGACAAGAACAAAAGAACAGCTACGAGAACTAATAAAACACCCCTTATCACTCCCATAACAGAAGAAAGCAATTGTGGTTTATAAAATTGTCTACCTACATTCTCTCAGATCATCAGATTTGAATGATGTAATTTCCTATTACATTCTTTTCAAAAGTTCAATTCTCTTTTCTATTGAAGGATGCGTGCTTCCTAATTCTTTAAATGGATTTGCAAAAAACAAAGGTGCAACTGCTTTTGTAACTTTCTTATCAGGAGCATTTTGGTATTTTATTTTCTCTAATGCTCCTATAAGTCCTGGAGGATATCTGGTGAACTTGACTGCAGAAGCATCAGCAGAAAATTCCCTTTTTCTTGAAATCGCCAGCTGCACAAAATAAACGAATATTGGAGCAAGAATTGCAAGTACTAATCCGATAAGCATAAAGATTGCATTTCCCTTATTATCATCATTGTTGCTATTTCTAAACCTTAAACTCCTCAAAAATATCTCTGAGATTATTGAGATTATTCCAACCATTACAGCAACAAGAGTCATATATCTTATATCATAACTTCCTATATGCCCTAATTCGTGTGCAATCACTCCTTCCAGTTCTCTTCTATCAAGCTTTTCTAATGTCCCTTCTGTAACACAAACAACAGAGTTTTTTGGAGATCTGCCAGAAGCAAAGGCATTTATATTTTTGGAAGGCATGACATAAAGCCTCGGCATAGGCAATCCGCTTGCTAAAGTTAAACCTTCAACAACATCATAATACAATTTGTTATTTTCTCTTTTTACTTCTCTTGCTCCAACACTGAAAAGCGCAATCTTATCCGAGTTATAATATGTTATAAGAAGATAGGAAATAGAAATTATTATGGAAAGAATCATGATTGTAAAAAACAAGTCAGGAGAGTAAGCAAAAGATATCACATACCCTAATAAAATAATCACTAAAAAAATGATGAATATGAGAAAAAAAGATTTCCTTTTATTCCTTGCTATTTCATCATGAAAATCTATTCTTGTCTTTTCCATATTTAAGAATTAAAAATTTAAAATTCCACCTTAATGGGTTTTCTCTCTGCTTCTGTTATCTGCAGATATTCTCTTGGCTTCTTTCCAAATATACCTGCAAAGATAGTGCCTGGAAATGTTTTGCACAAATCATTGTAAGCAAGAATGCTATCATTATAATATTGCCTTGAATATGCAATTTTGTCTTCTGTGGTTGTCAATTCTCTTTGCAGTTCAAGGAAATTTTCGTTTGCTTTTAAGTTCGGATAATTTTCTGCAAGCGCAAAAATTGTCTTCAGTGCAGATTCTAATTGGCTGTTCGCCCTGACTCTCTTCTCAATGCCTTCTGCAGAAACAAGGGACTTTCTTGCATCTGTCACAGCTTTTATTGCTGCTTTTTCATGCTTCATATACCCCTTTACAGACTCTACAAGATTAGGGATTAAATCTGCTCTCCTCTTTAGCTGAACATCAATCTGGCTCAAAGAATTGTCAATTCTATTTCCAAGAGTTGCAAATCTGTTGAAATAACTAAAGAAGATTATGACTATCAAAGCTAGAATTCCTATGCCTATCCAAGCCAAAATTCCCAATACCATAAGTTAAATAGAAAAAATAGATTTATAAATTTAATGAAACAATACTAACTATGGTTAAGATAAATAAAGAAAAATGTATAGGGTGCGGGCTTTGCGCTTCCATATGCAGTGAAGTTTTCAAGATGGGAAATGACGGGAAAGCAATGGTTAAAGCTCAAAAGAAAATCCCCTGCGTTAAAGAAGCAATTGAATCTTGTCCTGTGAGTGCAATCAGCGAGTGAGCCAAGTAAAGATAGGTATATAAAAAACTTGAATAAAAATATTTATTAACTGTAGTCCATTTTCATCCCTATGAAAGAGGAAAGAAGCAAGGAAGTTGATTTCATAAAGTGGTTTTCTGAATTAAATAAAAATTCCGGAAGTGTCGCAGGAGGGAAGGGAGCAAATTTAGCAGAAATATACAATATTCATATAAATGTTCCTCCAGGGTTTGTCATAACAGCACAGGCATATGATTATTTCATAGAAAAGGCAGGAATAAAAGAAAAAATACAAAATCTCCTCTCACAAATAGACTACGAGGACACAAAACAATTAGAGGATATAACAGAAGAGATAAGAGAGTTAATTGTCAGAGCAGAAATTCCAAAAAATATGCAGGAAGAAATTTTAGAGGCATATGAACTTCTGGATACAAACAGCCTGAAAAATGTAAGGGGGACTGTTCTGGAAATTTTAAAAAGCTCTGAACCAATATTCGTGGCTGTTCGTTCAAGTGCAACAACAGAAGATTTGGCAGATGCGAGTTTTGCAGGGCAACAGGAAACTTTTCTGAATGTAAAAGGAAAGTCAGAACTGTTAACAAACATAAAAAAATGTTTTGCATCTCTCTTTACTTCAAGAGCGACATATTACAGGCACAAAAAAGGATTTGAACACACAAAAACCAGTCTTGCAGTAGTTATTCAGAGGATGGTAGACTCAGACAAATCTGGAGTTATTTTCTCAAAAGACCCTACAAACAAAAGCGATAATATAATTATAGAATCGGTTTTTGGATTAGGAGAAGGAATTGTTTCTGGAAGAATAACTCCTGACAAGTATGTAATTTCAAAAGAGTTGGAAATATTGGACAAAAAAATTTCTGAAAAAAAGATTGCAATTACAAGAAATGCTACTGGCGGGCAAGAGCTAGTAAAATTAAAAGATGAAAAATCAAGGCAGCAGGTCTTGAAAGAATATGAAATAAAAAAACTCGCCGAGATATCTCTAAAACTGGAAGCACATTACAAAAAACCACAGGACATAGAATTTGCAATAGAGGGGGAAGAAATATTCATTGTCCAGACAAGGGCTATAACAACAATTGGAAAGAGAATAGAAGAAGGAAAAATAGAGGGGGAAATAATTCTGACAGGATTGGCTGCGTCTCCTGGAATTGCTTCTGGGAAAATAAAAATTGTGAATGATTTGTCTGATCTAGAAAAAATAAAGACAGGAGACATTTTAGTCACGAGAATGACTAATCCGGACATGGTTGTAAGCATGCAAAAGTCTGCTGCGATTGTAACAGATGAGGGGGGATTGACTGCTCATGCTGCAATTGTTTCAAGGGAGATGGGCATACCTGCAGTAGTTGGAACAAGAGAAGCAACAACAAAACTAAAAGAAGGAGAAATAATAACTGTCGACGGAACTTCAGGAAAAATATACAAGGGAAAGGTTTCAGAAACAAAACAAAAAGATGTCTTGCCAATAAGCGCAAAAACAAGAACAAAAATAAAAGTAATTGTTGATATGCCAACATTTGCAGAAAGAGCTTCTCGTTCAGGAATAAAACATGTGGGATTGACAAGAATAGAAGGAATAATTGCAGAATCAGGAAAGCATCCGAATTATTTTTTGAAGAATAACCAAATGCAGGACTATGAAAATATTATCTTTAAGGGAATAAATGGAATAGCCAAGTTCTTTGACGAGCTTTGGATAAGAACTTCTGATATAAGAAGCGACGAATTTCAAAATTTAGAAGGCGCGCCAAAAATAGTGGAATTGAATCCTATGCTTGGAATGCATGGAATAAGATATGGAATAAAAAATTCAAAAATAATAAAAGCAGAATTAAGAGCGCTGAAAAGGGTTTCTTCTTCAGGGAAAAAGATAGGAATTATGATGCCACAAATAATTTCTGTTGAAGAAGTGCAAAAAGTCAAGGAATTCTTAAGAGAAATTGGTTTTTCTGACGCAAAGTTAGGAATAATGGTGGAAACTCCTGCAGCAGTTCAGCTGATAAAAGAATTTTGTGAAGAAGGAATAGAGTTTATTTCTTTTGGTACAAATGATTTAACGCAATATATTTTAGCTGTTGACAGGGGAAACGAAGAGGTTCAGAGTTTGTACAATGAAATGCATCCTGCTGTTTTATATCAATTGGAATTTGTAATAAGAGTCTGCAAAAGAAACAATGTAGAAACAAGCATATGCGGACAAGCAGGAAGCAAAAAAGAAATGGTTAAGTTTTTAGTGGAAAAAGGAATTGACAGTATAAGTGTAAATGCAGATATGGCAAAGGAAATTTCTGATTATGTTGCTGAAATAGAAAAACAGATTGGGGAAAATCCACGGCAATATCAACCAAAGAAAGACGAAAAAGAAGAGACAGCATTTGTAAAGCCACAATCAATTATTCCTGAGGAAGAAAAAGATGAAGAGTTTCCTATAATAAAAGGAGCTGAGGAAACAGATGATGAAGAAGAAAGCATTGAAGAAACAGAAAAGGAAAAAATAGAAGAAGAAAGTGAAAATTACAAACCACAAGAGGATGAAGAAGTAGAGGAAATTGAAGAAGAAATCAAAGAGCAAATAGAAGAAAGTAAAGAAGATAGCGATGCTTATTACAATAAGGAAATGAGTAATTATGATGAAGAAATAAATAAAGAGGGTGAAGATTCATCTGAAGATGACGAAGATGAGGTTTTGGATATCTTTTAACTGAATTACAAAATTTTATAAATAAAAATCCCTTGAATATTCTATGGTAAAAAAAGAGGAAAATATAGAGAAGAAGAGTAGGCCTGGTCAGAGTACTCAGGAGAGAGTAGGAGTGGAAAAAGTACTTATAGAAAATTTTGTTTCTCTTCAGCATGTAATGGCTAACCTTGCTGTAAGGTTTGATAATCTTTCGGGTCAAATCTCCAAACTTTTGGAGCTATTTGAAATATCTGCAAAGACCCTCGCAGAAAAAGGAGCGCTTGGAGAAGATAAAACAGACAAGAAAATAGCAGAAAAATTAGATAATTTATTAGAACAAAATAAGATAATAGCTAGGGGGGTTGCTCTTCTTCATGAAAGAAATTCTCCAGAACAATATACAATTTCTCAACCAATGCAAAGAACGCAATATCCTCCTCAGCAGGCAATGCAGAAGTTTCAGCCGGAATTTTCTAAAAATCAAAGGTTCAGAAAGATGGAATAGAATGGACGCAACATTCTCAACTGAGTTCAAAAAAGTTTTTTTGTTAACATTTGCAAAAGAATTAATCAGACATTCTGAAAAAAAAGACATAATAAAACTTCAGAAAATAATTGAAACAGAAGAAGTAATCAGGGGAAAAATATTAGAAAAAAAACCGACACCAATTTTTACAAGAGAGGTAAAAGAGATACAAATTCCCCCTAAAGAACAAGCAAAAAAACCAATTGAAAAACCATTGCCTCCAAAGCCTCCTGTAAGACAATTTACAAAACCTCTCCCAAAACCATTATTTATTCCGGAACCAAAATTACCAGAACATTTAGAATATTTAAAACCAATTCCAACTCCGGGAGTCGAAATAGATTTATTCAAGATAAATCCATTAATAAAAGATCCTGCAGTCAGAATTATTGAAGCAAATCCAGAAGAAAAGGTTATTGTAATAGGAACAATGGGAACAAGACCAACAGATATAATTCTAAGCAGAGAAGACATAGACAGAATTATAAACACTTTTTCAGAAGTTTCAAAAATACCAACAACAGAAGGAATTTATAGAGTTGTAGTTGGAAATCTAATTCTTTCTGCAATTATATCAGAAACTATCGGCTCAAGATTTACCATAAAGAAAATGGTTGTCAGTTCAACACCAACAAATAGGCCGCAAGGGCTTCCAACACTTCCGTTTCAGAATAATAATTTAAGATAAAGACAAATTGGCATTGCATTTATCAGAACTATCCCATATATTATAAGCATCTCCGGTTTTTATTTGAGTTGTAAAACTGAATCCTATGTGACTGTTTGGATATCCTGGGGTGTCAACTGGCAGCATCCATCTTGCAATCATCACACAACTTTTCTCTGCACTTCCTCCTGAAAAACTGACATAATATCCGACCAATCCAGTCATTTCTTTAGATAAGTCAGGACTTGAAAAATACATTCCGCTAATCCATGTTTCTCCAACAACTCCGGAATTTACAGGCACATTTGTAACACAGCTTCCTGACACACACATCTGTCCAATAGCACAGTCTCCACAATCTATCTCTTTTCCGCAATTATTCACTTTATTCCCACAAATCTGTAATCCGCAAGTTGTTTCTTTTGAATCATCAATACAATTTTGCGGAACACAAATATGATTAATACAAGTGTCTGTTCCAGTGCATGTTCCACAGGGTTGTCCGCATACAGGATCATTGCCACATTGGTAATTTCCGCAATTAGGAATACAATCTTCCCCACCTGTTCCTTCACTCCCCGCTGGAGCATTTCCTCCTGAAATAATATTATATGTATCTGCTATCTCGCCAACACTTTCTGCCCCATTGGAGTTAAAAACAGGGGCAACAGAAATACTTGCAACACGGCTTGGTGCTAACTCTGCTGGATGAATAAAAAACGTTTCATCTTCCATTTCTCCAATATTTGAATCTTGCGTTATTGTCTCTGAATTAGTTCCATCAGAAAGAATAAACTTAATTTTGACAAGCTCTCCGCTTCCTGCTAGTCTTTTAACATTAACACTGATATTTCCAGCTTGTTCATAGGCTCTTACTATATCCAGATTAATTGTAAATTTCCCAAAACCAACGTCTTTAGTTCCAGATTTAAGAACATTCTGTACAACAACCCACACAATTCCAACAGCAACAAGAGAGACAAGAATTATGATTAAGGTAACAACAATCGTAGAAAGCCCTCTCTTTTTCATTTAATAGGTTATGAATCAAAATTTAAAAAGTTAACTAAAAACTATTTAACACATTCAAGGGCAACCACATTAAGAGTGTAATTTCCAAAAGTCACTGGAACAGGTTGTTGGCAGGTTGATAACTGCTGTAATAAAAAAACAACAGAATCTGCATACCCTTGATTATATCCTTGCTTCATTCCCAAAACAACCAAGCCATTCAAAGAAGGTTTTATCCAAAGCAAATAAACTCCAAGCAACAATAAAACAAGCACAATAGAAATCAAGATTATTATAATTGTTCTTCTTTTGCCACCAGATCTTTTCATAGTTTAATCAGGAAGTTCTCATTTAAAAAGATTTTGTTAAATTTATAAATGAACATATTTTTGTATAAAGATGGAAAAGAATATAACAATGGAAAAAATAAGAAAATACCGACAGTTGACAGAAAAAGCGTTAAAAATAGCAAGAAAAAATATTGTAAGGGAAAAAGAAAAAGAGGCAAAAGAGATAACAGAAATGGTTTCAAATTATCTTTCTGATTCAGAATATTTTGAAAAGAAAGAGGATTATGTCAGTGCTTTTGCCGCGATAAATTACAGTCATGGCTGGCTTGATTGCGGAGCAAGATTAAAGATTTTTAATGTGAAAGACAAAAAACTTTTTACTGTCTGATGATTTCATCGTCTTGTGATTTCTTCGGAGGCAATTGGAAATCACCGTTCAGAGATTAGAGGAAGTTTATAAAAGAAAACAGCGGGTTTCTTTTACTTTGAACCAAAAGCTTAAAATCTTATTCTTCCTGGTAGAAATATGAGAACAAGTAAAAAGAGGGCTATAGTGTTAAGTCTCGGAGGGAGTTTAATAGTCCCTGAGGAAGTTGATGTAAAATTTCTGAGACAATTCAAAAAAATAATTTTAAAGAGCACAAACAAATACAAATTCATAATCGTTTGCGGTGGAGGGAGCACTGCAAGAAAATATATCTCTGCATTAAAAGAAAATGGGATAGAAGAAAAACTTCAAAGTCTTTCTGGAATTTCTGCTACACGAATGAATGCAAGATTCATGAATTATTTTTTTAATATAAATCCTGAAGAAGGAATTCCCCACACAACAAAACTCCTGAAGAAATATATAAAAAAACAGGATGTTGTTTTTTGTGGGGCATTAGAATACAAGCCAGAACAAACCTCTGATTCGACTGCAGCAGAAATAGCAAGGAAGTTTAATACAATGTTTATAAATTTGAGTAATGTCGCGGGATTGTATGATAAAAATCCAGCAGAAAACAAAAATGCAAAATTCATTCCCAAAATTTCCTGGAAAGATTTTTACAAAATGGCACACAGGCAAAAATTCAAACCAGGGCAGCATTTCATATTAGACCAAACAGCTTCTGAGATTATAATGAAACATAAAATAACAACTTATCTACTCGGAAAAAATTTAAAAGAATTGGAAAATGTTCTTAAAAACAAAAAATTTAAAGGGACAACAATAGGAGAATTTTAGTTTAGAGAAGCAGAATGGAAAGAAAAATTTTAATCTATGAGAATGATTTTGACAAAGCCAGAAAGCAAATACAGAAAAATGCCGGGGAAAAAATTATTTTCTCTTCTGACAATGAAGAAACTAACAGGAAAGTCTTGGAAAAAGAAGATATAGATGTCCTTTTGTTAAATCAGGCAGGAAAAAAGGATTCTCAAAAACAGAGAAATTCCGGCTTTAATCATATAATGGCAAAATTGGCAAAAAAGAAAAATATTGTAATAGGAATAAATCTTGATGAAATTATAAAATCAAGCGAAAAAGAAAAAGCAGTTATTCTTGCCAGAGTAATACAAAATATAAGAATATGCAACAAAAACAAGCTAAAAATGAAATTTATTTATAAGAACCAAAAAAGAAATCTCTATGACCTGAAGTCCTTAGGTTTGATTTTAGGCATGCCGACAAATATGATAAAATCTCTTTAGAAAACCTTTTTTAATGCATTTTCTTTAAAATTACAATGATAACAGAAAGATTAATAGAATCTTTAAGTCCAAATGAAAGGAAAGTTCTTCCTTATTTAAAGGAAAGAGATATAGAAGAAATATGCAAACAGTCAAAACTGGATAAGACTTCTGTTTTAAGAGCATTAGAATATCTCGGCAATAAAAACATAATAACCCTTTCTAAAAGTAAGAAAAAGATAGTTGAGATAGGAGTCAATGGTGCATTGTACAAAAAGAGAGGGCTTCCAGAGAGAAGATTATTGCATCTGTTAAATGAAAAAAGAATTCTCAGATTGGATGAAGCGCAGAAGCAGAGCTCTTTATCAAATGAGGAATTCAAGGCTTCTATTGGAGTTTTGAAAAAAAAGGCATTGATAGAAATAAAAAATGAAAAAGTAATCTTGACAGGAAGAGGAGATGAAATATCAAAAAAAAGTCTTGAAGAATTGTTCATTGAATCTCTTCCTCTCGCCTATAATTCCTTAAATCCAGAGCAGTTATACGCCCTAAAATCATTAGAGAAAAGAAAAAATATAATTCAAACAAAAGAAGAAGAGATAGTAAATATACATATCACTCCTGTCGGAGAAGAAGTATTGAAAAGCGATAAAAGGATAGGAGAACTGATTGAATCCATAACTCCAAGACTTCTTGAAAAAGAATCCAGCTGGAAAGGAAAGAAATTCCGAAGATATGATGTTACTTCTTCTTTGCCTTTAATAACAGGAGGAAAAAGGCACTTTGTTAATCAAGCTGTGGATTATGCAAGAAAAGTATGGACAGAAATGGGCTTTAAAGAAATGTCTGGAAATATGATACAGAGTTCTTTCTGGAATTTTGATGCTCTTTTCACTGCACAAGACCATCCTGTAAGAGAAATGCAGGATACTTTCTTCATAAATAAAAAAACAGAGCTCCCTGACAAAAAACTGATAAAAAATGTAAAGGAGAGTCATGAAAAGGGAATAGATAAAAGCAAAGGATGGCAATATTTTTGGGATGAGGAAGAGGCAAAAAAACTCGTTTTGCGGACACATACAACTTGTTTGTCTGCCCAAACTCTGACAAATCTAAATAAAAAAGATATTCCTGCAAAATTCTTTGCAATAGGAAAGTGTTTCAGAAACGAGACAGTTGATTGGAGCCATGGTTTTGAGTTCAATCAAACAGAGGGAATTGTTGTTGGAAAAGATTTGAACTTCAGGCATCTTCTTGGCTATCTGAAAGAATTCTTCAACAAGATGGGATTTGAAAAAATTCGTTTCCGTCCTTCCTACTTTCCATACACAGAACCAAGTGTTGAGATAGATGTTTTTCATCCAGAAAAGAAAATCTGGCTTGAACTTGGGGGGGCGGGAATCTTCAGACCAGAAGTTGTAATTCCTCTTTTGGGGGAAAAGATGACTGTTTTGGCATGGGGGCCTGGTTTTGACAGGATGATAATGGATTATTATAACATAAAAGATTTGAGAGAAATGTACAAAAATGATTTAACTAAACTAAGAGAAATGAAATTTTGGATGAAATGACAAAAATAGAAACCGTTTCAATTATACATCAACCTCCAAAAGTATTGTTGGGAATGAAAAAAGTAAGATTTGGTAAAGGAAAGTATAATGGGTTTGGTGGAAGTATAGAAAATGGTGAAATCTTAGAAAAATGTGCAATAAGAGAAACTGAAGAAGAAGCAGGAATAACTATAATTAATCCACAAAGAGTAGGAAGAATATTATTTCATTTTGAAAGTAATGAACAAGACCATTTAGTTCATTTTTTTAGAGCATCAGAATTTTATGGTATTCCTATAGAATCTGATGAAATGAAACCAGAATGGTTTCACATAAAAGATATTCCTTATGAACAAATGTGGCCTGATGATAAATACTGGTTACCAATTCTATTAAAAGGAAAACTTTTCCAAGGAGAATTTAAATTTGATTTAGAAGGAAGAATAGCAAAATATGAGTTAAATGAAATTGGTAAGTTAGATTAAAATGGCTTCAGTAATTTTCAGCAGAAAACAATTTGAAAAAGATATAGGAAGATTGGATGAAAAAATGCAGAATAAGATTTCCATGTTTGGAACTCCTCTTGAAAAATTTGACAATGATAAAATAGAAATTGAAGTATTTCCTAACCGTCCAGATTTACTTTCGTATCATGGATTCAAAAGAGCTTTTTTGGCATTTTTAGGAAAACAAAGGGGCTTGAAAGAATATAAAATAAACAAACCAGAAAAAGACTATATTGTTACCATTGACAGCTCTGTGAAGGATGTTCGTCCATATACTGTTTGTGCGATTGTTAAGGGACTTAAATTCAATGACGACAAAATAAAAGAAATAATCGATATCCAGGAAAAATTGCACCTCACAATTGGGAGAAAAAGGAAAAAAATTGCCATAGGAATTTATCCTCTTGAAAAAATAAAACTTCCGATAACTTTCAAGGCTCTTGAGCCAGACAAGATAAAATTCATTCCTCTTGAAACAGAGAGAGAAATGTCTGGGTTGCAAATACTCCAGAGACACCCAACAGGAAGAGAATATGCACATTTACTTGCTGGAAAGCCGAAATTTCCGGTCTTCTTAGATTCAGCAGACAATATTTTAAGCATGCCTCCGATTATAAACTCCCAATTAACAGGAAAGATCACAGAAGAAACCAGCGATGTTTTTGTTGAATGTTCTGGGTTTGATTTTTCTGTTTTGGAAAAATGCTTGAATATAATCGTAACAACTCTTGCAGAAATGGGCGGAAAAATTTATCAAATGGAACTTAAATACAAAGACAGGAGAATCACTCCTGATTTAACAGCAGAAAAAATGAAAATGAACTTAGAAAATGCGAATTCCCTTCTCGGATTGAATTTAACTGAAAAAAATCTCAAGGAATTTTCTGAAAAAATGGGCTATAATTATAACAAAGATATTGTAGAGATACCTTCTTGGAGGGTTGACATTCTGCATGAAGTTGATTTGATTGAAGACATAGCAATAGCATATGGCTATGAAAATTTCATTCCAGAGATTCCAAAGATAGAAGGAATTGGGGAAGAAGATAAAAAAGAAATACATAAGAGAAAAATAGCAGAAATTCTTGCTGGTTTGAACCTTCTGGAAATTTCCAATTATCATCTGACAAACAAAGAAGAGCAATTCAAAAAAATGGGAATCCAGGAAGAAAATCCAATAAAGGTAGAAAATTCAAAAACAGATTACAATATGCTTAGAAAAGATTTATCTCATTATTTATTGAAAATTCTTTCAGAGAATGTTGATGCAGAATATCCTCAAAGAATATTTGAAATCGGAAAAGTTTTCAATTCAACAAACGAAGAAGAGCATTTGTCATTGGCAATTTCTCCTGCAAATTTCACAGAGCTGAGACAGATTATGGAATACTTATCAAGAATGCTAAATATAGAAATTAAATTCTCTGAAACAGACAAAGTCCCCCAATATTTTATTGATGGAAGAATTGCAGAGATAAAACTTGAAAATAAATCTATGGGGTTTTTAGGGGAAATTCACCCAAGAGTTTTGAGGAACTGGAAAATAAAGATGCCTGTCGCACTATTAGAAATAAATCTGGAAGAAGTGTTTAGGAAAATGAAATAAAATGTCATTAGAAAACAACATTCAAATAATACGAAATTTTCTCTTAGAAAGATATAAAAACAACCTAGCAGCAATTTTAATTTTTGGTTCTGCAAATACAAATCATTTTAGGGACAGCAAGTCAGATATTGACCATATGATATTCTTGAAAAGATTGGGGGGAATAGATGTAAGTGAAGAGATTAAATTTTTGTTTGAAAAATTAAAGTCAGAAAATTTCGCTTCACAATATTTCAATGATTTACAGGGACTCAAAGATTATATAAAAAACAGGAAAAGTTTCAGCACATATATAACAATAGCAAGCAAAGATGGCTCAAGAACAGTTTACACGACTCCTGAATTTGAAAGAACAAGAGAATATCTGAGAAAACATCCCCCAACAAAGGAGGAGATTAAAGAACACCTAAAAGAAAAAGATGAATTTGAACTAAATGGTTATTTCAAGAAAATAAAAGGATATGATTTGACAAAAGCCCTAATGTCTCATTTAAGAAGAAAATTACAAGTTATGAATTATTTCCAAACAGAAGGATTAATTTTTGATTATACTGCTTGTTTGAATAACAGAGAAATAAATCAAGAAGATAAGAAAAAATTAGAAAAATTATATAAAACTTATGAGAAAAGAGCAACATTAGCGGATGAAGAAATTGATTATTATAGAAATTTAGCAAGAGAATTTACAAACAGGATTATTCAATCTTGAATTATCCAAAATACCCTTTCCCGTTATCTTCCATCTTGTTATCCCAGTTCTTTTTTATGACTTCAACAATTTCGAGAAAATCTTTTTTAATATCCTGCCACATAGAAGAATACTCTTTGATTGATTTTGCCTCTTTTTCTTCAGAATATTCTATATCTAATTCAATTAAATCTATATCTACTTTGGCTATTTTCTTGTATAATTCTATCAATTTTTCTCTGTCTTTTGTTCCTAAAGTTTTTGTTATTGCAAAGACAAACATAGGAGCATTTGTAGGAGTTAAAATTGATTCTATAAATCTGAGATAATTAAAGAACTTGTCTGTTATGTATCTTCTTATCTCTCTAAGCACAAAATCTGTTTCCAATTCCGCTGCTTTCTCTATCTGAAAATCCTCATTGAGTTTTTCAAAAGGAGGCAAATCATACCTCATCTGAAATGCTCTATAATCTTCTTTCAATTTCGCTAAATCAAACTTTTCACTCATGCTTTTACTTCAAGCCAGAACTTTATAAATGTAATGAAGAGCCTCAACTGAGAATTGAACTCAGGACCTCAACATTACCAATGTTGCGCTCTTACCAACTGAGCTATTGAGGCAACTACAAACAAATTATTTCAGAATCAGTTTATAAAAATATTTATTTCTTCTTAACTACCTTAATAATTAACAAAATTAAGAGTGTTATCAAAAATGCAACACCCACAAATCCGAAAACCATAGACATAACAAAAAATAGATTAACTAAAAGCTCGTTCTGTAAAAATCTATACAAAACAAAAGAAACAAGAGATAGGGCTACAAAGAGCAACAAATTATTAAGAACTATCGCAATCTTTCTTTTGGTATCACTCACTCCGAAACTCTTGGAACGAGAAACTCTCCTAGAAACCCGTCTTGATACCCTTCTTCTTGCCCTCTTTTTTCTAGCCATCTTAATAATATATATTATAACCTATGCTTTATAAATATTATGTTGTCTTATTCCCCTGCCAGTCCATTTTAACAGCATCGGCTGTCATTGATTTTATATTTACGAAGACACTTCCTAACCATGAAAAATAAAGTTTTACTACATTTCCAAAATCAGAGAAATTATTCATAGGAATATCCTTGCCATTAAAGACAAAACCAAAACTTAAAAAAGAAAACAGAACTAATGCTATCAAGAAAATAGCGAGGAATTTGTGTCTTATCCTTTTTAGTCCGTAAATTATCCAAATTGCAACTATCAAAACAGCAATAATAAAGATAACGATATTCAGTGCCATATTTATTTTTATGGCTTAGATATATTTAAAACTATTGTTCAATAAGTTTTTATGTACTATTTCAGCCCCATAGTACAGCGGTCAAGTATATCGGCCTCTGGAGCCGGTGACCCAGGTTCGAATCCTGGTGGGGCTATATTAAGGAAGAGAACCTGAAGGTTCGACGAGCGATTTTGCGTATAATCCAAACTCAGCGAGGTCGCGAGCACTGGTGGGGCTATAGAAATATTTTTATATTGGTTTTTGTTCTATTAAATATGGGAGAAAAAGAAATCGGTAAAGTCTCTACGTACTTTTCTCATGTGGGGGTCGCTGCAATAAGGCTCTCCGGAAAACTAAAAGTCGGGGATACTGTACACATTGCAGGACACACTACAGATTTTGAGCAGGAAATAAAAAGTATGCAGATACAAAACAAAAAGGTAATGGAAGCAAAGAAAGGGGACCATATAGGGATAAAGGTTGAAGAGAAAGTAAGGCCAAAGGATAAAGTTTTCTTGGTTGAGTGATAAGATGGTTCACAAAGCTCACAGAAAAATTCACAGAAAACTCAGAAAGCATTTTCCAAAAAGTGTAGAAAAAGCCGAAGATATATTTGCATTTAAATATCCAAAATTTTTTCTCTTATTCAGCCTTATAGTTGCAGCCTATTTTATTTTCTCACGCCCGTTTATTTCAGAATGGCTTAAGCCTTTCACAGACTTGGGACACTTCGGGGTTTTCATTTCCGGCATCTTGACTGCTTTAGGATTTACCACCCCTTTTGGCATTGGTTTACTGTCAAAATTAAACCCAGAGAACATACTATTTGCTGCCATGATGGGCGGGCTCGGTGCAACAATTGCGGATTTATTCATATTTAAAACAATAAAATTATCTTTTATGGACGAATTTAAAAAATTGGAAAAGACAAAAATTCTTCGCGAAATTGGTGAGATAGTAAAGAATAATAAATCTGTATTAATAAGGCATTATTTATTGTATATTTTTGTTGGGATTGTTCTTGTTACGCCCCTTCCAGACGAATTAGCAGTTTCTATGCTTGCAGGATTGACAACAATAAAACCACTAAAACTTGGAATAATGGCATTTGTACTTCATAGCACAGCGATATTTACTATTCTCTCTATTTTATAACACAACTCTTTTAAACCAAAAACATGTACAAATAATATGCCCCTGTAGTCTAAAAAGCTAAAGCTTAAGACTGCAGGATATTACTACAAACAAATGCCCCTGTAGTCTAGAGGCCAAGGATTCCACCCTCTCAAAACACAAAGTGAACAATAAGGAGAGGTGATTTAATCTCGATGAGAGCATAGATCTAGCATCTAAATGCAATCTCTCGTTAGAGTACGGTGGCGACCCGAGTTCAAATCTCGGCGGGGGCATCACAATAATTCTTATAAACAATTAATTCAAAGTTGTTTGGCATGACAAAGACAACCTTCAGAGACAGTGTTATCTGTGCAAGTCGTGGTTTGTTTAAGGGGATATCAAGTGAGAGAAATATTAAGATACAACTCATTCTTATTTTTTTTATAATACTCGCTACAATTCTACTTGACGTATCAAAAACATATTTGATAACAATAATCGTTATTTGTTTTTTGGTTGTGATATTGGAAATGTTCAATCGTGGTTTTGAAAAATTAATAGATTTAATCTCCCCAGAATACAACAAAGAGTTCGGAAGAGTAAAGGATATTATGGCTGGAGTTGTTTTGCTGACATTTATAATGGTGGTAGTAATAAGCATAATAATACTATATCATCCATTCATAGTTTTTTTGGAAATTGTTTCCAAAAATCCCATATTGCTTGCATTGATGGCTTCAAGTATATTTCTAAGTTTAATTATTCTTATGGCGTATTATATAAAGAAAAATAAGAATTAAAAAGTGTGCTCTGCTATACATACCATGAAAAAAGAGGGAGTTCTTGTTTTTAATGTTGGAAGTTCAAGTATAAAATACAGTTTTTTTGAAAATTCTAAATTGATAAAATCAGGAGAATATGAAGAATTAAAAACAAAAGAGGATTATAAAAAATCAGTTGAAAAAATATTCAAAGATTTAAATTATAAGAAAGTTGATTTTATTGTACATAGGGTAGTTCATGGAGGGGGGTTAAAAAAACCTTGTGAAATAGACAAAAATGTAAAGAATAACATAAAAAAATTTTCGCAATTTGCTCCCTTGCACAATCCAAAACAATTAATGACGATACAGTTATGCGAATATTACAAAAAACCACAGTATGCTGTTTTTGACACTTTGTTTTTTTCAGAACTCCCAGAAATTGCCAAAATTTATGCCATTCCAAAGAGCATAACAAAAAAATACAACATAAAAAGATATGGGTTTCATGGCTTGTCCCACAAATCTGTTTCCAGAGGATTAAAAGGCAGGACAATAACCTGTCATTTGGGAGCAGGAGTAAGCATATCTGCAATACTAAATGGAAAGCCAATAGACACGAGCATGGGCTTAACAACTTCAGAAGGAGTGATGATGGGTACAAGAAGTGGTACAATTGACCCTGGAATAATTTTCTTCTTGGAAAAAGAAGAATATAATACAGAAAAGTTGTTGACAGAAGAATCAGGATTAAAAGGAGTCAGTGGATACAGCGATTTCAGACAAATAAGAGCAAGAATGAAAAAAAACAAAGAATGCAAACTTGCCTATGAGCTCTTTGTATATCAAATAACAAAAACCATCGGCTCTTATATTGCTGTGCTTAATGGGTTGGATAATTTAGTTTTTACTGCTAAGATAGGAGAAAATGTTGCAAAGTTAAGAAAAGATATCTGCAATCACTTTTCCTTTCTTGGAATTAAATTAAATGATAAAAAAAATAAATCAAATTCAGAACTCATATCCTCAAAAGAATCAAAAATTAAAGTTTGGATTAGAAAGACTAATGAGGAAAGAATGATTTTAGAAGAGTTTCTGAAAATTTATAAAACTAAAAATCTATAATAAAATATGAAAATACCTGTAGAAATCTCAGCGAGACATGTTCACTTATTGCAGAAAGATTTTGAAAAACTATTTGGAAAGAATAAAAAGCTTACTTTCTTTAGGAAATTATCTCAACCGGGGGAATTTGCATCTGAAAAAAAGGTAACATTAATTAACAATAAAAAGAGAATAGAAAACGTCCGTGTTCTTGGTCCGTTCAGAAAAAATTCACAGGTAGAAATTTCATTAACAGATGCTTATAATCTAAAGTTAAATCCTCTTCCAAAGATAAAAGTTTCTGGAGACACGTCAAAAACCAGGAAAATTCTTGTTAAAGGTCCAAAATCATCAATTAAAACTCCATGCATAATAGCAAAAAGACATCTCCATTGTTCTGTAAATGAAGCTAAAAAATTAAAATTAAAAAATAATCAAAATATCTCAGTAAAAATTAAGGGAATAAGAGAAACGACATTTCATGATATAGTTGTTAGGGTTTCTGAAAATTATAGATTATCTTTGCATTTGGATACTGATGAAGGAAATTCTGTAGGAATTATCAAAAAAACAACAGGAGAAATAATTAAATAAGAGAGGTTTTCTTTTTTTAAAATGGAAGTTCAGGAAAAAATAAAGAATGTAATGGAAATTCTTAAAGGAAAATATCCAAGTCATGAAAAGACTACCTTGAATAGAATGAGAGACAAACCAGATGCATTTAAAATTTTAATTTCCTGCCTTCTTTCTCTAAGAACACAGGACAAAAACACAGAAAAAGCATCAAATAAATTGTTTGCCATTGCAACAACTCCAGAAAGTATTCTTATTTTGTCAGATAGCGAATTAGAAAACTTAATTTTTTCTTCTGGACATTACAAGAAGAAAGCAAGAACACTAAAGCATGTTTCAAAAGAAATATTGGAAAGATTTCATGGAGAAGTTCCAGATACAAAAGAAGAATTAATGAGCATAAAAGGAATAGGACCAAAAACAGCAAATATTGTTCTTGCATTCGCTTTTGGGAAAGACGCACTTCCAATAGACACGCATTGTCACAGAATCCCAAACAGGCTTGGCTGGATTAGCACAACTCGCCCAGAACAAACAGAGATTGAACTATCACAATTGCTCCCAAGAGAGTATTGGAAAGATTTCAATGCTATTTTTGTACAATTCGGCCAGACAATCTGTGTTCCTATTTCTCCAAAATGTTCTATCTGTCCAATAGAAGAATATTGCCTAAGAATTGATGTTACAAAAAGCAGATAAAAACCTTTAAAAATGAAGTTTATTTTCAAGTTCTATGAAACGTTCAAGCCGTAGATGGAAAAAGAAAAGACAGATGAGATGGAAGTGGCAGAGAAAAAGGCTTAGAAAGGAAAAGCATAAAAGAAAAGTGAGAAAAGAGAGAGCAAAGTAAATAGATATTTCTAAAACACAATAATATTTATAAGTTGAATTAAGATTTTCTTATTATGACAAGCGGTATATGGACTGAAAAATACCGTCCTTCCAAGTTTCCGGAGCTTGTTGGGCAGGATAATTCAGTAAAAAGAGTTGAAGCGTTGACAAATTCTATGAATATTCCCCACATGCTCTTTGCAGGCCCTGCAGGAACAGGAAAATCCACCCTCGCATTGATTGTAGTAAAAGATTTATACAAGGAAAACTGGAAAGAAAATTATCTGGAACTTAATGCGAGTGATGAAAGAGGAATAAATGTAATCAGGGAAAAAGTCAAGAATTTTGCAAGGACAAAATCTCTAGGTAATATTCCTTTTAAAATAATTTTTCTTGATGAAGCAGATGCCCTGACTCCAGAAGCCCAACAGGCATTGAGAAGAACAATGGAAAATTATTCCACAACCTGTAGGTTCATCCTGTCTTGTAATTATTCAAGCAAGATTATAGATCCTATACAATCAAGATGTGCCATATTCAAATTTAAACTGTTAGAGAAGAAAGATATTGAGAAAGTAATAATGAAAATTGCCGAAAAAGAAAATTTAACAATAAAACCAGAGGCAATTGAAGTTTTGTATGAAGGATGTGAAGGAGACTGCAGAAGGTGCATTAATATTCTTCAGTCAACTGCTTCAATTTCTCCTTCAATAGGTCCTGACCTTGTCGCAACAATAATTTCAAATACAAAACCAAAAGACATTAAAGTTGTTCTTGACTATGCTCTCTCAGGAGATTTCCAAAAATCAAAAGAAAAGCTTCTTGATATAATGCTAAAAGAAAGTATCTCTGGGCAGGACGTTATAAAAGCAATTCAGAAAGAAATCTGGAATCTTCCTGTAGAGCCAACAATCAAAGTTAAATTAACAGAAAAAACAGGGGAAGTTGAATTCAGGATTGTTGAGGGAAGTGACCCTTTTATTCAGCTGCAGTCTTTGCTTGCAAGTTTTGTCCTTGCTGGCTTGGGAAAAGAGTAAGAAGGCGAAATGGATGAAAATAGAAATAATTTGCTTTAATAAAGTAATAAAAAGATGCGATGGTTGCAAGATGGAAAATCCATTTGCATATTCCAATGACCCAAACTGTCCGAATTACCAAAAATGTGAGATTATCTCGCCAAATCATATAGACTACCTAAATTACCTATTAAAACAACAGAAGAAAAATGACATGGACTGAAAAATACAGACCGAGAAAGCTAGAGGAGATAAAAGGACAGGATGATGCTATCTTTAAGATAAAAGAATTTCTGAAAACATTTGGAAAAAAGAAAAATGCACTGCTTCTTTATGGTCCCCCTGGCACAGGAAAGACAAGTTTGGCATATGTATTTGCAAATGAATTTAATTTTGAAATTTTTGAACTCAACGCAAGCGATTTGAGAAACAAAGAAAAATTAAAAGAGGTTTTGAAGCCGGCAGTAGAGCAGAAATCCCTCAGAAAAGAAAACAAGATAATCCTTGTTGATGAGGTTGATGGCATATCTGAATATGATTATGGGGGATTAGGAGAGTTGTTAAACATAATAGCCATCTCCTCTTATCCAATTATAATAACTGCAAACAACATTTGGGATAGAAAATTTAATGTATTAAGAAAAAAATGCGAATTATTGCAGCTAAAAGAAATAAAATATGATGTTATAAAACAAGTTATATCTGAAATTTCAAACAAAGAACAATTATCAATAGATAACGATTTCCTAACAGATCTTTCAATAAAAGCAAAAGGAGATTTGAGAGCGGCAATAAATGATTTGCAGACTCTTTCCAAGTTAAAGGACTATTTTTCTGTAATCCTTGATGAAAGAAACAAGGAAACAGATATTTTTAACTCATTAAGAAGAATATTTAAGGAAAAACCTTCAAATGAAATGCTCGGTATTTTTGATTCTGTAAATATGTCTATTGACGACATAATTCTATGGCTTGAAGAGAATATTCCTGCAGAATACAGCGGAGAAGAACTAGCAAGGGCATATGAATTATTGGCTAAGACAGATGTCTTCAAGGGAAGAATATACAAGCAGCAATATTGGAGATTTTTAGTTTATGAAAACATTTTTCTTAGTTATGGAATTTCTTCTTCAAAGAAAAATGCAAAAATAGGCTTTACCACTTATAAAAAACCTTCAAGAATTCTTCAAATATGGCTCAACAATCAAAAGACAATGCAGAAAAAATCCATTTGTCAGAAATATTCCAAGTATGTTCATGTCAGCATGAAAAGAGCAATGTCTGAATTTCCCACAATAAAGCAAATAATAAAGTCCAATTCACAAATACAAAAAGAGCTGAAATTAGAGAATGATGAAATAGAATACCTCCAATTTTAATCAGAAACTATTCACTTCTTATGTTTTCTTTTTCCAAAAATTCTTGCAAAAACAAAATAAATAGTGATTACTAGCGCAACACCCACAACTGCAATCAAGAAAATATAAAATGTCCTCGATTTCAATGGTGTTCCCAAACACCCCCCTTGTCCATCACAACCATATGCACATTTCTCTGTTGTAAGCCAAGTGGCATTTCCAAGACACATTTGAATTTGGTTTTCAAAGCATCTATTGATTCCTGGAGTGCATTCATATCTTCCGAAGTATATAACGAAAGTTGAAAATCCAGGAGTAACAGCAGAATAATAGTAAAATTGCGAATCATTATAAAGATAAATCGTATTCAATGCTTCCCATCTTCTCGTTGTGTCATTTCTTCTGAACAATAATATATCTTCTTCTGTTGCTCTTCTTTGTTGTTCAACCCAAGTTATATTCACTCTGAAACCAACGCTTGCATTTGCTATCTGGCTGTTATTCAATCCCAATGTAGTAATATTAAACGCCTGATAAATCACTCTTGTCGAAATTCCTATTTCAAAGTCAGCCAGTCTTGCCCTTGAAACCTCTGTAACTGTTACAGAAACACTAGACACGTTTTCTGTAGTGCTTATAGTTACACTGCCTACTTCTATGTTTGGGTTTGTTATAGTCACTGTAGCTGGTTCTCCTGCAGGAATTGATGACACACTTGTTGTTGATGTTGATTGTGAACTGGCTGTTGGTTGATTAACTGTATAAGTAACAGAAGAACTTCCTGTATTTCCAACAAGATCTGCAAAATTACAAGTTGTTGTGAAAGTCCCTGTTTGGAACGTGTCAGGGTTTACTGTATAACTTGTTAAACTGCTATTAATCCCGGAAAAAACATCTGCTGGAGAGCAACTGCATGTAATAGTCCCCCCGACTTGCACTGATAAAGGGGTGCATGTAAATGTGGCTGTTGGATTAATAGTATCTACTAAAAATTTCCCTAAATAAATATCAGTACTTAAAGCAGAACTCCAAAAGCTAGCTCCTACAACATAAATACTTCCTAAAGAAGATTCAACTGCAACCCCTCTTCCATAATTCTTACCATTTTGGGGACCAATAATTGTAGCATTCCATAGATTGCTTCCTGATGAATTGAATTTTCCAAAATAAATATCATAATTTACACTAGAACTCCAATTGCTAGCTCCTACAACATAAATGTTTGAATTGTTGTCTACCGTAACCCCATAACCATAGTCAAAACCATTTTGGGGTCCGTTAATTGTTGAATTCCATAAATTGCTCCCTGATGAATTGAATTTTCCAAGATACAGATCATAATTTAAATTAGAACTCCAGGGGCTAGTTCCTGTAACATAAATATTATTTGGATTGTTTGGGTCTACTGCAATTCCATAACCATTGTCAGTGGAATTTTGGGGTCCGTTTATTGTAGCATTCCATAGGTTATCTCCAGAAGAATTGAATTTTCCTAAATAAATATCATTATTAAAAGCAGCACTCCAAGTAGAAGACCCAGTAACATAGATGTTTGAATTATTGTCTAATGCAACCCCATAACCATAGTCAGTACCATTTTGGGGGTTGTTAATAGTTCTATTCCATAGATTGCTTCCTGATGAATTGAATTTTCCAATATAAATATCATCATTTGTAACATCACTCCAAGCAGAAGACCCTGTAACATAAATATTATTTGGATTGTTTGGGTCTACTGCAACTCCATGTGCAACATCAGTACCATTCACAGGACTGTTAATTGTAGCATTCCAGAGATTGCTTCCTGATGAATTGAATTTTCCAAGATAAATATCCTGTCCTCCTCCAGAAACCCAGGTGAGAGTTCCTACAATATAGATGTTTGAATTATTATCTACTGCAATTCCATAAGCATAGTCACTACTATCGTAGGGTCCGTTAATCGTGGCATTCCATAGATTGCTTCCTGATGAATTGAACTTTCCAAGATACATATCCTCACTAGTAGCAGAACTCCAACGAGAAAGTCCCACAACATAAATGTTTGAATTATTGTCTAATGCAACCCCATAACCATAGTCAGTACTATTTCCGGGACCGTTAATTATAGCATTCCATACATTACTCGCAGGATTATCTGCAGCAACAAAATAGAAAAATGTAAAGAGTATAAAAAATAGAAAAATAAAAAGGATTAATTTTTTCTTCTCTTTCATATCAAACCTCTTCCTCATAATTATAAAAGAAAATTATACTTTAAATAATTTTATAAAACCTGAAAATCCACTCGCAATCTTATCTTGTAAGGAGCAAGTTCTCCTGCTTTTTTCTTGATGAGAATTTTTATTTTTTTCTTGTATTTTTGGGCTTCTTGTTTTATCTTCTCAACAATAGAATCAATTTCATCTTCTCTACAGAAATCATAATAATATATTCTCGTTCCTTTTTTGCTCAATTGAAAAGCTTCTTTCAAGAAGGTTTCTTTTAGTTGCGGACGGGGCATGACAATCACATCAAATTTTTGTTTTATCTTTCCAACGTTTCTCTTAATGTCTCCATTAACCAATTCAACTTTGTTTTTGACTTTGTTTAGTTTGATATTCAATTCTGCATATTTGTTCGCTTTTTGATTTATCTCATTCGAAAAAACTTTTTGGGCTTTTGACAATTTGGCAATAACAATTGAATAAGGAGCAACTCCTGCGAACATAACTAAAACATTTTCTCCTTTTTTTATTTTAGATGCAATTTCCTTTCTCTCATTGCTTAATCTCGGAGAAAAGTAAGTCTCATCTATATTAAACCTGAAAACACAGCCATTTTCTTTGTATAAAACCTCTTTTGTGTTTTCTCCTGCAACATAATTCGTAGATAGCTTTCTAAGCCTGCCTTTTATTCTTTCTTTTTTTTCCAGAACAGTTTTAACTCCTTTTTGTTCTTTCAATAATTTTCCTGCAAATTTCCTCTTGTCTTTTAATTTATAATTTTTAGGAAATCTGACAACAACAATATTCCCAAAATTATCATAGGATTTCATAATAACAATAAAGAAATAGAATTATTAAATGTTAAGATTTTTTAAAAATACTAGACATCCTTTCCCCTATTTTTGCTCCTGTTCCCAGCTTCAGGCGATTTTTCATATCTTCCATCTTTTGCTTGTTTTCTGCAAACTTCTTTCCAAAGGTCTTTATCAAGACAAAAACAACAACAAGAATAATGAGTATTGCCCCTCCTATAACCAGCTTCACCCACCAAGGCTTTTCTCCAAAAAAGAGTCCTATTATAAGATTCACAGGCATTTGCAAGAATTTTAGTTGCGCCATTCCAATAATTAATCCTAAAGAGATTATTATAGAAGTCCCCTTTGAAAAAATAGTGTTTCCAAGAATATTGAAAACTACAAAAAGCAGATACGTCCACAAGAAAATAGTCAAGAAGAATGCCAATGAAAGAGAATAAGGAGTCCCAAATAAAATTGAAAAAACTAAACTTATTTTCTGAAGAAAGGAATCTATAGCTTTGACAACTGAATTCTGCATTAGGATTGTTTTCCATTCTTTTCCCAAATAGTCCCATTTTTCTGTTAACTTTATTCCTGATTCAGGATTAATTCCAAAAATATTCGGACTTTCAACTTGAGCATTTATAAAATTTAAAACAACAGGTAATAACAAAAACCCAAAAAGAAATGCAACACAAACTTTTCTATTCATAATAAAATATAAGAACAAGAATTTAAAAACCTATCAGAAAAATTATGGCTTCTTCCTGAATCTTCTTTGAATTCTTCTCAACCCAGTTATAGCCCCTTCTGCTTCTCCTGCTCCTTTAATACCTGCAACTATTTCCTTTTGCGCTTTTCTTTTAGCAGCAAACAGGGCAATTTTTGAACTACCAAAAGCCAAGCCAACAAAGATAACTATTGCAATTCCAATCTCCAAAAACCCAGCAGCAACACCCATTGTTGCTCCTATTGTTATAAACCATGTTGTGATTATTCGTATAAAACCTATCAAAGCCGCAACTATTGCCATTCCTCCAGCAATAACTCCAGACGCCCAAGGAGAAAATATTGACGTAATAGAGAGAATATCAAAAAGCATTACAAAAATTATTGCAAGAGTAACAAGATAAATAATAAGTTCTTTCCAAGTATTTCCTATGCCCAGCCACTCCACAGAATTGAGCCAATTCCAGGTAACAGGTTGGTCTAAGACATTACCACTACTAACTTGCCCAGTAATAGTAGAATTAACTGCATTTCCAGTAGTAAAAAGGGGCAATAGAATTACAAGAGCCAAAAATACAAATGCTAAAACAAAGGTAGTCGTATTTTTACCAAAGAAAAAAAATCTTTTCTTCCTTTTAGAAGAATTAACCTTCTTTTTACTCCCCCTTTTCTTCATGGCTAAAAAAGAACTTTCTTATTTATAAACCTTTTTGTAACAAAACACAATAAGTAAATTTATAAAAACTATTTTCTTAACTATCCCATGAAAAAGGGCTGGTTATTTGTATTTCTCTTGTTAGCTACAGTAAGTTTTGCAAGTTCACTTGGAATAAATGATTTGTTAAGTCAAATAGATGAACCAACAATAATTTTTTTGGCAGTATTCCTGATTGCATTTGCGCTTATATTTTTTGCTCTGAACAAAGTTTTCAAAGGAAACACTTCAATCTCAGGAATAATTTCTCTTGCACTTTCTTTTCTTATAGTTTATGGAATAAATAAAAGCGGATTTAATGTGGAAGGTTCTCTTTCTGATATTGGAATTAGCTCAAATATATTGTATGTTCTGCTTCCAATACTAATCGCTGCTGTAATAATTTTTTTAATAATAAAATTTGGAAAAAAGGCTTGGTATATAATAGGCGCAGTACTTGTAGTATTAGGAATATTTATAATTAAAGATGTGGTCACAATCATAACTCTAGGAGCAATCGTGCTTCTTTTTGTTTTAGTTGTTAAGGGGGTATTAAAATTCACTGGTTTATCCACAGGAAAAGCCATGAGTCATAGAGAAGCTGTAAAGCGTTATGCTGATGCAGGAGCAGGAATTTAAAACCACTTATCTAAACCACGCTGCTTGTTTCTTTCTGTAATCTCTCTCAGTCTCTCTAACTGCTTCTGCACTCTGTCATCAGAAAAATCATGCTCATGAACAAGAACCTGTCTTATTTTTTTTTCATTTATTTTTTCAAATTTAAATAAGGAATTAGAAACATCTGGCTTGTGGAACAATTCAAAAATTTCCCTCCAGTCAAACTTGTCTTCTTTAGGAAGAGACATTATTTGCTCTTCAACGCTTTTGAAAATCAAAACAGGTTGTTTGTATCTCTTAACAATTTGCAGTGCCTTTTTCTGCCCAATTCCAGGGATGCCTTTTGGATTGTAATCTGTTCCTACAAGAATCCCCAAGCAAATTAATTGGTCAAGATTTATCTCTAAAGAATTCAAAACGCTTTCTAATTCAATAAGTTCTGGCTTGACTTCCACCCATCCGCTAATTGTTTTTCTCTTTTTTGCCAAGGTCAAATTTCTTACTAATCTTGGAGCCCCAAAGAGCAGACTATCATAATCCTGACTTGCAGCAGCAAAAATCCCTCCTCTTTTAGCCAAATGAGCTGCCTGCGCCTCTCCTTCTCCTGGAGCCTGAACAACTGCAATTCCCATTGCTTCCAAAAGTTCTTTGCTTTCTTTAATCATTTCATCATTTAATCTAATAAGTTGACTGCTGTATCTTTTCATTGCTTCTAAGTCTTCTTCGCTCTTAGCAGTTTCATATCTGCTTTTTGCTATGTCTCTTCCTTCTTCTCTTTTCCTGAATGTTTTAAATTTGTTCTCAGGAGGCTTTCCATCAAAAACATAAACTAATTTTATTCCATCTTCAAGAAGCGCGATATTTCTGTAAAAAATTCCTGAAAAATGACTAGTAACTCTTTTTTTTCTGTCCATCAAAGGAGTTCCATCTACTTGCCTTATGCTTGACAAAAATTGATACAAAGTATTGAAAGCATCAACGCAGATTATCTTGCTTTTTAAGTCAGAAAGCTCAATTTCTCTTCTTGGAATAATTTCACGTATATTCAAACCCATGTTAATTTAAATGAATAGCAAATATAAATAGTTAATGTTTTAAAAATCGACAGATTTTACGACTGCTTCTAAATTCGCCCCGGAAGTTCTGCTTAGAACTGCCTGTTCTCTTCTATATTCTTCTAATCTTCTTTTAGCGCTGGAATATGCTTCTTTAACAACAACCGAAATTCTTGATTCATTACACTCGCTTAAAGGTACAAACTGATTCTTGCCTGTTCTTAATCGAGAATAACCCAAAACATCTCTTATAAATTCCCTCTTTCTTGGTATATCTTCATAAACCCCATTAAGATTTATCCTTTTTCCTTCTATGTACTGAACAATTCTCTCATCAAAATGAACTTGGGTTTCTGTATATTTCTTCATGAAAAATCCATGAAAAAAAGGTATTTAAGGCTTATGGAATACTTAGTTTTAAATAAGAAAACTCACTTTTATATGAATATGAAAACAGACTTTATCCCTATAGACTACGACTATTTTGACTTTGAAGGTAGAAACTATGCAAAGATAATTGGCAGAGATTCTAAAGGCAAGAGGGTCTGTATTATTGATTCCTGTGATGTTTATTTTTGGGCGATTTTGAAAGAGAAAATAAATGAAAAAACAATCAAAAAACTGCAAGAAAAAATAGGCAAAATAAAGTTAGATGTTAAAGGCAGGCATACAAAGGTAGAGAAAGTTGAAGTTCATAAAAAAAACTTTCTAGGAAAAGAAGTAATTGCTCTAAAGATTTTTGCAACAAACTACAAGGATTTGCACGATATTGCTGATAAATTAGGAATGCCTGAAATAGAAAAGAGAAGGGGCTATGACTTAGGATTCATAACTCATTATATAATTGAAAAAAATCTCTCTCCATTAAGCTGGTATGAGATAGAAGGAGAAATCTTAGATAATACAATGGAATTCAGTGGAATTGCAAACTCTCTTGATGTTGAATTATGCATAAAATTGCATTCTCTTTCCAAAATAAAAAAAGAAGGCATCACTCCAAGAGTTCTCGCATTTGACATTGAAGCAGATGACTTCAAGATAGGAGGGGGAGAAATTTTAATGATTTCTCTTGTGACAGAAGGCTTCAAAAAAGTGATAACATGGAAAAAATGCGAAGATAAAAAAATTCCCTATTTGGAATGTGTAAAAGACGAAGCAGAGTTGCTGGAAAGGTTTGCAGAAATTGTCAGGAAAATATCTCCTGATTTTATAACAGGATATTTTTCAGACGGATTTGATTTTCCATATTTAAAAGCGCGTGCAGAAAAGCACAAAGTTAAATTGAATCTTGGGCTTGATGAAACTTCAATAAAATTTTCAAGAGGCATAATGACAACTGCAAAGATACATGGAATTGTTCATATAGACTTGCTGAGATTCATTCAGACAGCCTATTCCCAGTATATGTCATCAGAAACTCTCTCTTTAAATGAAGTTGCAAACGAGTTTCTTGGAGAAAGCAAAAAAGATTTTGAATTCAAGCATTCTTCAAAAATAAGCAGCGATGAATGGGAAAAATATTTTGAATACAATTTACACGATTCTGTCTTGACATATAAGTTATTCGAAAAAATATGGCCAGACTTGCTTGAATTTTCAAGGATAATGAGCGAGCCTGTTTTTGATGTTTCAAGAAATGGCATGTCTAAAAATGTAGAAGATTACATAATTCACAATCTGAACAAATTCAACGAGATTCCGGAAAAACGTCCGACATATGATGAAATAGGAGAAAGAAGAAATAGAGGAAAATATGAAGGAGCATTTGTTTTAGAACCAAAGGCAGGATTGTATGAAAATTTATCTGCCTTTGACTTCACATCAAGTTATGGAAGTGTAATTGTAACTTATAATCTGTCAAAATCAACTTTTTTGGAAAAACCAGAAAAAGATTCTTATAATATTCAGCTTGCAAACAAGAAAGTTTACTTTTCAAAATCTCCTGGATTTTTCCCACAGATGTTAAGAGAAATCATAGAAAAAAGAAGGCAGTATAAGGGAGAACTAAAGAAAAAGCCAGATGCAATAAAAAAAGCAAGGAGCAACGCATTCAAACTTTTGGCAAATGCATCTTATGGATATCTGGGATTTTTCGGAGCAAGATATTACTGTGAAGAAGCTGCAGCAGCAACAGCAGCATTTGCAAGAAATGCTATAAGAGAAGCTATAGAAAAAACAAATAATGCCGGCTTTAGCGTTATTTATGCAGACACAGATGGTTTCGCTTTTACATTAAACAAAAATTCAAAGCAAAAAACTCTTGAATTCCTGAAAAAATTGAATTCTGAACTTCCAGGCATAATGGAATTGGAATTGGAGGATTTTTATAAAAGAGGACTCTGGGTTACAACAAGAACTGGCGAGTTCGGTGCAAAAAAGAAATATGCTTTAATAACTGAAGATGGAAAAATAAAAATAAGGGGTTTTGAAACAGTAAGGAGAGACTGGTGTGTTCTTGCAAGAGAAATACAAAATAACGTTTTATTAATGATACTAAAAGAGGGGAATGAAGAGAAAGCATTAGAATACATAAAGAAAATTGTTAAGGAAGTCAGGGAAAGAAAAATAGATTTGAAGAAGATGATTATCAGAACCCAGCTAAAAAAACCATTAGCAGAATATAAAGCTATAACTCCTCATGTAGTTGCTGCACGAAAGATGGAAGAAAGGGAAATTCCTTTTAGTGCGGGAAGCCTGATTGAATATTATATAGCAGAAACAAATGATAAGACAAAGTTAATAAGAGACAAGGTAAAACTCACTGATGAGAAAGGAGAATACAATATAGAATACTATTTGAAACACCAGATACTTCCTGCTATTGAAAATATCCTTCAGGTATTCAATGTAGATATTCAGATTCTTCTTGACGGGAAAAAACAAAAGACATTAATGGAGTTTTAGATGAAAAAAAATTACGAATTAAAGCCTCTTTTTGTTGAAAGGATGAAATCTCTTCTTGGAAAAGATTTTGATTCTTATCTTGAAATCTTGAAAAAAGAACCCCTTCGTTCTCTGCGTTGTAATACCTTGAAAATTTCTGTTGAAGATTTGAAAAAGCGGCTTGAAAATAAAGGATGGAAAATAAATCAGCCCTTCAAGAGTTTTCCAGAGATAATGATTGTTCAAGGAAAGGTTGGTAATAACAAAGAGGTTTCTTGGGGTGGGCGGTCGGGGGAAGGAGGAGGGAAAGAGATAATTGACTTACAGCCAGGAGAACTTGGAAGGGCATTAGAACATTTATTAGGATATTATTACATTCAGGAAATTGCAAGCATGCTGCCTGCCTTGGTTTTGAATCCAAAAGAAAATGAAAGAATTTTGGATTTGTGCGCTTCTCCAGGAAGCAAGACAACACAGATTGTAGCAAGAATGAACAACACAGGATTGCTGATTGCAAATGAGGTTAAGTTCGGAAGAATAAAAATTCTCTCAGCAAATACAGAGAGGTGTGGGGTGATGAGCATGCTCATAACAAAGAGAGATGGAGTTGCCTTGTGCAAGAGATTCAAGGAAGAAGGATTTTTATTTGATAAGATTTTGTTAGATGCACCTTGTTCAGGAGAAGGAACATTCAGAAGCGTACCAAAAGGATTGGAAATGTGGAACATAAAAACAGTTGAAAATTTATCTAAGTTACAAAAATCTTTAATTGCTTCTGCGATAGAAATTCTCAAGCCAAATGGTGAGTTAGTTTACTCTACTTGTACTCATGCTCCAGAAGAAAATGAAGAAGTGATTGATTTTGCTTTAAAGAATTTCAATGTTAAAATTGAAAAAATAAATCTCCCAATAAAAGCTCGTTCAGGAATAACTAAATGGAAAGAGAAAGAATATCTGGAAGATGTTAAATTTTCCTGCAGAATCTATCCTCAAGATAATGATACAGAGGGTTTTTTCATTGCAAAGATAAGGAAGGTAAAATGAAAAGAATAATGAAAATAGTTTGGATTATAATTGGAGTTTTAATAGCACTGATAACTGGTTTATTATACCTAAGAATGTATTCTGCAAGAGGATTTGGAGTTATTGGTTTGGCTTTATTATTCGCAGCAGGAGTTTATGCTCTTTTGATTTATGCAGGAATAACAATTTTATTCTTATTAACTAAATGGATAATCAAAAAGATAAGAAAAAGAAAGGAGAGAGAAAAGTGATTCCATTAAAATTTTTCAATGAAAGCGAAAAAGAAAAAATCTTAAGACAACTCAAACAACAATTCGGAATAAAAGAAATTCCATGGAGGCTTGCGAGAATAGGAAAAGAGAGACTTCTTTTATTCTCTGGAGATATTTCTGACAGAGAAGTATTAAACTTAGACAGAGTTGCACATATAGAAGGAATTGGATTGTATTTTGCAAAAGAACAAGCAGATGGAATAAGACTGAGTATCGAAGGCTCGCAACTCTTAAAGAGTCAGATTACAAAAAATATCTTTGAATTGAATGAGAAACAGGCAGAACAATGGATGTTAGGACAAGAGTTAAACATAAAGACAGACAAAAAAGGGTTTTTTGTTATCAAATTTAATGAAGATTTTTTAGGAACAGGAAAAATTTCTGAAAACAGGATAACTAACTTTGTTCCTAAACAGAGAAGACTTAAAAGCAGAGAAATTTAAGATAAAAAATGGAAAAATCAAAAATATTGAAGGCAGGAGAAATTGCAAAACAGGTTAGAGAATTTGCAAAATCAATTGTAAAACTAAATATGCCTTTATTAGAAATAGCAGAAAAAATAGAAAGCAAAATTATTGAACTTGGAGGCAAACCCGCTTTTCCTGTAAATTTAAGCATAAATGAAATTGCTGCACACTATACCCCTTCTTATAACGATGAAACAAAGGCACACGGCTTATTAAAAACAGATTTTGGAGTTAGTGTTGATGGGTTTGTAGCTGACACTGCTTTTTCTCTTGATTTGGAAAATAGTAAGGAAAATCAAAAAATGATAGACGCGAGTGAAAAAGCATTGAAAAATGCAATTGAAAAAACAAAAAATGGAGTTTCTCTTTGGGAAATAGGAAAAACAATTCAACAGACAATTGAATCTTATGATTTCTCTCCGATAATAAATCTTTCTGGACATGAAATGAAAAAATATGATTTGCATGCAGGATTGACAATTCCGAACATCGACAATAAAAGTTCTGAAAAAATAACAAAAGGATTGTATGCAATTGAACCCTTTGCAACGAATGGAAACGGGAAAGTAACAGAAGGAAGACTATCAGGAATTTACCTCTTAATTAATGATAAGAATGTCAGAAATGCAGAAGCAAGGAAAATCTTGAATTTCATAACTGAAGAATACAAAACTCTTCCATTCTGCTCAAGATGGATTGTAAAAAAATTTGGAATCAAATCTTTATTTGCATTAAGGCAATTAGAAGACAATGGAAACTTACATCAATATCCCCAGCTTGTAGAAGTTTCAAAAGCAAAAGTTTCTCAAGCAGAAAATACAATATTAATTGATGATAAAGTAATTGTTACAACAGAATAATTATTCCTTATATTTATCCAATGCTTTTTGTACAACGCTAATGAGTTGTTGAAAATTAAAAGGTTTTTCGATAAAATCAAAAGCCCCATTTCGAACAGCTTCCTCTCCAATATTTCTATCTCCCCCATAACATAATATAAAGGGGATTCTACTAAATCTTAAATCTTTGTTATATCTTTTTATTATCTCGCTTCCAGTGGGACCAGGAGGCATGGAATTATCAGTAAAGATTAATGCAACATCACTCACATCTTCTTCTAATCTGCCAGCTAACGAATTTCCATCTGGAAGAACTTCAACTTCGTAGCTCGTAAATTTATCATTAAGTAATTGTTTACACAAGTCTCTAATAGTTTCCTCATCATCAGACAATAATATTTGCTTCATCATAAAAACCTCAAAGCAATCTTTAAAAAACTTTCCTACCCCAAATAAGTGCTGTCCATTGGAATTGCAGCTTTGGCAGATTTAAGATAAGTGTCCTCTATTTTCTTGTATAAATCTATTGTTGATTTGTTGACGCTCGGCTTGACTTTTTGCATTGCTTCAGTGAAATGCTTTTTCTTTACTTGCTTGGAAGTAATGTCCTCTCTAAGAGCAAAATAAGCAGCTTCTCTTACAACTGCCTCTAAATCAGCTCCAGTATATCCATTTGTTTCTTTAGCAAATTCTTTCAAAAATTCTTCTTTCTCTTTTTCAGTAAATAATTTTTTTCCGTCACCAAGAGGCATTTTAGCAGTATGAATTTTCAAAATTTGCAGTCTTCCTTCTTCTTCAGGAGCATTCACAAGCAAAATTTTATCAAATCTTCCAGGCCTTAACAAAGCAGTATCTAACATATCTGGTCTGTTAGTTGCTCCAATAACAAGAACATCATTCAAATCTTCTAATCCATCCATTTCTGCTAAAAGCTGATTCAAAACTCTTTCTGTAACTTTTGTTCCCTGGTCCATTCCTCTTCTTCCTGCCAAAGCATCAATTTCATCAAAGAAAACAATACAAGGAGCAACTTGTCTTGCTCTCTCAAAAACTTTTCTCATTCCTTCTTCTGATTTTCCTACCCACATACTTAACAAAGAAGGTCCTTTAACCTGAATAAAATTAGCTTCTGATTCTTTTGCAACAGCTTTAGCCAAAAGTGTCTTTCCTGTTCCAGGAGGTCCGTAAAGCAAAACTCCTCTGCTTGGTCTTATGCCCATCCTTTCAAAACTTTCAGCATATTTCATCGGCCACTCAACAGCTTCTTGCAACTCCTGTTTAACGCTATCTAAACCTCCAACGCCTTTCCAATCAACATTCGGAGTTTCAACAAGAACCTCTCTCATTGCACTAGGACGAACAGTCTTTAAAGCGTCAGTAAAATCCTCGTGTTTTACAATTAATTTCTCCAAAATTTCTGGGGGGATTTTTTCTTCCCCATCTAATCTCATTTGTGGAAGCACTTTTCTCAGAACACCAATAGCAGCCTCTTTAGTCAATGCTTCCAAGTCAGCTCCAACAAAGCCATGTGTTATTGATGAGAGTTCATCCAAATTTACTTTTTTATCCATGGGCATATTTCTTGTATGAATTTTAAGAATTGTTAATCTCCCTTCTTTTCCAGGAACACCAATTTCCAATTCTCTGTCAAATCTTCCTGGTCTTCTCAAAGCAGGATCAAGTGCATTTATCCTGTTTGTAGCACCAATAACAATAACTTTTCCTCTGTTTTTCAGTCCATCCATCATGCTTAATAATTGGCTTACAACACGTCTTTCAACTTCTCCTGTAACTTCTTCTCTCTTAGGAGCAATTGCATCAATCTCATCTATAAAAATAATTGTTGGTGCTGTTTTTTCTGCTTCTTCAAATATATCTCTAATTTTTTTCTCGCTTTCTCCATAAAACTTTGACATAATTTCTGGCCCATTTAACAATATAAAATTCGCCTCTGACTCATTCGCAACTGCCTTAGCAAGCAAGGTTTTCCCTGTTCCAGGTGGTCCGTGCAACAAAATTCCTTTTGGAGGCTCAATGCCAAGCCTTTCAAAAATCTCAGGATGCTTCAAGGGAATTTCAACGAGTTCTCTAATTTTCTTTATTTCTTCGCTTAAACCACCAATATCTTCATAAGTAATTTCTGGAATTTTTTCATCGCTTAACTCAACTGCTTTCGGACTTAGCACAACTTCTGTATTCTCTTTTATTATTACTGGCTGGTTTGGATTTGTATTCACAACTAAAAATTTTATCTGTGTAACTCCTCCCCCAAGTTGTCCAAAACCCATTCCTCCAAGAATATCTCCCAAATTTCCAAATATATCATCTAAATCTCCAAATTCTTCTGACATCACATCTCTTCTTCTCTGAACTCCTCCTAAAACAACAATGTCTCCTTTCATAATGGCCCTTCCTAAAAGTCCTCTTCTCAGATTGTCTGGGTCTGCTTGAATCATTATCCCTTTTTGTGCAGGTGCAATCATAATCTTCTTTGCATCTTTAATATCTGCTTTTGCTATTGTAACTAAATCTCCTATACCTGTTCTAGCATTTTTCCTTAAAATTCCGTCTATTCTTATTATTCCTTCCCCTATGTCTGCAGGGTATGCTCTATCAACAATCGCAACTGTTTCCCTGTTTCCTCTAATAACAATCACATCTCCTTTTTTAATTTCCAACTCTCTCATGATTTCAGAGTCAACTCTTGCAATTCCTTTGTACGCATCATCCTGCAATGCTTCCATAACTCTCAGCTGAACTGGTTTTTTTGTCATATTATTCCTTTTCTTTTTCTTTTAATTCTACAAAGTTTAAACTCAACTTTCCGATATCTTCAAAACACAATCTCACCATATCATTCATAATTTTTTCTTGCTCTCTCATGAATGAAACAATCTCTTTTGGAATTGAAACAGCATAACTATTTCCTACAAGTCTCATCTTCACATGAAATTCTTTATTTTTAAGATTTATGAATTTATCATACTCTGCCTCGTCAGTAGGGTGAATTATTTTTTCGTTGCATTTTGGACAAACCATTGCTCTGAATACGAATCCATTTCTTGCTATCTGCACCTTCTGCATTTTAGAATTGCATTTCTTGCATAAAATCGTGTTGTCAAATATATCTGTTGTCATCTTTTATTGAGTTATTATAAGCCGCACTTACTTTTCGTAAGCAGCGGCTGGTTGAAAGGGGGGTATGTGTATTGTATACACATCTTGTATACACAAGAAATATATACTATTTAAATATTTTGGTGATTCATTATTTATTAAATTCAAATCTTTTCTCTTTTATTTTCACTCCATTGTCCTCGAGGTATGCATACAAAACCTGTTTTACTGGAACATCTTTCTCATTTTCTCCAGGATAAACCTCTCCAAACAAAAACTGCCAGCCTTCTATCTCCAAAGGCAAATCTCCATAAAAAATAAAATCATTCCAAGACTTCCCTTGTTCGGGAATTTCATCACGGCTGATGTATTTTATTCTGGTTGTTCTTAAATCTGCTTTTGCTGCTCCACAGGGGTCCAGAGGATTAATCCCTCTTACACTACCAAGATTGCTTAAAATTGTCCCTTTTCTCATTATATCTAATTTCCCGTAATTGACTTTTCTGTCTATTGTCATAAAAATTTATAATTAACCTGCTTAATAAAAATAATTATCTTTCATCGCACATTTTAAAAATCCTTTTTCCTAAATACTCTAATGGAACTGAGAAAAATAGGTGAGAAAACAAAGAAGGGATTCAATAAATTCTGGTTTTTGCTGTGGAAAGATAACAGCATAAAGGGATGGTTGTTTTCAATGATTTTTCTTTTTGTTTTTATCAAGTTCGTATTTTTCCCTGTTTTAAATCTGGCAACAGGAACCGCTCTTCCATTAGCAATTGTTGAATCCTGCAGCATGTATCATCAAGGAAATATTCTCTCTAATTTTAATGATTGGTTTACAAGACACAACACAAAGTATTCTGAATTAGAAATAACAAAAACAGAATTTCAAAGTTTTATCTTCAAAAATGGATTCAGCAAAGGGGACATTCTTTTTATAGTTGGGGCAAATCCAGATAAACTAAAAATAGGAGACATAATTGCATTTAAATCAGGAACAAGAAACACTCCTGTAATTCACAGAATAATTGAGATAAAAGAAGAAGATGGAGCAAAAATATTCACCACAATTGGAGACAATAATGCAAAGATGCTTATTCCAAGCAATAATGTCGGAGGAGTTGATGAAAGGGAAATAACAGAACAACAAATAGTAGGAAAGGCTGTTTTCAGATTGGCTCCTGCATTAGGTTGGGTAAAATTAATATTTTTTGAAGGTTCAAAGCCTGCTTCAGAGCGGGGGTTTTGCAAAGAGAATTAATAGGAAGTATTAGGAACCTTGGTTCTTATTTGCAGAGAAAATTAGGAAGATTTTTAAAGCTAATGAGTTAAGGGTTAAGAAACAAATGAGGTAAAATCAAGATGGAATTTTGTCCCAAGTGCGGTGCAGTTCTTGTTCAAAAAAACAACAAAGAAAGATGTCCCAGATGTAATTATAGTTCAAAAGGCAAAATGAAAATAGTTTCTTCTGAAAAAATTGAAGATAAGAAAGAGGAAATTGAAGTTATAAAAAAAGATATGGAAACCTTTCCTCTTGTGTTGGAGAAATGCAAGAAATGCGGAAATGACAAGGCATATTTCTGGACAGTTCAGACTCGTTCTGGTGATGAGGCAGAAACCAAGTTCTTCAGATGCACCAAGTGTGAGTTCACTTGGAGAGAATATAGATAGTGGCCCCGATGGGATTTGAACCCACGACACCCGGATTAAGAGTCCGGTGCTCTAACCAGGCTGAGCTACGGAGCCAGAGCGATGTTCACGAGTTTTCAGTGTCGCCATAAAGCGAGTGGGCTCGCGAATATACAAAGACTATAAACTTTTGATTTAAAAATATATTTAATTCTCCAAAAACTTTATATACATTCTAAAATATATATTGATATGACAAGTGTCATAAAAAGAGGCGGAAGAACACAAAAGTTCAGCCCTTCTAAAATAAAGAGCGCTGTAATGGGGGCTTTGAGAGAAGCAAAAGTTCCAAAAGCAAAGAGAGCAAAGATTGTCAGGGAAGTTACAGGCCCTGTAATCAAAGCTTGCAGGAAAAGAAAAACTGTGAAGGCAACTGCAATAAGAAGCCTGATTGTTCCAAGGCTTAGAAAGAAGTCAAAAGAAGGTGCAGCTGCTTGGATTAAGTACGAAAGAAAGCACAGAAAAGGCGCAAGAAGAAGGACTGTTAAAAAGAGAGTTCATCACAGAAAAAGAAGAAGATAACTATCTCCTCTTAAAAAACTCTATTTGACGAAATCGTTTCATGACTTTTGTATAGCTTGTCTTATCCACTAATACCTTTGTTTTGCTGCTATTTAACAGTCTAAAGTCATATTTGTTTACAGAAAATTTTAGTTTAGATTTTCCTGGATATTTCTTCCATCGCTTTTCGGATTTTAATTTGTATTGTAGTACCAATTTTTTGTATAATAAAAAAATAAAAGAAATATATAAATCTATTTCCAAATAAAAAAGAAAAATCAAATTCAGGGTAGATAGTAGAATTATCTGATAAGTCGTTGAATGTTCTCTATTGCGTCTGCAACTTCCCTTCCTTTCTTTGTTAGTTTTATCACCTTTATTCTACCCCTTTTTTCAAAATCAACTAACTTCAAATCTTCCAAAGTCTGTAAAATCTTCACTGCATGGCTGTAAGTGCAATCGACTTCCTTAGCCAAAATACTACCATACCTCATTCTTGTGTTCTTCTTCAAAGATACCAGCATCAAAGCAGGCTTTCTCCTGAAAAAGATGTCAAAGTTGTCTTTCATTTTATGTATTTTGAATGTATATATTCAGATAGTAATGTCCTTTTAAATCTTTTGGAAACAATATATTCACTACTCGACTAAGATAAAATTAATAATGTTTATTAAGCAAAATAGCAGTTAATTTTTATGGAAAAAAAGACAAAAATTCTCGCAGTAGGAGATATTCACGGAGACACTGGCTTAGTGAAAAAGCTGGCTGAAAAAGCCAAAAAAGAGAATGTGGATTTGGTTATTTTAGCAGGAGATATAACTCTTACAGAAATGTCAACAAAAAACCTTATTGGCCCGTTCATAAAAGCCAAAAAACAAGTACTTCTCATTCCAGGAAACCATGAAACAATGGCTACTGCAGATTTTCTAGCAGAAATGTATCCTGACACAAAAAATATTCATGGATATTCCTTCATAAAAGATGATTTAGGAATATTTGGGGCAGGTGCAGGAGATATAGGAATAAATCAGGTTAAGGATTCTGAAATATTCAATGTTCTCAAAAAGGGGCACGAAAATATAAAAGATTTGAAGAAAAAAATAATGGTTACTCACATGCATCCAAAGGGAAGCAAGGCAGAGTTTTCTGGATTTGAAGGAAGCAAAGCAGTGAGAAAAGCAGTAAAAGAATTTCAGCCAGACATTTTAATTTCAGCCCATATTCATGAAGCAGGTGGCTTGGAAGAATACTCTGGCAAGACAAAAATAATCAATGTTTCAAGAAAAGAAAAGATTTTCGAGATTTAATTCTATCCAAAAAACCTATAAATACTACACAGATATGCATAATCATGCGAAAAAAGAAACAAAAACCAGCAGAACAAAAGATAGCAGAAGAATATTTCCCAGTTGATGAAACAGATTTAAAACATGCAATTGAAAAAGCATACAAACCATTAGAAACAGAATTCACTCAAGTTTCACAGAAGAAAAGAAAAGTTGGGGGTATTAAATCTAAATCAAGATGGGATAGACAGTCGGGAGTCGGAGGTGGGAAATCCAAACCCCTAAAAGAATACAAAGCTCCAAAAATAAGTCTTAAAAAAGATGGCTATGAACTTATTGTAACAGAAAAGCCCCAGGCAGCAATGAAAATTGCATCAGCGCTCGGGAATAGTGAAAAAAGAAATCTTCATGGAATTCCTTATTATGAAGTATTCAGAGACGGAGCAAAAATAGTTGTTGCATGTGCTGTAGGACACTTATTCACGCTAAGCCAAAATCAAAGAGGTTCTGAATATCCTGTCTTTGATATTTCATGGATGCCGAATTACACAATAAAAAAAGCAGATTTCACAAAAAAATACTATGATACATTGTTAAGCTTGGCAAAAAATGCAGGAAGCATTACAGTAGCAACAGATTATGACATTGAAGGAGAAGTAATAGGTTTGAATATTGTTAGATTTATTTGCTCTCAAAAAGATGCAAACAGAATGAAATTTTCCACTCTTACCTCTCAAGAACTGAATTCTGCGTATGAAACAAAATCTTCAAACATAAATTGGGGGCAGGCAATTGCAGGAGAAACAAGACATTATCTTGACTGGTTTTACGGAATAAACCTTTCAAGGGCATTGATGAATTCAATAAGAGAAGCAGGAAGATTCAAAATAATGTCAATAGGAAGAGTGCAAGGTCCTGCATTAAACTTAATTGTTGAGCGAGAAAGAAAAATCCAAGAGTTTGTTTCAGAGAAATATTGGCAGGTTTTTATAAAAGTAAAAAACTCACATGAAGTTGAACTAAAATACAACAAAGATATTTTCAACAAAAAAGAATTGGAACAATTCGATAATTTAGTAGGAAAGACTGCAATTGCCTCAACAATCAAAAAAGAAGAACTCCTTCCACCAAATCCTCCTTTTAATCTTACTTCCCTTCAAATGGAAGCATACCGGCTTTTTGGCGCGACTCCTGCAAGAACCCTTCAAATAGCACAATCTCTTTATCTCAACGGTTTAATCTCTTACCCAAGAACTTCAAGCCAAAAGCTTCCTGATTCTATCAATTATAGAGAAATTTTAAGCAAGTTAGCAAGACAATACCATGTTGAAAATCTCACAAAAAGAAGCAAGCCAATAGAAGGAAAAAAATCCGATTCCGCACATCCTTCAATTTATCCTACAGGAGAATTTCAAAACCTTAGCGAAGAAGAGGAAAAAATTTATAATCTGATTGCAAAGAGATTTTTGTCTTTATTTTGTGAAGATGCAATAATTGACAACAAGACAATAACTGCAAAATATGACAATTTAATCTTTAATATAAAAGGTTCAGAAATAAGAAAAAAAGCTTGGCTTGAAATCTATCCTTATAAAATAAAAGAAACAGAACTTCCGGACATGAGCGGGGAGGTCAAGATCATTGATTTAAGAAAAGAAGAAAAAGAAACTCAGCCTCCAAAACGTTATTCTCCTGCTTCAATTGTCTCTGAATTGGAAAAAAGAAACTTAGGAACAAAGGCAACAAGAGCATCAATAATTGAAACCCTCTATGATAGGGGATATATAAAAGAGAGGAGCATTGAAGCGACTGCTTTAGGGATTTCTCTAATAACAACCTTGGAAAAATATTCTCCAATAATAATTGATGAAAAATTAACAAGAAAATTCGAGAAAGAAATGGATTCTATTCTTGAATCAAAAAAGAATTTTGAAGAAAAGGAAAAGAAAGTTATTGAAGAGGCAAAAGAAACAATAAGAGAAATTTCCCAAGATTTTGAAAAGAATAAAGAAGAAATAGGAAAAGAATTAGTGTCTGCAGAAATGGAAATTCAAAAACAAAATAGGGAAGAAAATAAATTGATTGAATGTCCTGTGTGCAAGAAAGGAACTCTAACAATAACCTATTCAAAAAAGAATAGAAGACATTTTGTTGCATGCAACGCTTATCCAGAATGCAGAAATACATATTCTCTTCCTCCAAATAGCCTTATAAAAAAATTAGATAAGGTTTGTGAGCAATGTGGCTTTCCAATGTTAATCAGTATAAGAAAAGGAAAACGTCCTTGGGAATTTTGCTTCAACAAAGATTGTCTGACAAACAAGAAAAGATTAGAAGAATACAGAGAAAAGAAAGAAAGAGAAAATTCTGGGCTATCTTAACTCAATAACTTTTTTAAACCCTCTTTCATTTTATTTATCATGGTGAAATTAAACAAGTCTGTTCAGATAACTTTAATCATTGCTGTAGCTGTAGTAATCTTGGCGGTTATTGGAATAATTTATTTTAATTCTAATTCAACCGCAAATACCATTCAAGTTAATGGACAAGCATCAACAAAGGTTTCTCCTGATTTGATAAGCGTTTATTTTAATGTGGATACAAAGGGCTCAACATCTAAACTAGCAGAAGATGCAAATTCTGCAATTGTAAGCAAACTAAAAGACAACATTATTGCTTTGGGATTTAAAGAAACAGATTTGACAACAGATAATTACAATATCTATCCAGAATATGATTACAGCAATGGACAAAGGCTTACAGGATACAGAGCAACACATTCGTTGAGAATAGAAATGTCTTCAGAACAAAAAGACAAAGTAAGCAGTGTGATTGATGCTGGAACAAATGCAGGAGCAGGAATAAGTTATATTAATTTTGAACTTTCTCCTTCATTGCAACAGAGTGCAAAAACACAGGCAATAAAAAATGCATCAGATGACGCAAAAGTGAAAGCAGAAGCAATTGCAAGTGGTTTCAATAAAAGATTAGGAAGATTGGTTTCTGTTTCCCTTAATGAATTCAATTATTCACCATGGCCAATCTATGCTTCTAGAGACAGTGGAGCAACAGGAGCAGCAGAGGCAAAAACAGCTATCTCAAGTATAACACCCTCAAACCAAGAAGTCAGCGCTTATGTTACAGCAATCTATAAATTAATATAAAAATAAAATTCACACTTTCTTTTTGCGAATTTTTCTCAATAAAACATATGAAGTAAGTACTATTGCGACGCTAATAATTGCAACTATGAGAGTATAAACTATTATTGATTGGGGAGCTGTTTCTATACATTCCCCATTTTCGCATCCAAACTTGCATTTTTCTGTTATAAGCCAGGTAGAGTTTCCGAGACATAGCTGAGATTGGCTTTCAAAACATCTCTTTATTCCTGGCTGGCATTCATATTTTCCATAAAAAATAGCGAATGTTGAAAAGCCGGGAGAAATTGAAGAATAATGGTAATAATTATCATCTTCGTCTTCCAAAATAGTCAGAAGAGTTTCCCAACTCGCACTTGAATTTGCTTTTCTATGAAGTCTTATATCTGAAGAACTTCCTCCTTTTTCAGAAAGCCAGGTTCTATTAACCTTGAAGTCAATTGTCACATTTCTTATTTTGTCGTTTGTTATTCCTTTTGCAGTTATATTAAATGCTTGATATAACATACCAGAAATCCCTATTTCCTCATTTATATTTGGAATATGTACCTCTGCCACAGTAAAAGAAGCTCCTGAAACTGTCACTAAAACATCAATGATTATTCTTATCAAATCTAACTTTGAAACATTTATCAATATCTCTGCAGGGTTTTCAGGAGTAATTGTCTGGTTTGTAGAAGGATGTGGTCTACCCCCTGTTCCTCCTGTTTCTTCTGTTTCATTAGTTCCTCCTGTAGTTTGAGAAGCAAGAAGCATTAAAGGAAGATAATCAAAATTTACTCCATCTGGCAATGCATAAGCAGAATCACATATTCCATTGCTGTCCGCATCTGCACATGTTGAAGCTAACTGAGAAAAACCAGTATTATTTGGATATCCCCAAAAGTTTCCCCCTATATAACTTCCTCCAACAATATTTGTTCCTAAAGTTAATGTTGTGTTAAAATAATTAGTCATATTTGTGCTATTACGATAATTAATTGTATTGTTAAGATAATTATTGTAGATTAGACTGTATAATGAAATAGCTTGGAAGTATAAACCATATTGTAAATTATTTTCTATATGGGAATCTTTTATTGTTGTATAAGAATTTGGGGCGATTCTAAAATGTATTCCTGAAAGATTGTTTCCATTTGCAGTTATATTTGTTAATACAGTGCCATTTGAATAAGTTAGGGATATTCCTGCATAAACAAGATTATTATTTGTGATTACATTTGTCAAGGTATTGTTATAACCAGAGAGGGTTATTCCATCATACCTATTATTGTTTGTTACTATATTCGTAAAAACAGAATTGTTACAGCCACCTACAACTAAACCATATCTAACAGCATTGTTACTTGAGGTAAGATTTGTTACAATCGCATTCAGGCATTGATATAGATATGTACCATCATAATTGTCATTTGTAACCGCATTTGTTATTATAGTATTATTAGAATAATAGATACTTATACCATCATTATTGGATCCACCATTACTTGAAATTATATTGGTTAATGTGACATTATTAGAATACCTCAAATAAATCCCCCCATGACTAGAAGAAAAATTTGAAATGTTTACACTATCCAAAAAGTACATATAAACGCCATTATTAGTCAATGAATCAGAGCCATTTATTGTCACATTATTTATATTAGAATAACTCGCATTGCAGAGAATAAATTCTGAGAGAGTTTTGTTTTGAACGACTGCAGGATAATTGTAATATTCTATTGGCCTGTCTCCAGAACCAATGTTGTTTGTAAAATTGTTATTGCAACCTAAAGGACTTGACACAGAAGAAGATAATGCCACACTCAAATACAAATCCATGTAACCATTCTCTTTTAATATAGAATTAATAACGGTGTTATTGAAGACCGAAGAAGAATATGTTCCAAAATATATTCCATAATAAGTATTATTATTTAAGGTGGAATTTGTTATGAAAGTATTATTAGAAGAAGGTATATATATTCCATATTGAGAATTATTATTCGCTGTTATATTCATTAGATTGTTATTATTAGAAGTGTCTAGCCTTATTCCATACTGGCTATTGTAATTTGAGGTTATATTTCTTAAGGTATTATTATAAGAATTAATCAAATAAATACCGCCATAATTCTGAGAAGAGTTTATATTAGAAAAATTCGCATTATCTGAAGATAATATAAAAAAAGTATTAGTTCGGTTTATATCAGAACCTATTATTGTCACATTGTTTACATTTGAATAACTTGCATTGCAGAGAATGAGTTCTGAGAGGGTTTTGTTTTGAATTACTGCAGGATAATTGTAATATTCTATTGCTCTTCCAGCAGAGCCGTTTATATTTGTAAAATTATTATTGCAGGCAGATTTAGAACCCCCGTTAAAAGAAATATCATAAAGTTTATTTTCTTGTACAGTTATATTAGAAAAACTATTATTAGCTGAAGTAGTAGAAGAATAATCCAAATATATTCCATATTGAACATTATAATTTGCTGTTATATTTGTAAAGATATTATTACTATTGGTGTACATTAAGTATATCCCATAATTAGCATTACTATTTGCTGTTGTATTTATTACGCGATTATTGTTGGAATTTCTTAAAAATATTCCATAATTAGTATTATTATTTGATATTATATTAGACAAATTATTACTGTTAGAACTGGAATCTAAACCTACCCCATGAATATAATAATTTGATAAGCCACCTACAGTTATATCTGTTAGAGTATTATATGAAGAGGAAACTAGATATATTCCCCATTGATTATTATAATTTAAATTATTTATTGTTATTATATTTTTTAGAGTATTATTACCTGAAGAAGTTAGATATATTCCATATGAAGAAATGCTGGAAAATCCAGTATTATTGTTTGTAACGATATTTGTTAAGTTATTATTGTTAGAAGAAGACAAATACACTCCACTTATATCATTATTTGTAGTTATATTTGTTAAAGTGTTGTTGTTGGAAGAGGATAAATAAACTCCATAATAAAATTGGGAAATATTGCAATTTCTTATTGTATTATTATTGCTTCCCCCATTAGAATTATTAAGATAAATTCCATAATTTGAAGCATTTGTGTTATTTGCGCCTTGAATAAAATTTGAATAGCTTTGACAATCAAAAATTAGGTTATCTTTTCCCCCGAAATCAATGCAGGTTCCATTTGTAATTGTTGTAATAGAATTTCCTAAAAAAATTGTATCTCCTGAATTTGCATTTTCTATCTGTACGGTGCAATCAGAACATGAATAACAAATTTTTAAATTCCCTAAACTAATATTACTCGCATTTAATTGATAAGTCACATTGTTGTTGCCTCCAAAATACACATAACCATTAGCAACAGCAGGGGAGGATTCAATTGCAAAATTACCAATAGAAAAATTTGCTATTCCTCTTGAAATATTTGAGGCATTTAACTGGTACAATTTTCCATCAAAACCACCAATGTAAACATAGCCGTTTGCTACTGCAGGAGAAGAATAAACTGGCTCTCCAGTAGATATATTTGCAATTTTCTGTGAAACATTTGAGGCATTTAACTGATAAAACTGATAATCCCAACTTCCAAAATAAACATAAGTATTACTTCCAATTGTGGCAATAGCCGGAGAAGAATAAGCAATGAGAGCTCCTGTATTATAAGCTGCAACCATCCTAGAAATATTGGAAGCATTCAATTGAAAGAAAGTATTATTATGGCCTCCGATGTAAAGATATCCATTCCATACAGCAGGAGAGGTATAAATCCAATCTGATGTTGGGAAATATGCCAATCTTTGCGAGATGTTTGAAGCATTGAATTGGTAAACCCAATTCTGAATTGTTCCGAAATAGACATAGGTGTTAGTGCCAATTGTAGCAATAGCAGGAGAAGAACGAACAGGTTGATTAGTTAATCCACCAGAATAATTAGCAATTTGCTGAGAAATATTTGAGGCATTTAACTGGTAATAAGTATCTTGATAACCTCCAATGTAAAGATAACCATTCCATATTGCAGGAGAAGATTCAATACTGCCGTTAGGACATGTAAAATTAGCTACCTGTATAGAAATATTTGAGGCATTTAATTGATAAGTTCTGTTATTAAAACTTCCAAAATAAACATATCCATTTAGAACAGTAGGAGAAGAAATAATTGCTGCTCCTGTATTAAAGGTATTAATCTGCTGGGAAATATTGGAGGCATTTAATTGATATAGTTTCCCATCATCACTTCCAACGTAAACATAACCATTTGCCACTGTTGGAGAAGATTGAATACCGCCTCCTGTTGTGAAATTAGCCCGGTTTAACCCCGAAATTACTGTGAAGGGAGTTCCATCCCAAGCAGTGTGATTTAATGTCCTTCTAAACATAAGCCATTCGTTCTCTGACGAAGAGTCAGAATTATTTATTCCAGCAATTAAAAAATAGCTTCCAATAATAAAAAATAAGACAAACAAAACAAGAAGAACCTTTCTTTTAACCTCTTTTTCCTTCATGAAAAAAACAAGAGATTATTCTATAAAAACATATCTTAACTAAACCACCCCTGCAATCTTGTTTGAGTTTTAACATTATTCAATAATTTGCTCTTTTTTAGAATATTCTCGCAATCATAATTATATTTTATCTTTCCTATCTTTATAATGCTCTCTAATGTTTCCTTTAAATCTCTAAACTTCATTGCCCCTTTTGCAATCGCTTTTCTCACGCTTTCTCTAACAACCCAAACCCCTAAAGCGGCCCAATAGCTCGGAGTTTCTATTCTGATTGCAATTACTGTTGCTTGCCTTTTAATGTTATTTAAGTATTCTATAACTGGCAAACGAGAAGCATAATAACCTCCTGCAGTGCTTATTGCATAAGTTTTTCTTCCAAAATAATCCTCAACATCAGTGGATGCTTTTATTTCGTTTGAAGGATTCCATGAACTTCCAGGTAAATACAATTCAAATAATTCATAACTCCAAACATCTGGAAGTAGAGCAATCAAATAACAGTTTCCTAAAAATTCCCCAAAAAACATTTGATAATCTTCAATTACCTTATTCTCTCTCACTCTTTTCAGAAGAAATTTCCCTATTGAATCGTCTGTTGCAGTTATACTCCATCTAGTAGGAACAAGCCTCTTGTTCTTTTTCAGTCCTAAAACTCCGACACTCAAAATCTTGCTTAAAGTGTATTCTGTAAAATTATTTTTATAAAGAATTTCCATTCCTTCAACAGATTTTATCTCATCATTCATAACTTTGTCTACTTGTCTATGAACTTTTACATTTCCGGTTATTTTGGCATGTTTCAAGCCAGCATGCATTCCATGAGGTGTAAGAACCCTGTCTGCCTTTCTCCCCACATTCAATCTATGTTTCAATTCTATTTCAATGTCAACTGGCTGAGAGGCAATTGCAATTTCCTGAGCCATCTGAACAAACTTTTTATTTGTTCTTGAATCATGAACTTGTGATTGAAACCTTGAATTAAGTAAACTATCCCTTAATTTTAAGATATCATTTATCTGAAAATCATTATTTGCCCAATATTTTGCATCATCATAAACCCATGCATCTTCATCTTTCTCTAAAGGAGACAAAATACCAACATTAACTAAAGGATATTTTAACTTGCTCCCTATGAAAACACTTGGAGGAGAATTGCTGTCCAATTTTGACACATTCAGATTTTTATATTTGAATCCAAGTTCACTTATCTTTCTTATAACCTCAAATTTTATGTCTGACATAAAATATTAATGACATTGAACTTTATATCTTTGTATAATTACTGATTAGGGGTGGGTGGTCGGGGGAGGGGGTAATTTATATCCAGCCCTTTTTAAAAATTCCTTCGTTTTTTATTTCAAAACCAAGTTCTTTTTGCGGTAAACTCCTGTGTTTCAAAAGAAAGGCTTTTTTCTTTCCTTTTTCATTTTTCAGTTCAATTATGCATTTACTCCAATATTGAAACAAATCTCCTCCTACAATATTAACTTCTCTCTCCACTCCTTTTTTCAATTCTTCTTCTGACAAAAATCCAGAATAAACTTGGTTTGTTATTATGACAGGAATATTCTGCTTTCTTGATATTTCAGAGAGAATTTTCATCTGCTTTGCAACCTCTCGATTTAATTTTTTTATATTTTCATCTCCCTTTTTTCTTGCATCTCCCAATTCTAGCCTGTAAAGCATAGCCATCCCATCAACAATAAGAAGACTTATTTGCTCTTTTTTTAATTTAGTTTCTAAAGTCAAAAAAAATTTCTTTTGTTCCTCAAAACTTGAAGGATTTATAAGAAGAATGTTTTTCAAGACATCTTCATAACTCTCGCCAACAATTTGCTTTACTCTATCAGAAGAAAATCCGCCTTCTGTGTCTATAAAAATAACTTTATTGCCTTTTTTTGCCTGGCTGCATGAAGTCAGAATTACAAAATTGCTTTTCCCGCTTCCAGGAGGGCCTGCAATCATTGTTATTATCCCTTTTTCATAACCGCCATAAAGCCATTTGTTCAAATCATAACTTCCAGCAGAAACTCTTTCAACAGCCATCAATAAAAAAAGAGGTTAGAATTAATAAAAATTGTTGTGATATTCAAATTAACGCCGCGCCCTTTTAACCTTCTTAAATAAAAAATAAAGAACTATAATTATACCAAAAGTCACCACAGCGATTGTTGAATAGAACAATGCATCAACTGTAAATATTCCGAATAATTTCTTAAAGCAAGCCTGGTTTTTACATCCATACTGACATTTTTCTGTCAATATCCATGTATTATTCTCTGCGCATAATTGGAGCTCGTCATTAAAACACCTCATTTGAGAAGGTATACATTCTGTAGGTATTTCTTTAATCAGGATAATAAAAGTTGAAAATCCAGAAGACATGGCAATGAAATAATAATATTTTGAATCCCCCCTTATTGAAATTGTAGTTAAAGCTTCCCAGTTTTCTGTTGAAGAAGGCATTCTGTAAAGAATAACTTGATTATAAGAAAGATTTTGTTCAGTAAGCCAGGTCTTATTAACTCTGAATTCTATTGTAACATTATTCAAATCTTCATTTTTTATTGCTTTGGCATTTATAGTGAATGCCTGATAAATAGTGCCTGCTGGGAATGCTATCTTTATATCGCCGGTTTCATTTTTTAGAACAGTTATAGAAGCATTGGAAATATTCGTTTTCGGATATATTGTTATATTTCGTATATCCAGTTTTGGATTTTTAATCTCAACTGAAGCTGAACCCCCAGCACTTGCAGAAGTTATTGTTTGTGTTTCTGTTGGGTTTGACCGGCTAGGTGTACCCCCTCCACCAGCATTACAAGATTGGGATTCTGTTGGTTTGCTTATAGTAATCCCACAAGAATTCAGATCTGTACAAGTTCTTGTCTGCACACTTCCAGAACAAGTACTCCATGAAGTACAACTCCAACTTTCTATACATCCAGTATATAAAGGAAGATAATCATAATTAAGCCCCCCAACATTATAAGCAGTATCGCATATATAATCGCCATTAGTATCATTACATATCTGCGAGAATCCACTTCCATTAGGAGCTGCCCAATAATTCCCCCCAATATATGGACGATTAACTATGTTGGTTCCAAGAATTTTAGTTGTATTAAAGAAGATTGTAGTACTTGCAGAAACATTGAAATACTGTACGGAATTATTGAAGTAATTATTGTAAAAAAGATTGTTCACAGAAGGAGTTGAAGAATAACTCAAAAGAATTCCGTATGCGCGATTATCTTGTATAAAAGAATTTCTTATTGTATTGTAAGATGCAGCCTGTCCTATGTAAATTCCATAATTATCATTGCCGTTGATTGTTAAGTTAGACAAGATAGAATTATTAGAAAAAGTTAACAATATTCCAGAATTATTATTATATCTAGCATCTATATTTGTCAATGTGTCGTTGTTGGAATACTGCATAAACACTCCATAATAATTATATGTAGAAAAAATATTAGTGAGATTAGCTCCATCTGTTCTGAATACCTGTAAGAAATTATTCTTTATTGTATCAGAACCAGATATTATCACATTGGTTACATTTGAATTATCTGCATTGCAGAGAATAAGTTGGGACAAAACTTTATCTTGTATATTAACAGGATAATTATAATATTCTATTACTCTTCCTCCAGAACCAGTGATGTTTGTAAAGTTACCAGTGCAATTATTTTCATAAAAATATGTATCATATAAATTTTCCTGAATTATTCCGTTTATAAGAGTAATTCCTCCTCCAGAAGAGATTATTCCATATCTGGAGTTATTGTTAACTGTTATATTTATGAAAGTGTTATTATAACAATCAGAAGCTATAGTTATTCCATCCCCATTAGAAGCGGTATTCCCCCTATTGTTGCTCGAGATTATATTTGCAAAAGTGTTATTTCTTGAAGTACTCAGAGTTATTCCAGCTGTAGTAGAATTAATTATTGTTAAGTTGGTTATGATACTATTATTAAAATAACCCGTGCTTAATCCGCTTCCACAGTCAGATATTATCACGTTAGTTATATTACTAAATTGATTAAAATTATTATAGAAATACAATCCTCCTGTATTATTACTGGACACTAAATTAGTCAAAGAGTAATCTTTACTTGTAGTTATAGAAACTCCCCATCCGCTATTGTAACTTGTATATATATTTCTTAAAATAGTATAATTAGAGCTGTCTGAACTAATTCCCTGCCCAGAATTATTATTTGCAGTTATATTAGTTAGGGTAGTATTAATGGAGCCATAAGCAATGGCTATTCCGGTAGGATTATTATTTGCTGTTATATTTGTTAAAATGCAATTCCTGCAACCTGAAAATCTCATACCATATTCTGTATTATAATATGCTACTGAATTTATCACAACTGTCTCATTTCCTCCAGCATCTATCCCATAAGAATTGTTATTTGCAGTTATGTTAATGAAAGTATTATTCCTTGTATTACTAGTTGTTATACCATAAGTATTATTATTGACGGTTATGTTAATGAATCGATTATCATAGGCATAGCTTAAATCCAGCCCCTTAGGATTTCCTAATTTATTATAACTTGAAATAATATTAGTAAAAGTGCTATTGCTTAATGAAGAAATCCAAAATCCTTCATAGACATTTCTGCTTGCTTCTATATTTGTAAATGTAATATTACCTGAATTGCTTAATTGCATTCCATAGCTATTATTATTGCTCGCAGTTATGTTGGTAAGAACAGTATTGTTTGAATAATAATTATAAATTCCATAATAAAACCCCGAAATATTGCAGTTTCTTACTTCATTACTATTTACTCTGTTTATATAAATTCCATAAAATGATGCCCCAGAATTATTCCCTTGTATATAATTGGAATAATTCTGACAATTAAAAATAATTCCAGTTTTGGTTCCAAAATCAACACATGTTGCATTATTCCAACCCAAGGAGTTATTCAATTGTATAACATCGCCTGCGCTTGAAGCAGTTATCTCTGCACTGCAATTGCTGCAGTTATAACATACTCTTGTAACAGCAGTTATTGGATTAGTCCAAATTATCAAAAAAACAGCCAAAAATAAGGCTGTCAAGAACAAGCTTTTCCCCCCTCTTTTTTCCATATAATAAAGATTCAAATGAACTTTAAATAACTTATTTCAACTTCTTAAAATCAGCTTCTAATTTGTCCAAGTCTTTTGTTATTGCAGAAACAGCATCATCAATCGCCTTTTTGGCTGTTTTTCCTTTTGTCTTAACTAAAAGAATAGGCCTCTTTGTTGGATGCTCTCTTCTCCATGCTGTAAAGTTCACATTAGCATCTTTGTTCAAATAAACTCTCAAAATTTCTGCAATTGTGAGATTTTCAATTTCCAGTTCAATCTCATCTTTGCTTGATTTAAGAATGCTAATTTCCATAATAAGAATTCTAAAAGTAGATTTATAAAAGTTGTGATTTCCTACTTACCCTCTTCTTCAAATAAATTCTCGTCTATTTCATCTAAGAAATCTTCATCATTCTGGCTTGTTTCTTCTTCCCAACTATCAACTGGCTTTTTCACTTCTTCCTGTCTTTTTTTCATCTCTCTCAAATCAGCGATTTTTAGTTGACTTGCAGTTTCTCTGTCAAAACCAAGCCTTTTGGGAGTTTCTCTTTTCGTACTCTCAGGCGAGCCGGAACTTTCTTTCTTTCTTAAATTAATTCCTAAAAAACCCTCTGTTTTATTTATGATTTTATAATCATTATTAGGCAAAACCCCAGATTCAAGCATCCTGACTGTCGCTTCGCTTTCTCCGATTCCTTTGGCAAACTGCTCTCTTGTAATCTTCCTGTTTCTTCTCACTCTCTGGATAGTCCATTGAAAATTGTCAATTAAATCAGAAGGCTGTTTAGCCAGCCTTTCTTTCAAATTCCTGTCAACTAATTCCCTCAAAGTAAACTCTCTTCCTGCCAAGGATTTTCCCCTATTAACCCCTGCAAGCATGTCCCTGACTGATTTCTGCCTTTGAGAATCTGCAATCTGATCTTCTGTTGGTTTCCTTATAATTGGGATTTTTTCTATAGCAGCGCATTCACCACAGATTTTTATAATCCCCTTTTCAGATATAGCATCATACAACCTCACTTTCTCCCCAGAGACCCCACATCTAAAACACTCGTTCATCAAAAAGAGGAGTTATATCTCTTTTTTAATATTTCTGTGGTAAAATATATCATCTAAACAAGATACTTTTCAATGTCTTCCATTGTTTTAATGTCTGTTAATTTTGTTTTTTCATCAATTAAAAGAACTGGCAATTCACTTATTCCATATTTTTCAACTAACAAATTTACAGAAGGCAAATCATTATCTGCTGCTATAGGAATGAGCATTACTTTATCGCCTTCTTTTTGCTTCACTTCTTGAAGGAGATTGGAAAAAAATCTTTGTTTTGATTCCTGTTCTAATGATGGCTCATTATATTTATAAAAATAAACAAGGTTATGATATTGAGAGTTGCATTTTTGTTTTATTGTTATACTATTTATCCAAAACAATGCTCGCAATAAGTCGAATCTCTTGTGTTGAAATATGATTTCATCATTTATCCTATTTGCTTCTTCGTATTTTTGTATTTGCAGAGCCTCCTGGAAGATGCTATCCCCAAATTTAATATTTTCTTTAACAAGCAAATCGCAACTCAGATTCAGAATTTGCAAAGCATCTTTCTGTGTTAGTTGATCCAAAAGGTTCATCTCTGCATCCAGGTAAAAAGTATTAATCTTGCTAATTCTCGAAGATTCCAGCATATAGCCCATAAAAATTCCTAAATTAAAAATGACAATAGTTAAAAGAAGCGCGTATAAAAAAATGTATTTTTGGTTTTTTATCATTACGCAAAATCTCCTGTTTTGTGTTTGTGGCAAATTTCCTGTTTGCTCATTATTATATTACCACCATCTTTTTTCTCTTTTAAAATAATGATACACTGCACTTATCATAATAAAGGGGTACATTGTAAGATAAACCATTGAATAAAACAAAACATTAAAAAGATTTTGCTTTTCCAAAACAGTATCTTTCATGATGTATAATACAAGGAAGGTAAATATCAATCCGACTACAAAAAGAATAGCTCCCAAGTAATTCAAAAAACTGGGAGTTACAAAAACATCATTCATTGTTAATACAGGGACTCCAACAGGGATAGAATAAGTCACAAGAAGATAATTAGAAATTATTCTTGTAACAATCAAATAAAAAAGTATGCTTAAACCTAAAGCTCCTAAAAAAAGTTGAAGAAAGAAAAACGGAAGAATAAACATTCCAAGCATTCCTTTTTTCAGAAAATGTTTTCTGTATTTTGCGATGCACTGCAATCCTCCAACATTCCATCTTCTTCTTTGTTTATACCACATTTTTACATTATCGGGAACAGTAGTAGTAGCATTTGTTGCAAGACACATTCTTCTTTCATAGCCGGCATAAGTCAGCTTCCAAGTGATTTCTATATCTTCTGTTAAGTTTTTAATGTCAAATCCGCCAACTTTCTCTAATGTAGATTTTCTGTACATCGCCAAAGGGCCAGGGGTAACATAAATTGCATCAACATAACCTAAAAGCTTTCTTGTAAAAGCAATGACATTATACTCCATTATTTGCATCTTTTCTATGAACTTGTTTGCCTGTCTAGGAACAAAAACACAGGTAGCAGCCCCAACTTTTTCATCATCAAAAAAACCAACCAATTTCTTAAAAGAATCCTTATCAGGATAACTGTCTGCATCAACGACAACAATGAGTTCCCCTTTTGCTATCTTAATTCCTTTGTTCAAAGAATCTCCTTTCCCGCTATTTGCCTTGTTGATTAATTTTAACTTTGGATATTTTTTTAGTAATTCTTCCACAATTTTTCTTGTATTGTCTGTTGAGCCATCATTCAGCACAATAAGTTCTTTTATCGGATAATCAACTGCAAGAATATGTTCAATTGTGTCTTTTATTGTTTCCTCTTCGTTCCAGGCAGGAACTAAAACAGAAATGCTGTATTTTCTTTTGGCTTCCGGGTAGTCAAATAAGTGTTTCCTGTTATTGAAATACAAAAATAAGTAAAGGGAAAGGAAATAAATCGATACAAACATGTATCCAAGGTAAATTATTGGAAGCAGTTTCATCCTACTTTTCAGAATTATTTCCTTTTAAAGATTCTCGTGTCAGATTTTCTCCTTGGAAGGTAAAATAATCATAAAAATCATCACTGAGAGAAAGCTCTTCTGTATGCCCAGATTTTTTCTTTTTAACTAATCCTAAATCAACGAATTTTTTTACATGTTCATATGCTTTGTTTCCTCTTATCTTTATAATAACAGACTGTTTAATTGGCTGTTTGAATGCGATAATTCCTAAAGTTTCTTGTTCTGCTTTTGAAAATTCGCTTCTTCCTCCTGCAACTTTGTTTATTATTCCGTGGTATTGGGGACGAACATCCATTTTCCACATCTTGTTTTTCTCAATAATTTCAATGGCAGAATCCTGTTCATCATATTTTTCTTGCAATTTTTCAATCAATTCCTGAAGAATTATTGGATTTAAATCTGTAAGGGAAATCAATTCACTCATATTGAGAAATCTCCCGCATATAAAAAATACTGCTTCTAATTTTCTCATGTCTTCTTTTTCTCTTGCTTCATCTATCTCTTCAATTGTTTTGCTGTTAGCCATAAGTATAAAAGAAGAACCAATATTTTAAAAGTTATTGTATCTTGTATCTCAAAATAGCACCAATTCCTGAAAGATTGCTGAATTGCTCTCCTTCTGTTGTTTCTATAGAAACTATCTCAATATTAGAACCTATGTTCTCAGCCATTTCCATTAATTCTTTTGATGTTTTCTTGTCAAATTTTTTTGAGATGATTAAAGTATCAACTGCTCCGTACTGAAGAGCCTTTCTTATGTCTTTTTCTTTATAGTAAGCTAAATCTGGTTTTTCTCCAAGAGTCTCAAAAAATTTCTCCAAAAGTTTTTTCTCATAAACAATTTCTTGATCAGATAAGATGTCTTTTGATTTTTCTACGAGTTCTTTTAACCCGGATTCATCACTGTCTCCAACGTCAATCCTTCCTATAACTTTCTGCATCAATTTTGTAGCCATATATTCCCCGTCAAGGAATTCATCTTTTGTAGGTATAGGGCCACCAACAAGAATTCCTTTGAGTTTAGGCATTTCAAAAAATATTTTTTTCATCTCTTCTGCGATTCTCTTGTAAAAATCTTTTGTCAACCCCTCTGTGATTCTATGGAATCTTTGGCTTGATTGCCCTCCTGCCCTTATTTTGCTAGGAACTCCAGAAGTCATTTTCTGCAAAACCTCTATCCTCTTTCCTTCAAGCATTCCTATTGTTGCTTCTTTTCTGTCCATAACAAGCAATCCAAAAACTTCAGAAACTTCTAGCATAATCCTCAATGGTTCAAGAACAAAATCTTTGTCACATCTATAAAGCCTTGTCTTTAAGGGTTGAGGAGGCTCAATGTCCCATAACCTTAAATCAGCCTGCCCTTCTACTTTAGATACATTCCCGCAAAAAAGAGCGAGCCCATTTCCAGGGGTTTTTTTCATTCCTTTGAGATATCTTACAATTTTTTCAAGAGCATCAATTACATTATTTCTTGTTGTAGTAGATTTGATATTTTTAGCAGTTGACTTTTCTGCTTCCAGTTGTCTCTGCACAGAATTTATATCATATCCTGCAGAAATATAAACAGTTATGAATTCGGTATGCCTCCCTTTATGACTTTCCAGTTCTTTCAGCCTTTCCTCAAGTTCGTTTTTAGTCAGTTTAACCATATAGAAAAAAGATAAATCAAATTTATAAAATTACGCATAAAGCTAGCAAAGCTTAGGGATAAAAAGTTTATCTAAATTAGAATATAATAATTGTCTTTCTTGTCCATCTACAACCAATGAATAAAAAACGTGATTAAATTTTTTAGAACTCACTTCCCCAATAACATACCCCTCTCGCAAATCTTTAACAACAACACAAGAACCATTCCTTCTTTGTAAAACGCTCCTCATCCATTCTGGATTACGTTTGGGGAGAGGAAGTTCTTCTGAATATGTCATAAATTTCATGAAATCATTGCAATCTATTTTAACCATAAGAAAAAAACAAAAATGCTCTTTAAAAATATTTGTTTACAAAAATTCTATCTTGAATTTCCCTTCTTTTATCTCAACAGCATTTACAACAGCTTTCAAGTCCTTAATTAATTCTCCAATCTTTGATTTTTCCTCTTTAGTAATAGTTAAAATAATCTTAGAATTCATAGATTTCTTTGCCCTTGATTTTTCTTGTCTGATTCTATTTATAACTGATTTTAATTCAAGATAAGATTGGTCTTTCCATAATTTTTCTCTTCTCTTCTTATCGCTTTCTGGCCATTTGCTGATATGTATACTTTTATCTTTTTCATATTTTCTAAAATATTTCTGATAAATTTCTTCTGCTATAAACGGAGTAAAAGGAGCCATTAATTTCAGGATTGTCAGCAAAGAAGTGTAAAGAGTGTAAAATGCAGATTCTCTTTCTTCTTTTGTCCCATTGTAAACTCTATTCTTTACTATCTCAAGATATTTATCACAGAAATTTTTCCAAAAGAATTCATCTGTATTAAATTTGGCTTTTGAATAATCATATTGTTCAAATCGAAGAGTTGAAGTAAAAACAACATTATTTAATTCGTCTAAAAATAAATCATCAATCTTCTCCAATTTTTTTGGTTTTTTGGGTTTCCCTTTTAAATTCATAAAAATGAATTTAGTGGCATTGAGCAATTTTATAACAAACTTCTTTCCTGTAATAACATCCTTCTCTTGGTAATCAAAATCTTCTCCAAGTTTTGAAGAAGCTGCCCAATATCTCATTGCATCTGCTCCATAATTTTTGATAACCTCTTGTGGCTGAATAGCATTTCCCTTGCTTTTTGACATCTTCTCCCCTTTCAAGGTAACAATTCCGGAAATAACAACATCTTTCCAAGGATTTTTATTGAAATGCAGGTTGCTCTTTACAACAGTGTTGAAAAGCCAGAAGCTTATTATCTCGTGTGCCTGTGGTCTTAAAGCCATTGGAAAGGCTTTTTTCTCGTTTTCTTTATCTAAAAGTTTTGTTGCTATTATCGGAGACATTGAAGAAGTGAACCAGGTATCAAGAACATCTGCCTCTGCTATGAAATCTCTGCTCCCACATTTGCATTTTTTATTTGGTTTGTCAACTAGAGGATCAACAGGTAAGTTTCTTTCCTCTGCAACAATTATTTCTCCGCATCTTTTGCAGTACCAAACAGGAAATGGAATTCCAAAATATCTCTGTCTTGAGATAAGCCAGTCCCATTGCAACCCTTTAATCCAGTTGTCATATCTGACTTCCATGAATTTTGGATACCAATTCAGTTTTTTTCCCCAAGATATCATTTCTTTTTTCAAATCCAAATATCTGACAAACCACTGCTTGCTTCTTACAAATTCTATTTCCACTCCACAACGTTCATGAACATTTACAGTGTGAATTATTTTTTCCTGTTTTCTTAATAATCCATGTTTCTTCAAATCTTCAATAATTTCTTTTCTCGCATCTTTTATAGTCATTCCTTTGTATTTGCCTGCAATTCCTGTCATCTTTCCTTCTCTGCTTATTGCCTCTTTTATCAGAAGATTGTAAGCTTTCTGCCATTCCATGTCTGTCTGGTCTCCGAAAGTGCAGCACATGACAATTCCTGTCCCTTTTTCTCTGTCAACCCTCTTGTCTTCCATTATTGGAATCTCAAAATTAAACAGGGGAACTTTCGCCATTTTTCCTTTCAGTTTCTTGTATTTCAAATCAGAAGGATGATAAAAAACAGCAACGCATGCAGGAAGTAATTCTGGTCTTGTAGTGGCAATAACTAAATCTCTTCCATCAACTTTGAAAATAACGTCATTGAAAGTTGTTTCAATTTCTTTATCTTGCGCTTCAACCTGCGAGATTCCTGTCTGGCATTCAGGACACCACATCGCAGGAGCATCTTTTCTGTAAACCCTGTTTTTTCTGTACAAGTCAAGAAAACTCCATTGAGAGACTTTTCTTGAATGTTCATTGATAGTGGAGTAGCCCATTTCCCAATCACAGCTTATCCCTATGTTTTTCCAGTCCTGAATAAATAGTGGAAGCTCTTTTTTCAGATAGTTAAGACAGAGTTTTATGAAAGCCTCTCTTGTCATGTTTCTCGAGCGCACATGTTCTTCCTTCTCAATAAGCCTCTCTGTTGCAACCCCATTATTATCTGCCCCAAAAGGGTAGAATACATTATATCCTTTCATTCTTTTATATCTAACAATAAAATCCTGCTGGCTGTATGAAAAAGCGTGTCCTATGTGCATTCTTCCTGAAACAGTTGGGGGGGGGGTATCAACAGAATATATTTTTTCCCGGCTTTTAGGATTAAAAGAGTATATTTTTTCCTTTTCCCAAAAAGTTCTCCACTTTTCTTCAATTTTTTTTATATCAAATTCCATTATTATTTAATTATGAACAAGAAACTTTTAAAACTTCTTATCAGCAAAATTTTTATACCCTTCTTTCATTAAAAATGCATGGCAGACAACAGTATAAATGTTCCTTCTGGTTTTGGAGGATTAGTAAAATTCAAGGAAGAATATGAAAGCAAATTCAATTTAAAACCAATTCATATAGTCTTGTTTGTAATTCTTATAGTTGCATTCAGAATTGTTCTGCCTTTCTTTGTAAAATAAAATGTTTCCAAATCTCGACCCCAAGAAAATGCAAGCTGTTATGAAACAGTTTGGAATGAATCAGGAAGAGATTGATGCTTCTCGTGTTATAATTGAAAAAAAAGATGGCAGTAAGATAATTATACAAAATCCATCTGTAATAAAAATAAAAATTCAAAATCAAGAGTCATTTCAGATAACAGGAGATGTTTCAGAAGAAAAAAATGAATCTTCTGAAAAAGATATTGAAGTTGTAATACAAAAAACAAATTGTACATTTGAAGAAGCAAGAAAAGCATTGGAAGAAACAGGAGATTTAGCAGAAGCAATTCTGAAATTATCTTAATTCTTAAAATTTTAATAAAAGAATATATAAATTTATTTGCAGATAAATATAAAAACCTGAGAGTGTTATGAATTTATACTTCTAAAGGGGTTGAAATTTTGTATGGAAGATATAATTCAGGAAAAAATAAGTGCAGATCATCTGCTTTATGTTAGCTTGAAATATACAAAAACTTGTGATGTAATAATGAATCTCATTCTCAGGTGGAAAAGGATGATTGAAACGAGCATAGAAAAAATGCTGGAACATGCAAAAAAAAGAAAAAAAATTTCTTCTGTATCTTCAAACCCGATAGGTATGATAGAACAAATGAAGGTTTTGTTTAAAAAAGACAGAGAAGTTTTGCAAGTTATTGAACTTTATGAAATGTTCAGAAAAATACGTGAATTAAGAACAGAAAGGATAGGAGAATTCAGGAAAAATGTCACATTAAAGGTTTTTTATCAGGGGCAGGAAATAGACATAAATCTCGAAAAACTCAAAGAATATGCTGAACTCTTAGAAAAATTTATAAGCAAGGTAAAGCAATTTCTTTTATCGTAGGATTAATTTCTACACTATAAAATGAAAAAAATCATTGTCATAACTTCTGGAAAGGGAGGAGTTGGAAAAACAACAACAGCCATAAATCTTGGCGCAGCCATGAATTATTTTGGAAAAGATGTTCTAATAGTTGATGGCAACTTAACAACACCAAATATAGGAATTCATTTGAATTCTCCAGAGGTTCCAATAAATCTAAATCATGTGCTTTTAGGCAAAGCAGATGCTTTTGAAGCAGTTTATGAGCATGAATCAGGAATAAAAATAATGCCTTCTTCACTATCAATAAAAGATTTAAACAGAATAAAACCAGACAGAATAAGGGATTTTAAAGAAGATTTCAAAAAAATTTCAGAGTATGTTATTGTTGATAGTGCTGCGGGATTAGGAAATGAGGCTCTTTCTCTCATCAAAATGGCAGACGAATTGATTGTTGTCACAAACCCAGAAATGCCGGCTATAACAGATGCTTTGAAAGCAGTAAAGATGGCAGAACAGATGAAAAAACCCATCTTGGGAGTTATAATAACAAGAGTCAGGAGAGATAATATTGAAATGCAGCCAGACAGCGTAAAAGAGATGCTGGAAATTCCTATTCTGGGGATGGTTCCAGAAGATATCGCTGTTCAGAAATCTTTGAGCATGAAAAATGCTGTTGTTCACACACATCCAAAAAGCAAGGCAGCAAGAGCATACAAAGAAATTGCTGCAAAACTTTTAGAAGTTCCATATGATTCTGACAAAGACAAGGAAAAAATAATTGAAAAGATTCTAAAGAAGTTTGGATTAGTGAAGAAAAAGAAATAATTATCTAACCTTGCTTCCTAATTTAATATCTTTTTCAGGAGCAAGCAAAATAATCTCGCTTTCATCTTCATTCACAGCAGCCAAAATCATTCCTTGACTTTCAATTCCTTTCAGTTTTCTTGGAGCCAAGTTTGTGAATAAAATTATCTTCTTCCCTTTCAGTTCATCTTTGGAATAATGTTGTTTTATTCCTGCACAAACAGTTCTCTTTTCGCTTCCAATGTCAACAGTTAATTTGTAAAGTTTGTCTGCTCCTCCAATATCATCTACTTTCAATATTTTCCCAACTCGCAAATCCAATTTTTCCCAGTCTGAAAAATCTATTGTTTCCATTTTTATATTTTCTTGAACAAAATTTCTCCTTTTTTAATTCTTCCTGAAAATTGCCTTGCAATTTTCTCGCTGGTTTCTGGAATAAAAGGAAAAAGCAATTTTCCTATTTCTTTTATGCACTCAACCAACTCATAAAGCACTTTCTTGTCATGTGTTTCCCATGGCTTTTTCTCTTGTACATATTCATTGCAAACGTCAATAAACGCAAAGATTTCATTTAATGCCCTATCTATTTTGTATTCTTCAAAATGCTTTTCAATTTCTTTCAATTTTAGTTTCTTCAATAATTTATTCTCTGTTTTTTCAATTCCATGCCTCTCTACCAAAGCGGCAACTCTACTTACAAGATTCCCTAATTTGTTCGCTAATTCGTTATTGTGCCTTTCTATCAAGATTTCTTCTGAATAATCAGAATCCTCAAAGACAGAGCATCTCAATAAAGAATACCTTACAGAGTCTGCTCCGTACTTTTTAATCAATTCAAGAGGGCTTATCACATTTCCTAAACTCTTGCTTATCTTCTGCCCTTGTAAATTTAAATAACTATGAACGAGCAACCTCTTTGGTAAGGCATATCCTGCAGAAAGCAAAATTGCTGGCCAAATAACAGAATGAAACCAATTGATTCCTTTGCCTACAATGTGCAAATCAGCAGGCCAGTTTCCATTTGCAGCAGAAACATAGTTTACAAGTGCATCAAACCATACATAAACTTTGAAATTTTTGTCTATTGGAGAGTCAATTCCCCAATCCAAATTTGTTCTTGAGACACACAAGTCCTTTAATCCTTCTTCCCTTAGTCTTGTTAAAATCTCGTTTTTTCTTGCTTCAGGAACAATATAAGTTTGGATGAATTTCTCAATCTGGTTTTTGTATTTTGAAAGTCTGAAGAAGTAGGCTTTTTCTGAAAGAACTATTGGTTTCTTGTTGTGTTCAGGGCACTTACCATTTACTAAATCTCTTTCAGTTACAAAACATTCGCATCCTTCGCAATACAAGCCTTCATAATCTCCTTTGTAAATCTCTCCTTTATCATATGCTTTTTTGAAAATGCTCTGAACAACCTTTTTGTGCCTTTCTTCTGTTGTCCTAATAAAATCATCATTGCTTATGTTCAGTTTTTTGCATAATTCAATGAATGTTTTTGAATTTTCATCAACGAATTTTTTTGTTGAAACGCCTTTTTCTTTGGCAGCCAGCACATTTTTCTGCGCATTTTCATCTGTTCCTGTAAGGAAAAATACTTTCTCTCCCTTCTGTCTATGCCATCTTGCTATAGCATCAGCTAAGACTTTCTCATAAGCATGTCCTATATGCGGCTTTGCATTGACATAATCAATCGCAGTTGTTATGTAAAATTTTTTATTTGCCATACAAAAATTAGAATTAGAATGTATAAAAAGCTAACTAAATCTCTCCCTGAGAAACTTTGTCTATAAAATAATTCCAACCGTCTTTTGTTTTTCTGGGGCAGAGTCTCCTGTCCTTTTTCACTTTTCCCCGATAAACCTTAGAAAAATCAATGTGGGATACTAAAGTCTCCAGACAAAACAGTTCGTAAACTAATGTAGTAGAGTCTTTAATTCTTCCCCGGTCAATAAGAGTCTCGCTAACAACAGACTTAAGTGAGACATTGGTTCCTTCTACTACAGGATTCAATTGTTCGTAAAGTTTTTGTTTTAGAGGCTCTATTTTTCCTATGCCATTAACAACAAGGAAATTCCAATAATGCCTTTCAGGAATATTCTCAGAATACATGTACCAAAGCAACTGTCTTTCTATCATAAAATTTAAACAATAATAATCTTTAAATTAATTATTGTGCTAGAAAAACTAACCTTTATTCTTTTTTATCCATAACAATACTTACTAACCCTTCTTCTTCGCTCATTCTTTCAATCTGTGGTTTTATTACCCCATGATACATAACTGCAGCTTCTTGTTTCGGAATTTGCAAGATATTAACTAAAACCTGAACATAATCTTCATCAGACAAATCCATTCCTTTTCTGACTCCATAAACAACAGACGTTTCAGTCTGGTCATATTCTTGTTTTAATCTTGCAAGCAATGGTTGAGCTTCTTTTGGGTATTTCTCTGCAAACCACTTGATTGTGTCAGTAGGTGAATATTTTTTAGATTTTTTATCTTTTGAAATTCGTGCAGTTGTTGGAGTTCTCTCTGGAAGTTCACGTTCAGCCCTTAATAATAAATATATAAATTTAGCACCTTGTTTTTCCCTTCCAGTAAGTGTAGCTCCAAAACTCGCAATTGTTCTCCCAAGCCTGCTACATGCAACTGTCTCTTCTAAAAGTGGCTTGAAATTTAATGCTTCTAAATTTATTTTTTCTTTTTTCTTCTTTGCCATTTCTTAGTAACTAACTTAAAATATATAAGGATTGTTATAATGAAAAATACATGCGCTAGTAGTTTATCGGTAGAATGAAACCTTCCCAAGGTTTAGGGCCGGGTCCAATTCCCGGCTGGCGCATTCACGAGATAGTCCATATTTTCCCTACCAAAATTATTTAAATGAAATTTTACATATCCTTTTATAGATTTTTAAAATGTTTAAGAAAAAAGAATGCCCAAAGTGCAACAGGAAAATAGACGAAAAGTATAGCTTTTGCCCTCATTGCGGACAGAGATTTGACTCAAATGAAGATGATGACTGGGGGATGCTTGGGAAAGATGATTTTTTTTCTGAAGAGAAGATAAAACTCCCTCTTGGCTTTAATACTATCTTTAATTCTCTCATGAAAAACATGAGCAAAGAACTGAATGAGCAGCTAGGAAAAAATTATTTCCAGCAAGAAAACAACAATTCAGGAAAAATAAAAAAAGACGGAATTAGCATAAGCATTTCTACTTTTGGAAACGGCCCTCCAAAAATAAAAGTCACTCAGCTTGGAAACAAACCAAAAAAGATAGAAGAAATAAAAGAAAAAGTAAAACCAAATACTTTCACAAAAGACAAGATAAAGAAATTTGCTGAATTAGAAAGAAAAGAGCCAAAGACAAACATTAGAAGATTATCTGATAAAGTAGTGTATGAAATTGAAATGCCTGGAGTCAAATCTCTTGAGGACATTTCTATCACAAAGTTAGAAAATAGCATAGAAATAAAGGCCCTTGCAAAGAGTAGAGTTTATGTAAAAACAATTCCCATAAATCTTCCGATAACAGATTACAATCTTTCAGAAGGAAAATTAATTCTTGAACTGGGAATAAAAAATTAAATTAATTAAACAAAATGAAGAACTTGCATATCGGGATTATCCTTGATGGAAATAGGAGATTTGCCAAAAAAATTATGCAACAGCCATGGAAAGGGCATGAAGAGGGAGCAAAAAGAGTTGAAGAACTTCTTGATTGGTGTAAGGAATTAGGAATAAAACAATTGACGTTGTATTGTTTTTCCCTTGAAAATTTTAACAGAACAAAAGAGGAAGTCGATTTCCTTATGAAACTTTTCAAGAAAGAATTTGAAAGACTGGAAAAAGATAAAAGAATAATAGAAAACAGAGTAAGAATAAGGTTTATTGGACAAAAAGAACTATTAAATAAAGATTTGAGAGAATTAATGAACAGAATAGAAAAAAAGACAAAAGATTATAATAACTATGTACTAAATTTTGCAATTGCTTATAGTGGAAAGCAGGAAATCTTGTCTGCAATAAAAAAATTGATAGAATGTAAAAAAGAAGTCAATGAAGAAAATTTTAGAGAATGTTTATGGCTTTCTGATTCTCCGGATTTGATAATAAGAACAGGAGGAGAAAAAAGAACGAGTAATTTTTTTCCATGGCAGTCAGTATACAGCGAGTGGGTTTTCTTGGATAAAATGTGGCCAGAAATGACAAAGGAGGATTTAAGAGAAGCAATAGTTGAATTTAACAGCAGGCAGAGGAGATTTGGTAAATAGTATTACTACGAGGTAGTTAAAACCAAAGCTTTATAAATAGATGGCATAATTTAGGCTTATGGAAGAATACATAATCAAAGACAAGATGGAAAGAATAATGAACAAAAATAAACAAAGTCCTAAAAAGCCATCTTTAATAAAAACCATTTTGGCTTTATCTCTCCCAGTTATATGTGTCACTTGCCTTGTCAAAGGAGTTGATGAATATTTGTCACAACCAGTTTCTTATGCTTGGGCAAACCTCAACGGAGACAACAGAAAAGATTTGATTGTAAAAACAAGAAGAGGAGAAACTTTTGAATTCGTCCAGATGGAAGACGGAAGATACAAACTCTTGTATCCTCAGGAAAAAAAAGAAATAGAAAAGAGAGCAAGAGAGCAATTCTATTTAGAAAATAACGTTCCTTTTTCTAGTAATAACTTGTAAATAATGAGCCTGCACGGATTTGAACCGTGGACCCCTGCCTTATCAGAGCAGTGCTCTAAAACCAAGCTGAGCTACAGGCTCACATATATATTTCAGGAATAAAACTTATTTAAAAGCTTTGTTGATAAATTTAAAAATTCTTTTTACATCATATTTCCATGAAAAAGAGGGGGTTGAATATTCATATTAATTTCACCAATCGCTGGCTCTATACCTTAATTGTTCTTGGAATTTTAACAATTATAGCTGTTGGAGTTTATGCTGCAGTTTCTATTATTGCTATTGATCCCGGACATAATAGTACCCAGATATTTATTCATTATCCTGGGGGTTATGTGTCCTTACAGACAGCCATAAACAATAACTACTTGATAACCTCTTCTCCTTCAATTTTAATATATGAGCCCCTTCCAACCTCTACTCCCTATCATCTTGCAAGCCAGGTGTTAATCACGACTCTTGAAGGGTATATTATGACTCTTCAGGAAGCTGTTGAAGATAAAACATTTATTATCGCAGCAACTAGATCTCATACAACAACTCTTCCCGCAGGAGGAGAATATGCAAATAATATCAATATTGGTGTTGAAGAGACTTCAATGACTTTTCAATATGCAATAACTCAAAAAAAGATATGTAAATCTGCTGGTCAAACTGCTTATAGTTCTTATTCGTGTTGTTCGGGATTAGCTTATTCAAGTTCAAGTGGAACATGTTGTGCAAATTCAGGTACTCAATGTACTTCAACATCACAATGTTGCAGGGGGTCATGCTCAGGTGGGTCTTGCGTGTGCAGTTCAAATGGTGGAAGCTGCTCTAAAGATTTAGATTGTTGCAGTGGTTACACTTGTTCAACCGGAACAAGAAAGTGTGTGGGATCTTGTTCTTATACAACATGTTCACCAAGCGTACCGTGTTGTTCTGGGAGTTGTCAAAACCATCGATGTAGTTAGAAGAGACATCCGTGCAGGCTCATTCACAATCTTTAAAAACCAATTTTTTCTAAATAATCTATGACACATGGAATGTATCATTATATGAAACAGGCTTGGAAAAAACCAGACAAAGAAACTCTAAGAAAACGAATGACAGAATGGAGAAAATCTGAAGTTTTTACAAGAGTTGACAAACCATTGCGATTAGACAAAGCCAGAAGTCTGGGATATCAAGACAAGAAAGGATTTGTAATAATCAGGGCAAGAATAAAAAGAGGAGGACACAAGCGTTCAAGGCCAAACAAAGGAAGAAGAAGCAAGAGAATGCATACAAGAAAAACTCTGAAAATGAATTACAAGTGGATTGCAGAACAAAGAACACAGAGGAAATATAAGAATCTAGAAGTTCTGAACTCTTATCCAATAGGAAAAGATGGAATGAATTATTTCTATGAAGTTATCTTAGTTGACCCTCAAAGAAAAGAAATACAAGGCGACAAGAAATTAAAATGGATTTCTGAAAACAGGAAGAGAGCAATGAGAGGATTAACTTCTTCAGCTAAAAAGTCAAGAGGATTAAGACATCGTTCAAAGAGAAAAAAGGGTATAAACATAAGAAAAAGTATGAGTAAGTAAATATTAAAAACTTCTATTTCTACTTTAATAAGAGATTAAAATGAGGTACAAAAAACTTGCAGAATTGTATGAGTCTGTTTCTTCAACAACAAAGAGGCTTGAAAAAATAAAAATATTATCTGAATTCCTGAAAGATTTGGATAAATCAGACAGAGACATCATTTATTTACTTCTTGGAAATATTTATCCCGAATACGACGATAGAAAAATAGGAATAAGCAGTCAACTAGCAATAAAGGCAATTTCAAAAGCTGTTGGAGTGGACAAAGATAGAATAATAAAAGAATGGAAATCTCTTGGGGATTTGGGGAAGGTCGCAGAAAAACTCGTTTCCAGCAAGAGACAGCACACCTTAGAAAGCCATGTTTTAACAACAGAAAAAGTTTTGGAAAATTTGAGGAAGCTCCCTTCATTGGAAGGGAAAGGAACAATAGACAAAAAAATAGCCCTGATAACAGAATTACTCACATCAGCAAGTCCTGTTGAAGCTCTTTATCTTGTAAGAACCTTAATTGGAGATTTAAGAATTGGAATACAAGTTAGCACAATAAGAGAAGCAATGGCGCATGCTTTTTTTAAAGATGAAAAAGAAGCTGCCAAAAAAGTTCAGGAAGCAATTGACAAGTCAAATGATTTAGCCGCTGTTTTTGATATTGTAAAAGGTGGAAAAACAGGAGAATTAGGAAAAGTGAAACTTGAAATAGGTAAGCCAATCAAAGTTATGCTTGCACAAAAAGCAAAAACAATCAAAGAAGGCTTTGAAGCTGTTGGCAAGCCTGCTGCAATAGAATACAAATATGACGGCTTTAGATTAGTAATTCATAAAAAAGGAAAAGAGATAAAATTATTCACAAGGAGATTAGAAAATGTTACAAAACAATTCCCAGAAGTTGTTGACTACATAAAAAAATATGTAAAAGCAGATTCTGTCATTCTTGATTCAGAAGCAGTAGGCTACGACAAAAAAACAAAAGCATATAAGCCATTCCAATCTATTTCCCAAAGAATAAAGAGAAAATATGACATTGAAAAATTACAAGAAGAACTTCCTGTTGAAGTAAATGTTTTTGATGTTTTGTATTACAAAGGAAAATCTCTTTTAAATGAACCATTCAGAAAAAGAACAGAATTGATTAAAAAAATAGTTCTAAATCATCCGCTAAAGATAATTCATGCAAAGCAGATAATAACAGGAGATGAAAAAAAGGCAGAGGAATTTTACAAGCATGCTCTGAGAGATAATCAAGAAGGAGTTATGATGAAAAATCTTGATGCAGTCTATAATCCAGGAAGCAGAGTAGGACACATGTTGAAAATCAAGCCAGAAGAAAGAGACTTGGACTTGGTTATTACAGGAGGAGAATATGGAACAGGCAAGCGTTCTGGATGGCTTTCAAGCTTCATTTTATCATGCAAAGACAAAGACAAATATCTAGAAATAGGAAAAGTTGGAACAGGATTTAAAGAGAAAAAAGAAGAGGGGGTTTCTTTTCATGAATTAACAGAAAAAATAAAACCATTAATCACAGAAGAAAAGGGAAAATCTGTAAAAATAAAACCTAAAATAGTTGTTTCTGTCACATATCAGGAAATCCAGAAATCTCCGACATATTCTTCTGGCTTTGCATTGCGGTTTCCTCGTTTCACTGCATTGCGTCCAGACAAGTCTCCTTCAGACGTAACAACACTAAAAGAAGTTGAAGCTGACTTTGAAAAACAAAAAAGAAACTGGAAATATGGGTAAGAAAATAGGGGCGGGTGGTCGGGGGACTGGAGGAGGGAATATTCCCAACAAATAACCTTTATAAAGCGTTTTTTCTACATATTATTATGAGTTCAGGAAGTAATTACAAGATTCAAAACATAGTCGCTACTGCTTCTCTCGGAAAGCCTGTTCCTTTGACAAAACTTGCAAGGACACAGCCAAATACAGAATATAATCCAGAGACTTTTCCTGGCTTGGTATTAAGAGTTAAAGAACCCAAATCGGCTGTTCTTGTTTTCTCTTCAGGAAACTTGGTTTGCACAGGAACAAAATCAATTGCACAAGTAAGGCAAGTTATCGACGCTGTTATAAAGCAATTGAGAAAAATAAATGTCAAAATAACAACAAAACCAAAGATAACTGTTCAGAATATTGTCGCATCAGGAACAATAAGTCTGAAACTTAATCTTAATTTTCTGGCATTAGAGATGGAAAATACAGAATACGAACCAGAACAATTTCCAGGATTGGTTTACAAATTGATAGAACCAAATGCTACTTTTTTACTTTTCAGCAATGGAAAATTAGTTTGCACAGGAACAAAGAACAAAGAGCAGCTAGAGAATAGCATGACACAGCTTCTGAAGAATGTCAAGGAAGCATTGAAAAATTATCAGTAAGAAATCTTAAAAAGTTGATTTTCTATATGCTATCATGAAGAAAGAGGTTACAGTTTTTTTATTGTTATTGCTAAGCATTTCCTATATAAATGCGGCAATTCTTCATCCTGCAAGCAATGTTTTAATTAAAGTAGGAACAACACAAAAAAGCTTAGATAGTGCATCGGGTTCTTTTGCTGATATAAGCATAACTTTTAGTTCCCCTTCCCTTGTGTCTACAGGAGAGCATGATGCAGGGGATATTTGGGTTTCTGTAAAAGATGGAGAAAAAAATTTGATTGATGCCTTGAAGTCTACTAATCGACTCTGCCCAAAAAGTTCTACAGCAGTTCCGACAGGTCCTGCAGACAAAAGCAAGGCATATCATTTAGCAACAGAGATTATTCTTTCTTCTGGAAAAACTCTACAGCAGGCGATTAATAGTAATGATTTTTGTTCTATTGATTATGGAAAATCCTGTCCTTCTTCTGCAGATTCTATTTGTATGAATTTTTTTGGAATAGTTCAATTAGATGGAAGTTGTATGGGCGCATCATACAAAACAAAAGGAACAGATTGTAACACAGCGAAAACAAATGCTTGTAATGGGGCAGGATATTGCCAAGGTTGGAGTGGAAATGGTTGCGGGAATTGTCCATTTGGAAGTTCTTCAGGTCGTTGTCTTCTCAATGGAAATCAGGGAAGGTCCAAACATCCTGCAGACTATGTAGAATGGCCTGCGTCTTGGACATATAGTACAAACCCCCAATGTGAACAAAGTGCCTGTTGTTGGTGGCAACTTATTTGTATCAATCCCAGGTGTCCGTATGGTTATGATTGGCAGATAAAGCCATAAATTCTAATTGACCAAATCTTAACATAGAAATTAATATAAAGAAAACCCTTCTTTTTTAATTATGATAATTAGTGGGAAGTTGATTGTCAAGAAACCGGAGGTGTCTTACAATGGCTGAAGAGCAAAAGAGTAAAACAGAGGATTTAGTCATTGAAGCCAAAAAATTCTTTGATTTTTACAAGAAAGAAGTAGGAAAATCAATAAGAAAAGGTACTAATGTTGTTGCTCTTGATTTCATGAAACTGACAGAATTCTCAAATAAGCTATCTGATGAAATCCTTTCAAATCCAGAAGAGACTTTAAGGCTAATAGAATTAGGAATAGAAGAATCCGGATTAGTAAAAGATTCACGTGTTAGGCTGGTAAATATTCCAAAGAGTCAGGAGATAAAAGTAAGAAACATTCGTTCAAGAAATTTAAACGAGATGATTGTAATTGAAGGAATAATAAGACAAGCAAGCGATGTTAGACCACAAGTGGTAAATGCAAAATTTGAATGTCCTTCATGTGGTACTGTTATGTCTGTTTTGCAGATAGAAAAAAAGTTTAGAGAACCTCCTAGATGTTCCTGTGGCAGAAGAGGGGGGTTTAAGTTGATAAGCAAGGAAATGGTTGACACTCAAAGACTTGTTGTTGAAGAAGCTCCAGAATCTCTGTCAGGAGGAGAACAGTCAAAGAGAATAAATATTTTTGTAAAAGAAGATTTAGTAGAACCAAAGATGGAAGAAAAGACAACTCCTGGAAGCAGGATAAAAGTCATTGGAGTTTTAAAAGAAGTTCCTATTCCTCTCCATTCTGGAGGCTTGTCAACGAGATTTGAACTCGCAATAGAAGCAAACAATGTAATTCCTCTTGAAGAAACATTTGAAGAATTAGAGATAAGCGAAGAAGATGAAAGACAAATTATTGAACTTTCAGAAGACCCTATGGTTTTTGAAAACCTAGCAAGAAGCATAACTCCGAGTATTTGGGGGTATGAAGAAATAAAAAAATCTCTCGTATTACAATTGTTTAGCGGAGTTCAAAAAACACATTTAGATGGGCAAAAGAGCAGGGGGGACATACACATTTTGCTTATCGGAGACCCAGGAGTAGCTAAATCAGTTACATTGGGATTTATGGCAAACATTTCTCCAAAAGGAAGATATGTAGTAGGAAAATCTACATCAGGAGCAGGCTTAACAGCAACAGTTGTAAGAGACGAATATTTAAGAGGATGGAGTTTGGAAGCAGGAGCAATGGTTCTCGCAAATAAGGGGCTTGTTTGTATAGACGAGCTGGAAAAAATGGATCCTAATGATAGAAGTGCAATGCATGAAGCAATGGAGCAACAAACAATAACAGTGAGTAAAGCAAATGTTCAGGCAACTCTGAGAGCAGAAACAAGCGTATTAGCAGCAGCAAATCCTAAATTTGGAAGATTTGACCCAAACCAGCCAATTGCCCAGCAAATTGATCTTCCTCCCACATTGATTAACAGGTTTGATATTATCTTCACATTAAGGGATATCCCAGACAGGCAAAAAGATGAAAAAATTGCTGACCATGTTTTACATGAACACCAAAAAGAAGGAGAAGGCATGTTAATACCGAGAGAACTTTTCAGAAAATATGTTGCATATGCAAAGCAAAGAATAAAGCCAGAATTATCAAATGAGGCAGTAGAAGAAATAAAAAAATTCTATATTGAACTTAGAAATCAACCAGTTGCAATTGAATCTGGATTGCGTCCAATTCCAATTTCAGCAAGGCAATTGCAGGCACTGATAAGAATGTCAGAAGCCTCTGCAAAAATGCGTTTAAGCAAAAAAGTTACAAGAGATGATGCAAAAAGAGCAATAGATATTATGAAATATTATTTGATGCAGGTTGGCTATGATTATGAATCAAAAACTTTTGATATAGACAGAATTTCTGGGAAATTTTCGAGTTCTCAGAGAGGCAAAATTCTAACTGTAAGAGACATAATAATTGACTTGGAAAATAGATTAGGAAAAATGATTCCAATGGAAGAAATTGAAAAAGAATTGGAAGGAAAAATGAACAAAGAGGATATTGAAGAAGCAATGAGTAAATTAAGCAGTTCTGGAGACATTTTTTCTCCGAGAAAAGGTTATGTTAGTAGGACGAGTTAAGATACAATTCTGTGTATAAATCTTTAAAAATATACTTTAATTTTCTAAGCAATGGCAGAACAATTTAAGAGGAATATTGCATATAAGTTCAGAATTGGGGATTTGCTTATAGGAAAATCTATATTTGACAATGAAAGGTTTTCTTTTTTGGAACTTGGAAATAAAAAAATTATCAGAGTGAACATAATTGGAAATATAATAGATAAGTATGAAAGCGAAGGAGAAAGAAAATATATTTTCTTCACACTAGATGACGGAAGCGGGCAGATAAAATTAAAGGCTTTTGGAGATGACGTTGGAAGATTTAGAAATGTTCTGCAAGGACAGACTGTCTTGGTTATTGGGAGTTTAAGAAATTTCAACAACGAAACTTATATTTCTCCAGAAATTATAAGGGAACAAGATACAAAATACCTTCTTATAAGAAAATTAGAAATTGAAAAAAACAAGAACAAAAATGTCCAGCCATTGGCAAGGGAGCAAATAATTGCTGTCAAAGATAAAATTTTGGGGATAATAAAAGATGCAGAAAAAGAAGGCGGAATTGAAATGGATGCAATAATTCTCAATTTAAGACAAATTTCTCCAGAAATAATAAATCAGGAAATAAAAAGAATGTTGGAAGAGGGAATTATATTTGAACCCCGTCCTGGAAAAATAAGATGGCTTGGTTAAACTTATAAACCAATTCTATTTCTAATTTTCATGGAAACTTATGAACAGATGTTAAATGAAGCATACAAAAAAATAAAGAAAGTTGAAAGCTCTAGCGAGAGATTTGAAATACCAAGAGTAGAGGGGCATTTTGAGGGGAAAAAAACAGTTATAACTAATTTTTTCCAGATTGCTTCTTATATAAGAAGAAATCCAGAACACTTTCAGAAATTCATGCTAAAAGAATTAGCAACATCAGGGCAAAAAGAAGGTGAGCGTTTAATTTTAAACAACAAAATTCCTTCTGAAAAAATAAACCAGAAAATAGGGCAATATGTGAAAGAATTTGTCCTTTGCAGAGAATGTGGAAAGCCAGATACAGAACTCACAAAAGAAGACAGGATTACTTTCATTCATTGTCTGGCTTGTGGTGCCAAACATTCAGTTAGAAGTAAAATATAAAGGAAGATTAAGCCGAACAATTTTGCGTATAATCCATAAAAGCAAGATTGCGAGTTAAGGAAACCTTGGTGTCCTCGCGTGCGAAGCAAGATTTAAGATTTGTTTAACTTTCTTTTTCTTATATCAGAAAGAAATTTCTTTCTTTGTTTCTCTTCTAACATTTTTCTTTTTTCTATGAATTTTGCACTTACAGGGAGTTCTAAGACCTTGACACCTTTTTTCTCTTTTTTATGTTTTATTTTTGCCTTTGTTTTTTTCTTCTTTTTCTTATATTTAACCTCTAAACGTGCTTCACGCTCTGCTTTTCTCTTTCTTTTTTTGTATAATTTTGCATACTTCCTTTTTATCTTTCTCTTAACTAAATGTTCTTTTCTTTCCTTCTTTCTTTTCTTGAATATTCCTATAATCAGTTTCAATAATACCAAAATAAAAATAATTGGAATTGAAAGAACAGGTAGGAACGAGACAACTCTCCTTAAAAGAAGCGTGTAACTATCCTTGACTACTTCAAAAGAATCTCCTGCTGTGGCTGTCTTATTAGTATCATAATCAATCTGTACATAAACCCTATAAAGCCCTTCTCCCAAAGAGTCTGGAAGAGGAAGATTAATTCCAAATTCGTCTTTTTCTCCTATCGCCCTTGTCTCTTTCTTTTCTGCTATTAATCTGTTATTTTCATCAATCACAAAGTACTGGAAAAATACATCAATTGTGGTTTTATTTCCTACATTCAGCAATCTGACATTAAAAGAAACATTATCTCCTTTCAAAATCCATTTTGACTGCAAAGGCACATTAACAAAAATATCGAATAAAGGTTCTGCTGGCTCAAAAACTTCTGGAGTGCAAGTTCTATTCAAAGAAGGCATACCTTCTTTTCCATTACAAGTTCCTCTGTTAACACAAACTCTTTTTTGAATTCCATCTTGGTTGCATGGTTCAGGATACCATTCAGAACAAACCCAGTCATAAGTGCAACCTCCTTCTCCACCCCCTTCAGCAATTTCAGCAGGAGGGGCTTCTATTATAAAAGTGAAAAAATCCGTGAGATTATTTCCATTGCTTGCATTAAAAAGATGGCTTACTAAACTGTAAAAATAAGAAGAATTAGATGCTGTAAGATTGTAAGGGGAATAATAAGTTCTTGTCCCCTCTAAATTCACATAGTCAGTTATTGCTGTTACATTCATAATCCCGCTTGAATTGGTATTCTCAGAAAATTCCAAATCATTTGTTTTATTTGTTGCATTTATCTGTGCTGTTACAGGATTTCCATTACTGTCATTTGCATAACTCTGATAATACCATTTTCTGATTAATTGAGAATTGGAACCTACAAATTCTTTAGAAAGATTATAAGAGCAGTTCACAAAGGTATTGCCAAGAGAAATAGAAGTCAAGTTCACATCCCATAATCCTCCAGATATGTTCACGCAATTATAAAAGGTATTGTTCATCGCAAAAAGGGATGTATAAATTGCCTGGCTTCCAGAGGAGTAACCAATAGCAATTTGGTTGTAAAAATTGTTTCCAGTTGTATTTGCAAGATAAATTGCTTTCCCATATCCGCTGGTAAAAGTGTTATTTATAAAAGTGTTATTTATAGCTAAAGGATATCCAGGATAAGAGGTGATGACAATTCCTGACCCTACTGAAGTATACATATTTGTTCCAATGTTATTTATGAAAGTGTTGTTAGAAGAGCCATCAAAACGGATTCCTTGATAATTTACCCCGATTCCTGTGTTATTTATGAGAGTATTATTCGCGCCTCCAAGAAGATAAATCCCGGCAGAAGAAGTGCTTATCCCTGTATTATTTATAAGAAGATTATGGTAAGATGCACCAAGACGGAATCCAGTTGATATATTACTGATTCCTATGTTGTCTTTTAAGATATTATAATTACTATAGTCAGCAATGATGGTATAGCCATTAGGAGTTGTTCCTGTATTAGAAGTCAGATTACAATAAGAAGCATAACGAAGATAAATCGCCTTTCCTGCAGTAGATGTCCCCCCGTATGCAGTGTTATTGATTATAGAATTAATATTTGCATACCAATCTAAAAGAATTCCATAAGTCGCATTTATAACGTTATTTAAAATCTGTCCATATCTAGCGGTATAGTTATAATAAATTCCAACAGCACTAATATTTGTCTTGTTTCCCCCACCAATATCTATATTGCAGTTTTGAATTGTTGTGTTTCTCATAGTACTATAAATTCCTGAAATGTTTTGTGCAGAAGAAATCAAATGCCCTTGGCAATCCAAAGTTATATTTTGTGCGCTGATATTTATGCAGGAAAAAGCTTCTACTTGATTGTTAATAATATCCGATTTAAGAATATAATTTTTTCCGGTAACATTCAAATTAGTACAATTAATCATTACAGTATTGACTGTTCTCTCTTCTGTCATATTCACATTTCCTGCAGAATCAATTGCATATGCTTTGTAAGTGTAAGTAGTATCAGAAAGGTTCGTGAAATTCCCAAAAAGTCTGTAAATTCCTGCATTGTAAGAAGCATTAATTTCTTCAGGAGACAAAACTCTGTTATAAATCCTTACTTCATCTATGCTTCCGTTCCAGTATGCATATGTGGCTGCTCCTTCTCCGATATACAAGGGGATATTTGAATCTTTTATGTTTCCAGACAAATTAGCAGGAGCACCAGGAATTCCATCAATATAGAGAATAATGCTTGTTCCATTATAAATTGCTGCTAAATGATGCCAATTTCCAACAGAATTTGTGACAGTTTTGTATGCAGCTGCAACAGATGAACTTTGATTCCAAACAGCAAAAGACATGTTTCCATAAGGAACAGCCATTCTAACATTCCAGACTCTCCTTGAAAGGCCATCGTCCCTGCTAACAACTGGATTCCAGCCTGTAGCCTGTGCATGATAAAACCATGCTTCTACAGTAATTTTATTTGTAATATTCAAATCCTGATTATAATTCACAATTACATACTTGTTTGTTCCATCACATTTCAATGCCTGTCCCCTTATTCCAGGAATTGTAGTATTCAGAGTGAAATTAATCATTCGCCCATGATTTCCTCTGCTCGAATTATCATAAACTGTTCCGTTTGCCAAAACACTTTCAAAATTCCACCAGCCAACTAAACTCCGGTTCCAGTCAATAAATGCAGAATGTTCGCTTGTATCATAAGTAGAAACATTGATATAAACTGAATTTGATTGCTGAAATGAATTGTTTTCAGGAGTTGGGAAGGTAAAGTTTATATTCGGATAAGTTGCATCAATTGTTATTATTCTCTCTTCTGTTGCATTTACATTTCCTGCTGCATCAATTGCATAAGCTTTGTAGGTATATCTTCCATCAAACAGATTTGTGAAATTTCTATAAAGTCTGTAAGTTCCTGCATTGTAAGAAGCATTGATTTCTTCTGGGGTCAAGGCTCTTGAAAATACCATAACTTCATCTATTGTTCCGTTAAAAGGTATATCTCCATAACTGGGCCTTCTTAACCCAATAGCAACTCTGTTGCTACGCATTACAGGAAAGGGGCTTGTGTTATTAGAATTAACTTCGACCCCATCTTCATAAATTGCTAGTTTAGAACCATTAAGGACAAGTCCCACATGATGCCATTGATTATCTCTCAAATCATGTGGGCCTCCAGTATTACCCATAACAGCCCCCCCCGAATATATTGTTGCTCTTAATACTCCAGTATGAAGATACAACAAATAACCATAGGGGTTCACATCATAAGTATACTGCCCTACAATAGCATTATAACTATCAGTATCTACCTTGGCTTTTATCCAAGCAAATACAGAGAAATTTCCAGAGATATTCAAATTGTCATAGTCCATTGTCTCAATGTAATCATTTATTCCATCAAATTCTATTGCATTCCCACGTTTTCCAGAAACAATATTATCTACGCTCAATCCCCCATATAATCTTCCATGAGAACCATAACTAGAATTATCAAATACACTCCCATTTGCTAGAATACTCTCGAAATTCCACCATAAAACCAAACTCCTGTTCCAGTCAAGAAATGCAGAATGGTTGTCTGTATCGTAAGTAGAAACATTGACAAATATAGAAGTGTTTGTGGTAGTTGTTGCATTTGCAGGAGTTGGAGCAGTAAAGTTTATGTCTGGAGGAATAGAAGATTCCATAGTAAAATTGTCTAATGTATTTTGTTGGCTGGTTACATTCCAGTAATGAGTAGAACTGAGACTGCTCGAGTTGATAGCAGAAATAAGGTAGTCAGAATAATAATTGCTTGTTCCTCCTACGTTAACATAATCTATGATTGGATAAAGAGTAGGAGTATACCCTGTGTCTGCTGTTGTCAGATTGAACTGGTAATTACTTAAGGAATTGTAAGCAGTTATGTTTGCATTTGAGACAGGATTTCCACTTATATCATGCGCATAAGCAGAATAATACCATTCTCTTATCAATCTGTTTGCAGCGCCATTGACAGATTCTTTTGAGATATTATAAGAACAATTTATTACTGTAAGGTTCGTTGAACTCTCTGTATTAATATAAATGTCAAAGTCAACTCCTTTGACATCAATGCAGTCTTTCATTGTTATTTCACTTTGGTTTGTAAGGTAAATACCATAGCTCCCTGTTGAAAACCCGGTTGCATTATTTCCTGCTAAGGTGTTATTTATGGAACGATAAAGATAAAATGCATAACTTGAATTGCTCGTTCCCGTATTTCCAGTTAGATTATTATAATTTGAATAATAAATATAAAATCCATTGCTTGAGTTGCTGATTCCAATGTTGTTTATAAGAGTGTTATTAGTGGAGATAGAAAGAAAAATTCCCGGAGTTGAATTTCCTGCTCCAAAATTGTTTGTAAGATTACTTCCTGTACAATTCTGAATATATAATCCAGCATATCCAGTTTTATGGGTAATTCCTGTGTTGTTTATAAGGGTATTATAATCTGAAGCAAATTGTAAATGGATTCCTGTTCCGTTAGCATCTCCTGTGTTGTTTATGAAGGTGTTACGAGAAGAAGAATACAAAACGACTATTCCTCCACTTGAATTGCTTATTCCTGTATTATTTATCAGCAAGTTATTAGAAGCGTTATTAAGATAAATTCCATAATTTGAATTACTTACTCCCATATTATTAACCGCGTTATAATTTGTAGAAATCAAAAAGGCTATTGCCGGACTTGAATTTCCTACTCCAAAATTTCCTGTAAAATTATTTCCTGTGCAGTTATAGGTATAAATTCCACCATATTGGGTTAAACCAATCCCTGTATTGTTAATTAGGGTATTGTAGTTTGCAAATTGCTGCAGATGGATTCCTGTCCTGTTAGAGATTCCTGTATTATTAATGAAAGTGTTGTATAAAGAATTAAAATAAATATAAATCGCTGAACTTGAATTGCTCAATCCAGTATTGTTTATCATCAAATTGTTAGAGGCATTATTAAAATAAAATCCAACACTCGTGTTGCTCATTCCAGTGTTATTTACAAGATTGGTGTAGGAAGAACCCCAAAGATAAACCCCTGCATTACTTCTACTTATTCCAATATTATTTGTTAGATTATTTCCTGTAGAATTATAAATACTAATTCCTCCCATAGAACCTGCGATAGCTATACCTGTGTTATTGATAAGGGTGTTGTAATTAGAACTGCTATGAAGGTAAATACCTGAAGTTCCATTGCTCACCCCTGTATTATTTATGAATGTATTGTAACTGGAATTTAAATAAACAAAAAATCCTACACTGGAATTGCTTGCCCCAGAATTATCCCATAAAAGGTTATTAGAAGCATTAGAGTAAAGATAGAATCCATAACTCGTGTTGCTTATTCCAAGATTATCTGTAAAATTGTTGTATAGTGAAGCAGCAGTTATATAAAATCCTGCATTTGAACGGCTTATTCCAACATTATCTATAAAAACATTGTTTTTTGAAGTAATGACTAAAAACCCAGAACTAGTATTACTTAATCCGGTGTTGTTTATGAAAGTGCAATTATCCGAAGCGTACATATCAATTGCAGAAGTCGTATTAGCCAATACAAAATTTCCTGTGAAATTGTTATTTGACGCATTGTAAATGTACATTGTTGCATAACCAGTATAACCCCATGCTGTATTGTTTATCAGAGTGTTATATTCACTATTACGAAGATAGAACACAGTTGCATTGCTTATTCCTGTGTTATTTATAAGAAGATTATACATAGAAAGGGGGTAAATAAAGAATATAGAAGTGCCATTGCTTCTTCCTGTATTATTGATTAAAGTAGTATAATTAGAAACAGCAATATAATACACAGGCTCTGCGCCATATCCTGTATTATTTATTATACTGCTATTTAAAGCATAAGAGAAATAAATACCTGAACTAAAATTGCTCCATAGCCAATTGTTCGTTATACTATAATTTGAACCTCTAAGAACATAAATCCCATAACTCGTATTTCCATAAATTGTAATATTATTGTTAATTATGTTCACCGAGTAGCTTCTATAGATGGAAATTCCATGCCTATATCTAAGGGGAGTGGGCATTGTAACATTTACATCCACAATATTACAATTTTTAATAGTAGTGTAATTTCTATCAGAATTGCTTATTCCATAAGTACCTTCAAGTCCTGCAGAAGAATAATTGATTATATATCCATTACAATCAAGAGTTATGTTGTTTGCAGAAATTGTGAAACAGGTTCCTGACGAATCTACAGGTGCGATTAAAGTATAAACCCCATTTTCAATGTTAAGAGTTCCGCAATTGCTTACCTCCGGGTCAAGTTCTAAATTGAGTGAATTTTTTTGCACAGAAAAATTAAAGCTGACCTTTTCCCATCTTTCTTTTTCAAATTCAAGTTTTACATATAATTTTTCTCCTTTAGCCCATATAGCACCAGAAGAGATATCGCTTAACTTTACAAAATCACTGAAATTCCTGTATGTTCTTATCTGTTCCTCAGTTCCTTCTGTCACATTATAAATTTCAGAATTTTTTGTTACAAAGAGGCTTATATTTCTTATTTTGCTTATCTTGTTCCACTTATGGCTCAAACCAGAGACTATATCTTCCTTTGTTAAATTTGTATAATTATTAAAGAGTTCCACATATGCATAACAATAATCATATCCATTTCCTGCATCTGTGCCTATACTGCAAGTGACAAACTCTCTTGGGGAATTTATTTCAAACAAGTCATTGTAAGCAATCTGTTTCAAGCCCTGCCATAAAACTTCTTCGCTTGTTCCCCCTAAATCTTCCCCTATGACTACTTTAGAATAAAAAAGAGATGCTGTAAAAAAGAGAAATAAAAATGCTAAAAAAATAAAAAATAACCTTTTCTTAAAGCTCCTTCCCCCTCCTTTAATCATTAATTTCAAAAGGAAATCTAACTTAAAAACCTAACTTAAAAATTATTTTTCCTCATAAATCCCTCATAAAAACATTTAAAAGTCAGATTTATTTCTAAACCTTAACAGATTCATAGAATTTGTCAATTAAATCCTACAAAGGAGGAAAAATGGTTAAGGCTTATTGCGTAAAATGCAGAGAAAGTGTGGAGATGAGAGACGGAAGAGAAACCAAAACCTCAAGAGGCACTACAATGATGAAAGGCAAATGCCCTAAATGCGGAACTACTGTCTGCAGAATGATGGGTAAGAAATAGATTTATTAATTCTTTTATTTTTCTTTTTTTATGTTTTTTATTAATGTTATAAGTTCGTATAGAAATGTAGTAGCTATATGTGATTCTGAATTGCTTGGAAAAAGATTTGAAGAAGGCAAGTTTCAGCTGGATGTAAAAGAATCTTTCTATAAAGGAGAAGAAGTCAGTGAAGAAGAAGCGATTCGTACAATGAAAAGGATGTCTGCAGAAGATGCAACATTCAATATTGTAGGAAAAAATTCTGTTGATATTGCGCTAAAAGCAGGAATAGTTGTTGAAGAAGGAATAGGAGAAATTCAAGGAGTGCCGTTCGCTTTAGTCCTGCTGTAATTATCTTTATAAATTCCTTTTCAATTTAATATTCATGCCAGAAGAATTTGAAGACATTGAAGAAAGCGAAGAAAGCAATGAAAATAGCGAACAGCAAGTTATAACGCGTGTTCCTCTCCCAAGAGGAGAAGAAATGATTGGAATTGTAGAACAAAGGCTAGGAGGAAACAAAATGTTTGTGGCTTGCTTAGATGGAAAAACGAGAAATTGCCGTGTCCCAGGCAGATTAAAGAGAAAACTTTGGCTTAGACCAGGAGATATTGTAATTGTTGAGCCTTGGGAGTTAGATAAGAATAAAGGAGACATAATTCTCAAATATAAGCCAAATCAGGTAGAATGGCTAAAAAAGAAAGGTTATCTTAAAACAGAAAAATCTGAGTTTTAATTAATGAATGCTAACACATCCTGTATCTCTATTCAAACTATCAAGAAGTTTTTTTACATCTTCTTCAGTCATTTTTTCTAATTTCTGTTTCAATACATCAGGTAACATTTGAGGGTTAGTAGCAACTATTCGGGATTTATCGCCATTAATCTCAAGATAGATTTCTTCCCATCCAGCACCCCAGTCATTTTTTGTCAGAGAACTTAATTTGTAATATTCAACCATAAAAATTTAATTAATAATAAATATATAAGGATTATTGTAACAAAATACTTATAATCCATTATTTCTTTATACAATTATGAGCATATTAGTTTCTGATGACATTTCAAAAGTAGTCAAGAACAAAAAAAGACTTGAAAGATTACTAAATGTAAAGGTAACAATTAAAGGAAATGAGATTTCAGTAGAAGGCATCCCAGAAGACGAATATGTTGCAGAAAAGGTAATAGATGCGATAAACTTTGGTTTTCCTATTTCAATTGCCTTATTAATAAAAAAAGAGGAGTTTCTTTTTGAAATTTTGAACATAAAAAAATACACCCATAGAAAAGACTTTGAAACAATAAGAGCAAGGATTATAGGGAAAAGAGGAAAAACACTGAAAACATTGAATACATTAACTCAGTGTTATTTTGAGCTGAAAGACAATGATGTTGGCATTATTGGCTCTCCAGAATTGATAAAAAACGCAAGCGATGCGATTATCTTTCTGATTCAGGGAAGCAAACAGGCAAATGTTTATTCTTTCCTTGAAAAGCATCAAGTTCAGCCTGTTCTTGATTTGGGATTAAAAGAGAAGAAAAAGAAGCATAAAGAATAATTTTAAATATCCTCTTTTTTTCAGATTACTATGTCCTGGTAGCTCAGTTGGTAGAGCGCATGGCTGTTAACCATGATGTCAGAGGTTCGAGTCCTCTCCAGGACGTTTCACATTAAATCTGCCCTGTTTGATTAAATTTTTCCATTAATTTCTGAACAACAATCTGCATGGCAAAACCTTTCCTACTACACATCTTTGCAAATTCATCATAGGTTTTTCTGTCTATATTGCATTTCATTTCTCTCTTCTGTGCATCTGGTGGATATGTTCCCATAATAAAAAAACAGAGACATAATTTATAAATCTTTTTAACACTAATTTTATAAATCTCCTTCTCCTCTATAAATAATGGAACTTGATAAGGCAATTCGGGGAAGGCATTCTGTTAGAAAATTCAGCAATAAAAAGCCGGACTGGAGAACAATAATCGAATGTATTGACTCTGCAAGATATGCACCAATGGCAGGAAACAATTACACTTTAAAGTTTATTTTCGTTGATGATGAAGAAAAAATACAAAAAATTGCAGAAGCCTGCCAGCAAAGACATGTTGGAGAAGTAAAATTTGTTATAGTCGCTTGCAGCAATCCAAAAAGAACACTAAATGAATATGGAGAAAATGGAGAAAAATGGGTGAGACAACAGGCAGGAGCAGCAATCCAAAATTTTTTACTAAAAATAGAAGAAAGTGGGTTGGGAACATGCTGGGTGGGTTATTTTGTAGAAGAACAAATTAAAAGAATATTAAAGATTCCTAAAGAGTGGAATGTAGAGGCTGTTTTTCCAGTAGGATATGAATACCAAAAAGCGAGAACAAGGAGAGATAAAATAGAACTTGATAGAATTCTTTATTTTAATTATTACGATAACAAGAAAATGAAAAATCCAAAAAAGATGGATTGATTAGATTATCTTTTCCTCTTAAGAATTTTTAACAAAATTAAATAAGAAGTCAGTATTATCGATATACTAACAACTGCAATTAATAATGTATAAACTATTATCGACTGCGGAGCTGTTTCTATACACTCCCCATTTTCACAACCAAACTTGCATTTTTCTGTTATAAGCCAAGTTGAATTTCCAAGGCACAATTGACTCTGTTCTTCAAAACATCTCTTGATTCCTGGCTGGCATTCATATTTTCCATAAAAAATCACAAAAGTTGAAAAGCCGGGAGAAATTGAAGAATAATGGTAATAATTATCATCTTCGTCTTCCAAAATAGTCAGAAGAGTTTCCCAATTTGCACTTGAATTTGCTTTTCTATGAAGCCTTATGTCAGAAGAACTTCCTCCTTTTTCAGAAAGCCATGTTCTATTAACTTTGAAGTCAATTGTCACATTTCTTATTTTGTCATTTGTTATCCCTTTTGCAGTTATATTAAATGCCTGATATAACATACCAGAAATCCCTATTTCTTCATTTATGTTTGGTATATGCACTTCTGCCACAGTAAAAGAAGCTCCCGAAACTGCCACTAAAACATCAATGATTATTCTTATCAAATCTAGCTTGGAAACATTTATCAGTATCTCTGCTGGATTTCCTGGAGTAATGGTTTGATTTGTAGAGGGGTGTCTTCTCCCCCCTCCCCCTGTTGTTTCTTCTGTTTCATTTTCAGCCACTAACAGAGGCAGATATAACGGCAAATAATCAGAATTATTTTCATTTGTGCCATAAGAAGAATCACAAATTCCATCTCCATCAGCATCTGTGCATGTTTGGGAAAACCCTGTCCCAGAAGGATTTAGCCAGACATTTCCTCCTACATAACTCCCGCCAATAATGTTTGTTCCAGATGTTTTGGTTATATTAAAATATGTAATGCTTCTTGAGACATTTGCAATATAATAATTCTCTGAGTTATTAAAATAATTATTGTAAAAAAAGTTATAATAAGTATAATTGTCTAAAAATAGCCCATAGAGAGCATTATTTGTTATATTTGAACTGTTTATTCTATTTTCTCTGCAAGAAGAAGATTGAATATAAATTCCCCCAATTGAGTTATTATCAAAAACAGAATTGGTGATAGTGTTGTTTGAAGCTGATGCCAATTGTATTCCTATCTTATTTCGGTTTGAATATATATTTGTAAGGCTTAAATTATTGCTAGAAGAGAGGTAAATTCCATAATAGGCATTGTCATTTGTGGTAATATTAATTAAATTATTTTGATAATTATAAATCATATAACCCCCATAATAACTATTAGAAGAATTCAGATTAGAGATGTTTGAGTTATTTAACCTATAGGAAATGAAACCATTATTCTTGATTATATCAGAACCAAGTATAGTTACATTGTCCACAACTGAAAAATCTGCATTGCAGAGAATTAATTCTGAGAGGGTTTTATTTTCAATCACTGCGCTGTAATTATAATATTCAAATACGCCGTTCCCAGAGATATTTATATTAGAAAAATTATTATTGCATTCCAAGTCATGATTAGAGGCAGCAACCATAATATCAGATATATTATTTTCCTGTGACGTGACATTTATTATATTATTGTTAGCAGCATTATCTAAAAACAAACCACGCTGAAGGTTATAATTTGAAAATAAATTAATGAAGGTTCCATTTTCAGCATTTAAGAGATATATACCATAATTAGAGTTATTATTTGCAGTAATATTATTAAAAAAATTATTATTGCCTCCACCAGTTGCATAAATAGTCACACCATAAACTGTGTTATTATTTGCTATAGCATTTATCAAAATGTTATCTGTACTCTGAAAGTATATCCCATTCTGGCGATTGTTATTGGAAATTATATTTGATACACTCGTATTTTCCCCCAATGCAACAAATCCAGTTAGGTTATTGTTATTAGTTATTATCCCATTCAAAGTATTATTATAAGTGCCAGCAATAAAATATATGCCATACCTTGAATTGTAACTTGCAGTTATATTATAAGATGTAGAGTGATTGGTTCTTCTGTATATAATTCCGTCTCTGTTATAATTACAAGTTACGTTGTTAAGATAAGCATTAGTTCCATTTGTTATGTTAATTCCTGTATTATTATTCCCAAATGCACTCGTATTTAAGATATTAATAGTTGGGCTGTTTAAAACAAAAATTCCGTCTTTGGTGTTATTGTTTGTTGCTAAGTTTATCAAAGTTGTATTATGACTTGAAGAAACATAGGCCCCAGAATAACTATTGTAACTGAATACAGAATTCATTATTGTGTTATTATCTGAATTAAGTAAATAAATACCATAAAAAAGATTTGAGGTTGAGGTTATATTAAATAAGGTATTATTTTTGGATGAAGAAAAAAATATACCATATCTGGTATTGCTATTGGTTATTATATTGGTTAAGTTATTGTTATTAGAAGAAGAAAAATATATTCCATCTACAGAATTATTATTGGTTATTATATTAGTCAAATTATTATTTGAAGATATTGATAAAAAAATTCCGTAATAATTATTTGAAGAATTTATATTAGACAGGGTAACATTATATGTTGAATACAAGTATAACCAATTATTCTTTAGTGTATCAGAACCAATTATTGTAATATTGTCTAAGATAGAATTATTCGCATTACAAAGAATTAATTGAGAGAGAGTTTTATTTTGTATTATTGCTGAATAATTATAAAATTCAATTGGTCTATTTCCTGAACCGGTTACATTTTGGAATAGATTATTACAATTTGAAGTGTCAAGATCATATAAAGTATTCTCTTGTAAGGTAATATTTTGAAAAAAGTTATTTGAACCAGTAGAAGTAATCCAAATTCCTGCATTATAATTCATATTTGAAGTGACATTAATCAAAGTATTGTTACCGGAATCTATAAGGATGCCTACATCATTAAGATTGGACACAGCATTTGTAAAATTATTATTATTACTACTCAGAGCGAGATAAATCCCACGAGTATTCAGATTTGATATAACATTTGTAAAACTATTATTATTGCTGTACTCGAGATGTACACCATATTGTTGTACATTTGAATTTGTTGTTAAATTATTAAAGGTATTATTATTAGAACTATAAATATAAATTCCCTTATACTGGTTTGAATTGAATGTAAGGTTAGTAAAATTATTATTTCTGCCATAGGAAATATCAAGACCATCTTGTGTATTTGAATTTGATATAAGATTAACAAGATTGTTATTATTACTATTATACATATAAACACCAATATAGAATCCGGATGTTCTACAATTCATTAAAGTATTGTTAGCGCTTCCAGTATACATGTAAACTCCATAATCTACTCCAGAACTATCTCCTGCAATTGAATTCCCCCCACAATCAAAGGTAATGCTTTTCTTATTACTAAAATTTATACAACTTTCAGAAACAGAAGATAAACTTTGCCTTAATTCTACTGTATTATTCGGAGGAACCGATTGTATTCTTGAAGAACAATCAGAACAACTTGTGCATATACCAGACATAAGATGATAAACAGCATCGTCTGACCCGTCAGCAATCCAAAAATCAGTTGGAGTACCACTTGAAACATTAGTTATTGTTCCAGCTGGGCTTGATGAACCAGATACAGAAACGGAGAATCCATCTGACATATTCCCCCCTGTCCTGTTTGTATGATAAACAAATACATCTACATTATCAGTTATCCAAAAGTCACTTCCATTTGTAGTTATTCCAAAAGGAGATGTAGAACCAACTGTAGACGTGGAGAATCCATCAGTAATATTTCCTCCTGTTCTATTAACATGGTAGACAAAAAGGTCATTAGTGTCAACAATCCAGAAATCTGTCGGCATACCGGTTGAAATATTCATTGCCATCCCCCTTGGACCATCTATACCAACTGCAGATATGGGAAATCCATCACTAATATTTCCTCCTGTCCTGTTTGTATGATAAACAAATCTATCAGTCCAGTCTACAATCCAAAAATCACTGCCGTTTGTGGTTATCCCATTTGGGGTATCAGAGCCGATTGTTACTGTTGAAAATCCATTAGTTATATTTCCCCCTGTTCTATTAACATGATAAATAAAATTATCTGTATTGTCTAAAATCCAAAAATCAGTATTATTAGTAACTATCATATAGGGGGCATCAGAACCAAGACTCGTTGTTGAAAATCCATCTGACATATTTATCATGCTTGCAGAAATTGATGTTAAAGATAATACAAGAATTAAAATAACACAATAAATCAACCCCTTTTCTTTCATAAACAAATTAAACAAACCGAATATAAAAAGATTGTCAAAAAAAGAAAGTTCCTGAGGATCTCTCCTCAGGTTGTATATTAATAAAAATTAAATTTAACGCCACACTTCTATTCCTAAGTCAGATATTTCTCTATTAACAGGACCTTTTGAAGAACTAGCTTCAATATCTCTTCCTAAGACATATGGACTCTTAACACCAGTCATTATCGTAATAACACGAACTTTTCCAGTGAATTCTTTGCTGATTCTGGCTCCAATAATAACATTGGAGTCTGGGCTTAAGTTTTCAGATACGACTCTCCCTATCAAGTCAAACTCTTCCAGCTTTAAGTCAGGTCCACAAGTAACATGTATCAAAGCCCCAGTTGCTCCCTTATAATCCACATCAAGTAGAGGATGTGTAAGTGCTTGCTGGACAGCTTCCATAACCTTGTTCTGTGTGTCTGCTTCCCCAATACCAATAACAGCAACACCGCCGTCTTTCATGATAGCTGAAACATCTGCATAGTCGAGATTGATTAAGCTTGGCAATGTGATTGTCTCAACAATACCCTTAACCATCGTACTTACAAGTTCATTGGCAACAGCAAAAGCCTGTTCAATAGGCAATTGTCCTGCAATATCAACAAGCCGGTTATTATCAAGAACAATAGTAGTATCTGTGACTTCTCTCAATTCCTGAAGTCCGAATTCAGCCTTGTCTATTCTTGCTCTCTCTGATTCAAAGGGCATTGTAACAACACCGATAACAACTGCTCCTGACTCCTTGGCAATCTGAGAAATTACTGGCGCTGCTCCTGTTCCTGTTCCGCCACCTTCTCCTGCAATGACAAAAACCATGTCTGCTCCTCCGACTGCTTTCTTCAGTTCAGCCAAAGCTTCTTTTGCAGCTTCTCTTCCTGTTTGAGGCCTTCCGCCTGCTCCTAACCCTCTTGTCAATTCCTTTCCAATGAGGATTTTCTCGTCAGACTTAGAAACACTCAAGTGAAGAGCATCTGTATTAGTTGCATAAACTGTTGCTCCGTTGATTCCTTTGTTAAAAAGCCAAGTTACTGCATTACATCCCATGCCACCAACTCCAACAACTTTGATGTTAGCTTTTCCAGCTCTTAGTTCATCAAAGTTAATGCTATGAGTTCCTGCATTTTCAATCGCTTCTTTTGCAAAATCTAATACCATCTTTTTTTCTACCTCCTTATACCTGTATGTAATCCTGCTAAGCAGGATTCGGAAATGTGTCTTTTTTTAACGAAATGTTTAAATATTTAAGACATTTCCATTTATCATTCAAGAAAGAGATGCCTCATCGACAAATATTAATTTATTCTACATGACGTTTAAATTAATATTAAGAAAATGAGGCACTTCTTATTTTTAAATTTTTTTATGCTGAAAAATTATGTTACTTCAGTGATTTTTCTAGCTTTTTTATCTTAATCCAACTCTTTTTTAGCTTTTGATTTGATTCATCGACGACAATTTTCAAAAATTCATCATCAACAAGAATTTTATTTTCATGAATTATTGAAAATTCCAGTCTTTCTGTTCCGTTCAATTCAACAACAAATCCGCTTTTCATTCCTATGATTCCTGATTTTTTCCATCCTGCTAATTTTGCCTTGTCATAGAGTTTTTGTGCGTCTTCCAGACTCCTGCATACAACATGCAAGATGCACGGCTCGAGTTTAAATTTTATATTCTTTCCTTTTCTCAGGGCTATTTTCAAATCCTCTTTTATCTGTTTCAATGAAACCTCCTCATGATAAACAAACAGGAACAATCCTTCGCCTTTCTTTTCCTGTTCTACCATTAAAACAGCTCTTCCAGAGCAAGAAGAAGTAGTGTAATAATTTTCAAGAGAGTTTACCTTGTCACATAGCTCAGCAATTTTCACATCCCAGGAACTCTTATGCGATTTATCTAATTTAGAAAGAATGTCTTTTTTTCTCTTAATAAATGCATTCATATTAATCTTTCTCCAAAATCTTTGCATCAATCCCTTCTTCCTTGCATAATCTAACAAATTCTTCTGCGTCTTCTTTATTTCCAATAATCCCGCCATAATGCATTGGCACAGCTAAGGTAGGTTTGATTAGTTTTGCTGCTTCTACAGCTTCCTCTACATCCATTGTAAACCTCCCCCCAATAGGAAGAAGAGCAATGAATTTTTTGTCTGGCTGATTATATCCTGTAAGTCTCTGCATTTCTGGAATTAAATCAGTATCTCCTGCATGATAGATAAGAACATCATTCATTTTTATTATATATCCAACCCATTCTTCCTCTTTTGGATGAAAGGATTTGTCAATATTATAAGCAGGAATAGTAGAAATTTTAACCTCTCCCAAAGTCAACTCCTGATTCGGTGCAATAATCCTTATATCGATAGGAACTTCAGAACGCATTATCTTGCTTTGAGAATCTGCAGTAAGAACTATTTTGGTTCCCTCTTTTATTATGCTCTTCATATCTGCAACACTACAATGGTCATAGTGGCTATGCGTAATCAATATTATGTCTGCTTTTTCTGAATTTTCTTTTATGTTAAATGGGTCTATATAAATGACCTTGTGGTTTTTAACTAAAAAACCAGCATGTCCAAGCCACTTAAGATTTACTTCTCCAAAATCCATAAGAAAACAAGTTGAAAACCACTTTAAAAGTTTTTGGTTCCTTTTTAAAAAATTTTAGACTGAACGACAGTGACGTCTTAAAGATTTTTGTTATAAAAATACATAAAAGAAGAAACCAGTTCTTAAATCGTATTAGAAGACTTCCTTTTCCTAAGGTTAAGTAATTTTAATACCTTCAACCTTGTCTTTAAAGAGAACTTGAATACAAGGAATCCTGCAATAATAACAAGTAATACACCTGAAAAGATGAATATTCTTGTTCTATTCCCAAACATATAAGTGAAAGGTGCAGTTATAGTACTACCAACAATGCTCAAAAATCCTTTTTTGCTAGTTTCAGTAGTAGTTGGTGTTTCTGTTGATGTTTGAACAGGTGCTTCTGCTGCTACACAATCCTGCTCTGTTGGGCAGACTTCAGTGGTATCTTCACACTCATTAGCATCCACACATGTTCTTGTTTGTTTTCCATTAACACACTCACTCCACTCGCTAGGAACCCATTCAGGAATGCATTCTTCTGTAATTTCTGTTAGAGTAGTTTGTCCTGTGGTAGTAGAACTAGTATTGCTGCTCGTTACATGGCTCTGGCATGCTGCAACAGTATCATAATCATTAGCTGTTTTCTGTGCTGTTGTGGTACTGACTGCACTGCACACGTTATTTTGAAGTCTGTAAAAAGTCTTGATAAATCCTACTGTAAAGGTTACAGAGGTAGAATTCACATTCTCATGTGTATCTCCAACCCATGCAGTTATAATATGGCTTCCCTCGCTGAAAGTTCTATTAACCTCTCCGACATAAGTCTCATTAGAAGTCCCATTAAAAAACCAGATAGCAGAACCATTAGCAGTTATTTTTAACAAGACAGTTTCATTATTGTAAGTAGTATTCAAAGGGCTGTCTATACTAATAGGTAAGTTCAAAGGAGTATGATAACTAACAATAACTCCATAGAATCTTGGAGAAGCTGCAGAAGTCCGCATCTCTACCTTATATTGGAAATATTTCCCAAAAAGAAGATTAGCTGAAGTTACAGGAATAAAATCCGCAGTGCAATTAAGATTATCGTTACATGCTCTGTAATAAAATGCTGCGCTGGAAGTTGATGGATTCAAAGAAACATCAAAATTCTGAGAAAGAGCAGTCCAAAAAACCTCTGTGTCATTAGGAGCAGCAAAAAATGGGCTGGTAAAATTCCCCATAATCAAACTGACATTTTCCAACACAACTGCACTTGTCCCGTCAAATTTAGTATTTTCAAAAACACTTGCATTTGAAAAATCATTAAGGGTTGCTGTTCCAGAAAAGTACTCGCTTGTGACATATCCTGTAAAAGTCAGTCTAGAATACAAAAGAAAGATTCCTATGGCAATTAATAATACCAATAGGAACACAATCCTTGGACTTATCCTCTTTTCAGCCATTTCTTTTTTAACCTCTATCTAAATAAAAAATTGTTATTTAAATATTTATCTGTTGGCGATTTGTTATTGTTCTAATATATTTTTCTTAAATTTTTCCAAGTCTCTTTTCATAAAGTTTGCCCCAGATGCTTTTATATGCCCCCCTGCATTTGCATTTTCCAACCCATTAATTCCTTTCTTCATGAGTTCATTCAAATCAACATTTCCACTCTGATTTCTTGAACTCACACTAACGAATTCTTTTCTATCTTCTATATTTGAAACAAGAATGAAAGTTTTTTCTTTCTCTTCTATAGATAATATAGTAGCAATGATTGAATTTACATTAAATCTGGGTGTGTGATAATAAAAATAAATATTTTTTTCAGGATAGAATTCTGCATTCTTTCTGAATTCTTCCAAAGTATGCTTAATTTCTTCATCTATAATTTTATGATATTTTTCAAATTTCTTCAATTTATTTTTTAATAATAAGTTTAAAACCTTTTTTTCTTTTTTTCTAAAAAATATTAAAGCAGAGGTAATTTTTTGTGAAAGAATTGCTGGAACAGAAGTTAATATGTTTTCTTTGCTAACCTCCGGATAAATTGTTTTGATGAATTCCAAATTTTCCTGAGAATTGAAAGAGAATTCAGAAATCATTGTAGCACAAATTAGTGGTTTCCATTTATCAAAATTAATTATATTTTTTCCTAATTCACATAAAACAAAAGTTGTACAATTTTCTGTTTCAGTCTTTATTATGTTCTTTCCCTTCTTGATTTCTGATGGGTGGTGGTCTACAAGAAAAACGTCAAACTCTTTCTTAAAATTTTCAAATTCTTCATAATCTGAAGTTACATTTATGTCGAGCATAAAAATCTTGCTAATTTTTTCAAGACTTAATTCTTCATGAATGTCTTTTAACATTCCATTTTTATAATCTATAAAATGCAAAGAACGGATTTTAATTTTCTTAGTTTTCAAAAGTTCTTTTATTAACAAAACAGAAGCAACTCCATCTAAATCAGTATGGGAAATGACTGCAACTCTGTCTTTTTTGTTGATAGAATTCAAGAAGTTACCAAAATCTTCAGTCCTTCCTATGAGGAATTCCATTTTAATTTCTCAAAACTCCTTGCTATTTGAAACATCTTTTGTTCCTGAAACTTTTCGCATATTATCTGCATGCCGATAGGGATATTACTCTGTGTTAAAGTTCCTGCAGGTATGCTTATTGCGCAATCTCCAGAAAGATTTACAGGACATGTTAAAGCATCATACTGAAACATTTCTTGAATAGAAATTTTTTCTCCTATTTTGTGCGGAAGACGAGGAACAGTCGGGCAAATTATGCAGTCGAATTTTTTAAATGCCCTTTTAAATTCCTCTTCTATCAATTTTCTTGCTTTCAGCGCTAAGTAATAATATCTTCCTGCATGCTCAGCTTTAGAGATTTCGCTTCCCCCGATAATTCTTCTTAAAACTTCGCTTCCGCAAACTTCCTCTATTCTCTTTCCATATCTCCTTCCATCAAATCTCCTTGTAGCAGAAAAAAATTCTACATATACAATAGGAAAATAAGTTGCAACAGCAAAATCAATGTAGTTCAATTTTATTTTCTCAATTTTCCACCCATATTTTTTTACAGCCTCTTCAATTCTCTTATCAATTAAACTTTGTATCCTTGAATCATTTATTTTGAAGTCTAAAACTCCTACTTTCAAGTTTTTGGGAATTTTTTCTATTTCTTTTAGATTTATTTTGCTTCCTATGCTTACAGCATCTCTTTCATCTCTTCCTGTTATTACTTCGAAAAGCAAAGCAGCGTCAGAAACATTGCTTGCTATTGGGCCTATCTGGTCGAGACTCATAGACATGTCAATTAACCCATATCTGCTCACAGAGCCATAACTCGGTTTCACGCCAACAATTCCGCAATGGCTTGCAGGAACTCTAATGCTTCCTCCTGTATCACTTCCTAAAGCCATGTCGCAAAAGCCAGCAGAGACAGAAGCACAACTTCCACTCGAACTTCCTCCTGCAACATATCCCAATGCTTTTGCATTATTCGTAGCTCCAAAGGCAGAAGTTTCTCCACTCCAACCACAAGCGAATTCATCCATATTCGCCATTCCGATAATAAGCCCATCTTCTTCTTTGATTTTTTTTACAACACTAGCATCATAAGTGCTTTCATAATCTTCAAGAGTTTTGCTTCCACAGTTTGCAATCATCCCAAAGGAATTTATGTTTGATTTAAGAGCAATTATTTTTCCTGCAAGCTTCCCTTTTCTTGATTTAGCGTCTATTTTTTTTGCTTCTTCCAATGCATGAGGATTCAGATGAAGAAACGCGTTTATCTTTTTTCCTTTCTTGTCATTTTTCTCAATTTCTTTCAGGTATTCCTGAAGTTTTGAAAATGTGCTCATTTTATTTCCCCTTTCTCGACTAAAAATCTTATATTCGGTGCAACATTATATTTGCCTCGTTTAATTTCTTTTATATCTAACCATTTTACTTCTTTAACAGGATAAATAGGTTTAATTTCATCAGGATTATTTAATTCAGCTAAATAATGATGCAACTCAATTCGCATTTTTTTATGTGTTGTTGGATTTTTATTAAGTATCAAAGTAGATAACTTTTTTATTATGGTTATTTCTGCATTAATCTCTTCTTTAACTTCTCTTATGCATCCTTCTATAAAATCCTCCCCTTCTTCTAATCTCCCACCAGGAATTTTATAAAATTCATCTTTATCATCTTTATTAACCAATAATTTCCCATTTTCAACAATAACAGGACCTGATGCAATAATGTCTTTTTCCATTTCTACCACTTTTTTTTCTCCGCAATAATGAAATCTTTATTTTTTTCAGAAGCATTTTTGAACATCTTTTCTCTTGAAAAACTGCTATCTCTCTGCATGCCTTCTTTTCTCTCAAATTCTTTTCTTTCAATAAAGCTTTCTCCTACTTTTCCATCAATTTTAGAAAGCTTAGCAGAAAAAGATTCTAAGATAATATTCACTTGCTTTCTTATTTCTTCTCTTTCCTTTTCAGATAAATTATGAAATAAAAAGTCCATAAAAGATTTAGGAATAAGGGATATAAAAAGTTAATCAAAGAACATTGTTAGTTTGTTATTGGAATTAGTTCAGATTGGAATACCTTTTTGAATAATTCTTCATGAGTTATGCTTTCATAATAAACTTCTGCAAATCTCTTAGCATATAAAACAATAAATTCTTTTGCGGCCCTCTCGTTTCCTATATCTTTTCCTTCCTCTTTGGATTTCATATATTTGTAATCATAAATCAATCTAATTTGTTCTGCCTGCCTCTCTCCCATATGACTTGCTAATTCTCTAAGAAAACACCATTGTTCCTTACACGGACAATCTTTTGTCAAATCTTCTAATATCTTTTTTTGCATTTTAGATTTAATATTTACGGTGTTAACCTATCCCTATCTCTTGGAAACATTGTGGCTTCTTTTATATTATCAAGCCCACAAATCATTTGTGTTAATCTTTCTAAACCAATGCTCCAACCAGCATGAGGAGGAGCTCCATATCTGAATGAGTTAATATAATCTTTGAAATTTTTTGGATTTAGTTTCTTGGCTTTCAGTCTTTCAATTAGCAATTCAGGAATGTGAATTCTTTGTCCTCCAGAAGAAATTTCAACTCCAAGATATAAAGCGTCAAATCCTTCGCTAAATTTCGCATTTGCTTTTTCTTCCTTAGGCATAATGTAAAATGGTTTTATTGCCGAAGGCCAAGAATGTGTAAAAATAATATCTCCTTTATACATATTACAAAGCTTTCTTTCTTCTTCTGGTGTGAAATCTTCTCCGACTTTTCCTCCAGCCTTTTTTATTGCTTCCTCATAACTTAAATAAACTCCTTTCGGAATTTTCAAATCTTTAACATTTAACATCTTCAGTTCTTCTTTGCAGTTTTCCAAAACTCTCTTGACAATATATCTAACAACTTCTTCCAATTCTTCCATGATTCCCATCTGGTTCTTGAAAGCAACTTCAATATCCATCTGCCTTATTTCATTGATGTGCCTGGGGGTATTATGCTTCTCTGCTCTCCATACAGGAGTTATCATAAAAGTTTTTTCCATAGAACATGCAATCATCTGTTTGTATAATTGTGGAGATTGAGCAAGATAGGCTTTCTTTTCAAAGTATTGAACAGGGAAGAGCTCTGTTCCTCCTTCGCTTGCTGCTGAAATGACGCAAGGTGGCTGCATTTCTAAAAATCCTTTTTTGTAGAAATGCTCTCTGAATGAATTAGAAATCTCATTTTGTATTTTGAAAATTGCTTGTGTTCTTTTTCTGTGAAAATCCAAAAATCTGAAATCCAATCTTTTCGGCAATTCTGTTTTTGACGTCTCTGAAGTGTCAATAGGCAAGTCTTCTGCCCTGCTTAATATAATAATATCTTTAGGAATAATTTCTTTTCCTCCTGGTGCCTGTTTGCTTTCTTTAATCTCTCCTTTCACATAAATCACAGATTCTCTTGAAATCTTATCCATTGTTTCAAACACACTTACATTTGTTTTTCCTTCATGAGCTGTTATTTGTATCTCTCCAGAAGAGTCCCTCACGACAAGAAATTTAATTTTCCCTAATGCCCTTATATTTTTCACCCAGCCAGCTATTTCTACATTCTTAGCCTTTTTCTTAAAAACTTCTTCAATCAAAGTTCTATTATCAAAGTTTAGCATTTTAGTAATATGTTATTTACTTATTTAAAAGTTTTTTTATAATCTCCATTGCCTCTTTTCCGCCTATTCCTTTCAATTCTTTCATTACAAGCCCCATGTAAGCATTCTCAGAAAGCCCTGGCTTGGCTTTTATTATCTTCATAATCTTTTCTTCAATGTTTTCCTCTTTCTTTGAAACAAGAATGTCTTCAAGGTTTTCTCCTAAAACAATCCTTTCTAAAATTTTCTTAATATGTTCCTTCGAAATTTTCTTATATTCGACTGCTTCAACGACATTGGCAATGACATCTTTGTTCAACTTGTTGTCGACAAAATGCATCGTTTTCTTTTCGTGGCTCGCAATTTCTTTTGGATATACAAGCAGAATTTTTGCAATCAAACTCGGCTCATTTAAGATTTTTAATAACTCCTTAAATTCTTCAATTTTGTTTTGCTTGAATAATAACTGAATCATTTCATTATTCAATCCGATTTTTTCAAATTCTTTCTCTACATCTTCCCTTAATTGAGGAAGATTTTTCTTGACTTCATTAATTAAATCTCTTGGAATTTTAAGCAAAGGCAAATCTGTTTCAGGATACATTCTCGCTGCTCCAGGCAAAGGACGCAAAAATTCCGTATCGCCATTTGGAAGAGCGTTTCTTACTTCTTTGTAAATATATTTTCCCATTTTCAATATGGTCAGTTGCCTGTTAATTTCATTATCAATCGTCTTTGTCATCATGCTTGGCTCCTGAAATCCCTTAATCTCAATTCTGTTTCCTCCTCTGATTGACAAATTGATATCTTGTCTTATTGTTCCAATCCCCCTCTTGACTTTGCAGCTTCTCAAAACTTTTCCAATGTACAAAGCAACTTCTTTTACATGTTCTGCACTTTTCATGTCTGGAGAAGTAGCAATTTCAACTAAAGGAATTCCAAGCCTGTCAAGTCTAAAAATATTTGAATGTTCTTTTCTTTCTACAATTCTCGCAGCATCCTCTTCAAGGCAAATGCTTTCTATTCCAACTCTCCCACTTTTTGTCACAATCCACCCATCTCTAGCAATCAAAACACTTCTCTGAAATCCAGAAGTATTACTTCCATCAACAACAGTTTTTCTCATTATCTGAGTTATAGAAAAAATCTTCGCATTCAGAAAAATCGCAATCTGTAGGGCAATTTTTAATGCTTCCTGATTTATTTCGTGCGGAGGCTCTTCATCTAGTTCAATCAAACAAGTAGTATCATATCCGTCATAAACAAAAGTCCTTTCTTTTTCAGCTTCATGCTTTGCTGCTATATCTACTTCCCCGCTCTCTCCTGCAACAACATGCAGTTTTCTCTTTATAGTAAAATCAGGCTCATCCTGCCTTAATAAAGAAGGACAATTGCAAAATAATTTTTTAGTATTTAATTGCTGATGTATCTCTAATCCTGCCTTAAATCCCACTTCTTGGTAATCTATTTTTCCAAATTCTTCTGGCATGAAATAGAAAGTAAGAAAGAGTTTATTAAATTTAAGGTTAAACCAAAAGGCTCTCCTCTTTGTATTCATGCAAACTCTTGCATAACCCATGAATAAGATAATTATCTATTTCTTCTAATTCTTTAGAAGAAATTAAATTTGAAACAGGAATTCTCGAATAAGGGTTAAGTGTAGGTATTGTTAAACCTTCAAAAGCATAAACTAATTCTTCTAAATTAACCAACAAATTATCATCAGCCCCAATAACAATTCTATCTTTAAGACTGCATTTATCTCTCTTTTTCGAAGAACTTTTTGAATATCTCTTTAAATCATTCGGAAGATAAATAAAACCCCCAACAGCATGGACAAAACTACAACCCAAATCAAGATAAAAAACTTCAAAATCAGAGTCTTTTGAAAGAATCATATAATTCTGTCTCTTTCCTAATATATCTGAAATCATTAAACTCTCCAGATAAACTCTTTCTTCATCAATTATTCTGTTGCCTATTTCATTTAACCCATTTATATTTGGTTCATATATTTTCCTTGAAAAAAAGTAAAAAGGTCTTCCTGAATGATTATGGGGGGGAAAATTAGAAGATCCTTCAAATTTCACATCTTTATTATTATTTAACAAAACAAAAAAATGTGGGGTTCTTAGCCCTAATCTCCTCGCAAGTTCAAAAGTTATTGCTTCATAGAAAGGCTGATGTTCTGGCACTAAAGAAGAATATCCTCTCGGAATTTTTGAACCAACACAATACTTAAAATATCCTTCAAATTTATTTTTTCCATCATTATAATTACAAAAACCACCTGGATTTGAACCTTTTTGTTCACTTAAAACTTCAATGGTTAGATTTGACATAGAACTATCAACTCTTTTTCCTTATAAAATTAACTATTGTAACTCCTTTTTAGTTATTACACTATTCTCACAATCTCTCCATTTTGGTCCAATTCAATGAAGTGATTGACAATTCCTCTCCCATAATCAGAACACTGGTTTTCAGTCTTGTTGTCTTCCTCGGTTCTTGGAACATGGACAATGTCAACAGCGTAATTCCCGCAGATTCCAAGACATTGGGAATTTTTTTCCTCTGTAAAATTATTGAATGTATCATTAGCACAAGCTATTGCGGCTTGTTGCCAGGTGACATAACCAGGAGTTTCAGAAGGATTCCCATGTTTCACATAAACTCCTTTCTCATCTTTAATCCAGCTATCCTCATTCCCCCCAATTATAAATCTAAAAAAAATCCACCCTATTATTAATAACAAAAAAATGATTCCTATCACTAAATAAACCTTTTTTATTTTCATTCCTCTAATCTGTCGTTTAATTCTCCTGCAAAATTTTCAAGCATCTTTTCTTTAATTAATTTCTTGTTTTTCTTCCATTCCTCGTGTCCTAAAACCCAACCAAGTTTCACAAAAGCAGTTTCAGCGAGCATGTCTCCGAGATAAATAACTCCTGCCCCCAAAAGTTCTCTTCCTGAAGAATAAACAAATGGATCAAGCCTGCCATTAATACATTGTGGAGCAGCACAAATAATTATTCCCTTTTTTTGTACCTCTTTTAATTTTTTAATCCACGAGTTTCTTGAGCCACTCGTAGCAATCTGTCCTATCCCTAAAACTTCCAAAATAATTCCCTTATATTTATTTTTTAAGTAGTAATCCAAAATATTTGAATTTTGTCCAGGATAAAATTTTAACAAAGCAATCTTTTCTTCAAACTTGTTGTCTAATTCTGCTTTGTTTTTGTTTCTCAATTTCCAATCTGAAATTCTTTCTATCTTGTCAGGAAAAACTCTTGCAAACGGCTTAGCATTGACAACTTTAAATGCATCTCTTTTTGAAGTGTGCAGTTTTCTCACTTTTGTTCCAGGCATCGCAAAACAATAACTGTCATTTGAAGAAGCATGTCCGACAAGAGAAACCTCTGCAATATCTGAAATAGCAACAAGAGCGGCGCATTGCAAATTTAGGTTTGCATCACTACTCGCCCTATCAATACTTCTTTGGCTGTAAGTTAAAACAACAGGCTTGTTTAAGTTGTGAATAAAAAAGCTCAATGCAGCAGAAGTATAATGTAAAGTGTCTGTTCCATGCGTTATTACAACTCCTTTTATGCTGCTGTCATTAAGAAGATTTACAACAAGATTTGCCAGTCTTTGCCAGTCTTTGTAATCCATATTCTCAGAAAATTTCATAAAAGGAATTTCAACTCTTGCAACATTCACTTTCTCGAATAATTCCGGATAAAATTTGAATAAATCTTCAGGAGATGTCAAGGGATAAACCCCTCCGGTTTTAGGATTGTATCTAGAAGCAATAGTTCCGCCTGTGATAATTATTGCAATATTAGGTTTTTCTGTATTTTGTTTTATCTCAAAACCAACTGGTTTTTTTTCTTTCTCTTTTTTCAAAACAACAATTTTTAGAATGTCCTTTTTGCTAAATCCTATATTATACCCAGAATCCAGTTTCAAAAGAACAATTCCTTTTTCATTTTCAGGCACTTCTAACAACACACCTTCGTAGATTAATTTGCTTAAATGGATTTCAACATAATCTCCAGGAACAGCATCATTTTTTTCCATCAAAAGAATAAGATAGGAAATCTATAAAAAACTATCTTTCTTCTCTAAAGAATGCCTAAAATAGGATTAGAAATTCATGGGTATATACAAGCAGATGAAAAACTCTTCTGTACTTGCAAGGCAATTCATGGTTTGAAATTTGCTTCTCCAAACAGCAACATTTGTCCAGTGTGCACAGGACAGCCAGGAGCAAAGCCTCTTCTCCCAAATAGAGTTGCAGTAAACAAGGCGATAGAAATTGCCCTAATTTTAAAATGCAAAGTAAATCCAAAATTAGTTTGGCAAAGAAAACATTATGATTGGCCTGATATGCCAAAAGGATATCAGAATACAATTTCAGGAGCACATGCTTCTCCTGTAGGAGAAAGTGGAAAATTTCTAGACATAAGAATAAAAGAATGTCATCTAGAAGAGGATCCTGCTGCATGGAATCCAAAGACAGGAGAGATAGATTACAACAGAAGCGGCTTGTCTTTGATAGAAATTGTAACACAACCGGACTTTTCTTCTTCACAAGAGGTTTATGAGTGGCTCAAACAATTAGTTTTAACATTGAGTTACATAAAAGCCTTTGACAAAAATGCAGGAATAAAGGCAGATGTCAATATTTCTCTTCCAGAATTAAAAGGAGAGAGAGTTGAAATAAAAAATATCAATTCTCTGACAAATATCAAGAATGCGATTGAAAAAGAAATTGAAAGACAAAAGAAACCAGGAGAGCTTGCAAAAATCCAGGAAACAAGAATGTTTGATGAAGCAAAAGGAACCACAGTAAAAATGAGGGAAAAAGAACAGGCAGAAGATTACAGATTCATTTCAGACCCAGATTTGCCTGTAATTCTCTTAGAGAAATCAAGAATAGAAAAACTCAATTCTTCTCTTCCAGAAACTCCTCAAGAGAAACTTCAAAAATTGATAAAGAAATATAACATAGAAAAAAAATCTGCAGAAATCCTAATAAAAAAATTAGAGATTGCAGAATTTTTTGAAAAAATTATACCTAAAGTCTCGCCAAAACTGGCTGTTCAATGGACAACAATAGAGCTCCTATCTGTGCTGAATTACAACAAAAAGCAACTTGATGAAATCGAGATAAATCCAGAACACTTCATTCAGTTGTTAAAACTAATTGAAAATAAAAAAATAACAGAATTAAAGGCAAAAGAAATTTTAAGAAACTGGAAAGAGAAATCCTTTTCTCCTTTGAAAGAAGCAGAAAAGCATGTAAAGATTTCTTCTTCAGGAGAATTAGAAGATATCTGCAAACAAGTTATCAAAGAAAATGCAAATGCTGTCAGAGATTACAAATCTGGAATAAAAGAATCTCTCAATTTCCTTATCGGAAAAGTAATGCAAAAGACTTCTAAGAGAGCAGATTTCAAGACAACAAGAGAATTGCTGGAAAGAATGTTAAAATAGTTAATTCTTGAAAAAACCTAAGATGAATAATAAAGAAAATATTAATTCCATAAGAATTAATGTCCAAAATTTTGCACTATAGAGTATTTTATGATAAGGTTTTTCTGGTCTATGTATAACAATAGTAATAATTGCCGAGAGAGATGCTCCAATCAATAATGAGATAATCACAATAAGACTTTCTCTTATAGCATTCATAAAATCTAATATGTAACCTATCTTTTAACAATTATTATACTAAAAAAGAGGTGATAAAAAATTCCTTTGGGTTGGGGCGGGTGGGCTATGAGCCTGCGAGGATTCGAACCCCGATTAACCGGTCCGAAGCCGGTTGTGCTATCCGTTACACCACAGGCCCAAAAAATAAAGAAAAGTTAGGTTTTTATATATTGTTTATTTCATAAAAAAATGGAATTAAAGAGGCATCATAAAATACTAATTGGAACTGTAAGTTCTCTGCTAATTCTATTTATGATTACGAGCAGCATATTCACATATTTGATTTTCATAAAACAAACAACAGGAGACACCCAATTAGAAAACAAAATAAATTCTCTTCAAACAGATACTCAAACAAAATTCAACGAACTATCAGAAAGCGTATTAAAAACAGAAAGTGAATTAAAAAATCTCGGTTCGCAGATAGGTTCTATAGACGAGGAAATAAGCAATTTAAAAAGTTCAACAAGTGCAGATTTTTCTTCTGTGATAGGAGATGCGATAAAATCTGTTGTGACAGTAAGAACAGATATCTCACAGGGAAGCGGTTTCATAATCGCCAACAATGGATATGTGGTGACAAATGCTCATGTAATGGAAGGAGCAAATGCAGCAGGAATAATAACTTATGATGGAAAACTGCATCAGGTTTCAAGGGTTGGGGAAGACACTGAAATGGACATAATATTGTTAAGAATAGTTGATGGAGCATCTTATTCTCCTTTGCAATTGGAAAATTCGGATAATGTGCAGATAGGACAAAAAGTAATTGCGATAGGAAATCCTCTCGGACTGCAGTTCTCTGTTTCAGAAGGAATAATCTCTGGAACAAACAGAGAAGGATTAAACGGAATAAACGCATATCTCCAGACAGATGCTGCTCTCAATCCAGGAAACTCAGGAGGTCCATTGATAGGAACAAATGGTAAAGTAGTCGGAATAAATAATTTCAAAATAGGCGGAAGCGAGAATATAGGGTTTGCACTTGAATCTAACTACTTGAAAAATTCAGTGAACAACATATATCAGGATTTGTATGGAAGGGATTTGGTATAATAATAAATATTTAAATAAAATAAAATTAGAATATTAATGAAAGAAAAATCAGAAGAGGGGTTGACAGTTAAGAAAGAAGAGAATTTTTCAGAATGGTACACCCAAATAGTTCAGAAAGCAGAACTTGCTGATTTAAGATACAACATAAAAGGATTTGTAGTTTTCCAGCCATGGTCTGTTCTTTCAATGGAAAAAATGTTTTCGTATATGGAAAAAGTTCTTCAGAAAAAAGGCCATAAACCCTATTTTTTCCCCACCTTAATTCCAGAAGAAAATCTAAAGAAAGAGAGTTCTCACATAGGAGGTTTTATTCCAGAAGTCTTTTGGGTTACACAAGGAGGAAAAGAAAAATTAGAAGAAAGATATGCTCTCCGTCCCACAAGCGAAACTGCTTTTTATCAGATGTTTAATTTATGGATTAGAAGCTACAAAGACTTACCATTTAAGACTTATCAAAGAGCAAATATATTCAGGCATGAAACAAAGGCAACTCGCCCATTTTTAAGGAGCAGAGAATTTCATTGGATAGAAACTCATTGTGCCCATGCATCACAAGAAATGGCAATGAAACAGGTAAAGGAGGATATGGAAACAACAAAAGAAGTTTTGCATGATATTTTTGCATTACCATTTATATTCTTCGAACGTCCTTACTGGGACAAATTCCCAGGGGCTTCAAGAACTTTTGCAGCAGACGTCTTAAATCCCGACGGAAAACTGGTACAACAGCCATCCACACACATTTTAAAACAGGAATTCCCAAAAGCATTTAATGTAAAGTTCAAAGACAAAGAAGGAAAAGAAAAATTCGTTTGGACAACATGCTACGGACCTGCAATATCAAGGATATTTGCAAGTATTATAATTGTGCATGGAGATAACAAAGGATTGAAATTTCCGTGGGAAATTGCTCCTTTACAAGTTGTGATTATTCCCATAGATAAAGACGCAAAAATAAAACAAAAAGCTGAAACATTAAAAAAACAAATTCAAAAATTCGCTTCTGTGGAAATTGATTATAGCGAAAAGCGTCCAGGAGAAAAATTCAATTACTGGGAAATGAAAGGGATTCCAATAAGAATTGATATAGGAATAAGGGACTTGAAAAACAAGAAAATAACTATTTTTAGAAGAGATTTAGATAAAAAAGAAATTGTTAATGAGAATAATGTAATTAAAAAAATACAGGCTATTTCAAAAGAGATAACCAAAAATCTAACTGCAAAAGCAGACAGATTATTTCAAAATAGAATAAAAAATGCAAAAAATTTCAAAGAGATTAAGGAAGTTATAAAAAACAACGGAATTGCAAGAACTGAATTTTGTTCTGTTGATAAAGATGGGGAAAAGTGTGCTGAAAAAATAGAAAAAGAAATAGGTGCAGAAGTTAGAGGAACGAGATTAGATGAAAAGCAATCTGCAAAAGGCAAATGTACTGTATGCGGAAAAAAAGCAAATCATATTGTTTATATTGCTAAAGCATATTAATTCACACAGCGCATACTAACTAATAAGAAGAATTCTCTTCTTCATAGAGTTATTCGTACTCTACTGAGTTGAGTTCGTCTTCTAATCTCAAAGTAACCTCTAACAACTGGCTCAGCTCTTTTTCTACGAGTTCTTTTTCCATGCGTTCTCTTTTCTCCGCCATTATTCAAAACTCCTGTTTTGGATTTTGGTTGGACTTTTGTTCTACCATTTTATTTTTGCATTTCTCAACATTCAGAACTCTTTTGTCCTAAGTCTTGTCAGAAGTCAACCCAATTCAACCCAGGACAAAAACGCTGAATTAAATTGAGGGTTTAATTGAAGTGTAAACTATACCACAAAGTCTATTCTTATTCCAAGACAGGTGATTAAGTTTCATCCTCATAAAACAACAAATAAAGAACGCTTTTTATATTTTTCTATAATTCATTTTAATGAATTAGACTGAACTTTAGTGAGGTCTACTATTTTTTATTTATAAAGGAACATTTCCATCTTCTTAACTTAATCTATGAATCTCGAGGTAATTAAAATTCTCGTTAGGCCATAAAACCGATGTATATGCGCAAGTATGATAAGCCCTTACATCCATGTAATCCCCAGCACGTAAATAAACAATTGCACTTCCACTAAAGGACCTGTAAACAGCTGAGGTGGATGATTCAAATTGCACATAACCTAAAGGAGCATCTAGAGTACTTCCATTTATATAAACATAATAGTAAAGATAAGCATTTGGATTACAAGTAAGATTGGTAAAAATAGCATGTGCAATTACAAGATAATATCCTGCCTGTTTTGAATTAAATTGATAAGAGGTGTTAAGCTCTCCAAGATTATCATAGACTTCAGAATTACTACCATAAGTTATTATAGTATGAGTAGTTGGAGGAATACTCAGTGTCATTACTTTCGCTTTTACCCTTGATACTCCTGTAACACTTAATTGTCCTCCGACAGTCAAGTTTGCTGTAAAATTTACATTCCCAACAACATTTAATTTTTCTGTTGGATTCATCGCCCCAATGCCAACATTCGTTGAATTGACATATAGCATCCCCGAAACATTAAACATGCCTGTGCTATTTGATATACTGATTATTTTTCCTAATGTACGATGGCTTAAACTAAAATCATCTGAAGCCCCAGTCTGTAAACCCATAGCCCAAATATATGAATTATTAGTCATAAAATCCAATGCAGCTGTACCAGAGATATTAGGTCTATCTATCCTCATTCTTCCAGTATTACCAGAAACACGAATATTGTTTAAAACGTCTAATGCCCAAAGAGGGTCAGTTGTTCCTATTCCGACATTCAAACTCGTATTCTGAACAAAAGTATTATTTCCGCTTGTTCCCCATATCGTATTGCTTACAGGAGTGTCTTCTGATGTCTTCACGCAGTATATTGTTGCATAATATGCAGAAGAGGTTTCTGAACCATTACGAGGAACGCCGTTTATGCCGTCGGTAGTTGGGTTTTGTATTAGATTTTGAGGTTCTCCTCCCATTGCGCTTCGTAACTGTTGGCTCCCTGCATTATCGGCTACAGCAAGTTGGTCATTGGTACTTACATGCGCGAAGGCTGCGGTAGTTGACCCAATTAATAGGTCATGCCAATGTCCCTGTAAACTATCATTCTGGTATGTTCCATATCCAATTCCAAAATAACTCCCATTCGCATACTTCAAAACTCCGCTTGTTCCAGAACCTCTTAAAAATATTCCTCTCAAGTCAGGAGTCCCGCTTGTTCCGTCTGCAAGAATCCAGCCAGTTGGGCAAGATGCTTGATTAAATGGAGCAATCATCCCAGTAGGAACACCGCTTCCTCCAGAAGAAATTCCTGTCAATAAACTTCCGTCTCCAATAAAATAAGATGCAGTCACATTTCCAGTTACATTCACATTTCCCAAAACATTCAGTGCATAGCTTGGAACCTGCACTCCAAAATTCCCTACTGACGCAGTTATATTATATCCTTCCAAATTAAAATTAGTGTTAACTTCAACTCCGCTTAACGTGACATTTTTCGCTCTGAAAGTATAAGGGACTCTTGCTGCCTTTACAGTATCTTTTAAAACACCATCTCTGTAATAACAAAACCAATACTGCTCGCTGAAATTCAAATCCACATTTTCAAGGTTATATGAAACAATTCCTCTTGCATCAGTTGTTCTTGTAGAAGTATTAGAATAAAGAACAGGAGTGCATGAACTTGAAGTAGAAATGTCTATCTTGAATTCAAAGGTTCCTGTGATTATATTTCCTGAAGCATCAACCGTTTGAATCTGAATTGGAATATTATTCCCAATAACATCTGCACAAACAAAAGACAACATAAACAAAATATAAAATACAATAACCCCTTTTTTCATAAAATGAATAAAATAAGAAACTTTTTATATTTTGTCAAATACTAACCTTTATGAAAAGAGGTTGGATTTTCTTAATATTAGTTATAATTCAGATTTCAATAATAAGCGCAGATTCTTTTACTATTATCTGGGGTTCTTCTTCTGGAGGAGAATTAACAATAGGTGGAACAGGAATTTCTATTGGTTTTGGAGGAACTCCTTCTGCCCCAACACCGCCCTCTGAAACAATTCCATCAGGTGGCAGGGGAACAGTAACAACAGAGGGAGGTTTCACCTCAAATAAAAATCTTTTAGTAATTACAGTAAAAAGAGGCATTCAAAAACAAGAATCAGTAACAATAATGAACAATCAAGCAATAGACTTAGAGATTAGTATTTCTGTGTCTAACTTAAGCGAATTTATATTTCCAGAAGAGAAAAATTTTATTTTAAAACCAAAAGAAAGCAAAAGTATTATTTTTAACATATACGTATCTGAAAGTGAAACAAGAAATGTCCTAACAGGGAAAATCAATTTCATAAGCAAAACACTGACAAAATCAACAGATGTAATTTTGGATATAAAAGAAAAAGAGCCATTGTTTGATATAAAAACAGAATTGTTGAAAAAAGTTTTTGTGCAGGGGCAAAGGGCAATAGCAAATGTAAAAATTTTGAATCTTGGAGATTTGAAAAACATAGATGTAGAATTGGAAACTCTTGTTTTAGACAAAGAAAGCAGTGTATATGATTCCAAAAAAGAAACTTTCGCAATAAATGATTCTGTTGAGAAAGAGGTTTCTATCAGACTTCCAAAAGATATTGAATTAGGAAATTATTTTCTCTCTAATAAGGTTTCCTATAAGAACATAAGTGCAAAAAGCTATGATTCTTTTAGGATAATAAAAAGCGTGATTGATTTAGATGTAATTGCATTTTGGATTGTCTTTACTATTATCTTAACATTGATAATGCTCACTTTAACAATATTGATAAGCAAGGTTAGAAAAACAAAAGAGTCAGATTAACTTTTCAATATTTTCCCTGAACTTCTTTAAATATTCTACTTTCATCTGGCTACCAACAGCATCCTCATGCCCGCCAGCTGTCGCTCCTTCTAATCCTTCAACTGCCTTCAAAACAATTTCTCTTATTTTTTTCCCTCTTACAGAAATATTCGCCTTCATTCCAAGAATATAAACAACAACTATTACTTTTTCAGGATAGAGATAACTAAGCTCATTTGCCAAATCAGCACTTATGCTCAATTCTCCACCATATTGAAAAAATAAAATTTTATCTTCGCTTGCGAGTTTTTTTGCCTTGTCTATCAATTTCTCATATTTTTTGTCTATCTGATTGAATCGCAAATGCATTTCATGATTTTTGCTGTTTTCTTCCAGAACTTCATAAGGGCTTTTAACTATTGTAAGAAATTTAATCATTTTTACAACATTGCTTATTCTATCTTTAAGGCTAAAACAAAAAATCTTCACGATTTTTCCTATCTGCGATTTATAAAAAATATCAAAGGCATCTTTTGATTTAATTGACAAATCGGGGTAATCCTTGCAGAATTTTTTATAAAAATCAGGAACATACCTATCAAATATGCATCCTGCAACAGCGAGCCACAAATCCTCTTTTCTCTCTGTGATTTTGTAACATAAGTAAGTTGTGGGCTCATTTTTTTTAAGTCTATTCAGAGAAGTGTTGTAGTAATAAACGAAATCCGGAATCTGTATCTGAACATCATGGTGGTCAATCCAAACAACAGGGATATTAAAATTCCTAACTTCATTAAAAAATTCTTTGGAGACAAGAGGTTTGTCAAGAATGAAAACATAATCTGCATTCAGCTCTTTAACTCTTCTGAAATATTCTGCATTCATTTCAGGAAAAGACTTAATTGCCACGCCCTTTCCTCTTCCAATATATCTCTGCAACAAAAGAAAAGAACACAATCCATCAGGATCATTGTCAAAAAAGAAAAGGGGATTTTGTGCTTTTTCCAAATGTTCCTTTATCTCTTTTATTTGTTTTCTTGTCAACATATTATTTTATTCCTGCAAAAATTAACGGCAATGCAATTGTAGCATCGCAAAAAACATCCACAAATTTCGCATCTTTATTCATCTTTCCCCAGGATATTCCTTCTTTTAATGGGGCTCCAGAACTGCCTCCTGGTTCGCTTCTATCTGTCGTTATCTGAATTCCATAATCTGCTCCTTTTGAAAATTGAAGCGATTGCTGAATAAAGTTTTTGGGCAAACCCCCGCCGATGTAAATAACTCCTCTTTTTTCTGCCTTCCATGCAATATCTATTATTTCCTTCATGTCTTCAAAAACATCTATGCTTGTTTTTCCCTTTCCTTCAGCGATTCTGCCCCACATCATCAAACCAATTCCAGAATCTGCAATTCCCGGACAAAAAATAGGAATTCTCTTCTCATAACATTTTTTTAATATTCCATCTTTTGGCGATAGTTCTCCAATTTTCCATAGCAACTCTTTTATTGTTTGACATTTTATAAATTCAGAAAAATTTTTTTCAAAAAAGTCTTCTAATTTTTCATAAACCGAATTTTTCATAAAAACATTGTAAATTCTATCAATTCCTTTTTCGTTTAACTTTTTATCGTCGCTAGATTCTTCTCCTTGATAATGCCTCTCTCCAATAGCCTCTATCAAATCATGCGTTAAATTTGCTCCTGTAGTTACAAAAACATTGGTACTATCAAGCAAATCTAAAATTATTTGCTTCATCCCAGCAGGAACCATTGCTCCTGCCACACCTAAAAATACAGTGCATTTCTTGTCATCAAACATTTCTTTCATTATTTCAGTCGCTTTTCCTATTTTCCCTGCCCCAAAACCGGCATTTTTCATCTGTTTAACTAACTTAGAAACTTTCATATCTTCTCCAATTTTTATATGTTTAATCGGTTCCATAACTTACTATCTCTAGATTTCATTTAAAAATATATGCTTTACAATAAAAATCTTTTTAAATGATTAATATGTAGGAAAACAATGAATAAATGGATTGAAATTTTACTCGGATTGATTTTTCTTAACGGGGCAATCTTTGTGTGGTGGACTAATTTCTGGAGCTTTGGAGATGCTGCATTGGGCTTTTTCAAAGGGGGATTAGTCTGGGTAGTAATCTTGATAGGTTTTATCTTGATTATGCTCGGAATCAGCGACCTCAAGGATTAATTCTAAAGAAAGATTATTTAACTAGAGCCATAATTGTTCCTTCTATAATTCCTGCAATAATAAGCAAAGGGATAACTATCAGTAAAAAGGCTTTTAATGAGTTCCATAGATAGCTCTTAAAAGAATCGGCTTTATTTTTCTGGAATATAAATGTTCCAAATTTTGCTCCAAGCCCAAGAGAGATAAAAACAGCAGGAAGTTCAAAGATCCCATGAGGAAGAATCTTCCACAAAATCAAAAAATTTCCACTATTCATGGTTATTGAATAATTAGAGACAAAACCAAGCATATATCCGTTTACTATCGAACTCACAACAGGAAAAATTCCAAGAATAATTCCAAAAATTATTCCCAAAAAAGTGCTTGTTATATTATTAGAAATAATAAACCAGATTAACTGTAATGCAGACATGCCTTCTGTCCTTACTAAAAGCTCCCTTATGTAACTCAAGATTTTATCATAAAGAAATTCAGGAGCAGGAACAAAAAGACCAATAAGCAGGAAAATGAAAAAAATTCCTGTCATAAAATAAATAAATGTCCTGCATTCTTTTATATACTTCCAGCTGCTCGCGTATTCTTTTTTTATATCAAATCCTCTTTTTATCACTTTTTTCATCTTCAACTGAATAATTTACTAATATATTTGGTTTTGTTTTTATACTTTCTCTTCAGGTAAAATCCATAAATCAATCCGATTATAAATCCACCCATATGTGCTGTATTTCCAATAGGAACATTCCCAAGAATAGAAACGAGCCATAACAAAGCAAGCATTGCAGGAGCAGCATATTTCATCTTTATTGGGATTGGAATAAACATCATATAAACAGGAAGATTGGGAGTTAATATCATTAATAATCCAATTAGCCCAAAAATCGCTCCGCTCGCACCTACTGCATAAAGATTTTCAGAAGGAAAAAATAAACTTACCAATACAAAAAAGATTCCTGCAAACAAGCCTGCCAACAGATAAAAAGAAATAAATCTTCTCTTACCTATAAGTCGTTCGACTAAATTCCCAACAAAAAGCAAAGAGAACATATTAACAAACAAGTGAAAGAAGCCCGCATGCATAAACATGCTCGTAAAAAAAGTCCAGAGATAAAAATTATTTGTTATATTTGACGGCTTAAGAGCAATATAATCCAAAAAACTTGCATTGATATAAATTAAAATGCTAAATAGAATAAAACATGCAACATTTATGATAATAAGCAAAAGATTTATATTAAAATTAAATAATTTTCTTTTTCTTTGTATTCTGTAAACTTCTGGCATACCTATTTCTTCCTCTTCTTTAAATTGGCTTTAGACAATTTAGACCGAACCTTGTGAGAATCTTTGCTTTCTTTTTTCTTTGCCTTTTTAGTTGCAGGTTTCTTTTTAGAAACTTTGGATTTCGTTGTTTTCTTTTTTTTCTTGGCTTCTTTTTCTTTTACTTTTTTTCTCATTTCTGCAGCTTTTCTTCTTGTCTCTTTTTTCAAAATTTCTTCTTTTTTCATTTCTCTTGCCTTGCTCTTTCCCAATTTTTCTTTTTCTTTATTTAACTCTTCATCAACCATTTCAAGTTCTTTCCTTAACTTCTCAAGTTCCCGATTATAGTCGCGTATCACGCTGGTATTATCTTTTCTTAAAAGAAGATCCCCGCATTCTGGACAGGTAAAACTATGCAAAAGCGCATTTTCTTCTGTAAACTCAATATGACATCTCTCACAAACATAAAATTCTTTTGTTTCTCTGCTCTTTATCTGGTAATGTATCTGCTCCATTTTTTTCATCAAGCTGGCTCTCAAAAATTCCAAGCATTTCATAATCTCCAACTTCCAAAAATAAGTGTACCATCCCTTACGCTTGTCTTTTTTCCTGATAAAAGAAACCAGTCCATAGTCAGAAATTTTATACAGAATGTTTCTCGTTTGATTAATTGTTAAATTTAATTTTTTAGCAATTATAAATTCATTTACATATTTTTTTCCATTGAGCAGATTTACTATCTCTTCTGCTTGTTTCCCGGCAATTGAAATCATAATTTCTTTAAGAAATTTTTCGAGCATTGGATTATTAAAAAGAATTCAAATAAATATCTTTCGGTTTCGCAAAGCTAAGATGCATATAAAAAACATTTTTAAACCTGTATTGTGTTTTATATATTATTAAAACATATCAATAAAAGAGATGGGATTATTCAAGAAAAAAGAAAAGAAGGAAATTCCGCAGCTTCCAGAACTTCCGCAATTGCCTGAACTTCCGGAGTTTCCAGAAACTCAGGGTTATTCAGAAGAAGAAATCCCGCAATTACCGAGTTTCCCAAATGGTTCTTTAGGAAATAAATTTTCACAGAATACAATCAAAGAAGCAGTGACTGGGAAAAAAGAGGAAGAAGAGGTTGGTGCAGATGAATTTGCAGAAGAATTTGAAATGCAAAAGATGCGAAAACCTCTTGTAAGAGAGGGGATAGAAAGAGAAGAGCCTTTTTCCAAATTTGAAAAAATGACAAAGGCTAGAGAAGCAGAACCCATATTTATTAGAATAGACAGATTTGAAGATAGCTCAAGAACATTTGAACAGGTAAAAAAGAAAATTTTTGAAATAGAAGATAAGTTTGATGATATAAAAAAGATTAAGGAAGATGAAGAGAAAGAATTGCAATTCTGGGAACAGGAAATAAAACAAATAAAGGAAAAGATAGAAAGAATAGATAGAAACATTTTTTCTAAACTAGATTAATGCTATGAAAAAAGTTTCAGTAAAAAAAGCTAAAGCAGAAAACAAATTTCAGAAAAAACAGCAAATAGAAAAAGAATATGTGCCTGTGCAGAATGAAAATCCAGTTTATCTCAAATTAGGGTATTATGAGTCTCTTGAAGCAAAAAGAGACCTCTTGTCTTCAGAGATGTCTTTTTTAAATTTGCTGAAGATAATGAAAAGATACAATGCATTAAGATTAGAAGAGATGAAATTAAAATCAGAGTTGTATAAAGCAATAAGAGAACTAGACTTATCATTAAAAAAGACAAAATCCTCTTTTCCATTCTTGAAAATTCCTGAAAGTGCAAAAAGGCAGGAAATAGTAAAAAGAGAAACTTCAGAAAAAATAAGACCAATAAGAGAAATTTTTGACGAAAATTTAGAATCTCAGTTAAAGAGTATACAAGACAAATTAAGAGCAATAGGAAGATAATTACTACACTTTTGCTTCTAATCTTCCACGAATTTTGTCTTTTTCCTCTTCCAGTTCAGTTGCAAAGACTTTTTCCTCTTTTTTTGTTATCTCTCCCTTATAGATAATATAAGGAATCTGTTTTTCATTACAGAGTTTAAGAGAGGTTTTATATGACGCTTTTAGTGCCTTATAATAGGGAGTTTGTTCAATACCTTTAAAACGATGTTTCGAAGAACAAAGCCTCTGATCGAATACAGTAAAAATTTCTGCTACCCCCCAATGTCCTAATTGATTATCTGTTATTGGTTCTCTAAGCATGGAATATTTTTGAAAGTCTATTTGTGAGAAATAATTTGCAAAATTCTTCCTGAAAAAAGATTGTAAAAAAGCACTTATTTCTTCCTTATCCCTTACTTCTGGAGAAAAAATTAGTACTCGTTTATTCATAATCAAATCCAGTGAATAATTCATTTATAAGAATTTCTATTCTAAGAGACAACAAACAATTTTTAAAATCCTGCTTCTTAATCTTAATCATGGACAGAAAAGAATTAATCAGAAAATACCTGGATTTTTTCAGTTCAAAAAACCACAAAGAAGTTTCAAATTCAAGTCTCATACCAGAAAACGACCAGACAGTTCTTTTCACAACAGCAGGAATGCACCCCCTTGTCCCATATCTCCTCGGACAAAAGCATCCTTTAGGTAAGAGGCTTTGTAATGTACAGAGATGCATAAGAACAGGAGACATAGATGAAGTCGGAGATAATGTCCATTTAACCTTTTTTGAAATGCTTGGAAACTGGGGTCTTGGAGATTACTGGAAAAAAGAGGCAATTTCTTATTCTTTTGAATTTTTTACAGAACTGCTAAGAATTCCGATAGAAAAATTAGCAATCTCGTGTTTCGCCGGAGATAAAGACGCTCCAAAAGATGATGTCTCTGCCAGAATATGGGAATCTCTTGGAATAGCAAAAGAAAGAATTAAGTTTCTTCCAAAAAAAGAGAATTGGTGGGGCCCTGTAGGAAAAACAGGAATATGTGGGCCAGATACAGAAATGTTTTATTGGACAGACAATTCAAAATCTCCTCCAAAAAAATTCGATATAAAAAACAAGAGCTGGGTGGAAATCGGAAATGATGTCTTGATGCAATATGTAAAAGACAAGTCAGGAAAGTACCAAGAAAGTAAACAGAAAAATGTTGATTTTGGTGGGGGTGTTGAGAGAATAATTTTAGTATTAAGTGGAGAAAAAGAAATTTACCTGACAGAATTTTTTCTTCCAATAATAAAAAAAATTGAAGAAATCTCCAAGAAGGATTATAATGAAGATAAAGAGATAACAAAAGCAATGAGAATAATTGCAGACCATGTCAAGGCTTCTGCATTCATAATTGCAGATGGAATCACTCCAGGAAATAGCGAACAAAGTTATGTATTAAGGAGATTGATAAGAAGGGCTGTAAGATATGGAATGGAGTTGGGAATAAGGAATTTTACATCAAAAGTAGCAATTCCTGTATTTGAAATTTATGATGACTATTCGCATCTGCAAAACAAAAAGCAAATTATCCTTAATGAATTAGATAAAGAGGAGAAAAAATTCCAGCAGACTCTTGAGAAAGGAATAAATCAATTCAAAAAATTCGCTTTAAATAAAACTTTATCCGGAAAAGAGGCTTTTCTTTTGTACCAAAGTTACGGATTCCCGATAGAAATGATAGAAGAAGAATGTAAAAAGAGCAGAATAAATTTCAGCAAGAAAAGTTTTGAAGAAGAGCAGAAAAAACATCAAGAGCTTTCAAGAACAGCAACAAAAGGAAAATTCAAATCAGGACTTGCAGACAGTTCAGAAAAAACAACAAGATTACATACTGCTGCTCACTTGCTCTTGTCTGCTTTGAGAATTGTTCTAAAAGATAAAAATATAATTCAAAAAGGAAGCAACATAACTCCCGAGAGGTTAAGACTAGATTTCTCTTTCAATCGTGCATTGACAGATGAAGAAATAAAAAAGATAGAAAAATTAGTAAACAGCGAAATCAAAAAAAATCAGAATGTGTTAAGAAAAGAAATGTCTCCTCAAGAGGCAAAGAAAAAAGGTTTTAGTGGGATATTTGATTCAAAATATGGAGAAAATGTTTCTGTCTATTCCATAGGAAACTTTTCAAAGGAAATATGTGCTGGTCCTCATGTAAAAAACACAAAAGAAATAGGAAAATTCAAAATCATTAAAGAAGAATCTTCCTCTTCTGGAGTGAGAAGAGTAAGAGCCGAAGTTTTAGATGAGGCAAAATAAAAGCATTAATAACGAATCTAAGGCTGAGTTATAGTTGAATAGTTAAAATTGATATGAATTATAAAAGGTGGTCAAACCATATTTTCTTTTTAATGCTTGAAATTTGAAATGTTCAATGACGCTTACGCCTCCGTATTTTTCTATTGTTTCCCTTATACTCATTAAATTTCTCGCATCATCATATTCGTAAAACTTATCCAAAAATAATCCATAAGAAGAAATCATAACATTTGGTGTGGAATTGAGCTGTCTGACTGCTCCGAAATATTCTGTTTTATCATCGCTTATTATTGAAGAAGCAGTAGTTTCCACAAAACAATAACCATTAAAATTGCTTTTTTCAATCTGGCATTTTATACCAACTGCTTCGTGATTTTCAACAGGGTAATATAGAAAGGCTGTTCCATATCCTATTTCTCTCAGCAGGAAAATGAGCAGTTCTGCCTTTTCGCTGCATATGCCTTTCATATCATAAAGGACTTCATAAGGATATCTTTGATAATCTGTTGCGAGATTTCCTATTTTAATTGTTTTATTGGAACTTCCAAAAGGAATATTTTGCACAATACTTATTGCAATTCTGGCTTGGTCTTCTTTAATTTTTGTTAAACCTTCTATTTGCAAAACAAGAGGCAACAAAAGTTGTTTTTGATAAGGCTCGTCTATTAATCTCATCTTAAAGTCAAGAAGAGTCATATTTTCGCTGGAATCAGCATAACGCGGAATTTTTGAAACATAATTGTACATTTTTTCGTAAACAACAAAATCAATTTTTCCTTTCTTGCCTCTTAAAATATAATCAAGAGTGATATTCTTTGGATTAGTTTGATAGGATGAAACACATTTATCGCTGTTCACTTTTAAAAAAATGCTACATCCACAAACAGAAGCCTTCTCTGTCAAAATTCCTTTTGAACAAAAGTAAGGTTTTATCTTTGAACATTCGTTGTATAATGTTCCGTCATTACAGGAGTTAATATTTTGACTTAAAAGCAAAAAATATAATCCAATAGATGCAATTAAAATAACAATAATAATAAAAACTAAAAAAAATTTTGCAATCACCCTCTTTTTCATTTTACTTATTAAATGAAAATCCGCAGGAATCCCGAGGACTTTCTTCATTGACTAAAAAGTTAACAGAATTATAAAAATGTAACTATTATGGGGGTAGGTGGTGGGGGATGGGGGTTGGGAAGAGTTTATTCTAAATAAATAGCAGGCTTTTTGGGTTTCGCCTTTTTTGCTTTTCCCTGAGGGTCGTGCTTTTCCTTATCGCTTACAGAATAAACAGAAGTGTGAAGATTTGTCTTTTTGTTTATCAAAGGAATAGCTTCCTCATAAATTTTCTTTTCATTTGGTATGCTGTAAATGAAAACTTTCTTTTTTTCACCCACAATTTTCAGTATGTTATTTATATCAGAGATTAAATTCTCAACTGTTTTTTCCTGTTGTTCAAGGCTTTCGTCAATTTTTTTCTCATCTACGATAGGCCAGCTCTCCAAACTGATAAAACTTTTATTCCCAATTTTATGCCAAAGTTCCTCTGTTATATGAGGGGTAAATGGATGCAGAAGTTTCAGACATTTTTCCAAGACAGATTTGCTCGTTTCAGAAGGCAAAGAGTCAAATAAACTTCTTACATTTATAATTGCTAAATTATAATCAAGATTTTCTATTTGTTTAGTCACGATTTTTATTGTTTTGTTTAATTTGCTTTCTGTTTTTGCATCTGCTTTTCCAATTTTCACTTTTTCAAAATAATCTGTAATCTTTCGTATAAATCTGAAGCTCCCTTCAACCCCTTCGTCGTTCCATTCCATTTGCTTGTCCGGTGAGGAGACAGACATCAAAAATAATCTTGCAGTGTCAATTCCATATTTGTCTGAAATGTCTGTCTGATAAACCACATTTCCTGCACTCTTGCTCATCTTTTCTCCGTTTTTGTAAACTATTCCCTGATTGAATAATTTTAAGAATGGCTCATCAAATTTAAAGAATCCAAGGTCTTTCAGTGCCTTGACAAAAAATCTCGCATACATCAAATGCATAACAGCATGCTCTGCCCCTCCAATATACTGATTAACAGGCATCCAGTATTCAGTTTTTTCTCTGTCAAATGGGACTTTTTTATTTTTATTGTCGCAGAATCTCAAAAAATACCAGCTACTGTCCACAAATCCTCCCATTGTATCTGTCTCTCTTCTTCCTTGTTTCCCACATTTCGAACATTTTACATTAAGGAATTCCTCGCTACTTACCAGAGGATTTCCGAAACTTTTGAAATCCACTTTTTCAGGCAATAAAACAGGCAAATCTTTCTCATTTACAGGAACAATCCCGCATTTATCACAATAAATCATCGGAATAGGGGTTCCCCAATACCTCTGTCTTGAAATCATCCAGTCTCTTATTTTATAATTAACAGTTCTCCTCCCTATTTTGTTCTTTTCAATATAATCTGAAATTTTTTCCATTGCTTCCCTATTTCCCAGCCCATTAAATTTTCCTGAATTAACGAGAATTCCTCCCCCTTCATAAGCCATCTTTTTTACATTGCTGTTCTTTTCTTTGATAACCTCCTTTATAGGCAATCTGTATTTCTTTGCAAATTGGAAATCTCTCTCATCATGTCCAGGAACAGCCATTATCATTCCACTTCCATAATCAGCAACAACAAAATTTCCAACATAAACAGGAACTTTTTCCTTTGTAAGAGGATTTATTGCATAACTTCCTGTAAAAACCCCCTCTTTTTCCAATTTATCAATGTCTTCCTGTTTGATTGTTTTAATTTTTTTCAAAAATTTTTCAACTTCTTTTTTTTGCTTTTCTGTTACTAATTCAAAAAGTTTTGGATGTTGTGCTGAAACAACCATAAAAGTAACCCCATAAATAGTATCCGGGCGTGTTGTGAAAATCTTCCATTTTCCCCCATTGATTTCAAAATCAATTTCTATTCCGTGACTTTTGCCAATCCAGTTTCTCTGCATTGTTTTTATTTTCTCTGGCCACTGAATTTTATTCAAATCTTGAATTAATCTATCCGCATATTTTGTTATCCTGAAAAACCACTGCTCTAAATCTTTTTTAACAACCTCGTTTCCGCATCTCCAACATTTTCCTCCTTCTGCTTCTTCATTTGCCAAAACAGACTGACATGTTTCGCACCAATTGACAGGAGCCTTTTTTCTATAAGCTAATCCTTTCTCATAGAGTTTCAAAAAGAAATACTGGTTCCATTTATAATAATCTGGTTCGTGGCTCGCAAGAGTTTTGCTCCAATCATAGCTATTTCCTAATGCTTTCTGATATTCCATTATTTTTTTTATCGAAGACTCTGCATATTTTTTGGGGTGTATCCCTTCTTTTTTTGCTGCTGTTTCTGCAGGCAAGCCAAAAGAATCATAGCCCATTGGATAAAGAACATTAAATCCTTGAAGTCTCTTAAATCTTGCATAAACATCCCCCATTGTGTAATTTCTCACATGTCCCATATGCAAAAAAGAGGCAGAGGGATAAGGATACATTTCAAGAACATAATATTTCTTTTTTTTGCTCTTTTCATCGACTTTGAAAATTTGGGCTTCTTCCCATTTCTTTTGCCATTTTTTCTCTACTGTATTAAAATCGTATTCCATATTCAATAATCGTTTAACTCGTTTAAATTGTTTTTGTTTCATAAAGCATATTTTTAAATATTATTCTTTGCTTTTCTAATAATGGAAAAGATAGAAGCTTATCTTGTGGGAGAAACAGTGGTAAGTGTTGATTCAAATGCCTTTTCTCTCTATAAAAAAAGTCATTTCGGAGAGCCAAAAGACAGCAAAATTCAGTATTCTTTAGCAGAAGCATTATTTCTTATTGAAAAAGGAAAAATGGACATATTCTGGAAGATAAAAAAATTGTCCAAGGAAGAGTTCATTGAGAAATGCGGAAAGATTGACAAAAAAATTCAGATAAAATATCCTGTATTCAAAGACCTGAAAGAAAGAGGATATGTAGTAAAAACTGCACTGAAATTCGGAGCAGATTTCAGAGTCTATGAAAAAGGGGCTTCTCCAGGAGAACGCCATGCAAAATGGGTTGTGTTTTGCGAGCATGAATCCAACAGGCTGACATGGCACGAGTTTTCAGCAAAAAATCGTGTCGCCCATAGCACAAAAAAGAATCTTCTTTTGGCTATTGTAGACGAAGAAGGAGACATAAGTTATTATGAAGTCAGATGGTTAAAGCCGTAATCAACCTTGAATAGTAAAATAAAGGGAAGATTAAGCGAAGGAAACCGATAAGGTGTCCTCGCCAGTATAACAAATTTTATTAACAACCTTAATCTTTTTCGAATATGCCCCAAGATGCTATGCAAATAAAAGAGAGGATAATCTCTTTATTGAGAATAAACGGCCCCAGTTTACCTGTCCATATAGCAAAAGGGACAGGATTGAGCATACTTTTTGCATCTGCATTTCTTTCAGAATTATTCTACGAGAAAAAAATTAATATAAGCAATCTCAAAGTCGGAAATTCTCCTCTGTATTTTCTTCCTGGACAAGAGCCGCAATTAGAAAGATTCTTCCAATACTTAAAAAGTAAAGAAAAGGAGGCTTTTCTTCTGCTAAAAGAAAAAAGATTTTTGAAAGATGAGGAACAGCATCCTGCAATAAGAGTTGCTTTAAGAGAAATAAAAGATTTTGCAGTCTCCTTGAAAAAAGATGAAGAAATTTATTGGAGATATTTTACAATTCCAGAAGAAGATTTGAACAAAAAAGAAGCCGCAAGAGAGATTGTTATTGAAAAAGCAGAAGAAATTCCAATTCAGGAAAATAAACAAAAAGAGAAAATTGAAACACAAGAAGCAGAAGAAAATTTGGATATATTTAATGAAAAAGAAACTCCAAAAGAAAAAAAGAAAGTCACAAGAAAAAGAACCATCAAAAAACACGATGAACAATTTTTTAATAAGATAAAAGAATTTCTCTCGAATAAAGACATAGAAATAATTGACATTCAGAGTTTTAACAAGAATGATTTAGTTTTAAAAATAAAGGAAAATAAAGAAGAAAAATTACTAATTGCTTACAACAAGAAAAGAATAATTTCTTCAGATTTAATGAAAGCATATAAGAAAGCGAGTGAAGCAAACCTTCCTTATATTATTCTTAGTTTGGGGGAACCTGCCAAGAATCTGAAAGAATTGATTTCTGCAATAAGGGGGCTTTCAGAGATAAACAAAATTGAATAAGACAAAAAGTAAAATTTTTAGCTAACTCTCCTAAAGTCGAGTTAAAGAAAACTTTAAATAACCGAGAGTTGGAAAACTAATATGGGAAAAATAAAATCAAAACCTATAAGAAAAGCCGCTAAAATCCTTAGGAGTGAGGGAGTTAAATTTAGCAACGATTTTGAAAAAAATAAAAAAATATTGAAAGGATTAGTAATGAGCAAAAAATTAAGAAATCAACTCGCTGGTCTGACAGCCAAAGCAAAGAAAAGAGAAATCAGCAAATCAGATTCTAAATAATACAAATGTCTCTGTCAGAAAATCAGGAAAATTTTCTTCTTGAGTCATTCTCCTTCGTCAAATGTCTCTGAGGAGATTTTAACTCCTGACCTCTGCCTCATGAGAGCAGCGCTCTAAACACTGAGCTACAGAGACTAAGTTAAAAGAAAAAGTTAATTTAAAAGGCTTTACTATCTCCTACTAACATTACAATTTACTAAAAACTCACTATTCTCTTTCTTACCCAAAAATACATTCAATAAATAAACTAAAAAATTAATTCAGAACATACTCATATTTAAAACAAAAAATTTCTGCTTCAGTTTACTAAAAAGAAAAATTACCTTCTTCTTTTTTTCTTGTTTGGCATAGCTGCTTTTCTAGATTTGTGACTCATTCCTTTCCACTTTTTCCTGGCCTTAACCAAGTTTCTTCTAGCTGCAGCCTTCTGCTTAGCAGTTGTTCTTCTTTTAGCTGGCATTTTTCACCTCTATTTTTTAATTGATGTTATTAAGAAACTCTTATTTATAAATTTTATGTAGAAAAATCTTTTCAGAGAGAAAATTCATCGTCGGAAATTATGATTTTACTAATTTTCCTGCTTTTTCAAATGCAATTCTCTGATTAATTAATTTTTTTAAAATTATTTTTAATTCGGAAATTTTTACTCTCACCTGCATTTTTGTGTTCCTATCTCTTATAGTAACATCTTTGTTTTTCAGAGATTCCTCGTCGACAGTTATGCAATAGGGCGTTCCAATCTCATCATTCCGTGCATACCTTCTTCCAATGCTTCCAGATTCGTCATACACAACATTCCATTCATCTTTTAAATCTTCAAAAATATTCTCGCACAATTTCTCAAATTCTTCTTTCTTTACAATCGGGAAAATTGCTGCTTTAATTGGGGCGAGTTTCGGATGTAATTTAAGCACAATATTTTCTCTTTTATCGTCGTAAAAATAAGAATCAAACATGAAAACCAAGAAGGCTCTTTCTACTCCAAGACTGGGCTCACATATCACATGTGGAAGGATTTTTTTCTTGGAATCTTCATCAAATATTGTCAAGTCCTTCTTTGAGAATTTCTGATGCTGGCTTAGGTCATAATCGCTTCTGTCTGCAATCCCTTCCAATTCTTTCCACCCAAAGGGAAAATTGTATTCCAAGTCCCAGCAATCAGAAGAATAATGAGCAAGCTCATCTTTCCTGTGCTGTCTTATCCTGAATTTGTCTGGATTGGCTCCGAGATTAATAAACCACAAAAATTCTGTTGCAAGCCAGTATGCATGCCAGTCTTTTTTAATTATTTCTTTTTTTAAAGCATCTGTAATTTTCATCTTAACTGGAAGTTCATTTTTCTCCTGGTTAGTTGCAGAATAAGTCAATATTTCAATCTCAGGAATCTCATAGATACAATTGCTGTCTGGGACAATAAAATATTCTATTTCCATCTGTTCAAATTCCCTGCATCTGAATAAAAAGTCTCTCGGAGCAATTTCATTCCTGAATGCTTTTCCAACTTGTGCAATTCCAAAAGGCAACTTCATTCTTGCATTCTCATAAACAGATTTGAAATTTGTAAAAATTAGTTGTGCTGTCTCAGGACGAAGATAAGCTTCGTCTTTTTCTCCGACATTTGTCTTGAACATCAATTTGAATTCTTTTGCACTCGCTTCATCAAAATCTCCTCCGCATTTCGGACATTTTACTTTCCCCAAATCTTTTCTGTCAATCTTTTCTGGTTTTTTGCATTTTTTGCATATGACAAAAATATCACTGAAACTATCAACATGTCCTGATGCTTTCCATACAAGAGGATGAGTTATAATGCTCCCGTCAATTCCTTTTATGTCTCTTCTCTGCCAAACATGAAATTTCCACCATTCTTTTTTTATGTTATTTTTTAATTCGGCTCCAAGATGCCCAAAATCCCAAAATCCTGCAAATCCGCCATAAATGTCTGCAGATTGGTAGACAAATCCTCTTCTCTTGCAGAAAATAGCCATTTCATCTACAGAAATCTCTGTTGATAAATTTGTATTTTTTTCTTTTGTCTTCTCATTAATTTTTTCTTTTTCCATTTTTTCAAGAAATTCTTTGGCTTTTTTCTCTGCTTCTTTTTTCGTCTTCCCCAAATATGCAAGAGTCTTGGTTTTAACTTTGCCCTCTACTCTTTTGTTTTCATTAAGGTAGTAATAATCTTTTTCATTTATTGTTTTTTTAACAATAAAAGCCATGGTTACATTTAGGCACTACCATTTTTAAAGATTTGTACAAATCTACCAAAAGCGACGAGAAAACATATCAAAAATATTTATAAACAATAAACGCGGTAGTAAATATATGAAGAGGTTGATAATAGGCTTTTTAATTATATTATTAATTGGGGCAACTTTTGCAGCTCCAGTAGAAAACATACTTCACCTAAATGTAAAAAGCACTTATTCTAACGGAGACGTGCAAACAGGCACTTTTAAGTTTACATTTAATATATCCAACTCTTCAGACTGTGCAAATGTAGTTTATACTAATTACACGAATTTAACAACAGACAACAGTGGCATAGTCTCTTATTATTTGGAAAACTTAAACTTGGATTATTCAGTTCAATATTGGCTTTGCATATACAAGGATGGAGTATTAACATTTCAAGAAAAAATGGCTCGTGTTCCTTATGCCTTCTATTCTAATGATTCTTCACATTTAGGGGGGCAGAATGCTTCTTATTATTTGAACAGTTCTGGAGTCGGAGATTATTTCACAAGGGGGATAAATGCAACTTTTGAAAATATCACAGCAAAAAATGTCAGTCTTTCAGGAAAATTATTTTTTATCAGCAATTTTATAGATAACTTGATAAGTGGAGTAATAAGAATATTCGCTGATTTGAGAGTAGAGGGAGCATTGAATGTCTCTGGAATGGCATATTACAATAATGCAACTCCGATAACTGCTCTGAATGAAACAAATTTTATAAGTGGGGTTGCTAATGCTTCTCTAAATCAGTTACTTAATTTAACAATTTTACAATACCTGAATTCTGGAACAAATGCATCTTATTTGAGTACTTACAATATTACTTACCATGGATTAATACAAAATGCATCTTATCTTTCTACTTACAATGTAACGTACGAAGGATTGATTCAGAATGCGAGTTACTTATCAACTTACAATGCAACTTATCACGGCTATCCTACCAATTGGAATAGTTCAATTCAGCAATATTTGAATTCTGGAACAAACACCTCATATCTTTCAACATATAACGCAACTTATCATTCTTTTACAACAAATGTTTCTACAAATTGGACGCAGGTTGTATTTAATACTTATAATGGTTCTTGGGCAAATGATAAGAATGCAACTGGGGGGGACGGTAATGGAAGTTACATCAACGTGGCATTGACAAACCAGACAAATAACTTCGTAGGATTTCAGAATATTTCAGGAGGATTGAATGTATCTGGAAATTTGAGTGTTAAAGGAAATTACATTTGTAATGCATCTGCTTGTTTTTCATTTGCGGATTTGAATTTAACAGGAAGTGGAACCGCAGATGGGAATGGAAGTTACATAAATGTCGCATTGACGAATCAAAGTAACACATTCACAGGAAATCAAACAATAAGCGGAAATCTCAGTGTTAATGGGGGATATATTTGTAATGAAACTTCCTGTTATAGTTTGGCTGATTTGAATACAACAGGCACAGGAACAGCAGACGGAAATGGAAGTTATGTAAATGTTGCATTGACAAATCAATCACAAACTCTCATAGGAAACCAGACAATTGTTGGAAATGTTAGTCTTAGTGGAGTAGCATATTGGTTTGTTGGATTGTTTAACATATTTGAAAGTGCTTTTGGTATTGGAAGTTCAACAGGAGAAATCTTATTTAATGGTTCTACAATCGCATTCAATCAGAGTTATAACAATGTTACTATAGGATTTATTTCTAATACCTCTATAAATCAGTTACTTAACTTAACAATTTTGCAATATTTGAATTCAGGAACAAATACTTCTTATTTGAGTACTTACAATGCAACTTATCATGGTTATCCTACTAATTGGAATAGTTCAATACTTCAATACTTAAACACAGGAACAAATACGAGTTACTTAACAACGTATAATTCAACTTATCATGGTTATCCTACTAATTGGAATTCTTCTATACTTCAATACTTAAACACAGGAACAAATGCTTCTTACTTAAGCACTTACAATGCAACTTATCACAGTTACGCAACAAACGTTTCAACTAACTGGACACAGGTCGTGTTTAATACTTACAACGGAAGCTGGGCTAATGACAAAAACATAACTGGAACAGGAGACGGAAATGGAAGTTACATAAATGTCGCATTGACGAATCAAAGTAACACATTCACAGGAAATCAAACAATAAGCGGAAATCTCAGTGTTAACGGAGGATATATTTGTAATACTACTTCTTGCTATAGTTTGGCTGATTTGAATCTTACAATAGCTGGGGGTTCTTGGCCAGGTTATGTAAATATTGCATTAACAAATCAGACAAATAATTTTGTAGGATTCCAAAATATCAGTGGAGGATTGAACATAAGTGGAAACTTGTCAGTTAAAGGAAATTATATTTGCAATGCAAGTGCTTGTTTTTCATTGCAAGATTTAAACTTAACAGGTAGTGGAACAGGGGATGGTAATGGTAGTTATGTGAACGTTATGCTCACAAATCAAACCACTAATCTAAATACCACGCAATTGACCTACTCAAACAGCTTGTTAACTATCCTTGAAAGCTGGCTTTATTCCTTTTTGGAAAATGTTGGATTAATACAGAATGCAAGTTATCTCTCAACATACAATGCAACTTATCATGGCTATCCTACAAATTGGAATAGTTCTATACTTCAATACTTAAACACAGGGACAAATACTAGTTATTTGACAACTTACAATTTAACTTATCACGGATATCCTACAAATTGGAATTCTTCAATTAATCAATATTTTGCTGGGGCAAATACAACTTATCCTATTCAATGGAATTCTTCTATACTTCAATACTTAAACACAGGAACAAATACTTCTTACCTTATGACATACAATGCTTCATACCAATCTTTCAATACAACAGCAAATATTCAATGGCTGTATAATTTTTCTTCAGGCACTATTGCAAATCTCTCTTTGAATCAACTATTGAATGCCACAATTCTTGCGTACCTTAATTCAGGAACAAATACAAGTTATTTAGATAGGAGCAATTTGTCATACCAATCTTTCAATACAACAGCAAATATTCAATGGCTGTATAATTTTTCTTCAGGCACTATTGCAAATATCTCTTTAAATCAGTTGCTTAATTTAACAATTTTGCAATATCTAAATTCAGGAACAAATACTAGTTATTTGACAACTTACAATATTACTTACCACGGGTTAATACAGAATGCGAGTTACCTGTCTACTTACAATGCGAGTTACGAGAGTTTCAACAGCACAGGAAACATTCAGAGATTAATAAACAATACAAACGCCCTCTTTGGAAATATTACTTTCACTAGTGGGGGCTATATATACGATAACGGAACAACCCTTATTCTTGGACATACTTAAAGAAAAATAACCATATAATAATTAATAAAAACGATATCTTTTTCTTTCTTTGGTAATCTTTAAATAGTTACCCTACCTATTTTTTCCATTAAAGGGGGTTGTATGTCATACGAGAAATATATAAAAAGAGGGAGGAAGGTTTATGGTCCTTACCTTTATCATTCCAAGAAAATTAATGGTAAGGTAACTTCAGAATACCTCGGAAAAGGAGAAGAAAAAAAGAAGAGAACATTCCCAATTTTTATGGCTATTATAATTGCCTTATTGTTTTTATCATTGATAATTATTTCTGTTTATAATAAAAATCAAATTGATTTTTCAAAATTATTCGCAAACATCAAAAATCCCTTTACTGGTTTTAGCATTTCAGACAATTTAGAAAACGAAAGCGTTGAACAACCCACAGAACCGATTGGCTTAGAAAATAATACAACAATCTCTCAAACAACAAACAATGAAACTACCGAATTAGTAAACGAAACTCTTATTGCAAGCAATGACACAATAGTATCTGAACAGAATGAAACTACAAATGAAACAATCTTGGTTGAAGAAGTCAATCCAGTAACTAATGATACGCAGGGAATAACTTCTGAACCAAATGTGACTGAAGAAATCAATATAACTATTCCGCTAACTCCAGAAGTTAACATAACAGAGAACATAACCGAACAAACAAATGTTACGACAACTCTTACAGAACAAAATGCCACAATCCAGACAATTCAGTATCAAGCTATTTTAAATCAGCCAGTAAAATGGAAAAAGCAGATAGTTTCTGAAGATATAGGGAATTTGACGATAAAACTTCCAAAAGAAGCAGAAAATATTATAGTTAACAAAATAGAAAATCAGAACAGGGAAATAGTTTCTCCTTTAAGCATAACAGGAGGAGTTATTTCTTCAAGTTCGCAGGGATTTTTTACAAGATTGCTTTCCTTCTTAGGATTAACAGGAAAAGTAATAGACAGTCCAGAAGAGAAAAAGGAAATTGAAGTTGGTTTGGAAATTGATAACATTCAAGCAGAATATGAAGTTGAATATGAAACTCCTGCCCCATATGCAATTGAGCAAGATACAGAAACAGGGAAAAGGGTTGAAATTGTTGGTTTGGAGAGTATTCATTATGAAAATGTTCTTTCTTTCACAGATTTAAATGAAGTTGCTAAAGAGAAAATAAGATTATACAGAATAACTGATGGACTAAAAGAGCCAACTGCAATCACAAACTACATTGATACTAACAGCAATGGCTTGATTGACAAAATTGAATGGATTACTCTTCAATTATCAAACGAAACTTTTGAAATTATAATTGAAATAAGCAAGGCAGAACATCTCAATTCAAATAGAGAGTTTATTTCAGACATCTATGAGCAAGTCAAGGCATTAGACGACATTTGGAGTGAAACAATAAATGATGGAGAGTATGTCAGAGTTACATTTGAACAAAATCTTACAAATGAAAATGACATAACTCTTTACCCAAGAGTTATTTCTGGAGAGCCAAAAATAGAAGTTTATGAAGTTGATAAAACAGAAAAAATTGCAGAATTCAGTTCAGTCACTGACAATGACTATAATACAGTCTATCTCACAAATTTAACAGAACAGGATGTTTTTGACTTGAGAGTTATTAATGGAAGTTTAGAATTGGATTACATAGTAGACCCAATGGTGGGCTCAACAACAGGAGAGATGGATATAGGAGTTGCAAGTCTTGATAATGAAACTATTGTAATTGCTTATACCAATAGCTCAAATGTGGTTGCTTTTCAAATATGGAATACAGAGGGAACCCTACTTTTAGGTCCTATAACTGTTGACACTACGAATGTTCCTGTAACAAGTTCAAGAGTTGCTGTTAGTGCTGTCAATTCAACGAGTTTCATTGTTGGTTGGAGCAACACTACATCTTATCTATTGGCAGGTTATTCAAGAAGCGCAGGAGCTACTTATTTTGCCAAAAACATTGTGACAGCAGGAAACACTACAAACACCTACAAGTCAGACAATGACTTAACTATCGCTGGTGGAACTTTAATGTATTACTTTATAAACTGGAGTAGGAGTGGAACACCTAGTAGTGGTAACGCAACAGCAATAGCAAGATTTGATGTAACAACAGGAGCACTTATAGGAGCAACAGGTTCTATCGTAACAGGAATGGCAGAAAACATTGGAGGTAAATTAAACAATTCCATAAGTTGTGACGCAATAAACTCAACCGCAGTTGTTTGTGCAGAATATGCATCAGGAACAGCAGATGATATAACCTGGCACATAATCTCAACAGGAGGTTCAGAGGTTTTAACAGATGCAGATGTAGATACAAATGTGGGAAATGCCTCTGGAGTTGCAGTAACAAGTCTCGATGGAAATAGAATTGTTGGAGTGTACCTTGATGTAGCAGAGAACGATGTAACTTTTTGGATTAACCAAACTGTTCCAGGAGCAGGAGTCAATCCAACAGATATAGACACCAATGTTGGACTAACACTAAATTCTACGAAAGTAGGAATAGCAACAGTAAGAAATCAAAGCACAAATCAGGATGATTTTGTGGTTGCTTACACAAATTCAACAGACTTGGTCGCAGTGGGTTATAATAGATTAGGACAGCAGTCAAAGGCAAAATTCGTAGTTGATACAAGTCCTGCTAATTCAACTTTTTATGTGATAGGAGAACAGGCAAGCAATAATAATCTCTGTGAAGGAACCTGGATAATTGCTTATAAAAATGTATCAAATGTAGTGCAATTCAAAGGTTATTGGTTGAATGGTTCAGCCTGGAACGGAACTTGTCTAGCTCCCGCAGATATCATAAAACCAATGATAAATATAACTTATCCTATAAATAGAACGAACTGGAGTATTAACACTGTAGATATCAATTATACATATTCAGACAATATAGGAGTATCTTCGTGTTGGTATTCTAATGACTCCAGGCAAAATGCGACTCTTTCAAATTGTGCAAATGTTACAACTGTAGTTTGGGGTGATGGAATACACAATATTTCTGTATGGGTGAATGACACTTCCAATAATGTGAATGTTTCCTATATAACTTTTACGATTGATACAACTCCCCCGAATATAAACATAACTTACCCCCCAAATAACACACAGACTTTTAATACAGTAGATATCAATTATACTGTAAATGATAATAATGGTATTGGAGTTCAGGCTTGTTGGTATTCTAATGATAGCAGGCAGAATGCAACCCTTGCAAATTGTGCAAATGTCACAACTGTTGTTTGGAGTGGAGGCATACATAACATAACTGTATGGGCAAATGATTCTGTTGGAAATAAAAATAAATCCGAAATCACTTTTTTTGTTAATCTTTTTGCTCCGAATATAACAAGGATTAGTTGGATTACTGTTGGTGGAAGCACTTCCAACAATTTAACTTATGGACAGACAATATTATACTTCAATGCCACAGTAAATGACAGCCAGAGCGATACTCTGTCAGTGAATATAACCTTGACAGATCCAGACCAGGTTAAAGTAATAAACAGCCAACCGATGTCTAATACTACCTATTCTTTTTGGAATTATTCAATTCCAGTTACACTGGAAAAAGCAGGAAACTGGACAGTGAATATAACTGCCACAGACGGACTGAATATCTCAAGCAATTCCTCAATAATAACTGTAAATATAGTCAAGCGAACAACAAGAGAGGGGTGGTATGGTTACAGTTATGGAAATGTTTCGTCAACAAACGAGATAAATGATTTAATCAATTACCAGTTTGAATTGTTAGAATTGCAGAATAATTATTCGACCCTCAATGCGAGCTGGGTTAATGTAAAAGCTGCAATTAATAATAGTTATAACATAAACGTGAGAACAGGATTGAATATTGTTTGGAATTATAATTATTCTATCAGAGACCAAGAAACTAATGCAACCTATAACATCTCTAAAATGTTCCCTGAATTGCTTGGAGACCCATATTCCATAACAATGGAATACATTAGTATAGAATTAGTCAATGTAAGTGGATATACTGTTTCACAATTAGTCAACACCAGTAACACTTTAGCAGAAGCAATACTTATGTACACGAATAATAAATTCCCGGTTTATGTAAAAAACTACAATCTCTCTGGATTTGACAGTGCTTATGTCAGACACACCCCGATGCTTTATTTGACAGGAACAGACGGAGGTAATTTAATAAACAAAGAAATTGCAACAATAAAAACAAATCTTAGTCTGAACAGAATTTATTATAACTTAAATTCTGCCACAAAAACAACAGCAATGAATACACATATTGCTTATAGCACCCTCAGAAGCGCAGTAAACAGCACTTCCCTCAATGAGCCTAATGTCATCTCTCTGAATAATATGGATGTCTTGGTATTCAACAATCTGTCAAGTGAACATAATTATAGCCTTGCTCTTTCTGAAATACCTTACATTATTGGCAAAGATGCTTGGACTCATGCAGACAATTATGTCATTGAGACAGACACAGACGGCACTTTTAATGTGAGTGTTGATGCTTATGGAATTTCTGTGGTTTATTTTGAAGATCTCGACCACGTGACAATAAGTGGCTTAACAAGCACTGCATACAAGCAAACAGTTCCTTTTACAGGAAATGCGAATTATACCAAAGGACAAGCGCAAGCTGGAAGCTGGAATCTTGATCTCAACAATGATATACTTATAGATTTATACGACCCGCATTATTATGAAAAGACTAACTTCATAACTTATTACGGATGGCTTAATGTATCCAAAATTAACTACAAAGAATTGTGTGACAATTCCATAATTATAATAGCAGACAAAAACAACCAAGAAGTAGACAGTTTAACAGCCAATTGTACTCTTTCAAATCCTTCAGCAGAAATATATGGTTATGTCAGTGTCTTTGACTATTCAAATACAGACGCCTGGTTTAACAATAAAACAGCAGACGTGGGTAATTGGACAATTCTGAATGAGAGCATGAACCTATTCATAGATGGTATAGATGTTGGTGTTGGAGGAACGAATTTCTCAAGCAGAATGAAAGACTTGGTAGATTATGTCCAGATTCAAAAAAATAAGAAGGCCCTGTTGAATACTTATACAGCATATCAAAACTTTTCCACATGGGGAACAGGAGGAGTAATGAGAGAAAGTTGTGTAAACAGGTGGAATGGTGCGAGTTCTACAACTCCAGATAATTATTCGAGAGAGGACTGGAGCTTGGAATTGAACAAATCTGCATGGCTTCATTCTCATAATGTAAAAGTCATTTGTCAGGCATTTAACAACAGAACAACAGACGGAAGTTATATAATATCCAATTATACAGAGTTGCAGGACATTTATTTTGCTTCAAGGGTATTGGGGTATGATTATTTCTACTTAAGTCAGCCAGACTTTAATTATCCTTTCACAGAATATATTTATGATGTCGGTGATGATTTGAGCAGTGCTCCATTGACAAATGATAATGAAACCTATTATAGATTGTACAGCCAAGGTATAATTTATTATAATAAAAGCTCTGGACACGGGTGGATTGACGACGGAAGAGTAATACAAAACTCGCAGGTATGTTTTAATTTATATGATAATAATGCAAATCCTGTTACTTTTAATTTCAACATAAATAAGCCAGGAACAACAGATACAAGCGATTACGATATTAGTGATGGAAATTTGTCAGTCGGAGTTTGGACTAACGTATGTGCTAATATTTCTAATCCGCCAAACAACGGGAGATATTTGATAGAAGCGTGGGTAATGCCAAGAAGTACACTCTCAGGACAAGGATTAGCTTTTGGATATGTAGATTATTCTAATTATAGTGTTTATTCTTACTGGGATAGTTCCCAGCCAGATAACTGGAATGCGTATCAGTCAGGAAGAAACTGGGAAGTGAATGTTTTGTTAACTGATATAAAAACTGCGAGCATAGACACGAGCGATAAAATAAATCAGACAAATACTTTTACTGCTGCAAATGTAACCATAAATATATCCAGCGCTTATCCATTTAATATATCTGTCTTTTCAGACATAATCTCTGTTGATTCTTCTTATACAAATTTAACTTACAATGGAATTCAATTGAATATCGCAGACAGCAACGATTGTGACAATTCTAACCCCACTTTTGCTAATACAACTATCAATGAAGAGATACACGGAGCATGCAGGAAATTAATAGGAAGCAATTATTCAGTAAGAATAAGAATTCCTTCTCTTTCAGAAAGGGTATATGTAATAACAACAATAGATACAGAATATCCACAATTTTCTGATTATTGGGACAATAATGCAACTCAAATTGGGACAGGAACAGGATATTTTAATGTTACAGTAACGTCAACAAACGGAACAGTCATCTTGCAGTTTGCAGGGACAAATTACACTGCCTCTAACTCTTCAGGTGATGCAACAGTATTCAATGTAACTATATTTCCTATCTCTACTGGAACATACCCCTATAACTGGACAGCATATGGTAATGGGACAAGTGCCCTATTCAACATCTCCAACCACAGATATTATACTGTGAATTCTTCTGGACAATGTTCTCCAGCCTTAGACGAAGATTGGATTATCGAAGACGAGCAGACATGTAATGGAGTTGAAGTAACAACAGGAACAGGGAGTACATTTATTACAAGTACTGGCTTATTATATTTAATAAATGGTGCAAACCTTACTACAAGGGGGCTGAATGTCTCTGGAACAGGAAATAAAGTTTTCATAAATATAGGGGGTTCAATAAGGATTTAAATGAAATATAAATTATTTTTATTGCTTTTTCTTGGAGTTATCTTTCTTTCAGGTTTTGCAATTTCAGATATAGGTTCTGTTAATTATGGAGGAGACAATTCTTCTGTACTAAATCCTTCCAATACAATAGAAGGACTTTTCATTGCCTGGCAAAATATCACTCCTTGCGTGGAAGACTGGGAGTGCAGTTCATGGAGCAGTTGTTCAGGAGATACTGAAACACGAATCTGTACAGACTTGAATTCTTGTGGAACAACAATAGATAAACCAGACGAAACTCGGGGTTGTGAAATAATCACTGTTGCAGGAGGAGGCGGGGGTGGAGGAGGTGGAGGCATAGTGAGTTATATATATGCAAAACCAAAAACCTTCAGTGTAACTCCAAGCCAAATCAAATTATCCCTGACTCCTGGAAAAGTCACAACCAAAAACATTATTATAGAAAATAAGGATAACAAAGTAATAACCATAGATATAAGCGGAGAAAACATAGAAAATTTCACTTTGATAAAAGAAAACCGGTTAACTATCCTTCCAAATGAATCCAAAGAACTTTCTCTTGATTTTATAATAAGAGAGAATACTATCCCAAACATATATCTTGGAAAGCTGATTTTAAAAAATAATGCAGACAAAAGCCAAGAAGAAATCTTAGTTATAATGGAAGTGCAATCGGTAGGCGCATTGTTGGATGTGGGCGTAGAGATTTTAGAAGAATATTCAAGAGTCCCCCCAAACAAAAATATCTTAGCTAAAATAAGCGTCTTTAATTTAGGAACAGAAAATAAAAGAAATGACATAACAATTAATTACATAATAAAAAATGAAGGGGGAGAAACAATATTGGAAGAGAGAGAAACAGTTTCTATAGAAACGCAAACAGGGTGGGTAAAAAGGCTGACAACTCCAAGCAATACTCCTTATGGCAGATATGTTTTATATGTAACAGCAGTTACCTCTGACGGAAAAATAGCAAGCGCAAGCGACACCTTTGATGTAGTTTCTCCCCAGGTAGAAAAAGCTTATATATTAATAGCAACATTAGTTACTTTAATTGGTGGAATAGTGCTTTATTTCACAATAATAAAAAGAGGAAAGACAGAAGAAATCACAAGAAAAATAGGATTAGGGGATATTTTAGGAAATGAATAATAAAAAAGAGGAAAAAAGAAATGGCAACATCTATAGTAATAGATTCTAACATAATAACGATAAGCTCAAAGCTGATATCTATTGCCTTGAGCATAGTTGGCTTGTTTCTTTTGTTTGAGATTAAGTCGAGAGTCATAGATGCTCTAAAACCGACTTTTATATATTTTATAATGGCAGATGTGACTATGGCAGTTATAAGAACTCTCGGAATAATGGACGAATTGGGTTTATTAGTTTCTACTTTCTATGATTCAGCAATAGTAATTTTTTCTGTATTTCTGTTATTAGCTATTTTAAGCTTTTACAGATTCACAATTGGTGTTACAAGGCAGATAGAAAGAAAAATCTATGAACCAGAAAGCGTAAGAGAGGAAAGACCACAAACCTCAATGATTCATGCGAGCAAGTTAAGAGAAATGGAAGAGAAGATTAAGAGGGTAGAAGAAAGAATAAAAGAAGGAAGCATGAAAACAGGAGAAGCAGAAAAAACTGGAAAAAAGTTCAAATTGCAGCTCGCTTCATTAAATGAAGCGTATGAAGGAGGATACATAAGCAAGGAAGCATATGAAAGAGGAAAAGAAAGAATAAAGCAAGTTTCAGAGCAGCTCAAGAAAAAACATTTATAAATCGAATAAACTATATATTATACAATGACTGAACAGGAAATTCAGCACAAAGCGATTACGCATACGCATCGCGAAAATAAACAACACAAAATAGGAGATTTTGCATAATGGAAGAAGACGCACAGGAAATGATTGATGAGGTTGATGAAGAAGAACCAAGAAAGAAATATAAAGAAAATAAGAGTGATGGCACAGAGTTAGTTAAAGAGGCTGTTCTTGATTTGGATAGGGAATTAAAAAGAATAAGGGATGAAAAAAATTCTCTAAATTCTGAAATTAGAAAGATAGACAATATCATAAAAAATGCTGAAGAAGTAGGAAAAAAAGTTGAAAGACTCAGATATGAAAGAAGAATAGAAAGGCTTGAGACTGAAGAAGCGAAATTGATTGAAAAGAAAAGGAAATTAGAGCAAAAAGACGAGTCTTTGAACAAGAGATTAGGCAAAGTCAAGAACATAAAGGAAAAACTCAGCGGAGTTTAATTTACTTCTTAATAAAAACATTTTAAAATTCATAATATAATTACAATTTATGGAAGTTACATTCAGAAAGTCTGATCATGTTGTTATTGAATTTTCAGAGAAGCAGCTCTATGATCTCTTTTCTTATTTTAATAGTTGTTATTCTGGCATAAACGGAAAAAAAAGATTTTATGAGGGTGGAGCCTTAGGATTTTCTAAATCAGGCAAAATAGAAATAGTCCCTGATATCTGGACTCCTGGATGCACAAGAAAAGAAGAATCCTACACAATCTCTGACAAAATGATGAAATTAATAGAAGAAAAGAGGGGGGAACAATTTGCAATTCATCATTTTCATTCACATTTAAGCGATTTACCTTTCCCCTCTGTAGATGACCCTTACAATGTATTTGATTTAATAGGGATAGTTTCTTTAGGCGACTCCAAATATAGCGATTTCAGGATTTTTCAGCAATTAGGTTATTGTTCCTACCCCCCTCATTTGGGAAATATAAAATCGGAAAAAAATATAAGCACGCTTGTCAGATTTGATAAAAATAAAAGAAAGATAAGCTTCTTTCCTATAGAAAAAGAAGTAAAAATTAGCGTGTCAGATCTGCCTTTCCTAAGAGATTGGTAATCAAAAAATAAATTTTTATATACTCTCTTTATTATACTCTTTCATGCGGAGGTGGCACAATGGTACTGCGTCTGCCTGCAGAGCAGATTTTCGGGAGTTCGATTCTCCCCCTCCGCTTTCAATTTAATAATTAATTTAATCTGTTAAATTGAAAACCTCGGCCCTCCGCTTCGAATATAATGAGAAGTGATTAGCCCAAATTATAAATTTGGAGCCTCGGCCTTGACTTCACTTGAAGAAAAAATTTACTTTTTCTTCATCTTTCTTACAACCTTTGCAACTTTTCTCATAATATTATCCTTCAAATGTAGTGCATGATGAGGACAGACTTCAATGCAGCAAAAACACCTTATACATTTTTTTTCATTAATAATCGGATAAGGATTCAAAATTATGGCTTTCATAGGACAATGTTTCGCACAAATCCCGCATTTTATGCATTTATTTTCATCAACAACAATTTTTTCTTTTGTCATGCCGAGTAAAACAGCATTAACCATTGCTCTTTTAAATCTAGAAGGCTTTTCAAATCTCAAATTTGGAATTTTTTTTAAATCTCCAATTATTTCTATATTGTAACTCCCCAATCTCCTCTTAACTGCTTCATTAATAGTGAAAATATCTTTAGCTTTATATCCCATCAATTTAGCACAAACAATATCTAAAGCAACAGCATTTTTACTGGCTAATAATAATCCTACTTTCTTTGGTTTACCAGAACTGGGTCCCTCAGCTTCCATAGCAATAACAGCATCCATGACATTTAATCCGGGTTTAATATTTTGATAAATATCAACAAGAAGCTCAGAAAAATTTTTCTCTCCTTTTGCATTTCTATGATATACTTGTTTCACTCCTCCTGGAATGCATCCATAGAGATTTTTTATTGCTCCTGTTAATTTTGTAAGAGTATGTGTTTTTAATTTAGGGACATTTATAACTAAATCAGCCTCTTTTACAATTTTAGGTAGATAAAAATGTTTCAATATCTTTGCTTTCTTATCTTTAACTTTAACTAATTTCTTTTCTTCTAGAACAATTGGCTTTAATCCCCAATATCCAGTTTTTCTAAGATTATTTTCTGTATCAGTAAAAGAACTCTCTCCAACAACAGCCTTTTTAAATTGTTTAAGTAAAGATTTAACAATTGAGGGATTAGTTATAATTGCATTTAGATTTTCTTTATAATAACCAAGAACATTTGGTTTGATTAAAATATTTTTGTATTTACTTTTATCAAAGTTTAACAATTCTAAAAGTCTTTTTACTGCTTTATCTATCTCTTTTTGATTATAATTCTTACACTTTACTATAGCAACTTTTTCAATACTCTTTTTCATTTTATAAACTCTAAAAGTTCTGGCAACTTATGAATGTTATTGCTAGGGTCAAAATGCCCCCTATTTTTTAAAATTAGAATTTTTGCATCGAGATTTTTCTTAAACATATTAACATTAGACAGGGGAACATAAGGGTCATTATCAGAAAAGATTGCAACAAAATCATCACAATTTTCTTTAATTTTTCTCCAATTAATAGGTGTTTCCATCCAGGGTTTTGCTATTTCTATTACCTCTTCTCCTTCTTCTTTAATAGTATTTTTATCTAAATGCATCCAAGGAGCAATAAGAATAACTTTCTCAACCTGTTGATTAATAGTTTCAAGATACCTCAAAACTGCCTGACAACCAACACTATGTCCAATTAAAATAATATTTTTATCTGGTTTTCTGATAATATCTCTTAATTTATCAACCCACTCTTTGATTTTTGGTTTATTTGGATTAGGCATTTTTGGAACAGAAACTTCAAATTCTTTATTCTCTAATGATTTCTTAATCCACTGAAGCATTAGTTCTTCAGGACTTCCGTCCCATCCATGAATTATATATGCTCTTTTCATCTTCAAAACGCCCTGGACAGGATTTGAACCTGCGACCTACTGCTTTCTTCTTTTCCTCGAAAAGGAAGAATGGGAGATTTCCCATCTCACTTAGAAGGCAGTCGCTCTATCCAGGCTGAGCTACCAGGGCTTGATAAAAACAAGAAAAAATTCTATTTAAAACCTTTCTATATAAGAATTATTTCACCTCAATCTCATCCAAATCTTTCACTAATACAGAATTCTTGAAAATCTTTTTAGCAGCATCTAAAATTCTCTTAGGATTTTTGTTGTATCTCTGGCTTATATGTGTAAGAACGAGTTTCTTTGACTTGGATTTCTTTGCTATTTCTGCTGTCTGCCTGACATTTAAATGCCTGTACTTTTCTGCCTTGTCTTCCAATTCAACCCCAAAAGTAGACTCACAAACAAGCAAATCAGAATTTTTTACAAAAGGCACAATGTTCTTGTTAAAAGAGGTGTCAAACACAAAAGAAACCTTCTTACTATCTTCTTCATAAGTCAAATTTTTAGCGAAGTATTTTCTTCCATTGTAAGTAACGTCTTTCCCTTCTTTCAATTTTTTCAAGATTGGTCCTTTTAATTTAGTCTTTTGTAATTTTTTCTTGTCAATTCTCAATCTTCCTTTTATTACAAAAGCATAAGAATTACACGGTATGCCATGCGTCATCTTCTCTGCTTCCAAATAGAATTCTTCATTCTCAAAAAACTTTTTTTCTACTTCTTCAATATTTATTTTATACTTTCCCTGAAATGCAAAAGTTCTGAGAATTGCTTTCATGAATTCTTTTGTTCCTCTTGGCCCATAGATATTCAAAGTTTTATTATAATTACTGAACGCCAATGTCTGCAACAAGCCAGGCAAGCCAAGCACATGATCTCCATGCCAGTGTGTAATTAGAATTCTTGTTATCTTGTTGGGATTCAGTTTTGCTTTTCTCAATTGCCTCTGTGTTCCTTCTCCGCAATCAACAAGCATTGCTTCATTCTTATATTCCAATAAAATAGAAGTATGATTTCTCTCTGCACTTGGAATAGCATCTGATGTTCCCAAAAAAGTTAACTTAATCATAGACATACAAGTAAAAAAACATTTATATAATTTGTCAATTCTGTCTAAGAAAAAATAAGTCTTATTTCTTCAATGCAGTTGAAGCAGGAGAAATGCAGATTATCGTATCGCCTCTTAAAAATGTAAGTCCAAGATTTCTCTTTACCTCTCCATTTTGCATTTCTTTTATGTTATCCAGTACCAAATTAATGTGGATATCAAATGCCAAAAGAGTACCTACGAATTGCTTGTCTCCCTTCAAATAAACTAAAACTTCTTTTCCTTTCGAGTTGTTCAGTAAATCCAAAGGTCTCTCGATACCACTAACCATAAATTAATTCATAGAAGTTCATTTATAAAAGTTTCGCCAATTAAAAGGAGAGTTACAAAAGATATTTAAATCATTTTTATTCTCTTTTATTATGAACAAAGGAAGAAAGATATCTGGAGGAAGATACATTAGAAACAGGAAAAAGAAACTATATGAATTAGCTGGACAGAAAAGAATAGTAAAATTAGGGGCAGAAAAAAGAAAATCAAAAAGAGTAAAAGGAGCAAATAAGAAAGTATTTTTGCTTAGAGCAAAATTCGTCAATATAAACGACAATGGAAAAGCAAAAAAACTGGAAATAAAAAATGTTCTTGAGACTCCTTCAAATAGGTTCCTGGCAAGACAGAATATCATAACAAAAGGAACAATAATAGAGACAGAGGCAGGGAAAGTTAAGATAACAAACAGACCAACACAGGAAGGGGTGATTAACGGAATTCTTATAAAGTGATTTTAGTCAACTTTTACTATTTTATCATAACTATAAAAAGAGAAAGATTTATATATAGGAAAGCTTTATAAATCTTACTAGAAATCTGTAAATAAAATGAGTTTTGTAAAGAAATGTCCGGAATGTGGAAGCATAAACCTCACCTATGACTCTTATCTTGGGGAAATAATCTGCAATGATTGTGGTCTTGTCATTGAAGAAAAAATGGCTGACAATGGCGCTGATTTGCAGGGAAAGTTTGACAAAGATGAGAAGAAAGGAAGAGGCGGAGCTCCGATAAGTATGCAGAAGTTTGATAAAGGTTTAACAACAAACGTCGGAGAAATTTCCGATATCTATAAATTAGAACCAGGGCAAACAAGGAAATTCTTAAGATTAAAAAAATGGCAGGAAAGAGTTTCAACTTCAATTGAAAGGAATTTGAGACTTGCTATGGCTGAATTGAGAGTTATTGCATCTTATTTGAATTTGCCAAATGTAGTGAGAGATGAAGCCTCAAGAATCTACAATTATGTTCTTCAAAGAGGGCTTGTAAGAGGAAGAAGCATGGAATCTGTAATTGCTGCCTGTTTATATGCCGCATGCAGAAGTTACAATATTCCAAGAACCCTGGATGAAATGGCAACAGCCTCTGACGTAGAAAGAAAAGAAATAGGAAGAACTTATAGATTTATAATAAGAAAGCTCGGAATTAAAGTGAAACAGAGTTCTCCAAAAGATTACATTTCAAGATTCTCTTCTGTCCTTAAATTGTCTCCTCGTACGCAAAATGATGCTTTAAATGTCCTTAGAAATGCAGAAAAAGTGGAATTAACATCGGGAAGAGGGCCTGCAGGAATAGCTGCTGCTGCTTTGTATGTCGCTGCACTGATGAACGACGAGAAAAAAACACAAAGAGAGGTTGCAGACATTGCAGGTATAACAGAAGTAACAATAAGAAATAGATACAAAGAATTGATAGAAAAGCTCAAACTCGAAGACAAGATAAAAGAAAAAGAAATAATTCAAAGATAATTCTATTCGCAATGCGGAGTATAGGATTCGAACCTATGCAGGCACTAAGCCAACAGGTCCTAAGCCTGTCCCGTTTGACCGCTCCGGCAACTCCGCTTAAGAATACAATTAATTTATGATATAAAAAGGTTTAGAAATCTTACTCCAAACCATAAGTGGTTCTGCAAAAGCTATCTGTAGCACACTTTGAAAGCAATAATTTCTTCAACCAAGCCATGTCTTTTTGTCCTGTCCCAAGAATAGGGGCATAATACCTAAAATCATTACATTCTTTCTCTGTCAAAAGTCCGTCAAATATTACCTGATCCCCAAAAACCTGATTATCCCTATATGTGCCTCTTCTTTTATTAGCTTCTTCAATAGCTTTAACTAAAGTCCATTTTGTTCTGACAGTTAAAACTTCTTTAGTGTCTCCTGTATATCTGTATGCTTTGTAGAAATATGCTTTATCATCTGCGGCTATTGGAAGTGCCCCATCGTCTATTTTAGTAACAAAAACAGCAGTTTCGAGTTTAATCTTGCTCCCAAAATTAGTATAAAAAGAAATTTTGCTATTGTCATTCAATCCAAATGTTGAAAATACTGCAACTGAATAATCCGTTTGGCATCCCTTACCTATTAAAAGAATGTCTCCTGATTCGAGATTCTGATCAACGTTTACTTCTATAAAATCATTTCTTTTTGAAATCAAAGAAGTTAAGTAGCTTACAGAAGTAGGAAGAGTGCCAGAAACAGTGCCCGAAACCTCTATTCCTGTAACTCCTGCATTTTTTAATGCTCTACTTACGAATTTGGCAGAATTATCAGTGCAACTACCAGAATTGGAACTCAAACAATCAACAGCAATAATCCCTGCCTGCTGCCAAATCTTGGTGCCTAGAGTAACTTTAACTGGAATTTCTTCTATTGTTACTTTTACTGATGGAGTTGATTTCTGAACTGTTCCTGTTCTGTCCCAACTAAAGAAACTATTCTGTTCTGCTGTTACTTCTTTCGGATCTGTAGAAACAACAGGAGATTCTTTTGGTGCAGAAACTGCTGCTTGTTGTCCAAGAATATAGGGCTCTTGATATACATAAACAGGATGCTTATTGTCGCTCAAATCAACTGTATAGTATCTGTAAACAGCACAAAAACCTTTTGCTTGTTTATTCTCATTATAATAAACGTCTCCAGTACTGCAAGTCTTGCCATTTGTATCTTTTTCATTGAGAGAAATTCCATACTTCCCTTGATATTCATAATTCCAGTCAAATAACTTTGCAATATGATTTGCTTTGTTAGTCCATTCTATAAAGATAGCAGTATGGTCATAATTCTCGTCCCAAACATAGAATATCATGTCTCCTGGTTGAAGACTATCTAATTTTTTTTCTTTGCTGATTGTCTGACAATATGTTCCAGGGAAAAGCCATTTTCCATCCCCTCCTTCTTCTTTGCTTCCTATAGTAATTGTGTGTCCATTAATAGTATACTTTGTTCCAGCAGAGTCAGAATAAATGCATTTTTTATCAACTCCAGCATAATCCAAATAAACTCCATAATATATAGAAGTGAAGCAATTTTTATTTATCTTGTCCAAGGTTTTTCCGTTTATTTGCAGAACCTCTCCTGATACTACTGTATGCTCTAATAGCTTAGCTGCTTCCAGCACTCTTTGTCTAGCATCAGTTAATTTAAGAATATCTTCTTTAGTCAACTTACCTGTAACAATGCCAAGTTTAATCTTGCCTAACAAAACATTCAGCATATCTGCAAAAGCATTTCCTCTTAGGTAATACAATTCTGCTTTCTGGCTACTCCAGAAAACCTTATTCATTATTTCATTAATTAAAGTAACTGCTCCTTCATATCTTTTCATGTCTATTTCTTTATTTATTCCTGCAACCTTTGATTTATACTCTTCATCACCAAGATAATTTCCTTCATTCTGCAGAATTTTCAAATAATTATCTGAAGTTTCATCTAATGTTTCTCCTTCAACAGTAGTTGTTTTTATCACATCTTTAATGCTTTGTGAGTCAAGCCAGCATTTTATGTTATTACTGCCACAAATTCCGACTTGTCTCCATCTCGACTCGCTTGTTCCTGCATAAGGGTCTGTCCCTTGTCCTGGATTTGCGCTCGCACAAACTCTGATTATTCCTTGGTTGTAAATTGCAGGGTTTACTACAGACTCTGCTGCTGACTGCACATTTGGATTTAATAAATTATAAGCACTTGCAGTTCCAGAAACACATTCGCTTTCTGTAGTTATACCTGTCTGATTTGCCTGCTCTGCCAAGTACAAATCCTTCACATAATTCACTGCAAAAGAAGTCGACACTTCTTTAAACCCACACTCTTCCTGCCCGTTCACATTTATGCACATTTCTTTATATCCTGAAGTTGCTGTGAAGTCCTTTGTCTCTGAAGCATAACCTCCAACAGCCACATAACCAGAAGCAACCATATAATTAGAAGATGTGTCATGATAATAAGAACTGCTGGCAGCTCCTTTCAAATAAACTTGATAATAAGCCCCTGAATCTTGTCCTGCATAGATATGGTAGAATACTTTATAATGCGAAGTAGGAGGAACAGTTGCAGTCGTCAAAGTCGTTTCATCAAACCTTCCATGGAATTGTACAGGAGAATCAGGAGAAGTCAGCTGATTTAAGAAATCTGCTCCAGAAGGAACAGTTGCAGACGCATATAACTTACAAACATCATCTCCAAAAGATTCTGTGCTTCTTGCCAAGAATGCATTCTTTGAATTTGCTCCGTAATAATTTACAAAGTAATTGATGGCTTTGTCTGCTCCTTGCCAAGCATCAGCCACTCCGAGATACTCTCCTCCTCCTCTTGCATTTTGTCCTAAAAGGCTAGCCATAATTTTTGGAATTACTAAGTCTGCAAAAGGAAGTGCCTGTCTCCAAAAGAAATCACAAATATAAATGCTGTAAATCTCATCACAGATTCCAACCATCTTTCCAGTGTTAAGACTCTCCTGCAAACAATCTCTGTAAGATTTTTCAATAGACAAAAATCCATCTATTCCTGCTTTTATTCCTGTCAAACAAACAGGTATTGCAATTCCTTCTCTGGCATTAGGCAAGCACAGAGCAATGCTTCCTATTACCCCTGATTGAACAACATCTCTTACTGGATAAGCTCCTCCTAAATTACATCTGCTTGAAGGACAGATTACAGGGTCACAGAGATTAAATATCAAAAGGCAATCATCTGGAGACATGAAATCCTGGCACTGAAAATCAGGAATATCTGCAGCAGGAAGTCCAATTTTAACCTTCTGCCCAAAAATATCAATATAACCTGTTCTTTGGGTTTGTTTGGATGCTTTTTCCACTGCAGTCTGTGCATTTTTGATTATTCTTCTTGCTTCTTCCTTATCAGTTATTCCTGGAAATTGGTCATAAGCTTGCCCTGTTTGAGTATTAATCTGCTCGCAAATATCATCTCCTCCAAGATTTTCTTCTTTTCCATCTTTCCCAACATTGCAAACCCAGAAGCTGCTCACTCTTCCAGAAGCTTCATACGATTGGATATTGCTTCCTACAGGAATAGTTTGTTTTATTGCTGCATACCATCCATTAGTCAAATCAAACGGAACAATCGCAGGCATTCCTTTATATGGCTCTGTTTCATAATATTTCACTTCTGGGTTCAAATACTTGTTCTTGTAAGATGAAATATCATATTTTTGGAAAACAGAAAATGCACTCTTGATTACTGCACTATCTGCATCAGAGACAAGATTCTTATCTCCGTCATAAACTTTGTCAATAAAATATCCATTGCTTGATTCTTGAAGAACTAAAATATATTTTTTACTATTGTATGTTATAGCAGTAGCTGGATAAGTTTTAGTGGCATCCAACCCGCCAAGCTGACTTCCAGCAATTGTTCCTCCATCATATCTTCCTTTTATCGCTCTTTCATCTCCATAAGAATTTGTGGCCCCAATTGAAGTAAATCCGCTATTTCTCAACTGTTCATCAAAAGAGGATGCAAGCAAAGATTCTTTTGATGTGGTTTGAACATCAGACAAAACAGAATAAAGCCCATAATCAGACAATTCTTTCAAATTAGAATTTCCCCTACTCATACAAAACAATTCTATATTTCGCAGTTCTTCTACAGTATAAACTCCTTTGCTGTAATCCAAAGAAAGAGCTTTCAGTATATCTGCCTTGTTTATTGATTCTCCTTTCTTATTAGGATTAGGGTCTGCAAAACTGGTTTCAGGCAAATTCTGCAAGCAAGTGCTGACTTGCTTTTTATATTCGTTTGCGAATCCTTCTGTATTAATAACATCCTCTGACAAGAAATTTGGTGTTGTAAATCCTTTTTCAAGCTCTTTGATTTTGTTGTTCTGTTGAGTCATAAAAGTTGACATCCCTCCAACCTCTTTGTCTATTGTAGCTGCATTTTCAGAAAAACACTGGTCTAAAGAAATTCCCTTTTGTGCACTAATAGCTTTACACTTATTATACCATCCTCCTTCTCCTCTCATAACCATTTGTCTTGCAATTCCTGCTCCTTCTGCATTAAGCAAGAAGTTCTTAACAATCAATGCAGCGCTTGTAGCAAGGCAAGCTGTTTTCAAAGTTTGTGTAACATTTCCTAAACCTCCAGAGATGTTCTCCCAAGTGCCTATGCTCTTGTTCAATTTGTTTATTGTTTTCTTTATCTGGTCAGGAGATAATTCAATCGCTCTCTTTTCAATTCCAATCTTAAAGCTAAAGTCTGTCTGGGTTCCTGCATTGTTTATGTTTGAAAGGACAGAAACTTTTGCTACCTTATTTAAATTAACCTGCATCAGAGTAAAGGAATATCCTTCTGTGAAAGTATTCGTAATGTCTTTGTTCAACTCTACAACCTCTGTTTTTGTTGCTCCTGTGGCTGTTGTAACGCTAATCTGAAGCTTTGCAGAAGTATCCTGGCTAGAAATCAGCTGGAGTGAAATTCCAGATTCAGCTATATACTGTCCTTTTCTCAACTCAAAATATTTGGTTTCTTTAGGAGTATTTGCTACTATCTTAACTCCGTAATCTTTAAAAGTAGGTTCAGAAATTCCATCAAGAGAGATTCTCTTAACTTCTCCATTTATAGTAACATAAGTTTCCCCTACCTCACTGCTAGAGAGCTTAGAAGCACTTTTGCATTCGCTTATTTCTTTTTTTGAATTAGGATAACTCTCAGAAAATTCCTTGCACAAGTCAGAGGCTGTTTTCTTTTGTTCTGCCATCCATGCCAGCATTATCTCTTTGTAAAGTGCCTCTTCTCCGTAAGTTCCTGTTTTCTGATATACTTCAGAAGAAAAACTCTCTCTTAGCGTTTCATAATCTTCTTTTGCATTATTATATATTGATTGCACATCAGAAGGGAGTGCCTGGTCTTGCGCTTCTGCAAAATCAATGATAGAAACAGAATTTCCAGCAAGACTATTATCCCAAGATACTTTTTCATTCTTGTCATTAAAGTTTATTCTGTAAAAAAATTGTTGGCTCGCAATTGCTCTTCCTAATGTTGCGCTTAATCCAACAAAAACTTTCAGTTTATCATTGAGCTCGTTTATTAATCCTTTTGAAGTTTGTCCTGCTCCTACCAAATCAGTAACAACAGAACTTACAGAAGAAAGCTCATCTTCACTGAGTTTTTCATCGTTTTTGTTAGGCATAGAAACAAGGTAAATAAACAAATTCTCTTTGTTAGCTTCTCCTGTTGTTCCCATATATCCCAAATAAACGCTTCTTGCTCCATCCTTGTACAAGAATTCTCCAAGTCCAACATCTCTGTCTGGCTCATTACCAATTTTTAAAATTATTTTTGGACTTATTGTCAAATCAAAATTCTTTACTCCTGTATCTTCCTGGCATTTGATACTTACTTTTTGGACAATTCCGCTTGGAATCAAACTCTTTACTTGACATTTATTCTCCAAAAATTTCTCGTCTTTGGCAACTTCTACAACTTCTGCATTGATTCTCAATTGCGCTCTTGTATCTGCGTTTTCAACACTTTCTAATTTCAATTTTAATCCTGCCTGGCACTCAAATCCAGGAATGTAAATGTTGTTGGAAGTTTCTCCTTTTTTCAAACTAACACTAGATATTTGTTCGTCGTTTGCGTAGACAGAAATCTGTGCTCCGTCTGTACTTATTCCGTCTGCTTTAACATATCCTTTTCCATTCCAAAAACTATATTGATATTTCTTAGCCTCCCACTCCTTATCATTAGGGAATTCTGGAAGATAGAACAATGCATTTCCTATTCCAAAAGCATTCTTTACATTATACTTTATCTTTGCTGTAAGGTTTCCTGAAATGTAATCAGGAATTGCAGAAGCATTTGCCTGCTTTCTCAAAGTAATAACAACATACCCTATATTTCCTAAAACAGGGGTGTTTAAATCTCCCTGAACTCCAAGTGCAGATTTAGCAGGATGAAATCCAATTCCAGCAACTTCTTTTGGATAAGTTCCAGAAAAAGAAATGCTGTCTATTGCTTCGACATCTATGAGAGGATTTATTTTTGTAGCGCCCAACTGGCAAAGGACAGGAACATTGTTTTCCTCTAACAAATCTGTTCTCACAACAGCTGGACTACATCCAAAAGGAGTAATCTGAATTAAAAAATCATTTCCTTGCTGGCACATTGCTTGATTAAATGCGCTTGTTTCTGTTGAAGAAGTGAATTGAAATGCCTGCACATTTGAAGTCATATAAGATGCAGAAAGCAAATTTGAAGATAATATAAAAGCAAATAGTAAAAGCATTCCAATAAATATTTTTTTATTCAATATCATTTAAAGCTAACCCCCAGTTTGCTCTCATCTAACAGCAGATAATTATTCTGGAGACTTTCCATTGTTGTTGGAACAGGGAAGTCTTCTGCGTTTATTTCAATATTATTTGAACTTTGCAAGTCGCTTTCTAAAATGTAATAATCCTGTTTTCCTCCTCCTGCAAGAACATTAGATAATATCTGTGCTGGAATCTTTATATCAAAACACTGTTTTTCTTTCAGTCCAAATAGTGCTCCAATTCCAGACATTGGAACTTCTGCGCACTGTTTGGTGGTTCCTTCTTTTAACTGCACTGAAGAATCCTTGTAAATATAAACTGTAATTTCATACTGTCCTTCTGACAATTCAACCTTTTTCTCTTCTGGGTAAGAAATTACTTTTGAATTTCCTTCAGAAGTAAAATAAATCATGGCTCTTCCATTGTAACTGCTTCCGCCTAAGTTTAATGCAATATTCAAATCATAAAGCTTGTCCAGAATAATGTCTGCAGTCCCTTGCTGAACTGTAGAATATTGGTATCTCGCTTTTTCAAATCCATCTGCACTGGCAACTACAAATCCATTGACGCATTGAGGAAATTCTGTTGTCAGTACTCCAGAAGTGGTTTCTCCAATGTCACAACTCTCTCCGAAACACTCATAAGAAATCTGGGAGTCTACAGGATTAAGATTGGTGTCATAAGTCCTGACAGTAGTTCTCGTATTCTTGTAAGGACATAATTCAGCAGTAACAGTGCTGGCAGTTGCATTCAAGGGTGTTCTGGGCTTGTTTCCCTGAATCACGACAGCGAGAGGAAACTGGAATATTTCTTCCCCATTAGTAACCTGCACTAAAACAGGATACTTTACATTATAGACAAAATGATAAGGAACATAACAAAATCCCAAAATTCCCAAATCAGGCTGATTTCCTACAGGATTTGCAATCAAAAGAGCATTTTCAGAAGGAGAAACTTCAAAGCTATTGCTCCAGTTTCTTGAATTGATAAATCTCGCTGTTCCGCTTATGCCTGCATTAACAAAGAAATACTTCTCTTCTGTTGTTGTTGGACTTTCTGTTGAAAGAGCAAGGGTATTTGTCTCAATTGCATCTTGCAAATCAGAGAAAACTTTATTTGCATTCCAAGTTTTCGGCGAGCATGTAATTTCAACTCCATCAACAGGAGCATACAATCTTAAAATGTCAATTCCGTAATTCTCCAAAAATAATTCTTTTTGTTCTTTTTGATAAATTTTCTTGGCTGAATTGTAAAGCATTCCAAGATAAGACTTAACCACAACATTATGATTAGAAACTAAAACCGTGTCTTCTCCTTTAGTAACTCTCATGTTCATATTAAGATTTACATTAACATTATCATTCTTTATATCAACAGTTGCTTTTGGTTCCTCTTGGTAAATTTCAAAACCTTCATTGTAATAATTCTCGTAATTGCACTGCCTTATTCTTTCATTAATAAAATTTGCCAGCTCTTTTTCCATTTCTCCTTCACTAGGAACTTGTTCTTTCTGAATATTATTGCTAGAAACATAGTACCAATAAGGAATTGGATTTCCAAAAAAATTCAATTGGGATGAGAAAGGCATATACGCGTTTCCAGGAGAAAACTCAGGCAATTCTATATACCCTCCCTGACTTTCCAAAACATCAATTCCAACTTTGGTTTTGTCTTCCAAACACGACAGAAAACTATTATAGAAAGGTTGTATGCTTGCTGGAATATTTACAATTCCAAGATTTCCTCTGAGAAGAAGAAAACCAACAACAACTCCAACAATAATTATGCCGATTATAATAAAAATAGTAACTTGCGCCCTCTTGTTCCCCCTTTTATGAAACATAAAAAGATAATGAAAATTATATATATAAATCTTATTTATCTATAAGGAAGTGCCGGGGTCGTTCTTCTCATTGACATAAACCCTGCAATTACTATAAGAATTCCTCCTGCGATGGTTATGTAATTCTTAATTGGGTCTGTAAATCCCAAGTTTACAAAATTAAATCCAAGATTTATGAAATACAATCCTACAATCAAATGCACAAAGAGCCAAATCATTCCAGTATTGTTTCTCCTGTACTGCCCTCTCTTTTCCATCAATCAAATTATGAAATAAACTTTTTAAACATTTCTTAACACTATTATAGGAAGGTTAAGCGAAGGAAACTTCGTGTCCTCGCGGTCCTGTAGTCCAACGGCTAAGATATATCCTTGACGTTGTAAGGAACCAAGGTTCCTTGACAATCAACTTCCTTTAAGGGAGTGATGGTAAACATCAAGATGGATAGGACCCAGGTTCAACTCCTGGCAGGACCACTTCATTCGTAAAACCTTAACTTTAAAAACCCAATTTCTTTTTTCTTTTTAACTAAATTACTGAATTAAATTCAGCAAATTTCGATGCTTTTGCATTTATGCAAAATCTTGTCGAATTCAGTGACGCGATGAAAAAACCAAAGACAACAAACAGATATTGTCCGTATTGTAAGAAGAAAACAGAACAGAAAATAAAGTTAGTTTCTACAGGAGCAAAGAGAGGAACCTTGACAAGAGGAAGCATTAGCAGAGCAAAGAAAAGAGGAAGAGGAGTAGGAATTGGAAACAAAGGAAAGTGGGGAAGTAAACCTGCTGTAAGCAAATTCAAAAGAAAATCAAAGACAACAAAAAAGACAAACATAATGTATACATGTTCAATCTGTGGCAAGTCTAAATACCAAAGAAAAGGACAAAGGACAGGCAAGATAGTTCAAGAATAAAATGGCAATTGCAAAAAGAAAAAAGAAATTTTTTGATGTTGAAATACCGATAATAGCTAAGCAAACACAAATGCAGGCTTATGAACTTGGAGAGTTAGAAGGCAGATTTTTGAAATATGATTTGACGAGAATGCTCAAAGGAAAAAGCATCATGCTCACTTTGAAAGTTAATATTCAGGGAGAAAGTGCAATTGCTTCTCCTAAAAAGATTATGTTGCTTCCTTACTTCTTGAGAAGAATGGTAAGAAAAGGAACAAACTATGTAGAAGATTCTTTTTTAGCAGAATGTAAAGATAGTAAAATTATAATAAAACCTTTTTTAGTAACAAGAAGAAAAGTTTCAAGGGCAGTAAGAAGTGCTCTAAGAAAAAGGGCAAAAGAAGAATTAGTAAATTATATTAAAGATAAAACAGCAGAAGAGTTATTTGATGAAACTCTTAAAAGTCAGATTCAAAGGCCATTAAGCCAAAAACTCAAAAAGATTTATCCTTTGTCACTTTGCGAGATTAGAGTTTTAGAAGTTAAGTAAAATAAGCCTCCAAGCGGAAATTGTTCCTCAATTTCGCATGTAGTCTTTTGCTACGCAAAAGCCTCCAGAGGGATTTGAACCCCCGACCTACTGCTTACAAGGCAGCCGCTCTACCACTGAGCTATAGAGGCATAAGATAGGGAATAAAAATAGGTTTAAAAGATTTCTTATTAACTTATTCTCCCACTACTTCAGCTTTCTCAGAGTCAATCAGAATCTTCGCAATTTCTTTTGGGATATTTGCCACCTGTCCTTTTTCATAAGCCCCCATTTTTTCTCCAGTCAAGCCAACAAACTCATCAACATGTTCCTTGAAGACAATAAGTTCATTTTTCTGCTCTTCTTTGTTTCCGTTCAGAATCTCGCTCAGTTTTTTTTCAGATAAATCAATGGATTTCATCAAATCCTCAAAAAGACTTTTTTCAAATGGGAGCATATTCTCAAAATCCTGCTTTGAAATACCTGTCTCAGCAGCCACTAAAACTAGATTCAAAATTTTTTTCTTTCTTCTCAATATCAATTCTTTGAAGAGAGTTATAGCATTCTCGAGTTGTTTTTTTGTTTTGACAATAACATCAGAAAAAACATCGTTGTCTTTTGAAGCAATGTCCCTCTTTTCTCGCAGATAATTGGCAATCTCATTCACAAAATTTTTTCCAAGAAGCTGTAATTGGTCAGAATATCTCTCCTTTCGTGCTGCCTCATAAATATCATTATAAGTTATCATAAAAATAGAAACCTTGAGAGACTTTTAATAATTATTGTATATTATCATTACTTTAGAAATCCAACTTTTCCCAAAAGCTCTTTTCCTGTAAGTCTTCCTAATTTTCCTTTTCTCGCTTCGTTTTCACAGAACTTCTGTTCTCTTGGAAGAGAATTATTGTAAAAAAGAACAGGAACCGGGTCTGCTGAATGGCTTTTCAATTTACACGGAGTGCAGTGGTCTGCTGTTATTACAACTTTGATTTTGTTTGGAGGAGCAAATTTTCTCAGAAAATTAAACAGAGTTCTGTCAATGTATTCCAGCATTTCTTTTTTTTCAACAGGCTTGTTATCATGCCCAGGAACATCTGGTTCTTTTATGTGAATGTAAGCATAATCTGCGCTTTTTCTGTTTCTCCACAAAATCCAATTGGAGAATTTGCATGCCTTTGACAAACCATCGCGTAAATTTTCATACACATCCATCTTTTTTAGTCTTGGATAAGTAAATGAAAAAGTTTTCATTCCAGAAGCAATTGAAAAACCTTTTTCTAAAGGCATATATGCTGCAGAAATCCATTTCTTATAAAATTTTAATTTAGGAGCTTCTATTCCTGCTCCCCTCACAAGAATAAAGTTCGCAGCTAATTCCCCCCTTTTCCTTCTGTTTTCATTTACAGGGTGCTTGTCAAGGATGTCAAATGCCTTTTCTAAAAACTCGTTTACAATATTTGCAGTATATTGTGAATTCTCCTCATCATCAAGAGGCTTGCATTTTATTATTTTATTAGATGTTTTTATTTGCCCTCCAAAATATTGCGTATCATTTCCAGAAATATTATCAGAAAATCCTCCTTTGAATACTAAAACACCTCTATGTCCCACAGTCGATTTAAAGACAAACTGACATGGAAGTTTTATATGGTTGTTCAATGTTTTTGCAAGAGCTTCTGCTTCCCCTGTTGTTAGGGTTCTTCCTGCTCTCCTATCAATAATATTCCCTGTTTTATAAGAATCAATTGTCGCAAAATTCGCTCTTAAAGCTAAATCTCCTCTCACTAATTTTATGTCTGCCCCTCTTGCTTCTAATTGCCCCCTTGTGCTTGAAATCAATTCATTTCCAAAAATAGAAACTACTGCTTCATCTGACTCAGGAATAAAACCCGGTTTTACAGGATACATATATCCCATTTCTCCTCTTGCAGCCAAAAAATTAGCATTAGGCATATTCGCTGCTTCCAAAGGAGTTTTGTCTCCTAACTGCTTGTTTGGCAAATCTGCCATTCCATCAATAATAACGAGAATTCCTTTCATCTGAAAAACTCCTCTTTTTTCTCATATTTTTCCGAAGCGAGCAATCTTTATAAAAATTTATATTCCTTGAGAAAGCATTATAAATCTTCTAACATTTAATCAGGTATGTTTAAGTTTTTAAAAGAAAAAATAGAAAAGTGGACAAAAAATCTCGCAAAAAAGGCAGAAGAAAGCAAAGAAAAAGAAGAAAAGAAAAAGCCAGAAAAAAAGCAAAAAGTCAAGAAAGTACTTAAGGTAAAATTAGAGGAGGAAGAAGAAAAAGAGGAAAAGAAAAAGGGATTTTTCCAAAAGATAGGGGAAAAGATAGCCTCAATAAAAATTTCTGAAAAAGAATTTGAAATTTACCAGGAAGAATTGGAGATGCTCCTTCTTGAAAATAATGTGGCTCTTGAAGTTGCAGAAAAAATAATTCAGGATTTAAAAGAAAAAATAGTCGGAAAAGAATTTTTGAAAAAAGAGGCAGAGGCAGAAATAAAAGAAGCATTTAAAGAAATAATAAGAGACATTTTAGTTACGCCCCAAAATTTAGCAGAACAAATAAAAGAAAAAAACTCAGACCAATCAAGAGAACCTTATGTGATCTTGTTTTGCGGAATAAACGGTTCAGGGAAAACAACAACTATTGCAAAAATAGCAGAAAATCTCAAATCAAGAGGGATTTCTTGTGTAATGGCTGCTGCAGATACTTTCAGAGCAGCGTCTATAGAACAATTGAAAGAACATGGAAGTAAAGTAGGGGTTAAGGTAATAAGCCATGAATATGGAAGTGATCCTGCAAGCGTTGGTTTTGATGCAATACAATATGCAAAAAAGAATTTCATCAATTGCGTTTTAATAGATACAGCAGGAAGAATGCACACCCAGAAAAATCTCTTGAGGGAAATGGAAAAAATAGTGAAAGTCTGCAAACCAGACAAGAAAATATTTGTAGGAGAAAGTATAACAGGAAATGATGCGATAGAACAAGTGAGAAGTTTTGACTGGGCGATTGGAATTGATGGAATTGTTTTAACAAAAGCAGACATTGATGAGAAGGGAGGCACATCTCTTTCTGTCGGTTATGTGACAAAAAAACCTATTTTATATCTTGGGACAGGACAAGCCTATGATAAGATAGAAGTTTTTGATAAGGAAAAATTTATCAAGAGATTAGGATTGTAAAAATTAATACCTGTACAAATTCTTTGCTTTTATTTTCTGGGCTTGAAAAAAATTCTTGCAGAAATTTTTGGCTATCTTAACGTCAAATTTCTTGCAACTGAAAATATCTATGAATACCCTGTCTTTAATTTCATCAAGATGAACTGTTATTGAAGAAGTCATTATGAATTGCATCATTGAATATCCTTCCAAGGTTGCATTACCAATAGGAAATCTTTTTACTATCGGTTCTCCAAATGGAACCATCTCAATCTCTTTGCAAATCTCTTTAGAAAATTCTTTTAACTTTTCTGGATTATTCATGAGAGAATGCTCGCATCCGTTAAGGTCTATTGACAATGATTGCCCCCACACTTCCTTCATAATTCAATATTAATAAAAATTTCACTTAAAAACTTTTCCCTATCAAACCACAAATTTATTAACTCTTATTTTGCTCTTTTTCTTATGTTAGAACGATTAGGAGAAGTGATAAGAAGAGCGACAGACAAGATAGCAAATGCTATTTTCTTGGATAAAGATTTGCTTGATTCTATTTTAAGAGAGTTGCAAAGGGCATTAATTGAAGCAGATGTTAATGTTTCTTTAGTCAAAGAGCTAAGCGACAAGATAAAAAAATCAGCATTAGATGAAAGAATAAAAGGCATCGAAAAAAAAGAGCATCTGATAAAATTGCTTCATGGCGAGCTCTTGAATATTCTTGGAGAATACAAACAGCTGAAGCCGCAGCAAAAACACAATGTGATTCTCCTCCTTGGATTATATGGAAGCGGAAAAACAACAACAGCGGCAAAATTAGGAAATTATTTCTCTAAGAGAGGATTCAGAGTTGCGCTCCTTGGATTAGACACTCATCGTCCTGCAGCACAGGAACAGTTAAAACAACTGGCAGAAAAAAACAAACTTAATTATTTCGTAGACATGAGTGAAAAAAATCCAATTAAAATCTTGAAGAAATATGAAAAGCAATTGAAAGATTACAATTTAATTCTTGTCGATACAGCAGGAAGACACACTTTAGACGAAGAATTGATAAAAGAAATTAAAACTATAGAGAAAGAAACAAAGCCAACAGAAAGTATTTTAATAATTCCTGCAGACATTGGACAGGCAGCCAAAAAACAATCGCAGGAATTTAAAGATGCAGTGAATATTTCAGGAGTAATAATAACAAGAATGGATTCAACTGCAAAAGCAGGGGGGGCATTGACAGCATGTGCAGAAACAAAAGCTCCTGTTTATTTCATTGGAACAGGAGAAAAAATAAATGATATAGAAGAATTCAATCCTCGTTCTTTTCTCTCAAGACTTTTGGGCATGGGAGATTTGGAAACCTTGTTGGAAAAAATAAAATCTGTCACAGAAGAGAAAAGCCAAAAGAGAATTCAGAAAAATCTAGAAGAGGGAAAATTAACTTTAGATGATGTTGTAGAACAAGTCAAGTCAATGGGGCATCTCGGAGGATTCGACAAAATAAAATCTATGATTCCTGGACTTTCAAACATTAATGCAAAAATTCCAGAGGGTGCTCTTGAAAATCAGGAGGCAAAAGTTGCAAAGTGGCAGCACATAATAAAATCAATGACGCAAGAAGAAAAAAGTAATCCGGAAATTTTAGAAAAACAAACTTCAAGAATTTCTCGTGTTGCTAAAGGTGCAGGAGTTCATACCAGCGATGTTCGTGGATTGTTAAAACAATACAAACTCCTGAATGACATGATAAAATCCGGTTCAGGAGCAGGGGACTTTTCACAGGGTTTAAGTCAGAAGCAAATGATGAAATTTGCGAAGAAGTTTGGGAAGAGAATGAAATTCTAATTATAAAAATTATCAACCACAATCTTTAAATTCTTGCATTAAAATGCTTTCATTATGGATATAACTCCTTACTTGACTGCAGTAGTCATGTTACTTGGTATTTTAGTTGGTACTCTTATCAGTCCAAGAATTCAGCACAGGGTTGGAGTAGAATATAACAGAAAAGATTTGATATTCCAGAGAAAATTGAAATATTTTGAAAGCATAATAGAAGCCATTGAAGTGAATAAAAAAATGTATTATAATTTAATACGCAGATTGGAGGAGGCAAAAAGAAATTCTGAGATAAATAAAGTAATAGAAGAATTGAAAAAAAACAGGAAAAAATTCTTTACAAGCGCGAGTTCTTTATACTTCAATACGAAAATTCTTTCTGAAAAAATTATACGTTTTGTAAGAATTGAAAAAGACATATTTAATAGAATCCCCCAATTGAAAGACAAAAAAAATAAAGAAGAAAAAGAAAACGTAATTGAGCAATTAAAGAGCAATTTAAAAAATTTAAATAAAAGAGGGGAAGAGATAGTATATGAAATGAAAAAAGAGCTTGCAAGATAAAATGTCACCAAAGATTTTACAACAGGGAGCAGAAGCCAAGATTTTTTTAGATGATAATTTAATAATAAAAGACAGAATAAAAAAGTCTTACAGGATTAAAGAGTTGGATGAAAAAATAAGAAAGCAGAGAACGCATTCAGAGAAAAAGCTTCTTGAAAAGGCGTCCAAGATAATAAATGCACCAGACCCATTTCCCCTCAAGGAATTTAACAAGATAGAAATGCCATTCATTGAAGGAAAAAAACTTTCAGAAAGCATGGATGATTTTCCTTTGGAAAAACAAAAAGAAATCTGCAGACAAATAGGAAAAGAAATAGCAAAGCTCCATCAAGCAGATATAATTCACGGAGACTTAACAACTAGCAATATGATTTTAGTTGAAGATTTAATTAATTATCCCCAAGGTAAAGTTTATTTCATAGACTTTGGTTTAGGTTATATTTCAAGAAAGATAGAAGACAGGGCAGTTGACTTGCATCTGCTTAAACAAGCGTTAGAAGCAAAACATTTCACTCATTGGGAAATCTTATTTGAACAAATCTTGCATGGCTACAAATCTTATAAAGAATCCTCAAAAGTTCTTGAGAGATTAAAAGCAGTTGAAAAAAGGGGAAGATATAAGGAACACTAAACCTTTAAAAATTAAAAATAGTTATTTTTCTTAAAGCCCCATAGTACAGCGGTCAAGTATCTAGCCCTTTGGTTAGGAGATTTGTCCATCAAGTCAAATAATAGAAAGGCTGGGACCCAGGTTCGAATCCTGGTGGGGCTATTTACGAGTTTCTTTTATAAGCCTTTCAGTTATATAAATACAGTCCCATAAGTTTTAATCCAGCTCAATAGTTTTCTTTTTGTCCCAATAGTGTCCCAATAATTGAAGTATCTAAATCCTTATAAATTATTTACATTTTTCTTTAATCTATGGGAGATTCTGAAAATAATCAAGATTTATTTGATGAAGAACAGCCTGATGAAACTCCTTTAGATATCCCCTTAAATAAAAGGACTATACATTTTAGTACACCTACAAGAAAAATTAAAGATTTATATGACGATTACAAACAAGGCAATTTAGATGTAAGACCAAGTTTTCAAAGAGGTTATGTTTGGGATTTTAAAAAAGCCAGTAGATTAGTTGAATCAATCCTTTTAGGAGTTCCAATTCCCGTAATTTATACTGCCGAATTGCAGGATGGGACAGAAATTGTTATAGATGGTCAACAACGATTGCTTTCTTTGTTTGGTTTTATTGATGGTATTTTCCCAAAAGAAAATAAAGAATACAAATTAAGACAATTGGAGGTATTTCAAGATTTAGAAGGAAAACATTATAAAGATTTGGAAATACCAATCCAGAACATTTTTAAGAATTATTCAATACCCTTAATTATTATCTCAAAAGATTCTGATGATGATGTTAAATTTGATATTTTTGAAAGATTAAATACGGGCTCTGTAAAATTGAATGACCAGGAGTTAAGAAATTGTATTTATCGTGGAAAATACAATGAGGCATTAGCAAAACTTTCAGAATATTCTGACTTTCAATATATATTAGATTCTCCAAAATTAAAAGAAAGGATGTTAGATATTGAGTTCATATTAAGATTTTTTGCTTTTTATCGTAACACCTTCTTAAAATACAAACCCCCTATGAAACAATTTCTTAATAAAGAAATGAAAGGATATAGAAATATTGATGATAAAGAATTATCCAATTTGATAGATGTTTTTAAAAAAACAGTTGATATTGTTAAATCCGTATTTGGTGATAAAGCATTCAGAAGATTTGTTAATGGAAATGAAAAAGATTCAAATGGATATTGGCAACCAACAAAGATTAACAAAGGTTTGTTTGATATTGTGATGTGGGGATTTTCTCAATATGATAAAAGCCAAATTATCCCAAATGCTGATGCTATAAGAGAAGAATTAATTTATTTGATGACCCATGATGAAAGATTTACTGAATCATTAAGGGTATCAACTGATAGTTTGGAAAATACACAATTAAGATTTGATAAATGGAGAGAATCTCTTAAAAATATAATTGGTTATCCAAAAACAGAACCAAGAAATTTTTCTTGGGGTTTAAAAAAACAATTATGGGAAAATAATCCTATTTGTGCTTATGAAGGATGTGGCCAAAAGATACAAACATTAGATGACGCTGAAGTTGACCATATAGAATTTTATTGGAGAGGTGGAAAAACTATACCTTCAAATGCTAGATTAGTCCATAGGTTTTGTAATAGGCACAGAGGCGGAAGAGAAGAATAATTTAAAAACTTCGGGCACCTAATTTATTTATGAAAATTATGAAAGTTCTTGATAAAAAAGTTAAAGGTACTACTTATCATAAATATAGAATTAATCTTCCAAAAGATGTTGTTGAAGAAAGTAAACTATTAAATAAAGAGATTAAGGCAAGAGTAGAGAAAAATAAGATTGTTATTGAAGAAGAATAGCTTTTCTAAAATATATAATCAAGTAGAGATTTGATTAAAAAACATTATTTCTTAAGGTTTATATGTCTAATGGGGAACTAAGTAAAACCAAAGAACAGGATTCTTCTAATCTAAAAAATGTTGAAATTCTTGCTCATGGAATTGTTAAAAAAAGTAAAAAACCTTTATTTGTAATGTACTATCCAAGCCCTGGAAGTGAAATAAGAGAAGCCGATATTAAAGATATTCGTGAAGAATTTCATAAGAATAAAATAGTTTGGAGGAAAGGAAAATTAAAACAATTAAATGTGCTAATTCATACTTATGGTGGTTCTCCTGGAGCAGCTTATAAGGTTGCACAATTATTAAGAGACCTTTCAGATGAAATAACAATTTTGATTCCTTATTATTCATATAGTGCTGGAACAGTAATATCATTATGTGCAGAAAAAATTAGGTTTGGTGCACAAGCTAATTTATCCCCTATTGATATTCATTATCCAAATATAGAACTTATTAATATCGATTATTATATGGAATTTGTAAAAGACTGCCGAAAGAAAATAGAACTAGCTTTGATAGACCTTGAAAAAGAACTTGGATTTAGTAAATCTGAAACATGTGTTGAAGAAATTTTACTTTCAAAATTAGCCGAACAATTAGGGACTATAACTATTGGGAAATTCTATAGAGAAAGAACCTTAACTGGACATTATGCAGAAAGACTTATGGATGATTATATGTTTAAAAATTATTCTGATAAAGAAGAAAGAAGAGATAAAATAATAAGAGAATTATTATTTTCAGCACCAGCTCATGATTTTCAGGTAGATTTTCATATAGCTAAAAATATGATGCTTCCTGTTGAAGAGATGACTTCTGAAGAATTTATAGATACAAGTTCATTAATAGATAATTTAATAAATGCTTTTAAACAAGAAATTATATGCCCATATGTAAAAGAGGATTATCATTTACCCTTTTTTAGATTATACCTATAAAATGGAAAAAGAAATGGAAAAAGAAATTAAAGAAATACTTAAAACTCAGGAAATAAGACTTAGAAGAAGAATAGAAGATTTAGAATTAAGAAATGGAAAAAGTATTGAAGAGGGTGTAAGAGAAACTAATCAAAGGATTTCTAAGGAAGTATAAAAATACTTCGGGCACCGAAAGATATATAAACTTCGGGTGCCTAATATTTCTATGGAAAATCAGACAAGTTTATTTCATAAAGAGAAAAACAATTCCAAACCAGTTATCCTACAAAAGAATCAATATTCTTTAGAGCAGGAAAAAGAGAATTTCATAATAAATCTCTGTGATTTCATAGAACCATTAAATTTTGAACAGTTACAGGTTATGGGAAGACCAAAAGCTAATTTCAAAGACATAATAAAAGCATTATGCATGATGTCTTTCAATGGAATGTCTTACAGAAGAACTCAAAGTGATTTAAGATGGATGTTTGAACAAGAATTGATTAAATCAATTCTTCCGAGAAGCACATTAAATCGTTATTCAAATGATAAAAATACAAGAACATTGATTGAAAAACTTATTCAGGTTTCAGCATTATTTTTTAATGAGAATGAAAACACTATAATTCTTGACAGTACTTGGTTTGGGGAAAGAATGTATTCTGGAGGTTACAGGAAAGTCTATGATAAGAAAAATGCTCCATTGCAGAAAGTAAGAAAGATTCATGTCGCTTGTTTGAAAGACAGCAAAATAATTGCTTATGCAAGAGCAACAAAAGGAACAGAGCATGACAGCCCACATTTTGAAGAGGCAGTAAGAACAGTATGCAAAAATGGATTTCAAATAAAGACACTTTTGGCGGATGCTGGATATAATTCTAAGAATAATTACGCTTTATGCAAAGAGTTGGGGATTCTAAATGCTTTCATAGATTTCAAATCAAATAATGAACTTAGAAGAGCTAAAAGTGATTTATGGAGAGAAAAATTAAAATTATATAGAGAGCAGAAAGAAATCTGGAATCAGACTTATAGGTTCAGAGTAATAATTGAGGGAGTTTTTTCTGCAATGAAGAGAAAGAATCTTAACTATCTTCGTTCAAAAAAAGAAACTGCGATGGATGTAGAATTATTGCTTAAAGCTTTTGTTTACAATATCACAATAATAGGTAAATATACATAAATAATTAAAAATGAAAATGATGAGTTTTATAGGGGATTAAATGAAAATAGAAATACTTGGCGGAAAGAATGAGATAGGGGGAAACAAAATTTTAATAGAACATAAAGGAACAAAAATCTTATTAGATTTTGGGATGAGTTTTAATCAATCAAACAAATTTTTCTCTGAATTTCTTCAACCAAGAAAGGGAGCTAGTCTAACTGACTTCTATGAATTTGGATTATTGCCTGATATAAAAGGAGCATATAGAGAAGATTATTTAAGACATCTTGGAAAAGAAAAAGAAGAAAGAGAGATAGATGCTGTTTTTTTAAGTCATGCCCATATAGACCACTGTCAATACATTCATTTTTTAAGGACAGACATTTCTATTTATTGTACAAAACCAACGAAAATAATTCTTCAAGCATTAGAAGAAACAGGAAGTAGTACTTTTTCAGATTTTATAACTTCTTGTGAATCTTTTCTTTATTATATAAATACAAAGGGAGGATTAAGTAAAATTGATAGAAGGAAAAAAGAATATATTCAAAATAGATTATTTAATACAATGGAACCCTATGAAAAAGTTAAAATAGGTTCACTAGAAATTGAGATGGTTCCAGTAGACCATTCTTTACCTGGGTCATGTGGATTCATAATTTATTCAGATTCGGGGAATATTGTTTATACTGGAGATATAAGATTTCATGGCTCAAATCAAGAGTTAAGTAGAAAATTTGTTGAAAGAGCAAAAGCTGCACATCCAAGATGGTTATTATGTGAAGGGACAAGAATAAATCAAGATAAGGGTGATAGTGAAGATGAAGTAAAGAAAAAAATATCAGAAATAATTTCACATTCCGAAGGACTAGTTTTTGTTGAACATCCTATAAGAGATATAGATAGAGTTAATAGTATTTTTAAAGCTACAAAGGAGAATGATAGAACATTTGTTATAAACCCAAAATTAGCTTATTTAATTGAAGAATTAGGAGATTTATCTCCTATAAAATTAGGTGAGGTAAAAATTTTATTACCTTTAAAAGAATGGGGGATTATATGCAAAAATAAAATTAATTTTATTAACGATGCAGGGGATATCAATTCTAAAGAAGTTGATAGAGATATAATTGAAAAAGAGTATAGTGATTGGGAAAAAGATTTTATATTTAGAGACAATACAATAACTTATAAAGAACTCGCAAAAAATCCATCAAAATATGTAGTCTCAATGAGTATGTGGGAGATAAAGAATTTAATAGATATATGTCCAAAAAATGCTATATGGATTAAATCTTCCTGTGAACCTTTTTCTGATGAAATGGAGATTGATGAAGAAAGAAAACAAAATTGGCTTAATCACTTTAATGTTAAACAATATTTTGCTCATGCATCTGGACATGCTTCTGGAAATGAAATTAGAGAAATGATAAAAGAGATAAATCCCAAGAAACTAATTACTATTCATACAGAACATCCTAGAATGTTTAAAAGAAAGGAGATTCAAAAATGATAGACTTGCCTACAACTACAAAACCTTTAATTTTGATAGGTGATGTGATAGAAGAATTAAAAAAACTACCAGAAAAATGTGTAGATGTAATTATAACTTCTCCGCCTTATTTTGGACAAAGAGATTATAAAACAGATGGACAGATTGGTCAAGAACAAGAAATAGAAAGTTATGTAAATAAACTGGTTATAGCAGGGAAAGAATTAAATAGGGTCTTAAAAGACAGCGGCTCTTATTTCTTGAATATTGGAGATAAATATGTTAATAGAAAATTACAAATGATTCCAGAGAAAGTTGCTATTGGATTACAGAATAATGGTTGGGTTTTAAGAAATACAATAATCTGGTATAAGCCTAATCATATGCCATCTTCAATTAATAATAGATTAAGTAATGTATGGGAACCTATATATTTTTTTGTTAAAGATACTGGAAAATATTATTCTAATGATTATTATATCAATTTAGATGAGATAAGATTACCCCATAAAACAAATGGAGATGAAAATAACAAAACTAACTTTCCAGAAATATTAACAGAAAAAGAATATTTTATGGGGAACTGGGAAAGTAAGGTTGAAGAATATAATGAAAAGCAGAGAAAAATATATAGAGGTAAATTTTCTGGAGAAACTATAAATTTAGGAGCAAGTCCAGGAGCAAGAAAATCTTTAGGTATTTTTTATTCTAAACAAAGAGTCAATAAAATTAACAAAGATAAAGAATTAGAAATAATAAACTATATCAAAGAGGCAAGAAATAAAAAAAATATTTCTGCTAAGGAAATAGATAATATTTTTGGATATAAAGATACTGCTGGACATTGGTTTAGATTAGACCCTGGACGTTCTTTGCCCAAACCCGAAGATTGGAATAAACTAAAAAATATTTTAGATTTGGATGATAAATATGATAAAATAATGACAGAACAACATTATGTTTTACAGACTATAAAACAGCATAGAAATGGCAAGAACCCTGGAGATTTATGGATAATCCCAGAGGAACATGAATTTAATGAATCAGAAAATATTTGGAGAATTTCATTAGAAAGAGTCAAAGATGCTCATTTTGCTGTTTTTCCAACAACATTACCTTATAAAATTATTAAAGCATTTTGTCCAGATGATGGAATTGTTTTAGACCCTTTTGCAGGTTCAGGAACAACAGGAAGAGCAGCAAGAATGTTAAATAGAAAATCTATTTTAATAGATATAAATCCCGAATATAAACCAATAATGGAGAAAAGATGTAATATTTCTACTTCAAATTTGTCTGATTTCCAAGATTAATATATTCTAATCTTTTCCATCCTTTTGTTAATTTTGGTTCTGCAATCTTTCTTATATTAAATCTTGCAGTATCTCCACTTTCTCTTTCTGTTTTTCCCTTATCTTTATATGCATAAGTTTTGTAATTAATAAGAAAATCATCACCATAAATTTTAGATAATTCTCCATTTGGAACAGAACATATAACTATCTCTTTTATTATTATTTTATCTCCCTCTCTCGCCCAAATAAATTTAACAAAATAAGAAAAAGTGGGAAAGATTTTAGATTTAATTGTGATTCTTGTGGGTTGATGGGGTTTCCAAGAAACACCTCTTATTTCTTTATTTGGGTAACTTATCTGGTTTCTTCTAACCTGAAGATAACCCTGTTTTGCATCGTTATCTATATTTTTAACAGTCTTTATATCTAAATTAATTACTGCATCGTTTGTTTCAAAAGCTGTATCCGAACTTATTGGTAAACTAAATGGTTTCCAATCCAAAAAGGCTCTAAATATTATAGCTCTAACAATTTCTTGAGCTCCTTTTTGTATTTCATTATCTAATTTAAATAATCCTTTCCAATTCTCTTGGCTATCATTAATAAATTCTAATCTTTCTCTTATGAATTCTTTTTTATCTTCTATTGCTCTTTTTAACTCTTGAAAATACTTCTTCTCTAATTCTTCTAATTTTGTTAATTCTTCAAGTTCTGTTTTATTCATAAGAAAACTAAGAAATCATAATTTTTAACCCTTTACTTTTGGGACACTTTTGAGATGGTTTGTACTTTTGGGACTGTATTAGTTATATAGCAAACTTTAAAAGCCCATTTTAATTTTCCTTAAAATGCCAGAAAAAATAGAAGAAAAAAACGAAGAAATTATGAAAAAAACGAAGAAATTTTCAAAAGAAAATTTTGAAAAAAGAGTTTTGGAATTGGCAGAAAAAGGATTGACTGCAGAAAAAATCGGAGAAGTATTAAGAAGAGAAGGAATTCACTCAAAAGAATTCAATAAAAAGATATCTAAAATACTTGGGGGTAAATATATCAACCCTGATGAAGAAAATATTTCGCAAAAATTAGAGAAATTAGAAAAACATCTTGCCAAGAACAAGAAAGACAAAAGAGCAATGAGAGATAAAGAGAGAGTATCTGCAAAATTGAGGAGATTGAGAAAGTATCTCAGCAAATAAACAATTTTTTAAAAAGAGGATGGAAAACGGATTACGTAAAAGCTTGGAATTGGAAATTGAATCAGTAGCAAACAAATTTTTGGAGGTGGTTTCAGACAAAGATATTTTCATAATAAGTCATTTTGATACAGACGGTATAACCTCTGCTACTATTCTTGTACAGACATTAAAAAAGCTCGACAAAAGATTTTCCCTTAAGATTGTAAAAAGACTGGAAGAAGAAACCATTATAAATCTGCCAAAGGACAAGGTGATAATCTTTTTGGATTTAGCTTCAGGAAGTTTAAACCATCTTGCAAAAACAGAACTGAAAGATATTTTTATAATTGACCACCATGAAATTTTTCAGGAGATTCCAAAAGGAATAAACATCATAAATCCTCATTTGAATGGAAAAGAAGAACTCAGCAGTTCAAGTCTTGTATACTTATTTTGCAAGCAATTAAGTGAAGATACAAAAGAACTTGCAAAGCTAGCAATTCTGGGAATGATTGGGGACTCTATGGAAAAAAGCATAGACAAAATAAACAATTTAATAATAAACGATGGAGAAGTGAAAAGAAAGCGTGGACTTCTCATCTATCCTTCGACCCGTCCTTTAAACCGAACTCTTGAGTATTGTTCAGACCCATATATTCCTGGAATAACTGGGAATTCGCAGGGAGTAACACAACTGCTGAGAGAAGTTGGGTTAAATCCAACAGGAGGAAGTAAATACAAAAGTCTCATTGAATTAAACGAGGAAGAAATGTCAAAGTTAGTAACTGCGATAATTCTTAAAAACCCAAAAGTAAAAAACAGGGAAATAATTGGAGATATTTTTCTTATAAAATTTTTCAACAAGTTAGAGGACGCAAGAGAGTTAAGCGCAATGATTAATGCCTGTTCAAGATTAGGAGAAAGCGAAATTGCATTGCAATTTTGCATGGAATCATTAAAAGCAAAAAAAAGAGCAGAATTAATGCATACCAAATACAAGCAATTTATAATCTCTGGATTGAAATTTGTCTCTGAATCAGAAAAAATAGAAGGAAATGGGTTCGTAATAATTAACGCGAAAGAAAAAATAAAAGACACAATAATAGGGACAATTGCAAGCATCCTCTCAAATTCTTCTCTTTACGAAGAAGGCACTATAATAGCTACGATGGCTTACTACGAAGATAAAATAAAGGTTTCTGCAAGAAGTGTGGGAAAGAATGGGAGAAATATAAGGGAAATACTCACTCAGGTAATAGAAAGAATCGGAGGAGAGGTTGGGGGGCATGAGTTCGCAGCAGGATGCATGTTAAAACAGGAAAAGGAAAAAGAATTCTTAGATTGCCTGAAAAAAAGTCTGGAAATCGAGTTAGTAAAGATTTAAAACATAAGATTTTATTCTTAAAATATGGAAAAATTAGAAATAGGAGACTTAGTATTATGCACTGTAGACAGGATTGTCGGAACAGTCGTATTTGTAAAAATCCCTGCAGAAAATACTGAAATAGAAGGAAGCATACTAATGAGTGAAATCGCACCGGGAAGAATAAGAAACATAAGGGATTACGTAGTTCCTAAGAAAAAAATAGTCTGCAAGATATTGAGAATCAGTCCAAATGGAAATATAGAATTATCTTTAAGAAGGGTAAGTCCAAAAGAAAGAAAAGAAATAGTTGAACAGGACAAGCAGGAAAAAAGTTATATTAGCATATTAAAGAGTATTCTTGGGGAAAAATCGCAGGAAACTATTAAAGAAATTTTAAAGGAAGAAAGACTATTCTCTTTTTTGGCAGAAGCAAAGACAAATCCTGAAAAACTTGAAAAAATGGTAGGGAAAGATAACTCTAAAAAAATTTTAGAGATAATAAATACACAAAAAAAGAAAAAGGCGATTGTGAAAAAAGAGATACGCTTAACAACAACAAAGCCAAATGGGATAATTTTAATTAAAAAAATTCTTGAAATCTTTAGAGGGATAAATGTAAAATATATTTCTGCAGGAAGATACAGTTTAGAATTAGAAACAGAAGATTTGAAATTGACTGATAAAAAAATGAGAAACATGATAGATACTGCAGAAAAAGATTCAAAAAAATTAGGTATAGAATTTAGTGTTAAGTAAAAGTAACTTGTTTTTCTCCAAGCATGGCTTTTCCGTATTCGCCATCAAAACCTGGCTTGACTTTTATCTTCTCATTTCTGTTTCTGATTACTAATTCTATTATTTTTTCATCTATATTTTTTCTGATAAATTCTTCTCTCGGTGTATTAAGCAAAATCTCAAATTCATTTCCAAAATGATTAATTAAAGAATTATAAACATTCCACACGCTTTTGCTTTCAATTGAACTTCCAAGTGCTAATGCAAGCACTTCCTGAAGAGGAAGGACCCTATAAAAGGATTTAGCATTGTTCAGTTTGAATCCTTTTGGATAAGAAGCGAGCTGTTCAACTCTGTTATCAACTCCTATTGTCAATGGTCTTTTGCATATCGGACAAATTCCATTCAATTTTTTAGTTTCTTCTGGACTGCAGGAAAAATTGCAGTTTCTATGCCCGTCATAGTGGTATTTTCCATACGCAGGTTCTGTTTCTATTGTAGCAATAAAAGTTTTAGTTCTAATCTGTTCAATTAAATCAGAATAAGAATCTGTTTTCCTGAAAATAGTCGCCTCTCTTCCTAATCTAAACGGCCAAAAGCTGTGACTATCAGAAAAACTTATTATTGCTTTATCTTCAAGTTCTTTTATCCTCCAATTCATTTCTGGATCAGAAGACATTCCTGTTTCAATCGCATGTATGTTTCCAATCTGTTCTTTAAAGCATTCTTTTAAACTATCAAAACCAGACATGCTTCCAAAAAGTCCAAACCAAGGAGTCCAAATATGTGCAGGAATGATTTCAATTTCAGAGGAGATGCTCATCATCTCTCTCACAAATTCTTCTCCTGAAATGCTGAATATAGGCCTGCCATCATAATCCCTTCTTCCTTTTGTGTCCAGATAAGCATTTATCTTGTCTGCTATTTCCAAATTAGGAACCAAAACAACAAGGTGTATTCTTCTTCCACGCTCCTGAGTGTAAATTAAAGAAATCTCTCCTGTTATAATAAAGGGAAAATCATCATAATAATAAAAACCATTTTTTCCCACTAATTTTTCTTTTATTTCTTTCAACCACAAAGGATGAGTAAAATCTCCTGTTCCTAACAGGTTAAGTCCTTTTATTTTTGCCCATTTGACAAGGTTCTCAAAATTCAGATTGCTGCTGCATGCTCTCGAAAATCTTGAGTGAATATGCAAATCAGCGATAAACCAGTCATTATCCATTTGCATTTAGAAAGAACAGAATATTAAAATCTTTTTATTTTTTTAATCTAAAAAATTTTCTCAATTTTGTCTTTTTCATAACTAAAAAGAAGAGAATTAAAACTATAATGACAGATAAAACAATCCACACCCATAAACCAATTGGAGCGATTTCTTTTGAGGCAATTGCAAAATAGCTAAATCCCCTTAATTCAGTATCATAGTAATAATAAGTGCTGTCTTCTTCCTTGAAAGTTGTTTTAAGTTCACTCCATGTCTGCGAAGTTTCATCATACTTAAATAAAGCAATGTCTTCCTTATTCAAATTGTTTGCCAAAGCCCAGGATTTCTCAACCTGAATTGTCATTATAGCTTTGTCTAAACTTTGTTCCAAATTTTCATCTTTAACCTGAAGATATTTGTAAGTGTTTGTTTTTGAAACAGAAACGCTTGCCGGTTTTGAATCATATTTAATTACAGAAACTTCAACATTATTTGCTTCATTCTTAACTTCAATCTCAATTTGTTTAACCCCTATATCAACATTAAAATCTTTCATTATCTCTACAATACCAGGGATTATTTTTCCCCAAGATTGTGTTTTATTTATTTTAATTTCTGCTGTCTGACTTCCTGCTTGGCTTGGAATTGGTTTGGGTTTTATTGTTGTGCTCATTCTTTCTACACTGTATGTCGTACTAACAGTAATAGAATTGTCCATAGAATCTGTAATTATACACGAAGTTATGAATGTCCCTGTTTGCTCTGTTGACGGGTGAGGATTATATACATAACTACTTATTCCAGCACTACTGCTTCCACTACAACTGCAGGTTACAGTATTACCTTTATGCACTTGAGAGGGTGAGCAAGAAAAACCCCCTATTGGAAGAGTATTATAAAAACTTAAATAAAATTTGGCAGAGTTATTGACGTTATTTACAGTATCATTAACCTGAACAGTCAAATTATAGGAACCATCAACAAGAGTATTGGTGTCTATACTAGCATTATAATATCCTCCAGAAAAAGTAGCTTGAGAAAAGCTTACTTGGCTCCCATTTGGATAAGTTATGTTAAAATATGCTGAGCTAAGACCGACAAGCGCATCATTAGCACTTATATTCAGGTTAAGAAGTCCTGAATAATTCCCATTATCAACCACCCCAACTAATGTAGATGAAACATTCGGAGGGGTGTTATCAAAAGTCACATAAATCCTCTCTGTTTTGTTAAAGTTGTTCAATGTATCATTTGCGTAAACAGTGATATTGTACCGTCCATCTTGAAGCTTGCTTGTGTTAAGACTTAAATTATAGAAATTTCCTGTACCAATATTAAATGCCCTTGAATAATTGACTTGTGTTCCATTGGAAAAAGTCGTATTAAAATAAACTCTATCTACACCAATAACAGAGTCAATAACGCTTGCATTAATAACAATCAAACGAGAATAATTTCCATTGTTTATTGTATTGGCTATATTTGAAAAAGAAACATTCGGAGGAGTGTTATCAAAAGTTACATTTGATGCGGCTAAATTCAGTGTGTTAGACCATTGTTGTGTGGTATAGTTATCTGCATATGCACTACAATTAAATATCCTACTTTCATTAACACGAGCAACAGTGCTATTAACCCTTACGCTTGCATTTTCGAATAAATATGCGGTTGGAGTAGAATTAGTTAGGGTAATAATCTTGATTATATCTACTCCAGCTCTCGCAACTACAGAACCTCCACTTTTGTTACAATATAAAGTCACATTGTAGCTATTCGCTAATACAGTCACTATTAAATTTGACTGAATAGAAACGTTAACGAGAGTAGAATAATTTCCTCTAGTAATAGGACTACTCATGTTAACTGTTTCTCCTGCTGCCCCAGCAAAATTGCTCAGCACAACAAAAAAAATCAAAGACAGAGCTAAGAATAATGCAAAACACTCAAACCTCTTTTTCTTCATACCTCTCCTCTTAAAATACATAAAGAAAGAGAATTTATAAATGTTTTTTGAAAATGTTATTCACTGCTCAGACAGCGTTGAAAGTGCAAAAAGAGAAATTGAATTGTGGTTTAGAAATAATGAGGTTGTTGAATAATCACTCATCAATAATTCCTTTGTCTGTAAGGAAAAATATTATCTCATTTTCCGGCAAGTCAGGAGAATCAATCAGCTTTGCAACACGCGAATCTTTTTTCCCTCTTCTCAAATAAATCCTGTAAGTTGATGCATGTCCAACAATATGTCCGCCAATAGCTGTTGTAGGATCTCCAAACATCTGTGCAGGATTTGCCATAACTTGATTCGTGACATAAACAGCCAGATTGTGTTGTTCTGCTAATTTCATCAAACTATGAAGATATTTGTTGAGTTTCTGCTGTCTGTCTGCTAATTGTCCTCTTCCTGAAAACTCTGCCCTGAAATGAGCAGTGAGAGAATCAATAATCAAAAGTTTTATTGGCTCGCCGTTTTTTATCATTTCTGAAATCTTGTCAAGAAGCAAAATCTGATGGTCGCTGTTAAAAGCTCTTGCAACAAAGATATTTTTCAAAACTTTTTCTGCATTTGCTCCTATTCCTTCAGCAATCTGTTTTATCCTTGAAGGCCTAAAAGTTCCTTCTGTGTCAATGAAAACACATTTTCCATTTGCTCCTCCTCTTTCAGGAGGCAATTGCACATTCACAGCTAACATAAGCCCGAGCTGCGTTTTTCCGCTTCCAAAAGCCCCAAATGCCTCTGTAACAGCCTTTGCCTGAACCCCTCTTCCCCCAAGAAGACTGTCAAAACTCTTGCTTCCTGTTGTAATATAAGAAATATTTGCCCTTCTCTCAGCAAACTCCATACCATCCATCAACCCTAAATCCAGCATTTTTCTTGAGGCTTGAATTATCTTCCTTGCTACAGCAGGCCCGACTCCAGCGAGTTCCCCCAAGTCAGTAGGACTCATCACAGCAAGGCTCATTAAGTCATAGATTCCTGCAGCCTCTAATTTTGCTGCAACAGCAGGCCCTATCCCTGGCAAGTCAGTAAGTTGCGGTTCTTTTCCATCCTTAACTGGTTTCTGTTCCTCTTCATTCTCTTCTTCGCCTTCCTTTTTAAGAGCCATAGAAAAACAATCTTTGTCTACTTTATAAAGATTATTTGACTATTAGATATATCTTATAAAATAGCAAAAAAGAATCAATCGCTATAAAAAACAGGAACAAAAAATTCTCGATTATCCCACCTGTTCTTATCTTTCCTTTTATCCTAAATTTTAATGGATAAAAAGGCATTATTCCTCCAATAGTAATTGCATCTAAAAGCAAATGAAAAGAATAAGCGAGAACAAAGGGAATCAAAATTTCTTTAAAAGATAAGAAAATTAAAACAGAAACAACTGCAAGAAAAGTAAAGCTATGGGTTATTCCTCTGTGTCTAACAAAAAAATTGAAAATTCTGAATATTTTATGTTTCCCGATTTTAGAAAATCTGCTGTCTATATCAGGAATTATTGTTGCAAGAAAAGCAACAGGCAAAAAAACAATTGGGTTTTCTATATATGAAAAAAACATCAGAACAAAAAATAGGGCTATTACAAGATGGGTTTTGAAGAACATGCTAACTTTCCAATTCCATAATCAGCAAATCAGGATTTACCTCTTCAACTTTCTCTATGATAAATTCAGGAGTGTTGAAAACCTTGTTGTTTCTAACTGCCCCATAAAAAAACATCTCTTTTCCCAAAAGCCTTTCTCTTTGAAGAATTAATTCCTCCATGTTTTCCAGGTTTGTCAAGCCAATATCTGCAAGATTATCCTGAAATGCGACTGTTCTTATTGTTTCTGTTCCGTCATCAACAATTACATTCAATAGCGCTCTTTTCTCTGCAGCGATTTTTCCATGTTCAGAGCAATTAAAAAAATCTCCTTCTTGAATTACTTTTTTCTTACAGTTAGGACAAACATAAAAAAATTTGGGTTCAAAAGATTGAACAATAAATCCCCTTATCTTAACATTGTCAGAATTTTTCAAATCAGAAATGTTCTTTTCCCTGAAAGATTTTTCAGTTTTCAAATTGTCAATTTTTTGGCTTGTTATTTTTATTTCTGAAAAGCTTCCTAAGTGAAGTTCATTATCCCTCATTGTTCCATTTGAGATTTCTACAACCACTCCTGGATTAATCTGCCCATTTTCAATGAGGCTTATGTGATTCGTGTTCCAAAGCACAACTTTTATGTTGGAAGTATCATCTGCAATAAACAGATTCGCAACCTTCCCCTCATCCCCTTTCTTGGTTTTAAAAACTCGTGGTTGAGAAACATTGAGTATCTTTCCAAGAATGTTGACTTTCCTCATGCCTGGAAGAAGCTCTTCTATTTTCAGTTTTTCATTGTCAAAATTTATTCCAAGCTCTGCTGCTATAACTTGCGCAGCTCCCTCTTTGCTTATCAATCCAGAAAGCTTTGCTCTTTTCGCTTCAACTTTCCTTTCAATTTCCTCTTTTTCTAAACCAGAAATTTTGGAAATTTTCTCTATTATTCTCTCATAATTCCCCATAGACATTTATCAAACAAGAAATATGCATTTTTAAGTATTCTTATGGTTTTCAAAAAACAAAACCATTATAAAGCGAATTCATTAGATTAAAATATGGGAATAGCAGCAGTAAAAATAAGGATTATGCCAACCTCTCCAGAAGTAGATTTAGAAAGGCTGAAAAAAACAGCGAAAATAATAATCGAAAGAATGGGTGGAAAAAATTGCAAATTTGAAGAAGAACCAATTGCCTTTGGTTTAAAGGCAATAATTGCATTTTTCGCATGGCCAGAAGAGCGAGAGTTAGACAGTTTAGAAGGATTTCTTAATAAAATAGAAGAAGTCAGTTCTCTTCAAGTCATTGACATGAGACGAGCATTGGGCTAGCTAAAAATATAAAAATATTCTTTCTCTTTTTATAATATGCTATCTGATGAAGAAACAACTGAAATAAAAGAAAAACTTATTTCTCATATAGAATCTAGTTTTCCTCAAGAACAAATGACAAATGCAAGACAACAGATTGAATCCATGAACGCAGAACAACTTGAAAGCTTCTTAGAAAAAAACAAAATGATAAAATCTGAAAATAACACAGATTCTAATAATGAATGCGTCTTCTGTTCTATTGTTTCTGGGAAAATTAACTCTGTTAAAATAGAGGAAAATGAAGATGCGCTCGCTGTTTTAGAAATAAATCCTATTTCAAAGGGACATGTAATAGTTATTCCAAAAGCGCATACCAATAAGCCTTCAAAAAAAGTTTATTCTTTCGCAGACAAGATATCAAAAAGGCTAAAGAAAAAATTCTCTCCAAAAAGAGTGGAAATTTCAAATTCAAAATTATTTGGACATGAAATAATAAATGTCATTCCGATTTATGAAAATGAAAACATTAATTCAAAAAGAGGCTCTGCGAAAATGGAAGAATTAGGAAAAATAAAAGAAGAAATAGAAAAAGGAATTGAAAAAACACAGAAACCTAAAAAAGAAAAGATAAGACAGTTTTTCTGGCTACCAAAAAGGATTCCATAATCTCAAATTCAAAATATTAAGAATAACAAAAAAGATAAAACTTATTAAAAAAACAGGGGAAAAGGCAACTCCATGCCTTATCTTAACTTCTCTGTATCTCTTTCTTATTTCTTTTATTTCCTTCTTGCTAACTCCTTCCCACTTGGCTTTTATCATCCTTTTCCCAATTTTCAAATTAGAATAGAGCCAGTCTCCTTCTCTCAGGTTTTTTGTACTTATCCTCTTAATCATGCACGCTTCATCAATCGCTTTTGAATACAAATAAAGATAGCACGTAACAAATGTCAAAATTCCAAAAGAGAAGAATATTTTTTCCAAAAACCCCAATCCAAGAAGAATTACACTAAGAAAAAGAATTCCTATCATTAATAGTTTGTTCTTATTAAGTTGACTCAAAAATTCTTTTTTGAAAGCCTTAAAATTTTTAATACAAAGAATAATGCTGGAAATAATTATATAAATAAAACCTATGCATAAAAAAATCAAAAGAAAATCAAAAGAGGATTGGAGATTCTTTGAAAGGATTGTAAAATTAGGAAGAATTGTTCCTAATGCAATCATCATCTTAGCATCTCCTCCTGCAAAAACTCTGCTATAATACAACAAATTTCCCAAGATAAAAAAAATGCCCAATCCTATTAATCCCTGATAAAAAAACACAAAACTCTCTCCTTCAAAGAGAGAGTAAAAAAATCTGAATCCTAAAGCAAAAATTATCAGAGAAAAACTAAGCCAGTTGGCAATCTCTCTCGTTTTAATATCTTGGAATACAGCAAATAAAATGTAAATTAAAGCCAACAGCCATAAAAAAATCACCTCATACATGAAACATATTGCAAATCTAAATTTAAAAACTATTTCACTTTGAAAATTAAACCCCTCTGTCTTCCTCCCATTTTATATGGATGTTTCTTCTTTTCTCTTCTTTTATCTTTTCTCTTGTTCCTTCTCTGAGGAAAATCATAATCTGCCATTTTCAAAGAAAAAAATATTTATTGTATAGCTGTTGGAGGAGCATTAGGGCATAACCCGGGACAATCAGAAATTCCATACACAGCATAATCTAATCCCTGTGAGCTATCAGGACTTAGGGCAAAATAACTGCAAGTATTAGTCACTGTTCTTACCTTACCCTCTTTTCCTGTTTGAACAGGTAAATCCTCTGCCTTTAATGTCCTTTTCATACTACAGAATGAATAAACATCTGAAGTAGCACAAGCTGTTTGACACTGGGTAGTTATTATATTCACATTATTTCCTGCAAAGAGAGAACTAAACATACTCCAGTTTGTGGAAAAACCCCAGATTAAAAATGCAGCAACCAATATTCCCAAAACAAGCCAGATTATTACAATGATAAGATCTGCCCCCTTCTTGTTTAACATACTTTAAGTTAGGTTTATTTTGTTTAAAAATGTTTTTGTTATGGTTTGAATTTGTATTCTACCGAAAATAAAAGAACTTCTTTTTTCCAGAAAAAAATCCCATTATCTTCTTTCTCTTCTAAATAGCTCCCTATTTTTTTCAATTGAGAATACCTGTCATTAACTTCCTCTACATAATTATCCTGGCTGTAAAATAAATTTCCTTCTGCATCTTTTCCGCACCCCCAGCCATTATATCCTCTTATTGCTGCATCCCATCCAGAGTAAACAATATTTCTGTTAGAACACCCCTGAAAAGTTTTTCCATCTTTATAATAATTGTAACTGTCTTTCAGAATCTTGGCTCCAACTTCAATATTAAGCTTGGAATTGTCAATTAATTCTTTCTTGCACTGCTCCTCGTTTGAAGGCAATCCGTAATTTCCGCAGTGTATTAAATTTATTTGCATTAATCCAGTAGAACTTCCGCTAAAGGCATTTGCTGTACAATCTGATTCCTGCATCATCAGAGAAAGCAAAAGAGCAGGATTAGGAATCCCATTACTCGTAGAAGCATCAATAAGCCATTTTGCATAATTCTCACAATTATTTTCACAATTACAAACTCTGTTTAATATTTTGTTCTGCTTTGCATAGTCTATTGCATTATAGATATTTCCTTCTGGATTAGAAGTTTCTGTTCCTAAAGGACGTCCGTAAAAAGCATTTTCTTCTATCTGTGAATTCATCGCTTCTATTAGTCCGATTCCGACAAAATTATTTCTTGTCTTTATGGTGGAAGAATAAAAACTGTAAAGCCCCAATGCACAAACTACCATAATTCCGATTACAAGGATTGTTATTGGAATGTCTCCTCTTTTGTTCATCAGCCTATTTATCATCTTGTTTTAAGATATTGTCAATTATTTCTTTATTTGTTCCATTTGTTAAGTTATGTGCTAAAGAAGTTTTTATAGTCAGCATCGCTGATTCTTTAGGCAAGTCTGTCTTTATGTTTTCCATTACTATAGATTTAACTTTGGACATAAGAACAGAAAAGAAAATGAAGACGAGTAATATTCCAATTATAATCAGGGTTGCAACAATCCATGTGATTGTCTCTCCAAGCTCTGCTCCTCTTTTATCTTTTAATATTTTATATCTTAACATTTTTTTCAGATTTTCTAACGACAGTCAAAATTTTAATTATGTATTGATTATTTTTATCATCAACAGAATAGAAACTGTCTTTGAAGCACTGGGGGAAATTTTTTTGTTCTTTATTCTCTTGCAGTTCACAGCTGGAAAGCCATTTGGTATTCCCTGCATTGATATTTAAAAAAGGAGTATTTATCTCCGCCAATTTGTAAATTTTAATTTCTGTATAATATTGCTCTTCTTCCCATTCGCTTGACTTAAAATCCAGATGGCAAATTTTCAGGAAATCTTCCCCTGTTTTTTGTACTGGCTTTGAATTCAGAATAAAATTGGTGTTTATTCTTCCTGTATAAGAAATGCAGTCTGCAATCTGGTTTATTAAAACATGTGTCTCTACATCTCTAACATCATAAGGGGTTCCATAAAAAATATAAGCCATCCCAAAAACCCCCCCTGCTACAATTGTTAAAATTAGGAACCAATAGATAGAAAGAATTTTGCTCCCACGCTTGTTCATAAAAATTTTCATATTTATTTATATCCGTTTATTTTTATTATGTAATATTTTTCTGGAGAAACATCAGGATAGGCAGTAACATCCACATTATTGAAGAAAGAATATTCATATCCTCCTTTCTCGCTTAATTTCACTCTTACAATATTTCCATCTATTTTCACAATGTCCTCTCTAGCAATTCCATTTTTTTCAGCTAATTTCATAGCATCTTCCATGTTCAGTCTCATTTCCATGACTGGCTTGGAAGAATCAATTAATAGTGCGATGTTTTTGGCGTAACTCTGCTCTAATATAATCACCCCGCTTCCCTGTTTTGATAAAAAAAAGACAAGAGCAGCCAAATAAACTAAATTCAATATGATAAAAATTATATTTTCAAGAAGAGTGTCCTCTCCCCTTTTTCCCATCTTCTTTTTCATAGATATAAAAGAAGAATATCTTTAATAAAATTAACTAGTCCTCGCTATGCCAGAGTTTTAATGTCTGCGCATTGAAATTTACCATAATCTTCAGAATTGGCTTCTACAATTGCAGGAGATAAGTAAGCATGCCCGGAATCTCCCTGCATTATTGTCCCAATTAAATATCCTCCAGTTTTAGCAAAAGGATTATAATATGTAGAAACAACAAGTCCCATTGCCAATGGTCCTCCTACTATGGGAATAGGAATAACAATTGCGAGTAGAATTCCTTTTCCTATGCCTATCAAAATTTCTTGGAAAGTTCCAATCTTGGTGAATTCTCCCATCATTATGAGATGTTGTTTTTCAAGGTCTATATAGCCCCAAGTATAATTGTTAGATTTGAGGGCATTTGAAATTAATTCAGAATTTTTTACTCCTAAAAAATAATCTAAATAGGTCATATCTTTCCCAGAAATATTAGTGTTTGCAAGGTATTTGTAAAAATCTTCTCTGCTTATCAAAAAGGTTGAATAACCTTCTGGAATACCTAAATCTGCTCTCGCGACTATGTTCGGGTTGGTGGCAAAAGAATTATACAAGCTGTCATCAAAACCGACTTGGGAACAGATAGAACAGTATAAATCGCTTGTGAACTTATTTCCAACATAATCCATTTTTCCTTCTCCAAACATCCACCAACAGTTTGCCCCCTCTTCTGCCAATACTTCATAAATTTCTTCTTTTGTCTGCACTTTCTTGATTTCTGGAAAAGTCATTTTCTCGCAAGTGCCATCTCTTGAAAGACAAATATAATTGGTTTTGCAATTGACAGGAACTGATTCTTTCAAAAGAGAAGCAGAAGCTCTTGTAACGATAGAAGTATGACAAACCTCTCTTTCGCTTGTCCCCCCCAAATCGATTCGAAAGAGAAATATGAATATTATTATAGTACTAACTACGATAACAGCAAACACAATTGTCGTTTCTATTGAAATTAATGCTCTCTTTTTTCCCCTTTTCATATCACACCCACTTTTTTAAGTAACAAATATACAATCGCTCCAAGAGCTAATGCAAAAAAAACAATCCAGATTAAATTTTCTACAATGTCATCTAAGTTCATTTTCTTGTTATCTCTATCTCATTATTTACCTTTTTTATTAAAAGAGCAATTCCGCCTTTCTCTATTTTTATCTTGTCAAATTTTTTTAAATTTTGGACAACAACACAAGACCCCTTATCATCACATTTCTTTGCTAATCTTTTAGGCCAGTCAAAAATATAAGTCACATCTTCGCATATGCAAACACAATTCTGCCCTGTGCATAAATTCGGCTTTAAATCTTCTCCTAAAAAGCTGAAAACAAACCAGCCAGTAGGATTCGGGACAGAAATTCCCTGTTCATTGAATGTTCCACCATTATTAATTCTTGTTATTTCTTTTGAAAGCAGGTCTTTCATGCTTGCCTCAGCATACTTTTTATTTTGATTGCCTGTAGCTGCAAAATATAATGAAACAAGAATAAATATCAAAAATAGTATGCATATGGCTCCAACTATAAGCCCTATCATTTCCTTAGACAAAAGTTTTACTGCTGCTTTCTTGTTCATTTCATTTCAAAATAGAAAGGAAAGATTTAGTTATATTTCCCGCTGAAAATCCTCTGAAGAAATCGAGAATTTGATTTTTAAAAATCAAATAAACCCCCACAACTACGACTACCACAACAACCAGTCCGATAATTATTTTTATTAGTTGTTCAATTTCCAATGTCATTTTATCTTCCCCTAAAAAGGTCATTAATTCTGTCTATGAATTCAATTCCTTTTCCTTTCATAATAAAAATACCAACCATGATTATCACAAGAACTGCAATTGCAATTAATAGCCAAGGCAAAAAATCAGAAACTATTCCCCTTTTTCCCATGGGTAAAAATACGCAGGAGAATTAATAAATGTTTAGTTAGAAAATACATTGTTAATTTAAAGGGACTTAAAGGCAGATAAGGCATTTTAACATTTTTGATAAAATTTATATACCCCATAGCATAAATGTCTATATGATGAAAAGGGAGAGCAGTTAAAATATGGTAACTGGACTTTTTCATATTAGGCTTAATACAAGTGAAGACAATAAAGACAAAGGATTTTTTGCTTTGATGACTTCTGGTGCTGCAGTTATGTGTTTAGAAGATGAAGAATATATTGTAGATGAAAATACCTTAAAAATCTTAAAAGAGAAAGATATAAAACATGAATTAGTAGAAGAAGAAAACCAAAAGGTGGTGAGAAATAAACAGGGAACAGAAAATAATGCCACCGAAGTTGAGATATGAATTATATTTGCCAACTTTCTATAACAACGAGGCAAATCCAGAAGAATTCGGAAAACCAATTGAAGAGAGCAAATTTAGAAAAGCGAAAAATAAGATTATAGAAAAGTTTGGTTGCATTTCTTTGCATGGAAGCACTATCCAAGGAGTTTGGACGAATAAGGAAAATAACAAAAGATATTACGATGTTTGTTATAAGTGGGAAATTTGTGTTGACATTAAAGGAGATAACATTGCTTTTTTTGAAGAACTTAGGGAATATTTGTTAGACGAATTTAAGCAACACGAGATTTATCTTGTATCTACGGAAGTTAATAAAGTAGAATAAAATTTATTTTTCTATACTTAATTCAATCAACTCCAACCACTTATTATTCTCATTCAATTTAATATCAGTTGCTAATTCGCTTGGAGTTTTTCCAATAGCAAGATGTTTTCTAACGAAATTATAATAAATTTCCCAATCCTTCATTATTGTACTTGCAGAAGTTAAAGAGCCGTGAAATCCACGAAAAGTTTAAAGAGAAGCACTCCCTTAAAATATAATGGGGGTTATTGGAACTTATCATAAAGTTGAAGCGGGATTTGGTTTATTTGTTTTGATTGTTTGCATAGTCACTGGACTTATTGTATTTCTTCCATTTCTCTCTATTGTTGTTGATATTAAAAAGATTTTAATTGCTATAGCAGTTATAGTTTTATTCTATTTTCTTTATAAAAAGTATAATAGGAAACACCATTATCACCACCATCACCACCATTAAAAATGGAAAAAACTAATGAACAACTTGCAGAAATTATAAAGATTTTAAAAGCAATGAGCGGGGTTATTGGACTTATTGGCTTTATTCTTGTGGTTAAATTTATAATAGAAATTTAAATTTTATTAGTAGGTATTACCCTTTCTTCTTTCATATTCAAATCTCGGCATGGGCGTATTCCTTGCGTTGAATACAATAATTCTTAAAAATGAATTATCTTGATAAATTAATGGTAGCAACAGCACTAAAAGAAGTTCTTTTCTCATTAGGAATCCTAGAATTAATTATGATTGTGATTATAATAGGGTTATTGATAAAAAGACCTTTAAGTTCACTTGGGGAAACTATATTTGGCTCTTTAATTAGCGGTTTAATAATAGCGTTAATTATCGGATTAGCAAAAATGGATTGGAATATAATATGGGATTTTTTTAGAAATTTATTTAAATAAAACCCCACAATCATCTCGGTGTGAGCATTAATTCCTACATCAAATTCCCCAGTACAATTGCAGTCAGCACAAAAAGGGCAAGTACTGCCACAAGAGCTGTGACAAAATACAAGCCAACTCCTTTTTTCAGATTAAGTCCTGTCTTGTTCGTCTTTTCTAATTTGTCCTCTCCAGAATCAATCACAACAAGGGCTCCTGAAAGAATAAACACTATCTCTATTATATAAATTCCGACAATTATCTGCAGCAAATAAGGAGGTATCATTTTGGTATAATCAAACAAGGTCGTTATTGTGTTTAGGTTTCCAAATCCCGCAATGGTTTCTGTTCCTCCTGCTGCCTGTGCTATGTCTAATTTTTTTAATATGCTTGTTATCATTGCAGCCAATCCGACAACAATTCCAGAAAGCAAAGGAGCAAGGAAAGTCATGTTACTCTTCATATCAGAAATTATTTCTGCGAGCATATCTCTCAATCTCTCTGTTATCTTATTGATGTTCTTAACATATTCTGAAATGCTTATCAGACTCAACGCAGCAATCATCAATCCTTTTTTTGCAGATTCAACAAGAATTTTCATACTTGTGGCAATCAATTCAGAAGGATAATAAATCAATGCTCCTCTTTTGTCATCAAAAACAGCAGTCTCAACGCTCATTCCCATTTGCATGACATTGTAATTAACTCTCCTGAAAAAATCTTCTGTTTTCAATCCCTTTGTTGATTCTGCAACCTTGCTGAATGCTAATTCAGGAGGAGTGCCATTTCCTATCCTGTTTCCTAATTGGAATAGAGAATTGTTGAATTCTACCTCAAGCTGTTTGGTTTTCTCTCTTTCTTTAATAAGTGCCTGTGTTTTTTTCTTGAAGCTGATTGAAAAGAACATGGAAATTCCAAGAACAAAAAATATTCCCATTATCAAAGCACCAATTCCAAAAGGACCCGTAGTCTTTCCTCCCAGAGTGCTAAATCCGAAGATAGATTCATCTCCAAACAAACCAATTCCCAATTCAGAAAAAGTATAATCTGATTTCAAGCCAAGGAGACTTGGAATGGGGGTATACTGGAAAATAAGGGGAAGAAGTCCGATTATGAAGAAAGGAAGGCAGATTAGAAAAGCCTTGAAATAAGGTTTGTTGCTTTTGTAAACAGGATAAAGGGGATTTCTTTCTAGCAATTCTGTCTCCCCATAACCCCCAGGCCGCAAAAATAAAATCTTGTCTGTCAGATAAAAAACAAAAAAAGGAATTATCAAATTGAACAATATAAAGACATGATACCATTTTAGAAAATCTCCAACCATTGCAGAAGCAAGAGGCAATAAAGCAAGTCCAAGAGTAGGAAGAACAACTCCCAACATATAAACATTTGTCAAAGGACTTCTGACTTCATGTGTAAACCTCAGCATCTTGTCATAAACTCCATCAAGCACAACTTGTAAAGATTTTTCTAAAGTCACAATTCTCTTTGCATCATCAGGCTCAAATAAACTGCTCTCAATTAAGTGGAATGCTTCTATGAATTCTATAGAATAATCTCTCCAGCTTTCTAAATAGTTATCAAGGCTTTCTTTTATAGTTGAAAATTTTCCGACTTCAACATTATAAAAAACTTTTTTCAAATCAAGAGCAAGAGGATATTGCAAATGCTGGGAAGCAAATGCTATTGCCTTCTCCAGATTGGGGGTGTGTCTCATGTAAACAACAATATACAATATGGCGGGCACCATTTGTGAGCTTGCTTTAAGTCTCCACTTATTCGCAAGTCTAAGGGGATAACCATTGACAAAATAAAAAAGAAACATTGCAAAAATTACTACTAAAACCAAAAAGAAAAGGGGAAAACTTTCAATTCCTCCCTTGAAAAGAGCAATTGCAACAGAAACTAAAAGTCCAATGATAAAAATACCAACAAAAGTAACAACGCTCAAAGTAATTGTCTGCCAAGGTTCTAAATCCAAATGAGCAATCTCCAAAGATTTTCTTATTTTTTCTTCGTCTTTTTTTGGAACCTTCAGCTTTACAATATTTCCAAGAGTATGACACCATCTTTCATATCTGGAAAGTTCTGGAGCCATCTCTTCCCTGAATTTCATATAACTCTGACTGAAGTTAACATTTTGTATCGTCTCTGTTTTTATGTTCTGTTCAATTCTCGCTGCATGCTTTTTAAGAATTTCATCTATATTTGGCTTGTCAGTAGGTTCCATTTCCTCTTTATGAAATTTCCAAATTCAGGGGTATGTTTCACCCGATGAGAATGGATTTTTCCTATTAGATATAAAACAGAAATATAATTAATAAACCTTTAGAAGAACTCGTTTAGAATCTTTTTTTCTTGCTCCTGAAAAATATAAATGCAAAAACCAAACCCAAAACAAATAAAACAATTCCTAACAGAGAGGAATCACTTGCCAAACTGCTTGTTGCATGCCCGCTTAAATTAATTGAAGTAAAAAACAATGCACTAACAAGACTTATTATTGAAGCGATTGCAAAGACTTCTTTTTCTAAGTTGCTTTCTCTAATAGTTTTTCGTATATCTTTTGCTAATCCATAATCATAACTCGCATTTAGTCTTGCAGATTTTACTCTTCTTGGATATTCTTTGTATTGTACCGCTTCTCTAAACCATCTTGCTCCTGCACTTTCATATCTCTTTGCAGCTTCTTCCAAAAGAGAAACTCTAAGAGGAACATTTTTCGTATGTCTTGCAGCACTTCTTTTAGAAAAAGCCAGTTTCTCGAACATTTTTGCCTCATCTGCAGGAGTCTTCGCCATTCCAGATTAAAGAAAACTTTCTTTAAATATTTTCTTACGATATATTCGGTATAAGAAAGAGTCATGAAAAAATTTATTTTTTCTTAAAATCTCTTAAGTTTAATCCGCTCATTGAGCCATTTCTGCCATTCAGGAAAAACTCTTTCCCCAAGAGGCAGGCCAATTTCCTGTCTTATTCTGTCAGAGAGCTCATAAAATATATGATTTGAAAGAATATTAAATCTTGCTTCTAATATATTACTGTATCCTGTTTTTTTTGCAACATCAACAATTTCTTTTTTTATCTTTGCCCTCAATAGAATATTATCATAAATTGCATCCCAATTTCCTGCCCATCCTTTGACATTAGATGCAACACTTTTGATAACTTCACTGTCTCCATTAATTAAATCACTGCTTGGTTCTAATTCATCTTTCTCTATATTATAATTCAGCAAATCAACAAAACCTTTTTCCAAAAGGGGGTCTTCTTTCCAGTGCTTTCTGACTTCAGAAAGCTGGACAACCCTTCTCATAGAATGCAACCCATCAGGAGTTTTTATCGGATTGCAAACAATGATTATATCTGTTGCCTTAAAACTCGTTGCAGGAACTTCCAAATCATTCACAACCCTGTCAAAAACACCATAAGGGGATGCCCCATGAATTGTCCCTGCCACAACATTCGCCAGAGCTCCTACCCTCATTGCTTCATAAAGCGCTTTTGCCTCAACACTTCTGACTTCTCCGATTATCAAACATGAATCTCCAAGTCTCAAACTAGTCCTTATTCCGTCATCAGCAGAAACTTCTGTCGTTGTTCTGAGCAAAGCAGAACGAACCTTCATTCTCAAAATATCATATTCCAATTTTCTCAGAGATTCAACAGGCAATTCTAAAGAATCTTCAATAACAATAATTCTGTTCTTGGGGATAATTTCAAGCATCAGACTTCCAAGCAGAGAAGTTTTTCCAGAGCTCCTTGTTCCTGCAACTAACAATGTCCGAGCTCCATCAATCAGAAAACTCAATAATCCGGCTGTAAATGGATTAATCATCCTATTCTGAATAAACAAAGGCAGTGTCCAGGGCTCTTCTCTATGCCTCCTTATTGCATAAGCCAAACCATCAGGAGATAATGGATTTTGAATTATTGCAATTCTCGCTCTTATTTTTCCAATTTCTAATTGCGTGTCAAGAATGGGATTTGCCTCGTCAAGAGGTCTGCCAGAAATCATTCTGAACTTTGCTGCCCAAGAATCAATATCTGCCTGGCTAGGAAGGATGTTTGTTGAGCATTCATCAAAATCCTGGTGTCTGACAAAAATATTTGTCATTGGGATTGGAGCATTTAAAACAATGTCCTGTAATTTCTTATCTTGAAGCAGAACTTCTACAAGCCCAAAACCAATTGTCTGACGGACAAGAATTGTCGCAAGTTTGTTTAAATCTGCATAATTCAGCTTTATTTTTTTGGTTTGTGACAAGTCCTGAAGCAAATCCTTGGAGATATTAAAAAAAACCTGCCTTATCCTTTCAATATCTGTGAATTCCTCTGCCTTGGGCTGGTGTTCTATTAAAACCCCTCTTGCCAGATTCAAAAGAATATTGTAATCTTCATCAAGCGAATTTTCAGGGGGATTTAAGTGGTACACTAATTTTGACTCCTCTTTTCTTTTTAGTATTGTAACAATAGAAGTATCGTAATCTTCCCCTATTTCATACTGGTCAATAATTTCTGCATCATCTGGAAGGTCGTAAATAAGTCTTGTAAAGGTAAAATTAGGAATGACATCTGGTTTCAGTATTTTATTATAAATTTCTCTGTCTCCCTTTTTGTAATTGTCAAGATAAGGAAGAGCCATTTGTATCATTTTTGTATTTTCCAGCATCGACAATGCTCTTTCCAATAGGTGTGTATAATTTTCCTGGTCACTTTTGGCATGCAAATCGCTTTTTTCAGATAAAATCTTCGACTGAATTATTATTTTTTTTAGTTCAAAATATGCCGAAATCGGGTCTTGTCTAAGCAAAAGCAAAAAAGAGAAAACCTCATTGTATCTTTGATTAAAAAATTGTTCATTTGAAGTGATTAATTTATCCTGTGAAAGAATTTTTTCCTGCCTCAAAAGATAAACATAGAGTTGTGCTATTTCCAGCAAAAGTGTTGTTTCTTTAAAATCATAATTGTAATTTTTCTGCTGAACAAAAATAATTCTTGAAACACTTGGATTTTCAATTAATGCATCAATTGTCCTTGCCATTACTTCCGAATAGTCTGCAAGGCTTGGAACATATGGGGCTCCTAGATAATTAATGTAAAGAACATCTTCCCCGCCTTCTCTTCTGACTTGATAAGAATATAATTTTTCCTCTTTCTCTGGCATAGTAAAAAAAGAGCGATTAAGTTTAAAATATTTTGTATATCGCAATTTTATGTTTTTTAAAAATAGCAAAAAAATTTAAACCACTTTAACCTCCTTTTTTTATGGCTGAACAGACAGACTATTCCAATCCACTAGGTGATTTAAGTGCAAAAATGAGGGATATAGAAGATAAACAAAGAATTATGAAAGACAGGCTTCTTTTGATAGGACAAAATCTCGTTGAGATAAAAGATACAACAAATAAAAAAATATTGGAATTAAAAAAAGATGTGGAGGTAATAAAACAAAACATAGAAAGATTATCTTCTTTTTTAGAAACAGTTTCCAGTGAATTTTCAAAATTTGCAAGAAAAGAAGATTTAGAAATTTTAACAAAACAGGCGAAAATGTTCCAGCCATTGGAATTTGTTAGAAAAAAAGATTTTAGAAAGTAGAAAGTTTAAAAAAGATTTAAAGATTGATATAAAAATAAAATGGGTGTTTTAGATCAGGTAATAAAGATGAAGGGACAGGGAATTCCAGAAGGGGAAATTATTGATGAGTTATCTCAGCAAGGAGTTTCTCCTAGGGAAATAAATGACGCTTTAAGACAGGCTCAGATAAAATATGCTGTTTCTAATGAAAATGAAGGAGAAGAAATGCAACCTTCAATTACAGAAGGAGAAATGCCTCCTGCTCCAAATGGAGGTCAGACATATCAGGAATATGAACAGCAGGAATATGCTCCTCAGCCACAAGAACAGTATGCTCCTCAACAAGAACAATATTACACACCTGGACAAGGATATGAACAGCAATATTCTGCAGGCATTGATACAGATACAATAATGGAAATTTCTGACCAGATTTTTTCAGACAGGATAAAAAAGGTACAAAAACAGTTGGATAACACAACAGAAATCTCAACTCTCTTACAAACAAAAATTGAAAACATTTCAGATAGACTAAAGAAAATAGAAACAATAATAGACAAATTACAAATTGCAATCCTTGAAAAAGTAGGAAGCTATGGAAAAAATTTAGAAGGTATAAAAAAAGAGATGTCTATGATGCAGGATTCTTTTTCCAAAATGATTTCTCCCTCAAGAAGAGCAGAAAGACAGGAAGAAAGAGAAGAATTTCCAACTGAAGAAGAAACAGAAGAAATAAAAGAACAAAAACCTCAAAGAAAAATTTCTAAGAAAAAATAATTTTATTGTCTCCAAATATGAGGAACATATGAAACTGGTTGTTTCTGGTCCTTAGGAGTTGCGCTTCCTATAATTACTGCAACCAGAATAAACAGGAATATTGCCCCTACAACCAACTGCCAGTTATCCTGCCACCATGTCCCCGACTGCCATCCAACAGCTCCTGCAGATTGTATAAGAACAGCACCAACAGTAACAACTCCTATCCCTAACAGGAAATAATTAACTACCTTGCTATCTGGATCCATAAATAAACCCACAACAATCAAAAGTGCAAGTATAATTGCCAATGCAACACCAATTCTCGGAAAGATTTGAGAGAAAAAAGTAGGAACAAAGTTAAACTGCAAAGCCATTAGCGCAACAGCAAGCGCAATAATACCGTTAACGACTCTATTATCCTTGAATACTTTGGTTTTTATCAAAATTCCAAAAACTAATGCGAATATCAATAAAAAAGGAAGAAGATAACTGAAAAATCCTGCTTCTTCCCATTTAGAAAGAAAATCCCCTAATGTCCCACTTTGGAAAACGCCGACAGAAGCAAATACCACCCCATTTAACATAGGAAAGATTATGAAATTATATTTAAATATGTTTCGTAAAAAATTACTTAGTTTCTTTTTTACCAATTAAAACCAATGCCAATGCAACAGCAATAACAACTACAAATGCAACATTTGTCCAAATAGTACTTTGCCCGGCCAAAAGATTTCCGATTCCTATGTTCCAGCCAGTAGCCCATAGAAGTGCCGCAATAAATGCCCCGCCGATAATGATTCCTAAAACCCATTTCATCCACTTTTGCACTGCAAATCCTTTTTCATCTCCAAATACAAACCCCCAAAGCAACAAGACAATAAAAACACAAACAATTGCAACTGTCAAAAACAAAATCATGTTTCCAACAACGAGTTTCGGATAAATTGCACTTACAAAAATCAAGCCTATTACAAAAGCAATAAGAGCATTCAATTGCTTCTTTCCCTCCCCAAAAAGTTTGGTCTTTTCGAGAAGTGCAAAAATTATAAAGAAAACTAACAAAAACGGAAGAAGAAATTGGGAAAAAATCCAATGTTGTAAGATTGTCTCTTCAGCCATTGTCTTATTATACCATGTCTTCAGGTATCTCTTCTATGTTTGAATCGGGGTTTGGCAGAGCAGCTCTGTTAATCAAGAAGACGTCCCCAACTGCCTTAACAAACTGGTGAGGAATTATAACTCCCTTAGCTCCTCCTACAAGAGATACGACACTACCTCCAACCTTTATCCTCCAACCATCAATTTTGTTATCAGACAAATTAGCTTCTTCTATCTCGCCAAAAAAATCTCCAGAATCTGTGTAAACCCTGTTTCCAATAACCTCGCTAATTTTTTTTATCCTCATGAGATAAATTTGTGATGTCATATTTAAATAGTTTTCCATAATTCAAAATATAATGAATTAAAATAGGGGTAAGCTTTATAAAAAAACCAAACATAGAAGATGTATGATAAACAAAAGAGAGATACTAATAATTTCGTTGATTATCTTAATTATTGGCTTTTCTTTAAATCTTTCTTTGAACTTCTTTGAGGAATGGAAAACGGTTCTCTATACTCTTCTTTCAGTAGCAATTTTAATTTTGATAAATATTTTTACAAAAAAAGTTGTCGCTTATCGTCTTGATTCTGAAATAGAAATGAGGGTGTGGGAAGTGGGAAAATACGGGTTCACAAAAGACAAGCATTCAAAAAAGCCATTTCCGTTAGGAGCTTTTCTCCCAATCATTTCTAAAATAATTCTATTTCCTCTGAAAAGTTTTGTTTGGATGGCTTCTATGGTTTTTGATGTCAAACCCAGAATTTATCGTGGAGCAAAGAGATTTGGATTATACACTTTTTCAGAAATAACAGAATATCATCTTGGGTTGATTGCCGCATCAGGAATAGCCATAAATTTAATCCTTTCAGTAATAGGATATCTTTTAGGATTTCCTCTATTTGCGAGATTGAATATTTATTATGCCTTTTTTAATATGATTCCAATATCTGATCTCGATGGAAATAAAATATTTTTCGGGAATTTAATCCTTTGGGCTTTTTTGGCTTCCTTAACTTTGATTGGCATGCTCTTTGCGATATTTATAATATAAACTTATTTAAAATAAAAAAACATTAAAAAAATATGAAAGAAAAGTTTTTCACAAAAAAGAGTGTAACATGGGTATTTGCAATTATTGCTGTTGTTTCTGGTTTTCTATTTCTTGATTCAACACCAACAGGTAATGTTATTGTAAATAAACAGAATCCGATAAGTTTGCTTTCAATAATTGGCTTGCTTTTAATTGCCTGTTCTATTATTTTAATTGCATATTCTGCGAAAAAGAAATAAATAGGAGCAATTTCTTTTGTTTTAATGGAATTTTTAAAAGATGTATCCCCAAGAGAGTATCAGCAAAAAATATTTGAAAGTTGTATTAGCAAAAATTGCTTAGTAATCCTGCCGACAGGATTAGGAAAAACTCTAATTGCATTAATGCTCACAATAGAAAGAATGAAAACATTTCCTGGAGAGAAGGTTGTTTTCCTCGCTCCTACAAAGCCTCTTGTAGAACAGCATTTAAATTATTTTAAAAAACATCTTCCAGAATTATTTGCAGAAATGACCCTGTTCACAGGAGAAATAAATGCAGAACAAAGAAAAAAACTCTGGCAGAATTCTGATATTATTTTTTCCACTCCGCAGTGTATTGCCAATGACTTAAAGAATAAATTATATGATTTAAGAAATGTCTGCTTGCTTATAGAAGATGAAGCTCATAGATGTATAAAGAATTATGATTATAACTATGTTGCACATGAGTATATAGAACAATCTCCTCATGCAAGAGTTATTGGTTTAACTGCTTCTCCTGGAAGCGACAGCAACAGGATAAAAGAGATTTGCAAAAACCTTTCAATAGAGGAAGTGGAATTAAAAACAAGAGACAGCGAAGATGTGAAAGAATATTTACAGGAGTTGAAATTTGAAAAAAGACTTATAGATTTCCCAGAAGAATTTGATAAAATAAGAAGTTTACTAAAAAAGATTTTTAATTCCTATATAGAAGAATTAAAAAATAGAAAGGTTCTGTTTGAACAACCATCAAAAATAAAACTAATTGAACTTCAAAAAAGGCTAATACACTTGATTTCTGTTGGAAATAAGAATTACAATTATTTGCTCGCAGTTTCTTCTTGTTCTCAAGCAATAAAACTACAACATGCTCTTGAATTACTAGAAACCCAGACTCTCTCAAGCTTCAATGAATACATGAAAGAATTATTCAGACAATCTTCTAGCAAGAAAAGCAAAGGGGTTGTAAAATTAACTTCAAAACCAGAATTCAACCTTGCTTATATAAAAAGCAATGAACTGCTTTTAAGAGGAATAGAACATCCAAAAGTAGAAGAAATCAGAAGATTAGTTCAAGAAGAAAAATCTAAAAATGACAAGATAAAAATTTTAATCTTCACCCAATTCAGAAATACTGCAACAATAATCTCAAAAAAATTAAATCAGTTACAAGGAATAAAAGCTAAGGTTTTTGTTGGACAGGCAAAGAAAACCATTCAGGGGAAAAGCACAGGATTAAGTCAAAAAGAACAAAAGAAAATAATACAGGAATTTTCATCAGGAGAAATAAATGTCCTTTGTGCTACCTCAATTGGAGAAGAAGGATTGGATATTCCGGAGGTTAATACAGTCGTCTTCTATGAGTCTGTGCCTAGTGCAATAAGAAAAATTCAGAGAAGTGGACGTACCGCAAGGCTAATGGCAGGAAAATTGATAATGCTTATAACAAGAACGACTAGGGATGAAACTTTTTATTATGTTGCAAATGCCAAAGAAAAAAAGATGCACAAAACAATTCAAAATATAAAAGATGAAATGGCAAATGAGAGATTAAAAAAGAAATCAGAAAAACAAAAAACTCTATAATACAAATCTTTATAAAAAATAATTCTGAGATAGAAATATGGCACGAATTATAGGAAAGGGGTTTTCTTTTGATGATGTTGTATTCGAACCAAAATATAACAAAGTTCTCTCAAGAAAAGATGTTGAACTAAGAACCAGAGTTACCAGAAATTATGAAATAGATATTCCAATACTTGCTGCAAATATGGATACTATTTGTGAAGCAGAGATGGCAATTGCCTTGGGAAAACTCGGCGGATTGGGGGTAATTCATAGATTTATGAAAATTGAAGAACAAGCTAAGCAAGTTAGAGAAGTAAAAAAAGAGGGGTTAATTTGTGCAGCAGCAATTGGAGTAAAAGATGTAAAAGAAAGGGCAGATGCTCTTGTAAGAGCAGGTTTAGAAATTCTTGTTATAGATATTGCTCATGGACATTCCAAATATGCAGGAAAAACTCTCGATTATTTGAAAGCAACATATCCAAGTATAGATATAATGGCAGGGAATATTGCAACAAAAGATGCTGCTGAATACTTTTTAAGTAAGGGTGCAGATGCAGTTAAGGTTGGAATTGGACCTGGAAGTTTATGCACAACAAGGTTAATGACTGGAGCAGGAGTTCCTCAAATAACAGCAATAATGGACGTCTATGAAGCTACAAAGGGAAAAATTCCAATATGTGCAGATGGTGGAATAAAAAAACCAGCAGACATTGTAAAAGCATTGGGTGCAGGAGCAAATACGATTATGTCGGGGTATATTTTCGCAGGAACAAAAGAAACTCCTGGAGAGGTAATAGAAATTGAAGGAAAAAAATTCAAGCTTTATCGGGGTTCTGCAAGTTATGACGTTGCAGTAAAGAGTGCAGAGTTAAGTGGAGAACAAGGAGAACCAATAAGTATTGAAGGAGAAAGAACACAGGTTCCATACAAGGGCTCAATCGATAAGATAATACAACAATATCGTGGCGCAATCGCATCTGGTATGACTTATCTTGGAGCAAAAGATATGGAAGGAATAATAGGAAAGGCTGATTTTCGGGAAGTGACAAGTGCAGGAATTGAAGAGGGGGAAGCCCATGCTATAGAAAAAGGGTTTTGTTAAATTTAAAAAGACAATGATTATTTTAAAAACATGAAACCTTTATTTGACATCTTCTCAAAACCAAAGAGAATCATAAAAAAAGAAACTGAAAAACAAAAAATCCTTGTTGATTATAGAGAAAGAAACTCTTTAGTTGCATCTACTCTCGTTGAGCTTGGGTTTGAAATTGAATTCAGAGAACTGAAGGTAGCAGATTATCTTGTTAATAATGTGGCAATAGAAAGAAAGACTGTTTCTGATTTTGTGAATTCTATAATAAACAAAAGAATAATAAGACAATTGCAAGAATTACAACAATACAACAACAAATTATTGATAATCGAAGGGATAGATGAACAGGAGTTGTATAGCGATGATAATACAGATGAGAAAACAATCCACCCCAATGCTATTCGTGGATTTTTGCTTTCAGTAACAATAAAACACAGAATCCCTGTAATTCTGACAAAGAATTATGAAGACACTGCAAAATATCTAGCTGTATTAGCAAGAAAAAAAGAAAAAGAGTCTTCTTTGAATGTTACAAAGAAAAGTTTGAACAAAAAAGAAAGGTTGCAGTTTATTTTGGAAGGGTTTCCTGGAATAGGTCCAAAAACAGCCAAAAAACTATTACAGCATTTTAAAACAATCAAGAACATAACAAATGCTTCAATAGAAGAATTAACAGAAGTGATAGGAAAAAAAGCAGATATCTTCAAGCTAATTGAAGAAGATTATAAATAAAGTTGATATAACATTTCTGCTCTTATGCTATCTTCATGAAAATCTGGCCAGCCAAAAGGTCTGCTTCCCCTATTCATCACATAAGTATCTAAATAATGAAATATCGCAATATCAAATTTATCAAGCATTCGTAAAACTTTCCCTAAGTCATATCCATCTCTACTAAAAAATTTCAAAACTTCTCTTTTAACTCTTTCTCTTTGAGAACTTAATTTATTATATCCCTTATCCTCACAAATCTCTTTACATACTTGTAAATGTCTGTTCATTACTTCCTGTTCAATTTCCATTAAAATATAATTAACAAAAAATTCTTTTTAAAAAAACATGTACTTCAACATATCTTTTAGAATGCAAAATCCTTATAAAACTAAAAATCCTTTTTTAGTCATATTTCCAAATTATAAACTTCAATGTCTTCATAAATAGGCCCATTTCTTGTTACTTTAGATTTTTTTAGGCTGAAATTTTTAATTAAAAATCTCATTTCAGGAACTTTTATTTTTTGCAATTTATTGAAAAATTGTTTCTCATTCCTCAATCCCTTAACTCTTGCTATTGTCAAATGACTCATGAATCTTTTTTCCATTTCAAACAAGCCAGAAAGTTTTTCATCAACTTCTCTTTGCAATTCCTTACAATCAGTCATATGAAGCCAGACAATTAACTGCTTGCTATATATTGATTTTCTGTTATCAAAAAACCCGACAGAATTAATCTTTGTTTTAAATTTTGGAAATTTAATTTCTCTCAATTTCTTTTTTATCTCTTCAAGACTTTTTTCATTCATTTCTCCTAAAAACTTCAATGTAAGATGCAAATTTTCTGTTTCTGTCTTCTTTCCTATGAATTCTGGAAGAGAATCCTGAATATTAACTATCTCCTTTCTAATATTTTTAGGTATGTCAATCGCAATAAAAGTTCTCATTATAGTAACTCCGCCAAAATCTTTGCTCCTAATTCAACTGTAATTCTTTTTTCATCTTTCTTTTCATTTATTTCAACAATGTCAACTGCTTTCAAGGTTTTAATTTTTTTTATTCGCTGTATAAGATAAAGAAATTGTCTGCTACTTAATCCTCCAATTTCTGGATAGCCTGTCGCAGGAGCAAATACAGGATCAATGATATCAATATCTATTGAGACATAAAGTTCCTTGCCATTAGAAAATTCCATTATTGTATCACACATATCTTGCAAATCTTCTGTAAGATTAGTCATAGAAAGAGTTTTTATTTTATTTTCTCTCAGAAAGATTATTTCATCTTTCCAAACATTTCTCAATCCAACAATCAAAATATTTTCTTTAGGAAATCCTTCTTCAATCAATTTTCTAAGCCATTCTTCGTGTGTCGGTTCTTTCATAGGAAACATGCAGTCTGCATGACTGTCAAACACTATAAGGCAAGGCTTTTTCCTTGAAATTCTGCAATTATCTAAAAATGCTTTCCCGATAGAATAGCTTATAGAATGATCTCCTCCAAGAAAAACTACTCTGGGTTTTGTCTCAAAAATCTCAAGAGAATTTTCATAAATCAACTTATTGCTAAGTTCAAGATTGCTGTTATCTATATGAATTTCTTCCAAATCTAGCAGAGAATTGTCAATTATATTTCCCTGCTCATTGCTATGAATTTCTTTTAAACTCTCAAGTATAGCATTGCCTGCTCTTTCGCATCCTTTTGTTTTTCCCAATCCATTAATGAAAGGAACTTTTACTATAAACATTAAATTAGCTAATAAAAAGAGTTTTTAAGATTAATCATTAGCCGTGAGTCAAATTCAAAGGAGAGTTTAATAAAGAGAAACTTTGGTTCTCTTTATCCAGAAATAACAAACCCTGTTCCTGTAGTCAACTGGATAAAATCCAAGAATAGATTAACTAGTGCTCCTATGCAAATCCAAAACATCCATTTAGTTACTTTTAATTCCTTTTCTTCTTGCATTAAAAAGAATAATATAATAGAAACTGCAATTAAACTGATGAACACATAAACAGAATGAAGAGGATACCCGAAAAAACTATTACAATCCCAAAAATTCTTCACAGAGCATATACTTTCCATCCAAGGCACCATTCCAGTAACCCTAAAAAATATATGGTCTAAGTCAATAAGGTTCCCAAACAACAAGCCGAACAGCATAGTCTTATTTCTATAAAAATAATAAACCAAGAAAGGAACTATTATATGCATCAGATACATTTTATTCAGGAACAAGAGCCAAAAAACTATAATTTTTCAATTTCGCTAATTCTTTGACATCTTTCAGCCTCACCTCAGAAATATTTTTTTCAAAATCATAAAATTCTTTTGCATTTCCGTCAATCTCATGCAGAAGTAGATTAACTAGTTGCATTTGGGAATCTTCCATAGAAATGTGATAATTTCCTATTAATTGCTCTTTGACTTGTTTGAGTTCTTTTTCTGTTAGTTTTTCTGCAACCTTTTTGAATTCTTCCAGGATTATTTTTTTCACGAGTTCAACATTTTGTTTTGTTGTTCCGACATAGACAGAATTATAAGCAAAAAAACGATTTATGCTTGAGTCTCCTTTTACAGAATATGCTAAATTTCTTTTTTCTCTTATCTCGCTGAATAATCTCGATGACATTCCACCAGCCATTATTGTCCCTAAGACTTCAGCAGCATAGCATTTCTTGTCTGTTGCTAAAGGAACATGATAAGCAAAAATTAAATTAGCTTGGTCAATGCCTTTTCTCTTTTCAATTTTAATTTCATTTTTTTTAGAAAATTCTATTTCAGGAACTTTTCCTCTTGTTTCTCCAAAATTTTTTTCTGCAAATTGGATAATTTCTTCAAAATCAGCATCTCCAACAATTCCCAAAATCATATTATTCGGCTGATAAATTTTTTTGAATTTTTCAAGAATCTTTTTTCTGCTTATGTTGCTCATTGTTTCATAAGTTCCTATTAAATCTTTTCCCAAAGTTCCATTGTACAATTCTCTTTGAATATGGTCAAGAACATAAATATGGGGATTGTCTTTTCTCATTTTAATTTCTTCAAAAATAACTTTCCTCTCTTTTTCCAGTTCTTTTTCATTAAATAAAGGATTCTTGATCATATCAGATAAAACTTCAAATGCAGTATCCAAATGTCTGCTTGGAATTTTGCACCAATAAGCAGTTATCGCTTCCTCTGTAAAGCCGTTTAATTCTCCTCCCCTTTTTTCTATCTCTTCTGCTATCTTTTTTGCATTCCTTGTAGGAGTCCCCTTGTAAAGCATATGTTCAATAAAATGTGAAATTCCCTTTTCAGAAATATTTTCATTGATTCCCCCATTCCTCACTGCAAAGGCAACAGCAACAACAGGAAGATTTCTCTTTTCGAAAATAATAGTCATGCCGTTCTTCAAGACCTTTCTATAAAATTGAGGTTTCATAAATAGAAAAAAATAACCAAATATATAAATTATTTGTTAAAAACAATATACCTCTCTCCTCCAAATTCAAACTCATCTAAAATCTTAAATTCTTCTTTGATAAAATCCACAATCCAATTTCTCTTTGCTTTGAATTTTTCTCTGTTTCCCAAACTTTTAGTTGCAAAACTAACAACTATTTTATCGCTTATGTTAGAAATTTCAGAAATCAACTCTTTAGAATAATCATTTTTTAAAGATTCTAAGGCGTCTATAACTTTGAAAAGCAAAACAGTCCTGGGTTTCTTTTGTTTCTTTATTATTTTCTTTACTTTTTCTTTCTCAAACAAACTCAAATGAATCGCTTTTCCATTTATTTTATTTTTTTTAAAGTAAAAATTCATCAATTCAACCAATTGTCCTACAGACTCTATTGCAATATACTTTATTTTTCCTGTAAAAAATTTATAACTAAATCCATTAATGCCTGCTCCTAAATCAATTATGCTTGCTTTTTTATAATTTTTAAAAATTCTTTTATAAATCTCTTGATAATGAGGAAGCCTTTCTCTTGTTGAAATATGTTTTCTTAAAATCCACTCTTCATCTTTATTCTTCAATGAAAGTAATTTTTTGCTGATAAAAGCACTGAAAACTTTTCTTAATAATTCTCTTGTCAATCTTATTTTTTCTTCCTCGCTTGCCTGTCTTTTAGAAAATTGTTCAAAGGCTATTTCAATGTCTTTTTCAGGAAGTTGAGAAAATTCTCTTTTTTCTCTTATTTTTGAAAGAATTTGTTTATTCATAAAACTTTTAATACAACTCAACTTAAAAAGATTACATGCCTACTAATGTTCATCCAGAATATGCCTATGCAGAAAAAGAATTTTTAAATGCACAAACAGATGAAGACAAACTAAGAGCAATGGAAAAGATGATCTCCCTAGCTCCCCATCACAAAGGAGCTGAAAATCTTCGTGCTCAGCTAAACTTGAGATTAAAGAAACTCAAAGAAAAATTAACCATTGAAAAAAAGTCAAAAAGGGGCTCAAGGGCGGGAATAAAAAAAGAAGAGATGCAAGCAGCAATAATAGGAAAAACAAAAACAGGAAAATCCTCTCTTCTTTCTATTTTAACAAATGCTCATCCAGAAATAACAGATTATCCTTTTACAACAAAAGTCTCTATTGTTGGAATGATGAATTATAATGGAGTTGGAATTCAGCTGATAGAAATTCCTGCAATAGAATCAGAGTACTATGACAGAGGAATTGCAAATTCTGCAGACAGCCTTTTAATTTTAATAACAGATTTATTTCAGATTGCAGAAATAGAAAAAAAATTAGATAAATTTGCAGGAAAAAGAATAATTGTTTTCAATAAAATGGATTTGCTCTCTGAAAATGAAAAAAGGAAAATTTCTGCAACTCTGCAAAGCAGGAAATATAATTTTGTTCTTATTTCTACAGAAACAGGGGAAGGAATTGAAGAATTAAAAGAAAAACTTTTTCAGAGTTTTGGGAAAATGAGGATTTATACAAAAGAACCAGGAAAAGAGAAAGCAAAGAAGCCAATAATTCTGCTTCCAGACAGTATTGTGAAAGAGGTTGCTAAAAAAATCTTTAAGGGGTTTTCAAACAAAGTCAAAGAAACAAAAATCTGGGGTCCTTCAAGTAAATATCCTGGACAGGTTGTAAGTTTAAATCATAAATTAAAAGATTTGGATGTTGTGGAATTCAAGACGAGATAATTATCTATAATTTTTCCTTATTGGTGCAATTATCTTTTCTAAATATTCTGTAACTGCGTTTTTCAAGTCCATTGGATGTAGTTTTCCAGAAGAATAATCTTTTTCTAACTTTTCATAACTTTCAAATTCTGCATTTCCTCCAAACTTCTCTGGCCTTTTAATCCCAACAGAGTCGAATTTTGGAAAAATGATTAATTTAGCAATCTGCAGAACAGGATTGTCCTTAATTTCTTTTTCAGGGCAATAAGCTTTTGCAATTGTCTTTTTTATTTCTTCATAAGAATCAGTAACACTTATGCCGCTTCCTGCAATTGACTTAGACATTTTTTGCCCAAGTCCTCTTAGAGAAGTTATTAATGGTGTATGTATAGCAATAAAATCATGATTTATAATCTTAAAAGCATCTTTTCCAAGCATGTGTACTTTTCTCTGGTCCATTCCCCCAAGAGCAACGTCTAATTTTAAATGCTTGATATCAACTACTTGCATCAATGGATACCAAAGTTGAGATATAGTCGCGTTTTCAACATCTCTTGCAACTTCCTGCATGCTTCTCAATCCTCTCTGAATAGTAGAACTTTGTGCTAATTTCATAACATCCAGTTGATATTCTTTGTTGAATTCAAAATCGCTTCCAAGAACTATTTCTGCTTTAATTCCTATTGCCTTAATAGTTTTTTTCCAATTTTCAACTTCTTTCTTTATGCTTTCCTCTGAATCTTTTCTGTTAAGCAAGGCATGAATGTCTGCTAATAGAATAACAACCTTAAATCCTGCTCTCTCCAAATCCATTAATTTTGTTATTGTTACAAAATGCCCTAAATGCATCGGCCCGCTTGGTTCATAACCGCAATAAACTCTTGGTTGTTTCTTTTTTTTCAGCAAATCTTTCAAGGTATCTAAACTAACTATCTCTTCTGTGTTTCTTTTTATCAAATCAATTTTCTCTTCTATATCCATAACCACACAAACAATTAATAATTATTAAATGTTTTTATAGAAATGCTTATTGAGATTTTAATCTCAACTTTCATTGGAATTTTCGCAGGAACAATTACCGGCTTGCTTCCAGGAATACACATAAATCTCGTTGGAACTATTCTTGTCAGTTTATCTGCAACCTTTTTCTCTTTAATAAATCCACTTTATCTAATTTCTTTCATTGCATCTATGGCAATAACACACACTTTCATTGACTTCATTCCGAGCATTTTTCTTGGTTGCCCAGATACAGAAACCCAGCTTTCTGTTCTCCCTGGACACGAATTATTGAAAGAAGGAAAAGGATACGAGGCAGTAATGCTGACTGCAAGAGGTGGAATTTTTGCTGTTTTTATTTTCATTCTTTTTTCTTTTCCTTTGTCTTTTCTTTTTTCAAAGATATATGATTCAATTCATTCTATAATGTTTTATGTGCTATTAGCAACTTCCTTTTTGTTGATTTTCACAGAAAAGAAAAAATTAATTGCCCTCTTTGTGTTTTTAATCTCAGGAATTTTGGGCTTGTGTGTCCTGAATTTGGATATGAAAGAACCCCTTCTCCCTCTTCTTACAGGATTATTTGGAAGTTCCATGTTAATAATGAGCATAAAAAACAAAATCCAAATTCCAAAACAAGAAATAACTTCTCCAAAAATAAAAATGTTAAAACCCATGTTAGGAACTCTTATAGCTTCTCCTCTCTGCGGTTTTCTTCCGGGATTAGGAAGCGGACAGGCTGCTGTTTTAGGAAATAACATTTCAAGAACAGACAAAAAAGGATTTCTCGTTTTAATTGGAGCAACAAATATTTTAGTTATGGGTTTGTCTTTTGTTTCTCTTTATGCAATTTCAAGAACAAGAACAGGGGCAGCTGCAGCAATACAACAGATTATCGGAAGCGTTTCATGGAAGATTCTTATTATTCTTCTTTTTGTAGTATTGATAAGTGGAGTAATTTCTTTTTTCCTCACTAAAATTATGACAAAATTTTTCTCACAAAGAATAAATAAAATAAATTATTCCTTTTTGTCAATTTTAACTCTCATTTTTCTTCTGATAATTGTTTTTTTCTTCTCTGGTTTTCTTGGAATTATCGTATTGATAGCTTCCACACTAACAGGAATTTACTGCAATTCCTTGAATGTAAAGAAAACTCACATGATGGGTTGTCTTTTGATACCGACAATTCTCTTCTATTTCCTAAAAATAATTTAAGCAAAAGATTTATTTAGTGTTGGTGATTTATTAATTGACAAGGAGGTGAAAAACAGATAAAAATGGCAACAGAAAAAGAGATGAACCAGTCTAATTTCATAAAGATTGCTAAAGAAATCAATGCTTTTGCAGAAGTTATTAGATCTAGACAGGATCAAAAGCAGGTTATAATTGATGACTTCAATAAAGAGCGTAAAAGATATCAGGCTGGAAAAATATCTAAAAAAACTCTCGCTGCTTCTGTACCAAGAGTTAGAAAAGAGCTCCAGAGATTGAACAATGAGATAAGAAAGAATATAGGAAATCTCAATAAGACTGCAGACAGGGCAAAGAATTTTGCCTCAAGGCAAGTTCCAAAGCATTTCAGGGTGGCTGTTTCAGGCATAACTCTAGCTGGTGGAAAAAGAAAGAAGCACAGGACACATCACAGAGCTCGTAAAAAGGCTAAGAAAAAATAAATTTTTTATTTTTTTATTTTCTTAATTTATTTTAAAACCATTTATCAATGCTTTCCTGTTTCTCTATTTCTTTTCCGAAAATGCTGTCAATATTTTCTTTAACTATCTGCAAATTTTGTTTTATGTAATTCGAAAGATTATACCTCTCTGCCAATTCCAGTGCAGGCTCAAGATATTTCCTGATTCCTCCTTCATTAATCGTAAAGATAATTTTTCCTCCGCACTTCCGGCATACTCCTGTCAGAGGAGGGCGCCTCATAATCTCATTGCACTTCACACATCTAAATCCCTGCATAGAAAACTTTCTCAAATTTCCCTTTAAGTCTTTCAGAAAATGTCTATCTATGATTAATTTTGCTGTATCAGAAGTGTCAACTGCTCTTATTTTTTCAACTAAATCCATCTGATGATAAACCTTATCTTGCATTGTAGCAAGGAGCTTGTAAGAAGAACAGAGAACCCCATCATTGAAATTATCTGTATTGTGAGTGTGTCCGATTCCGACAAAAGGTGTTTTTCCTTCCTTCAAAAACAACCTCACATTAGGAATACTCTTTAATTCAGAAGAGTGTTTTCTTTGTTCAGCCATTTGATATAGTTCTAGAGGATATTCATTTGTGAGTTCAAAATCAAGAATTTGATCATCAACCTCTCCTGCATCAATTCTCGAATTCAAAACTAAAGGAGCATCCTGAGTTCCTCCTCTGTGTCCAGGAAGGAATTTTCTGGAAAAATTGAGCAGGACATCTCCAAGCAGCATTATTGCAGCCTCATCTCCATCACAGTCTCTTCTTATTGCGGCATGCATGTAAGGACTTGCCATTAGTCCTAAAGTGTTAGAAAACCCTATAAATCTGCAGATTACTCCTGCACAATTGTGTGGAGCCATGCAAACACCAATTTGTCCTATTAAATCCTCTCTCTTTCTTACATTGTAAAATGTTTCAAGCCCATAAAAACTTGTCAAAAGAGAATCAACAAAATTACAAACTCTGACAAAAACATCATCTGCCCTTTCGTCAATAGATTCTGTAGAACTTGGAAGAATGATGTCATGAGGCATCAATTCTAAAATCTGATTCTCGTCTCTTAAGTCTTCTCCATAAATATCTTTATCATATCCCAATTCTTTTAATTTTTCAATGCTGACAAAAACTTCCTTGGGTTTGAAAGAAACAATTGGCAGTTCTGTTGCATCAAATCTTATTGTCCCGTCTTTGTTTACATGGAGATTGTAAATTGCCCTTAAAATCCCCTTGCACATATTTTCTATATCGTGATTTTGTGAAGAAGTTCCCCTTACTCCTTTTATTAATGGAGGAATGTCTAATTTGGAAAGTTTCATTTTTTCTGTTGCCTTTTCAAAATAATATTTGATATCAACATCCTTTGTCTGGTATGTCTGAACTCCTTTGTGTTCTTTGCAGATTTCAAGTGAAAGCTTATCGCAATCAGGGCAATAAAAAAGCTTCTTTGTTTCTTTTCCGCAGTTTTCACATGAAGGATAAATAGTTTCTTTCTTGCAATCCTCGCAGTAAAAAACGGGAAAAGTGCTTCTGACAAATCCTTCTTCACATGCTGCCTGCACACTTCTCAACCTCCCCCCCTCTCTTCCTACAGGAAACAGAATATTTGGACTTCCCACAAGTTTTCTCAGCTTTGCCTTTTCCGGCCTTCCCATTCTAGCTCCGATAAATTCTCCTGCCTTATCTTTAATGATAAATCCAGAAACACAATTTATAATTTCCAAAATAGTTTTGTCTGAAAGGAATTTGTCTTCATCGACAAATTCAGAAAGAAAATTTTCTTTATTTAAAATAGAAACATCAATTCCTAAATTCACAAGGAGGGCTTTACTATTTATTTCATTCAGCACTACATTTTCTATTGTAACTTCGTGCTCTATTCCAAGAAGCTCCAAGGCTCTTTTTCCTGACTTAAATTTTTCCTGTTCTGCCTTCCCATAAGGAAAAATTATTTTTTCATTGACTCTTGCAAATTTCAGCCATTTCACAAGTCCAAGAAATTCTTCTTTTGATATCTGTGTCCAGTAAAAAATATAAGCCGGATGAAGAGGAATTCCAAAATTCTTGCTTAACTCAACTGCTTTCTCAAAAGAGACATCAAAACAATTTGTTTTCTTTTCAATGTCTGCATCTTTCTCTCTCAGCTCTAATTTCCACCACTCTTCTACATACCCTGGTTTTATAAAATTGGAATTTCTGTTTGCAACATCACTAAAAGGAAAAAGAATGTCCCCCAAATAGGTTATCTCTTCCACATCAGAGTATATCTTTTTGGCTTCCTCTTTTGTTTTTATTTTTCTCACGCTTCCGCTGAATAATTTTACAATAGGCCCTTCAATAGTATCACAGGAAGTAACAACGCATCCTTTTGTAGGCTTTTCTACTTTAAGCTGTGTTCCTATAGCAATAAAAGAATCAGTAATTCCCATTGTCGCAGGATGTATTGAAGTTGCACTGAATCCAGAAGTTCTTCCTCTTCCATACCTGAATCTGAATGCTCCTGACCTCGAAGGATGTCCGAATACAGGCCTTCCAGCAACCAAATCTTGGATATATGTTGGAGAATCATCTGTCTTTCCAACTTCTCTTTTCTCGTGCAATTTCACATAATCTTCAAGAAAATCAAAGCCAGTAGATTTGAAGCCCTTTGTTTTCAACTCTTTTAAAAGTCTAAGTCCTTTCTTTGCTTTTTGTGCAAGTCCTTCTGAGAAAATAAGGCACATCCCTCCTCTTAGAAGATTAGTTTCTACTCTTGGTAAATTTTTATAATTCGAAACTTCTAATTTTTCTGTGGGGTCTCCTGCAATTTGAATTGGGAGATTTTTTGCCAAGAAAATCGCTTCATCAACAGTAGGGAGATATTGTAGGTTAGTTACGAATTCATGATAATCATAATTTTCAGCGACACATCTCTTAACTTCTTCTTCTGTCGGATCATATTTCTCAAAGCCAAACATCTCTCTTAGATAATCAATCAGCATTAAAACAACACAGCTTGCAGTAGTTCCTGCACTTCTTATTGGGCCGGAAAAAGAAGCAATAAAATAATCTTTGTTCTCTCTTGTCTTTCCCAATTTTATTCCGGTATATCCTTCAATAGGAGAAGAAACAACTCCAAGAGTAGTATATGCAAAACCAATTCTTATTCCTGCATCAATTGCTTCTAGCAAACTCGCGAACTTGCAGTATTTTTGCTTGGCTACTTCTTCTGCAATTTTGAAAGAAACAGCCATGTTAAGTTTTCCGAATTCTTTTTCCAATTCAAGAATTCTTGGTGCTATCCCGGAATTCTCCATCTGAGGATATACTGTGCTTATTAACCCCACGACTTTTTCAGCAAGGCTTCTCGCAAGAGGAATTTCTACTTTGTTTACAGGGTCGAGATTCTTGGCTCTTGCTTCATTTGCTATATCATAAACTTTTTTCAGGCTTCTTTCTAAATTGATAAAATATTGTTGTGGGTTCATTTTTCAATTTCTTTTAAGATATCATTTAATTCTCTGAAATCACTTATCACATATTTTGCTGCCCTCTTAGTCTCTTCCGTCTTAGGATTAAATGCAACAGAGATTCCTGCTAATTTAAAACAGGCGATATCATTATCATTATCTCCAACATAAATTGTTCTTTGTAAATTCAAATGATTTTCATTTGCAACTTTAAGTATATCCAAATCTTTTCTCCAGAGATAAGATATACATTCTCCTTCTCCTGTAAATGTTCCATTTTTAACTTCTATAGGAATGCCAACAACAAAATCAAAAGATAATTCCTTGGCAATTCTCTCCGCAACAAAACCAACTCCTGCACTGACAATCCCCTTTACATAACCATTTCTATTTGAAAAAAAATCCTCCACTCCAGAGGAATATGGGGCTGGGAACAAATGACCTTCAATATCTGTTAATCTAATTCCCTTCAAAAGAGCAACTTGTTTTTTATACCACTCCCCGCATAATTCTTTTTTTGGATAATAAAAATCTCTTAATTCTCTCCATTGTTCTCTAAGAGTTTTTGGAAGAGCTTCTGCCAAAGCATCCCACGAACTACGAAATGGCTCATTAGGATAATTAACAAGGGTTCCATCCATGTCACAGATTATTGCTTCAACTTTCTTTTTCATCTTCAAAATCCAAAATTTTAATTGCTCTTGTTTTCAAATTGAACATAGGAACTTTGCAAAAATCAGGTTCGTTTCCCATCCTTTCTTGATTTGAAGTTTTTCCTTCCCATGAAGAAATTGAAACAACTAAGATATTATTATAATAAGTTACTGCACTTTTGTGAGTGTGGCCAGAAACAAAAATATCCGGAACCTTTTTTATCATCAAATTATCTTCTTCAGAAGGATAATATTGAACAGAGGCATGTGAAGGGGCAAGATGCCTATTTTTCAGAAGGTAAGTCATTATTCTATCAGGAAAATTCAGAGTTTTTTCTATCATGAATTTTGAAACAGTATTTGCATAATAAGGATAAGAAAATCCATGGTAAGTAAGAATGTCAAACCCAGAGAAATCCTCTGCTGCTCCAATATTTACATAAGCAGGATTTCCTGTAAGTATGACATTTTTTAAATCATAAATGCTCCATGCATACCTTTCATTAAGCAAAGGCTGGGGTTCCATTAATCTCACTCCGTCATGATTTCCAGGAGAGATAATTATTTTGATATCTTTTCTTACCTTTTTTAGAATTTGTGAAAGCCCTATAAATTGCTCCTCTATGTCCTTTAATATCAGGTCTTTTTCTTGGTTTGGATAAACCCCAACTCCCGCAATTATATCGCCAACAAGAAAGAGGTATTTTATTTTTTCCACTTCCGGGGTGTTTGGAACTTTTCCATTGATGTAATCTATAAATTTAGAAAATCCATTCTCCAAGAATAATTTGCTTCCGAAATGCAAATCTCCCAAAAACAGAGCAGATTCATCAAAAGGGGATTTTTTTCTTTCTGGAAGAACAGAATCGAGAAATACAACCTCATTTGCAAAAATGATTTCTCTGTTTCCAACCCCCTTAAAGCCCAAAACAGAATCCAAGCTTATTTCTTCTGCTTTCTCATAAACTTTAGGATTATTTGCATTTATCAAAACCCTTATTTTTCCTGTCAAGTCTTCTACTTCCAAAAGAATGTTTCTGTTTTTTGTTACAGACTTCTCAGAAACAATTCCAATAATTGAAATTTCCTGTCGGTTCCCAGAAATTTTGTTTATTGAAACAAGATTTTTTAGATAGGCATTTCCTTGCAGAATTTTTTTCATCTCATTGAGTCTGTTTCTGAAATATTTTGTAAAATCTTCTACTTCCAGCTTTTTTGTGTGGTTGTTAAAAAAAGAAGAAAGAACCTTTACCCCATTAAAATCCTGTTTTCTTTTTTCTGTCTTTTCCTCGCTTCTTGTTTGTGAAAATTCCTTAGAGATTTCTATGCTCAATCCAAGTTTTATTTTTAATTTCTCTAATTGTCTCTGGCTTTCTTGTGACAGGGTTGAAAAAATCTGAAATACTTTGTCTTTGTTCTGATTAAAAAGATTTTTTGTGATGATTCTTTGGTTTGTAGTATCTTTTATTCTCTCTATTATCAATTTTACAGATTCAACATCGCTTGTCTCATCAAATAAATTCAATACTTCATTATCTAACAAAAATCCTCTTTCCATACAGAATTTCAATATTTCTTGAGTGTTCATAGTATCTCCTCGTAAAATTTCGTTGTTATTTAATTTTATTATGATTAACTATAAATTAATGAGTCAGCAATAATCTCTTTGGCTTTCCCGACAATGTCTTTTGTAATAGCAAGTTTAATTTCCCTCATTCTTCCCCCCCTTCCCTTAGAAATGACATTAACTGTTATGATTCCAAGCATATCAAATTCCTGAATTATGTCGCTTACTCTTCTCTGTGTGAGAACTTCTAAATGATTCTTTGTACACAAATCTCTGTAAAAGTTATACACTTCTCCTGTAAAGAGATGATGATTTGGATTTTTTTCTGAAATCTGAATTATTGAACTCAAAACAAGCTGAAATTGTTTGGGTTCTGAACGAATAACATCTAAAATTTTGTCTCTTTCTATTTTGTCGTTTGCTTCATCAATATATTTCAGATGAATTTTTCTTGAATTGTCTCTTTCAGCTAATTCCCCTGCTATTCTCAATAAATCCAAAGCTCTTCTTGCATCTCCATGCTCTCTTGCAGCAAGAGCAGCGCACTTTGCGATAACTCCATCCTGCATGACCCCTTCTCTAAAGGCCTCTTTTGCTCTTCTCGTCAAAATGTCCTGTAATTGCAATGCATTATAAGGGTCAAATACAATTTCTTCCTCTGAAAGCGAACTCTTGACTCTTGGGTCAAGATCATCAAGAAAAGTTAAATTGTTGCTTATTCCAACAAGACATATTTGTGATTTAGAAAGTTCAGAATTAAGTCTTGTCAGATTATAGAGGAAGTCGTCTGAAATTTTTTTGGCTGTCTGATCTATTTCATCTAAAATAAGAACAACAGTCTGTTTTTCTGAATCAATTATATCTATAAATTTATCATAAACCGACTGAGTGGGCAAGCCAGTAGTAGGAACTTCTCCCCCAAATTTCTTAATTAATTCTGCAAGTATTCTGTATTCTGTATCAGAAACCTTTTTTAGCTTGCAATTTAAATATTCCATTTTTAGCTTGAAATCTGCATCCTTTTTTACTCTTTTTAGCAATTCATTCTTCACATATTGTATTGAAAGGGTTTTTCCTGTTCCAGTCTTGCCATAGAGGAATAAATTGCTGGCTCTGTCTCCCCTCAAAACAGGAGCCAATATAGATGCCACTTGTTTTATCTGCTCGCCCCTGTGTGGAATATCTTCTGGTTGATAACTATTCTGCAAAAGAGATTTATTCTTGAATATTCCATTATTGTCAAATGCTTCAAATATCTCGTCTAATTCGTTCCCCATCTCAACTCCTTTTTGTTCTCCTTTATAATTTATGAATATATTATATTTATTATTACTGCTTTTTATAATTATAGGTCTCTCACACTATGATTTCCTATGGAAACTCTTTAAAATAGGAATGTTACCAACGATAATTATTTTAATTATTATATAAATAATTATAACTACTAAAAAAGAAAAACACCTTAATTTCTTATGGAAATAGGTTTTTTATCGATTTAAAATTTAGAGTTAATTATATAACATCTAAGTTGTTATTAATGATTTATATTTCTGTAAGCATTTAATTAAGATTTACCTACTTACTACTTTTCACTATATACATAATATATATACTATATAATATAAAATTTAATAAATAAAATAAAAACAAACAAAATAAAGAAATTGCTTTATAAAGATTTCTACAAGAAACAAAGGGGTCAGGGTGCTTAATTTTCTTATTTTCCATTAAAAAGATTCTAATTTCTTACTTCTTTCTCTTTGATTAGTATACTGCTAAATCTATTTAATTTTACAGAAAAGTTTATAAATTATTTTCATATAAGTTTTATATGCAAGGAACTAAAAATACTTATAATTCTCTCATCGGAAAAATGATTGTTACAAAAGAAGGAAAGAGATTGGGTTTTGTTAGAGACATAACCTTCGAGACTAAATCCGGAGAGCTGATAAATCTCGTTGTCAAAGATTCTACTCCTTATACAAAAAATCTCAATTTAGAGAGGACAAATTCAAACGAATTGTTGATTCCTTACAACGCAATAATTGCTATAGGTGATTTTGTAATTGTTTCAGAAGAAGATTTGATTTAAAATCTGATTTAATTATTCTTGGATATAAATATTTAAAAATACCTTTTTAATTTAAATGAAATGAGACTTATTGGATTTAACTTTGAAAAGATGAGTGTTGAGAAATTTCAGGAAAGGCCCGAAAGCCTCAAATTCAACACAAAACTAGACATTTCTTCTATTAATCCATTGAAATCAGATATAATAAGAACAAAGGACGAACTCCTTAAAGTAGACTTTGTATACTCTGTAGATTATGAGCCTAATTTCGCTAAATTAGAAATCAAAGGAAACATTCTCCTTTCTGTAGAACCAAAAATAGCAAGAGACGTCTTAAAGGGATGGAAAGACAAACAGACTTCAGAAGACTTCAGGCTTTTTATGTTTAATATTATCCTAAGAAAAACAAATGTGAAAGCATTGCAGCTAGAGGACGAAGTAGGACTGCCTCCACACATTCCTCTACCTTCTTTGAATAAAGAGAATGTCAAGGAAGAGAAAGAAAAATAGCCAAACTTTAAAAAAATAGATTAACTAATTCTTTAATGAAGATATCAAAACAAAAAAGAGAGAAGATTTATGAACAGATTCTTGCAGTGCTTTACTCTGTGTCTCCTAAGCCCCTATTTACATTGAATATTGCACAAGAGCTTGCCAGAGACGAAGAATTCGTAAAATCCCTTTTATTAGAACTAAAGAAAAAAGAATTGGTTATAGAAATTAAAAAAAACCCGAAAGGACTGTCTTATTCTAAAAGATCAAGATGGAAGCTGAGTGATACTGCCTATCAGGCTTATAAAAATCATCAACACAAGCAACTAGAAAGCCAAAATCCTTAAATATTCTTCATATTTTGAATAACAATGGATGAGATAAAAAATGCTTTTCAGAAAGTAAAACAAGACATTGATTCTATGAATAAAGAGATTATTTCTCTTAAACAGACTTTGTTTGAAACAAAAGAACAAATTTCTTATGTAAGTAAAATGCTTAATAAACTCCTTTCTCAGCCTAAAATAGAGTCAGAATATGTGCCAGAGACTCCAACAAATTACCCCCAAAATTCAACATATCCAACACATAATCCAACAGATAATATGTCTTTTAAGCCCTTAAAAGGGCAAAATATAGCTATTTCCACTGGAAATGAAGGGGTTCCAACAAACAGACAAACAGACAAACAGACAAACCAACAGACAGAAAAAACCTATTTTGGTGATGCTTTAGAGATATTAAACTCTCTCGATAATATCAAAAAAGATATAAGGAACAAGTTCAAGAGGATTACAGATCAGGAATTCCTTGTTTTCTCTACAATTTATCAACTTGAGGAAGAAGCTGCCTTTGTGGACTATAAGTCTCTTTCACAAAGATTGAATCTGACAGAGAGTTCAATAAGAGACTATGTTGGAAGGCTCATAAAAAAAGGAATTCCCGTCGAGAAAACCAAAATAAACAACAAGATGATTCAGCTTTCCATATCTGAAAAGCTGAAAAAAATTGCACCTCTTCCTGTGATTTTCCAGCTTAGAGAGCTTTAACTTTACATAAGACTATGTTTCTTCGGTAAACCGAATAACTATAACTCTCTATTTCCGACTTCGCTTATCTTTTTCAGACTTCTCTTTTTTCTCACATTTTTCTTTATTTTTCCTATTTTAGTCTTCTTTTTTGTTCTTTTTACCTCATTTTTTGTCTGATTTAACTCTCACTTTTGTCTTTTTTAGCATCTTTTCTTTGATATTTTCTGGAATAAATACTCTCTTTTTACCATTTCTCTCTATTTCTTCTTCAATTAAGCCCCCACTTTTTTGTCTTATTGTATTTATCTGTCCTCTTATAGTAGATCTCTCTTTTCCAAGCATAGCAGAGAGATCATCATAACTCAACTTTATTTCGCTATTCAAAAGTATCCATAGTATTGCTCTTTCAGTTACTGAAAATTGGCTTAATTTCGGTGTTTGAACAGCTGTTTGAACAGCTGTTTGAACAGCATAAACACCTGTTTGTTTGTTAAACACCTGTTTGGGTGTTTTAAACACCCTGTTTGTTTTCAACTCGTTCATCATAGACAAGACATTTTTTATTCCATCAACCTCGTTTTTTATCGTCGATAAAACATCTTTAATCTCTTCAATCTCTTTCCCCTGCAATTTTTTTTCAGAATCAAGATGTTTAATCCATCCGCTTACAGAACTTACATCTTTTTTAACAGAATCAAAACTTTTCTTTGTTTCTTCTTTTATCTGCTCTATCTCTTTTTTTCTTCCAAACCACCCAAACATAATATATTATTGTAAAATATCTTTAAAAATCTTTTGTTTTCGACGACAATTTTCTCTAAATATTTAGCTCAAATAATAAATTTTCACTCAAAAACCACTAAAAAATCGCTGTTTAAAAGTGAAAAAATAGCATAAACACCTGTTTTAAACAGCCACAAACACCTGTTTGTTTTTTAAACATCCTTTAGTGCTTTAAACAGCTGTTTAAACACTATTGAACTAAGCCAACCTAAGTGCACAACCTTCACTAAGCACTAAAGAAATGTGCGAAAATTTGCACGAATGTTTCCAAATTTTATACAAATTTTTTTAAAAAGAGTTTCACATTTTTACTAATGGAAAGAAAAAAACTTGTTTTGGAAAAAGCATATAGGCCAACAAAATCTTTTTTTAACAAAGAAGAGATAGTTTTGCTTTATATCGAAAAAAGCAGCAACCATTATTATGACATAAGGGGGAGGAATAGTTATTAATCCCTCTTCTCAGAGAGGAAAGCAAGAAGCTCTGGAGATGAGGGTTTTGAAAATTAAAACTAGATTAAATCCAAAACCCCTACTCTTTGATGAAAGTTGCAGAAAAATTTGCAAACTTAGCTGACCTTAGTGAACAAATTTCAAGACTAAATTGATTTATCACATAAATCTTTAAATATTTTTGAAAGTTTTCTTTTTTATGCAAGAGTTTTTCAAAGATAAAGATGGAAATCCTTTAGAAAAAGGAGTTTTATATGACTTGCCTCCTTTGTCTTGGCCTCTTTCTTTTCAAAGTTATGAATATCGCCAGGAGGGGGATTTCAAGAATCCAGAAGCAGTTTTTTGGGACTTTAGAGGAACTCCTCATTATTTCAATAAAAAAAGAGTTGAGGTTGTTGCAGCTAAAACCAGTCCTGAAAAAGCAAGAGAATATCTCAATTCTGCCAAATCTTTAACAGAATGGCTTTCTATAAAAGAATCTAAACTTGCACAAAGCAAAGCTAAGTGCAGAGTAAGGGTCTTAGAAGAAAGAGACGAAGGTCCATTAGGTCGTCATCCATTCAAAAAGGATGATGGTTTCGTTCATCCAAATAAAAAATACTAAATTTCCTCATCTTTTTCTCCTAAAATCGCAATATTTTCTAAAACTTCACTTTTATACGTAAAAACTTCGTACAACCTATATTGTCAAAACTATTTTTTAGCATTTTTCTTGTTTTTCCTTATAAAAATCTGAACTTAGAGGGTACTAAATACACGTGAACTATAATTTTATAAACCTTAGTGCACAATATTCTCATATAAAAGAGGAAAATGAGTTCAAACAAACCCTTAGCAGCTATTTATATCAGAGTTTCAACAGAAGAGCAAGTAAGACAAGGGATTTCTTTATCTGCTCAGGAAGAAGCATTGAAAAACTACGCCTCTGCTTTGGGTTACGAAATTTTCAAAGTTTACAAAGATGAAGGCAAGTCTGCAAAAGACATTAAAGGCAGACCAGAAATGATGCAAATACTTGCAGATGCTCAAGTTCATAAATTTCAAGCAATACTCATCTATAAATTAGACAGGTTCTCAAGAAGTTTAAAAGATTTGATTGAAACTATTGCAAAATTAAAAGAATGGAATATTGATTTTATTTCTCTACAGGATAAGATAGAAACAACCAGTGCAAGTGGAAAGCTCATGTTTCATATTATTTCGGCATTTGCAGAGTTTGAAAGAAATGTGACAGGAGAAAGAACTAAGTTCTCATTAGATAAGAAAGCAAGGGATGGATATCCTATAACAAGAGCGCCATGGGGTTATAAAATAGAGAATAAAAAACTCGTTCCAACCCAAAATTCTTTTCAAGTTCAGGAACTCTTTCAGGATTTCCTAAATCAAGATATTAGTCTGACAAAACTGGCTGGAAAATACGATTTTTCAGTTAATGGACTTAAAAAAATTCTAAAAAATCAAGCATATCTCGGAAAAATTAAATTTGATGGACAAACTCATCAAGGAATTCATCAGCCTTTGATATCTTCAACTTTATTCAATCGCGTGCAGGATAAATTAGAAAAGTTAAAAATAAAATGAGGTTTCTTTAACCAACTTGTAAATACTCAAATTTTTTGTCTTCATAGTTTTTCAAGACAACTTTTTCATCATCTATACTTAAAACATATTCTGGGAGAAGCGGAATCTTTCCTCCCCCACCAGGCGCATCAATAACAAAAGGTGGAACACACAGCCCAGAAATGTGTCCTCTGAGAGATTTGTAAATTTCTAATCCCTTTTCTACTTTTGTTCTAAAGTGATTTGCTCCCTTTACAGGGTCGCATTGGTAAATATAATAAGGTTTTACCCTCATGCTGACTAATCCTTGCATTAGCTTTTTCATTGTTTCTGGATTGTCATTAACACCTTTCAAGAGAACAGTCTGATTTCCCATAGGAATTCCTGCATCAGCAAGCATTCCACAAGCTTTTCTGCTTTCAGGAGTTATTTCAGCAGGATGATTAAAATGAGTATTTATGTAAAGGGGATGATATTTTTTCAAAATACTGCAAAGGTTAGGAGTTATTCTCTGTGGAAAGACGCAAGGGACTCTTGTTCCAATTCTTATAATCCCATTTTCTCTTTTAGAAATTATCAAATAAACCGCATTCAATATCTTTTCTAACAAAACATCCTGGAGCATAAACGGATCTCCTCCAGAGAGGATAACATCTCTTATTTCCGGATGTTCCTGAACATATAACAAGGCTTTTTCTATCTCTTTCCAAGTCGGTTGCTTGCTTGGGTCTCCGACTTTTCTTTTTCTTGTGCAGAATCTGCAATACATTGCGCATGAATTAGAAATTCTAAATAAAATTCTGTCTGGATATCTATGAGTTATTAATGAAGGAACTCCTTCTTGTATTCTACTCTCTTCACATAAAGGGTCTTCTTCTCCAAAAATATCTAAAATCTCTTCTCCAGAAGGAATGCATTGCTTGTAAATTCCGTCGTCTTTTTCCTTAATCAAAGAGAAATAATATCTGGGAATTCTTGCAGGATATCTATTGCAAACTTTTTTTAAATTTTCCTTAGCTAAACTAAAAATCTCAGAAATTTCATCCAAAGAAACACTCTCCTTTCCCTTATTAGGATTGGGAGGTTCATCGTCATTCTTCTCTTCTCTTTCGACAATAACTACACTGCGGTTCATATTTGTATCTTAAAACGTTGTGATAAAAAACATAATTAGTATATAAACATTTTGCTTAATTTTTTAATAATGAATAAAATTGTAAATTATCTATAGCTCTTTTGCCTTTTGCTTCTTGCCTTAGAGTCTCCTGGCTTGTAAGGTTCCTTTCTTCTTACATCTGCAACAAGAAGATTTCTGTCATAATCAAAGAATGCGTTTTCTAACTGTTCTGATTTAGAGAAGTTTATAATTGCTTTTGATAGTGCTATCCTTGCAGCTTCAATCTGTCCTTTTTCTCCTCCACCTTTCACAGTTATTACAACATCAAAATTCAATTTTCCTAAAATACTCTCTGCAATTCTTAATGGTTCATCTATTTTTAATTTATCAAAAAAATGTAAATTTTTATAATCCTTCCCATTTATCCAAATTTTTCCATTTCCTTCCTGAAGAACAGCTCTCGCTACTGCCCTTTTTCTTTTTCCTGATGTAATTATTTTGTTCATTTCGAAAACTCCTTGATTTTTGTAATTTTAGCCTGTGTTTTTTCTCTTCCAGCAGAAATTTTTTTCGCTTCTTCGAATTCTTTCGGCATTCCAGTGTAGCATTTTATTCTTTTGAATGCAATTCTTCCTCTTCCAACTCTGTAATTAGGAAGCATTCCTCTTATAACTCTCTTGACCATTTTCTCGCTTGTTCTTGAAACCTTCGGTCCTTTCTGTGTACTACCAACTCTTTTTCTTTTTGCTTCCAATCCTTCTTGGATATTTTTTTTATTTCCTGTTATGATTATTTGCTCGCAGTTAACAATTGCTATGTCTTCTCCTTTAAGGGCTTCTTTCGCAGCATAACTTGCCAGTCTTCCAAGGATTGCATTTTTTCCATCTATGATTTTCATTTTAAGAACCTCACATTTTTAGCTTCTGGATTCTTTTTAATTTCTTCCAAGATTGTCGATGCTTCTCCATTTGTTTTAGATATTTTTTCTTTCGCCATTTTAGAGAAACTCAAGGCAACTACTTTAATCTTTTTGTCTAATTCCCCCTGCGATAAAACTTTCCCTGCAACAACAACAATTTCCCCCCCTTTCGCTTCATTGTTTATTTTGTCGAGATTTATGTTTACTCTCTTTGTTCTAGGACTTGAAAGCATTGCAGCAACTTCAAGCCAGTTCTTTTTTTTCTTTGCTTCAATTATAGTCTTGACTAATTCTGGATTTGTCTTTTTTTCCAATTGCTTTTCTATTAGTGCTTTGCTTTTCATTTGAAAATCTAACGAGAAGTATTTCTTCCCGCTACACGCGTTAACTCGCAGGTAAAAGTCTGAGAGAATTATGATTTATAAAGGTTTTTATATACTCTTTTTATGATATTGTTAACACGCGGGTATGCCGGAGTGGTCAAACGGGACAGACTCAAAATCTGTTGGCTTAGTGCCTACAAAGGTTCGAATCCTTTTACCCGCATTTATTTAGAAATCTTTTTTAAAACTTCTTTCAAATCATCCTGAAGGATTTCAATTGCTCTCTTGAAAATCTCTTTTTCATCTATTTGTCCGAAAGACTCTATTGTAATAACTAATTCGCCTGTAGGAGTAAGTTCAATGCAATTTTTTCCCATTTTTCTCGCCAGATCTACGCACATCTCGCACATATCGCATTTATTTTCATCAATAACAACAACTTTTCCCGCCTCTAATCCAAAAATACCAACAGGGCAACTATTAATAATTTCTTTTGGACAATCCTTGTCTACTTTTACTTTTATCATATTCCTATAAAACATTAGTCCAGGAGAAAACTTAGAATGCTTGCTTCCTATTCCAACTTTTGCTGTTGCGAGAATTTCTAATTCCTGCCCCTTTTTCAAAACAGTTATGGGAATCTTATCATAAACAGGCTTTACTTTTCCTTTCATATCTTCAGAATAAATCACTCCATCTTTTTTTGCTACAAGGGATATTTGTTCAACGCTTTTCTCACTGATTGTCTTATCCATTTTCAGAGGAACAAGCCCGATTCTGTGAGCAATTGTTTCATCATATAATGGAGAATCGTTTTTTGAAATTTCCACTTCATCAACAGCCAAAATAGGAATCTGATCAATGTATCTTCTTATTGCATTAGCCAAACTCTCGTCTATTTCTGCAGTGAAGGTTATTTGATTGTCTTTCTTGTCTAATATTTTCATTATGCAAAACTCCTTGTTTTGTGTTTGTGGCGAGCGATTTCGCTTATAATCCATATTTGCGAAGTCGCTAGTTGAATTTCCTGTTTGCTCATTTTATTATTTTACAAAAGTTGATTTTTAAATTTATGTTTATAGTCTTCTTCCTCTAATTCAGCTTGTCTGAATTTGGACATTTAAGGTCTCCTTCCCCTTCTTCCGCCTTTCTTCTTTGGACCACCACGTGGATATCTTGTGGTATCCAAGATATTAAGTATCTTAAAGCCTTCTCTTGTCAGACTTTTGATTATTGCATTTGCTCCTGGTCCAGGTGCAGGGCTTCTTGTCTTTGCTCTTATTCTAACATATAGAAATCTTATTCCTAACTCATTCAAGGTTTCTGCAATTCTCTTTGCAATAAAAATTGCAATAGTTGGATTTGCTTTTAATCTCCCATGCTTTGTAACCTGCCCTCCTGAAACCTTTGCGATTGTCCTTCCGGACATGTCTGTTACATGAGCGATTGTGTTATTAAAAGAAGTGTAAATATTAACAACAGCTTCTATTTCTTTCGTATGGCTTTTGACAGACGAGCTAAAAATTTCCTGTTTTTCGCTTCCGTATTTTTCTCTCGATTTTTTTTCTTCCTTTGCTTCTTCAGTTAATTCCTGTTCACTCATTATGCAAAACCTCCTGTCTTGTGTTGTTTGATTTCGCGATGCATATGCGTGATCGCTTTGTGGTAAACTTCTTGTTTACTCATTTGCTACCTCCATAACATTTCCTTTAATTTCTTTTTTCTCTCTGCTCGGTTTAAGAGTTATTTTGTCTTCCAGAGAAATTGGGACTATATAAGACGGAGAACTCACATTGTTCTTTCCCACAAGAACTTTTTTATGAGTTATCAATTGTCGTGCACTCTTGGGAGTATGTGCTATCCTTTTATTTACAAGAACTGTTTGTAATCTTCTCTTTAGATAATCTCTCTTATCCAATGAAAGAACATCGCTTATAGAATCCACCTTAAATCCAATTTTTTTCAATCTGTCAAAAAAGGCCCTTTTTTCAGGCTCATCAGCAGAGATTAATTTCTTTGCTTTTTCTCTTATTGCTTTTATTTTTGCATCTGCTTTCCATATCTCTCTCTTGTTCTTCAAGCCAAATTCATCTCTTATTTCTTTTTCTTCCTGTATTCTTGCCTTATCAAAAGGCCTTTTAGGTCGTGAGTATGTTTTATGTTTTCGTTTCATTATGAAAAACTCCTGTCATTTGACTTTGTCGAATGAGTGGCTGACTTCCTGTCTGCTATCTTTTTTATTTGTGCTGAAACTTTAGTTTCTGTCATTTATTTTCCTTCCTGCTTTTTGACAGCAGTTTTCTTTTTAATTCCAACACCTCTTTTCTTGTTTTTTCTGAAATGACTCTTTGTTCTCTGCCCTCTTAAAGGCAATCCTAAAGCATGTCTGTATCCTCTGTAGCTTTTTATTTTCTTTAATCTTCCAATATCTATTTCTTTCTGCAATTCCAAATCGCTTCCGATTAAATGTCTGTTTTCTCCTGTTTCAATATCCATTTTTCTATTTAACAAATAAGAAGGTATTTTGGGATTTTTTATGAAACTGTTTATTTTTTCTATTTCTTCTTTGCTTAATGAACCTATTTTTCTATTCTTGTCTAAATTCAAATATCTGCAGATTGCGTTTGCCAAGCTCCAGGATATTCCTTTAATTTTTGTCAATCCAACATAAAGTTTTAAGCCACCTTCTATGTCTTTTGAGAGAATTCTAATTAGCTTTTCTTCATATTTCTTCTCTTCTGGTTTGTGTTTTTGTATTGTTTCCATTTAACCTACTTTACGAATAAGTTATGTCTTTCAATATTTATTAACTCAGTTAATATTCTTTTCTGTATTGCTTTTTCTGGGTCTGGCAAATTTTGAATTCTATTTTTCATGTCTTCCAAGGATTCAAAATCTTTTTCTTTCCTTTGTTTCAGAATTTCCTGCATGTGTCTTTTTCCGAATCCAGGAAGCAATTCAATCTGGTGAAGCCTTTTATTTATAGCTTCTGATTTGTTGAAAAATTCAACAAATTCTTTTTCCCTTTCCTTGACAATCTTCTCTATGAATTCCTGAAGCTGATTTTTTGCAGCTTCTGTAAGTTTTTCTCTGTGCAATCTTCCAAGAATATAATATATTTTGTCTCGTTTTCCTTCTCCAATATAAACTTCTTCTCCTGCTTCCAGAGAAACTCCTCGTCTAGGAACTAATTCCAACAATATCAAATTGCCTTTTCCAATAGCTTGGGCTATAGGCATCATTTTTCTTTCTAAAGGATATCCGTTCGGCAGATAATCTAATATGATTGCATTTTCTTCTTTTTCCATCTTCATCATCTAAATTTTTTAATTGTATCAAGTATTCTTTTTGTTTCATCTTCATCCAGACTGACATCAACAAAAATTTTATTTAATTCTTCCGGAGTTTCAGGCAAAATATCTATCATCTTAACAATATATTCTGGTTTTATCTTTATAATATTATTAGATTCTATCTCCTGCTTTAATTCTTTTGCTTCTTTTGCTTTTAATTTGTTAAATTTTTTTATAAATCCAACTATCTCTGTCGCATCTTCTTTCTTGACATATTCAAGGGCTTCAGCCATGCTCAATGGTTCACTGTTTATTATCATTTCTTGTTAATTTGTTTTATTTTTTTTAAATGTATTGGCTCAATTAAAATTCTCTTTTCTTTGTTTCCATCCTTTAGTTTTACAATGTAAGCCTTTCCTCTTTTTCCTTCAACAATCCCAGTTAATCCCTGGAATCTTTTTGGAAAATTAATTGGAAGAGATTGTTCTCTCGAAATTGCTACAAAATCTCCTTCATCTAATTCCTGAAAGTACCTACTAAGCTGCAATTTTCCTCGGCTTCTTATATGTTTTTTATTTACCATTATGAAAATTCTCCCGAATTTTTATTTGTGGCAAACTTTCTGTTTGCTCATTAATTAGTCAAGAAATATTTGATTTAAAAAACTATCTCTGTGCTTTATGCAGCTCTTCTTCCATTAGATCTAAGGCTCTTTAATGTTTCACTTGTATCCATATGAACTAAATCATCTTCGTCTCTTGCTTTGGTATAATTGGCTTTTATTGCAGCAAACATCTTCGGACCCCAAACTCTTAATCCACAATCATCACAAAAATCCATTACAGCATCTTCATGGACCTTCTCTTTTCCGCAATAAATACATTTCCTCATTTTTTCACCATTTAATCCCTTTGGAAAATAAAGTTAGTTTTTAAATATTTTTATTCTGTCTTATTCATATCTAAGAGCATCGGCAGGTTTTAACCTTGCTGCCTGCATGGCAGGAAGAACACCAGAAAGGGTTCCGATTAAGAAGGAAAATGTCAATGCTCCGATAATTAAAGGAAGAGTTATGCTTGCTTGCACTAAATTTGTTCCAAGTGCCGTCGAAGCAATATATTCCACACTCTTGCCTAATCCAACTCCAAGAGCAACTCCAATTGCTCCTCCAACAAAACCCAAAAGTCCAGACTCAAAAAGAAAAATTTGAAGTATGTCTGAATTCTTTGCTCCTACTGCTTTCATTGTTCCTATTTCTTTTGTTCTTTCCAAAACAGAAGTATACATGGTATTCATAATTCCAATTCCTCCAACAACAAGGGATATTGCTGCTATTCCAACCAAAACTCCCTGCACTATATTAAAAATGTTAGTGAATGCAGTTAGAAGCTGTTCAGAAGTTTGCACTATGAATGTTTCCTGATCTTTTTTTTCATCTTTCTCTTGCAACAATCTTCTTTCTATACTTTCTGCGACGCTCGTTACATTAAATTCTTCCTGGCTTCTTGCAACAATCTCATCTTCTTGATCGAGTATATTTAGAACTTTCTTTAAAGTATCTTTTGGAACATATATAGCAGCGTCATTGGTAGGGTCTCCTGTCTTATCCAGTATTCCGACAATCTTAAAATCTGTTCCATCAATATTAATGGTATCCCCAACAACAGCCCCTCTTTTCCAAACTTTTCCATCAATAGAATAACTGTTTCCTATTATTGTTTTGAATGTATCCCCCTTTTTCAAATCTCTTCCTGTAACAACCTTAAAATTTTGCATTGCAGAAAAAAACGGAATATCCTCAGGAGATATTCCAATAACAGGTTCTACTTTTAATTCTTGTTTGAATGTTTGGGAAGTATATCTTATCAATATTCCTACTGCGTTTTTAACTCCCCTCACAGATTTTACTGTATCCAAGTCTTTTGTTGTAAGAACCAAGCTTCCTGTTGCAGTTCCAGGAGGTCCGATAGTTTTACTCATTACAATAATTGTGTTTTTTCCTAATTGCTCAAATTGTTCATTGATTGCTCCCTGCAGTCCTTGTCCAAGGCTTATCAAACCAACAACAGCAGCTATTCCGATAAAAATTCCAATCATAGTAAGCCAGCTTCTTAATCCCCTTCTTTTGAGATTAGAGAAGGCAAGTAGAAAATGGTCTTTCATGTTAATTATTGCCCATTTCGTTTATTTCTGTTTCTCTTTCTTATCCTTCTGTAAATAAGAAATAAAATCAAAACCCCGACAATAGAAAGAATTATTACAAAAGTATTATTCCTGTTTATTAGCCCCAAATCAGTAGCTTCTTTTACAGTGTAAGTTTTTACAGAGATTACTTTATTTTCTGTTATCGGATTGTTTGCAGAATCAGAATAAGTTACCTTTACAGGAAGATTAATCAAAGAGGGCGCATCAGCATTAATAAAAACATTAAAGTCCGCAGTATCAAAATCATTGCTGTCTACATTTCCAATATAAACACTATTTGGATTTGTTAATTGAATTCCAGCAGTAGAACTTAAATCTACACTTAAGAATTTAGCATCTCCTAAACCAGAATTTATTACTCTTATTGAAATTTTTCCGCTTGTTCCTTTGATTAAAACAGAATTTTCAAGAGAAGTTTCTATTTTTGGTTTAGCATTCACTACGACACTAACAACCCCCAAACTCTCTGGACTTTGATTGTTATAACTCACTTGAACAGGAATAGTATATGTACCTGAAACAGCATCTGAAAAAGCAATCAAATCAAAACTTGCAGTTTCACGGTCATCGCTTTCTATTGTATCTATTCTAACCTCATTTGAAGACTGATAAGGTGCAAAAGGGACTGCAGCAGAGATTATTTGACCTGTTGTGGGGTTTACAATTCCGTTAAGAATTAAGCTAACAACAACATTTTCTGCATCTTCATCTAAATTATTTTCTATCTTTAAATCCAAGCTAAATTTTTCTCCGGGCTGAATTTCTTTTGGGTTGCTTGTTGCAGAGGTAATTGTCAAAGCAGAGGCTAAATACAACTGTGTTATAAATATTGCTGTTAATAAAATCCAAAATTTGTTTATTGTTTTATTTTCCATTCTTTACTTTCCTATGCTCGATTATCTTCCCATCAGAGATTTTTAAAACTTTCTGTGCATATTTTATTAGGTTGAGATTGTGCGTGACTAGGATTATTGTCTTTCCTTTTTTGTTTAAATCAACAAATAAATTGATTATTTCCATTCCTGTTTTTGAGTCCAAATTTCCTGTTGGCTCATCAGCAAGAATTACCTCGGGATCGTTTGCCAATGCCCTTCCTATTGCAACTCTCTGCCTTTCTCCGCCAGAAAGCTCTTTAGGAAGATGGTTTTTCCTATGACTTAAACTGACTTCTCTTACAATTTCCTCTGCTCTTTTCATTCTCTCTTCTTTTCCAACTCCATGAAAAATCATTGGAAGAGCGATGTTCTCTATGACATTTAATGTTGGAATTAGGTTGAAAGTCTGAAAAACAAATCCTATTTTTTTCCCTCTTATCTGCGCAAGTTCTGATTCAGGCAAGTGTTCAATATTTTGTCCGTCAAGAAAAATATCTCCATGACTCGACAAATCAAGAGCTCCGACAAGGTTCATCATTGTGCTTTTTCCGCTGCCAGAAGGCCCAACGATTGCAAGAAAATCTCCTCTCTTTATCTGTAAATCAACATCACAGAGTGCCTTTATTTGGGCATCTCCAAGTTGATAATATCTACATACATCCTTTAATTCAATTATGTTGTCGTTTTTCATTCTCAATTTCTTTTAATTGTTTATTTAAATATTGTGAAATTGAGATATATTTACAAAACTTTATAAAGCAAAAATAAGGCATAATATTATGATAATTCCAGTAAGATGTTTTTCATGCGGAAAACCAATAGGACACCTTTGGGAAGAATACAAGAAGAGAGTTTCTGATGGAGAAAACCCTAAAAAAGTGATGGATGAACTTGGCTTAGAAAGAGCTTGTTGCAGAAGTATGTTTTTAGGACAAACAGACTTAATTGAACTTATAGGAAAGTTCAAGAAAGCTTAATTCAGTTTCCATTTCATCAAATTTCCACAATTCTTACATTCAATTGTTTTAATTTTGCCTTTTATCCCTTTAATCTTTAAATTTGAACTATAACACTTTTTGCAAAATTTTTTTCTTAATTCTTTTAGCTGAATATTATGGCTCATTGCCAATTTTTTTATTTTCTTGATGTCCTTTGGAACTTTGTTTTTGATATTTTCAAAAAATTCTTTTATTTCTTTTTCCGTTTCTAACCTTGAAATTTTTTTCATAAAATTCAAAGAAGACAGCTTGATTGCTTGGCGCCTTGTCGGGCACTAACACAGTCAACATAGGAAGCTTAACTTCTGTGTTCGGAATGGGAACAGGTGTTTCCAACCTATTATGGCCGTCTTCAAAATTGCAAAATACTGGCGATTTATAAAGCTTTTTATTAATGCGGAAGATAAATCTACACATGTCTTTTCGAGCTATGCGGGAGAAAGGATTTGAACCTTCGCAGGCACTAAGCCACAACGTTTCTCAGAAGCTTGCTTGCATATGGATTACTTCGCAAACATTCTTCGCCTTAGCGTTGCCCATTTGACCACTCTGGCACTCCCGCTTGATTTTACAAATAAGAGAGCATATAAAAAGCTTTACAGAAAACTGAATATTCCTTTTTGAATTAACAAAATCCCCGCAATTAAGCAAATAATCCAAGGAACAGAAAAAAATATTGAGAGAATAAAAACAATTCCAGAAAGCAAATCAATCCAACTTGCAAAATCTTTCAATAAACCAATAGTTGCTTTAATAAATAAAAATATTGCCAAAGCAATCAAAACCGAAACAGGAATTTTTATTCCTGCTCCAAATATTAATATTAATCCAATGATAAAATCCATGCCCCCTAAAATCTTAACCAGCATGTTTTTTAAACTGAAATTCTATTTAAAAACTATGCCCTTGTAGCTCAACTTGGATAGAGCGACACCCCCCTAAGGTGTAGGTTGCAGGTTCAAATCCTGCCAAGGGCGTTTTTCCAAATAATAATATTTAAAACACCCTGCTTTATTATAGTATCAAAGCGCTGATAGTTCAGTGGCAGAATCTCTGCCTTCCAAGCAGATGACTCGGGTTCGAATCCCGATCAGCGCATATAACTAAGATGGAAGAAGAGAAAAAAACAGAGAAAAGAAAATTCAAAGAACAGTTTGCAAGGTTTCATGACAAGCATTACAAGACCTTAATTTTACTTCCCTTAGCAGTGCTTGTTTTCTCATTTATATTTATGGGTGTTTTTTATTCGCAAAACCATGATTTTATCAACAAGGATGTTTCCCTTACAGGAGGAACAACAGTAACTATAAATCAACCTATAGATGTGAATAGCTTGAGCAAAGGAATTTCAGATAAACTAGAAGGAGTTAATATAAGGGCAGTTTCTGATTTGTTCACAAATAAACAGATTGCAGTGATAGTTGAGACAAAAAGTGATGAACCTACAACAAGAACTGTACTAGAAAACTATCTTGGATATAAGTTAAATGATGAAAATAGCAGTTTTGAATTTACCGGCTCAACATTAAGTGCAAATTTTTATAATCAACTATTGATGGCAATTTTAATTGCTTTTGTTCTCATGGCTTTAGTAGTCTTTATACAATTCAAGAGCTTTATTCCTTCTCTCATTGTTATAAGTTGCGCATTTGCAGACATCTTCATGACCCTCACAGTAGTAAATCTCCTTGGAATGCAGGTTTCAAGTGCAGGAATTGTCGCGTTCTTGATGCTTATTGGTTATAGTGTAGATACAGATATTTTATTGACTACGAAAGTAATAAAGAGAGATGTTGGAAGCCTAAACAGAAGGCTTTTCGAATCTTTTAAAACAGGAATAACAATGACTCTCACTTCTCTTTTTGCAGTTTTGGTCGCATTGATTGTTGTAGGTTCTTTTTCTTCCATACTTTCTCAAATTTTTACAATTATGATTATTGGTTTGATTTTTGACATTTTTAATACTTGGATAACAAATGCTTCAATAATTAAATGGTATGCTATAAAAAGACAAAAGAAACATGAAGCTTAAATTTACCTGGAGAATCTGGCTTTGGATAATCGTATTAATTTTTGCAATAATTTCATTAGTTAATTTTTCTAATTTATTTCAAAAAGGGGTAATGATTAAAAGCGTGGAACAAAATTCTTCTGCCTTTGAACAAGGGCTTAGGACTAATCAAATAATAACTGCAATTGATGGAAAGATAGTTACTAATTTAGAAGATTACTCAAGAGTCATACAGGAGAAATTTAACCTTAACTCAAGTGCAAATGTAAAAACAACCATAACAACTACTTCTGGAGAATATGTTATCTATTCCAATGCTCCTCCAGAAATAACTGCTTCAAATTTAGAAAAAACTAATATAAAAACAGGGTTGGATTTGAGTGGAGGAGCAAGGGCATTAGTCCAAGCAAAAAATCACACTTTAACAAAACAAGAAGTCGAAGATTTGGTGAATGTTGTCAGCAATAGATTAAATGTTTATGGTTTTTCAGATATAACAATACGTTCTGTTTCTGATTTAGTAGGAAATAACTATATGTTAGTTGAGATTGCAGGAGCAACCCCAAAAGACTTGGAGAATTTAATTTCCCAACAAGGAAAGTTTGAAGCAAAAATAGGAAATGAAACTGTCTTTATTGGAGGAGAAAAGGACATAACTGATGTAGCAAGAGGGGGGCAAGATTCAGGAATATATTCCTGTGACCAAAATCAACAAGGAGTTTATTTTTGTGAATTTAGGTTTACAGTTTATTTAAGCCAAGCAGCAGCAGAAAGACATGCAGCAATAACCAGTAATATAAGTGTTAATTCAACTGCTCAAGGAAACTATCTCTCTAAGAAATTAGACCTTTATTTGGATGACAAATTAGTAGACAGTCTATTGATAAGCGAAAATCTGAAGGGAAGAGTAACAACCCAAATTCAAATTACTGGTTCTGGAAGTGGAGAAACAAAGGCAGATGCAATAAATGCGGCAAATGAAGAAATGAAAAATCTTCAGACAATTTTAATAACAGGAAGTCTTCCATTCCAGCTCGAGATTGTGAAAATTGATACAATTTCCCCTACATTAGGGGGGACTTTTACAAAATACATTCTCATTGCAGGAGCTCTTGCACTTTTATCTGTTGCTCTTGTAGTTTTTATAAAATATAAAAAATTAAGATTAGTTTTTCCTCCATTATTAATTTGCACATCAGAAATAATAATCACTTTAGGAATTGCTGCTTTTGTAAGGCAGGATTTAGACTTGCCGGGAATAGCAGGAATTCTTGCGGCAATTGGTACTGGAATTGACGACCAGATTGTTGTATTAGACGAATCCCAAACAAAAGAAGTCTTGACAGTCAAGCAGAGAATTAAAAGAGCATTCACAATAGTTTTGGGAGCCTTTTTTGCCTCTGCTGTTTCATTGCTTCCTCTTTTATGGGCTGGTGCAGGATTACTAAAAGGATTTGCAATTATGAGTTTAATAGGAATAAGTATTGGGGTATTAATAACTCGTAGGGCTTTTGCAGATATAGTAAATATGATTCAGGAATAAGATGTTCCCAAAAATTCATTTTATTTTAGGGATTATTTTCGTAGCAATTCTTTATTTCTTTTTTTCTCCTATAATTTCTCCTTTTGGTTTAGCGATTATCCTCTTGTCTTCTGTATTCATAGATGCGGATCATTATGTTTATTATGTCTTCAGGAAAAAAAACCTGAATCCGTTCAAATCTCATGAATGGTATATACAAAATGTAAGAAAAGTCTACTCTTTAAATAAAGAAAATAGAGAAAAAGTATACCTAGGACTTTATTTTTTTCATGGAATAGAAAGTTTGATTATACTTTTTATTCTGGGATTTTTTTACCCTATTTTCACTTTTGTTCTTATTGGATTTATCTTTCATTTATCTGTTGATTTTGTTTCAGAAATAATATTGAGAGACAGACTTGACAAAATTTCTTTTATATATAACCTTTTTGCATTTAGGAAATTAACTCAGATAGAAAAATTTGATTCAAATGCAAATCTTTAAAAACTTTTAATAATCAGAAAAAAAATGAAAACTGGATTACTTTGCCATGGAAGACATGTTCTTGCTAAAAACTGGGAACTTCACCAATGGGGCGATAAAGAAAAAGGCTTGCTTGGGCAAGTTATGAAAACTATTCTTATTGCAAATCAGGAAAATCCAGAAGTTATTGTTTTTGGAACAGGTGCTTCTGAAAGAGATGGATTGAAAGAATCTGAGTATACTATAAAGTACATGTTTGAACACTTCGAAGATTTATATAGTCTCCCCCAATTTCAGGGGATTGATATAGAACAACTAAAGGCATTTATGAAATCAAAATCTGTAGCAGAAAAAAATTCCCAAAATACCTATGAAGAAATAAAAAATGCACTTGGAATCTTTTCTTATCATGGAATAGAACGAGCAATTTGGGTTTCTAATCCAGATCATATTTCAAGGTGCATGCAATTGGCTCACCAAGTTCATTACGAGACTAAATCAAAAATATTGCAAAATTTTTTTGCAGTCCAAAGTGATATTGGATATAATGGAACTCCTTCAATAACCTCTAAGATTGTAGAAATGCCCCATAGAGGTGATGATCCCAGTCCAGATTTGTCACAATACATCGGGGGGTATTTTGGACTTGCTCCTGAAAAAAAAAGAGAGTTTGTAGACTTAGTAGAACAATTTTTCAAAACAATCTAAATACTTTTTAATAATTCCGGATTTTTTCTTATCTGCTCTTTATAAAATTCAACAGTTCTTTTTACCCCTTCTTTTAAGGCTATTCTTGGTTTATAACCTATTTTTTCTATCTCAAAAATATCAACATTTACTTTTTGTGGTTGTGCGATTTCTGCAGGATAAACTTTAATCAAACTTCTGCTTTCAGTCAGCTCAATTATATATTTTGCTAATTCATAAACATTAAATTCCTCTTTTCCGCCTATGTCATATTCTTTATTCCATTCTTTGTTATTTATTGCTAGCATAACTCCATCGACAAAATCATCTATATAAGTAAAATCTAACGTTTTTGTGTTGGGATTCCCGTAAACTTTTAATTCATCCCCGCTTAATGCAGCAGTTATATACAAGTGAACAAGCCTTTTACTATCATCCCAAAAAGGACCGTAAACAGTTGAAGGCCTTATTATAATATATTCTATCCCATAAGATTCAGTATATGCTTTACATAATTCTTCTCCATAAACTTTTGATGCAGTATAAGCATTTTTTTCTTGATTTAACGTTCTTGAAGAAGACATAAAAACAAATTTCGGGATTTTATTTTTTCTACAGAATTCTAATGCATAAAAAGTTCCATTAGTATTTATTTCATTTGCTATACATGGATTATCAACAATTTGATTTATTTTAACAGCTGCAGCAGCATGAATAAATATATCTATTTTAGAATTTATTTCAAGAGTTTTTAACCAACTTAATTCTGAACCGGATTTATAATCTATGCTTCCGACAATATTATGTCCTTCTTTAATTAATCTTTCTTGTAGTGCGTTTCCTATTAGTCCTTTATTTCCAGTTATAAATATATTCATTTTATAAGTAATTATTTTTAGATGTAGCTCCAGTTATATTTAACCAATCTTTATCCTTTCTCACCCTTTCATTTGTCCTCCACACTTCTTGGAGAAGATAAGGGTCATATTCATGCTCCTGTGCCAGTCTTATTAATGCCTTCAAGTCTTTTGGAAAACATTTCCCCCCAAAACCGAAATCTCCATCATTCCCAGGAACTTCAATATTGCTTCCTATTCTTTTATCGAGCAGAATAGCATCTTTGACAATATTGTAATCAACTCCAATTGCTTTGCAGATTTGATAAATTTCGTTGGCAATTGCTATTTGTGAAGCAAGGGTTATATTCGCGGCATATTTTATCATTTCTGCTTCTTTTCTTGTAGTAACGACATATTTTGCATTTGGGAAAAGAGGTTTGTAAACCTCCATTAACTGATTTGTACTTTTTTCATCATTCGCTCCAATAACGATTCTGTCTGTATTTTCCATATCCTCAATTGCATGTTTTTCTCTCAAAAATTCAGGGTTAAATGCAAATCTAAAAGGATACTTATATGTAAGTTTATCAGTAGCGCCTGAAACTGCTGTAGATCTTATCACAATCAATATATCATTAGGATTTCTCTCTATTTTTATCATTTCTTCAATTAATTGTTCCATAGAATTATGAATAGAAGAGTAATCTATCTCTCCTGTTATCTTCATAGGAGTCGGAACACAAATAAATATTACTTCAGAATTCTTTGCTAGATTTCTTAAATTTTCCTGAGAATTATATTCTGGTTTAAACTTATCATATAAGAAAACTTCATGGACTTTCTCTAGAACTCTTGCCGTGGCTCCACCAACAATACCCACTCCCACAATGCCAATTTTCATAAAGTTTTATAAGTTTTCCGCTTTTAAGATTTTATATAGTTCAAATATATCATTTTTGTCTTTATTTTATTAGAAAAATCTTTTCAATATGTATTTCAAATAAAAAATGTTTATATATGAAAAAAATTACTTAAGAAGATGAAAGAGGACAATTTAAATTATGTATTAAAAAGGTTTGCTAAAGGTTCTCTAATTTTTTTTATAGGAATTCTCCTCTCAAAGATTGCAACTTATTTGTATAAAGCAATAGTCGCAAGAACCTTCGGACAAGAGGTTTATGGTTTGTTTTCCCTTGCAATAATGATTGCTTCCTTATTAGTTTCAATTCTTTCTTTGGGTTTACAGAATGGTCTTTTAAGATATATTTCTCTTTATAGAGGAAAAGGTGAAACAGAAAAAATTCAGTCTATTATTCAATTTTCATTAAATATTATTTTACCTGTCAGTTTTATTGGGGGAGTTCTTTTATTTATTTTTTCAGGACCTCTTTCTGTAAATCTTTTCCATAATTCAAATTTGACTATTTTCCTTCAATGGTTTTCTATTTTTATTCCTATTTTTGTGTTTGCTGGGACATTTCATGTAATAACTATCGCATATGAAAAAGTTGGGTGGTATTCTTTTATTGGAAATATTCTCTCACCATTAACACAAGTAATTTTTTTAGTTATTCTCATTTTTTTTGGATTAAAAACAGAAGCAATAACTATTTCATATAATCTTGGATTTTTAGTCATATTTTTAGCAGCCTTTTTTGTTTCCAAATATACAATAAAAGACATTTTCAATAAACCTAAGATAGAAAAAAAGGAAAAATTTGAAATAAATAAAAAATTATTTTCATATTCTTGGCCAATAATTTTTCTTGGATTAGCTACAGTGTTTTTTTCATCAATCGACTCTTTTGCAATTGGTTATTTTAAAAATGCTTCTGAGGTGGGGGTATATAATGCGGCAATTCCAATATCTTGTTTTTTGTTAATAATACCCTCATTATTTTTACAACTTTTCCTTCCCATAATCACAAAAGAATATTCAAGAAAGAATTTTAATTTAATAAAAAAGATAAGTAAACAGATTGGAAAATGGATTTTTACCCTTAATCTTCCTGTACTTATAATTATGGCTCTTTTTCCTGGAGCAGTTATAAATTTACTCTTTGGTTCAGGCTATATTCAAGCAGAAACTTCTCTAAGATTCCTTTCAATAGGGTTGTTTTTTTATTCAATATTCCAGGTATCAGAAAACCTTCTCTCAATGAAAGGAAAATCAAAGTTAATTTTGTTTAATTTATCAATAGCTGTTATTGTGAATATTGTTCTTAATTTAATCCTTACCCCAAAATATGGGATAAATGGAGCTGCATTTTCCACGATGATTAGTTACATTTTTTTGGGATTATTATCTTTTTTTATTGCTAAAAACCAAACCAAGATTAATCCTTTGAGATTGGATATGATAAAAATAATTCTAGTTGCAATTATCCCCACAGTAATATTATTTTACTTAAGAAATATGATTCTTCTTACCCTTTTAAACATAATTTTACTTGGGGTTATGTTTGTAATAATTTATTTTATTCTTATTTTTTTAACACATTCATTGGATAAAAACGATTTAATGATTTTAAAAGCAATTAAAAATAAGATTTTTATGAAAAAATAATAATTATAATTATTAACCCGGAATATAGCAGTTACTACAGAAAGGATTTTATCTTTATTTTTAGTTAAATGATAATTTTGTACATAATCATATTTTTCAGAATCTCATATTTCTTTTCGTCATTTTTTATTAATTATTTTTTCTCCTTTCACTATCCACCAATCTGGATAGAGTATGTATGGTTTAAGATGATTTTCACTTACAAACTCCACAAAAGCCCGAGTTACTCCATCATTTAACTCGATTCCATTTTCTATATCATGTCCTGCTAAAACTCCACCTATTTTTAGTTTTTTATAATACTCTTTCATATCTTTTTTAACAAAGTTATATGAATGATTTCCATCAATGTAAACAAAATCTAATTCATTTGGAATATCCTTCAAAGCATCTATTGATCTTTTTTTAATCCAGATTATTTTTTCCTTATATTTTATCAATTTTTTATGTGCTTTTTGTTCTACATTATTTAAAGCATCTTCTTTATAATTTTCGTATTTTTCGTAAGGATCTATCAGATAAATCTTTTTTATTGGAAGAATTTTTAATATACTTTTAACATTTTCCCCCCCATACACCCCAATTTCTACCCCCATCAGTTCAGATTTTGAAATATTTTTTCCTTTTATAAATAGAATAGAAGGTCTTGGAATTACTCTCTTTATTCTAACTCCTAAAAGTCTTAAAATAAATTCCATATTCTTAAATGAAGAATATGGTTTTTAATTAATTTTCTTTTTGAGTGAAAAGTATTTAAACATCACTTTTATTAAAACAAAATAAAGCTTTTAAAAATGACCCCCAAAATAAATAATAACCTATTTTTTATGTTTTTTTCTTCGTAATAATTTCCTTTAATTATAATAAAACCTCTTTTATCTAAAATTTATGAATATATTTAAATATCTTCTAATTCCTTAAAAAGAAAAGATCTAAATTAGGAATAAAATATAAAAGATATAAAATGAAGATATTGCTTATTTCTATTTTAAAAGAAAGCCATCGTAATCTTAGTTGTCTTTCTCTTTACTCCTTATTAACATCAAAAAACATTGAAACTAAACTACTTTTTCTTCCAAAACATAATGAATATAATAAGAATGAAATAAAAAATTTTATTTTATCAAACAATTTTGATATTATTGGAATATCTGTCATGACAGATGGTTTTTATTTTGCAAAACAATTAACTCAAGACATAAAAGAATATTCCAAAACCCATATAATCTGGGGAGGAATACACCCAACATTAATGCCAGAGGAATCACTTTCTTCTTTTGTTGATAGTATCTGTGTAGGGGAAGGAGAAACAACTTTCTTGTCTTTAGTAGATAAAATTAATAAAAATGAAGATTATTCAAACTTACCCGGGATTGGTGTAAAAAAGCATAATGGTGAAATTAAACTTAATTCTCCTCCACCATTAATTAAAGATATTAACTCTTTACCCTTTAATAAATTTGATTGGGAAAATTTTTATGTTCAAGACTCTGAAGGGTTGAGAAAATTTAGTATTAAAGATTATATTAAATATTCAAATTATAGAGGAGAAGATTATACCATAATGACTTCAAGAGGATGTCCCTATAATTGTTCTTATTGCTGTAATTCTGTCATGAATAAACTATATCCAAACAGGGGGATTAGAAGAAGGGGGATCGACAATGTAATAAACGAATTAGTATATGTAAAGAATTTAATGCCCCAATTAAAATTTATAAATTTTATCGATGATCAATTTTTAACTTCTAAAGAATGGTTGAAGGAATTTACTGAAAAATATAAAAAAGAAGTTAATTTGCCTTTTTTAGTCAGGCTTATCCCTGGGACTTTTGATGATTCAGACATCAAATTACTAAAGGATGCAGGACTTAGTTTTGCCCAGGTGGGTATTCAATCTGGCAGTGAGAAAACAAATAAAGAAGTATTCAATAGGAGATTTGACAGAGATGCAATAATTAATTCTTCTAAAATTCTTAGTCAAAATGGAATTTATGCAAATTATGATATAATTATACAGAATGAATTTGAAGAAGAAAAAGAAGCAGACAAAACAATACAATTACTTCTTGAACTTAAGAAACCATTTTCATTAAATGTATTTGTACTAACCCCCTTTCCAAATACTAAATTATATGAGAAATATAAAGAGAAAAACCTTACTCCCAAAAGAAATGCCTATGATGATAAAAACTATTTTGATTATGATAAAAATGATTTTTATTTTCAACTTGTTCGTATAATTCCATATACTCCTAAACAGATTGTTGAGTTCTTTTTTAAAAATTCTAAAGATGAGGATGTTAAATTTTTATTAAAACAATATTTTGAAAGAACCAAGGAAAAAAGAAATGAAATAGTGATTGCTCAAGAGAAACATTATCATCCTCCAGCAACATTAAAAACAGGTAGGGGGGATTTTGATGTTGAAGAGATTAAAAATTAAAAAAATAACAAAAGATGAAAATTCTTCATGTAAGCAATAACCCTGATATCCATCTAAACACCAAAATTTTATGGAATAATCTAATTTATCCGCTGAAACAAAGAGCAGAAGTATTGGAAGTTGGTAAAAAAGAATTGTTTAGATTTTATTTTGACTATCTTAAATTTAAACCTGATTTAATCCTTACTACTTGGGTTCCTGCTGCAATTATTCCAATATTTTTTAAAAAACTCGGTTTAGTAAAGTGTCCGATAATTCATAGATGGGAAGATTACTACGCCGAGACTATGAAAAATTATCCTTATAAACTCGTAAAATTTATGGAAGATTATGCAGCCAGAAATGCAGATCATCTTATTGTAATCCACAAAACCATCTACAGAAAAGCCCTACAAATGAATAATTCTGTTTTTTTTCTCCCTTATGGGGTAACTTTCGGAGAGAAAAAAACTAAAATAAATTTAGATAAATTAAAAATAAAAAAAACCAATCTTAAAGTAATTTATCTTGGAGAAATAAATAACCCTCTTAGGAGAGTTGACAAAATAATTGAAGCAGCGAAAGAGGTTGATTGTGATTTGTTTCTTTTTGGGGAAGAATTGAAAGAAGAATATAAAACTCTTATAAAAGGGCATAAGAATATTCATTATTTAGGTTGGGCAGATTCGGAAGAAGTTGGTAGTATTCTAAAGCAGGGGGATATTTTAGTCAATACTGCAAATTTAGACATGGCCATGAAATTTTTAGATTATATTAAAGCAGGAAAACCTATCTTGGCATTAAATGAAAGACCATCTGAATTTTTTGAAAATAAAAAAACTGCTTTTTTGACAAATAATTTTAAGGAAGGATTAAAAGAACTGATTAAAGATAAAAAACTACAAAAGACATTATCCAAAAATATGAAATCAATAAAATTATATTCCTGGGATGAAGTTGCAGACATTCACATGAACCTTTACAATAAAATTCTTTCTGGGAGCAAGGATTTAGAAAAATTTAGAACAAGTTATTATCATGTTGGGAATTAATATTTTGTTCTTCTACTTTCTATTTAACCCTATTCTTTGACTCTACCCCCTTGAAATTCTTTTTGTAAGTTCTCAGTATTCTGTCTCTCTCAGCAATTATTTCTTCTCTAGAAAGATGAGATGTTGAAACACAGCATTCTGATGACCCTTCTCTCCCTTTGTAGTATCCTAAACTTCCATCTAAATGAATTTTTAAGTCAAATTCTTCTGGATGCTCGCGAATATATGTTGATTTATATGGGAAAAAAATACTATAATCAAACTTGAAGCGTGGATTATTAGCAAAGGTTTCAATATATCTTTCTGTATTTCTTATAGATTCCTTTGATTCTCCAGGAAGCCCAATCATAAGGAATGCAGAAACATTTAATCCTGCATCAAGAATGTTCTGGGTTGTCATAAAAATATCATCAACTTTATTCCCTTTATCTACTATGTTTAATATCCCCTGATCTCCACTTTCTGCACCAAAACCAATTTCCTTACATCCAGCATCTGCTAACATCTTTATAACATTCTTATTCCGACTTAATAATTTTGCATGCCCAAAACAACGAAAGGTAATATTATGTGGTCTGATTACATTACATAATTCTTTTACTCTCTCTTCGCTCAATGCAAATATATCATCAAAAAACATGATTGAATTAAATCCCGTTTTTTTTATAGATTCAATTTCTGCATTGACCCTTTCCGGTGAAAAGAGAGATATCCCCGAACGACGGCTCTCACAATATTTACATCCCATTGGGCAATTTTTTCCGGTTATAGCAGTGGTAGCATCAATTCCCTCAATTTGATATTTATATTTTGAGAGGTAGTCTTTATCCCTCCATGGAATTGGATAAGAATTCATTTCCTCTTCACTTAATTTGGGGTAAATTATAACCTTAGGAAGTTCTTTTCCATTTAGTATATCTAAAAAGGCTTTTTCTCCATCTTTTACTACAATATGATCAAATAAATTATCTTCTATAAGCTCTTTTGTATAATATGTTGCATGTGCCCCCCCTATTATTAATTTTTTATTTGGATACTGTTTCCTTAATCTTACAGCTAATTCTTTCCCACCATTAATTTCATAATATTGGGGGGTTGTGCAGGATATGGAAAGAACATCATATTCTTCTAACCCCGTCAAATCATTTAGATTAGGAGAGTCTTCAACAATAATTTTATGCCCCTTAGATTCTAAGAAAGATTTAAGATAAAGCGGACCTAATGCAGGCATTACCCTATCAGAATCTAAGAATATACTTCGAGGAATGAATATCACTGCCTTTGACATTTTTAGATAGATATTTCATAATTTAAAAAGATTTATATATACTAACAAATCACATAAACGAAATGAAAAATTCTGGATTAAAATCTAAAAAAGTATTGCTTGCTGCATGGGGGTGCGAAAACCCAAAAGACACCTATATGTACCAAATTTATTATTTGATGCTTAAGAAAATTTTCCCTAATTTAGAAATCTTTGATACAAAGAAAAATTATTTTCAATTTGGGAAAGATTCTACGAATAAGAATTTTTTAGAATTTATTAAAGATAAAAATTATGATTTAATATTATTTGCTTTGGAATATGATGAATTTTATTTAGAAACCTTTTTAAAAATAAAAGAAATGTGTCCAAACTCAAAATCTACAATAATAATTTGTGATGATGATACAAGGTTTGATTCTTGGTCGCGTTATATGGGTTTATTTTTTGATTATGTTATAGCCTCCCAGGATTTTCTTAAGGAATATAAGAAAGATGGAATAAAAGCCTTTTTTCATTTGGATTATAATACTAATGAATTAAAGCCTATGAATCTGAAAAAGATATATGACGTAACTTTTATAGGTAGACCAAAAGCAGATAGAAATGAAGTGATAAAATATCTTTTAGATAATGGAATAAAAGTTACTTTGTTTGGGTGGGATTGGTACAAATATCCAGAATTTAAAGATGTGTATAAAGGTCCATTAAATCAAAAAGAATATGCTGAGGTAATAAATCAAAGCAAAATAAATTTAAGCCCAGCAAAAGCAGGATATACAGAACAAAGGACACAATATAATATGAAGGGAAGATATTTTGAAGTGGCCTTATGCAAATCCTTCCAATTAATTGAGAGATTTCCTACTCTTCTTAAATTCTTTAGTGAAAAAGAAATCGGAATGTACGACTCACAAGAAGGTATGTTAAACAAAATAAAATATTATCTAAAAAATGAAAAAGAAAGAGAGAAAATGGCAGAAAGAGCATATAATAAAACAATTAAAAAATATAATCGAGAAAAACAACTGATTAATATTTTTATAAATATATTCAAGAAAAAAGGGTTAAGGTCATTGCCAAAATTAAATAAAAAGATAATCATTTTAGAAAAAAGGGACTTATACCTCTCTTCTAATTTATTCAAAAAATTAGAAAATGTGGATTATATTACATTTAAGAATAATAATTTAAAATCTGTTTCTGATTTTAAAGATTATTTTTTAGAGAGAGCATTAGAGATAACAGATAAACCAATCGCATGCTGTGATTATTATGTTTCTCCTTCTGGATTAAAAGATTATATGGTTTTTCTTTCAAAGGTTTCTTTTAATAGAATAGGAAAAGAGGCAAATAATCTTGTAGATATAAATTCTCTCATAGTAAGAAAAGATTTTTTCTTAAAGAACATATCTTCTTTTATTCAATTATTTAATGGAAAGACTATTGATTTAATAAATGAGGAAAATATCTCTTTTGTCAATCTCCCGTTGCTAAGCATAAAAAAATTCAAAAAAATAGAATATGAAAAAATCAAAAAGGCATTTGAAATGAAATTTCCAAATGAATTATTTTCTTTGATGTATCAGAAAAAAATCTTACTAAGTAAGTACCCTTATCTGTTAATGTTAAAATCTATAAGGAATAATTTTATCGTAAAATATCTTTTGGAGATGATAAAAGACAAGAATAATCAAGATAAATTGTTAGTTAATAAGATATATATAGAAAATTCTCCTATTGAAAAATTAAAAAAGAAGAATTAGAAATTATAACTTTTCAATTTCTTTTATGACAGAATCAGTATCAATTTTGCAATACTTTTGAATGTTTTCTCTTCCACCATAGCAGTAAATATAATCTCTCAGCCCAATCCTTTTTAATTTTAATTGGAGAGAATTATCTGTAATCATCTCTGAAATAATGCTGCCAAACCCGCCATCAAGTAATTGCTCTTCTAAGGAGATTATTTTTTTATATTTTGATAGAAATCTTATTATATCTGAATTTAGAGGTTTTAATCTATAAAGATCAATAACCCCAATTTTTACTCCCCTCTGTTCAAAATCTTTCACTATTTTCAGAGCTTCATGAACCATATTCCCTGTTGAAATAATGCAAATGTCAAAACCTTGTTTTAATTCCTTAAAACCTATTTCAAAATTTTCATTTTCTTCATAAATTGAAGGTTGTACTTTTCTGTCGAGTCTTATGTAAGTTGGTTTGTTTTCTTTGTAGCTGATTTCTGCAATTTTTGCAGCGCATATACTATCAGAAGGAGAGAAAATCGTTAAATTTGGAATTGCTCTCATTATAGAAATATCTTCTGTGGTGTGGTGTGTCGGTCCAGAATCATCATAACTGAACCCTGTTCCTATCCCAATAACCCTGACAGGAATCTTCATTAATCCTAAATTGAGTTTTATAAATTCGTGACATCTCGATGTTGTGAAAGGCATTATAGCTATTGTATATGGTTTTTTTCCTTCTGAAGCCAATCCAGCAGCAACAGAAATCATATTTTCTTCAGCAATTCCCACATTAAGAAATTGATTTCCTAATTCTAACCTGAATTTATCTAGTGCCGGAGCACCCATGTCTGCACTGACTATCATTACTTCTCTGTCTTGTTTTGCCAAGTTATAAATCTTATTTATAAAAGAATCTCTCATAGATAAATTTTTTTCGTTACTCATATTCTCCCTCCATGGAGTATTCCCTTAATTCTTTTCTTGCTCTGTCTATGTCCTCCTGATTAACAGGAGCAGCACCATGCCAAAGAGCTACATTCTCTATGAATTTAATGCCTTTTCCTTTAACTGTATCTGCAATTATCATTAAAGGCCTGTCTCTTTTATGTCCCCTGAAATTTTCTAAGGCATCTAGAATTTCTTTTATAGAGTGTCCATTAACTCTCTCTACTTCCCATCCAAAGGATTCAAATTTTTTTTCTAGTGGTTCTAATTTCAAGAAATCTTCTGTCGCCTGCAAAACCCCAAATCCATTTCTGTCGATTATTGCAACTAAATTATTTAGACTGTGGTGTCCTGCAAACATTGCCGCTTCCCATACACTTCCTTCATAGAGTTCTGCATCTCCCAATAAAACAAAAGTGTGATAATTTTTTTGATTTAATTTGGCTGCAAGAGCAATCCCTGCCCCCAATCCTAACCCATGTCCTAAACTTCCTGTTGTGAATTCAACTCCAGGAACATCATTTTGTAAATGAACTCCAAATTTTGCATCAACATCACAAAAAGTATTAAGCCATTCTCTTGGAAAAAATCCTGCATTGCTGAGAACAACATACAAAATAGGGCTTGCCTGCCCCTTGCTTAAAATAAATCTATCCCTTTCCTGCCATTTTGGCATTTGGGAGTTGTATCTCAAAACATTTCCGAAATATAATGTAGTAAGAATTTCTGCACACGAGAAAGAAGAAGTTACATGTCCTGTTTTTCCAAGGATACACATTTCCAAAACCTCTTTTCTTATTTCATTTGCCTTTCTCTGCAACTCTTTTATTTTGTTGTCTTCCATCAATTCTGATAAAAATAATTCCTTTTAACCATTTCTATTCTTTATCCTATATTTAAGATTTATGAATTTGAGATAAATAATCTTTAAAAGCAGCCATTTTTTATATTGGAAATGAATGAGGAATTAGACGTCTTGTTTGTAAATGTTGGAGGAACTAAAAAGAGAGTTTATCAGGAATTGAGCAATGATTATTCTGCAATAGAAACTCCTTTTTGGGCAGCCCTTACAGCAGGCTTCATTAGAAAAAAAGGTTTTAATGTAGATATATTAGACGCAAATGTTGAAAATCTGACTCATGAAGAAACTGTAGAAAAAATAAAACAAAAAAATCCCAAGTTAGTTGATATTGTTGTTTATGGACAACACCCCTCTGCTTCAACACAACTGATGACTGCAGTAGGAGAACTCTGCAAAAGAATAAAGTCCATAAATTTTAACGGAAAAATAATCCTTACAGGATTGCACCCTTCTGCACTTCCAGAAAGAACTTTGAAAGAAGAGACGTGTGATTTTGTTTGTGAAGGAGAAGGATTTTACACTGTTTTGGGTTTAGTTGAATCAAAATCATTAAGTGAAATTCCAGGATTATGGTATAAAGAAAATAATGAAATTAAACATAATCTAAGAGCTACAAATGTACAGAATCTTACAGAAGAATTAAATGAGGTTGCATGGGACTTGCTTCCTATGGATAAATATAAAGCACATAATTGGCAGTGCTTAGATAATTTGGAAAATCGCCATTTTTATGCTTCTTTATCGACGAGCTTAGGATGCCCATTTAATTGTAGTTTTTGTTCTATAAAAGCGACATTCGGAGGAGAGAGATTGATACGTTATTGGAATCCTGAATGGGTAATTAATCAAATAGACATTCTTGTGAATAAATATCATGTAAAAATAATCAAAATTATCGACGAGCTTTTTGTCTTCAGTCCAGCCCACTTTTTAAAAATAGCAGAGAAATTGATAGAAAGAAATTATGATTTGAACATTTGGGTGTATGCAAGAGTGGACGTTACTCTAAGGATGGGGGAAGAAATGCTGAAAACTTTAAGAAAAGCAGGATTCAAATGGCTCTGTTTTGGTTTTGAAGCTGCAAGCGAAGCAGTTCTTGGAGATGTTTGGAAAGGGCAGTACAATGAAAGTGACATGATTAAAGTAAGAGAAATGTGCAGAAAAGCAGATATAAATGTTCTCGGAAATTTTATGTTCGGTTTGCCTGAAGATGATTTTGAAAGTATACAGAGAACTCTCGACTTGGCATTCAAGATGAATTGTGAATTCATAAATATCTATTGCGCAATTGCATGGCCTGGCTCGCAATTATATAAAAATTCAATAGATAAACATATCGAGATGCCAAAAGAATGGGCAGAATACGCACAACATGCTTACGGATTTATTCCTCTACCGACAAATAAGTTATCTGCTAAACAAGTTTTGGAATTCAGAGATTATGCCTTTGATGCTTACTTCAAGAATCCACGTTATTTGGATTATATTGAAAAAAGATTCGGAATAACAGCAAGACAGCATATAGAAAATATGACAAAGATAAAATTAAAGAGAAAATTGTTTGGAGATTAATGTATTTTATTTTACAACAAACCTTAAATACTATCATTAATCGTATTTCAAATGCCTAAACAAATCTTGGATTGTCATCCTTCTGTTGTTGTAGTAAGGAGTTTAGACGAATTTCTTTTCAGTATTTATGATGAAGGTTACCCAAGAAAGGCATATAGATTATCCGCAAATAATATGGGAGGAAATCCAGAATCTTATGATGTGTCTCCTGAAGGAACATTAATAAAAGAGATTGCAGAGGAATTTGACCCGAATCATCCTGAAGAAAAACCCCATGTTGGGAAAGTTAATTGGGCAAGTGAAGAAGATATAAGATTCGTAAGAAATGGTTTACTTGGAAACGTAGTTCCATTACAGGATTTTTTTGTTAGTCAGAAAGAACCGATTGAAGGCGGAAACAAACCTTATACTGGAATTTATAGCGCCTTTTATACTGAAGTGCCTTTTTTTATCATTGAAAATGTTCTAAGAAATATAAAAAATGAAAAGAACATTCCTACAGAAGGAATTTCCCGGGTTTTTAGATTAGAAGATTTGGAGAAAAGTTCAAGAGGAGAATTTTCAACAGCCCATATTACTGCACACATCTTAAATTGGAAATACGGTTCAAAAATTCCTCATCCAAAACAATTAACTGCAGAGCCTATTGGATTGCCAAGAAAATCTTATAGTGCTTATTTATCTGACTTTGAATATTCTCAGGAAAATTTAAGAAAAGCATCAAATGCTGATTTTGGATAATGGTTTTTAATATTGTAGAACTTCAAAATATTGGATTGGATTTATTAGGAACTTCAGCTAGGATTCTTTCAGGATTGCAAGAAGGGAGAACAAGATTACAAGCAGATAAAAAAGAAATTGTGACTAAAGCAGACATTGCATTGGAAGAGGCAGTCATAGGTTATATAAAACAAAATAAAATTCCTGCGAATATTGACGGAGAAGAAAAAAGAAGAACAAAAATTGTAGAAAATCCTGAGTTGTTGATTGTTTTAGATCCTTTAGATGGAACATACAGATATTCCAGAAACTTTTTGCCACATTCTACTATTGTAACAATTTATGATACTCCTAACCCGCAAAAAATAGGAGATGCTGTTTTTACTGGAGTTTATGATCACGAAACAGATAGACTCTGGTTCACTTCAAAAGGTTGGGAAGTAATCCTGCGAAAATCTGATGAAAGCAAAGAAGTCAAAACTTCAGGGGTTAAATCCTTGGACAAAGACACATCAGGAATGGTAGACCATGGTCCATGTTCAAGCCTCGAAGATTTTTTTCGTTTTACAAAATTATATCAAAAATCTTGGGTTACAAATATAAGTTCTGCAGGAGTTCATTTAGCAAGCGTTTCTTCGGGAAGTTTTTCAGGAACAGACTTTTATGTTTGCTGGAAACAAAAACCAGAGGAATTGGTTTCAGGAATACTTCTTGTTGAGAATGCCGGAGGAGTTGTTACTGATTTCGAAGGAAATCCTCTAAGAGAAAAACCTTATGATTTTAATGCAAGATATGAAACAATTGCTGCAGCAACTTCAGAGCTTGCAGAAGAAATCAGAAAAAATATTCTCCCAAAAGAAAAGGCAAGAGATTTAACGAGATTATTTTCAAATTTATAAAAATTGATTACATCAATTTCTTTTTTCTAAAAGAGATTTAATCTGTAAGAAATATTCATATTCTTCTGGTTTAATCAAGATTTGGGCAGATTTTGTATTAAACATATCAAACCATTCAAGGACGAAATTTATTCCTCTTTTTATCTGTTCTAAGGCTGGACATTCTAATTGTTTTAAGCTTATATCACACAGCTCTTGCAATTTTTTAGGATTATTTTTATTGTTAACTATTTCTTCAACATTGACATAATCTTTTCCACCATAATATTTTATAATTGTAAGAATCCTGTAAGGCCCAAAGCCACTGCCTATTTTATCAGCATCTTGAAGAACCTTGGCAATATTGTTATCCCCCTCATAGATTCTGTATGAGTGGACTGCAACAGCTTCAATTATTTCATTAAATTTAACTCCTGAAATTCCAATTTGCTGAAGAACTTTCATAGTCGGTTCTATAGATAACAAGGCATGAGGTAGTGGAGAATCTCCTCTCTTTTTTCTTGCTTCTTCTTCAATTCTTCCTAAATCATGACAATAAGCAGCAATAATGCATGGAATTGAATTTACTCCCTCTAACTCTGCTAATTTTTTGGCATTTTTCACAACATCTTCTACATGCTGCCATGAATGCACCCAACATTCTAAGGCATCATATTGTGGCTTCACTATTTCTTTAACTCTTTCAATAATATCCATAGATTTTTTGTTATATTTTTTAAAATTTACGGAAAATCACAGCACAGGGGGTCTTCCTCATTTACCCCGAGTGCAAGCTCTTCGATTTGTCTTGCATATTCTCCATAAGTACATCTTCCACACTCTTCATTGACCCCTATTGATTTAAGAGTTTCTCTATGCCTATCGCTTCCCCAAATTTTTAATATTTCTTCTGGATTTGGAAAATGGCTTACCAACTGGAATCTCGGCTCTATTCTGTGGTCTGCACAGACATAAACATTTCCATCAGAACAAGCCTGCAACATTAAAGGAGAAGAAACACAACTCTTGAAGGTATGCATAATCCTGAATTCCGGATTATACTTGTGCATCACTGTAAAAACTCTGAACTTATCTCCTTCTTCTAATTCATGGCATTTTTGAAATAAATTTTGTATCTCTTCAATATTGTAATTTAATTTCATTGCCTGTTCAAAATCTTTTCTTTCTAAATCAGCAGGACGAGCATGGAAATCTCTCACCCCTATTTCTTTTGCCAATTTGCAAGCATCATAAATCTCATTCCAGTTTAAAGGATTAATAAGAAATTTATAAGATAAATCTATCTTGCTTCCTGTTTCTCTTTTTATTTTTACAAGAAGTTTCAAATTTTCAATAACCCTGTCAAAGAGGTTCACTCCATGAACTTTTTCAAATGTTTCAGGAGTTGCAGCATCTACACTAACCCCTACCCATCTGCAATTCATCATTTCTTTTGCTATTTCTTCATTAATCAAGCTCCCATTTGTGGCAAAGGAACATTTCATGCCTTTAGAAACAATATAAGAAGGCATGTGCCATACATTTCTATTCATTAATGGCTCCCCGCCCCCACCAATACAAACTGCCCTTATTCCCCACTCAGCACAGAAATCTATTAATCTCTTCAAATGTTCTTCTGTCATTATTTTTTTGTCTGCGGGGACTTCTTCTGGATGTAAAACCAAATATCTCTGCGCATTGCAGTGTCCACATTTAAAATTGCAAACATGACAAGGATCAAGGGAAAGTTCAACTGGAGCAGGTAATTTTGCCCCCTCTTTTTTATTCCACCATTCTGCTATTGGTATATAATGGGTAGTATGATAAGTCAGTCCTTTATAAGAATTGAAAGAATTATATTTACTCTTATCACTCCACTCCCTTGCTTTTTGTTTCCAGTCATCTCTCATTTTATTTAACTCTTATTTCTAAATCATTTTTAAAGTTTCTGTATCTATAAACTATATCTTATAATTACAAGTTAAACTCAGAAATTTTTTTGCATTGGTATTTAGAAAAAAATTTTGCTATTTCTTCAAATAATTTGAAATCATCTAAAACAGCCATTGTTATCGGATGTATCAATAATATGCTATTTATTTTATTTTTTTCATTGTATATAACTCTCTTTTTTATAATTTCAAACCATTCTATTGGTTGAATTCTTCCTTTAGTGCAACTCGCAAAAGGATTTCTGCTTTCTGGCTTATATTCACCATAAGCAATAGTCACAACATCTACTGGAATGTTTATAGGAAAGTAGATTATTCCGTTTTTCTCAAAGGGCTTAACTTCTCCAACAATATCAGAAACATACTTTACTCCACTTTGCCTTAAAATTTCATATGTGTTATCATTGCTTCCAAAAGAATGTGTTCTCCATGAAAGCATCTTTAACCCAAACTTTTCAAAAACTCTTTTTGTTTTTTTTACATCTTTTTTCTGATAAGAAACAGAACCATAAATACATCCATATCTTTTTCTATAAATGTAACTTTTTATCATTCCCATAGAGCCAAAATTATCATAAGTATGCCCGCCAATTTCAATATCATATTTTAATAACTCTTTTATTTTTTCTGGGTTTTCATCAAGACACTTCCCATTTATGAACAAAGTGGAAGAAATTTTATATTTTTCTAATATTTTAAGGTATTTTTCTGCATTATCTAATTCATTTCCCGCAATTCTTTGTTCCCAATGCCCCGGAAGTCTTGTATGCACATCTCCTGTAAGATATATCATTCTACTTTTTTTATGATAAACTATTTAAAATTATCTTTATCTAGTTATTAAATGGATAGCCATCAATTATTTGTAAATGCCAAATTCGAACAGGTTGCAAAATTCATCCCAGAAAATTCAAAAATATTAGATGTTGGTTGCGGAGATGGAAGTATAATAAATTTTCTTAATAAGCCAAATTATTACGGAGTTGATGGAGACGAAAAAAACATAAAAGCTCTCTTAAGTAAAAACATAAAAGCCAAGAAAATTGATTTTAATAAGGAGAAGATTCCTTTTGAAAAAGAGAGGTTTGATTTTATTTTAATATTGGATATTTTGGAGCATGTGGTTAATCCAAGAGAATTGCTAAAAGAAGCAAAAGATAGGTTAAAAGAAAATGGAAAAATTATTGTGACTCTCCCAAACGATTACCATATCTTAAATAAAATAAGGTTTATCTTTAATAAGCACCTTACAGAAGACCCCTTTGCTCCGTACGGGCATTTGCATTACTTTCCAATAAATTCTGGAGAGAGATTTTTAGAAAATTGCGGTTTTAATTTTTCAGAGAAAATTTATCTTGCTCCAATAAAACCAGCGATAATCCCCCAATCGATAAAAAAAATTTTGATTGTATTATTCCCTCAAGCATTTGTAAGAGATGTTCTTTATGTCTTGTCTTAGACCATATTACATCCTTTGCAAGGCAAGGGAACTTTTCTTTCTCTTAATAACTTCCTGAATATTTGATACTGTTTTCCATTCCATATTTTCCAAAAGTCTTCTTCCATTAAGATATTCCCAACCTCAAATTTCTTATAATTCAAGATTTTACAGCAAGGGGTTACATTTCCATTCCAAGTTATGTAAATACTGCGCCATGGCCAGATACAGCCCAAACTTTTTTCTTCATCAAATATAAATTCAATTTTTTTCAATTTGGCTAATTTTTTTGCTTCTTGCATTTTTCCTTTTAATTTTTCTGTGTAATCTGAAACGAGATTTTTTTTTGCTTGAGTGCTGTAATTTTTAATATAATTTTCTTTTTCTTGTATTGTTTGGGTTATTATTTTTCTAACTCCAAGAGAAGAAGCAAAATTTATGAATTTAGGCAATTCATCAATATTCTCTTTTAAAATGGTTATAGCAAAACTAACTATTGTTCTTTTTTTATTCTTTTCTAAGGCATAATTAAGTTTTTTTATACTCGTTATTACTTTTTCAAATTTAGCCCCTTTCCTTATTTTTTCATATCCCTCTTTCTTTGTTGATTCTATAGAGATAGCAATTTCTCCTATATCTACTTCACAAATTTTTTTGATTATTTCTTCTGTAAAGAGCGTTGCATTAGTGTTGAGATTAACTATAACCCCCCTATTATTTGCATAATCAATCATTTTAAACAATTCTTTATTCAAAAAAGATTCTCCTTGTCCAGAGAGATGTATTTTGAATAGAGAATCTAATTTGTTTAATACTTCTTTGAAATTTCCAAAACTCATAGTCCCTATTGGAACCCCTATTTTGTCTCGGATGCACATTTCACATCTTAAATTGCATAGAGAAGTTGGTTCTATTTGTGCTACAACTGGTTTATTTGTCAAAATAAGAGATTTTTTCAAATTATTTTTCCAAAATTTTATTATATTAAACAGAATTTTTATTTTCTGTCCTAAGGAAGTTTCAAGAAAAGGACGATTTGTTTTTATTACATCATAATATTTTCTAAATCTCATGAATTTATAACTCATCTTTTTCAAATTTTAACAAACTTTAAATAGTTTTATATTTAGGGATTTTGATGATTAAAAAACTCTGCATTTTTACAATAAATTTTTCATTAGATAGGCAAGTAATAATAAATCAATTAGAAAAAATTTTACCGCAAGAAGTAGAACTATTCTTGTTTGTAACAAAAGAATGCAAAGGAAAGTATAGTTCAAGTAGGATAAATATTTTTGAATCAGACAAAAATAAATATCAATGTTTTTTTGAACTAAGACGATTCTGTAAAAGAAAAAATATTGACAGATTGATTAATCTTGGTCAGTTACCCCAAGAAGGATTTGTTATGTTATTTGCTTCTATTTGGTCAAAGACAGATTTTATTTGTTATCTTTTAACAGACCCAATAGGTTCCCTTAAAATCAATTTTGGTAAATGGTGGATAAAATTTCTAATTGAAGATATTTTTGATTATTTTTTAGCTTTATTTCCCAAAAAGATATTTGTGTGCTCAAAAGACATAACTGAATATTGTAAAAAATATCTTTTTTTTGTTGCTAATAAAATAAATAATCTTCCGGTTCCTATAGATACCCGTCTTTTTTCCCCTAAAAATAGGATTTTAACTAGAAAAAAACTTCATTTGGGTTTAAATAAAAAAATTATAATTTATGTAGGAAGAATAGAAACTGCAAAAGGGTCAGATTTTATATTAGATATAGCCAAAAAAAATAAAGATATAATCTTTTTATTAATAGGAAAAATTAATGATAAAAAAATAAAAGTTGATAATTCAGAAAATGTAAAGATTCTCTCTTTTCTCCAAAATAAAGAGTTAGTAATGTATTACAATGCTTCTGACTTGTGTTTATTCCCGAGCAGAGCAGAATCTTTTGGTCTTGTTCCAAGAGAAGCAATGGCTTGCGGAATTCCAGCAATTGTTTCAGACATAAATGCTTTAAGGTTACTTACCCCTGCAATCAAGGTTCCACATAATTTAGAAAAAATAGAAGAAGCTATAATAAGATTCTTTGAACTTTCTAAAAAAGAAAAACAAAAAATCTCTATTAAATCTAGAGAGTTTGTTATTAAAGAATGTGGATTGAAATCATGCAAAGATTTGTATCAAAATCTTTTACTTAATTAAAAAATGAAAAAAATAAAGAAGAAAAAAATTACAGAAGTCACTTCAGATAGATGGAATATCGCTCAAGAATCAGAAAAAGATTACTGGAGTAATTATGATAAAAATTCAATCTTTAAGGAATCTGGGGAGAGAAATCCAAGAAGAGTTAAGATAATGATGGAAAAATGGAGAAAATTAATAAAAATTAATAATGATACCAAGATACTGCAAATAGGCTGTGGTCCAGAGGATGTTATAAATTATTTTCCGACAGGAAAATGCTATTCAATAGACCCACTAGCCGATTTTTATAAAGAAAGATTTAATTTAGACTATAAAAAATCAGGACTTATAAAAGGAACAGGGGAGAATCTGCCCTTTCCAGATAAATATTTTGATATTGTGATACTAACAAATGTTTTGGATCATGTATATTCTCCAGAAAAAGTTTTGAATGAAATAAAAAGAGTAATGAAAGATTCTGCCCTCTTCCACTTTGAAGTTTATATATATCAAAGGAATTTTCTGCGACTCGCAAAAGTTTTCAATAAATTTAAATGGATAATTAAAAAGAAAATGTATAATATTCACCATCCTTATATGTTCATAAAAGAAGATGTTAAATCTCTTTTAAGCAAAAATTTTTCAATCCTGCATGAAACCATCGGATTTTCAGTTTTGGATGACATGAGAGACATGAATGATTTAAAAAGAAAAAAAAGGGCGACTAAAAAATTAACTGTAAAAATCCCCGCCTTTTTTGGATTGTATGGAATAATCAATTATACCGCCATTTGTAAGTTAAATAATTCTGTCAAAAAGCTCTGACCCACGTTATTTATTTATGACTCTCAACTTAATATGGGTGTGCATAATCATCCCACTAATAAAAATGCTTAATTTTTCTCTGATAAGTCGGGGTACCCATTTGCCAACATTCGTGGGGATTAAATCTAATTCAATTATTTCAAATCTTGGAGTACTATCTATATAATTAAAAGGTCTCTCCGCAATATTTTTAAAAAATACATCATTAAAAGCTCTTTTTGATTCTAGGTTATTCCATACACCTTTACTATTCCAGTATGGAGTAGTAATTTCTATAATGGCCCCCTTTTTGCATTTTTTTCTTAATTCATATAAAACTTTATCTGGATAACTCATATTCTCTAAAACAGCATAAATCAAAACATAATCGTAATAATCATCTTTCAGTTTCTTGTAAGGGAATTTATTAAAATCAAAGACTATTGGTACTCCTGGCTGAATATCACAATTATCCCACCCCTCTCTTATATCATTTCCACAACCAAAATTTAATCTTTTCATACTATCTACCCATTAATTGATTGGGGGTATTTTTAAATCTTATCCACCAATTATGGAATAGATTATTTTTAAGAAGATCTCCTAAGGGTTGTCTCACCCTCTTAAGAATTAGCAGAGGAGTCTTCTCTTCTGTTAAAAACCTCCCTTACCTTCTTAAAAACATATTCATATTCTCCTCTTCTTATCCAAAATACAGCCCTTTTAATCTTCTTTCTAAAAAATTGAAAATGTTGTATTTGTTCAATGGCTTCTTTAAGTTTTTGTTCTGGTATCTCACTGACATTATTCTTAAATGCCCCCCATACTCCCCCATGTTTCGCCCATTCTTCTAATGTAACGGGCCTCTTCAAAAGGCCTTTAGAAATACAATATTCAAAAAGTTTAGCAGGAAGAGGATTATACATATGCATATCGGGTACATCCGGATTATATTTTTTTATAAAATTAATAGTTTTATTTAGTTCTTCGACTGTTTCTGTTGGAAGTCCAATCATAAATGTAGCATGGCATTTTATCTTATGTTTTTTACATAATTTTATCGCATTGATATTCTGCTCTACTGTTATTTTTTTATCTAATAAATCAAGCATTTTTTGGCTTCCAGATTCTACTCCTATTGATATTGTGTGGCATCCAGCATCTTTCAGGGCATTTAAAACTTCATCATTAATACTGTCTGCCCTGCTTACAGTATAAAAATTAACATCATATTTCTTTAAAAAATTACAGACTTCTATGCATCTTGTTTTGAAAAATAAGAAATTATCATCTATAATGTGAAAATTTTTTATCTTATATTCTTCCACAATCTTTTTCATCAATTCGATAGTTTTCTCAATTGAATATGACCTGACAAAAGGTTTACAATCTTTACCCCACATTTGAACATTATAGCAAAAACTGCAATTACCAACACACCCCCTAGTCAAATTGATATAAAATTGTTCATATTTATCTAAATCTAATAACTTATAATTGGGTAACTTTAATTTATTTATATCTACAAGAGGTCTTAATGGATTTTTGTTTATATTCTTCAATTTTTTTAATTCTTTTGGGTTTTTTTCGAAAGTATCACAAAATTCTAAAAATGCTTCTTCCCCCTCTCCCCTAATTATATAATCTACATAAGGTTCATTTAATACAGAATCTGGGTCTACAGTCGCATGAACCCCTCCCACCACAATAATTGTCTTTGGTAAAACCTCTTTTATTAACTTTCCAAGATGCATAACATCAAAAAGTATAGTTGAAACTACACTTGTGAGACCAACAATATCGGGGTTATATTCTTTAAGAAATTTCAAAAATACTTCATCATTATTGTTAAGATTTCTGTCATAAATTTTTATCTGGTGTCTGTCTTCTATCACAGTCCCAAGGTAAACCAGACTTAAAGGAGTAAAAGCAACTCCCCCTCCTTCTTTATTCTTTATATCTTGGTGGGGTTGTATTAACAAAACTTTGGTCATTTTCTCTCTCCTTTTCTTTTAATAATTCAAGATTTTTATAGATATCTCCAATTTTTTCTCTTCCTTTTTAATTCTTTTAATCTTAATCTCTTCCATTTTTCGGTATTTATAAATCTATTATCCTTAACTTTTTTCAAATCTGGATAAATATTCTTGGTATATTAAATTATCCCAACACATTTTTTGCATATGTCCAGATTATAAATTCCTTTTGAGCATTCTTTCCTCACCTTTCTAAATTCTTCCTTGTTCCATATATCTATCAACTTTTCACTATTCACATTTCCATATTTATAGTTTCCAAAATAATCTTCACAGCAGAGAACAACATCTCCTGAATAAACCACAGAAGCAGCATGAATAGGATCAAAGCATCTTTTTCTCTTTTTTACTTCGTCTATTTTTATCAACCCCCCCCTGTTTTCAAGATACAGCTTTGTTATGCAATTGAGATAATCTTTGTACTCTGGATTCTCTTCGACAAATCTGATTGTTTCTTCCATACTCTTGGACCATTCCTCTCCATGCATGGTTATCAGAAAATTAGAGACTCCTGCTTTGATCAGATTTAAGAATAATTCCGGTGTCAGGAAATCTCCATTTGAATAAATAGAGATTTTTGATTTTGGAAGTTTGTTTCTTGTATATTTCACAAATTCTTCAAGTCTCTTGTCGAGTAAGGGTTCTCCAAAGAAATGGAAACACACTTTTCCTCTGTAATTTATTTCAGCAAGTTCATCTATTATTTTTCTGACAGTTTCTTCTTTCATAAATGCTTTTTCTCTAGGATATTTTGATACAGGGCAATAAGAGCATTTTCTGTTGCATATGCTTGTCGTTTCTATGAGAATATTCCTGAACAAATCAGAAGGACTGCCCCACAAAACGTTTCTTAATCTGTAAAGTCCTTCCTCCAGCAATTGTTTGAACCCGCTGTTTATGAAATATTTTCCAAAATGTTTGTACAAGAATTCATTGTTTGACATTATGTTATAAGGCCTAAGCAAATGAGAAATATATCTTTTCTTAGTATTTTTGTTTGTTTTTTGCATTACTTATCCCTATCCCACGCATAACTTTTAAATCTTTTCTAATTATCTTTATCATAATAATCTTTTTGGGCTTCTTCATAGTCATTAATCTGTCCTATATCAATCCATTTTCCAGAATAAAGAAACTTTGCAACCTTGCCCCCCCTCTTTTTTATTTCTTCAACTAAATCAGTCATCTTGAACTGCTGGTTATTTGGGATATATTCCAAAACCCCTGGTTTTAACATATACATTCCGGTATTTATCTCTAAGTTTATTACTGGTTTCTCTTCTACCTTTTCTACATAATCCTCACCCCCTTTTACAACCCCAAAAGAAACAGGAATCTCTATCTTTTTTGTTACAATTGTCATTTCTGCTCCCATCTTCTTGTGGAATTCTGCTACTTCCCTCACATTAATTTCTGTTATCAAGTCCCCATTCATAACAAAAAAATCCTCTGTTAATGCATTTTTCAATAGTTTAATTGGCCCCCCTGTTCCAAGAGGAGTATCCTCTTTTGAATAAATTATGTTTACCCCTCTATCTAAGCCATTTCCAAAAAACTGTTCAATTAAGTTTGATTTGTAATTTACAGATAAAATCACTTCTTTTATTCCCTGTATCTTAAGTTTCTCAAGTATTATCTCAAGGACAGGCTTATTTCCTATGGGAAGCAGGGGTTTTGGGAATATTTGAGTATAAGGTCTTAATCTTTTTCCTTCCCCTCCTGCCAATATCACTACAATCATTTAAGACCCTCTTCTTGATTATAAAAATCAATATTTTTTTGAATATATTCAATAGTTTTTTTCAAACCATCCCTAAGAGAAGTTTTAGGTTCCCAACCAATTCTTTCTTTTGCTTTTGAGTTATCACAAATCAATAATTTCACCTCGCTTTTTTCAGGTCTAATTTTATTTTTATCTGTCTCAACCTCAAAATTTTTTCCAATTAATTCTCTAACCATATCTACAATTTCTCCAATAGATGTCGTTCTTCCAGTCCCAATATTTATTACTTCTCCTGTTACATCATCAGATTTAGCAATTCTGATATACCCATCCACATTATCCTCAACATACAAGAAATCTCTCTTTGGTTCTAAAGAACCCATTTTTACTTTTTCTTTTGTTAGGGCTTGATAGATTATTGTAGGTATAACTGCTCTCATAGACTGTCTAGGACCGTAATTATTGAAAGGCCTAATAATCGATACAGGAACATCAAATGATTTGTAAAAACTTTCAGCTATCTTATCTGCTGCAATTTTTGATGCGGCATATGGAGATTGTGCTTGTAAAGGATGTTTTTCATCAATAGGTGAATAAAGTGCAGTTCCATAAACTTCAGAGGTTGATGTAATAATCACTTTTTTTACCTTCTCTTCTTTCGCAGCCTCAAGGATATTTAATGTCCCAATTGTATTTGTTTTTATATACTCTCTAGGATTTTCATAAGAGTAAGGAATTGAGATTAAAGCACCTAAATGAAAGATTATATCCACTCCTTTAATACTTTTTTTGACAATATCAAAATTACTTAAATCTCCCCTAAAAATTTCTATTTTGTTCAAATCTTCTGCAGGTAATTCTTCTAGTCTTCCAATCTTTCCTTCAGAATTATATCTTAAAAAGACCCTTATGTTACACTCTTCTTTTATTAATCTTTCAACTAAATGGCTTCCAATAAAACCTCCTGCTCCTGTTATTAATACCCTTTTTCCCTTTAATTCCATCAAATTTTCAAAAGAGGAGGATATTTAAATATTCTTACAAAAAAGTAGATATTTACAAGATAATATAATTTATAAATTCTTATTTATCCTCCATACAATGCGGATTGCTCATATAAATATGTTTTATCTTCCGACTTTTGGGGGAGTAGAAAGAGTAATGTATGAACTCGCTTCCCGCCAAGTGAAGCAAGGGCACGAAGTTCATGTATTTTGTTGTGATTCTGACAAATACAAGAGAATAGAAAAAAAAGAGGAAATTATTGAAGGAGTTCATGTTCATAGAATTTCTTATTGGTTCAGGCTTTCCTTAAGCACTTTTATTTGGCCTGCCTTGTTATCTAAATTTGGTAATTACGGAAAATTTGATATTGTCCATACTCATGTTTCAGGACATGCTTATATTTTATTTGCAGGATTACTTTGCAAATTAAAAGGAATAAAGCACATCCACACTACGCATTGCCCCTGGTCAGATGCTTCTTTTCGTCCATTCATCCTGCGCCCATTTTTATTTTTGAATGATTTATTCATGAATAGATTTTCTTTTAATTTTATAGATAAGGTTATTGCAATAACTCCGTGGGAGTTGGAAATCTTGGAAAAATATTCTGAAAAAGGAAAAATAAGGGTTATTCCGAATGGCGTTGATAAAATATATTACACAAATATAAAGAAAAATAATTTCAGGAAGAAGAATAAAATAAAAGAAAAATATCTGGTTTTGTTTTTTGGAAGGCTAAATCCAACAAAAGGGCCAGAAATGCTGGCAAAAACAGCAATAAACATAACCAAGAAAAGAAAAGACATTGCATTTTTATGGATTGGGCCCGATGAAGGAAAAGCAGAGGAAGTAAAGGAACTGATTAAGTCCTATAAAAATATGAAATATCTCGGCCCAATAAAAGGTAAAGAAAAAATAGCAGAGATGTATCAGGCATCAGACGTTTATGTCATGCCCAGTTATAGGGAAGGTCTTCCATTAACACTATTTGAAGCAATGGCTTCTGGACTTCCCATAGTCGCTTCTCCTGTTAATGGAGTTCCTTATGAAATGAAAGAGCCGGAAAACGGTTTTTTTTCTAATTATGGGGATTTGGAATCCATAGAAAAGAATATAATAAAGTTAATTGAGGATAAGAAATTAGCCCAAAAAATCTCTGAAAATAATTTCAAAAAATCTAAAAATTATGACTGGGACGACATATACAAAGAATATATGAAAGAATATCAAGAACTTTTAAAATAAAATGAAGATAATTTTAATTTCCACTTCAACATATCCTTCGGACCAAGGAATAAGAACAATTTCAAGTGTTTTAAAAAGAGAAGGACATGAAGTTCAATTGGTATTCATGACTTTAAGTGAAGATTATTCTAAGAATTACAATATTTCAGAATTAAATCAGCTGTTAAGAATTTGCAAGGGCAGTAAACTTATTGGAATAAATTCTTTTGCCTCAACTTCTCAAAGAGCTTCAAGGATAATTTCTTTTCTAAAGAAGAATCTAAACGTTCCAATAGTTTATGGGGGAGTTCATGCAACAATCTCTCAAGAAGACTGCATAAAAGTTGCAGACATTGTCTGTGTTGGAGAAGGGGAAGGAGCAATAATTAATTTGGCAAAAGCAATAGAGAAAAAAAAGAGTTTTGATAAAATAAAAAATCTATGGATAAGAAAAACAGATGGCACAATAGCAAAAAATCCTGTGAGGAATGTGATAGATAACCTGGATTCTCTTCCATTGCCTGATTATGATTTAGAAAATCATTTTATACTCGATAAAGGGGGAATAAGAAGATTTAAAGAATATGACTTGGCAGGACAAATCTTTTTTTTGACAGGGAGAGGTTGTCCTTATGGTTGTGATTATTGTAGCAATTCTTTTTTCAATAAACTGTATGAAGGAAAAAGAAAATCCATTTTGAGATGGCATTCCCCAGAATACATCATAAAAGGAATTCTTGAACTAAAAAGAAAGTTTCCAAGAACTCTTGGATTTTTTGATATAAGAGATGACACCTTTTCTCTTCGTCCTCTTGAAGAAATAAAAAAATTCTGCAAATTATACAAAGAACAAGTTCATATGAGATTCAAATGTTTGGCAGACCCGCACACAGTTTCTGAAGAAAAAATAAAATTGCTTGTAGATGCAGGGTGCACAGATATAATTGTAGGAATACAGGGAAGCGAAAGGACAAATCTGGACATTTATCATAGAAATCAAAAAGATAAAGATGTTTTAAACGCTGCAGAAATCCTGAACAAATACAAAGACAAGTTGGCAGTAATGTATGATATCATTACATGCAATCCATATGAAAAGCCAGAAGACATAATAAGTTTAATTCACCTTTTGCAAAAGCTTCCAAAACCATATTACCTTTCTGTAAACAATTTAGTATTTTTTCCTGGCTCACAATTGTACAGAAGGGCAGTTGATGATAAAACCATAAAAATAGAAGAAGATGCTGCCTTTAAATTGAATTATTGGGACAGGACAAAGCATATAAGATTAAAAGAAAAGAATGCTTATCTTGTCTTAATTCTGAATCTGATGAGAGGTTCTGCTACAGAAAAAAGATTTGGATTCATGCCCTCTTCTTTAGTTAACTGGCTTTTATTCTCCAAGAGAGTTGAAAAGAACCTAAAAAATCCTTTTCCAACAAAAATGGCTTTAAAAGTAGTAGAGATAGCTGATTTAGTTAGAGAAAAAATTCTAAAGCCAGTATATCGTTCAATGCCAGTAAATTTCAAGATTTGGTATGATAAAATAAGGTATAGGATGTAGCTAATTTGTTTTTAGAAGCATATTCATTACTTCATTAGTTATCTCTCTGTTCCCTGCTACAAATCCGACCATTCTCTTTTTAGGATTATAATGTTTGGTCTGAAGTTTGTCAATGACTTCTATTTCTCCGTTATTAATTTCATAGAATATCATCTCACCACCGGCTTCTTCTAAAATACATTTTCCTGCAGCCCAATCCCAGGGAGATTGTAATGGTTGGATAAGTACATCTGCCATTCCTGTGGCTACAAGCCCAAGAGCAAGAGCACAAGAGCCATTAGAATTTGTTGTTCTTGCTTTATTCGCAATAGCAGTTACAAATTTATTGTGTTTTGGGTACTTTGAAAGAAAACAATCAACTCCAACAATGACATATGAGTCTTCTAATCTTCTTTTCTGGACAGAAATTCTTTCTTTACCACCCCCTATTCTTATAAATGCGCCTGAATCTTTTGATGCACTGAACATAGTGCCTCCTCTTATTCTAGGAGAATATATTGCTCCTGCTATGTGTTCTAACCCCTTGACATATCCGACTGAAATTCCCCATTCATAATGCCCTGTTAAAAAACTGCTTGAACCATCAAGTTCATCGATGATATAAACCCCTAAATTTTCTAATGCTGAGAGATTGTTTTCATTAATCGTTCTCCTTTGGTTTTTTAGGTCTTTAACAACTTCTTCAGTTAATAAATAAGAACTTTTATCCTTCTCCAACACAGATAAAATGGCTCTTTGAGAGAGGTAATCTGCTTCTGATACTATTGCATGATGTCCTACATATTTATCATCTTTTTTCTCTACGTGTTTCGCTTTTAATCCAGAGATTACTGCCCCCCCAAAAAAAGAAGCATCTTCGCATAATTTCTGATAATTCATTTTGGATACATCATCTATTTCAGTTTTTAAACATGATGTTATAAAACTATATATGTTTCTATATAGATTGTAACTCCATAAATTTTAAAACTTAAAGATTTGGGGAAAATACATGTTCGAAAAGAAAAGGGTTGCTGCTTTTATAGACAGAGACGGAGTTATAACCGACTTAAAAAATTATGGTATTGGTAATGGTTTAGATTATTTAATCAAGAAAGAAGACGTCTCATTTTTTCCTAATACAGCAGCAGCTATAAAACTATTAAATGAAAATAAGATTTTAGCAATTATAATAACTAACCAACCCCAAATTGCCAAAGGACTTATTACAGAAGAAAATGCTAATGAGATAAATAAAGAAATAATAAAGCAATTAAAAGAACAAGGAGCAACAATTGACGCCTTTTATTATTGTCCGCATCATCCAAAAGGAATTATAGAAGAATATTCTTTTGAATGCGACTGCAGAAAACCACAACCAGGACTTTTGTTGAAAGCAGCTAAAGAATATAATATTGACCTAAAAGAGAGCTATATAATTGGGGACAGGATTTCAGATATTAAGGCAGGAAATCTTTCAGGATGCAAAAAAACAATAGGTGTAAGGACAGGATATGGTTGTGATGATGGATTTAAAGATGCGGTTCCAGATATCTTGGTCGCGAATTTTTACGAGGCAGCAGTAAGAATTTCAGAGGAAGTAAAAAAAAACGTTAAACTTTTCATCAATGCTGGAGGAGAAGGGAAAAGACTACAATCTGTTACAGAAGAGATTCCAAAACCAATGATTAACATTAAAGGCAAACCGATTTTACATCATCTTGTGGATTGGGCTAAACAATTTCCAATAAGCGAGATAATAATGATGCTGGGATACAAATCAGAAAAAATAATTGATTATTTTAAGGATGGCTCTGAATTAAACATACCGATAAGATATTCTGTAGAGCCTTATCCTTTAGGGAGCGGAGGACCTTTAAGGTATGCAAAAAAACACATTGACAGAACTTTTGTTTATATTAATGGGGACTCTTCCTGTGAAGTTGATTTGAATAAAATGCTGGATTTTCATAGAAAAAATAACTCAGACATTACTGTCCTCTTGCACAAGTCATCTCACTCCCTGGATTCCGATGTTCTGCAAATTGATTCTAATAATCGCGTAACTAGGTTTATATCCAAACATGAAAATCATGAAGGAGCAGGAGATTTGTCCAATGCAGGATTGTGTATCATAGAACCAAAGATTATTGATTTGATGACAGAGGAAGTTTTTAATTTTGAGAATTACCTCTATCCCAAAATATTACAAAAAGGGCTTAAAATGCTGGGTTATGTGACTGATGAGAAGATTTACGATATTGGAACACGAGAAAGATTAAAAACAATTATCGAATCTGATTTCAAAGATAAAATGAACATCCTTGTTACAGGAGCGGGAGGAATGATGGGAAGCCATATACTTGACTTCTTAATTGAGAAAGGACATAATGTTTTAGGAATTGATTTTGTCCCAACAACAGACATAAATCAGCTGAACAAAAAAGCCACATATGTGGAATGTGATGTAAGAGATAAAGAAAAGCTTAACAGCATTCTTGACAAATTCAAACCAAAAATAATTTTCCATCTTGCAGCACAGAGTTTTCCAACAGTTTCATGGGAGCGTCCAGAATATACAATAGAAACAAATATACTCGGAACCATAAATCTTTTTGAAGCAGTAAAGAAATTAAAATTAGATACAATAATACTAAATGCGGGTTCAAGTGCAGAATATGGCTATGTCGAAGCAAAAGATGTTCCTGTAAAAGAAGAGAGAGAATTAAAACCATTGCATCCATATGGAGTCAGCAAAGTAGCGCAGGAATTATTGGCATATCAGTATTACAAGAACTTTGGAATAAAAAGTGTGACAATAAGAATTTTTAACACTACTGGCCCCAAAAAAATAAACGATGTTTGTTCTGATTTTACAAAACAGATTGTTTTAATGGAGAAAGGATTTCAACCTCCTGTCTTGCGGGTTGGAAACATAAATACAAGAAGAGCAATAACTGATGTGAGAGATTTAATAGAAGCTTTCTGGCTTGCTGTTCATAAATGCGATTTTGGAGAACGATACAATGTAAGCGGGGAAAAATTGTATCTGATAAGAGATATAATAGAAACTTTAAGAGAATTAACAAACATTAATTTTGAAGTACAGGAAGACGCAAAATTAATCAGGCCAACAGATGAGCCAGTGATATATGGAGATTCCACAAAATTTAAAGAAAAAACAGGATGGTGTCAGAAGATTGACATAAAAACAACTTTGAGAGACATGCTAGATTACTGGAGGAAGAATATATGATAGATGTTGTAACAAAAAATTTCAGAGAAAGTTCTTTGCTCATACAGCAAACAGGAGAATTGTTCGCAGACAAAATAATCCAAATAGCAAATGCAATTATTGAAGCTTATAAAAAGAAAAACAAAGTTATGATAGCAGGAAACGGAGGAAGCGCAGCAGATGCTCAGCATATCTCAGGAGAACTAGTAAACAAATTCTATCATGACAGAGAAGCTCTGAGCGCTATTGCCCTTTCAACAGACACTTCTGTTATAACTTCTTTGGCAAATGACAAACATTATGATTATGTATTTGAAAGACAAGTAGAAGCTCATGGAAAAGAGGGAGATGTTCTTATTGTGATAAGCACGAGCGGAAATTCGCAGAATTTAGTCAATGCAGTTCATAAAGCGAGGGAAAGAAAAATGATAACAATAAGTCTATTAGGAAAAAGCGGAGGAAGGCTAAAGGGATTGTGTGATTATGAAATTATTATTCCTCATTCAGATACAGCAAGAATACAAGAGGCCCATAAAGTAATTTATCACACTATCTGTGAAATAATAGAAAGAGCCTTCCTAAAATGAGATTTTATGGAAAAAGCCCGGTTAGAATAAGTTTGTGCAACGGCGGAGATACTGACTATTATATAAAAGAGATGGGCTGGACAAACCTGATAAATGCAACATTGCATTCAGGGTTTTATTCATGTGCCATTGAGACAAAAAATCAAAATTTTATAGATTATTCTTATAAAAACGGATTTTCCAAAACAGGAAATTTCAGGAGAATATATAATTTGGATTCCGAAGAAATAGATATCAAAATCATTACAGAAACATTGAAACAAATTGCCCCTAATTTTAGAGGTGAGATTAAAATGTATACAAATGTTCCAGAAAAGAGCGGATTGGGTGGTTCTTCTACTTTAGTAGTTTCTTTAATAAAAGCTTTGGTAAAAGTAATGAACATCCAAAATATCACTCCAGAAAAAATAGCAAGGATGGCTTATGATATAGAAAGGATAAAGCTTGGGATAAAAGGAGGTTACCAAGACCAGTGGGCTGCTGCTTTTTCAGGAGGAGTGAATTATCTTGAATTTAGAAATCAGAATATCTTCATAGAGCCGCTTTGGCTTTCAGAATCCCTCATGAAAAAATTAGAAGACAATCTGGTTCTTTTTTTTGTAGAGCCAAGAAAAGGAGATAGTGGAAATGTTCATGCTAAACTAGAAGCGCGTATGAAGCAAAAAGGGAAAAAAGAAGATATTGATATGATGCTGAAAAGGAGAGAAAATGTATTAAAAACGAGAGAAGCTCTGCTTAAAGGCGACCTAAAAAGCTTTGCCGAATTATTGAATACAGAACAAAAGAGTAAGGAGATGTTGATGAAAGACCTTTTGACACAAAAAACCAAAAAGATTTATGATGAAGCAATTGCGAACGGGGCAATTGCAGGGAAAATCAGCGGTGCAGGTTCAGGAGGATGTGCCTTTTTTTTGTATGATAAAAAGGATAAAAATAAATTTATAAAGAAGATGAGTGAATTGGGGTGTATAAATTTGCCATTAAAAATTCAAAGACTGAATACAATGGGGGAAATATGATATCAATTGTTATAACTTCCTTTAATGAACCAGAAAATGTAAAGAAAGCAATACATGCAATTTTAAACAATAATATAAAAGAAAAATATGAACTCCTTGTTGTTGCTCCTGATGAAGCAACAGAAAAGGTAGTAAAAGAATTCAAGAAAAAAAATAAGCAGATAGTTTATTTTAAAGACCCAGGAAAAGGAAAAAGTTTCGCCCTTAATTTAGTGTTTAAAATTCTCAAAGGAAACATTTGGATTTTTACTGATGGAGATGTTTATGTTGGGGACAATTCAATAAATGAAATCATAAGATTGTTTGAAAATGAAGAAGTTGGATGCGTGAGCGGAAGGCCAGTTTCAATAAATCCTAAAGACAACATGCTTGGATTTTGGTCTCATTTATTGTTTGATGCAGGGGCTCATAATATAAGACATGAATTAAATAACAAAAACTCTTTTTTAGAGTGTTCTGGGTACCTCTTTGCATTCAGAAACGACATAACTAAAAATATTCCCTTGAATGTCGCAGAAGACTCTATGATTCCTTATCTCGCAACCAAAAAGGGCTATAAAGTTAGGTATGCGGAAAATGCATTTGTCTATGTCAAAAATCCAGCAAATATAAGAGATTTTGTAAACCAAAAAGTTAGAACAGCCAAATCTCATGAAGCGTTAGGAGATTATGCCCCCTTTTTCCCAAAAGTAAAGTCTCTCAAGAATGAAATCAAGAAAGGAACTCTTGCTGCTTTAGCTTATCCAAAAAATATCAGGGAAACTTTTTGGACAGGGATTCTTTTTGCTGTGAGATTATATACCTGGTTTCTTGTTAAATGGGAGGAAAGGGTCTTGAACAGAAGATATAGCGATGCATGGGAAAGAATTGAAAGCACGAAATAAACTATATTATTACATAAATACTTATAAAACTATTATTTATGAAAATTTATGCAAGAACAAGGAATTTCTATTTTCAAAATACCCCATGCAGAAGCGACTTATGATAATGGGGCTTTGACTGTTAGACTTTATTATCCTAACAAACCAGAAGAACTCACTAAGAGGCTTCCAGGTAATTCTGTTTTTGGGGCTAATGCCCTTGAAACTTTGTTAAGAGAAGGATATGCAAGAATAGCGACTCCAGAATGTCCGATTAAACCAGCAGATGGCGGCTCAATTTATCTTTTTAATGATAATGTTGTTCTAGTCCATAGACGGCAATTTCCTTTGGGAAAGAATTCAGTCCATAATTTCTACCACTCTGCGCCAGGAGGGTATACTGAAAATTTGAACGCAACACGTTCAGAGGAAGGATTGATAGCTACTGGTTTGAAAGAAACTGCAGAAGAACAAATTCTTTTTACGAGGGACTATCCTCATTGGGTGATAGTTGCAAATGATTTAAAAGAATATACTCTACAAGCTGTAAAAAATCTTGGACTTGATGAGTATTTTGGAAACAGGCTAAAGTTTGTTGATGTTGAAAATCTGCCCTCAAGTGATATATTAGAAGTTTATGATGAAGACAAAAACAAAATTTTCACTTCAAAAGGAAAAGGTTTTTTAGACCCCATGTGGGACAATTCCACTTCCCTTTCTTTAATGCAAATAAGAAAATTGCCTTTTAGTTCAGAGGAAATTTTTCCTATTGATGCAGAAGGAATGGTGGGAAAAGATGGGAAATATATACATTTTAATAGGGAATCTTATCTTATTCCTTTGTCTGAACTTGCGGATAAACCTTTTGGAACTCCATTGGAAAATCCAAGAGTGCATAAAACAGCGATTAACCAAAATACTATCCCTCTTTTTGTATACTCCCCTTCTTATTCAGAACCATTTTATGGCCCTGACGAAAAAAGAGTCAACCATCCTCATTTATTCGCTCCTGAAAACCATTTTATTGTTTGCTTAGATGCATTAAGTGTTCCTGGTTTTAAAGGCAGAAGATTAGACTGGCAATTATGGAAGGAAAAATGTATAAGAGATAATATTTGTATGATTCCCAAAGAATTTCTTGTCGAATAAAAACAAATAAAAAGAGCCAAATTAATAAATAAACATGGAAGAGGGCATAGAGAAAAAGAAAGATTCTATCAAAAAAAAGTTTTCTTCTTTAATAAAAGATAATTATGATAAGATTCTTATTGTATTGTTGATAGTTGCCTTTGTTATAAGACTTCTAATTTTTATTAAAACAATGAATCAGCCTCTCTGGTGGGATGAAGGAGATTATCTTTCAGCAGCAAAAAAGTGGGGACTTGGATTAAATATAAGAGATATGTGGTATTACAGAAGGGGATTTCTTTGGCCTGCAATAGGTGCAGTTTTTTTTAAATTAGGACTAGGAGAAATTGGGATAAGATTCTTCACAGTTTTGTTATCAACAGGATTAGTGGCTCTCTCTTATTCTGTAATTGCAAAAATGTTCGATAAAAAAACAGCATTATTAGTTTCTGTAGGAATTATTTTCTCTTGGATTTCTCTTTTTTGTACAAGCAGAATATTAACAGAAATTCCTGCTACCTTTTTGCTTTTTATAGCGCTGCTCTTTTTCTGGAAAGGTTATGTTCTTAAAGAAGGAAATAAATTTCTTTACCTTTTTGGTATTTTCTATGCTCTTTCTTTATTGATTAGATTCCAGTTTGCGATGTTTGCTTTTCCTTTTTTTATTTTTATCTTTACGAGAGAGAAATTCAAATTTGTAAGGAATAAGCATATTTGGATAACTGTTGGCTTGGCTTTTGCCGTCCTTATTCCATTTTTCATTATGTATTGGACACATTATGGAAATATCTTTACAGATATCCTTTCCCATTATTTTGGAGTTCAAGGAGTTTCAAATAATACAGGATATCTTGAGAGAACAAGCGCAACTTTATTCAGCTACTTTAAGGATTTGCCTTATATGTTAACAAAATCAATTTTTGTTTTATTTATCATAGGCATTTTTTTGTTTTTTCAGGACATGATATTTGGAATAGATAAAATCTTTAAAAATGAGGAAGTACAAAAGAAACTTTTTGTCTTTTTGTGGATTGTTGTCACTTTTTTAGTTTTGGGGTATATAACAGATTATGTAGAACAAAGGTATATACTTCCTACTCTACCTTTCATATTTTTAATTGCTGTCTCGCCTTTGATAAAATTAGGAGATATCTTAAATAAGCATTATACAAAAGTAAGCAAAAAAACCGCATATATTCTTTCTGTTTTAGTTCTTTTATTACTCTTAATAGTTAGCTTAGGAAGCATTCAGTCAAATTACTCTTGGGCAAATAGCTTGATAGATACTAAATTGCCCTCTTATTCAGAGATACAGCAAGCAGGATTGTGGATTAAAGAGAATTCAAATCCAACAGACGTGATTATTTCCCAATCCTACCCACAAATAACTTACTATGCTGAGAGGTCCACTTATTCTCCTAATTATAGAGGAACTGGGATCAATGGGCTTGAAGAAATGGTAAATGAACTCAAACCTAGATATTATATGCTCTCTGCAATTGAAAGAAGTGAAGACTGGACATATACCTATCCCCAAAACGCTTCCAATCTCGTGCCCGTCTGGATTTATCCTCAAGATTCACAACAACCATCCATAATAATTTACAAATTTATATATTCTTAAATTTAGCAATATAACTTACAGTCAAAAAATTGATTTTCTTGACTAATTCTAATTCTTTTTCTAAGATTTCTAATATTTCTCCTAATGTAGTTATATGATCTATTGCTCTTTCTCTTTTTCCTAAAATTTTTCTTGCTTTTCTTGAAACCCAATTTTCTGTAGGGATAGAAGTTATGAGTTCAAAGTCAGGATTCATTTTTTTAAAATTATGAATAATTTCTGTAATTCCTTCTTTTGGAATGTGCTCAAATACATCTGTCAAAAATATCTTACTCGGCTTTATTTGTGTGTAATCTTTTATGTCGCTGTGTTCAGGAGTTATATCATAGCCAGTTACATTATAGCCTTTTTTCTTCAATTTATTCTTTAGCCACCCCTTGCCACACCCAAAATCTAAAATGATATCTTCTTTCTTCAAATCAGCCATTTTTAATATAAGATTTATTTTTGTCCTGCTAAAAATTCTTATTATGGGGTTTTTATGCAAATATGTTGCGGATAAATCATCGACCATATCCAAAAATAGGGCTTTTATTTATATAATTTATGTCAGCAAGTTTATTATTAAAAAACATAGAAATCTTTTTAATGAGATATAAGTAGAGACTAGCATGGAATATACGGTTTCTAAGGAAGCTGACAAGAAAATTGAAAAAGATATAGATATTTTAAAGCAGATAATTCTCAAAAAAATACAGCCAAGAGCAATAGTCATGTTTGGGGGATTTGGACATAAAGGGGGGAGTTTCAGAAAAATAAAAGGAAGGATAATTCCGTTAAACGATTATGATATGTATATTATCATAAATGAAAAAATAAAAGAAAAAGAGATTAAAGAATTAGAAGAAGAATGTTCAAGAGCAATTGGGAGAGGCGGAAAAGAGATAGTCAGAGATTTTCAGGAAAAATATGATATCAATAAATTTTTCCATGTGGATTTGCATTTTGTTGAATTTAAAAAATTAAGAAACCTTTATCCAACTCAAAGAACATATGACTTGAAAACGAGTTTGGTTGTTTTTGGAGAAAAAAATATTTTAGAGAACATCCCGCAAGTGAAAATTCCTAAGTCAGATGCAATAAGGTTGTTGTTTAATAAAGTAGACCATTTTGCAATCGCAGAGGGAAATTCAAAGATAATAAAATCAATTTATGCAGTCAAAGGATTTACTGATTTATGCTCTGCTTTGTTAATCTTTGAAGGTAAGTACGTTTCAAGTTATCAAGAGAGAGAAAGAATTTTGCGATCATTGAATGTCCCAGAAGAATTAAAAAAATTGGTTAAAGCAGCAACAAAAGCAAAAATATACAACGGATATTCTGTAAAAAATGTTGACGAATTTTTTGAAAAATCCAAAAAATGGGTTGAATGGACACTAAAGAGAATCTTAAAAGAATATTTGAAGATTCAATCCGATGAATGGAAAGAAATATGCAAAATAGCATATAAAAAACTTCCTTATATTTATTTTAATGATTATCTTAAGAATAAATATCTTTTTTTAGGGCAATATTATCTGAATATAAAATTTTTTTTGGAAGGAACGCGAAATAAAGAAAATCTAATTCGAGTTTTATTGAAGTGGCGTGATTCTGGATTGATAATTGCACTTGCACTTCTTTTATACTCTTTTAACGAAAAAGAAGTATCTAAAAGATACTTGGGAAAATTAACAGGGAAAACTTTTCCGCTAAGGGAGAGAATATTAAAGTTATACTCTTTGTATTATCTACAAAAATTAATTTAAAATGATATTAATAACAGGAGCCAGTGGATTTATCGGAAGTCATTTAACAGAAGAACTAGCTAAAAGAGAAAAAAGAATAAGGATTTTTATTAGGGATGGAAATCTGGGAAATATCAAAGAATTTTCTGAAGAAACAAAAAACAAAATAGAAATCGTTAAAGGAGATTTGTTAGATAAGGTTTCTTTGCTTAAGGCTTTAAACAAAGTGACTAAAGTTTTTCATCTTGCTGCAATAGGACGCCCAATGAACATTCTAAGACAAACGTATTTTGATGTTAACTTTGAAGGAACTAAAAATTTATTAGAAGCATGTAAGGAAAAAGGAATTAACAAGATAATCCATATTTCAACAATTTCTGTTTTTGGTTTCTCAAGAAACAGAACAGCATTGACAGAGAATTTTCCAAAAATTCCTGTAAGTGATTATGGGGAAAGCAAAAAGAAAGGAGAGGAATTTGCCATTGATTTTTGCAGAAAAAATAAAATAAAACTTGTTGTAGTAAGGCCACCAATGGTTTTTGGTCCAAGAGATTTTCAGTTCTTTAAACTTTTTAAATTGATAAACACAGGAATTTTTCCTTTACTGAAAAATGGAAAAGCAAAAATAGAGTTTTGTTATGTAAAAAATTTGGTAAATGGAATAATTTTAGCAGATAAATATGGAAAAAATCTCGAAACATATAATTTCAGCGACGGAGAAACTTATACTGTAAGAAAAGTATTTTCAGAGATAGCAAAAGCAGAAAATAAAAGATTATTTCCTTTTTCTGTTCCTGTCTGGGCAGTAAAAATCAGTGGGTTATTTTTGGAAAGTCTTTTCTCTTTGTTTGGAAAAAAGGCTCCGTTTAATTCAGGAACAGCAGAATGGATGAGCAAAGATAATTCTTTGGATATAAGCAAGGCAAAAGAAGAATTAAATTATGAAAGATTAATCCCCCTGGAAGAAAGCATAAGGGAAACAATTAAATGGTATAGAGAAAAAAATTTGTTATGAAAACTTTTATTCTGTTTATAGATGCCTTTAGTTTCAGTGACTTGAAAGAAAAAAATTGCCCGTTCATCTATAATTTGGCCAAAAACGGAGTTTATGGAAGTTTAACAACAATTCCAGCAGGCTATCATATAGAATACAGCATGGTTTCAGGATGCTTACCATTAAAACACAATGTATGGGCATGGTATTATCTGAACCCAAAAGGCAGTTTTTCTAAGATAAAATACATAAGAAAAATATTAAACAAAATGAAAAATGAGAAAATAAAGAGGTTAATTATTGATTATTATGTTAATTTTATTAGACTAATTCAGGGTAAAACACGTTTTTTGAAGACAAATAAAATTCCTTTGTCTATCTTAGAAAAATTTGATGTAAGTGTTGATAAAATGCACTTTGAACACAATCCTCTTCCTGTTCCAACTATGTTTGATGTTTTTAGGAGAAATAACATTAAATATACAGGAATGGAATTTCCTGTTATTTCTGACAATAAAAAGACAGGATTTTATTTTACTAAAGGAGATACAAAAGAACTTGAAATTGCAGAAAAAAAATTGCAAAAATATGATATTGTATATTTACACATTTGGGGATTGGATGCAATAGAACACAAATACGGATTGCACAGCAAAGAAGCATTAGAATACATAAGAAATATAGACAGCCAAATAAAAAGGATAATGAAAAGAAATAAAGAAGCTAATCTGATAATTTTTTCAGACCATGGAGGAGTGAATGTTATAAAAACAAAAGACATAATCTCAATTTTAAAAAAATATGAATGTGATTATTTTCTTGGCTCCACAAGCGCACAAGTTTGGTTTAAAGATAAAACCTCTCCTCAAAAGCAAGAATTGAAAAAAGAGCTAAAGAAACAGGGATATTTGATTTATGATGAGACAAACATAGAAAAGGAATTATTTATTCCCTATAAAAGAGAATTTGTCGGAGACTTATTGGCTTATGTAAAGCCAGGGGAACAGATTTATCCTGATTTTTTTAGAAACACAGCCAAGGTTGAATCTATGCATGGTTATACAGAAAAAGTCCCGGAATTAGCAGGTATATTTGTAATGAAATTTCATAATACAAGAAAGAAAAAAATACAGAATATGAAATTATATGATATTGCTCCAACAATCCTGAAAGCAATGAATATAGAAATTCCAACGATTTGGGACGGGAAATCTAGAGTTTAATTTTCTATTTTGCTTTTTCTTTTTACAAATATCAAAAGTATTGCAAATAAAGAAGGAATTACATTTGTTAGAATTATGCTAAGGATAGACATAGAAAATACCTTTACTGCCCCAACTCCAAATAATCCAAATAAACTTATCATTGTTAATTCTCTTGTTCCATAACCATTTATTGTTATTGGAAGCTGAGCAACCAAAGTTGATATTGGGAGTATTGCTAAAAGAGGAATAAATCCGATGTTTATGCCAAGAGCCAAACCCATGAAATACATCCCCGCATAATCAACAACCCAATTGAATAGATTTATTATAAATACAAAAAACAAAAATGGAAGAGAAGGAATGTCCTGGTAGAAAGTTCCAAAAAGTATCTTGCTCTTTTCTTTCATTCTCTTTGGAATAATCATCCTATAAATAAATCTGAGAAATGGCTTGCTTGCTTCTTTCTTATAGAAAAAAAGAGATAAAGAAATTATAAGCAAAAAGATTCCTATTATAATATATAAATAAGTGGAAGAAATTATTCTTTTGTAGAAGATAAATGCAAATGTAATCGCCAAAACAAACAAAGAACTCAAATCAAGAACCTTGTCCATCACAAAATTGCTGAGTCCTTTTCCTGTGTTTGGATTGTGCTCTCTCAAATAATCTATTCTTATGACGCTCCCGATTTTTGAAGGCGTTATAAATCCATAGAAACTGCTTATCAAATTAATTCTAAAAGCACTCCAAAAAGGAATTGCAATTTTTTGTTTCCTTGCTATGATAAACCATTTCAGTGTTTGAGTAACAAAGAAAAATGCGATAAGAATAACTGCAACAGCAAGATAAGAAAAATTGATATTTTCAATCTCTTGGAAGATTTTTGTTATATCTAATCTTATTAAAAGATAAATAAACAGCGCAATTCCAATGATAGGAAGATATCGCCTGATTTTTTTCCATTTCATAAAAATTATTGTCTTTTTACGAATAAAAAGCTTGCTGTTCTTATTCTTCTGCTTTTTTAGGCCAAAAATCTTTAAGATGCCCAAAAACTGCTTTTATCCCTCTAAGATTATACTTAAAATCATTCCAGCTTCGCATATTTTTCGCTCTTTGATATATGTAAGAAGGAGTCAGAAAAATTGTGTAAATTTTCCCGCAAATGCCTGCAATGTCATTGGCATCAGAGTTTTCTGTCTTTAAAACAGGCTCTCTCATGTCATATCTTTCATATTCTAATGGATTAAACAAAAACCAATCGTTTTCTTTTGCTTCTTTCCATAAAGGTGTTCCAGGATAAGGAACAAGAATCGTCGCCTGAAGTAAGTCTGCTTTTCCTCTCTGCATCAATTCTTTTGATAATTCAAAAGTTCTTAATGCATCTTCTTTGCTCTCCCAAGGGTAGCCAACAATCATAGTCAAATGGACAGTCAATCCTGCTTTTTTCGCCATCTCGCAACCAGCAAGAATATCCTCAACTTTAATTCCTTTGTTCAGTCTGTCTAGTGTTTTTTGATTTGCACTTTCTAATCCAAACTTCAATAATCTAAAACCAGCTTTTTTCATTAAATCAAAATCCTCTTGTTTTAAGGCATTGAATCTCATGTTGCAGGAATATTTTATTTTTTTGTTATATCCTTTTTCTATTAATCCATTGCACAATTCTCTCAACCAATTACCAATCATCAATGTTCCAGAATCATCAAAAATCTCTTTTGCATTATATTTTTCTATCAGCATTCCTATTTCATTCAGGACATTTTCAACACTTCTGACTCTGAATGCAGGAAAAAGAGTTGGCCATGCACAAAATTTGCATTTCCCCCACCAACAATCTCTTCCAGACATGATATAAAAAAATGGCTTTCCCTGCAGATTATATTCTTTCTCATACATCTGCCATTTTGTTAATTCCCTGTCAATAAAAGGAAGTTCATTTAAATTATGCTTCAGATTGAATTTTCCAGAATTAATTATCTTGCCTCTTTTTTTATAAAATATTCCTTCAGGAGATTTTTTTTCTTTTCCTGAAAGCCAGTTACATAAATTAAAAAGGCTAAAATCAAAATCCCCACCACATAAAACAAAATCTGTTTTTGAATTTTCCAGACTCTCTTCTGGAAAAGAAGTGACATGGTCCCCCATAATTACTATCTTCATGTCAGGAAATTTTTCTTTTAATTCATCAATAATTTTCCAATGTTGCGTTATCACAGGAGTTTTAGTTTCAAAGGCGAATAAGTCTGGTTTTTCACTCTCAAGTTTCTTAATGAATTCTTCCCAGGAAATATTTTCTGCAATGCAATCCATCCAGATTACTTCATGCCCCCTACTTTTCAAAAGAGTTGCGGCACTTCCCAGTACAACAGGAAACAGATAAGAAGGATTACTAAACCATTGAAATTGCCTGTTTTGGCTTAATAATGCGACACCTTTCTCGGATTTTAATGGGGGATATCCTATAAGAATTTTCATTTTAGTAAGGGATATTCGAGTTATTTAAATATATTTATAGTTTTTTCAGGTATCCAGCAATCATCCCTACTCCATAACTAATGTGTATTGTAGGATAAATAAAAGGAAGAACAAAAAATGCAATGAAATCCTTATTTTTTATGGAATCATAAAATGCAAAGAGAATTGCTAAGATAATATAAATAAACAGGGGGAGCAAAAAACCCCCCTTTGTATAGAAAACCATTGGTAAAAGAATTAGGCTTATCAAATAAATGACAAACAGACTCGGGACAAGGAAAAATGGTTTTTTCAGGGTTTCTCTCAGGCTTTCTTTTGCAGGACGGGCTTTTCCGTATTTGAATATCTGTTTGATTAATTCTTCTATACTTGCTCTTCTTCTGTGATACAAGATAATTTCAGGGCTATAAGCAATTTTGAATCCCTCTTTTTTTGCATCTGCAATGAACTTGGGGTCTTCTCCTGGAAATAAATCAGGGCTGAATTTAACCTTTTCCATGACTTTTCTCTTACAGATTAAATTAGCAGAAGTTAGACTGGTTTCATCAACATCTAAAACTTCTTTTTGTGAACTGTACCTGTTTGACAGCTTCCATGCGCCAAATTTAGAACTTAAGGCATAACCAGAAATTTTTGCAAAACCTTTTTCGTCTTTTGGGCTCAATTGCGGACCACCAACAACATCCACCTCAGGATGTTTTTCAAGAAATTCATTGACTTTTGTCAGATAATCTTTTTCCAGGATTGCATCATCATCCAAAAAAACAATAATCTTTCCTTTTGATTTTTCAAATCCCCTGTTCCTGTTTTCAGATGGATTTGTCCCTCTTTCAACAATAATTTCATAATCTTTTTTTTGGGTTTCTAATTTTTCTATACTCTTTAATATTTCCGCATCTCTGTAAAGGGCGACAGGAATTACTAATGAGAATTTCATGTTCTATCTTAGAAGAATATTTTTATAAAGATTTCTTTAATGTATTTTTAGTTTTTCTGGAAGTTTTCTGTAAGCTTTAACTAGGAATTTGAAAGGAGAATGAATCAACCTTAATCTGATAGAAGAGGCGAACATTCTTATGGGTGTTCTTTTCAAATTCACCTTAGAGCCTATTTCATCATGCCATATAGTAGGAATAGACTTTATTCTTGCTTCGCTTTCTTTTCTTAAACAATACAGCAAGGCAATATCAAAACCCCAGTTACTTGTTATTACTTTCCCCATATTTTCTTCCAAAACTTTTCTTTTAAATAACTTGGCTCCGCATTGTGTATCTCTGAATGGAAAAAGAAAAAGAGTTCTGACAATCAAATTATACCCTCTGCTTATGAACCTCCTAAAGAGACTTTGTTTCGGGGTTATTATGCTTTTTTTATGCCATCTGTCTGCAATAATCCCGTCATATCTGCCAATTTTTTCTACCAAATCATAGAAAGCTTCTGGCGGAGTTGACATATCTGCATCAACATATCCAATTAGTTCATTGTTTCTTTTCAATGCATCTTTAAAACCTTCAATTATTGCAAATCCCTTCCCTCCCTGTTTAAAATTCAGGTATCTTATTTCCGGATATTTTTTTGAAGTCTCTTTGACAATTTCCTCTGTTTTGTCTTTTGTGTCATTTATAACAACTAGAATTTCAAAATTTCTTATTTCTCTTTTCTTCTTTTTTTCTGCAAAAAAACTGCCGTAATTTTCCAAGGTCCTCCTTATTCTTTTCTCTTCATTGTAAGCAGGCATCACTATTGAAATCATTTATTTAATCCCATGAATTCACATTAAAAAGTTAATTGTATTGTGATATTCATTAACCCAAAACTAAAGAAGGAATGCTAAATATATCCACCTTAAATATAATAAAACCTACTATCACAATTAAGATTTGGAAGGCATTTATCAAATACACAACTTCTTTCTCGTAAACCTTTTTGCTTGGTTTTATTTTTTTAAGAATATAAATAGCCAAATGCTCTAATCCATAAATTTTATCATAAGGCATCTCTAAACTTCCATCTGGATTTACTTTGGCAAAACTCTCTTTTTTTAGTTTCCCCCTTACCTTGAGGATTGTTTCAAGTATGTATGGGATAAAAAAGAAAATAGCGATTTTTTCAATATTCCCGAAAACAGCAGTTATTGCAATTAATGCACCTACAGAATAAGTCATTATATCTCCAGGGAATGTTTTTGCAGGAGATTTATTAAATATGTAAAATGCAGCTAAACTTGCAACCATAACCATCCCAATGATACTCAACCATCTGTTTCCATTGATATAAGTAACAAGAGATAAACTTGCTAGAATTATAATCCCCTGCCCTGTTTCTAAGCCGTTATAACCTGCCAAAAAATTAAAGGTTGCAGTTGCTCCTACAATTCCTACTGCAATTAATAATAAGGGATAAATTAATTCAAGGTTTGTCCCTGTTGGCGTTTGCCCTGCATTTATTACTATCAAAGGGAGCGAGGCAAATATCAAGAATATAATTCTTAGTGTTCTGTTAAGCCCCATTTTCCATCCAAGAATGTCATCTGTAAATCCTACAAAAGAAACAATGAGTACAACGCTCAAAATGGAAAATATTTCCATAATGTTATCATAAGACTTAAAATAAAAGGTCTTAACAGCTATATAAGACAATAGCCCAATCATAAAGCCAACAATAACGCATACTCCTCCCGCTTCTGCTACTTCATCTTTACTTACCTTATGCATATCCTTTCCAGAAAGCCCCTCTTTCTTTGCTCTTTTTATCCAAAATGGGAGAAAGAGAAAAGATACTAGAAATCCTAAAAAAAGAGGCACTAATAATAAAATCTGCATTTTAATACTCTCCAGGCAATACTTGTTCTAATTCAGGAGGATAAGCGGTGCTTAAATAAGTTTCATTTAACTTGATATCAAAAGGATATTTTATTTCCCAAATTTTAATCGGCCCCTGAAATCCTTGATAATAAACAAAATCTCCTAAATCAAGTCCCTGGCTTGCAAGGTCGCTGACTATCAAGTTAGGTTCTGTGTGGACTAATTTGAAGTAATTAGAAGGTTCATTAAACAAATATAATCTTGCCAATCCAGAATTTACTGTTCTTTCACTCAAATAAAATGCAGCCCCCCTCTTATCAACACTTAACTTTCCGTTCTGATAATCTAATTTAGGATATATGAAAATTCCTGCATCTAATCCGGATTTAAAGTCGTACAATTTATTATTTATATAAACATACCTTAAAGGCATCTGATACTGCTGTGAATTGTAAACAAAAAAGATTGCTGGTTGGAGTATCTCTCCTTTTGTGTTTTCTCTCAAAGTGATTGCTGCAACAGCTGCTTTCTTTTTTGGCAACAGTATTTCTTTTCCATTTTGATTTAACAAAACATCATTGTCAGTTGCAGTTCCAACAGGGTAGACATAATAAGTTTCATTGTTTGTCTCTCTTGTCTGTGTGGAGTCTAAAAGAGCAGTTGGAATCCAGGAGTAATGATCATAGTTTGCATCAGAGCCAATGCTTGAAAATGCACCATATTTTCCTATATCTGTTGAGTCAATTAAAAGATGCGTTCCATTGTGAGCATATAAAAAATCCAAGGCTTCTCTTTCATTTGTTCCTGTTAAAACTAATCTTCCCATAAAATGATTCCAATAGCCTATAGCATTTCCTCCATCGAGAATTGTTGCTCTTTCTCCAATACTCTGTACCCAGTATCCATAATCCCACCAATGTGCAAAAACAGCAGTTATAGGAGTATTATCTCTTACCCACACCATTGCTTTTTGCCATTGCCACTGATAAGCACCAGGAGCAAAATTCTCAGCCATACTTTTATCACTTTGATAATAAGCCCATATAGTAAAAACAGATGCAATCAATATTAGTAAAACCACAATTCCTATAAAGATTTTATTGCTCTCTTCTTTTTCATGTATATATTTTTGGGAACTCTTTGTTACTAAGAAAGCGATTGCAATAGGGCTTACTGCTCCCAATACCATAATTAATCTTATTGCTCCACGACTGGCAATAACCATCATTGTGGAAATAATAAAATAAAAAATATAAGAAAAATTAAATTCTTCAAATACAGAAATTTTTTCTTCTTTGTATCTTTTATAATAAACATATCCAAAAGAAAAAACAAATGCAAGAACTCCTCCAAAATAAACCAAAAGGCTTAAACCACTCTCTCCATTAAGAATGCTGTCTGCAGAATATTTGCTGAAAATCAAACCCAATAAAAAAATTATGTAACTTATTGTAAGGATTATTTTTTCTTTTTTAACTAGAGGTTTTATCATGTGATAAAATAAATAAACAGAGCCAATAAAAAATAGCCAGAAATATAAAGGAATAGTCAAAACTACTGGACCAAATTCTCCTATCCAATCGCTCATAAAATAAGGTTGTTTATTTTCCGCAACAGTTACTCCAAACCTGCTCGGAGTGAAAGGCTGAACTGCATGGGATATGACATCTTTAACCATGTCAGGAACAAAAGAAATTCCAAAGAATATTGAAGACAAGACGATTCCTATAGCTGCAGCAATTATTACTGAAATAAGTGGCTTTGGAAGTTTAATTTTTTTCAATTTATCATCAAAATTAAATACTTTCTTTTTGAATAATAGAAAATCAATTAATAAAATAAAAAAAATCATAAATGCTAGTCCAGTAGAACTTGAAGCAATTAAGCTTTCAAATGTATACCTCGTTGAAAAAGGCATCATAAATAAAACAGAAGAAAAGAGCCATAAGGAATAGAAAAGAAACTTTTTGTTATCAATCTTGCCAAGCAAAAAGGCAAAAAGAACTGCTCCTGCAATGCCTAAAAATGCGAAAGTTACCCCTCCCCAAACTAAACCTAGTAACCCACTAAAAACTCCTGCTAATATGCTATAAATTATTCCTCTTTTGAGCTTTTCAGAGGTATAGGCCTCTAAGAAAAAATAGAATGCTATGAACAAGAAGAAAAAGGCTGCAGATTCTTTTTCAGGAATTCCTGCAATTGACCTAGAAAGCAATGAAGGAACTAAGACAAATAATGCAGTTGCAATTAATGCAATTATATTTGCTATTTTTTTGTCTTCTTTATAGAATAATTTTCTTGCAAAAAGGAAAAAAGCAATTCCAGTTAAAACAGCCATTACAACAGGGAAAATAATCGCAGCATAAGTAACTGTTGTATTTTTGTCAAAAAAAGAGAGGAATTTACTAAACCAAGCTATCATATAAGAAAGAAGGTTCATTTCTCCTGCAGTATTCACAGGAGCGCATGATGCTCCAGAACAGATATCTGCTAATGGAACAGACCTCATGGCATCTAAAAGGAATAATTTTCCATGTTCTGCTATATATTTCGCCCAACGCAAGAATAAGAAAGGATCTAAGTCAGGACCCAAAGTCCATGTCCCTGTTGTGATATCCTTCAGTTTTGGAATATTCCTTGTCCTGATAAAAACACTGATAGAGAGAATTACTGTTAAAAGAGCATAATAAATCCAATTTCCGCTTTTTTTAAAAAAATCAGCTACCTTTTTCTTTCTCTTTTCTATTTCACTTGAAACAGATTCTCCTCCTATATTAGTTACACCCATTTCTTCCATCTTTAATTAAAAACAATAGAAAAAGCGTATTTAAATATTTTCTATTTGAATAATAGTGGTGTGAAATACACCTCAATTACAGCAGCAATAATCAAAGTAATAAATGCAATTCCTAATAAGATTCCAACATGAGCCAATACTTTCATGAATTTTTTGTCTGCAATTCCATGTCTTATGACTCCAACCCCAAACATACCTCCTGCTAAGGCAGTAGTGAAATATGCCGCTATTTCAGGGAAACCATGTATCATGTATCTTAATAAGCCCATAGGAATTTCATGTATAGTATATCTTGTGAAAATCCCTATTGCTGCAGATATTACACTTGCGTTCCATGCAAGGACAAAAATAGCTCCTGCGCCAAAAATAAGCGAAAAAATCAAAGTTAGAATCATAACCCCAAAATTATTCCCTATTATTGAAACAAATCTGGCAACATTATTGGATGCGCTTGAAGAAATGGTTTTTGTAGTGAAAGAATATTTAGCAACACAATCTTCTATGCTTCCTGGACTGTTTATACTGCAATAAGTTTCTATTTGTGCATTCAGCAATTTTGGGTCTTGGAGAATTACATTCCAAAAAGCAAAAGCAATGATAAATCCAAGAAAAAGCCAGAGAAAAGCATAAATTGCATCGCTGTGCGTTTTCCAAACCGAAAAAGCCCCGCTTATTTCCTCATCTTCCTGTTCTTCCTGCCTTATTATGAAAAACATGAATGGAAGAGAAAACATCACGCAAAAAAGAACAACAATCAGTCCAGAAAATTTTGACATCACAGAATCCCCTTTAAAGAGAAAATGAACTAAAATAAGAGAAAGAGAAGCATATAAGAGCCCGATAAAAAACATTTTCCATGGCCCCTTCTCAGCTCTTTTTGGATTAATCATCGACTCTAACATTTCATAATTAAGAAAGGATATTTTTTAAACTTTCATATTCTATTTTTTGTATGAATAAGAGAAAAAAGAGGTTTGATGAAATAGCGAGAGATATAAAAGATGTGAAAATTCAGGGAGCAAGAAACATTGCAAAGGCTGCTCTTTATGCTTATTCTATTATTCCAAGTAAAGAATCAATAAAAAAACTTATTTCTCTTCGTCCAACAGAGCCAATGCTTGAAAGGGTTTTAAAACTTGCACAAAACAAACCATATAAAGAAATTTTGGAACATTTTGATTTTGCTCAAAGCAAAATAAACAAATCTGTTTTTAGAATAATAAAAGATGGAGATGTTATCTTTACTCATTGTCATTCAACAAATGTTTCCAACGCATTGATATATGCAAAAAAGAAAGGAAAAAAATTCAAGGTTTACAATACAGAAACTCGCCCCTTATTGCAGGGAAGAAGAACTGCAAAAGAACTTTCAAAAGCAAGAATAAAAGTGACTATGTTTGTTGATTCTGCTTTAGAAGATGCTTTGACAGGAGAAGGGAAATTAAAGAGAGTGGACAAGGTTTTTTTAGGAGCAGATGCTCTGCTTAATAATGGAATTATAAATAAAGTAGGAAGTGAACTTGCCGCGAGAATTGCAAAAGACGAAAAAATTCCTGTTTATATAATAGCAGACTCTTGGAAATATTCAAAGAGCAAAGTGCCTATAGAAAACAGGAGTTTGAATGAAGTCTGGAATAAGGCTCCAAGAAGTGTCAAGATAAAAAATCCTGCTTTTGAGTTTGTAAGAAAAAAATATATCACAGGAATTGTAACAGAATTTGGCTTGATGAAATATGAAAGGTTTGTCAGGAAGATGAGAAAGAGTGAATAGTAACAGATATGTTTAAAAATCTTTTAGATATCTTTGGGAAATGGATATTGGATTTGTAACCTGTAATCCAAAGGAAAGATTGACTTTTGCGAGAGAAAATAATTTTAAACACATAGAAATAGATGGTCCATTTTTTCATGAATCAAATAGGAGTCCAGAAATTGGAGGGAGAGATATAAGTCTAAGTTTTCATGCTCCTCTTGAATTAAGTTTGGCAGTTCAGTTGGAAGATTTAATGGCTGCAAATACTCATTATTACAGAAAATTAATCGATTTAGCTGAAAAAACAGATGCAGAATGGATTACTCTCCATCTTGGAGTTTATTTATCTTATTTCCTATCTGAAGAACAAGCATTGGATCTTTCAATTTCATCACTAAAAGAATTGACAAGTTATGCAGAGAAAAAGAGAATTATTCTTGCAGTTGAGAACTTTAGAAATTCAAGAAAGGACCCTTATCCGTATTTTCAGTTAGGAACAAAAATAGAAGATTTTGAAAAAATCTTTGGGGTAATTGGTTCTCCCTATTTAAAAATCTGTTTCGATGTAGGGCATGCAAATATTACCTCAAGAAACCCGATTGAATACATCAAAACTCTTGGGGGGAAAATTCATTCTGTTCATGTTCATGATAATTTTGGAGAAGAAGATAATCATCTTCCTTGCGGATATGGAAATATAAAATGGGGAGAAATTATACAAGAATTAAAAAAATCAGGATTCAATGGAAAATTAGTGATAGAGAATGGGGATAATCCAGAGATTATGCTTTCTTCAAAGAAATTTTTAGAAAATTTAATACAATAATACTTCAAAATAATTAATCTTTATGCTTATCTTGATGTAACTTTTGTTTCTCCTGAATTTCTTTCATCATCTTAGTTAATTCTTCTCCGAGCTGTTCCAAATTGCTTTCTAATTCCTGTTTTATTTGTGATAATTTTTTAATCTGCTCTTCAATTAATTCTTTTGTTTCAGGAATGCTTTTATTTACAAGATTTCCGTTTCCAATGTCCACTTTCAATTGCTCAGAGAGAAGCTTTGCATTCACAAAAATCCCTTTTCCAAGAGGAGCGAAAATTTCTTTTCCAGTGCTTCCGGTTAGTTCATCTAACCCGAAATTCAAAGAATTTAGTTCAACAATTCCTCTTTCAATTGCTTCTATCTGTTGCTGAAGTTCTCTTATCTGCTGTTCAAACATGCCGAACTTATACATAATCTCTTGTTCATTCTCTTCTGCCATTATGCAAAACTCCTGTTTTGTATTTGTGCTGAAACTTCTGTTTCTGCCATAGAAACCTCACTGAAATATTGCTTTTAAATTTTCCTTATTAAACTACTTTCATCATCTTTCTAAGAATGCTGCTGAATATCATTGTGAAAATCAAATAAAACCAAAACCAGCTCAAAAATCCGAAGAACTTTGGTTCTCCTATAGAAGCAAAAAAGTCATAGAACCATCTGAAAAATAAGATAAAGGGAATTCCAGTGAATAGCACACTTCTGCTCGTTAGCTTAAATGTACGAGGAATAAATTCCAGTTGCTTTTTCGACAATTCGCTTACTTTTGCAGGATTATCTTTGTATTTTTTCATTTCTTCCTGAAGAATCTTCTGTTCCTGCCTCAATTCTTTAAGTGCTTTCTGGTCTGTTGCATACTTTTGTATTAATGTTGTGATTAATGTAATAATAAAAACTACAACAAGCATTCCTATAGTTAAATTCCAAATCAATAATGCCCCTGCGCTTGGGTCAAGAGCAGTATGAATAGCATTTTTTATGAAAGGCAGTTTGTCCCAATATATAGCCATTGCTAAAGAAACAATGGTTATGAAAATAATTGGGAAAAAACTACCTTGTTTATTCATTTTATATTCAATAAATTTTACTTTTTAAATCTAAGCAGACATGAATTTTCTGAATGCAGGATTCATATCTGTCTGATGCTGCTGTGCAATGCTCTGATAGAATTGGAAGAATATCATAATTACAAGCAAGATTGCTGTTCCTGAAATCAATGCTCCCATTAAATTGGTTATTGAAGCTAAAAATCCTATAGCAATTCCTCCCATTACAGTCAAAGGCATTATATACCTGTCAAGAATGCTTTCCAAAACTCTCTCGTCTTGTCTGAATCCTGCAATTTGCAATCCAGATGCAGCAATTTTGTGCGCCTGTGTTTTTGCATCCATTCCAGAAGTCTTAACCCAAAAAACTGCAAACAGAGTTGATAAAATAATATAGATAATAGTATGCGTCAAACCCTGCAGAAGATATCTCGGCAAAAATCCACCCCTTATTGTCAATTCTAAAAGATTAGTAGAACCCATCCAGAATGCCAAGCCAGAAACAGCCTGTCCTTCTACAAAATGCCCCATCCATCCAAAATAAGAAGCAATCTTAGCAGCTCCTGTACATGCCCCACCTTCTATTAGACATGGAGCAGCTGCATTTTCAAGCATTCCTCCAAATACCTGAAAACTCACGAGCAATGCAGCAGTTAAAATAACAGGAATAACAGAAGCATAGAAAAAAGACAAAGGCCACTTTACGCTGTATCCTCTTAATTTTCCATAAGACAATGGAACTTCAACTTTCAATGACTGAGCCCATACTATCATTAAAAAGATTAATATTGTAATAATTATTGCTCCTGCTGCAGAAAGAAGTTCTGTCGGGTACTTATTAATTAGAGATTGCACTAATACAAAGACTTTTCCAGGACAAGCAGTATTTCTAAAATCAAACAAGCAATTTGTTCCCTGCTGGGTTATGAACTGAAATGCGCTTGTTATCAATCTCCAAGATGCTCCTGCTCCAATGAACAGGCTTATACCAGAACCAAACCCCCACTTGCTCATCAAATCATCCATATAATAAATTGCCATTCCTCCTAATACTAACTGGAAAATCAGCAGTGGAGCAAGTCCAGGAGCAGCCTGCAGCCCTTGCATCAACACATAAACTGCTGCTTCAAAGATTATAAAGAAGAAAGTGAGAATTTTCTGGATACCCTGGAAAAATTTTCTCCCCTCGCTTGTGGCTGTGTCTATATTAAGAATTCCTGAACCAGTAAGCAACTGCAATATTACAGAAGCCATTACAATTGGACCAATACCAAGAGAAATTATGCTTCCGAAATCAGTTCCAAGGATTATTGCTAGATATTTGAATCTATCAAGCGCATTATTTGAAAGTCCGAAAAGAGGAATATTCGTAAGAACAAAAAATGCTATAAGAACTATCAAAGTCCATTTCAGCTTTACATTGAAGCTCAACTTTTTTTCTTCTGGGCTTTTTACTTCTGGAATGAATTGGAATATTTTCCTAAAATCCATTTTATTTTATTTGAATTTCTCCACCCACTTTTTTTACTTTGTCAATTGCTGACTGTGAGGCTTCTTTCGCTTTTATAATTAACTTATTCTTTATTTCTCCTGTTCCAAGGATTTTATAGTCTTCCAAGTTTATTTCCCACTTATCTCCAGATTTTTCCCCATATGTTGAGAGATTGTTTTCTATTGTTTCCAGATTGATTCTTTTTCTTTTGTCTCTTTGTGTTTTCTTGCTTGTTATTCCCTGCTTTCCAAAATAATCATTTCCAAACAACTTTATAACAAGAGTTTTTTTCTGGTCTGCTCTTTTTCCTGTCCCAGACATTCCTTTCCCTCCTCTATGTCCTTTTTTCTTGTGCTTTTTTCTCTCGCCCCAACTATGGCTACCTCTTCCTCTTCCATGCATTCTGCTTGATTTTCTTCGTTTGTGTGTTTTAATAGCCATTTTACAACATTCTCTCCAATAATTTATTCATGTCTTTTCCATGATTCCCCAAAACCCCTTTTCCAACTCCAAAATGTTTTTTGGCATCAATTCCTCCTCGTGGCGGATGAAGTCTGAAATGGATTTTCGATTTGGAATATTTTCCTCTTGCTTCAACCAATTTTTTGTAAGTTTCATTGTTTATTTCCCCGAATGCAATAAAATCTTTTACTTTTTCTATCATCCCCAACTCTTCTGGCTTTGGTTTCTCCAAAACCAGGCAAGAATATTTTGTCTTCAGTCCAAGCCTTTTCAGAGTTTCTGTTATTTGTTTTCTTATATTAACTTGCCCTCTTATTCTAATTATTGCAATCATTTTCTACCTCTCAACTTCACTTGTATATCACTGACATTTATTCCGTGAAATTGTTCGCCCCCCACATTTGTTTTCTTCAAAGCATCAATACATGCTCTTACAAGATTTGTAGTTGTTCTTATGCTTCCGAAAGTTTTGCTATAAACATCTTTTATTCCTGCCAGCTTCAAAACCTTTTTCAGCTCGCTCGCAACTACAAGTCCTGTTCCTTGTGGAGCAGGAATCAAAATAATTTTCACGCTTCCTGATTTTCCTTTTACCTTGAATGGAATGCTGTGTGGCTCGTCGCATGCACAATCAAAACTTGCGCAACTTCTTATGACTTTTATAATTCCTAATTTTGCTTTTCTTATTGCCTTGTCTCTTGCAGGCAGAGTTTCTTTTGCTCTTCCCATACCAATTCCAACATGTCCATTTTCATCACCTACAACAGCCATTGTAGAAAAGGTAGGTATATTTCCTTCCTTTGTTTTTCTCTGCGTTTGCTTCCAGGCTCTTCTTTTTCCTCCACCGAATTTTCCTTTTGATTGTCCTATTGAAATCAAATCTGATTTTAAATTTAACAAAGAATCAACAATCTGCTCTTCGAGAATTTTTTTATGGCTGTCGAGTATTTCATCTATGTCTTTTATTTTTTTTGACTTTACTTCCTTTCCAAGTTTTGTTTTAGGAACCCATGATAATATTTCTTGCTCTCTTTCCCTTTCTCTGTCCTTTTCTCTTTCAGTTCTCTTGTCAACTTCTATTAATTCCTTTCCTATTTCCTTCTCTAAAAGCTCTTCGCTTATTTGCTCAGGTGTTCTTTCTTCTGGCTTTTTTGTTTTTTCAGACATTTTTACTTTTTCTCTATTTTAGATTTAATTTCTTTGAATATTTTTGAAAAATCTTCTTTCAGATTCTTTCCACTGATTCTTTCTTCTTCAGGAAATTGCTTTTCATCGCATTTTATCTTAACTCCGCTATCAATAATTCCCTTGAGGAAAGCATATCCTCTGTTTTTACTCAGTGCTCTTACCATTCCAAAATCAACAATTGGAGTTTTCAGCCCTTTCTTGTTTATTTCTCTTCCCATTAAAAATCCAGTTAGATATGCAGCAGGAATAGATTTCAAGCTTCCTTCAAATTCCTCTGGCCAGCCGAATTGTTTTAATTTTTTTGAGGTTATTCCAATTTCAATTTTATCTTGTGCCTGCTTGCTTGTTACATATTGTGCAATTATGTATCTGTTTGTCTTTCTAAAAATCAATCTTGGAGAATGAGATTTAAGCAATTTCAATCTTTTCCCGTAATCTGTTTTTCCTTCCAGTTTTCTTCGTTTTAATGTTTTCATTTTATTTTTTTACTCCTAAATATTCTTTAAGATGAGACCTGCTTCTGAAAAATTTGTTTCTTATTTTTTTTCTTATATCTTTCTTTTCTTTTTGGGTTATTTTTTCTTTGTTTTCAGCAAGGTGCTTTCTGAGTTTTCTCGTTAATATTACATAATTCTTTTTTCTTTTGTTGAGTTTTTTCCTGATATTTCCGGTTGTTTTCTTTTTCCCCTTTACTAATTTTCTTTTCCTTCCCTTTATGTTTTTTATTACTATTGCTCTATCTTTGTACAAATCCCTAATATCTTGTTTTGTTATTGCTTCCTTTATCTCTTCTAATCTTGGTTCTAAAAACTCTATTCTCTCTATTCCAACTCCAAAAGTTCTTGCAGCCAGTGCCTTTTTCTTTCTTAAGTTCATTATGTAAACCTCCTTGGTTTATATTTGTGGCAAATTTCCTGTTTGCTCATTTTTCACTCCAGTCTATTTTATTGCCGTCTCTTTTAGCATTTTCTATTGTGAATCCATTTGGATATCTTTTTCTGAGTTTATCAACATTTTCTTCTAAAATTTTATTAAAATCCCAGTTAAAAAAATTACAAATCATTGCAGCATACCATAAGGTATCCCCCAAATTTTCTTTTATACCTTCTCTTTGGTCATTATTGTGAGCAAAAGTCTTCTTTATGCAACTTGCTATGTCGCCAGCCTCTCCAGTAATTCCTAAACCCCACGTGAGTATTTCTTTTTCTTCTGTTTCAAATTTTTTTGCTGTTTTTTTACAAAACTCTTGGTATTCTTTTAAGTTCATTTCTTCCCCTCCTCTGTCTTTAATTTTTTCTTTTCAATCTTTTTCAGCATTTTATTCACATTTAAATTATGAATTGGAATTCCTTTTTCCTTTGCTTTCTTTGCGATTTCTATTTTCTTTTTCATCCCAATTTTTCCAACAATTGCTATTTCTCCTTTCTTTATTTTTTCCAAGTCTCTTAAATTGTTTATCGATACAGGCTTGAGATTTTTTATCATATTCCTTTTTTTGCTTTCTTGCTTGAATCCAACCATAACTTTTATTGGATATCCTTTTCTTTTCATTCTGGTTTTGCTGTGTCTCCCTTTTGGAGCTCTCCATACTTGCTTCTTCTTTCTTCCTTTTCCTAATCTTGAAGCCTTTGTCCAGTTTCTCCTTATGAATTTCATATCTCTTCTCCAGCTTTACTTGTTATGAAAATACCATCTTGGAAAATTCTCCTATCTCTCTTTGCAATTCTTGTCACATTTTCAAAATTTGCTGCAGCCTGTCCTGCTGTTTCTATGTTATTGGAGGTTATTGTTATGATATCTTTGTCTACTTTCACATCTGCCCCTTTTGGAATCTTTACCTTTCTTGGAGTTCTCTCTCCAAGAAAATTTTTTATCAGTGCTTCATTTCCTTTGACTTCAACAGTTATTGGAAAATGGCTGAAGCAAATTTTCAGCTTGTATTCGAACTTTTCTTTCACTCCTTTTATCATATTTCTTATATGTGCTGCAATTGTGTTCATTCTTCTTTTTTCCTTTTTTGAAGATTTTTTGTTTCCGATTATTATCTGGTTTCCCCTTTTCTCAAGGTTTAAATTAGCCAGATTAAATTCTCTCTCGCTATTGCCTTCTGTTCCTTTAACTATCAGTTTATTTCCTTCTACTTCAATTTCAATTTCTTCTGGGATTTCAATTATTTGTGATAAATCTTTTTTCATCAGTAGAAATAAGCAATCAAGCTTCCTCCTATTCCTTCTTCCTGAGCCTCTTCGTGAGTCATCAGTCCCTTGTTTGTAGAGATAATTATTGTTCCCATCCCTCTTGCAGGAAGATATCTTCTTTCATACTTTTCAATGTCGTTTTTCTGAATAGTGAATCTCGGCTTTATTGCCTTGCATTCAGAAATTTCTCCAATACTAACTTCAACGCTTTTTTCTTTTGGGTTGATTTTGTATTTCTTTATTGCATTTTTCTGTTTCATTATTTTCAATACTTCTATAAGCAAATTTGACATTTTCATTACCTCTACAACTTCTTTTCTTGCCATTTTGGCATTTCTTATCATATTCAATGCGTCTGCAACTATATCTTGTGACATTTTAACTATATTTTTTGAATCCGATTTCTGTCGCGATTTCTCTGAAACAGTGTCGGCATAAATTTAATCCATAGAGTTTGATGTGTGCTCCAAATCGCCCACAGCGTTCGCACTTCTTTGCTGCAATCCCTGTTTTTCTTTCTTTTGGTTTGTTATGTTTCAGGAATTTTTCCAATTTAACAGGCTTGCTCTTAAGTTGCTTCATTTGTTTTTTCCAATCACTTGCTGTCATCTTATTTTATTTCCTAATTGAATTCTGTCTGGAAATTGTCTTCCATAAATTTAATTATTTCTTCTTTGCCTACTCTTTGTCTTGCAGGAACCTTTCCCGTTTTTATTTTTCTTATTCCGACTCTTCTTCCCTGCCTCTTGAATACAACAGTAACATCGAGCCCCATAATTCCTATATCTCGCTGATAATCCATACCCGGAATTTCTATATACTCCTTTATTCCGAATGAAAAGTTGTTAATGCTTATTTGTTTTCTTCTAAGTTTGTTGTCTATTGCAGTCAACATTCTCTTGAGCATTTCATTGACATTTTTTCTTATTGTCACAACAGTCCCAACTTCCAGCTTAGGACGAACTCCAAAGGCAGGAATTCTTTTGTGGGATTTCATTTTGGCAGGATTTCTTCCTGTTATTAATCCGAGTAATTTCACTCCTTTCTCTAGTTGTTCTGCTGTTCCTCCTACACTTAAAACAACTTTCTCTATTCTTATTTTTCTTGTTGGATTTTCTTTAGTCATTTTATTATTCAACCACCATAAGCTGATTTATTAAAATATTAATCTCCTTTCCCTGTATTTTAACTTTGGCAATTTTTTCTTCAAGATTTAATTGTTCTATTTCTCCGCTTTTCCCTATATGCTTTCCTGCAAATACAACCGCCTTTGTTTTTTCTTTTAAAGGAAGGCATTTCTCTATTTTTCCTTCTTTGAGATTGACAATAATAGAATCATTTACCTTGCACTTTACTTCAGAGATAAAATTTCTTCCGTCGCTGAGATTCAATTGTATCTTCTTTCCTTTGAGGATTTTTTTATTGATTATCTTTGCTATTTTCCTGTTTGCCTCGTTTTCCTTTATTTTGTTCAAGTAGAACTTGCCATTCTCAGATAATTCCAATCTATAATGTTCTTTTAGCGGAAGTATGTTCAAAGTGTCAAAGAATAAGAGGTTGTTTCTTTCATCTGTAACAAGCCTTTCATTCACTAAAATTTGTCTCAGGTGAATTATTCTTTTTACTTCGCTTCTATTTTGTGCTATTTTTAGCATATCTCTCAATACAACAAGAATAGGGACTCCGGATTTAAGGCTGAACCTTGGCTTAACCACATAGGTGCTTCCTTTTCTCTCTATCGGCCAGCTCTTTGGAGTTGACTGTCTTTTCCAGTGTGACATTTTATTTTTTCTCCTCTAAAACAGCTTGTCTGTTTTTCAGACTTCCCGTCTGTTTCGATTTCTTTTCTATTTTCTTATTTTCTCTCATTCGTTTTTTGTCATTTAAGTTTAATTCTATAATCTGCAGGTTTGAAGGGTGTATTTTAACATTTGCTTTGCTTCCATCCTGTTTTTTTATTGTTATTCCTTCTATTTTTATCTTTGATGTCTTTGTGTCTATTGAAATTATTTTTCCTTGTTTCTTTTTGAATTTTCCAACCTTAATCTTAACAGTATCGCCTTTTCTTGCAGGAATATTTCTCCTGCTGTATTTTTTTCTCAATTCTTTTGACAAGTTTACGCTGAGCAGTTTTCTTTTCAAATGTAAAGGAGCATTCGCTGAATATTTTCTTTGTTTTCTTGGTTGTTTGCTTGCTTTCCATTTAGTTGAGAATTTTTGTTTCATTTTTAATATACTGAACTGGCGATTTTTGCAACTGCCTGCCATCGCTCCATGACCTCCCTTGCAACTACTCCTTTAATCTGGGTTCCTTTTGGATTTCCTTTTTCATCTTTCAATAATGCAACAGCATTGTCTTCAAATGCAACTCTCTCCCCATTAAGTCTCCTGTATGGCCTTTTCTGTCTTACAACAATAGCGTCAAAGACTTTTCCCTTCATATCAGGCAATCCTTTTCTCACACTGACTTTCACCCAATCAGCTATTTTCGCATATTGCTGTCTTCCTTTTGTGCTTTTTCCTCTTTTCACAGAGACAAGTCTGACAATCTTTGCTCCGCTATTATCGGCAGCAATCACTTCTGCTCCAAGATTCAATCCTCTTGTTACTCTTGCTGATATCGCTTTCATTTGACAAACTCCTGTTTGGCGAATGAGTTAAAAATTTCCAAATTCAAAGGTAAGTTTTTTCTCATTTGATTTTATCTTTCACCTGCTGATTTTATTTTTTTAATTACAACGAAATGAATTATCTTGCTCAATGGCCTTGTTTCCTGAATTCTTATTAAATCTCCAAGGTTAATTTGATTTTCCATGCATTGCGGAAGATGAGCATGAATTTTTGTTTTTGATTTGTAGTATCTTTCATATTTTCTTACATAAATCATTCTCTCGAATTCAATTGTAACTCTGTTCTTGAATTTTTTTGTGACTCTTCCCTCGAAGATTTTTCCTCTAACCTTCAAATTTCCATGAGTAGGACATTTTTTATCATTGCAAATAGCTCCAGCTACTGCTAGTTCCTTCTCTTCCTTTTTCTCCTTTGTTTTCTTTTTCATTTTTCTCCTTTGTTTGTGTCGTGTTAATCTATCGCTTCAGCATCGAAACCAAGTTTCACGAGGACTTCTTTTATCTTTTTCCTGTGATCTCCTTGGAGTTCTACTTCATTGTCTCTGTAAGTTCCGCCGCAAGCAAGCTCGTTTTTCAGGGCTTTTGCGATTTCTCTCACGTCTACTCCGTTAAGTCCGCTGACAATAGTGACGTACTTTCCGTACCTTTTCTTCTCTGTACTCACTTTTATGTTCTGTGAACTCTTTGCGATTTTTTCGCACACACAGGCTTGCTTTGGCAAGCCACACTTTGGACATATTTCCATATTTATCCATTACTCCCAACTTGTTTAGATGTTTTATCTTCTAAGTTGTTGAGTGTGAGTATCCGTGCAATTATTCTCTTAATATCTTTTGCTTTTGAAGTTCCTGTCTTTGAAGCATGGGCTTTTGCTTTCACTAATTCAAACTTCATTTCTTCTATCTTCTTATTTCTCTCATCTTTGTTCATTTTCTTGATGTCTTTGAATTTTAATGTAGCCATTTTATTTCTCCTTCACCTTTCTCTTCTTCTTTGGTTTTTCTTCTTTTATTTCTTCTAGTTCAATAACATTCATCTTTAACCTTTCAACAACGTCTTTGTTTATGTCTAATTTGTCTTTCAAGACTGCATAAGGAGATAAAATCGCAACTTTTACTCCTATTGTCCCTGGTCTTGTCTGGGCAACTGCCTTTGCTCTGTCAACGACCTTTGCAGAATCCCCGACTTTTTTCAGATATCCCTGTGAGAATCTCCAAGATCTTGCTCTTGAGCTTGGAAGCTTTCCTCCAAGGACAATTTCTGCTCCTAATGCTCCTGCATCCATTATCTTTTGAAGATTTTTGTATGCGATGACTTTGAACTTTAAAGGTCCTAACCTTTCCAGGCTAAGAGCAATTTCATCTGCAACTATTTGTGCATCGAACTCCGGCTGTTTTATTTCATCAATTTCAACTCTTGGATTTTCTAATTTGAATTTGGTTTTCAATACATTAGTAAGCTCGTCTATCTTTTCTCCTCTCTTTCCTATCACTAATCCTGGCTTGTTTGTTGAAACTATAACTTTTTCTCCGATAGGAGTGTATTCAATTCTTACTTTGCTTATTTTTCCTTTTCCTAAAATGCTTTTGATGTATTCTTTGATGGCAAATTCATCCTTTTTGAACTTTACAATGTTTCTTTCTTCCACTTTACTTCTTGCCTCCTGCTTTCTTTTCCATTACTTTAATCTTAATATGAGTTCTTTTTCTTCTGATGCTTCCAAATCTTCCATATGGTAGAGATGCTCTGTTTGGGATTGCTTCAACAATTATTCCTTCCTCAATTCCATTAACAATAGCATTTGCATTTAGGTTTTTCAGCATTCTTATGAAATATCCAATTGCCTTGAGAGGATATCTTCCTGACATTATTCCTTTTCCTTTTTTGTGAGGAATTTCTCCTGTCATTGGAATTACTCTCTTGAAATTCAAAACTTCTTCCAAGTCAGCAATAGCTTTTTCTATTGTCTTGCCTTTTATGAATTTGCAGATTGCAGCAGAAGTTTTTGTTGATATTGGCAAACTAATTCCATTGACAATTGCTTCATCTTTCTTGACTTTTTCTTTCTTTTGTATTGGTTTTTTCTCTCGTTCGTCTTTGATGGACGAATGGCTAACTTCCTGTTTGCCATCTTCTTTTTTTTCTGCTTCTACTTTCTCTTCTTTTTTTATTGGAGTTTCTATTTTTTGCTCTGCTAACTCTTGTTTCTTCATTGTCTTTATCTGTTTCTGTTCTGGATTGTAATTTTTTTCTGTCATTTTTATTTCTTAGCTTGTGATTTAGTTCCTTTAGTTGAACCTATTCCTGCTGCTCCGTGTTTGACTTTTCCTCTTGTAGCAGAAAATTCCCCGAACCTGTGTCCGAGCATCTGTCCTGTTATCTCAACAGGAATGAATTCGTGTCCATTGTAAATTTGTATTTTCATTCCAATCATTTGCGGGACAATTATCATTCTTCTTTGATGAGTTTTTATCGGCTTGTTCTTTTCTGCCTTTTTCTTTGCCCTGCTGACAAAATTCTCAATTGTTTGGAATTGTCTTAAAACAGCTCTTCTTGTTCTTGACTTCACATGTTTTGCAAACTCTCTGACATCGAGCTCTTTGAGTTGTTCTGTCGTTTTTCCTCTGAATGTGAATTGTTTTTTGCTTGTTTCTGCCATTTTAATTTATCTTTTCTTCCTTCCTGTTCTTCTTGGTCTTATCAATCCAACTTTAGCTCCAGGAGGCGCGTTTCTCTTTGCAATCTTACTCTTGATTCTTTTTCCTCTACCGCTTCCAAAAGGATGGTCTATAACATTCATCTTGACTGCAGAAGTTCTCGGCCATAATTTATTTCTTGATTTTTTAATATAAAAGCTCTTGCCTGCCTTGACAATCGGCTTCTCCAATCTGCCTGCTCCTGCAACAATTCCAATAACTGCCCTGCACTTTGGATTGAATTTCTTTTCTTTCTTTGAAGGCATTAAAACAAAAATATTTTCTCCTACAAGTCTATTAACAACAGCAGAACTTCCCGCTGTTTTTATAAAAACTCCGCCGTCTCCTGGCCTGTTTTCTATATCATAAACAGGAGTTTTTATTGGAATATCCTTTAATTGCAGAATGTTTCCATTGTTAATTTCATTTCCTTCAAATTTTATTTTTTGCCCTTCAATCATGCCTTTGCATGCAGGAATATAAAAAATCCCTTTTTCATATTTTATTTTTGCAAGAGGTGCAGAATGTCCTGCAGAATTGAACAATTCAACAACAGTTCCTTCCCCTCTGAGCTCTCTTGGGTATTTCAATCTAAATCTGTAAGCACTTCTTCTTACTCTGTAACTGAAGCTCCCATGCCCTCGTGCCTGTTGAATTATTCTCTTTCCCATATTTAGATAAGCCCTAATTTCGTTGCTATATCAATAGCAGGAAATTCTTTCTTTAATTTAACATGAACATATTTCTTGTTTCCTCTCACATGAGTTTTTATAGAGTCAATTTTAACCTTGAATAAATTTTCAATTTCGCTTTTGATTTCTGTTTTTGTTCTTTCTTTCTCTGTTAAAAAGGTTAAAACATTCTGAGTTTCTATTGCCATTACAGCTTTTTCAGTTACAATCGGCTTCATCATTATGAAAATTCTCCTGAATTTTTATTTGTGCTGAACGTTAGTTCTGTCATTTTATTTTCTCTCCTATGTCATTTATTGCTTCTTCAGTATACATTGTAAGTCTTCCAACTCCCCCATTAGCCAAGTCAGTTACATTTAATGCCTTGACATTTTTCACATCTATCAAATTTGTCTTTAATTTTTCCTTGTTTCCCACAACCAAAAGAAGCCCCAAATTCTTTTTGTATTTTCTTCCTCTTAATTTTCCTTTTCCGCTTCTCACATTTCTCTGCTTTAATGAAACTTCAAACAGCGTTTCTCCCAAGACTTTCTTTAAGCTATCAATTAAACTTTTTGCCTTGAGATGGGTTATTTTTGATTCAACAACAAGAGGCAATCCAGAAAACTTTTTGTCTTTCAATCTTTCATATCTCTTTGCAACAAGTTTCTCATCTCCTGTAGCACTCAATGCAGATTTAAATGCGAGAGCCATTTCTTTCTTGTTTATCCTCTTTGTGTTAATCATTGAAATTACTTTTGGTGGATGTGCTCTTCTTCCTCCCACAGCACTTGGAATTTCTGCCCCTACCCAATTGAATTGGCTTCCTCTACGAGACATTATTTTTCTTGGAACTCTTGAAATTCCTTTTCCCTGCATTGTTTTCCAGACATGTCTTGTGTGCTGAATTTTTCCTGATGCAGAATGCTGTTTTCCTCCAACAGGAGAAGGTGCATAAGGCTGTCTTGTTTTTTTTGCTTCCACAACTTTAGCGACAATGTCTTCTCTTACAACGCTTGAAAATGCATCTGGAAGATTGATTTCTTTTCCTTTCTTTCCGTCTATTTCTAGTATGTGTGTTTTCATCTTAACTCCAATAATTCAAAATTTTTCTTTGCTTGTTTTTTAGTAACTCTTAATGGCTGTGTGACAAGCAATTGCCTCTTTGCTGTGCCTTGAATACTGCCTGTGAGAATTAAATAATCTGTTTTTATATCTCCGAAATTTTTTATTCCTCTGAATTTATTTTCGGCTTTTCCCAAATCAATTATTTTGTTATTGTAAGAAACTCTCGTGAACATTCCTAATTGTCCTGCCTGCGGAGCCATGTAAGTTACTCTTGCAGGATGCCATGGGCCAAGACTACCTGGACGTCTTCTTCCTTTTTCAGACTTGTGGGACTTGAGAGTTATTCCAAACCTTTTTACTGGGCCTTGCAAACCTTTCCCCTTTGTCAATCCCCTCACATCGACTAATTTTCCTTTTTCAAAAATGCTTGATACAGAAATTTCCCTGTTTATATTTTCTTTAATGAATTTGATTTTGTCTTCATAATTCCCCCCAATTGCAATTTCAACTAAATCAGGAGTTTTCTTTATTCCTGTTTTTTTAACAACAGAATAACAAACAACTCGCACATCATCACACTTTTCATTGAAATCTTCTGTCTTTTTTGCAGTTTTTGGAAGTTTTACAATTCTTTTTAATTCCTTGTCGAGACTTTCTGCGAGAACTTCTTTAGCAACTTTGCCATTTTTGTAGAATCGAACAGAGAATATCTTTAATGAAGGGCATTCAATGAGCGTTACAGGAACAATGATTTTCTTTCCTTTTGTCATAGAATCAGGAGTGTCATCTTTCACATAAGCAGAAGCCATACCTGCCTTATAACAAATAAATCCTTCAAGTTTATTATCAGAAGATTTTATTGCCTTCCAGTTCACACTAGGCAAAAACTTTCTAGCCCTTTTTCTTGGCCAATACTGTAAACTTCCCCTTCTCGGTGCATTCGGTGCTGCCATATTTTATTCTTATATTTTTCAATAATGCGGATATTATTATCATTTTACTTCCCTGGATGAAATACAAAGAAAACGAGGGTTTAAAAGGATTTCTCTGAAGCCTTTTTCTTGAAAAAGGTTCGTCTAAGCTTCAAATTCCTTCTCAACAGCACTTTTTATGCCATCAATTGTTGCTCTTCTAACAATAATTCCTTTCCTCTTAGCTTTTTCCCTTGCTACTGCAAAGTCTTTCTCATCTTTAGGAACAAGAAGCTCTTTTATTATAAAATCATGGCTTATTTCTGCATTCTTGAAGTCTCCTTTTTCCCAGACAAAATCCTTTGCGATTTTTTCATCACTTGTTGTCAGTTTGCAAAAATCCGGCTTAGGAGCATCTTCTTTAGTTTTCGGTTTAGCGGATTTCGGAGCCTTTGGTTTTATTTTCAAAATATTTCCTTTTCCAGAAAAACTAAGTGCAAAAAAAACCCTTGGAAGTTTTTCAATTAAATTTGTTATTTCATGTCCAGTCATTTGCTTGTCAATGACATATTGTTTTATTCCCATGAATTGTTTCTTGCTTTTGAAATCTAATTCTTTGCTTAAATCAAGAGTAGAAATTATAGCTCCTGTTACATGTGTCTTTTCATCTCCAAGCTTTTCAGCCACAGTTCTAACAAGTTCGTTTGCAAATTCTCCTGTTGTGGAAATTGTATAATTATTTTTTACTTTCTTGGCTTTTATCAAAGCTCTATCTGTAAATTCACCTCTCGAAAATTTTTGGAACTGCAGATGAATTTCTTCATCTATCTCATTGTTGAACATCTTTTTTATAAAATTCATATAAATCTTTTGTAGAATTTCACTTATAAACTTTTTCTTAGGAACTTTTATAAATTTGATTATTGTAATATATATTAAGGAGGATATACTGTGGACGAAAATTATTTCAGGAAGGTTACTGCAACTGTTGTTATAGCTGTTCTTGTAGTTTTATCTTTCTTTTTATTAAAACCAATTCTGCTTTCTATAATTTCTGGGTTTATTCTGGCATTCATCTTCTCCCCTGTTTATGATTTGGCTTACAAGTGGACAAAATCCAAAAATCTTCCTGCAGCAATTCTCTGTATCTTATTACTCGCTGCAATAATTATTCCTCTCTGGCTTTTTACCCCAATGTTAATTGATGAGTCAATAAAGCTTTACAAAGCTGCGCAGCAGTTAGATATAGTAACCCCATTGAAAACCTGGTTCCCTTCTATATTTGGTTCGCAGGAATTTTCACAGGAAGTGGCTTCTATAACACATACTTTCATAACAAAAATAACAAATTCAATTACGAATTATTTTTCTAATTTAATCACTGATTTTCCAACAATAATTATGCAGATTTTTGTTGTATTTTTCACTTTCTTTTATGCTCTAAGAGACAAAGATAAAATAATAAGTTACATCAAGAGCTTGCTTCCATTTTCAAAAGAAGTTGAAAAGAAATTATTTGATTCAACAAAGGACATAACCTCTTCTGTTCTTTACGGACAGCTTGTTATTGGATTTGTTCAGGGAATAATCTTAGGTATAGGACTCTTTGTATTCAATATACAAAACCCATTCCTGTTAACAATCATTGCAATAATTGCCGGAATTCTTCCTATTGTGGGTCCTTCTTTAGTCGGAGTTCCTGTAGCAATTTTCCTTCTAATAAAAGGAGATGCTGTCGCAACATTAGGAATTTTGGGCTTTACGTTGCTGTCTTCTCTTTCAGACCATTTCCTAAGGCCTTTCTTAGTTTCAAAGAGGGCAAAATTACATACAGCATTAGTTCTTACGGGAATGATTGGTGGTTTCTTTTTATTCGGAATATTAGGGTTTATCCTTGGTCCATTGATAATCGCTTACTTGATAATCGTTATAGAAGTATATAGGAATAAGCCAATCCCTTCTGTTTTGATACAGGCTCCAAAATAAGGAATAAATATAAAAACAATTTTTCTTTTCTATAGTAAACAAAAGAGTGAGCGATTTCACGAGAGAGGCAGTTTAATCCAGTGACGAGTGAGGTCGCGAATAGGTGATAATTTATGGAACTCAAAGTAAAAATTCTGAAATGGTCTGCAGGAATTCCTGTAGCAATGCTCAATGAAGATACAGCAAATGTTATTGGAGTAAAGACAAAAGGAAGAATTTTCATCAAGACTGTTTCTAAAAATCCAAGAGGAGTTTCAACTATTGTAGATATTGCAAAAACTCTTGTTAAGAAAAATGAGGTGGCAATTTCTTCTGAACTTAGAGAAAGATTATCCCTTCATGCAGGACAAAAAGTAGACATTGACCTTTCTCCAAGCCCGAAAAGCATGGATTTCATAAAAAAGAAACTGAATAACAAATCTCTTTCTCAGTCAGAGATTGAAGAAATAATAAAAGATGTTGTTGACAACTCTCTTTCAGAAGCAGAAATTGCGCTTTTTGTCTCTGCTATGTATGAAAATGGGATGACAATGAATGAGACGATTTCTCTTATAACTTCTATTTTGCATTCAGGAGAGACATTGAAATTGAAATTAAAAAATAAATTAATAGTAGATAAGCATTCTATTGGAGGAATTCCAGGCAATAGGACAACTCCGATTATTGTCTCTATTTGTGCTGCTGCTGGCTTGGTAATGCCAAAATCTTCTTCAAGAGCAATTACAACTCCTGCAGGAACAGCAGATGTTGTTGAAACAGTTGCAAATGTAGAATTCTCTATGAAAGAAGTGGAGAAAATTGTTAAGAAAGTAGGAGCGTGTTTAATTTGGGGGGGCTCCCTTAAAATAGTTCCTGCTGACGAGAAAATTATTCAAATTGAGAAACAACTCAACATTGATCCAGAAGCACAATTATTGGCTTCTATAATGTCAAAAAAACTTGCTTCAGGAGCAAAATACATTCTCATTGATATTCCTTATGGAAAAAATGCAAAAGTGAAAAAAGAAAAAGCTCTGCATTTAAAGAGAAAATTTGAATTTCTTGGAAAGCATTTCAATAAAATTATGAAAGTTGTGCTTACAAATGGTGACGAGCCAATAGGCAATGGAATAGGCCCTTGCCTTGAGATGAAAGATATAATAAAAGTGCTGAGTAGAGATGAATCTCGGCCTAGAGATTTAGAGAAAAAATCTATCTTTTTGGCAGGACAGATTTTTGAGATGACAAAACAGGCGAAAAAAGGAGAAGGAATAAAACTGGCAACGAGCCTTTTAGAATCTGGAAAAGCCTTTGCAAAATTCAAACAGATTATAAAAGCACAAAAAGGAAATTTAAAGAGGCTTAAATATGGGAAATTCAAGAAAGATATTTTTATGAAAAAGAACGCAAAAATAAAAGATATAAACAATAAAAAGATAACTCTCCTTGCGAGAATAGCAGGATGCCCTATGGACAAGTGTGCTGGACTGTATTTGTATAAACATGTTGGAGATAAACTTGGAAAAGGCGAAAAACTGCTGACAATTTATGCAGAATCAAAGCCAAGATTAAGAGAAGCAACAGAATTCTTTAAAACTCAAAAGCCAATAAAAATATAGAGCAAACAACAACTAAACTTTTAAAGTTGGATTATATAATTAATTCATGGAAGTAACTTACAAGAGAAGAATAATTGATTATTTTAAGAAAAATGTAAAAAAGGGATATCCTATTCAAACCCTGAAATTTGCTCTTATCAATCAGGGATATTTGCGCCCTATGGTTGAGGAGGCAATGGAACAGGCAATGAAAGAAATGGCGAGAGAAGCGCCTGTTCTTAAAGAAACTCCAAAGATAGAACACGAGGTTGTCGTTGACGATACTCCTGTTCCTGTGAAGAAATCGTGGTTGCGAAGATTATTTGGGTTGTAAAAGTCAATCTTCCATTAAAACATAATAAGTTACATTCTTATATTCATACAATCCAGTTATACTATTTATTGAACCCAATAAGAAATTTTGCATTTCAAATTTTTTGATAGTTCCTTTAATAGTATAGGTTTCTCCAACCTCAAATCTTATATCTGGATTATTAAGAGGGCAGAAAGGAAGTTCATAACCCTTATCACTATCTACAAGAGTTGTCCCTCTTCCACAACCATAATCTCTCGCAATATAATTTTCATACTTTCCAGTTGCACTAACATTTTTACCGACATAATTTTCTGGATTTTTATTAAAATCTTCAAGATTTATACTTCCAGATGCCGAAGATATAACTTTCGAAGTTATTTTATCTACAAGTTTAATTCCCTGTCCGGTGGTAGTAGAATTAAACCATAAAGAATAGATTAGTAAAAAGATAATCGCTGAAATTATAGAATAAAGTATAAATTTTCCAATACTTCCTTTTTTCGAATATCCAAATATAGTCTCCATTAAAAAAATCAAAGAATTATCCCCCTTTAAACTTTTCCCCTGAAACGCCCCCGCCAGGAATCGAACCTGGAAGCCCATAGGGCCCGGTTCTCAAGACCGGTGCAATACCATTATGCGACGGAGGCAATAAAATATACACTAAAATTCAGATTTTAAAGGTTACTATCCTATTTCTAAATAATTTATAATAATACTTTTAAGGATTAAAGATCTACTAATTGAAATTCAAAATGCAAAATGAAATAGCACTTGTATATATGGTTGCAGGAATATCCAGCAGGTTTTTAGGAAAAATAAAGCAATTTGCAGAAGTTGGAAAAAATGGAGAAACTCTTATTGAATATTCCTTAAAACAGGCTCTTCCTGCTGGTTTTTCTAAAATAATTTTTATAGTAGGAAACAAAACAGAAAAGCCATTTAAAGAAAAATTTGGAGATTTCTACAAAGGAATTCCTATTTATTATGCATTGCAATTTTATGACGAAACAGCAAGAGAACGCCCATGGGGGACAACAGACGCTTTATGCTCGGCAAAATCTTTCTTGGATTGCCCGTTTGTTGTCTGCAATGGAGATGATTTATACGGAGAAAACTCTTTCAGAATTCTTTCAGAACATTTAAAAAAAAATAATAGTTGTGCAGCAATTGGATTTCCTATTAAGTTTGTTTTGCCGGAACAAGGAAAAGTAAACAGGGGAATATTCCAGCATAGCAATGGTTTTATAACTGATTTGAAAGAAATAATTGGAATTGGAAAATTTGACATAGAATCTGGGGCCTTTGACAGAAATTCCCTTTGCAGCATGAATATTTTTGCATTACATCCAGAGGTTTTAAATGAACTTTCTATAATGTTAGAACAATTCAAGGAAAAAAATAAAGACAACAAAAGAATAGAAGCCCTTCTTCCAGAAGACGTCTCCCATTTAATAAAGCAAAAAAAGATTTCTATGAAAGTTTATTCAACTCCTGATTTATGGCTGGGGGTTACTAATCCTGGAGACGAGGAAATTCTCAAAAAGAAACTTGCAGAAATAGAATCTTAATCTACCCACTTAACGTCTTTGTATTCATACTTGGTTGCTATGAGAATAACATCAACGAGCCACCAAACTCCCAAGCCTCCAAGAGTTATCAGTTTTAGAATTCCTGTTCCTACTTTTCCCATGAGGTATCTGTCAACTCCTAAACTTCCGAATACAACAGACATTACCAAACATAAAACCCAATTGACTTTTCTCACCTGATTCTTTTTTCTTTTCATCTTTTCCATTCAACATAACTAATATTTTTAGTAACGAACATGATTATATCAATAAGCCACCATATACCTAATCCACCGAGTGTGATTAGTTTTAATATTCCAAGCCCAATATGATTTACATAAAATCTGTCAATACCTAACCAGCCCAAAAAAATAGAAAGTAATAATGCAATAAGATAATTCCTCTTACGTATTGGTTTTTTGGTTGTCTGGATTACAACAATTTTTTCTTTGCTTCTTTTTTGTCTTTTATCTCTCTTTTTAGCCATAATATTATATAACTTTTTCTCTTTTAAATCTTTTTCCAGCTAGAAAAAATTGGTTTGAGGCTCTTCAGATGTAATGCAAAAATTCAAATTAAATTTATCCGAACAAAGCACTCAAACCTTCTGCTGCAGCTTCTTTCTTCTCTTCTATGTGAGCTGCTTTCTTTTCTTGCTCTTTTGTTGCTGTTCCTCCACTTGGAGCAGCTGCAACCAAACTTGCATTTTCCAATTCCTTGTCAATGTCAACGCCTTTCAGGCTTGCAATGAGAGACTTGATTTGTGCCTCATCAACGCTGCTTCCTGCAGCTTCTAACACTTTTTTCAAGTGTGTTTCGTTGATTTCTTTTCCAAGCTTGTGCAACAAAAGTGCTGCGTATATTGTTTCCATGTTTAATTTCCTCCCTCTGAATTTACTTCAGGAGTTTGAGCATTAGTTAATTTTTCAATTGCCTTTTCATGCCTTCCTGCTTTTTGTATAATAAATCTGATTGTGTCTTTGCAGGCATATCCAATAGCAACAGCAAAAGGAAGAGCTTTTCCAAAAGCCATTTTCAATTCTTCAAGAGTTTTTTCTCTGTCTATCTTTATATCTAAATATAATTTCTTTTCTTGGCTGTCATATCCTGCTAAAGGAACTAAACTAATTGAGAAAGGCTTTATGTCTAGCTTATTCATGATGTCTGCTGCTCCAGAAGAAATCTTCTGCCCCTTCTTCACGAGAACCTTTGCTTCTTTGATTGTAATTTTTCCTTTGTCTATCTGAATCTGAATTCCTAATGCTCCTAACTCGCTAATAGCAGGTCCTGGTACTAGTTCTGTAGGCCCTGCAGGAATTTCAATGTCTTCAGGAGCTTCTTGTCCTGCTTTTGCTTTTGCAGGAGTCTTGTTTCTCACTAATTCTGCAGCCAACTCAAAACAATCCATATCTGAAAATAAGATAGCAACATTTTCTTTTATTTTTTCTTCAATTTTCTTTAATTTCCCATCTTCAGAACTTTCCAATGCTCTCATTATCAAATTTTTCTTAGGGACTTTTACAATTGCCTTTCCTCTCAGTTTTTTTGAAATCTCTTGGAATTGCGAAGCAGGAATATTTTTTATAGATGCAATTAAGATTGTTCTTTTTTCCTTGATTAAATTAGCCAATTCTTTTACTGTTTCCTTTTTTACAGGAGACACGTGTGTTTTGGTTTCTTTTTTCTTCGCCATTTTCTTATCTTATAGGTATTTTCTGAGGTTTAGTCATTGTGAATTTCAATTCAATATTTTTGATGTTTTCCTTGTCTTTTGTCAAAACTTTCAATAATCCATTGTAAACAGTAAGAATGTTTTCTATCAACTCTTCATTTTTCATGCTTTCTTTTCCAATTGGAATTTTTATGCTTGCTTCTTTTGTTCTTATTTTAACACTTGCGTTTATTCTGTCTTTCAATTCATTTATTGCTCTGTCATCGACATTCATCAAAATTCCTAACTGAGGAGAAGGCATCTTGCCACTCGGTCCAAGCGTCCTACCAAAAGTAGTAGCAACCAATGGCATTAAACTCGCCTGTGCTATAAAAAAGTCATACTTTCTTGCTAATTTCTTCACTTCTTTTTTGTCAGAGTATTTCCTGAATTCAGATTTTGTTATTGTATCTACATTGCTGTTTTTTATTTCTAAAAATGCGCATATCTTTTTTTCTTTTACCTTATGAGGAACAGAAATGAACATGTTAACTGCATTTTTCTTGACATCAAATTTTTGCAGATTTATAATTAAGTCTAATGTCTGACTGAATTTTCTTTCTTTTTCCTTTCTAAGCTCATTCAAAACTGTTTCTAATTGTTCTTTTAATTCCATTTTATTATCTCCAACTTAATACACTAACGCCATAGAATTTATGCGCTAATGAAGTTGTTCAAGCGATAAATTGTTTAGAAAAACTGGATTTATAAATTTAACTTATCACAATAATTCTTATAAATCGTTTTCTTTTTTTCTATTCATGGAATTAATTGCATTGCTTTCATCTGGAAAAGGAACATGGGCGCAGGTTTCTGGATTAATGAAATATGGAGAATGGGACAAGATTATTCTTTTAGGAGACGATTTTGCAAAACAATTTCAAGTTCAGGAGAAAAAAGATAAGACAGAATTTATTCGTGTTGATTTGAACAAAAAGTTGAAAGATTTGAAAGAAGAATTTCAGCAGAAATTAAAAGGAAAAACCTCAGGGACAGAGGTTGCTCTCAGCATAGCAAGTGGCGATGGAAAAGAGCATATGGCCCTTATTTCCGCATTGATTAATTTGCCAGTAGGAATAAGATTTGCTGCATTAACAAGAGAGGGTGTAATTGACCTCTAAACACCCTAACATATTTACTAAAATAAATACGTAGAGAAGGAGTTATTGATTTATAAATGTCAGATAGATTTGAATATTTTTGCCAAGATTCAGAATGTATATATTATAATTATCTTTGGAGACTCGAAATTAAACCACAAGAAATGCTTTCTGGTGCAGAAAAAACTCTATTAGAGGCAGCAAAATTACAATGTAAAAAAAAGTGTGGCAAAACTGCTTATGAACTTTATCACTGGTTAAAACAAAAAGGATTAGTTAAACTCACTTCAAATTTAGATTAAATCTCTTCTTTTTTAATTTTCATATCTCTTTTGTCTTTTCCAAGAAGCACAACTCTTGATTCTTTCTTTTCATCAAGGATTTTGTATCTAGGAAGAAATTCAAGAATTTTTTTTGAAAAGCTAACAATATCTTTGTGATAAGGCATCTTGTTATAAGCAATTCTTTGATTTGCAAATCCAACACACATGAATGCCTTGATCTCAACAAATATTGGATTTGCTTTATTAATTAATTCAGAATATTTTTTTGCGTGTTCTTCGTTCATGTTCAAATCCAAAATCAAATTCATTCTGAAAACAGTCCTTGTCTTGCCTTTCAATTTTGACATGATCTCCAAGCTTTTATTCAACCTTTCCCACGCATCTTTCTTAGAACTCCTGTGAATTTTATTGTAGATTTCTTTATTCGGAGCATTTACAGAGATATACAATTGTGTAGGCAACTGTTTTGCTTTTTCAAGTTCTTGTATTTTTTCAGGATATAAGCCATTAGTAACAATAAAACTCGTCTTTCCTCTCTTTCTTAATTCTTCAACAATATCTCCAATATGCTCATAAACAAAAGGCTCTCCTGAAAGAGAAATCGCAAACTGCATTGGCTCTTGGCTCTCTTTGAACTTTTTCATGTTTGCTTTGCTCAATTGTTTTTTCTTTGAATTTTTGTCAATTTTAAAACCGCTCAGCAATTCTCTCTGAGCTTTTATGCATCCATCGATTATTTGCTTTGGAGAATCCACTTTTCCTTTAAGTTCATTGTCAATTGTCAGTTCAATTGCTCTCCAGCAATGCAAACACCTGTTAGGGCACCACATCACAGCAGGAGACATCTGGCAACATAAGTGAGATTTTATTCCATAAAATTGTTCTTTGTAGCAAACCCCTTCATCTCTCAGGGATTTTTTTGTCCATCTGCAAATCTGAACAGCAGAATGTTTTCCTACAATTTTATAATGTTGCCTTTCCAAAACTTTCCTAACATTTTCAGGAATCATGAAAACAAGAATAAGAAATGGGTTTTAAAGTTTACTTAAAAAAGGCTTATTGCCCAAAAAGCCATTATTACCGCTAACAAAAGCAGGAATAAGTAAGTCACAACAGCAAATATTTTCTTTGCTAATTTCTCGCTTTTTGTTATTGCAAGCATAGCCAAAAAGAAAAATCTTCCACCATCAAAAATCCCAACAGGAAGCATGTTCACTAATGCAACGCTGAAACAGATTAGAACAAGCCACCATAATAAATCATAGATAAATTCAGCAGCGCCGAAGTTTGATTTGTAATAAATGCTCGTGTCTCTGAAAGAAGAAAATACTTTCATTACATTCCCAAAAATTCCAGAGCTCTGCCTGTCAATAAAGCCAATTCCCAGATAAGGAAGACTTTCTTCTAACGGGTTTTTTCCAAGAGTGATTTTATAATCTTTATTAGCATCATCAGACAAGGCTGTAACAACTATTTGTTCTCCAGGAGAATGTTTCAGCAATTCTCTCGCCAAATCTTTTTTGCTTGTTATGTCTACTCCATCTATTTTTAATATTGTGTTGCTTAGATTGGCTTTTATTGCAGGAGCATTGTCATACAATAAGATATACCCATTAGCCCCTTTCTGTTGGCTCAAGAAACTTTCTGTTGCAAGATATTTTGTGTGATTTGCTTCTATTTCATTGAAATATTTTCCTGAATTGTTGACTAAATCCGAAATTTGCTGAAAGGTTATATTATGAACAGAGATGTTATTTACTGAATTAACCATGGAAGTATTAATAGCAGAATAAGTATAAGTGTCAAATACAACTCCTGAAGGAGTAAAACCGAGAGAAAAAAACAAAACCAATATACCAAAGAAAAATGCAGCTACCAAAAAGTTTGCAAATGTACCAGAACTAAGAACAGCCATTTGAGAAGAAATTTTTTTCTTTGCCATTCTTTTTTCATCAAGTTCAACAAATGCTGCCAAAAACACAGGAAGAAAGAACGGAAAAAATCCAAAACCAGTGCTTTTTATCTTAACCTTCTTATTCACAGCAAAAATTCCATGGCTAAATTCATGGGTTATTGCGACTATAGCAATTATAACAATCCAGTATATAAAATAAAAAGGCGGAAGAAAATTCAGATTGAAAATCTGGGGAAGATAAGGAAGAAGAGGAGTTATTGGCGGAATTTTAATCAGCTTTATCAGTGGGGCATTAAAAACATAAAGCCACACCATTTTTCCGAAAAGATATAACATTACCGCCATCAAGAGAAATCCTAAAACAATTGAAATCCATCCGAGAACATTAAACGTTTTCTTGTATTTGTTTCCAATTTTATTTACTATCCTAATTCCAAAATTGGTTTTATATAAAAACAGGAGTCCTTCTCTTTTCAGATTCCTTTTGTGAATGTATAAAAAAATCGAAACGAATATTACAAATACTGCTAACAATATTATGTCGTATGTTGTAAAATTCATCTCTATGCAAAATCCTCTTTTTGTATTTGTGCTGAAACTTCTATTTCAGTCATTTTTTAATTATATTTACTTTTTTCTAAGGGGTCTGAATGCACTTCTCTTGCATTTCCTGCATTTAACTTTTCCCTTTAGTATTTTTTGTGGGTCTGCCCGTATTTTTGTATGACAACTCTTACAGACAAAAACATTCTTGAATAATCGATTTTGTGCTTCGGGTATTTTTGCCATTATGCAAAACTCCTGTTTTGTATCTGTGCTGAAACTTTAGTTTCTGTCATTTTATTGTTATAATTATATTATAATCAGATTTTACGTTTAATTATCTTTTCCCCCTCAATATCCCAGTATTCAACATTAGAATTCTCTTCCAGTTCTGCCTTGACTTCATCAGGACATGCAACTTCGAGAGTTTCAAAAGTTTCCAAATCCATTATGCTGACTTTGTCTCCTATTGACAATACCTGCCCTTTTCTTTTGTCAACATTAGGGACTTCCACTCTTTCATGTCCAGGAACAACAAAAACCTTCTTCACTCCAGATATAATTCCAACAGCTTCCACTCTTGCCTTGCTGTGTCCGTGTTTTCCTGTCTTGCTTATATCTATTTTCTTAACAGTGCAAGGCTCTCCCTCGACATTTACATTTGTCCCCACTTTTAATTCTGTGGCATTGATTATTTTCAAAACCATACCTAAACCAAAAAAAATAGATTTATAAACATTTTTACTCAAGAGATAAAAATGTTACAGAAAAAAGATTTTATTGAAATAGAATTCGCAGGAAGAGTCAAAGACGGGGAAATTTTTGATTCAAATATCTTAGAGAATGTGAAAAAACTGCACGAAGGGCACAGCCATGAGATAGAAGCAAAGCCGATAATTTTTTGCTTGGGAGAAGGAATGTTCCTGAAAGGAATTGATGATTTTTTAATAGGAAAAGAAGTAGGAAATTACAAAATTGAATTGCCTCCTGAAAAAGCCTTTGGAGTTAGATTATCTCAATTAGTGCAAATGGTTCCAATAAAATTATTCCAATCTCAAAAATTAAACCCTCAACCAGGAATGACTTTTAATTTTGATGGAAGAATGGCTAAAGTTCTTACTGCTTCTGGCGGGAGAGTCATAGTTGATTTTAACAATCCTTTAGCAGGTAAAACTGTTGTTTATGACATTCATATTCTTAGAAAAGTAGAAGATTTGAATGAAAAGATAAAATCTGTCATTGATTTTCTTTTCAGGAGAGATTTCAAATTCTCTGTCCAAGACAAGAAAATCGTAATAGAAGTCGAAAAACAGATGTTCAAGTTTGTTGAGATGTTCAAGGAAAAATTCAGAGATATTTTAGATATGGAATTGGAAATTAAGGAAATAGAGGAAAAGCCTAAAACACCACAATAATTCTTATAAATCTACCTTAATTCTTTAATTTATGCAATTAAATAAAGGGAAGTTGACTGTCAAGAAATAGGTGTCTTACATATGGCTGAGATTTACAAAAAAGGAAGTGCAGTTTTGTCCAGTGTTTCTGAAGAAGTTAAGGAAATTGACAGGGAATTAGAAGAATTAATCAAAAAGCAGTCTGCGAAGATAAAAGTCATTGGTGTAGGAGGAGCAGGAGGAAATTCTCTAAGTAGAATGAAAGAAATAGGAATTAAAGGAGGAGAGCTAATTGCAGTAAATACAGATGCACAGGATTTATTGTATGCTAATAGTGATCAGAAGATACTTATAGGAAGAGAACTCACGCAAGGATTAGGGGCAGGTAGTAATCCAAAAGTAGGAGAACAAGCAGCAAGGGAATCAGAGTCAGAAATAAAGAAAAAAATTGCCAATTCAGATATGGTATTCATAACCTGTGGGTTTGGGGGTGGAACAGGAACAGGTGCAGCTCCGTTTATTGCCTCTCTCGCAAAAAAGCAGGGTTCATTAACTATCGGTGTTGTTACCTTGCCTTTCACAATAGAAGGAAAAAAGAGAATAGAAAATGCGATGGATGGATTAGATAGGATGCAGTCTGTTGTTGACACCTTGATTGTTATTCCGAATGACAAGCTTCTTGAGCTCGCTCCTGAATTGCCTTTACATACTGCTTTTAAGATTGCAGATGAAATTCTCACAAATGCTGTGAAAGGAATTACAGAACTAGTGACTACAACTGGTTTGGTCAATCTGGATTTTGCAGATATCAAGACAGTCATGATTGACGGGGGAGTTTCACTGATAGGCATGGGAGAATCAGACTCAGGACAGCGTTCTATTGAGGCAGTGGAAAAAGCAATACAAAATCCTTTACTTGATGTTGATATTTCTGATGCAACAGGAGCATTAGTGAATATTATTGGGGGGCCAGACATGAGCCTTGAAGAATGCAAAAACATAATAGAAGCAGTCGGAAAAAAATTGAGCAAGGATGCAAAATTAATATGGGGTGCGCAGATTTCAGATGACATGGAAAAATCAATTCGCGTTTTATTAATTATCACAGGAGTAAAGAGTTCTCAGATTATCGGACATGGAGAATCTATTGAAAGCGTAAAACATAGGGAAATTGAGGAAGAATTAGGAATTGAGTTCTTTGAATAAATCTTAAAAACCCTTATTCTCTACTTATTACATGGCAATATTAACCTCATTTAACTCTTTCCTTTTGAAGTGTAAGAGAGTGTGGATGGTTTTGAAAAAACCTACAAAAAATGAGTTTCTAAAAGTTGCGAAAGTTTCTGCAGTTGGAATTTTGATAATCGGGATTATTGGTTTTATAATCTCAATAATTATGGGAATTTTTAGGTAAAAATAATTTAAAAACTTGTTTTTCTTTGTTTATTGATGAAGAATCTGAAAAAGACTTTGATTGTTACTTCTATTGTTTGTTTTGTCGTAATCTTATCTTCAGTAATTATTCAACTAACAGGGCAGAATAAAATAACTTTTGCATGCAGTTATCTCGACCCAATAACAATAGACATTTTGGCTCTTTCTGCTGCATTATTTTTAATAATTGAAGGCTTTGTAAGAATATTCGAGTATCCTAAAGCAACTCTCTTAAATCAAATTACAAGAATAATAAGAATTAGCTTTGGTTTTGCAATTCTTACCTTGCATGTGATACAAATTCTGCATAAATGATTAAACAATAATTTTATAAACCCATATTTCAACTAAATTATATCTTTCTAAGATATTATGTCTTAGACAGAGCTAAATGAAATAAATAGATAAGATGATTTTCATAATAAAAGTAACAACAAACAAAGAAGAAAGAGTCTTAGACATGATTGCAGACAGGGCTCAGAAAAAAAATCTGAATGTTTTTTCTGTTCTAAGGCCACACGGTTTGAGGGGATATGTTCTTTTGGAAGCAGAAGACAGGGAATCTGCAGAAGAGGCTGCATTTGACTTGCCTTATGTAAAGGGAATCATAGGCAAGACAATACATTATGACGAGATAAAGAACATGATAGAGCCTTCTGCAACAACTATTTCAATAAAAGAAGGAGACATTGTCGAGATGATTTCAGAGCCATTCAAGAAAGAAAAAGCGAAAGTTATAAGAATAGACAAACAAAAAGAAGAAGTTGTAGTCAGTCTGCTTGGAGCTGTTGTTCCACTGCCTGTCACAGTTAAAATAGATAATGTTAAAGTCATAAGGAGAGAAGGAGAAGAAAATGCAAATTAAATTACTTGTCGATGGTGGAGAAATGAAACCAAGTCCAGCACTTAGCCAGAAGCTGGGTCCATTAGGAATTCCCTTAAATCAGGTGATACAAAAAATTAATCAGGCGACAACTGACTTCAACGGCTTGAAAGTTCCTGTAGAGCTGAATGTTGATGTAGCAACAAGAGAGTTTGATGTTAAGGTTTTTTCCCCTCCTGTTTCAGAATTGTTAAAGAAAGAATTAGGAATTGAGAAGGGTTCAGGAACACAAAAAAAAATAAAAGTTGGAAATGCTTCAATAGAACAAATAATCTCTCTTGCAAAAACCAAATCACAAAATTTGCTTTCTAAAGACTTCAAATCTGCAGTCAAGACAATTGTAGGAACATGTGTTAGTCTTGGAATTTTAATTGAAAACAAGCCTGCCTCAGAAGTGGAGAAAGAAATTGATGAAGGAAAGTATGACGAAGAAATAAATGCTATGAAAACAGAAACTCCTGCTGACAAGAAAAAGGAATTAGAGGAATATTTTGCTAAGATAAAGAAAGAACAGGATAAGATATTGCAACAGGAACAAGCTGCTAAGGAAGCTGCAGAAGCAAAAGCAGCAGAAACTCCTGCAACAGCAGCAACTGTTAAACCAGCAGAAAAAACAGCTGCAAAGAAGTAATAAAATAGTTTATAAATCATCACTGCCCCTTTTTATTATGGGGCTGTGGGGTAGTCTGGTAGCCTTCGAGGTTTGGGACCTCGCGACCCCGGTTCAAATCCGGGCAGCCCCATTGACATTTCTGCGAAATGTCAATTGAGACAACAACGATTGTCGACATTGAGGAAAAAATAGTATGCCAAACAAATCAAAAAAAACAAAATCAGCAGGAAGATTCGGAGCGAGATACGGAAGAAAAGTAAGAGTTAAATTAGTAAATGTGGAACAAAAACAAAGAAAAAAACAAAAATGCCCTTATTGCAAAAAATCAGGAGTCAAAAGGCTTTCAAAGGGTATATGGCAATGCAAAAAATGCGGAAAAAAATTTGCATCAGACACATACTATTTAAATGAATAAATAAAAAACATGGTTGCATACAAATGTTTCAAGTGCGAGAAGAAAGTTGTTTCCACAAATTTGGAAAAGCGGTTTGTCTGTCCTTATTGTGGGGGCAAGATTTTCTATAAACCAAGAACAAAAACAAAAAAAATCAAAGCAGAGTAATTCTGCAAATATCTATGGTAGACGAAAATAAACTTCAGGAATTGCAGATTCTTGAACAAAGACTGCAGAATTCTATTCTTCAGAAACAGGCGTTCCAGATGGAATTAGCAGAAACCAGTTCTGCATTGAAAGAAGTGGAAAAATCAGGAGAAGAAATCTTCAAAATAATCGGACAACTGATGATAAAATCAGAAAAAGGAAAAATTCAGGAAGAATTATTATCAAAACAAAAAATTTTGGAACTGAGAATAAAAACCTTCGAGAAACAGGAGAATTCTTTGACAGAGCAAGTTGATAAAATCCGCGATGAACTCACAAAATCAATGAAAAAGTAAATATTAGGAAATATATAAAAAAAGTTACGAAATCTTTATAAATATCTTCTATCTAAACTTAATATGGCATTCAATATAAAAAAGATTTTTGGCGGTTCTCCAAAAGGGGAAGGCAATGCAGAGGATTATTTGGAGATTGATTTGGACAAAGAAGAAAGAGAAGGCAAAGTTCTTGTAAAGCTTTTCGTGTTAAAAAAATATGATGACGTCAATGCTATCCTTAACGTGTTAAGAGAAGGATATACAATCGCTATAATTGACATAAAAGTTTTGAAATCAAAAGACCCTATTGAATTGAAGAGGGCCGTTTCAAAGATAAAAAAGACGACAGATGCTCTTGAAGGGAACATTGCTGGTTTTGGAGAAAACTTGCTGATTGTTACTCCTCAATTCGCACAGATTCAGAGAGAAGTTACTCCTGAGACTCCTGAAGCAAAAAGCAACAAGTTTGATTAATTCTAAAATGAGAAAATCTAGACTGGAAATTAAAGCGAAACAATCTAAACCAACTTTATTTAAAAAAATAAATGATTACACCTTTAAGTTAGTAGCATATATCATGGACGGTATACCTCTTAATAAAAATGTAAGTGCAGATAATAAAGTAGTTTATGGAAAATTTTAATTAACAAACTCCCTTAACAATTCTAAAACTTTAAAAACAGAGGTTTTTCTATCTTACAATGAAAACTATATTCATTCCAGCAAAACTCAATTCAGAAGTGAATGCAAGAAAAATAGAATCTCTGAAACTTCCAGAAAGCACAGCGATTGCTTATTCAATACAATATAAAGATATAGCAAAGCAGATTTATGATATATTATCAAAGAAATACAAAATAACAGAAATTGCTCAGGTTTTAGGATGCAGCAAACAAAAATTCTCCAAAAATACAAAAGCAATACTTCTAATAAGTTCAGGAGAATTTCATGCTGTCTCTCTCGCTTTTGAAACAAAACTTCCTATTTATATATTAGAAGCAGATAAATTGAGAAAAATTTCAGATGAAGATATATATGCTTTTGAAAAGCAAAAAATTGCCTCTTATATGAAATTCCTGAATTCTGAAAAAGTTGGGATTTTAGTTTCAACAAAACCAGGACAGGAAAATTTGAAAAAAGCCATTGCCATAGAGAACAAACTGAAAGGAAAAAGGGCTTATTTATTTCTCAGCAATGAGGTAGACACAAGGCAGTTTGAAAATTTTGATATAGAAGCATGGATTAATACCTCTTGTCCAAGAATGGATTTTGAAGGATTTGTATTTAATATGGGAGATTTAAACTCTCGCCAATCCAAAGACGCTTTTTAATGCGACTATTATTGTTGCAGGCACAAGCAATGCAAGCAAGGATGCAAATATCGAAGACACAGTATCTCCTATACCTATTCCTATTAAAGAACTGCTCACGCTTTCCATTCCAAACCTGCTCACAATAACAATAACTGCTCCTATTATTAAAAATGTCTGCGAATCTTTTCCTGTTACATTTATTGATGAGCCGACAATTATTCCTAACACTACTAATATCAAATAAATGAAACTGCTGTATTTTCTCAATGTTGGAAAAGGTATCAATAAAGTGGATAATCCAATAGCTACTGCAAGCACAACCCCAATAAAAAAAGCCCATGCACTGACAGAATTCTCTTTAGACCTCATCACCATAATTTTCAGATGACTAAGAAATATATAAACCTTTTTACCGAGAATATTTTGCAGAAATATAACTTAGAATAATCTATATTTTGCACTACAAGAAACCTTATAAATCATATTAACTGCAAAATGATTACATGATGAAAAACAAATCATTGACATTTTCAGTTTTGGGTGTATTAACCTTGCTTACTCTCTTGAGTTTTGCGAGTGCGACAATTACTTTAACCAATGCTCCAACTTTGTCAAGAGATGGAAATTCATTTACTATAACTGTTACAAGCACAGTTAATGATACTCTCTCTTTCTCATCAACCCCTGTAACAACTGCAAATGGAAAAATTATCACTTTCACACCATTAACTTTAGTTCCAGTTACTGCAAACGTTTCTCAACCAATTACTATTAATTATACTGTTCAAAATGATTCTCAATTTACTTTTGGAACAAATTATTCAACAACATTAACAGCAACAGGACTTTCTAGTGCAACATCTACGTTATCTTTCGAGAATCTTCCATCAGAATATCCTAATCTTGGAGGTAATTTAGTAATAAGCATAGATAGCTTATCTAACGATGGATTTGGAGATGATACTTCTTGGTTTGCACTTGATAGTGTAACTGCAAAGATAAATGTAGAGAATAATGGGCCTGACAAAATCAAAAGCATAAGCGTTTCTTATGGGCTTTATGATACACAGCATAACAAATGGATTTTCAAGGACAAAGCGAGTTCTTTCAGTTTAAATGACGGAGATGATAGAACTCTTACAGTTGATTTCAAATTAACACAGCTTTCTAAATTTGACACAGACAACACAGGAAATTACAGATTTTATGCATGGGCAACAGGAGAAGATGAAGAGTTTGACAGCCAGAAAACCTCTGTAACAGCATCTGAAAGCATAGAAATGCAGTTTGAGAATGATTTTGTGACTTTGGATAATATTCAAATTTTGAACTCTGAATCTACTATAAGCTGCGGGCAAGATGTTCAATTAACAGCAGATGTTGTAAACATCGGAAGCGATGACCAGCAAAACATTTATGTTCAATTAGTAAACACTCAGCTTGGAATAAATCAAAAAGTTGAAGTTGGGGATATAGATTCAATGGAAAAGGCAACATTAGATTTCACATTCACTGTTCCAGAAGATGTAACAGAAGGAAATTATCAGATTCAATTGGCAGTTTACAATGACAATGATGAAGTTTACACAACTGAATTTGGAAATGATGATGCACTATTCAAGCTTCCAGTAAGCATAAGTGGAAGTTGTTCAACTATTGTTCCTGTTGCTGTTGCTGCAAACCTTGAAACAGTTGCAAAAGCAGGAGCAGAATTTAGTGTTAAAGCAACAATAACAAACACTGCTTCAACAAAGAAAACTTTCACTCTTGAATTAAGCGATTACACAGACTGGAGCACATTAGTTTCTGTAGATAAAACAAGTTTGGTTTTGGATGCAGGAAAATCAACAGATGTATTAATCAACTTAAAGGCAAATGAAGGCATATCTGGAAACAAGAACTTCAACATCGTAATAAAAGAAGGAACCAAGGTTTTCACACAGCCAGTATCTGTTTCTGTTCAGGGTGTTGGCGGTGGATTCAATATAACAGGGTTGTTTGCTGGATTAGGCGGGAATACTTACTTGTGGGTAATTGGGGCATTGAATGTCCTTTTAGTCTTGATAATAATTGTTGTAGCAGTTAGAGTCGTCAGGAAGAAGTAAACCCAAAGGGAAAGAGTTCTGATAAAATTAAGAAAATGAGAACACTAAGAAATATTTTATTTGCAGGAATGTTAAGCTTATCTCTCCTTAGTTGTCATCCTGAAGAAACTGTAGAACTAACTGGGACAGTAGTAAGTGAAAATTATCAAAAAGGAGAAGGATTTGCTAAGAGTAATCAATATTCTTTTGCAATAAATACAGAATATGGAAGAAAAGTTATAGAAATAATTGATAATTCTGATGATAGTATTATGCCACACCAAATGTATAGCAAAGAATCTGCAGATTCTCTTATAACTCTTGGAAGTAAAATAAAGATTAATGTAAATAAAAGGCAGATTGGTTCAAATTCTTTTAGATTTAATGTAGATGATTTTTTAAGAGCAGTAAAGATAGAATAATAATTATCTTCTCATAATTTTATTATATATCTTCTGTCCAAATTTTTCTTCTTTTTCTAACTTAACAATTAACATTCCTATCACATAACCGATAAGTCCTCCTGCAATAACATCGCTGAAAAAATGCAATCCGAGATAAACTCTTGAAAGAGCGATTAATGCAGCAATTCCAATCCAGACATTTTTCAGTTTTGGATATTGTTGGGAAAGAATTGGAATTGCACAGAATGCAAAGACTGTATGAGAAGAAGGGAAAGAAAAATTCCATATATTCTGGCTTGCTTCCTGCAAAGAGGGCAATAAAGACACAATTCCTAACTGAAAAGGCCTGGCTCTTTGAATTGTTACCTTCAAAATAAAACTCACAACAGCAGAAATTCCAAAAGTTACCCATAAAGGAAAAATCCATCTCCTTTTTTTATCTCTGAACAAGAACAGAGAAGTCAAAACAAGAAAAATTATTGCCTCTGAACTAATGAAAGTTACAGCCAGAAAAACATTATCAAGAAAAGCATTTCTTAAAAATGAAACATACTTTACAAGAATTTTGTCAAGATAAAGGCTTATAATAACAGCAAATACTATTACAATCGCAAGAATAATTCCCTTATCTCTCCTCTTCATCTTTCTACAAATGAGAAATTATTTAAATATATTTCCACTTGACGTTTTATGAAAAAAGAGGTTAAATTTATCTTTGATATTGTTGTAAGATACCTTATTCTGATTTTAATAGGGGTTATTGGTATGGAAATTTTTTATTTTCTGTTTTTGCCCTTGACAATCTACCCTGTTTATCTTCTTCTAAAACCATTTTTTGATTCTTCATTGATAAATAACACAATAATGGTTAACAATTCTCCTATAGACATAATAGGAGCATGCATTGCAGGTTCTGCTTATTATTTGCTTTTAATATTGAATCTGTCAACACATGGAATAAAATTAAAGAAAAGGATTTTTATGCTACTTTTTTCTTTTGCATCTTTATTAATAATAAACATTCTGCGAATTTTCTTGTTATCAATAGTATTTGTTTCTGGCTTTTCTTTTTTTGACTTCACTCATAAATTATTTTGGTATGCAGGAAGCACTGTTTTTGTCGTCGGAATCTGGTTTTTGAGCGTTAAAATTTTTAAGGTGAGAGAAATTCCTATCTATTCAGATGTTCTTTTCTTGCTGAAATCAGGAAAACAGAGTAAGAAATCCAAGAGTTCCAAGAAGCACTAGCACTCCTGCAATCACAACTCCAAGAGATATTGCTAATATGCTTTTCTTTCTGTCTAAATCCAAAAGCCAGGAAATTAAAACCCCGCTCCATGCTCCTGTTGCAGGAAGGGGGATTGCAACAAAAAGGCTCAAAGCCAAAAATCCAATAGCAGAATACTTTTTTTCAAATTTATCCACCTTTCCCTGAAACTTTTCTACATATCTGTCAAAAAACCTTTTGTAACCTTTTAATTTTAAAAATAAAGGATGAAATTTCTCAAGAAAAAAGAAAGCAAGAAATATAGCAAGAATGTTCGCCATCACAATCAAAGAAAAAATCAAGACAATAGGAATATTATGTTGGTTTGCATAAATAATTGCTTTAGGTAATCCTATTCTTAATTCAGTTACTGGAAGCATAGAAAGAATAATCGCCCAAATAATCCCCAAATCCATTTTAGTTTACTTCTTGATACTTGATAAAGCCTTCTAACATCAACCTTTCAAATGCAGGAAGAATCTCGCAGTTAGTTACATTCATATCATAAGTGTTGCCATTGATTTCCCTTATTTCAGTCTTATTTCCTAAGTTTATTGTTACAAACATGTATTGGCTTTCAGGCTGATAATCCTCCTTGTCCAAAGTTTGATTTTTTGCCAAGACATTGAAGCCTAAAAGTGTGTAAAGATTTCTGGTGTTTTCAAGGGAAATAGTCCAGTCTCCTCCACAGAATAAGTCTTTTGTCGTAACATCAAGAACAAGATTTTTTCTGAAAGTGATGTTTCCAACCAAAGGAACTTCCTTATCCAATGTTCTCGGATCTGTTCTGATATAAAAATCATAATTCTTATTGCTGCCATTATAAATAACAGGGATAGAAGTTTTGTAGAGAATCAATTTCCCCTCTTTCACTATCTGAAAATTGATTCCATCAACCTCAAATCTCCCCATAGATGTAACAATCAGGTAAACAACAAAAAACATCAATGCAAATCCAATCATGGCAATAACAATATTTTTGAAAATCTTATTCTCCTTTTTAATCTGCTGTTCAGAAAGAACTTCTTCTTTTTTTTCTACTGAACTGGCTTCAATTACTTTTGTTTCCCCGTTTTTTTCAATCTCAAAAATTTCAGAAACTTTTTCTTTTTTAATCGAACTCTTTTTCTTCCCCGTTTTTTTCTCTTTTTCCATTTTTATAGAATTTTATCGACGTTTATAAATTTTATTGTGTTATTCCTGCTATATTAAATAAAAATTCGTCGCTGAGCTGCGTTAAATTTCCCATGTTTCCCTCAACGAAAACACAACTCTTATTTTGCATTATTCTGTTATTCACACTTTCTTTTATTATTATAAAGTTATTTTCACAGGTTTTTATTGGTGCATTGTTTTCACACTTTTCTCCATTCAGGCAGGCATCCTGCACTCTTTCAACTATTTGATTTTGGTAGAACAAATTTCTGTAAATCTCTGTTGCTGCCTCGCTGCTTTCAGAGTAAATGTACAAAGGTTTTCCAACATAACTTTCAAGAGAGTTTAAGATAGAATTTATTTTTGGAGTTTCTTTTGGATTGTATGCAAAGAAAAATTGATAACTATTTATATTAGTACTCCAAAATCCAGATTGTTTTGTGAATTCAAATCCATTATAGATTATTTTTTCGTTGCTCGCTGTTTGTTCTCTCGTAAAAGCATATCCAAGACTGCTCGCGAGCATAACTAATATCAAAACTCCGCCAATTATGAACTGATTTCTTCTTCGTTTTTTTCCCTCATCTTCTTTGGAAATTATTTTTCTCATGATTTAAGATAATAGAAATTATGACTTATAAATTTACTCTCATCCCCACCAACCAACCCCCGCCCAAGAACTTAATTATTAATACATATATTACGAGTTTACGAATAAGCAATTTTTAACACGCTTCCAAGTAGAGGTTAAAAAAAAAGAAAAAAAAGAAAAATAAAAAATTTGACTTTACACAGTTGTAGTTACAAGTTCAGCACTTGTTGCTGAAGTTCCCTTGTATTTCTTGCCTGTAGTTGTCTCAACGTTCTGGGTTGTCAAGTAAGTTGAAGCCCATCCAGTTTCAGCTGCCTCATAACCGGCAACGAGTAATGCAACCTTTGTGCTTGCATAAGGACTCGTGAAACTTTGGATAAGGAATTGTCCTGAGCCAACACCTGTCTTACTTGTGAAATCGCTTCCACATGCAGGTTCTCCTACCAAGTTAGCAGCAACTGAATTAATACAGCTTCCACCAACAACGATAAGGTTCTTACTGCTCACAGAACTGACTTCTGTATCCTTTACAAGGACATATCCGAGCTTTCCTCCTCCTGTCCCTCCAGAAACACCTGTTGTAGCACCAGCAGCAGCCATGTATACTAAAGCGTATACTTGGTTGTCAGGGTAACTTATTGTTGCCTTGCTTTGGTCTGAATCACCATTATCCATGGTTATTATTGTTCCAAACAAATCTATCTTCTTGGCTTTCTTGCTGTCGCTAGCAAGAGTTATACCAGAAGTTCCGCCAAGTGTATCATCAGTCCATGTTCTTTCTACATTACTGACACCACAACCATTCTCACTTGAAGCTCCGGGTGATGTTGTAACAATCAATCCTTCATAGACGTTGTTATCATCCTTCTCTTCAAATATCATAAGAGCAGGCTCTGTTATTGGAGCATTAGCAGCTGCATTAAGCAACTGAACATTAAGGATACTTGCTGTACTTATACTGAAGTTATATGTAAACCCAGTATTACTTACTAAACAACTTGCTGATCCATTATTTGCTAATCCACCCATCAGCAAAACACCAGTAACAGTAGAAGTACTACATGCGATTGAAGCTGCAGTAGCATTAAACACATTTAAGGTTACTGTCTGATATGTGTCAGCACCATTTGGAAGCAATATTGATGCAATTGGAGTATTTGAACTATCATTGCTCTTCCAATTAGTCATATTGAAACTCAACGGTTCATAGAATGCTAATTTAGCACCTTTGCTTGTTTCAATTGTAGGGAATGCAATCATACTCTCTGCCGTAGTGCTGTCAGGATAATCTAAACTTACATTGTAAAGTGAAGAATCTTGTAAAGGAGTACCTTCTAAGTAAACATTGTATCTCTTTCCTCCAATGTCTACACTACCACTGCTTATTGTAGTCGTATTACTTATCAAGGTTGCAGTTAGTTCTTCATTTGACATAACATCTACAAACTTCAAGTAATCTCCAGAAGCAGTAGTTCCTCCGCTTACTCCTCTGTAAGCACTAGACACTCTCAACAAATGTCCTTCATCTTCATTTCCAACCATCATATAGTCATCTCTGTGCATTTTTTCCATTTCTCTGACAGACATATTTCTGTGGTCATCGTCAACATAAAGAGATGCATTACTTGCACCAGCTCCATAAAGAGCATATCTCTGTGTTCTTAGATTTCCTAAGTGGTCTGTGAATGTAACCTGCATCTTGCTGTCTCCATTTGGCTCTACTTTGATTTCTTCTCTGCTTGCAGAGGTTTCTTCTATATTAAAACCAGCGAGACTTAGCTTTACAGCATCAAAAACAGGGTCAACTAAAGACTTACCAGATTGTATAGCATCTTTGTCAGAATCTTCTGCAGTGACGCTTATAGTTATCTTTGATAATCCTGCACCAGGACCTCCACCACCGAAATCAACACTAGTTCCTAAGACAGCAGTGTCTGTTTCTCCAGTTTTTACATTGCTACCTGCAGTTAAAGTTACTTTATCGCTACCAGCAACAATTGAAGCAGAATATTTCAAGTTGTTTTCATCTGCATTTGTTACTGCTATAGTAATTCCTTTAATTTTCTTGGATTCAGCCTCTCCAATTGATTTTTCCTCACTTGCTCCAGTTGCCTTGTCTGTAACCTTAACAGTTGCAGCAGTGTCTGAAGCTGAAACTAACTCAATTGTGTATGCCTTCTCTGCTACTGTAACATCTGCAGTTGGATTATCGCTGCTCAAGCTCACTTTCTCAGCGCTTTTCAGTAATATCAGATTTGTTCCGTCTGTAGCTGCGCTAACAGTGAAAGCCTGTCCGAACAGAGTAATTTCTTCTCCTTCAGAATCAGCATGGCTGAAATTAACAACCTTGCTGAATGTCACAGTCATGTTGAATGCTGGATAGTTAGTACTACTACTTAACTTGATTGCCAAGTTAGGGTCATCAGAACTTGTTGGCTGTTTTTCATAAGTAATGTTCGGATAATTTCCTACTGTAATTGTTTCGGTGTAGGTTGCATCCACATTACCTGAGAAACTGCCATCTGCTAACACGCTAGGAAGGTCTGATTTAGTCAAGATACTCTTAACTTTATTAACAGTATCTGAAATGTAAATCTTTGTTCCGTCTGAAAAGAGCGGAGTTGCCTCCCCATTTACGCTTCCAGTCGTTCCTCCTGTTCCAGTTCCTATAGCAAGAGATAAGTCAGATTGAAGGTTTCCAGCATTAACTACATCGAGCTGAGAAACTCCATCACCTGTACCGTAAACAACTGCTACATCTGCTCCAGTTCCACTAACAAATGGTGCTGGGTAATAAGTAGCAGCAGCAGCAATACCCATTGTTGCTCCGACCATCAATGCGCTAGCCGCGATTGCCGAAACTTTTCTAAAATTTAATCTCATCTTTTTTAACCTCCTTTCAACTCTATAAGTATGTTGTCAAAGACAACCTATCTCAACCCGATGATATAGGGTAAATCATCCTGCTGAGATGAACATGAACACCCTATTAGAACACCCTTGCGAGTGTTATACTTAAAATCCAATTTCCTTTAAAAAGCTTGTTGTAATATTTTTGAGATATGTATTAAAACTACCTATTTTTAGTACACTTACTTATAAATCTTATGACATCACTATATTATGATTACACTTTTAGATTGAGTTTAAAGAAGGAAAAAGAAACATTTATTAAGAATATATTACTTATTTTGAATATATAGAGAAAAATAATATATAAGTATAATATATATTATTTAGTTATATAAATAAAAATGACATATATCCTAAAAGAGTTAAAATGACCACGAGAGAAATAACTATAAAAGAGTCAAAAGGGGCATTTTTTCCCTTTAAGAAATCCCTTAAAGGTAAGGAAGAATATGATTTTTCAGACATATCTGCTCTAAGGCAACTGTTAAATAACGAGAAAGCCAGGCTTTTGAGTGTTGTAAAAACAGAAAAACCTTCTTCCTTATACGACTTAGCAAAAAAACTAAACAGAAATTTTAAGTCTGTTCATGATGATATCAAGCTTTTAGAAAGGTTCGGCTTTATCCGCATTGTTGAAGAAAAAGCCAACAACAGGACAAGGCACAAACCCCAGTTAATTTCAGATACCATAACTATCCATATTAAACTTTAATAATAAACATCAAGAGAAACAGTGTAAGTATTGCTTCTTTTTGAGAAATCTTCAAAACCCCCCTTATAATTACCTGTTTCATTCCCTTCTTTCAATATCCATCTTTCCTCGTCTTCCACCATTACCCTAAATTTATATCCCTTTATTGCGCTTTGTTCATTGACATTCCAGGATTTTTCTACAAGGTCTTTTATGGTTTTATTGAGTATCTCACAGCTGTTTTCTCCATTCAGGCAGGTTTCTTCTGTTTCGCAGCTAACTATCAAATCTTGTATAGAAAGGAATTCCAGCCTATTTTCGCACTCGCTCGTGTATTGCAAGCTGGCTTGTATGAAATTTTCTACTTCATAGCTCTCAACAGCACTTTTATCTGGGCTTCTTAGCATAAATCCGAGCAAAACCAACAAAACAACAGAAACTATGACAATTATAACTACAAACCCCACCATTTCCTCTTGTCCCGAGCGATTTCGCGGAAGTAAGGCTCGTGTCAAACAAGCGAAGTCGCGAGTATTTTTGATTTTATTTGTTTTTGTTCTCATGTCCTTTTCTCTTCTGAACTAACCATTAATATAGCAAGTTCGCATTTATCATATATCATGACTCCGTTTGTTTCTTTCCTGCATAAAGAGACAAAATTAGAAGTGGCAGGCAGAGTATTCACTTTTTTGTCGAGAATTTCAATGATATCGCAATCAGGATAATTGCTTCCATCACAAATAATGCCTCCTTCATCAGGATAAATTTTTCTTAACTCTATCTTAGCCACATCCCAGAGTTCTGGGTCTTCCTCTATTCTGTATTTTAAGGCGATTAGTTTGTCAAAGTCAACACAACTTGTTCTGCTTCCTCCAAAAGAATTCCCGCATGAAAATTCAGGGGAATTCGCCAGTTTAGAAACAAGAAGCATGGCATTTTTCTCTTCGAGGTTAGTTGCTGCTTTTCTCAAACTGTATAATCTTATAGACAGGAAAAACATTCCCACAATTATGAAAAGCAAAGTAACTGCTAAGAGCATGAAAGTCATCTGCTGTATCTTCATCTGTCCCGAACGATGTTCACGAAGCTTTAATCGCCCCTGATTCTGAGCGAACTCGTGAGTTTTATTTTTTAATCTCTTCACCATAACATACACACCCTTTGACTATTTTCTTCTTCTATGATTTCAGCCTTCATTTTCATTAATCCCAAGTCTTCAGAGCCTGCTAGATTAAATACCATTTCACCGAATTCATTTAAATCTCCTCCTAGATTTTCTCCACAACCTTTCTTGAGAAGAATAATTTCCTTGTCCACATAAATTAAAGACAACTCTCCTGTTCTCATCATCAGTCTTTTTATCTGACACTCATAAGTTTCTTTATCCGAGAAAATTGCAGCATACATCAGTGCTTTCCTATCTTCTACTCCTGAAAAGTACATGTTTTCTCCGTTTTTTTCAACAATTCCTGAATCATAATCTACATTTATATCACAATTTCCATTAAAACAGACTTTTATTCCTCCTTCAGCGCATTCTCCTATTATTAGATTGCTTTGATTTAAGCTGGTTATCTCTTCTTCCACGTCATTTGGAGCATTGACAAAGCAATAAATATCATTTGCAGAAGTCATGTATATCAAATCAGCAACCTTGAAAGGAAAAGCGAATGGCTTTGAAAAAATGTAAAATTTTCTCCCCTCTATCTCTTCCTGAGAGAAAATATACTTGCTGTTAAAAAAGACATCAACATCTGTTTTAGTCCATTTACCAAAATTTTTCTGCTCTAATTGTATTGTCTGTCTGCCAAACTCTCCAGAGCTGTCACAGGAATTGTGAATTCTTGTTTCAGCAGGAATAGTAATAGAAGTTGTCTGAGAGGATTCAAAACTAGTCTCAAGCGGATTTAACAAAATTCCAATTTCTTTTCCTGTTTCAGCACTTATAGTTTCTTTTTCTGTTCCTATCAGCCTTATGCTAATATAAATAGCGAGAAATAATATAACTGCTCCTGCAAGCAATGCAAAAAGCCAGCCAAATGAAATCTCAAGAGCCCCCCTTTTATTTTTTAGCATTTTATCTTTCAACTCTCACGAGAGTTTCCCCAAAATCTTTCACTATTTTCAGAGTTACTTTTCCCTTGACATTTTGTATGCAGTAAGGATCTTCTTCCTGCGTAATTTTTGCAATGTCCAAATTCTCAATTAAATCCCCTTTTATTATAGTACCAGAAATAAATTCCAGATTTTGAAGTTCATCATCTTTAAAACACACTGCGCTTATTTTACTTGGAAGAGGGTAACTTATAATTTGGCTTCCTTCTCTGCTCTTCCACATAGTGTCAACATCTTTCTGAAAATCTCTCAAAAAATTTTCAATCTGGACAGAATTCTGCAAATCAATGAATTTTGTTATCGCGTAAAACCCAAAAGCAAGAAAGACGATTATTAAAACAATAGAAAAAATCATGCCGAAAGATAAATTCAGCTGCCCCGAGCGATTTCGCGGAAGTAAGGCATGTGATGAACGAGCGAAATCGCGAGTTGTTTTCATAAATAAAATTGTCTAAACAAACTTATAAATCTTATCAATGAATAGGTATCTTCGCGTTAGAAATCGCTTGGTCTTACTACTATACTGCAATCGTCAGAGACAGGCTGGTTTTTGAATTCATCCTGACACTTTATGTAGAAGTTGTTGTTTGTGCTCCAGTCAGTGAAATGGTTTATGCTGTCAGAACTCGTCATTCTTATGCCGTCTTCAAAGATATACTCGCAGGAAGCAGTGTCATAGACGCATTCTGCTTTCTCATCTGTCACTATCTTCAAACTTCCTCCTTCGTTATATACTCTGACAACATTTGGAGCAGTGAAATCAGTATCAACATTGAAAGTTGTTTCTTCTGTATCGCAATTTCCGGCGAAATCGCAGCACTTTATAGTATATCTATAACTTCCCTTTGGTAACCATCTGTCCACAGTCTGCACATTTTTGTACTCTAAACTGAATGGAACATAGCTCGTGTCTGCTTTTCCGGTTTCTTTGTAATAACACTTTGCAGCCCCGTCTTTATATCCTGCAGATGTCTTTGCTTCTAATGCTACTTTGACGCTGTAAGTAGAATCCTTTATTGTTGTTCCGCTTACTGGCTTTATGCTGTCAATAACCAATTGCTTTGTCCCAACGAGTTTGTAAACATAATTTTCTCTCATTGCGAATCTGTCTGATTCTGAAGCTGCTAATGGATAGCTCTTGCAGTTGAAGTAAAAGATATTGTCAACTCCATCTTTTAGCCCAGTGAGAGTTGTCGAATATTTGTAATACATGTTTGCTCCAATGTCCTCAACACTCTTAGGCCCTGTCATGGTTTCAGGCATTTTATCGAAGTTTTCGTTGTTGTGGCTCCACCTGCAGTCAGATGGCTTGTTAACATAGACATTTATTTTCATTGAAGTTACTCCTTGCTGTATTGGAGCATTGTTCAATGGATTTGTTATCTTTATTTCTGGGGCAGTGGTGTCTTTCTCTTTGCTGACACAATATTTGAATACAAAGGTTCCAACATTGGAATTTCCATTTTTATCTTCGCATCTCACAAAGACTTCAAATTCTCCATTATTAGGAAGGTCTAATCCCCCTGATTGTGGATCGTTTGTGCCATGTATAGAGAAAAGAGAATGGTTGTAATCATACATTTGCCTATTGTCAAGAAGGTTGATAGGAACTCTCATATCCTTGTAATTATCTTTTCTTACTGTATCCACTTTGCATTGTGCTGGCTCATTGAGAGTTATTCCGTAATCTATTCTTTGGAATGCAGGAATACACTCTTCTCCTGTAGTTTGCCAATCTGCAGGCTTTATCTCTACTCCAACTTCTCCGCCTTCAGTAGCAGGCAATCTCGCATCTTCTGGAACATACACATAACCTTCTGTCAATATTTCCTTCCATAAGCTTATTATAGGTGGGTCAACGTCATTCGGATTTACCCAATCACACATTTCATTTTTTGTTCCAGCATTCAGCAATTCACATCCTTGTCCAAGGCTTTCACATCTGTATTTAGTGCATGGAAGCTCGTCATTGTTACATTCCTGACATTTTTTTCCATCTGTTACAGGTTGCCATGCAAAGCAATTGAATGTAACTGCTTCAATCTTTGTGCACATCCCAAACCAGCCAAATATACAGGCAAGTCCATAGAAGAGTGCCATTATGCCTCCAGCAATCCAACCCCATGGACCAATAGCAAATCCTGCGCCTCCAAAAGTTTGTATTAGTATATTTAATCCTATTACTGCCCCAGAACCAATTGCATAACCCTTTGCTACTGCCCAAGCTAACTGGTCAAAGAAACCAGAATCTACTCCTGGAATCAATCCAATCAACTTAATTATACACCAAAGAGCAGCTGCAATTAAAAAATTATCTATAATAGCCCCCATATTTTTACCAACAGATGCTAAAAATCTACTTCCTGTTTTGCTTAACCAACTTCCAAGACCTCCTGGTGCTGCTGCCCCTGGTGCAGGTCCACCTCCTGCGCTAGCCTTAGCAATAGTTTCAGCCAATGTCTCTACCTTAGCTGCTGCCTGTCCTGCTTTATATGCATCTATAATCTCTTGTGCAGTATACACTACTGCTCCTGGTTCAACAGCTTCAACAAACTGGAATTCTTCTCCAACCAAATAAACAAAACAGAGAGTACCAATTATTAATATGAAAATTTGAGATAATGCCAGTCCTCTTTTTTCTAATGTTTTTTCTTTTTTGTGCATTTTACTCTGTTTCAACCTCTTCTCTTGTTATAATATCTGGATATGAATATCCACTCTCTGAAATATAATTTACCTTGCTTCCGCAATCTCCTAATGAAGTACAAAGAGCATTCATAGTATCTTTCCATAAATAAGTATCTGCATTTCCGTCGTATTTGTCCAAGCAAGAACAATTCATCTCGTCTTTTAAAGCTCCAGTTGCTCCTCCGCAAACTTCTGCTCCTGAATCTGGTGTTCCTACAAAGCAGACAGAACTAGCCATCTTGCACACACTTTCTCCACCATATGTCTTGCTGTTTGTCTGTCTTCCGAATCCAGGAGCACGAAGAGGAACACATAAACCATCAGGAGAACTATCATCTTCGTCTTTCTTTAAACCGCTATCTGAAAAATAATAATTGTTCCAATCATAATCACTTCCCCATGGAAGCCAGACACAATCTCTCACATTCAAATCATTGCAATCAACACTATTATTCTGAAAAGTGCAATCCTGCCATCTGTTCACTCTGCAGTTTGCAAACTTGTATCCTGTTTCAGTATCTGCTGTTTCAAGGCATATTTTTTGTCTGGTTGAGTCGCATTCTTCTGGTGTGACTTCTCCATTATAACACATCATCCTGAAATCGCTTGCTCCAGGAGAATCTTTACTGCCTGTTTGTGAGCTTGTTGCACACCAGGTTTCTCCATGATGTGGATATTCAAAACTTCCTGTGTAAGTATCTCCATTGTAATCTTTGCAATCCAAATCCTTGCAGATATAGTCTCCTGTATTTACGCTCTCTCCTCTTGCCTTTTTCTTGCACATACTTCCAGAAAGATAATCGCAGTTTCCACAATCTGCAGAATCCTTATTCCCTTCATTATCTCCGCAACTTGGTTCCTGAATATAAGTCCAATAATCTTTGTAATTGCTGTCCTTGTTTGGATTGTTTGGTGATTTTGCCCAGTCATAAACATTAGCCAAATTTCCGCATTTGTCGACAAATCTCACATCGTCGTTTTCATCGCATGCAGTATCAGAACTCTCTCCGCAATTAGTCATTAGTTCAGGAGCACTGCATAAAAGCCCTTCACGGAAAAATACTTCTGATAGAGAAGAACTTTTCGCTTTTTCTGTGCATTGTTTCTTGGTTGTTACCTCACAGGTTTTTATTAAGTCTTTTGTGAAAACACAGGCTCCTTTTGCACGAGGATTGGCATTCTTTAGACAATCCAGTTCGTTATTTATACTTGCTACATAATTTATAGGCAAACCATATACATCAGACATCTTTTTGCACGAGATTTGTGTTACAAATGCTGCCTGGTCTCCTATCAGACAGCAACCAACCTGACATTGCTGAATATCTTCTTTCAATTCAGGACTCCAAGCCCCATAATCTTTTTCGCAGACCACCCTTGCTACATTCGGCATACAGACTCCCATTTCCCCATCAACACAAGTTCCAGACTGGCAATAATCAGTAGCATCACAAGAAGTTTGGGAGATTCTGAATGGCTGGTCATTTATAGAATTAGTTGCAGTAGAGCATAGAGGTTCAGAATTGACTTCCTGGCACCAAAATGGGTTAGTTCCTGATGTTTTTTCACAGCAATAAGTCAGTGCTGACACGCTTCCTACTAAGAAAATCATAAAGATAAGCAAATAAATATTCTTTTTCATTTTATATGATAGGCTTTGCATATCCTGCAGGCCATGCCTGACTCCTAACTGCAAACTGAAATTTATCTCCTGTGTTTCTGTCTGTTAATACATAAATTTTCTCTCCGCTTTCTCTCAAATTCTTCTCTACTTTCAAATTATGATAATATGTCATCAAGTTCGCAACATCTGCATCTCCAAGAGTGGTTTCCCATTCTATTATACTGGTAGCTATTGCAACTAACTCATAGAGGTTATTACTTACTGCTACTACAAAAGAATCATACTTTTGAGTATCGCCTTTTGTCAAAGTGAGAGAGTAATTGAAAGTCGCAGCAACTCTTTTTGGAAGCAACTCAACTCTTTCTTCCCCTGTTTTCAAATCTGCAGTATAGCCCTTTTTCTCATAACTTTCCTTCATCATGTTAAAACAATTCTCGACTTTGCTTTGTATGTCTGTTTTTATTTCAGATTCAATGTGTTTTTTCAGAAGAGGCTGCTGGACAATACAATTTGCGTAATAGTCTGCTGTATAACATAAGTATTCTACTTTGCTGTCATCAAACATAATATAACTTTCAGGGTTTAAGCTTCCTCCCTGAAGAGATAATTTGTCTACTGCATCTGTTATCTCATCTTCAATGCATGCTTGAATATATGCAGGAGGATTTTTTTCTTCCCCTCCAAGTGCAGATTTAATCTGCGGATAGAAACTGTAAATCAAGACCCCAAGGGCAACAATTATTATACCAATGATAATAAAAATAGTAACCTGTCCTTTCTTACTCATCGCCCCCCTTTTCATATTTGAGTTAAGATATTTATATTTATAAAGTTTAGTGAAACAATCAATCCTCAGTTTCAACTCTTGGAGCAAGAAGAAAATTCAGTTCCATGTGTTCTGTTTTAATATCTATCTTCAATGGATGGTCGTTTGCAAAATGCAAAAGAGTTTTATCACAGAGTTTTGTTCCTTTCATGAATTTCTGTAAATATTCCAAACTGTATTTTGATTTGCATTCTTCTGCTTCTATTTTTGCTTCATCTCCAGAAAACTCACTCCGTGCAGAGTTCAATCCTTTTGATTCAATCACAAACTCGCCTTTTTTTATCACAAAAGAGCATGCATCAGAAACGACAATGCAGTCTTCAACAGCAGAAATTAAATCAAGAGAAGAAATTTCCACTCTTGCGCTGTAATCCAATGTGGGCATTTCTTTTTCCTGCCCCTCTACTTCAATTAAATTCAGTCCAAAATTTCTCCTTATCTTGTCAATAATCTGTATGTTCAGAAAATTTTCCCTTTTTTCTAGAATAAGAGGAGTAGAACTGTTGCATCTTCTTAAAATTCTTTTTAGGCTGTCTAAATTTATTCCGAGAACTTCATTTCCAGTTTCAAATTGAGAAAAAGCGCTTTTCGGAAGCTTGAATTTAACCATCGCAACATTTGCTGGATCTATGGCAGTCAGGCTCATTCCAAACTCACTGAGTTTAATCCTAACTTCTGTAACTAACTCAGATATGACCTCTATCACCTTTGACAATACAGTCGGGTCTTCTAATTTCACTAGCATATTTATGGAAGCACTACACCTCTTTTAAGCATTATTGTTTTGTAATAAGACTTTTTGATATTTGAATCTAAGGGAAAATTAAGCGAAGAAAACCGTAGGTTGTCTCGCATAGTAATGCTTTTAAATTGTATACATGAGGTAATTTCATGTTATTAGAACAACTAGCAAAGAAAGAAACCCTGAATGTGGATTTTCATAACCATCTTCATACAGGAAGTAGTCTCAGACAAAAGTCAACGAATTTCAAGGAATGGTTCAGAAACCTATTTCTTGAAGAAGGTTTCTCGAGTTTGGCAGGAATTCTTGACAGAATGATGAAAACCAGTTTAGATGGACTTTATATTACAAATTCAAATCTTGACTCGAGATATGAGGATTGGACTTCTATAGAACAAATAAAAATAGCAATTCAGGCAGGTTATGAAATTCAACAAGGACAATATTATATTTTTGCAAAAAAAGAAGGAAGGGTTGTCTTTTTGGGAAAATCCCATGAAATCCGTACAGACAGAGGACATTTTTTATTTTCAGGAATAAGAAGAGACAAAAGATTTTCTGACAGAAAACCGCTTGAGGAGGTTCTGAAAGAAGCAACAGACAACGAATTGAAAATTGCAGACCATCCTTATGCAAAATTAAAAGGACAGAATGGAATCATGGCTACTTCAAAGAATCCAGAAGAAGATGCTAAAAAAATTGATGCCTTTGAAAGAAACGGAAATTTCTGCCTTCCTTTTTCTCTGGCAAACTGGAAAGCACTCAGATATTCCAAAGAATATAACAAGCCATTAGTAGCAGATTCAGACGGACATCATCCGAGAGACATAGGAAAAACATACAACATTTTCAGTTCTGAATATCTGAATTACACTTCTGAAAAAGCTTTTAGGGATTCAATTAACAATGCTGTAAGAAACAACAACTTTACTTACAGATTTACGCCAATTCCTTTTTGGAGAATTTTCCATCATGCAATGATGATTGGAATTAATTATATAATAGGAAAATTTGAGAAGAAGAATTAAAGGGAAAATTAAGCCGAGCAATTTCGCGAGATAATCCATAAATAAGCAAAGTTGTAAGTTAAGAAAACTGTAGGTTGTCTCGCATAACAAACAATTTAAACTTCTCAAATTTAGAATTTTAGTGGAAGAAAAAAGCATAAGAGAGGAAAGAATAAGAAAAATAACTCACGTTTATTATTCTAAGCCAGAGATACAGAAAGCAATTTTTGACTTCTCGCAAGATAGGGAAGTATGTCCGAGATACTTTGAAGGATTCGGAAAAAGGCCTGATAGTTTGCAATATGAATCAGACATTTTTGAATTGGTGAAAAAGGGAGCGACTTCTTTCCATTGTTCAGAAGAACTCTGGGAAAATCCATTGAACATAGCAACAGACTTAGATGAGAAGCAGCTAAATGGACTGAGAACAGGATGGGACTTGCTTATTGATATTGACAGTAAATACATTGATTACAGCAAAATTTACGCAAAGATAATAATTGAATTTCTGGAATTCAGCGGAGTGAAAAATATAGGAATAAAATTCTCAGGAAGCAAGGGATTTCATATAATCATACCATGGAAGACTTTTCCAAAAGAAGTCAACAATGTAAATACAAAAAACATGTTTCCAGAATGGGCGAGAATTCTTACAAAATATATAATGGAAAAAACCAAACCCAAATTAGTGGAAGAAATTACAAAACTCTCTTCTCCAAACAAATACATAAGGGATTTTCAGGCGCCAAAAGAAGTCATGCCAGATTTAGTTCTTGTTTCTCCAAGGCATTTATTCAGGATGCCCTATTCTCTTCACGAAAAAACCGCATTAGCGAGCGTTGTTATTGACAAAAATAAAATCTCTGAGTTTCAGTTGCGGGACGCCGACCCATTCAAAACAGAGATAAAAGATTTTATTCCCGAATGCAGACAGGGAGAAGCAACCCGTTTGCTCATGCAGGCTCTTGATTGGAGCAAGGAAACTAATCAAAGAGAAGATAGTGAAAAAAAATCTGTAGAATATAAGCCAATACAAATCAAAGATCGTTCTGAAAAAAATTATCCTCCATGCATTAAAAAAATCCTTCTTGGACTCCATGAAGGGAAAAAGAGGGCCTTGTTTGCTCTTCTGAATTTTTTTTGTTCAATAGGAACAGAGAAACAGCAATTAGAAGCAATAATTTATTCTTGGAATGAAAAAAATAACCCTAAACTGCCCGAAAGATATATCAAACCACAAATTTCTTATGCCATTAAAAGAAAACCTATAATGCCCCCTAATTGCATGGAATTCTACCAAGGAATTTCTGTCTGCTCTCCTGATGAACTCTGCAAACTGATAAAAAATCCTGTTAATTATATTGTAAAGAAAAATTTTCAATCCAGCAAATACAAAAAAGCGATTACGCATACGCATCGCGAGGAACTGAAATAAAAAACCAAAAGCTAAAGATAATTTTAAAAACAATAGCTGATTGTATTAAATATGAAAAAGAAGGGGATATTTTTTGTGTTTCTGCTCGCTTTAATTTTGTCAGCGTTTCTCGTAAATGCTGCAAATGAAACCGATGCAAAGGCTTATTCTTGTTTGGAAGAAAAAGTTACAGATAAGTGTTCAACTCTTTCTACAGAGGAAAAGATTTTTTCTTTATTAACAATAGAAAGGTGCAAGGCAGAAGTTCTTTCTGATTCGCTTGCAGATGAATGCTGGCCAAGTGTTGGGTGCAAGATAAAAACAACAGCACAGGCAATTCTTGCTTTAAAGCATGTCAATGCAGATACTTTAGAAGCAGAAGGTTGGTTATTAAATCAAAAAGCAAATTTTCTGGATTTAGAGTGGTTCCTGCAAGTAGACTCTGAAAATGAAACCTCTTGTACTGCGACTTATGGAAGCCCTGAATCTTCCTATCCCTTTACCATAAATGAAGATAAAACCATAGATATAAATGCAGGAAATTGTTTGAGGGCAGACGGGGGTTATTGGCTTAAGATATCGTCTACTTGTTATGACAGTGAAATCAAAATCTCGTGCCAGGATTCTTTTAGGACTTCTTTATTATACAAGAAAAAAACGTCAACAACAATCTATGTTTCTCAAAAAACAAATTCTGCTTCAGCAGAAGGAACAACCACAGAAAAAGTCAGTGCTTCTTGTTTTAAGGAAGGAACTTCCTGTAATTATGAAGGAACTTTATGGGCAGCAGTTGTCCTGAAATCAAGAGGGCATGATGTTTCTTCTTTTATCCCCTATTTAGTGGCTATGGCTGATGAAAACGGAAAATATCTTCCAAACGCTTTCCTTTATTCCCTCACGAATAATTTCAAGACAGAATTGCTTACTATGCAACAAGAAGGTAAATTTTGGTTGGTATCAGGAGACAAATTTTACGATACAGCAGTAGCTCTTCTTCCTTTTCAAAGCGAACAATCAACAGAAAAAACAGGTTCAAAAGACTGGCTTGCAGAAGTCCAAGGAGAAGACGGATGCTGGCAGGGAAACATAAGAAACACTGCTTTTCTTCTCTATTCTTTATGGCCTAAAAAAGCAACAGAAGTTCCAACTGCAAAAGATTGTGAAAATTCAGGATATTTTTGCATGTCAAGCGCAGCATGTTCTGATATAAGCGGAAATGTCTTAACAGATTACACAGGATGTGAATTAAATGTCTGTTGTGATAAGCAGCAGCAATTGCAAACCTGCTCTGAACAAAATGGAGAAATTTGTGATTCTGATGAGACTTGTCTTGGCGGAAGCAGAGTCAGTGCTTCTGATACTTCTGGCGGAAATTTCTGCTGTGTAAATGGAGAATGTGGAATTCAGGAGCAGTCGGAGTGTGAAATCGCAGGGGGGTCTTGCAAGAGTCTTTGTTCTGATAACGAGCAATTCGCTGCTTATTCCTGTTCTTCAGGAAATTGCTGTGTGACAAAAGAAAAAAGCAATTTGTGGTTTATTATTGTTTTAGGTGTTTTGATACTTCTTGTTGCGTTAGGAATAATTTTCAGAAAGAAATTGAGAGAAATTTTTATGAAGATTAAATCTAAGTTTGGAAAAGGAAAAGGAAAAAGGCCAACTATGGGGGGGCCAAGATTTCCTCCAACTTCCTCTCAAAGAACTTATCCTGGAGCAATTCAAAGAAGAATAATTCCTACTCAAGCAAGAGCCCCTATGAGAAAACCACAGAGAAAAAGCGATTTTGATGATGTTCTTAAAAAATTAAAAGAAATAGGGAAATAAAATGAAGAAACTATTCTTGATATTTTTTCTAATTCTTCTTTCTTTCCAACTGGTTTCTGCAGTTGAATTCAACCTAAAGGAAAATTTCTCACAAGGAGAGACAATAATAACAAAGGTTTCAGGAAATTTTCTGACGCCAATAGCAAGAGAAAATGTTTTCTTTTATAGGGAGCCAGAACATGTGAGAATTCCGATAGATTATGGAATATTAAAAATAATAGATGAATATTACATTTATGTTTTTCTTTCAGGAAAGTCAAATGGGAATTATTCTTTTTCTATAGAAAATGTTAAGTATATGGAAGGAACAGAAGTTCTTGAAAGCAACATAGTAAGAAATTTTGTAATAACTACAGAAAAAGCCCCCTTTTCTTTAAAGCCGGGTTTTATTGGTGCTTCAGGAGATTTTTTTGTTGAAGTTCAAAATTTGAAAGACAAGCAAATAACAATCAATGTGAAGACGCCAATACCTAGTAACTCTGAAAGGGAAATTTTAGTTTTTTCAGGAGAAGTGAGCGCAAAAGAAATGGCTGTTCCTGTTAATTCAGGAGAAATAAAGAAAATATATTTTAAATTAGGAGCAGGAAATCCTTCGCTTCAGATAGTTGAATTAAGTTCACAAAACCTTACTTATAGCCTTTCTGTTTATATCACTACATCTTCAGAGATAACTCAAGAAACATTTAAATTGGAACCTTCAGAGTTGATTTCTTCTCTTCCGACAAAATCCATAACAAAAAATACAATTTATTTGTACAATATCGGAGATGCAGAAATAAGAAATATTTCTTTTTCTCTTTCAGAGGAAATAGCTCCTTTTGTTAACCTTTCTGATTCTCACATAGATAAAGTTGATGCAAATTCAAATTATCCTTTACAATTGTCTCTTTTCTCTCCAGGAGAAATTGAAGTTTCAGGAACATTAAAAGCGAACATCAACGGACAGACTATGCTCTATTCTCAAATCTCCCTGAAATTCCTTGATAATTATATTCCTGTAAATGAATCCAAGCAATCTGATAAAACCTGCGCAGAATTAAATGGAAAGGTTTGTAATAATTTAAATGAAAAGTGCAGTCAACAGACGATTTATGCAACAGATAATGTCTGCTGCCCTGGAACTTGCATATCAACAGCGAAAAAAAATTCAACCGGAATAATAATTGCAGTAATAATCCTTGTAGTTATTGCAGGAGGTTTGTTTTGGTTTTACAAAAAGAAATACAAGAAGGCACAAAAGCCAGTTGATTTGTTAAAGGAAGCAAAAGGAAAAAAATTAATTAGTTTTTGGGCTAGGAAATAATATTTAAATTATAATATTCACTTTTTCTCCTAACTCACGAAATTCTATTCTTTTTTCTTTTACATTTTTTTCTAATATTTGACGTCTTATAACTTTTCCTCTCACATTAGAAACAGGCAGAACTCTTTTTCTTTCTGCTTCTAAGATTCCCCGAACTCTCACTTCTTCATTATCTAGATTGACTTTTCCTGCTTCATAAGAGTCTCTCACAAGCTTCTGAAAATACCCGCTATATTGCACAGCTGTTACAGAATCAGTCATTTTTCTTCGCTCTTTTTTTCTTTACTTTCTCTCGCATGGCTTTGCTGTGCGAATGGCTAACTTCCTGTTTGTCATCTTTTACTTCTTCCTTTTTTTCTGCTCCCATAATTGTTTTCAGCTGGTTTTCCAGAATCATTTTTTCTGTCTGCAGAATTCTTGCTATTTCTTCGTACCCATGCAAACGCCTTGTAAGTTCATTGAATAGATCATTAAATCCTGCGTTTGACAGGCTTAAATTTTGGGGGGAAAGGATTTCCACGTGTGCAGGCATATACTTAAACATTAATATTGCAAGGTACAAAATCTCGTCAAGTTCTGTCTCAATTTCCATGAAACTGGTGTAAAAATCTTTTTGTTCTTTCATAGGGATAGGTTCGTTAATTCTTTTTCCAATAATCTTAACTCCTTTTTCTTCTCCGATTTGTTTTGCTATGCTTTCTAAAGTTTCAACAAGATGTTCGGGAGGTCTGCCTATAATTTCTAAAATGATTATTGCGTTTATTTTTCTTTTCTCATCTGAACTCATTTTCCCTTCTTCTCCTTGTTGCTTTCAGAAAAAATAAGGCTCCAAATCCAATGCAGAAAGTTATGATTCCTGCAAGAGCCAGATTTTTCTTTAAAATTTCTTTATTTTCTTCGCTTTTTATATTTAATGCTATTGGGGTTAGAGTTATTGTTTGTGTTTTCTTTGGAGGATTGTAAAGATACTCGTTAGGTTCAGTATTTTCAGCAGCATTGCCTGTTTCCCGACTGGCATTAACTGGCTCTTCTGTTTCGCTTTCTGATGGAGATTGTGTTTCTTCGCTAACACAATTATTTTCGCTTCCCTTTGTTGAACTCACAAATTTCCAAGAGGAAGAACAGAATTGATATGTTTTACTGGAATTTGTTTTTTCTTTTAGAAGTGGAGTTTCATTAATTTTATTGTTGGAACTATCATATAATGTTACAAAATCTCCTTCATTATTTAATTTCCTATTCATCTCTACAATGTAAAATTCTTTGCTACCAATTTTAGTATTTTCAGAAAAATTATAAATTTTACTTGGGCTAGAAAGTCCATCATATAAAGTCCAATTAGAGATATCGATTTCATTTGAATCTTCATTATATAATTCTATCCATTCTTTTTCGGCAGAGCCTCCCGCAGGATTAAGTTCAACTTCATTTATCCTAATCGCAGAGACATCACTTAATAATAGAACAAACACAAATGCAAAGATAAAAATCAAAATTTTATTCCTTGTTTCCATACTTTACATTAAAGTCAATATATTCTATCTCGCCTTTCTTTTTTGATTTTTTGGCGATTAAAATTCTTGAGAAGATTTTGTTTTCCAGAAGCCAGATGCACATCCCTTTTTCTATAGCATCAAGATAGCCATTCCCTTTTACTTCAAGTCCAATAACATCAAATCCATTCTCCTGCCTTCTAAAACAAATGAAATCAGGAAATCCTGTTCCAATGCTCAGTGCTTTCAGAAAAGGATTGTATTTTCTTTTTGCGGGAACAACTCTGTTTTTATCATAATCGACTGTGTTTGTCCATTTAGCCACAGTCCATCCAAGATTTTCCAAATCCTGCCTTACTTTCGCTTCAAATCTTCCTCCTTTTGCCCTGCTCTTTTTTCCTTGTTCAGATTTCTCTGTTGACATAATCTTATTTAGAAGAAGAACTTTATATTTTTTTACAAATCTCTTCCCTGCAATGTTCTCCTCTTATTTGCCTTTGCTCTTTCAATTCCTGCTCTTAAAACCTCTTCAACTTTTCTTTCAAGGACAGTTCCAACTTCATCTGCGACACTTGAAATAGCATTTTCCTTGTCTAATTCTTTCACTACTTTTCTTATGTTTGATTTGACTATCAATACCATAAAACTAATTTCCTAAAATGAATTTACTTATCACGACATACAAATCAGTAGCCAATCCCAAAAGTCCTATTGCTATCACAATCTTAGAAAGGACTTTTTCTTTTTTTCTCAGCGAAACTCCGATATAAAGTAAAATTATAAATGTCACAATCCCAAAAATATCAAAAAATTCCGGTCTTATCATTACGCAAAATCTCCTATTTTGTGTTGTTTGGTTTCGCGATGCGTATGCGTAATCGCTTTGTGGCAAATTTCCTGTTTGCTCATCTTTTATTTAACCTCCAGGAGTTTTTCAACTTTTTTATTTTCAAGAGCAAGCAAAAATGTCGGCAAACGTGGCCCAATATCAGAATCAATAAGCATTTGATAGACATTCCTGAAAAAGCTTCTTTGTGCGAGCTTCTTTTTCTCGTCTGTCATTCCCGGCTTTTTCGGAATTTCATAAACCAATGTAGTTAATTTTTCTATATTCATTTTCTTTTTTATTTCTTCTTTCAGTTTCATTATCTGCTCTTTTTCTTCTTTGTTCAATTTTTTAAAGTAGCTTATGTTCGGAGTTTCTCTCACTCTTATTTTCATTTCTGGATTGAACTTCTCAATCCATATCTGAGATTTTTCAAGTCTTTCTTTCAGCATTTTTTCATCATACTTCTCTTCCAATCCGTCATACATCTTTTTCAGTTCAGAGAAATTTCCCTGAACAATCTGCCCAAAAGAAGCAATCTGCCTGAAAGGGATTCTTATTTTTGCCAGCGGTTTTTTTGTTTTTGAGAACTCTATCTCTCTTTTTTCTACATCACTCAACCTTTCATTGTAATAATCGTTGACTTTCTCGTCAAATTCTTCATACTGCCTTATTATCTGCGAACCAAAAAACAGAGTTATCGGCTTTAACGGCTTTACTCTCGCGAAAATCCATCTCAGTAATTCTGGCTCGTAAATTTCCAGCATGTCTTTTGGAGAAATGCCTGTTCCTTTTGAACTCGACATTTTAAATGCCCCCTCAACTCCAACAAATCCATAACCCTGAAATAAGGGGGGATTTATTCCGTAAATTTCCTTTGCAATAACTTTTGAAACATCATAGCTTCCTCCCGGAGATGCATGGTCTTCTCCTCCAGGCTCAAATGCAACATCTTCATATTTCCATCTCATTGCCCAGTCAACTTTCCAGTCTAGTTTTCCTATGTTCTTTTTTGAAATGTCCACTTTTTCTTTTTGCCCGCATTTGCAATAATACATAACTTCATTCCCTTCATACTTCATTATCTTTGTATTCAGAGTGCTCTTGCATTTTGTGCAGTAAATCTGAAGAGGATAATAATTCTCCAAATCTTCTTTTGTCATCCCCTGAGTTTTGAATTTCGCAAGAATCCTTGCTATCTCTTTTCTTTTTTCCATTGCGATTTTTATTCCTTCATAATATTTGTTTTTCCTGTACATTTCTGCCTGATGAATAAATCTTATGTCAATTCCCAACTCAGACAATACTTCTTCAAAGTCTGCTTCAAAATGTTTTGCATAATTATCATGGCATTTATAAGGGTCTGGAATTTCTGCAAGAGGCATTCCCATATAAACAGAAAATCTTTTAGGTACATTTCCTGGAATTTTTCTCAGTCTGTCAAACTCATCCCAGGAAAAAATAATTTCTGCTTTGTACCCCTTGCTTATTAATGCCTTCGCAACTAAATCCACAGTAATAACATCCCTGAAATTTCCAATATGAACTGTACCTGAAGGAGAAATTCCTGCTGCACAAATGAACTTTTTCTTTTTAGGATTTAATGCAATCAGCTTTTCTGCAATAGCATCTGCCCAGTGCTTTTCATTTTCTTCAGTCATCATTTTTTCAATACTTTCTATCTTATAAAATTTTGTTTATTCAACAAACAAGATTTATTAACCTTCTTTTATTTAATTCAATATGAAAAAATTTTGGAGAAACAGAAATAAACAAAAAGAGAAATGCCATTGCAACTGTGGTAGTTGCGGAGGAGGATTTTACTTTCTCGGATTTCTTGGAGCACTGATTTATTATTTTCAGCAGGGAGAGGGAGTAGTTGGCGTGCTGAAGGCTATTGTCTGGCCAGTATTTTTGGTTCTTAAACTGTTGGGAGGATAAATTATCTCCTGTCTAATTCGTCATTGAGAATTTCATCAACAAGAATTTGAAATTTGTCCCAACGAGAAACATGCCTGTATTTTATTGATTTGAAATTCTCCTGCAGTTTCTGCACCTTGAGAAACAATCTAAGTAATTCCGGCTTTCTTACTCTATACTTTCCAAGTAATTGATTAACTATTAATTCAGAATCAAGAAAACAAGTCAACTCATCTTTTGTATGCATTGAAGCGAGTTCAAGTGCTTTTATCAAAGCTTCGTATTCTGCAATGTTGTTTGTAACATTATTTCCTATTTTTGCACTGTATTTAGAAAGAATTTTTTCGTTGTCTCTCACAATTATCCCAATCGCCCCTAATCCAGGATTTCCTCTAGAACCTCCATCTGAATTTGTGAAAATCATCTCTTTTTTGTTATTTTTATATATGTAAAATTTTGAACTCTTTAAAATCTTGGAACTTTTCTTCCTTCACTTCAACATTTCTTATCTGGCTATGTTTCGGTCCGCTTTTGCAAAGCTCAATCATTCTATCAACATTGTCATTGTCCCCTTCAATAAAAACCTCAACTCTTCCATCCTCCAAATTTCTTACAAATCCTCTTAAATTTTGTCTTTCTGCGTTTTCTTGTATAAACTGCCTGAAAAACACTCCCTGAACACTTCCTTCAATATATAGTCTAACTGCTTTCTTCATTATGAAAATTCTCCTGAATTTTTATTTGTGGCAAATTTTCCAGATTTGCTCATTTTATATAAAAAAGATACTCGCTTTGTATTATTAAAGATTTTGATGGAAAAATATCTTAAATTCTCCTTCTATCCAATTCGTTGTTCACAATAGAAACAACATGGCTCGCAAAATACATTTTATTTCCTATAGAAACAGGCTTTGCTATTGCTTTAAGCCTCTTTAATTCTTTTTTTGGCAAGCCGTTGTGGTCTCCTAGAACAAAAACACAATTCTTCTTTATTCCAGCTTTTCTTATATCTTCTCCTTCTTTGTCAAGGAGATATATCTCTTTCCCCTCTTTTTGCAATTCTTTAACAACATCAAAGAAACTTTTCTTTTCTATGAAACATCCATCAAATACTTCTGTTCTTTTTCCAGGCTTATATTTATATAAAATTTTCTTAATTAAATTCCCGACATCTTTCTTGCTTATATCTATTTTCTCTGCCCCCTGCGCCTTTTCAATTCCTTTTTCTTTACTAATGCTAATTTCAATGTGGCGTGGCGGAGTGGGCTGTCCATAAAAAACCAAATGCAGTTTAGTATCTTCCCTTACATTGTGCGAAAGAAAAAATGCAGATATGACAACATGAATTACAATGTCCATTCTTCCTGCTTTCATCAGTTCATTCACATTAAAATTGCCAGAAGTTCTTGCGCTCTGCGAGAAATAAACAAATTCACGCATTTTAATTCCCGTTGTTTTTTTTAATTTCTTTTTTCAGCTCTTGATTTATCCCTTCAGGATGCTTTCTACAATAATATTCTATTTCGCTTGAATTTTTGTGTGCCAATTCGTATTTCATTCCTTTAGCCATTAGGTTTCTTTCGTGTAGTTCGTGCAAAAGGACAAATTTGATTTCATCAAGTTCTATATCGTCATCAATCCACACTTCATTTTTTGGAATAAAGGAATAAACATAACCATGCCCTCCTTCTGTAAAATCAAGAAAAAATAAATCTCTTATAAGTTCTCCACTTACTATCCAAACCTTAATCTTTTTTGTGCTGTATTTTTGCAATAGATCTTTGTGTACAGAATTGATTAGTCTTTCAGGATATTTTTTTAATTTTATTCTCTTTTTTACAAGCTGGGATTTCTCTCTCTCACTTCTTTCTTCTTTATCAGCTATTTTTATGGCTTCTCCATGGCTCATTCCTTTAGCTAAAAGTCTGTTAATTGTCAGCATAGAATTAATGTAATACTTGTATTCCCATCCTACTCTCTCTTTATCTATCCAGAATTCATTTTTAGGAATAAAGGAAAATAAATAATGCTGCCCGTAATTAGTGAACTCTTCATCTATATTCTCTCTTATGTATTCTCCGTCAACAATCCATACTTTAAATCCGGAGACTTCAGAGAATTTCTTTAGATATGGTTTTTTCATAATACTAACAATTGTTTTTTAATTAAAAATCTATTCTTTTCTTACTCTTTTATTGGCTGCAAAACAAATTCCGACTTTGCGAAAATATTTTTTTCATTTACAACCTTATACATTCCTATAAATTGTTCATTAGAAAAAATAGAAACAATTTTATTTTTTTCAAATTTTTTTTCTTTTATCAGAAATTTGTTATCTATTGGAGCTCCGTGAAGAAGTTTATCTACAAATTCTTTTCTTATTTCAACAGCAAGATAAATCGTGCCTACAACCTCTGCAGGAATTATGATTTCTATTAATCTTTTATAGTCTCCATTCTCATACAATTCAATAACTTTTTCAAATTGCTCTTTAGTTATACTTTGTTTCTCTTTGAAAATTCCTGCTCTCATTCTTCTCAGTTGAATCATATGTGCACCAATCCCGAGATTTTCTCCTAAGTCATGAATCAATTTTCTTATATAAGTTCCTCCCTGGCATTCAACAACAAAAGAAACATCTTTTCCATTTTTTTCAAAAATTTCAAATTTTTTTATCTCTCTTTCTCTTTCCCGTCTTTTAACTCTTGATTTTACAGGGGGCATTTGAATTATTTTACCTATGAATCCTTTTTTTATTGCTTCTTTTATTTTTTCAAGAGAAATATCCTCATGAATTCTCATCATTCCGAAATACTCTTTGTCTTCTCCTAAAAAAAATCCCGTTAGTTTGCAAGCCCTGTTCAATGCAATTGGAAGAACTCCTGTAACCATTGGGTCTAGAGTGCCAAAGTGACTTGTTTTTCTCAATTTCAATTTTCTTCTCACAAAATCACTAACATCAAAGCTAGTCATATTTTCAGGTTTGTCAAGAATTATAATTCCAAATTCCAGAAGTTCATTAATTGTTTTTTTCTGCCTGAGTTTTTCAATGTTTATTTTCATTTTTCTTTCTTTAATTTCTCCTTTTTAATTTTTCTTAATTCGGGCATTTTTTCTGTTGCGTAAGAAAACGCGTTGGCTTTCATATTTATATGTATTAAAATAAATTCTCTTACAGCAGTTCTGTTCTTTTTCCCCGCTTCTCTAAGCATCCAGCCTGCTGCCTTTTGCACATAAATATCCTTGTCATAAACCAAATTTTCAGCTAATCTTAATGTAAGTTCGATTTTATTTTTCTTTATTAATGGATATGTTGAAACAATGCTGATTCTTCTTAACCAGGGATTTCTGCTTTCAAAGAGGGGTTTGATTTCGTTCATTCTTCTCATGTCTTCAGCAAGAATAACTCCAAGAATGTGGGAAGAAAGTTCATCGACATGGTCCCAGGTTTTTGCTTTTTCAATTCTTTCCAATAAAAATTTCCAGATGTATTCAGGATATTTCTTAACATAATTCCCAAGCAAATACAAAGCAAAACTCATTTCTTCATGATTTCCAGAATTCCAAAGCTCATCAAACAAATTTAAGGCAGAATGAAATTCCAATTTTTTGTATTCTTTAACAATCTTTCTTATCTCAGGAACCCCCAACCCATAAAACTCATAAGGAGATTTCAAATATCTTTTATTGAATTCTGCTTTTTCTTTGTTTCCTAATTTCCTTAATTGTTCTCTGATTTGTTCTAATTCTTCCATTGTAATTTCAAAACAGAATTAATCTATAAAAATCTATTTCTCTAAAGCCATTCTAACTTGATGCTTTGGTTTTTTTATGTCCTGCTTTGGCTGATGTTTCATTTGTTTTGCAGCAGCTTTTTCCATTTCTTTTCCTGCTTCAACAATCGCAGCCTTATTCTCTTTTTCTTCTTCTTTTTTCTTCTCTGCTTCCTCTTCAACCTTTGATGTATCTGCTTCTTCTGCTTTCTTTTCTTCTTTTCTCTTTTTAGCAACTTCCTTTGCCCCTGTTTCTGTTTTTTCTTCTCTCAATTTCTTAAACTTTATATTTTCTGGCATGTCAACTGCTCTCACTTTTACAATATCTCCTTCCTTAATTGCTAAAACTTTGATTTTTGCGGGAGGATTCTTAATTCCTCTGTGCCATAAGGTTTCATTGAGATACTTATCAATTTTTATTTTGTCTAAATCTCTGTCTCTTATTTTCATGTGCCTTACTAAAAATTCTTTCACAGCCTTCACCGCTTTGTTTGTTCTTTGATATCTGGGAACAATTTTCCATCTGTGTCTCAATGGAATGATGTATTCTCTTTCAATTTTGTCTGTTTTTGTTTCTGCCATACGACTATCCTAAATGCCACTTCCTTATTTTTCTTGGTTTAATATGCAATTTTGTTCTTCTCCAGCTTCTTCTATGACTAGTTACTGCAGAAGGATGTATTCTTTTTCCTGTTCCGAATTTTTTTAGCACAACCCAAACAGGTGCCCACTTTGTTTGTCTTGCTCTTACAGCGAGCTTCGCTTTTTTTTCTGCATCTCTGCTGTTCATTATGAAAATTCTCCTAAATTTTTATTTGTGGCAAATTTTCCTGATTTGCTCATTGTATTTCCTCCAAAAACTTTTTCCCCATTTCTGTCATTTTTCTTCCTGGTCTTTTTTCTTTTGTTCCTTTTGTTTCTTTTATCATTTCTGTAAATCCTGCTTTGTCTGCTTGCTGGAGAATGGTTCTTATTATTTTCCCACCAGCCCTCACAAATCTCTCTGGCTTCATGCCACGATTTTTCTTGCTTCCGTATTTAGTTCTTAATCTATTTACTCCAACAACTCTTTTCTTGTAAATCTGTCTTAATATGCTTGCTGCTCTTTTATACCAAAAATCAGCATCTTCTATGGGTCTTTCTTTGCTTGGAGAAGACTTAACGAATTTTGCCCATTCTGGCTCTTTAAATTCAGGAATGCTTTTCAAGGCTGATGCTAACTTGAGATTATATTCTTGACTGTTCATTTCGTAAACTGAATTTTTTTCCATGGTTTATCATGCCTTGCGGCATTAGAACAGCCGAGCGATTTCACGAAGTAATCCACAAGCGGGTGAAGTCGTGAGCAAGCAGCTGTTTGATTAAATTTAAGTGAGGAGAGGAGTTTATAAATTTACTGATTACTAAAAATTAAAAACCTAGAAGATTAGATAAATAAGATGGGAAAAAGGGGAAAACTTTATTCAATTTTATCTTTATTTATACTATTAATAATCGCATTCAGTTTTTTTGTAACTGCAGTTCCAAGATACTGCAATTCTTGTGCAAATTGCACTTCAGAACTATTAGTTGCTGCTGCAGGAGATATCATTAATTTGACTACTTCTATCACAGCAGCAAGCGGAAATTGCATTGTTTTTAATGGAAAAGACAATGTTACTTTTGACTGCCAAAATTACACTAATTACATTCAGGGAGATAATGCAGGAATAGATTACGGAATTTTTCTTAATTCTTCTCAGGGCTCTAATGATAACCTAATAAAAAATTGTAATATAACTAGATTCTATACAGGGGTGCTTCTAAACAATAGTCTGAACAATACCTTAAGCAACATAACCTCAAACTTTAACAACAGAAGCATAGATTTGTACAACAGTTCCAATAACAGATTATTTAACATAACTTCAGTAAATAATAGTGGATATGGAATATATGTGAGAAAAGGCTCTTATACTCTTGTTTTTAATGGAATAATTGCAGCTTATAATTCTGGAAACGGAATCTATTTAGATACGAGTTATGGAAATAATGTTACTAATGTGAATTCCAGTTTTAATTTAGATAATGGGGTTTATCTTGATTACAACAACCAAACTTTATTAATGAATATAGTTGCTAATAATAATTCTCAGAGGGGGGTTTATTTAAATTATGGAGATAACAACAACAATTTAAGTAATATCATCTCTAATTATAATGGAAATGATGGGATTTCTATAGGCTTTTGTAACAATAACTCTTTTTGGAATATAACTGCCATAAGAAATAGTGGTAATGGAATCTTTTTAGTTGGAGATAACAATAGCATAAAAAATGCGAATTTAAGTTATAATTTAGGTTCAGGAATTTTTTCAAATTATGCAAAGAATTCTTCTATAATCAATGTTATTGCTAGTTATAACTCGCAAAGTGGTATGTACTTCACTGTCCCTATCGGGGATAATCTAAAGGATATCACCACAAATAATAATTCCCAAATGGGGATTTATTTTTCATCAGGCAACAATAACATACTGGACAATTTAACTTCCAATTTAAATCTGGACGGAATTGCTCTTGTTTCTAATGATAACAACTTGTCTAATCTAACCGTGAATTATAATTCTTATGGGATTCTTATGGGAGGGAGTAATAATTCCCTGAATAATCTAACTTTAAATTCAAATAATTATTCTATTTACTTTTCTGGTGCTCCAGTATCAAATACCTTGGAAAATCTGAATATATGGAACTGCTCACCTATTTGCGTCTATCTTGGTTCTTCAACTAATTATAATATTTTCTCCAAGGGGAAAATTAATCTTAGTTCAGGAGAGTTGATAAAAATAGAAATTGGAGATTATAATAATTTTAGCAATTTGCAACTTTTTGAATCAGGTTTAAATGATGTTAATGCTTCTACCTCTTTTTTAAGCGAATATTGTACAGATAATACATTTCCTGCTATTGATTCTTGTTTTGATTTATCTGGCTCAACTGGTTGCGGGTATCTTTCAAGCGACTGTTCTTGGAGTTCAAACGGTTATTGCGAATTCATTGATGGAATAACTTCTTGTTTTGATTTAACAAGTTCAGGTGTATGCACTTCTTTTTCTTCAGAGTGTTCTTGGAATTCGAATAGTTATTGTGAATTTGCTACAGGACTTACAGATTGCAGTCAGATTTATGACAGCTTTGCTTGTGATTCTGTTCCTGGGTGCGGCTGGACAAGTTCCTGCGAAGGAACAATTTCTGGAGGATGTTCAGATATAACTGATTCAAATAACTGTGAACAAGGAAGCGATATGGATAATTGTATCTGGAATAGCGGAACTTGCAAGAATTATATTGGAATAGGAAGTCCAGGATATTTTGAAGGAGTTTGTTCAGATATTTCTTATTCAGGAGATTGTGTGGAGACAAGCACCCTATGCGATTGGGATAATGGATATTGTAAGCAGTACTATTCAGAAGGATCAAGAGGAGAAGGCGGCTTTACTGGGGGTTGCGGGGATATGGGAGATTCATTAACTTGTGAAACAGAAACAAATAACCTATGTTATTGGCTTCAAAATTACGATTATTCTATTGGGAATATTTTCTTAAATTGCTCTTATAATACAACAAAAGAAACAATTGACAATGGATCACAATTAATAAGAAAATGGTATTACAAAGCATATGTAAATGACACCTCTGGAAATGCCTTGCAGGATTTTAATGTCACTTCCTTTAATGTTAGTGATTCCTATCAATTCAATTTGACAACAGACATAACTGGCCTTACTTCCTTAGCAGAAATAACAGATTATGTAACTAACGGAAGCACAAGGTATTATTCTTCTCCTTATACCATTTATGCAGATAATACAAGTCTTTCAAGTTCACATAGTCTTAATGCTTCTCTTGGAAATAACTACATGGACATTTTTACTCTAAGTCTTACTAATCTTCCTCCAAATAGCCCCTCTCCTTCTTTAAGCTCTGCTGACCAGAGCAACACTGTGAATTCTAATCTTAATTGCTACTCACAAATAACAGATGATAATAATGATAAATTAAATGCTTCTGTAAGATGGTTTAAGAACAATGCACTTAATCTGACAGTTAATTCTAATAATGATTATGCTTCTGGGACAGGTTTTACTTCTACTCTTGCCATGGGAAATTTGACTGTTGGAGATTCCTGGAAATGCGCAATGAGAATCTATGATGGGGCGATTTATTCTTCTTGGGTAAATTCTTCTTCGCTAACAATAATAAGTTCTTCTCAAGGAGAAGAACAGGAACAGGGAGGGGGTGGAGGGGGTTCTGTGTCAAAGAATTATCTTTGGAGATTGATAACTCCAATGATAGCAGCAATAATGGAACTAAAAGATTCAAAACTAGATATAATCAGAATAATAATTAATGTTCTTGAAAATGTTTACAATGCTTCTTTGAATATCACTGAAATTGATTTTTCAAAAGAAATCTCTAAGTCTGGATTGCCTTCAGGAGAGGCTTATAAAGAATTCAAAATTGAAACAAAATCTTTTAATGACACTAATGTAGCAAATGTTACAATAGAATTTAGAGTTAATCGAACATGGATAGAAGAAAAAAATGGGACAATAGAAGATATAAACCTATACAGAAAAAAAAATAATGAAAACATATGGAATCCATTACCAACTAAATTTCTAAGTTCAGATACAAAATATCATTACTTCAGTTCAGTTTCTCCGGGATTTTCAACGTTTGTGGTATTTTTCGGAAAATATGAATGCCAGCCAGGAATAAAGAGGTGTTTCAATGGACAAAGTCAGTTATGTCTTGGAAATGCAACTTGGCTCATAACAGAAAAGTGCAGTTTTGGCTGTGATGAAAACGGAGAATGCATAAGAACTGCTCCGCAGTCAGTTATTCTTTACACTCTTGTTATTGCTGTTGTCAGTATCGGGATAATAATCACTTCTTATTTGATAATAACAAGAATTTTTGGAAGAAGAAAAAGATAAAATTATATAAATTAAATTCCTCTTAAATAAGTATGGGGTATAAAGGAGGTAAAACTTATCTAATATTGTTCTTATTTTTTATTTTTATAGTTTTATCTATTATTCAAGTAAGTGCAACAACTCGAACCTGTTATTCCTGTCAAAATTGCACCGATGAAATTAGAAATTCTTCTTCAGGAGACATAATCCAACTTAATCAATCGATATCAAATGTGGTTGGAGATTGTATAGATTTTAGCAGTAAAGATAATATAACCTTTGATTGTCAGAGTTATTCTAATTTTATAGATGGTGATGATGTGGATATTGATTTTGGACTCTATTTTAGCGCTGGTGCGGGCGGGAGTGTTAGTGATATCGTGAAAAATTGTAATATTACAGGATTTTATCAGGGAATATACTTGTATTCTTCTTCAAACACAAATCTTACATTCGCGAATATAACAACAAATCAAAATATAGATTGCGGAATTAATCTTAATGGTGGTTCAAATAACACCCTCTCAAATATAACTGCTAATTTTAATAAGCACGGAATTTGTTCTTCTTCTAACTATACTCGAATGATAAATATAATTACTAATTCTAATTCAAAAATGGGGGTTAATATCACCTCAAATATGAATAACACCCTCATAAATATAACAGCAATTTTAAATGGAGAAAACGGAATAGATATTTCTCATTCAGTTAATAACACCCTAATTAACATTACTGCTAATCTTAATCAGGCTCATGGAATGTATTTGTCTTTTTTTAACAGAAGTACCATTTCTAATTTAGTTTCATTTAGTAATGCTCAAAGAGGGGTATTTTGTTATTATTGCAATTGGAATAACTTAACAGAAATTAATTCTACTGGAAATTCACAAGCAGGAATTGAGATAGATTATTCATTTAATAATATTGTAAAGAATACAATCTCTAATCTTAATTATTATGGAATATATTTACAGGGTTCTAATTTTAATATTATTACAAATTTTAGTTCAGATTTAAGTTCTGATAGTGGACTTTTTCTTGGTTATGCAAACAGCAATAATATTACTAATGTAATGCTGAGAAATAATTCCCTCTCAGGGATTTATATACAATATGCAGCAAATAATACTATAAATAACACAAATATAACTGTTCAAGGAACCCAACCCGGGATTACTGTAGTGCCCCCAATATCGTCTTCAATCAATTTAGTACGTAATTCTATAGATAATAGTGTGAATGTAAATGGAAAACCTGTCCAGTTTTTTGATGGATATTATAAAACCTGTCCGAATAATCAATTTCTGGAATATAACAATACCTACTCTCATTTATTTTTCCTTGGCTGCAATAATGTAACTATTAATGCAACCGAGATTTCAGATTCAATTTATCTGTTTTTTACAAACAATTCCAAAGTATATAATGCCAATTCTAGCAATTCTTTTTATGGTTTTTATTTGTATTATGCTAATAATAATACGCTCTCATATATAATTGCAAATTATAACTTGGAGGGGATATATCTAGTTTATTCAAGCAATAATACAGTTGCAAATGCGACAGTCAGCAATAATCTCTATTATGGTTATGGAATTAATGCCGCTTACAGTTCTAATAATCAATTTATGAATATAAATGTTAATAATAATACCTATAATGCTTTTGCACTAGAAGGTTCTAATAATAATATTCTAAGAAACTTAACACTGAATAACAACTCTTATATGGGAATTTATATCTCCGGCTCAAATAATAATACCATTACAAATATAACGGCAAATTCAAATAATCCTTATGGAGTTTATTTCTCTTCAAGTTTTAACAATACAATATCAAATTCAACTTTTCAGGAAAATGCCCAGTTGGATATTTATATAGATTCTTGCAATAATTTTTTCCAGAATGTAACTAGCTCAGGAGGAAGAATGATAGAATATTATAATTCTACTGCAATAATAGAGAACAAAACTTTGTCTGAATTGATTCTTTGCAATGCAAATAATTCAAGAATAAATAATGTGACAATACAGGGCTCTAATTCACTAAAAAATAACTATCTTCATCTGCTTTATTCCTCTAATGTTACAATTTCAAATGTAAATTCTTCAGATAACTATTATGGAATTTATCTTTCTACTGGTTCTAACAATACTCTCGTGAATATAATAACAAACTCAAATAATCACAGCGGGGTATATTTCTCAAGTCAATTCGATAGTTATATTACAAATTTAACTGCAAATTCAAACAGTTATGGACTGGTAATTTCCAATTTAAATAATAATGTAGTTTCAAATTCATCTATATCAAATAACTCTTTGTATGGAATTTCTTTAGTTGGTTCTAATTATAACCTGATTTACAACAATTTTTTTAATAACATAGAGAATTATAACAATGAATCTGGTTTGGGTTCAACAAATTACTTCAATATCTCAAAAACATCAGGGACAAATATTATTGGAAGAAGTTATTTAGGAGGAAATTTCTGGGGAAATCCGAGCGGAACTGGTTTTTCTGAAAAGTGCGTTTTAGATGAGGATGGGGATTATATTTGTGATTACAATTATACCTTAGATAGTTATAATTACGATTATTTACCCTTAATTTTTCAGTTGTCTAGTTGTGTGGAAAATTGGCAATGTACTGACTGGGCTGTTTGTTCTGGGGGGGTTCAAGCAAGAGCATGTATTGATTTGAATGCTTGTGGAACATATCTTTACCAGCCATCAGAATCCCAGTCCTGTGAATCCGGAGGTGGCGGAGGTGGCGGAGGAGGCACAACTACAACAAAGACAGTAACCTCAATTTCCTCTTCTTCTCCAACAGTGATTATAATAAACCAGCCAGGAATAGATTTGCTTAAATTGACTTTGATAGTGACAGAAGACATTCCTACAGCATCAATAACAATCACAAAAGTGGAGGTTACCTCAGAAGGAAGCCTGCAAATAGGACTGCCCTCAGGAGATGCATATCAGGCATTTAGAATTAATACAACAGGATTGAGCAGTTCAAACATAAAAAATGTAACAATTGACTTTAAAGTGAACAAAACTTGGCTCGAAAGCAAAAATGGAACAACAGGAGATGTTAGATTATACAGAATGCCTGACCAAGCTACACAATGGACTGCTTTAATAACAAATTTTGTCAGTGAAGATGATAAATATCATTATTTCAGTTCAGTTTCTCCCGGATTTTCCACTTTTGTCGTATTTTTCGGAAAATACGAGTGCCAGCCAGGAATAAAAAGGTGTTTTAATGGACAAAGCCAGCTGTGTCTGGGAAACGCGACATGGCTTATAACAGAAAAATGCAAGTTTGGTTGTGAAAATGGGGAATGTATAGAAACAGCTCCGCAGTCGATAATTGTTTATACTTTGATTGTTGCAATTGTGAGCGTTGCAATCATCCTCACCCTTTATTTGATAGTAACAAGAATCTTAAAAAGAAGGAAATAGAATAATTATTTAAATAAAACTCTCCTTTAAAATTAATGAAAGCAGGAGTTGACAAAAGATTTATTTTCTTTTTTGTATTTATAGTATTAGTATTTATCTTCTTATTCCTGGTTTTATTTGCTGACTTTTCAGTAACAGGTAATCCAGTAAAGGACAATTCAATTTCATTTGCAAATAACCCCTTTATCAGAATTATTTTCACTTTTGTAACAATTGTTGCAACTTTAGGAGTATCTTTTTTGTTATTCAAAGAAATATCCAAGATAAGCTAATTAACTAAATTTCTTTTTTGTAACTGACAGAAGTTGGAGCCTCTCCGCCATGCCAGGTAAATCTTGGGCGGATTCTTATGGGATAAATTCTCTCTGAATTATCATCCAAAACTATCGCGCTTCCTTTCAGAGAAGGAAGCTCGTTCATATACGCATTAATCCCTTGGAGGAGATAGTTCTGCATAATATAATTGAGTGCTTCCAAGTCTGGCTGGCTCGTAACTCTATGAGAAATGACAATGTCTGATTGTGTCATAACATCTCTATGAATCTGCCCTGGCTGCTGTGTTGCAAGAACAAGGGAAATTCCTGGCTGTCGTCCTTCTCTTAGCAATTGAACAAGGGCATCTGTTGCAGCAGTTTTGCTGCCTAAAGGTAAGAACTCATGAGCTTCATCTATAAATATCCAAATCAGAGGATTTTCTTTTTTTTCTGAAATAAAAGAAATATTAATCCCCTTTGAGACAGATTCTATTTCTTCTTTTTTTCTGGCATCCATTCTTTGGTTAAAGATTTTCCTTGAAACCAAGCTAATTACCAAAGCTCTTATGTTGAATGCTCCGACAGAATTATATACACTTAAGTCAAGAACAGAAGTTGTTCCTGCAGTTACTAAATCTTTTACTTCTGTTGGTTGTTCATTGCCAGTAGCAAAAATTCCCCACTCTTCTGCAGCCTCAAATAATCCAACAGCAGCATTTTTTACTTCTTGTTCTGTTTTTTCATCATTTTCAATAGAAAAAATAATATCGCTAATGTCAAAATCTCCTTTTTCTTTGAGTTTGCTTAATATTCTCTGTATTAAAATAGAAATAGGGTTTATTATATCCAAGCCAAAAGTTATTATCCAATCTTCAGGCGCGAGTTCCTTGACATCAAGGGCGAATTTTTCATCAATAGGAATTCCTTTTTCTAAATACAAATCATAAAATCCAGATGGCACAAAAACCTTAACAGGAAGATTTTTTGATTTCAGGTTCCAATCCTGAAGGAGTTTCCTGTCTTTTTCATTTTCAAATTTCATTGTCCAGTAAATTCCCATTGTGTCAAATATCAGAGAAGCGATGTTTTGGCTGACTTCAGATGGAAGGCTGGAGAGTTCTTCTGCAATAACCCCAAGAGTATAACTTTTTCCACTGCCTCTTTTACCTGCAACTAAAACAACATGGCTTCTCGCCACATCCATGAATATTTTATTGCTCAAAGAAGTATATTGCCCCATTCTGACATAGCCCTTTCCAAGATATATCAATCCATTGTCGCCAAAAATTTTTTTGTCAGGTTCATCTCTTCCCAAGATTATATCATAAGGCATAGTAGATTAAATTTTCAATATTTTTTATATGTTTGTTTTATGTGGAACAATCTACCACAATCTTTTTAAACGGGATTTTCATTTGTTTGCAATGGAAGAGGAAGTTAGCGATAAAAATCGCTTGGAGAAAAAAGAGAGCGAACACGAAACTTCTCAAAAAAAACACAATTTTACTGAAAAATTGAGGGAAAATCCATGGATGCTTTCTTCTTTTGTTTTGGGCATTTTGGTTATAATACTTCTTTTCACGACTTTTTCAGGAGGTTTGACAGGAAATGTTTCAAAAGAAAAAGCCGCAGATAATCTTGTAAATTATGCCAAATTACAGGGAGTTGACGTTATAGTTAATGGAGTTACAGAAGAAGCTGGATTATATAATTTAGATGTTGAAATTGATGGAAATCCAACAACAGTATATTTGACTAAAAATGGAGGGAACATCATAAATGGGCTAATTCCAATAACTGCAGAAACTTCTTCTAATACAAATACACAAACAACAGTTCCAAAATCCGATAAGCCAAGCGTTGAGCTTTATGTCTTTACGTATTGCCCTTATGGATTGCAGATGGAAAAAGCAATGATTCCTGTTGTGAAACTTTTAGGAAATACTATAGATTTCAAGATAAGGCAGATTGGAGCAATGCATGGAAACTTTGAGAAAGTAGAAGCAGAGAGGCAATTATGCATAGAGAAAAATTATCCTGCTAAGTTCTTGGATTATGTTCTTGCTTTTGCAGAAGACACTTCCTGTTCTACTGGTGCAGATACCTGCATTACAACAAAAGTTAACAGTTTATACACAAAATTAGGAATTGATGCTTCAAAGATAAATTCCTGCATGACTTCTGGAGGAGAAACTTTGTATAACGCAGAAGTTCAGAATGCAAACAGCAAAAGTGTTTCTGGCTCTCCAACATTGATAATAAATGGTGTTAATGCACAAGCAAGCAGAAGTCCAGAAGCAGTCAAGGGAACTATTTGTGAAGCATTTAATGATGTTCCATCTGTATGTACTCAAACATTAAGCACAAGCCAGGCATCAGCTGGTTTCGGGAGTGGGACATCAAGCTCTTCAAACACTTCTACTCAGTGTTAATTCTTTTTTATAGAGAATAAAATTATTTTCTTACCGGTTTTCTCCACTTTTTTAAAACAATAGTAAAACCTATAACTCTTGCAGTATAATTTTTCCCAAGTTTATTCAGAATTTCTTCCTCGTATCCTTTTATTTCTTGCTTCTTGTGTCCTGCGCTTTTCAGTACAGAGATTCTTACATTTTCATGAAAAGTAAATCCATTTTTTATTGTCTTAATAAAATTGTCAGTTATTCCGTTTTTTCCTAATTGCATTTCTGTGAAAGTCATTTTATTTTTTTAATTTCCTCTTTTTTAATTATTTTTGTTTTTGATTTTTTAACTTTCCACATACCTACTTTCATCCCTTTTTCTTTACCAATATCTCTTCCTGTAAATATACTCATTTTTACATCGCTTTTATTGTCTCTCCAGTCCTGACTGTATTTTGCACAATAAGCTCCGCTTAAATTAATATCTTTTTGAAAAGGTTTTAAGTTATCAATAACACAAAATGGGCTTCCTGGAGAAACAGTATGCATTATAATATTTCGTTCTCCTCTAAATTTTCTCATGAGTTCATCATTATTTTCTGCATTTCTTCCTAATAGTATCCTTGCTCCGGATTTCAATATTTTTTCTTTGAATTTCATTTTCTTAACCATTCATCAACAATCTTTAAGCTTTTCTTTTGATTATTAAATCTTACTTTCTTTACAGCTTCTTCGAAGCTCATCCATTTATATCCAGAATGCTCTTTTTTGTCAATTTTTGCTTTTCCTTTTTTTACCAATACAGAATACAGAGAAAATGTTTGTCCCATAATTCCTGTCCTGTCTGCAAATTTTTTCTTGTATAAATATCTTCCTGAAAAATTAAATTTTTTTACCTTTAATGGTTTTAGTCCTGTTTCTTCTTTTGTTTCTCTTTTTGCAGCATCTTTTTTGGTTTCATTAAAATTCGCCCCCCCTTTTGGAAACTCCCATCCTCTCCAATGATGCCTTCTTTTGAGAATTACATATTCAATCCCTTTTTTTGTCCTTGCATAAACCACCACAAAAACCGCTTTCCTGTAGTTTCCCTTCATTTTTCCTTTGTACCTAATATTTTGCTGATTATTAAAATTCCAAGAACAGAAACTAGTGTTATAAACAATGCAGTTATCAGCTCTCCCTTTATTGGTGTGGCTGACTGAATTTTTACAACATAACTTGTTATAACATCTTTCCATGCCAAAGCAACGATTAAACTGAATGCCGCAATAACCGCAGTGCTGATGGATTTCTTAAATTCTTTCCCGATTTTATGCCCAGAATTTTTAATTTTTTCTTTGATATCAACTGTCTCTTCCATAATTAATATTAGAATCCTGCACTTTTAAATTTTAAGAATTTTTATTCTCCAATTCTGCCAAGCACTTCTTCTGAACTCTGTGTTCTGACTTTGCTTCCTACATCCACCATCTCAACTATAACTGGTTTTGTTAGATATTCCTCGACAGAAATTTCTCCTGAAATGAAATTGTATTTTGGATGGGTAACTTCTGCGAATATCCTTGAAGGAGAATAAACGCTGAATTCGGGTTTGCTGGAACAGTTTGAAATTGTTGAATCCCCTACAAGATAATTTAAAATAGATTTTTCTGCAAACTCTCTCAGCTCTCCGGTGAAGTATCTTCCTGCAAGCACTGACTTTAATGGCGCATCTGTGGACATCTCAAGGGTTGTTCCATCTATTGGAACATGAGTCAGATAATCTCTCACGACAAATTTTATTGATTTTACAGAAGGATTAATTTCTTCATCTACAAACTGGCTGACAATATCATAAATAGCCCTGTCACTTATTCCATAAGTGCTTATAACAAAATTTCTTGAAGCATTTTGAACTTTTTCTGTTTGTGAAGAACTTTCATCAGTGGCAACTGTTAAACTATGATTATACCTGTCAACAGAGTTAATGAAATCTTTCAAAAGAACATCAAGAACAGGAGTTTTTATTTGGCCGATTAAAGGATTGCCTCTTACTATTTTTTCCAAATAACTTTCTGATGCATTTTGCCCAGGAAAGAACAGATTTTCTCCAAGAATACTTGAAAGGTTTAATTCCCCATTCTCATCTGTATAGAAGTAATCAAAACCTTCTCCAAGGGAAAGTTTTACCCTTAAACTTTTTGCAGGCTGATTCTGATAAGCCCATCCTTCTCTTGAGACTCTTTTTTCAGTGCTTTCATAAATAGGGGTTCCTTCTTCTGTCCTTCCTGTTATTTTCTGTCTTGTTTCTATATCTGGCTTTTTGTGTTTAATATAACTCCACTCTAAAAAAGAACTCAAAGCTATTCCTAATCCTGCCCCGACAATCATACTGGTGATAAATCTATTGGTGTTAAATCCTTTATCTTGATACTTAGAAGAACTATCCTTAGGAACTGCAAATACAACCCCCACAAGCGCTCCACCACCAGTTCCAACAACAGGAGGAAGTACTCCCCTCAATGCTATTTGATTAGCATCAAGTTTTTTTACCCCTCTTTCTTCAGTCATTACCTCTCTTAATTGTTTTATTCTGCTTATGTCTTTTAATTGATAATTGGTTTCCCATAAAGAATTACTAACACCAACAAAATAAGAATTATCTTTTTCAATTAAGTCAGAAATGTCAAGGGTTTTTTGTTTTGTGGTTTCAGTGCCAGTGATTTTTTCTGCTTTCCTTTCAACTCCGGTAGGAACATATTCTCTTCTACTTTCAACCCATGGCCCGATTGTTGTACAGTTAAATATAGGGAGGGTTGCAGCTGAAAGCATTAATCCTAATGCCAATGGCCTTAATTTCTTCAACAAATTCATGCATAAATCATAGATAAACTCTTTTTAAGGTTTACTCTTCTGCTTTTGATTTCCAGGTATTAAGAGCATCTTCCAATTCAACATGCGTCTTGGCGTATTCTTTCAAAGAAATATTTTTCATTACAGCATCTACTGCCTGTCGCATTGCCCTTGCTCCTGCTTCTGTTCCGAGAGGATGTCCGTGAATTCCTCCTCCTGCCTGTATTGCCAAATCTTTTCCAAGATGCTTAATCAAGTAAGGAACATGTCCTGGATGTAAACCCCCAGAAGAAACTCCTAAAACCGGTTTTATATTTCCCCACTTTTGGCTTAATCTGTGGCTGGTTTCTCCAACTTTTTTCTTTTCAATTTCTTCCTGTATTTCCTCAATATTTCTTATGCTTCCTTCTAATTTTCCTATCCCTGTTCCAATATGAATCTGGTCTACTCCAATGAGTCTAGCAAAATCTGCAATTACTATCATGTTTATTCCCTGACTTTCATTTCTCGTGAAAGCAGCATGCATTGCTCGATGAGCATGAATCGCCATTTTGAAGTTTGCTTCTCTCAATGTTTGCAATGCAGCCCAGCCGCTTGTAAGAATGTCAATCATCACATATTTTCCTCCGCTCTGTTCAACGAGTTGCGCTCTTTTCATCATCTCTTTTGTTTCTGCAGTCACATTAACAAGATAGGCTTTTTTCTCTCCTGTTTCGCTTTCTGCCCTGTCAGCCATTTCAAGAGTTTTGCTCAATCTTTCTTCAAACATATTAAATTTTTGACTTGCCAAATTTTCATCATCTTTTACAAAATCACATCCTCCTCTCCAAGATTCGTAAGCGCTTTGTGAATGATGCTCTGTATTCAGCCCTAATTTTGGTTTTATTATTGTTCCAACAAGAGGACGCTCTTTGACTTTCATCATTTTTCTTATTCCTTTAATTCCGTACTTTGGGCCACGAAAACTGTTGAGAATTGATTTTGGGAATTGCACATCTTCCAGTCTTATTGTCTTCACTGCCTTCATTCCAAGAATGTTTCCTGCAATAGAAGATAATATATTTGGAACATTGTCTTTTTCAAAAAGTGCTTCGGGGTAAGCGATTTTTATGTATCTTTTTTTTATTGAGAATACCTTTGCTCTTAATCTTTCAACATATTCCTGTCCAGAAACTTTTGTCCATGTGCCTACAGAAGATTCAAGAGCAACAGTGTTGGCTGCCTTTTCCATTGAAATTTTATTCGGAGAAATTTTAAGAAGACAAACCAAATCTCCTGCTTTTGGCTTGTACTTTAAATTTACAAAATCTAATTTTCCTCTTTTCATAAAACACATTAACAAACCAAGTTTATTAAATTTTACGCAATATTCTTCCTGAAAAATTTGATTAACCCAAACCTGTAAATATTTATCAGGCAGATAAAAATGCTGAAAGCAGCCATTTCAGAGACAGCGCCCGCAGCAAAGGTTTCCCATCCAGCCTTCACAAGATATTTCGTTAAATAATACAAAACAGGATAACCAATACCAAATCCAATAACTGCTGCTGCAGGAGTGAAATATTTCAAATCATTGATTATGCTTCTTAATATCGGATCTCCTCTTCTTATTTTGTTTCTTATTTTTTTCAGAAGAAATAAGATGCTTGCTCCTGTAATAGAACCAATAACAGCGAATTGTGCTATTACAACTCTGCTTGAACTGAAATGCGATGCTATTAAAGAAACTATTCCTGCTCCTAATATCGCTCCTGCTTCTCCATAGAGAATTTCCTTATTGAAATCAGAAAAATTCCTGTCTCTTGTATCCATCTTCTTTCTTAACTCTTTTTTATCTTTGTTCCCTCTTCTGTATCATCAATCTGGTATCCTAACTTTTTAATTCTGTTTCTTAAATTGTCTGCTTCCTGCCAGTTTTTCTTTTTTCTCATTTCTTCCCTTTCTTTGATTAATTTCTTCACTTCTTTTGAAATTTCAATTTCTTTTTCCATTCCGAGATTCAGCCCAAAAATTTTATCGAAATCCAAAGCGAGTTCGTACTTTTCTGAGTTCTTCAATTTTTCATCTCTCAGAATGTCCCAAAAAAACGAGAGCGCCTTTGGAACATTGAGATTGTCATTTATTATGTTTAAGAATTCTTTTTTTGCTGCTTCGATATTTTTGGTGTTTTTTCTCTCTTCTGAATTTTTCATACTCGAAATTATATTTTTCATTCTTTCATAAGAGCTTTTTGCGTTTTCTAATAATTCAAGAGAAAAAGTCAACGGCTTCCCGTATTGTTTTGTTAAACAGAAATACCTGTAATCCAAGGCATCAAAGCCTTTTTTCTGGAGTTGAGATATAGTATATAATCCGCCCTTGCTCTTGCTGATTTTCTCTTTGTTGAATAAAAGAAAGGCTCCATGAATCCAGTAATTCACGAATTTTTTCCCTGTTGCAGCCTCGCTTTGTGCTATCTCATTCGTATGATGAATTGGAATATGATCTTGTCCTCCTGTATGAATATCAAAACTCTCTCCGAGATATTTCATAGACATTGCGCTACATTCTATATGCCAACCAGGAAAACCTATTCCCCATGGAGAATTCCATTCCTGCTGGCGCTTTCCTTTTTCCTCTGAGAATTTCCATAATGCAAAATCAGTAGAATTTCTCTTCTCTCTCATTTCTGTTCTCTTTCCTGCTTTCAATCCTTTCACTTTCAGCTTGGCTAATTTTCCATAATCTTTTAATTTAGAAGTGTCAAAATAGATTCCATCTTCTGTTCTGTATGTGAAGCCTTTTTCTTCTAATTTTTTTATTAATTCAGTCTGTTCTTTGATGTGTTCTGTTGCCTTTGTCCAAATGCTCGGTTCAAAAATATTTAGTTTTTTGAAATCTTCCCTGAAAATTTTCAGATAATAATTTGCAATATCTTTCGCATTTTTTCCTTCTTTTTTTGCAGCCTTCTCCATTTTGTCTTCTCCTGTGTCTGCATCGCTAGTCAAATGTCCTACATCTGTCACATTCATCACATGCTTCACTTTGTAGCCGTTATACTCGAGGACTCTCTTCAAAATATCAGAGAAAATATATGTTCTCAGATTTCCAATGTGCTGGTACCAATAAACAGTGGGCCCGCAAGAATACATTCCAACATAATTTTTGTGAATGGGCTTGAAAATTTCTTTTTTTCTTGTTAATGTATTGTATAATTTTAAGGGCATTAATATTTTAAGAATTGCGAATTTTTAAATCTTCATCAGGCGTTTTCTTTATCAGCCGTGAGCCAAATTCAAAGGAGAGTTTATTTTGCCTTAACTTTAACGTCAAAGAAGTCAGTAGCATAACTTGCGCCGTCTGCTTGTACATTTACCCTGTATCTTATTGTGCATAGCGGAGAGCCTATTGGTATATCAAAAGTTATTCTCTGCATGGCAAAATCTCCAGAAGCAATAGCTATGTTTTCTTCTGCTTCTCCTGTTGAAATCCAGCTTTCTGCTGTCTGGCTGTTGATTCCGCATTTCTCCTCTAAATTTGAATCAGAAACAGAAACATCATAAGAAAATTTTTTGTTTGAGCTTGCGCCTGTTAAGAGGTTCCTTATTCCCAATCCAACTCCGTCACCACTACTCGCCTGCTTGATTTCCACAAACCTTGTTCCGGGATATATTGAAACTTTGTTTTCTTCAGAGAATAGCTTGTTTATTTCATCTCTTAATTGAGTATCTGTCAAGTCAACAACTCCCTTTGCACTTGAGAAAATATTTTTTATAAGAACAACTCCAAGAATTAAGACAGTTACAAGTAGAACAATAGTGACTATTGTACCTACAGACATTTCCATTGCTGCCTTTTTAGATTTCATCTTAACTGCTCACTTGGCTTAACAAAGGTGCTATGTAACTAGTATAAAGGATTATTATTGCTGCGCTTAAAACAATAGCGATTATGTTTATTATTACTCCTGCTTTTCCAAATCTTGTCTTGTGACTCTTCTGCTGAACTAAACAAAAAATCAAGCCCACAACAGCCATGATTAATCCAACCCATCCAGAAAGGATAATTGCCAATACACCAATTGTAAATCCAGAAATTCCCAATCCCTCTGTTTTTTCTTTTTCAGCCATCTTTTTGTATACTAACTAATTTTTTCAGTTTTATAAATGTTTTTACAATGGGATCCCCGGGAGTCGAACCCGGGACACCTACGTCTTCAGCGTAGTGCTCTCCCGCTGAGCTAGGACCCCTAAGCTTAAAATAAAAGTTAGAAATCTTTTTTAAACCTTTATAATGTGAACCAAAACCTTTAAAAGAGAATTTTGTGTTGTATTTTTGTAAGTTGGGTAGTTAACTTCGGGATTAGTCCTTGAATGGACAAGCGATAATAAATGATTGCTAATTCTGAGGAAGGTCCGCCCACCCGCAAACAAGATTTTTGTTTGTGACAAAGTCATTCACGAAAGTGAATTGTCGTGAGGCAAAGCTCTGTTACAGAAACGACACAGCTAGATTTGAACTGTGAAAGCGTGGCTGGAGTTTTGAGAATCTAGATTTGATGAAACGAGCATCTTGACTGGTGCAAGGCTTTGAGCCGCATAGTTGAATGTTAACATGTTCCATTCGCTAGACATGGTGATAATGCGAGGAACAACAGAAGGTGGCCTATTCCCAACTTACTATTTTTGTTTACACCAACACAAAATCAGGAGATTTTGCATAAAGGTGGCCTATTCCCAACTTACAATTTTTATTTACACCAATGAAACATTCCCTTACAATTGGGATTTTCATAAAGGTGGCCTATTCCCAACTTACTTTTTGACTTTTTTTCTTCTGTTAACTTTCCAACCCTGTCTTTTTGCTATTGCATAAGCAATGCTTCTCGCCTCTTTTTTGTCGTACGTTTTTCCATACTTCTTCTGATATGGCTTAGGAACCTTCTTTCCTTTGTAATATTCCTCTGTGCTTTTCAGAAGTTTCTGGAGTTTTTTTGATGCCATTTTTATATAATTTAAAGAAATATCTACTTAAATAATTTTTCAAAAGAATTCTATTTCTTTTTTTCTGAAACTTCTCTAGCGTCCCAGTCTTCTGAAGGCTTTAGTTCTCTTTGACTACTTCTAGGAATATTCTCTCCAATTTCCCATTCTTTTTCTAAGTGAACTAATCTATCGCTAGTTTCTGTTATAATTTCTAGTGTTGCAGGATAAGGATTTCTTGCATTAGGATGTGCTGGATTAGAACCATGAGGAAAGGATCTGTTATGCGCTTTTCCCCACTCATAAACATTTCCGTGATAAAGCCATAATTCCCTGAAATCCTCTTTTTTTACTCGAACTCCGTGCTCATCTACAATTGTCTTAGTTATGCTTAAATACAACGGATCCAAACTCCAAAATCTGTATGTTTCTTTCATAAAATTCAGTAGAAAGTATATTTATAAAACTTCTGATTACTTTTAGAAAAGGGTTGGGAAACAAGAGTATAGATCCTTGTCTCCGAGGGGTTGATTTGAATATGAAAAACAAGGAAAATCAATTCCTTGTTTTAGGTTGAATTAAAAAACAAGAGACAAGCTCTTGTTTTAGGGGTTGAGGTTGAATATAAGAAACAAGGTTAGCTGTTAGCGAGATTTTGATTGAATCGCCATCATGTGCTCAGCGGGCCTTGTTTCTGAAGGGGTTGAGTTGAATAGGAAAAACAAGAGATTTATTCTCTTGTTTTAGGGGTTGATGAGGTTAAACTTTTCGTTTAAGCATGATAATAATCTCTTTTTATTATCTCTTTTTAACTTAATTTATTCAATAGATTCTTCTTTATAAAGCGTCAGAAAGAAAAATATATAGTAATGGTATATTTATTCTACATAAAACTTTAAATAACTTGAAGAGATGTTTCTTCAATGAGTCTCTATTCACTGATACTTGAAAACAAGTGGGTTCTGGAAATGCTTTATGCTTTTGCAGTCAGCCTTATTTGCGCTGTTATTGTCATAAAGACAGACAAGTTTTTCAGGCTGAGCCTTCATAACGGAATAAGGTATTTCAGAAACGCCTTCTTTTTTTATGGGATTGCATTCATAGTAAGGTATATTTTTGGAGTCCTTTCTGATTTGGAATTTGAATCTGTTTATGTTGTTCAGGTAATCTTTGAGTATTTTCTTGTGATGGCAGGCTTTTTTCTTCTTTATAGCTTGGTTTGGAGAAAGTTTGAATCTGGAAAAGAAGAATATTTTACTTCTCTTTTCAACTCGAAAATTGCAGTCTTTCATATAATGGCAGTGATGATTGCTGTGCTTGATAATGCATGGCAGACTTATTATTTCATGTTTGCTTCACAAATAGCAATTTTCTTTTATGCATCAATCCTCTCTTTGGTTAATCTTAGAAAAAGCACAAACAGGCACAATTTCAGGAGATTTTATGTTGTTGCAATGCTTTTGGGTTTATTAGCATGGACATTGAACTTGTTAGCTCCTTTATACTTTAACTGGAATTCGGGATTATTAATAGATGTAGGAGTGATAAATATAGTATTTTTCATATTATTTTTATATGGGGTTATAAAAGTCACAAAAACAAAATAATGACAGAAACAGGAGTTTCAGCACAAATACAAAACAGGAGTTTTGCATAATGGCAACAAAGAAACGTGAGAGGTTAGACGTCATAAAAGATATACTGCAGACAATCAGGCAAAGCAGAGAAATAAAACCAACCCGTTTGTTGTATGCATCTAACTTGTCTCCTCAAATGTTTAAAGAATATATCAATGAATTGATTAGCAAGAAGTTTATCAAATTTGAAATTGACGAGAAAGACAAGAAGACATTTTCTCTCACAAAAAAGGGGCAGGACTTTCTTATGGAATACAAAGTCATTGAGAATTTTATTGAGAATTTTGGATTGTAATTATCTTTTCCTCTTCACAGGCAGAACCACTTTTTGAATTGTTTTGCAATGAGGGCACCTAGTTCTTATAAATGCAAGATTTCCGGCTTTATCATGAAGAATTCCAAACTCTTTTTTACAGAGTGGATTTTTACAGGTATGTAAAAATCTCTTTTTCATTAAATAAGCAAGTTGAGGAAATATATAAATCTACCTTATACAAATGTTTAAAAACACTCATTCTTACGAATAGTTATGAGTATTAAATTCGCTGAAGTAGATAAGTTATTTCTATTCATATAAGTGTAAGGAGGATATAAGTAAGATGAAGTTACATGTAGGAAATTTACCTTTTTCTGTTGAAGATAACGAGTTGAAAGAAATGTTTTCTGAATACAATCCAGAAGAAGTTACTCTTATCAAAGACAAGTTTTCAGGACGTTCAAAAGGTTTCGGTTTCGTAACAATTTCCGATGATGAAGTTGCTAAAAAAGCAATTTCAGAATTGAATGGGAAAGAAGTACAGGGACGAGAGCTTAAGGTTTCTGAAGCAAAGCCAATGGAAGATAGACCACCACGAAGAAGCTTTGGCGGTGGAAATCGTGGTTTCGGTGGTGGCGGAAGAGGAAATTTCAATAGAAGATACTAAATTAACAAAATAATTTAGAAAAAAGCGGTGATTTTTTTATTTTTTGAAAGATTTTTTGATTAATTCTTCTTTTTGTAAAGTTTTTCTAAGGGAAAAACTTTTAAACTCCCCTTGCTTTTATCGTATAATTAAAAGGGGGTGAAAAATGAAGAAGTCAGTACTTTACTGGATTGCCTTTGTATTGCTCATTGTGGGTGGCTTGAACTGGGGCCTTGTCGGCTTGTTCAACTTTGACATTGTAGCAGTACTATTCGGTTCAATCCCTATTGTAGCACAAGTAGTATATGTGCTCGTAGGTTTAGGTGCAGTTTGGATGTTAGTTTACAAATTGACCAAGAAGAAGAGAAAATAAACCGAACAATTATTTTTTAATTTTTTATTTAATGTTTAAGTTTTTATTCAGAAGGTGAAAGGAGGTGAAAATGAAATCAAAATTTGTTGGAAAGTGGGCTTTTATAGTTGGATTGATAGTAGCTGTACTTGCGTCTTTTTTAACAGGGTATGCAGCAACTATAGCTTTGGTATTGTTCCTGCTTGGTTTGGTTGTGGGATTCCTCAACATATCTGAAAAAGATAGTAATAAATTCTTACTTGCAACTATTGCTATGTTAACAGGTGGAATTGCAAGCATAAGTGCCCTTTCAATGCTTGGATTAGTAACTGCTTATCTTAGTGCAGTTTTAGGGAATTTTGTAGCGTTTGTCAGTGCAGCAGCATTGGTTGTAGCAATAAAGCTTATTTTTGAAACAGGCAAGAACTAAAACTAAATATTTTATTTTAATTTTTTTTAATTCTATTTCTTTATTTTTTTATTTTAAGAAGTTTGAATTAGTCAGAACTATTCTCTTCCGTTTCCTTCTGCTATCATTCTCTCAAGTCTTTCATATTCAGGACATCCGTCATCTTCAACTGCCTTGCAAGAAACTTCTCTCCCATCTTGCGTAAATCTTGGGCAGTCAAAGTGGCTTATTCCTGCTGCTGAATACGCAATATCAAACTTTGCTTCAATTCTTTCGCAGTATGCTGTGTCATTTTTAGTTGGCATGAACTTTACAAAGAAACCAGGAATATTTAAAGATTATTATTTTTGAGAGTTAGCTTTTTATACTCTTTTTTCTTATTAATGACATGCCAAGAAAGAGAGGAAAAGTTAAAGAGCAAATACTGCTTCTGAAACAAAAAGAAGAATACGAATCTAAAAAAGCAAAAAGAGCTTTCTATATTATTCTAGATATAATCACGCTCTCTGCATTTATACTGGCCCTTTATTATACCTACTTTGAAGATTACACAAAAGTAATTATATTTTTATCAGTAGGAACACTGATTCTGATGTATTTTATTGTCAGGGCAGTTTTGAGAAAGAGGAGATAATCATGAAAAAACAATTTAGAAGATGAAAAAACAATTAAGAAAAGATTGGTGGTTGGGCTTTTTAGGTTTTTTAGGAATTATGGGAATTCCTGAATTGCTTACTCAGGACTGGCTTGGAGCCTTGTGGCTTTTGTGGTTTATTTGGTTTCTTTATTTTGTGCCTGTTAGGAAGAAATAATTAGTTGTTATTTGGAAATGTTCTTAAATTATAAAGCTTCAATTTCTTCTATTTTCGTTTTTAGGTCACTTAATCCCTTTAGGAGTTCTTCTATATCTGTTCTTATCGAAACCCCTAATGATAAACTATTTATTTTCTCATTGAATTCTACTAAATGTTGAGCTATCTCTATCAGTCCATCATAAATCTCTATTCCTAATTCATCTTTAGTTTCTATAGCTGTTTGATTAATATCAAGAGTTATATCTGGAATGCATCTTTGCAATTTTGTCGGTTTATAAAATCCATGTTCTTTACATAATTCTATTTTTAATATCGAAGTATTCAAGACCATTTTTATAGAAAGAAAGGCCTTTTTTATTTTAGTCTTCTCTTCCGTTCTTGCATCTCTATACCTTTCTGTTTCTCTATGTATAACTCCAATTATTGCATCAACTCCTATCATAATATTATTAAGATTAGTTAATTATAAAAATATATCGGACACTTTCAACTTTTCGGGCTATGTTCAAAGAAAGTATTAAATACAATTTCCTCTTCCCTAAATAATGAAAAAAGTTAATGTCAAAGTAATAATCTTCTCACTGATTGCCCTAGGCTTTCTTGCTCTCACATTTCTTGTTGACTGGCTTTTTATTATCGGTGCTGTTGTGTTTATGTTTCTGAATCAGAGGATATTGATGAAAAAGAAAACTCCATCACGATAATTTTTAAAAAGAAAAGAGAATTAAATTGGATATGAAAGTTAGTACCATCATTGGAATAATCTTGTCAGTAAGTCTTATTGGTTTATTTTTTATGGCGATATTAAGAGTGGATAATATTGAAATCATTAAAGTTTTTGGAGACTTAGTTAAAGTTCTGGCTGGTGGACTGGCTGGAGCATTAGCCGGAGAAAAACATGAAAAATAAAAAAGCTCAATTAAATAATTTTGGAGATTGGTTCAAAGCAGTTGTTACATTAATATTTGGAATAATTCTCTTTACTGCTTTAAAAGATATAATAAATCCATCACTCTTATCGACTTTTAAATCTTTAGGAATCTTTTTAATAATTATTGGAATAATAATTTTTATAATTTCTTTGGTTCCTAAAAGAAGATATTAAATAAAATAAATAAAAAAATAGAATATGTCCTTTAAAATTATTAGACCTTACAATGCAGATGGAAGTGAATATTCTGATTATCTAAGAATAAGCACTGAAGAACCTCTAGAGTGTCCTTTTTGTTTTTCTCAAATAGAAACTCAAATATTAACAGGTATATTTTGGGAAGGAAAAAATTTACATCTATTTCTTAAGTGTAAGAAATGCAAAAATAGTTTTATAGGATATACTGGACATGATGCAAGGGATAATTCATTTCATATTATCAAATTATCTAAAGGAAATCATAAAACTACAAATTTTAATGAGGAAATAAAAAAAACCTTTCCTTTATTTATCGAGATTTATGGAGAATCAGAATTCGCAGAACAAAATAATTTAATGCAAATTTGTGGTACTGGCTATAGAAAGGCCTTGGAATTTTTGATAAAAGATTATCTTGTAAAGAAATATTCTGAAAAAGAGAAAGAAATTAAATCAAAACTTTTAGGCGATTGCATTAAAGAACTCGTTGATAACTCAAAAATAAAAGAAATTGCGAAAAGAGCTACTTGGTTAGGGAATGATGAAACTCATTATATACGAAAATGGGAGGATAAAGATTTAGAAGATTTAAAAAAGTTGATTAATATTACTGTACATTTTATTTCTATGGAGGTTGAAGCTGAAAAATATATGGAGGAGATGAAAGAATAATTATTAAATAAAAAAAGACCACTTTTAATAAAGAATATGGAAATTTCTGAAACAGCATTAATAAGTCAATTAGAATATCTCAAAAAAGTATCTGAAGAAACGAAAGGTAGAAGTATAAACCTAATAAATCAACCGAAGAGTACTGCTTGGATATATTCTTCTTTGTGCGAAGAAGTAGATATAATAATTAAAGAGTACAATTGGATTATTCCTCATTTAAATCATTTTCTAAAAGAAAGAGGTTTCTCATTTGAATTAATAGAGTTAAAATCAATAAATCCTAATTTTGAAGAGATGAACGAGAAGAATACTTATCCCGCTATAGATAGAAAATTGATTTATATTTCCTTAAATTGTAACAAAATTTTGTCCATTATCAAAAATTTATTTACTCCAACCAAAGAAAACAAAAAAAATTTTGAAGAGTTAAAAAAAGAAATTGAAGATATTGGAGAAGAGCTTCCAAAAAATATCTTAAATAATATTGATGAAGCAATAAAAGAGTTAGAACTTGATAAAAAATTGGGGGCTGTTTTAATTTGTGGTCGGATAATAATTTTTAATTTGAATTCTATTCCTGGAAATCTTAATGAAAAGATAGAAGAAATGAGAAAAATAGGAATTTTGGGGGCTAGGGGTTCTGAAGAATGGATAATAAAGGCTGAAAAGAAAGCAAGAGATTTGTTTGCCCATGATTTGAATTATTCTCCTGAACCATCAGATGCTATTTCAATACTTGGAGATATGATAAAAATTGTTAAAATTGTAAAGGAATATCATAAATTAAAAGAAATATTACCGGGAATATAATTTTCCTCCAAAACAAAATAAGCAGTAGAAGTAATTTTTAAAAAACATTAAATAAGGCTTTTAGTAGTTGTCTGCTGAAATTCTCGGGTTCTTGAATCTTACACAGCAACTCTATCAACGTCATCTTCTATAACGGCCTTAGTTGAGTCGTTTTGCGGATGGCTTCGAGCTTAGATGCATTCAGCTCTTATCCATACAACGCGTAGCTATGCGGCCTGCCATATGACAACCGCTCACCAGAGGCGTCCAAATCCCGTTCCTCTCGTACTAGAGATTCGTTCCACTCACTCAACAACACACCTAGTAGATATCATACAA